>Ga0193726_1000029_pt1 | contig 379341 bp, 310 predicted proteins | sample H2c1metaG_FD_144928 | JGI IMG/M metagenome (GOLD analysis project Ga0193726, IMG submission 144928) | Soil microbial communities from a riparian zone of the East river system, Colorado, United States - H2c1 | ecosystem: Environmental > Terrestrial > Soil > Riparian zone | place: USA: East... | reverse complement strand
GGTAGCGATCTCCTCGACCGGCGTATTCAACAACCCTGACATGGCCAGCACCACCTCGCCCTTGTTGGCCTTCGGATGCGTCACGTCCAGATAGTACGGCTGCGACCGCGCCGCGGAAGCCTGATCTCCGCAAGCCTCTTGCGCATCTTTCTCACAACGCTGCACCGCATCAAGATCGTCGCTGATACCTACCACTTTCGCGACTTTTTCCAGTAGGCCATCAAACTTCGGAACTACCACCGGCGGAAACTTGACCGTCCACTGCTCGCGCGCGACATGCGGCGCTTTCACATCCCGCACATACCAGTCGAGCCCGGTGTAGACCCAAACATCGAGCTTATGGTCGAGAATAATGTTTATAACTTTTTCCACCATAGCGCGCGGCAGAAAATTCTCACGCACGATGGTAGTCAGATCCGGCTTGGTCATGACCCCGCCGTTGAATCCGGCAATCGGGGTGTCGATCTTCAGTGGATCAACCAACATGGCCATCCCGCGGGGCGGACGTCCGCTGGTGACTGCAAACTTGACCCCCGCTTCACGCAAACGGTTTACGGACTGCACAGCGCGCTGCGTCAGGATTTTCTCCTGCGTCACCAGCGTGCCGTCCACGTCGGCAATCACCAGGCTTACTTTTTTGAGAGCTGCTTTGCCGCGGTTGGTTACGTTGGGCATGTGATTTTTATTGCTCCTGATAATTCCAGAGCAAGCCCCCATCAACAAAGAAAGTTGTGCCGGTGACGTAACTGGATTCGTCGGAAGCCAGGAAAACAGCCATGCTGGCGACATCCTCAGGTTTTCCGAGTCGCTGCAGTGGAATGTTCTCGAGCAGCGCTTTCAGTTTCACGGGATCGTTCAATAGCGCCTTGTTGATCGGCGTCTCGATGGCGCCCGGCGCGATGGAATTTATGGTAATGCCCAATGGCGCAAGTTCGATGGAAAGATCGCGAGTCAACATTTTCACGCCGCCCTTGCTGCAGCAATATGTGGCGAAATGCGGGAAGGGCAGCTCTTCGTGGACAGAACTGATGTTAATGATTTTGCCGCCGGCCTTGGCTTTCATCTGATGCTTCACAAACGCCTGGGTGATGAAGAAGAGGCCCTTAAGATTGACGTTAAGCACGAAATCGTAATCGGCCTCGGTCACTTCCCAGAAGTTGGCGCGCCGCTCGACTCCCGCATTGTTGATAAGGATGTCAATTTCGCCGAGTTGCCTAGCGGTCTCTTCCACGAAGCGCTGCCCGTCAGCCAGCTTCGACACATCAGCCTGAATGGCGGCTGCTTTGGCGCCACCGTCGCGAAATCCCTGGATGATCGCTTCAGTGCCAGGCTTGTCGGAGAGATAGCATATGGACACCGCGGCGCCTTCTTGCACAAAACGCTGCGCGATACCCAGGCCAATGCCTTGATTGCCTCCTGTGATAGCTACAACTTTTCCTTGTAGACGGTTGGACATTTCTCACCCCGCGATCAGCTGATCGATAGAAGACGATTTAGAAAATCGCCGTGAACAAATCAGTTCGGCACAGCCAAACCTTTAAAGATCCGCGGCGACCGGGCGTTCACTATTTCTGGCACGCCTGCCTCGGCGACTCGAATCAGGCGACGGTGACTTCCGGGCTCAGGTACACGTCCTGAATGGCGTTTAACAATTGCACGCCTTCTTTCATAGGCCGCTGGAAAGCTTTACGACCAGAAATCAGACCGGTACCGCCCGCGCGCTTGTTGATCACCGCGGTAGTTACGGCTTCTTCAAAGTCGTTCGCGCCGGATGCGCCGCCGCTGTTGATCAGCCCTGCGCGTCCCATGAAGCAGTTCGCCACCTGGTAGCGGCATAGATCGATGGGATGATCGCTAGCCAGATCGGTGTAGATGCGCTTGTCGAATTTCCCGTAACTGGAGTCGCCCATGTTGAGCGCCGCGTAGCCGCCATTATTTTCAGGCAGCTTCTGCTTGATAATGTCGGCCTGAATGGTCACGCCCAGATGGTTAGCCTGCCCGGTCAGGTCCGCGGAAAGATGAAAATCCTTATCCTTTTTGAACGCGTTGTTGCGCAGGTAGCACCACAAAACCGTGGCCATGCCCAGCTCGTGAGCCTTGGCGAACGCCTGGCTGACTTCCACGATCTGCCGGCCGCTTTGCTCGGATCCAAAATAAATGGTCGCGCCCACCGCCGCCGCACCCATGTCGTAGGCTTCCTGCACGGTGCCAAAGAAAATCTGGTCGGCCTTATTGGGATAGGTAAGCAGCTCATTGTGATTGAGCTTTACGATGAAAGGAATCTTGTGCGCGTACTTGCGGGCCACGGCTCCCAGTACGCCGAAAGTGGAAGCCACCGCGTTGCAGTCGCCTTCCATCGCCAGCTTCACGATATTCTCGGCGTCGAAATAGTCGGGGTTCTTCGCAAAGCTCGCGCCCGCGGAATGCTCGATCCCCTGATCAACCGGCAGAATGGACAAATACCCGGTGTTGGCCAGACGCCCGCGGCCAAACATGCGTTGCAGATTGGTGATCACGCGAATATTGCGATTGGAAACCGCCCAGATGCGATCGATAAAATCAGGTCCGGGCACATGCAGGCGATCTTTCGAAATTTTCGGCGTGTTAAAACCCAACAGCGATTCGGCCTTCGCTCCCAGGTACGTCTCGATTTTGCCGGTGCTTGCGCTGGTTGCCATGTGTGTCTCCTGTTTATCCTCGAATTCCGGTAGAAAGCATGCTCCCCGCGGCTTCATCCACCAGCCACAATAAATTTCCATTCGTCGGTTGCAGCGATTGCGACGGCAACTGCTCCGGCTCGTAAGGCCCTTCGAGCACGCCTTTCAAAGCCCAAGCCTTTTCTTTTCCGGTAACGGTAAAAAGAATGTTCGCGGCGCTGTTCGCCACGGACGCGGTAATGGTAATGCGGTCGGTGAACAATTTGCCCACCCAGTTGGAGACCACCGTTCGTCCTGCTGGGGCGTGCAGAGCTTTGGTGCCCGGAAAAAGTGACAGGCAGTGTCCTTCCTCACCCATGCCCACGAGAACCAAATCAAACCGCGGCGGTTCGCCCCCTCGCAACGCGAAATGGGCACGCAATTCGTCTTCATATTCACGCGCGGCTTTCTCGGCGTCGGGATATTCGCCCTTCATGCGATGAACTTGCTCCGCCTTAACCGGCGCCTTGCTGATCATCGTCTCGGAAGCCATCTTGAAATTGCTCTGCGCGTCTTCCGGTCCAACGTGGCGCTCATCTCCAAAGAACAAATGTATTTTATCCCATGGAACTTTGGCGCGCAGTCCGGAATCGGTAGCCAGCAAGCTGTAAAGCAATTTCGGAGTTGAGCCGCCTGCCAGCGCCACGGAAAAAGCGCCGTGTTCTTTAACCGCCGCTTGTGCCAGCTCCACAAATTTATCCGCGGCCAGCCGCGCGATGGCTGCCCCGTCTTTCAAAATGCGAACTTCGCGTTTTGGCGGCGCGCCCATCAGGAAATTCCGACTCCGTCTGCGACGGTTGGATGGCTGCGTTTGAGCAAACCGTCTTCATCGGGGTTGCGCCACTCGCGCCCGTCTCGTTCCATTAAATCGGCGGCTTCCGGCGGTCCCCACGATCCGGCGGCGTAATTGGGGAAATCGCGCGCAGGCAACGCATGCCACACATCCAGGATCGGCTGAATAACGCTCCAGCCCGCTTCCACCATGTCGGCCCGCTGAAACAGTGTGGCGTCACCCACCATGCAATCGCGCAACAGCCGCTCGTAGCCCGTGCTGTGCTCGGATCCAAAATACGTCGAGTAATCGAAATCCATATTGACGAGCCCCAGCTTCATCACTGAGCCGGGAACTTTCGCGCCAAAGCTCAACGAAATACCTTCATCGGGCTGAATGTGAATCACCAGCCGATTGGTTTCGAGATTGCGAACGGTGGTGTTGCGAAACAAGACAAAAGGCGTACGGCGAAATTGAATGACGATTTCCGTTTCACGCTGCGCAAGCCGCTTCCCGGTGCGCAGATAAAATGGAACGCCCGCCCAACGCCAATTATCGATTTGCAGTTTCAAGGCCACGAAAGTTTCTGTGTTGGAGCTGTGCGCCACATCCGGCTCACTGCGATAACCGGGTACCCGTTCTCCGCCAACATTTCCATCTGCATACTGCCCGCGCACCATACAGGTGAGCACTTCTTCCGGACCAAACGGTTGGATGGCATGCAGCACTTCCGCCTGCTTATTGCGCACCTCGTCGGCGTCGAAGGAAATGGGCGGCTCCATAGCCGTCATGGTGAGCAGCTGAAACAGATGATTGGGAACCATGTCGCGCAGGGCCCCAGCCGTCTCGTAAAAGCCGCCGCGGTGCTCCACACCAACAGTTTCAGCGGCGGTAATCTGCACGTGGTCCACGTAATTGCGATTCCACAAGGGTTCGATGATGTTGTTTGAAAAACGAAACACCATCACGTTCTGGACGGTTTCTTTTCCAAGGTAATGATCGATGCGGTAAATCTGATTTTCGGTGAGGACCTGCTTCAGATCCTGGTTAAGCTGCTTGGCGGATTCCAGGTCGTGACCGAAAGGTTTCTCCACGATCACCCGCGCCCACCGTCCGCTTTCTTCCTTGGTCAGGCCCGCGTCCCCCAGCTGTTTGACGATGGGCGAAAAAAATCGCGGCGCCACCGCCAGGTAGAAAAATTTATTTCCTTGCGTGCTGTGCTGTTTGTCCGCCTGCTCGATTTGTTCCTTCAGGCGCTGGTAGGCGGAGGCATCCGCAAAATCAGCCTTAACGTAATAGATGCGCTCGAGGAACCAGCTCCACAGCTTCTGATCGATCGGCGAGCCGGTATATTTCGGAATTTCTTCCGTCAACATTTTGCGAAACGTTTCCGTGGTGTAGTCGTTGGTGGCAAAGCCAATGATGGCGAACTGTTTGGAGAGCAGGCCGTCGCCGGCCAGATTTGACAGGGCGGGAATCAGTTTGCGCTTGGTGAGGTCTCCGGTGGCGCCGAAAATCACCATGACGCACGGCTCGCCGACCGGATGGGGATCCAAATGATTCAAACTCATGAACGAAGTTCCGCCTTTATTGCGATTGCAAGCGATCGCTGGGAATTAATGTCCGGGCTTTTTCTCGACGTGCCCGCCGAATTGAAAACGCATGGCCGATAGAATCTTCCCTGCGAAATCGTCTTCACCTTGGGATGAGAAGCGCTGATAAAGTGCAGCACTCAAAACGGGAGCCGGCGTTGTGGATTCGATGGCGGCCACAATGGTCCAGCGGCCTTCGCCAGAATCGGAAACGCGGCCGGAGAAGCCATCGAGATTAGGCTTGTCGAGCAGCGAAATCGCCGTGAGGTCCAACAGCCAGGAAGCCACCACGCTGCCGCGGCGCCACACTTCCGTCACGTCCGCCAGATTGAAATCGTACTGATAATGCGATGGATCGCGCAGCGGCGCAGTCTCGGCGTCCGATTCGCGATGCGTCTTTCCAGCGTTGGCGTGCTTCAAAATATTCAAGCCCTCGGCATACGCCGCCATCAGCCCGTATTCGATTCCGTTGTGAACCATTTTCACGAAATGCCCCGCGCCCGACGGTCCGCAGTGCAGGTAACCCTCTTCCGCCGTGCCCGTGGCTTTCTCGCGCCCCGGGGTGCGCTCAATATTTCCGCGGCCAGGCGCCAACGTTTTGAAAATAGGATCGAGCCGCTTCACCACTGCATTTTCGCCGCCAATCATCTGGCAGTAGCCGCGCTCCAGCCCCCACACGCCGCCGCTGGTGCCCACGTCCACATAGTGCAGGCCCTTCGTGGCCAATTCCCTGGCGCGGCGAATGTCATCAATGTAGTACGAATTCCCGCCGTCAATTAGGATGTCGCCGCTCTCGAGGTTGGGTACAAGATCATGCAGCGTGGCGTCCACCACTCCCGCCGGAACCATCAGCCAGATCGCTCGCGGCTTCTCAAGTTTTTTTATGAATTCGTCCAGGGAATTGCTGCCCGTGGCGCCCTCGCTGGAAAGCTGGTTAACGGAATCGGGGCTGCGATCGTACACCACGCACTGGTGGCCGTTTTTTTGTAGCCGGCGCACCATGTTGGCGCCCATCCTGCCGAGCCCGATCATGCCAAGCTGCATGTCCACGTCCTCCGCGACGACTGCTGAAATTTGTAGCGCCTTAACAGATTCTTACGCGATGGCCTGCTTGACGGCTTTCGCCAAAGTGTCCAGCCCGGCGGCCACATCCTTGCCGAGATGTACTCTTAATGCGCGGCGGCCACGTTCGGCGAGCACCGCAAAATCGCCACGCGCCTGTGCGGCTTTCACCGTGCCAAAAGAATATTTTTGCCCGGGCACCGGAAGATCCACGGCGTCGTCGCAAGTAATCTGCAAAAACACGCCGCTGTTGGGCCCCCCCTTATACGCTTGCCCGGTGGAATGTAGAAAGCGCGGTCCGAAACCAAGAACCGTGGCGACCTTTTTCCTGTCGCGAACGGCCAGGCGAATAGCCTGCAACCCTTTCTCGTTCGCTTCGTTCATGGTGATGTAGCCGAGCACCGCGAAATAATCGCCGGCATGCAAGCGTCCCAGATGTGCTTTCAAAACTTCCGCGAGCCGCGGCTTGCCACGAAGCGCTTCGGTGTTTTTTTCGTCGGCGTAAAGCTTGATGCCGTCGCCATCAAAAAAAGGACTTTCGTCCGGCAGCTTGCCGCTCTTCTCGTACTCACTGGTCAGTTTCTTGGTTTCAATCTTGCTGGCTTCCACATCGGGTTGATTGAAAGCGTTGATGCCAATGATGGAGCCCGCGACAGCCGTGGCAATCTCCCAGCGGAAGAATTCCTGCCCGAGATTGTAAATATTATCCAGGATGATGCGAACCACCGGATGGCCGGCGGCTTCGAGAGCATCTACGGCGGCATCCTGGTTTTTGTTCGCGGTCGTCTGCAGCCGCAGATATGCGAAGACCCGGTCGTTGCCATAGGTATCCGGTTTGCTGAGAGGCTCACGATCCACAGGGATGATGCCCTTGCCCAGCTTCCCGGTGGACTCCGCAATCAGTTGCTCGAGCCACGCGCCTAGATCAGAAATTTCCGGCGATGCCGCGATGGTCAGTTTGTCACGACCCAGATTCGCCGCGACGCCTAGAATCATCCCCAGCAACGCGCCAGGGTTTTGATCCGCGGCCACGCCCGCGCCACAAGCCCGGACCATTTCTGCGGTGCTGTTCAGGAATTTGGAAACATCGATGCCCATGACCACCGCCGGCACCATGCCAAAGTTCGACAGCGCGGAGTAGCGGCCCCCGATGCTGGGCACTCCCAAAAATATTTTGCGAAATTTATCGCGCTCGGCAACCTCCTGCATCTTCGAGCCGGGATCCGTGACCGCGATGAAGCGATTGCCGACTTCCGCTTCGCCAACCTCTTCTTTCACCCGCTCAAAAAAATACTGCTTGTAGATGTTGGGTTCCAGGGTGCTGCCCGATTTGCTGGAGACGATGCAGATGGTGCTGGACAGATCAACCTTGCCTTCGATGGCTTTGATTTGTGCGGGATCGGTGGAATCCAGAACGTGCAGCTCCGGGTAGCCCTCGACCTTGCCGAAGGTCATGCGCAAAACTTCCGGGCACAGGCTGGAGCCGCCCATGCCGAGCAGCAGCGCGTGTTTGAACCCCGCTTTTTTTATGTCCGCGGCAACGCCCTGCAGTGCCGAAACATGCGCCAGCTGCTCTTCGGTGACTCCTAGCCAGCCCAGCCACTTGTCTTCATCGGTTCCCGTCCAGAGCTTGGCATCCCGCTGCCACAGCCGCCGGACCTTGTCATTGTTCTTCCAATCGTCGCGCGCCGCTGCGAACGGTCCGGAGAAATTATCCGGCAGTTTGTAAGTCTGCCGATTTACGCTCACGCGCGAACGCCAGCGGACTTGCCGGTGGCCTCCAGAAGTTCCGTGAACGCATCCGCAAAGAGTTTTATTCCGTCCACCAGCAACTTGTCGGTGATGTCCTTCATGGAGAGCCCTGCTTTTTCCAAATCGGACATGGTTTTGACAGCTTGGTCCACGTTTTCGGTAAGGCTGGGACGCAGTTTCCCATGATCGCGGAACGCGTCAAAAGTGGCCGGCGGTATGGTGTCCACGGTGTCCGCGCCGATCAGTTCCTCGACATAAATCACATCGCGATACGCTTTATTTTTCGTGCTGGTGCTGGCCCACAGCAAACGCTGCGTCTGCGCGCCCTTGGCCGCCAGAGCTTTCCACCGCGGTCCGCCGAAAAGTTCCTGGTACTTTTTGTAAGTGACTTTCGCATTCGCGATGGCCACTTTGCCCTTCAGCGAATTCAACAGTTCCTTTTGCCTCGGATCGCTGGCAGCTTTCAATTTTTCGTCGATCAGGCTGTCCGCCAGAGTATCAATGCGGCTAACGAAGAAACTGGCCACGCTGGCAATGTGCGCAATATCCTGTCCCTTGGCGGCCCGCGCTTCCAGCGCGGCGATATAGGCCTCGGCCACCGCTTCGTAAGCCGACTGGGCAAAGAGCAGCGTGATGTTGATGTTGATGCCTTCTTCCAGCAGTTGCCGAATAGCCGGCAGGCATTCCTTCGTGCCCGGAACTTTGATCATCACGTTCGGGCGGTTCACCATTTTCCAGAGCCGGCGTGCTTCGTCCAGGGTCTTTTGCATTTCGAGCGCCAGCGTGGGAGAAACTTCCAGGCTCACGTAGCCGTCGCGTTGCCGGCTCTCGTCATACACCGGACGGAAAATGTCGGCGGCGTCCTGCACGTCGCGGACAGCGATTTTTTCGTAGACCTGCGTCGCGTTCATTTGCTTGGCGTCCGCGGATTCCAAAATGTCGGAATAATCCTTACTGGTCGAAATGGCCTTCGCGAAAATGGAGGGGTTCGAAGTCATGCCCCGCAGGCCATCGTTGTGAATTAATTTCTTCAGTTCGCCGCCGGTGAGCAGGTCCCTGCGGATGTAATCCATCCACGGCGACTGCCCAAAGTCCAGCAGTCCCTTCAGTGGGTTCTTACCGCTCTCGCTCAGTTCCGGTTCAGTGATTCTTGCAGATGTAGTCATTGTGACTCCTTGCGTTTCAATTCTTATTGTACGCCCGCCGCTAGTTGCCTGCAGCGGTGAGGGATTACCTGGCCGCGCCGCTGGCGGCGCACTTCGCTTCGAGCGTCTTGATTTTGTTCAGGCGCCGGACGTGGCGGTCTTCATGCGTAAACTTGGCGGCTAGGAACGCCTTCACCAGATCCTCGGCGAGCTTCACGCCGATAATCCGCGAACCCAGCACCAGCACATTCATATCGTCATGCTCCACTCCCTGATGAGCGGAATATGTATCGTGGCAGACTGCCGCGCGAATGCCGGTCAGCTTGTTGGCCGCCACGCTCGCGCCCACCCCACTGCCGCAGATCAATACCCCGCGGTCCGCTTTGCCATCCAGCACGGCGCGGCCAACCGCTTCAGCGAAATCCGGGTAGTCCGAGGGATTTTCGTTGAAAGCCCCCACGTCGAGCACTTCCTGCCCGAGAGAGCGCAGCAAATCTCCCATGGCCACCTTCAGTTGGAAGCCCGCGTGATCAGAACCGATGACAATTTTCATCGCTGCTCACTTTCCGAGAACTTCTTTCACGGCTGCGACCACGGTTTCGGGATGGAAGCCGAATTTCTTTTGCAGTTCCTTCAAAGGCGCGGATGCTCCAAAGGTGTGCATGCCGATAATTTTGCCCTTGGACCCCACGTAGCGGTCCCAACCTAAAATGGATGCTTGTTCCACGGAAACCCGCGCAGTGACTTCCGGCGGCAGAACGCTGTCGCGATATTCACGCGATTGATGCTCGAAAATATCCCACGACGGCATGCTAACGACCCGAACTTTCACACCCTGCGCTGTAAGCGTTTCATGAGCCGCCAGGCACAATGAAACTTCGCTGCCGGTAGCCATGAGGATGGCGTCAGGCTTGCCCCCGAGCGCATCGGCCAGAATGTATGCGCCTTGGGCGACGCCGCTCGCGGCGCCGTACTTGGTGCGGTCGATAGTCGGCAAGGCCTGGCGAGTTAGCACCAGAACCGCTGGCTCTTTCTTCGATTGCATAATCACTCGCCAACACTCCACGACTTCATTGGCATCCGCGGGACGCAACACCATCAAACCGGGCACCGCGCGAAGTGTGATGAGCTGCTCGATTGGCTGGTGCGTGGGGCCGTCTTCTCCGACTCCGATGGAATCGTGCGTGAATACGTAAATGACCGGTAGTTCCATGATCGCGCTCAGGCGGATGGCCGGTTTGCAGTAATCGGTAAAAATAAAAAATGTCGAAGCGAACGGACGAATCTTGCAGAGAGACAAGCCGTTAGCTATGGCGGCCATGGCATGCTCGCGAATGCCAAAGTGCATATTTCGACCGCCGCGGCTGGCAGCTTCAAATTCCCCAGCGCCATCAAACGTCAGACGCGTCTTTGTCGAGGGATACAGATCAGCAGCTCCGCCCATGAGCCAGGGAACATTTTTCGCCATGATGTTGATAACTTTGCCGGACGAATCACGGCTGGCCAAGCCCTTCGCATCAGGCGGAAAAGTCGGAAGGTCCTTATCCCAGCTATCAGGCAGCTGCCGGAACAGCATTCTATGCAAGTCTTCCGCCAGCGCCGGGAATTCCTTTTTGTAACCCTCGAACTGCTTCATCCACGCGTCGCGAACTTCACCGCCGCGTTTGCCGATCCCTTTCTTGAACTGGTCATACACCCCGTCAGGCACTAGAAATTTCTCGTCCGGCCAGCCGTAGAATTTCTTGGTAAGCGTAACTTCCTCGGCGCCCAACGCTTCGCCGTGAGCTTCCTTGGTGTCCTGGCGGTTAGGAGAGCCCCAGCCGATGTGGCTGTCCACGATGATGAGCGTGGGCTTATCCGTGACTTGTTTAAAGACGCTCAGCGCTTTTGCAAATGCATCTGTATCGTTGGCGTCGGTGACGTGCTCAACGTTCCAGCCATAACCCCGGAACCGCGTGCTCACATCCTCGCTGAACGCCAGGCTAGTGTTGCCTTCAATCGTGATGTGGTTGTTGTCGTAGATCCAACAGAGGTTCGAAAGCTTGTGGTGCCCGGCCAGCGACGCCGCTTCGCCGGAGATGCCTTCCATCATGTCGCCGTCGCCGCAGATGACATACACGTCGTAATCGAATAGTTCAAAGCGTGGCTTGTTGAAGTAGGAAGCTAGCCACCAGCGTGCCATGGCCATGCCCACGCTGGTCGCCACCCCTTGCCCCAGTGGGCCGGTAGTAGTTTCCACTCCGCTGGTCATGCGGTACTCCGGATGGCCGGGAGTTTTGCTGTCGATCTGGCGGAATTTTTTCAGATCATCGAGCGTGAGCGCTACGGCGCCAGGCATCTGGTAATCGGAATTGACAGCCTTCACCTGCGCAAGGTGCAGCAGGGAATACAGCAGCATGGAAGCGTGCCCGTTCGAAAGTACGAAGCGGTCGCGATTGGCCCAGATAGGATCGTTAGGATCGTAGCGTAAAAATTTCTGCCACAGCGTGTAGGCTACCGGCGCGAGGGCCATCGGCGTTCCCGGATGGCCGGAGTTCGCGGCTTGAACCGCGTCCATTGAAAGCGTGCGGATCGTGTTGATAGCTAGTTGGTCCAGATTAGGCTCGCTCACTGCAGCTCCTGGTTCAGACATATTTAAGCGCCCGCTATCTTACGCACGGTATTGGATGCGCCAAGGCAAGATTCTACTGCGGGAATTCTACGATAAAAAGTCGTTACAGATGGGTGACAAATGAAGGAAGAGAGGATGAAAATAAATCTACAGCGGGGCCGCAGGACACTCGGCCCCAGGTATTAGAAAATCACAGGAAATCCACACTTAGTGCGCGGTGATGGCGTTTACGATCACCTGTTCAGCGGAGTCCTGCAGAGTAAGCATGTCTGTGCGGGTCTTATCCCACTCGCGAAGCATCAGGCCGTTGGCTGCGAAAAAGCGTCGGATTTTAATGGAATCCCAGCGCAGAACTTCCTCCAGCACGGGCACCAGCGCGCTCATGGCGTTATCGCTAAGCACCGTGCGCCGTGCCACGCGCGTGATGAACTTGGCCTCCGAAACCGCAATGGTCAGTCCATCATGCTGGTTGACGTGCATCATCACTGGCAGATCGGAGCTGCCATCGCCCATGTAGATGATGTTGTCGTGGCTGATACCCAGCGACGCCCGAATTTCTTCCAGCACCGTAATTTTGCCCCAGCCCGCCGTCGCTCGAATGATGGATTCCACTTCCCCGGTTTCTTCCTTGTAGCGGAAGCGCGTGCCGAAGATGCGGTCTGCGGGCACGATATCTTCCAGAGCGGACTGGATAATCTCCTGGGGCGCCGCCGAAATCACATTGAAATGAAAGTTATAGCCGTCGGCTAGACTCTCCAAAGCCTTGGCGAAAAGCGCTACGTTGTGCTTTAGCCGAATGCGCTTACCGGTTTCCATCAGGTGCTCGCGCCGGACGTGTCGAAACTCCGGGTCGTGCAGAATCAGGTAGCTGAGTTCGGCGCCCTGCTGCACCAAGTTCATGTGGGAAAGCCCCGCCACCTTGTCGTCGAAGCCGTGGAAGCCGATCAACTCGCTCAAGACCACTCCAGAGTCATTGAAACTGAGGGTCTGGTCAAAATCGCTGGCCAAAAGATACTGTTTTTGCATGTTCTAGTACTCCTTATTACCGGACCTCACCGACACCCGGGCGGTAATCCCAGGCTGTCGGTACAACTAGAATATCGTTCTTTCCCTAGGCATCGTCACGAATAATTCTGATAGGTGCTATGCGTAAAAAGAGTGAACGTTTCGTGAACATTCGTGAACAATAGATTAGATGCGCCCAAAGCCTAAATGGCACAAAGCAATGGAGATGTTTGTTTTCGAGGGCCACTTCAGGCGCAAGGCTAGTGCCCTCTTCAATATACGGCAGGAGGAAATTAAAGCGAAACCGAAGTCCCGAATGTGGCATTCGCTACCAGAAGGCCGACCATGCTGCGTCTACCCAGACCCGCCAAGTCGCGACGACGGTCTCAGCCTGAGATGGAAGGTGTTCGTTGAGTGCGTCGCTCACCGTATAGGGCTCGCCCGTCCGGCCATGTACGTACAAACCTCGGGTTTCAGCCTGGTTAAGGGGCCGCGCGCCACGTCGCCCGAACACCGCCAACTGGTTTCCGGATTCGTCCACGGCGCGGTCGCGGTCCAGGCCCTTGGAAACGGAGAGCGCCGGTCCACGGGTGCGGGCCGTGGCAATCAACTTCGGCGTAGGACGGGGGCTGAATCCCGAGAAGTGCGCGGGATCGTCCCAAGGGGAAACGATTTCGAGGACGCGCAGCCCATTCCTGCCGTCCGCGACGAAGGCAAACGCGCTGGCCGCCACCATGCCAACCTTCACGTCATTCACGTCATTGAGCGCGCCATCGGCGCTAAACAGTTGATCCAATTTTGGTGCCTCAGCCTTTTCCACATCGATGATGGCCAGACCTTGCCTGCCCGCGGATACGTATGCGTAGGTACGCGCCACGTAAATGTTGCGAGCGTCCTGCAGTGGAACAGTTGCATTCCTAACCGGCTTGGGGTGGGCCAGGTCGGTAACGTCCAGAATTTTCATCCCTTGACGGTCGACCACAAAGGCGTAGCGGAATTGCACGGCTATCCCCGTCGGCTCCTCAAGAGTTGGCGAGCCAAGGGTGGCAGTCACACGCGGTGCCAGTGGATTGTTCAAGTCCACCACCACAAGATTTTTTTCCGTCAGCACGTAAGCAAAAGTCCCCGCCATGGTAATGCGGCGTGCGCCCGTTAGTACTCCGTCCGGATTGAACGCCCCCGCGCGCTTCAGAAAATTGTTGGCCGGATTACCATCGAGCAGGGTTCCAACGCCGGGGCTTGGCGCTTTGAGATCAGGGTTCCCCACGACCACCAGACCCTCTTCCTTGTCGGCCACGTAAAGAAATCCATACAGCAGATGTATCGCCTGCTCTTCGTTTTCCGGAAGCCGCTGCCGCAAGGGGTCAATCGCCAGAGTAGAAGGCGAAGCCACCGCCTGCGCGTTTTTCGTCGGCACGTAAAATCGCTGACCGATGGGTGAAACAGGAGAAGTTACCACCCGCTCGGAAAATCCTTTGTTGTCGATGTTGGCGATGTCATACACGCGTAGTCCGCCTGGCCCATTCGCGGCATAGGCATATTCTCCGCGCGCTTGAATATCCACAATGTTGCCCCCATGTTCTGCACTGGCGGCCAGTTCGCGGTGGCGCCCAACAAATTGTTTGTAATTTTCCGGATAGGCGATGCGTTGTAAATCGCTGCCAAAGACAGCTTCCGGCTCGTCATGCTCCGCCACGGCAATAGCTTCCAGCCCACCTTTCCCCGTGGCCACATAAATATAACGCCCCATGAAATTCATGAAATTCGTGCCCTGCAGCAACAACTGCGCCATCCACGCGTTATTGTCATTGGCCGCCGAAACATGGCAATCGCTGCATTGCTTGGTCTCGCGCCCGCGTACTGTATGTGGAACAAAGGTGCTGTAACCCTGGCCCGAAAATCCTTCCGCGGAAACAGTCTGTTGCGTGTAGTACAGCCACTCGCGATTGGCGTTCTGCGAACTGACCAGCACCGCACACGAAGATCGCGCCGGCGCGATGCGATGACCAGTGACAGTCCCATCCACCGCCAGCATATAAATGTCATCGCGCAAAACCTGAAAGTTGTAGCTAGTGTAGTTGCGCGTGAGCAGCCCTTCGTTGTGCAGCATAGGCTTGCGCGCATTGGCGGTCATCTGCAGGTGGCAGCCAAAACACGTGGGCGTCCACGATGTGTGGCACGCATAGCACGTCATGCTGGCGTTGCCGTGCGCCAGATGCGTGTCATCCATCGGCATCGCGGAATCCACCACGCCCTCCTTGTTCATCAGTTTGGCGCGCAGCGATTTCTCGCTGAAGTGCACGTTCCCAGGAGTCACCGTGTCAGCCGTTTGCACCACCTCCCATTCCTTCTTTTCTTCCGACATGGAGCGCTGAATCAGCGTGCCGCCTTGCCACTCGAATCGGCGCCGCCCCCAAGGCGTACGCAGCGCATCAAGATGGCGACCCGTTTCGTATCGGCGAACATTTCCGGCGAAAGAAAACGCGATTGGCGCGGCAGGCCCCGAAGTAAGCAGCGTCGCTTTCTGTCGAATCGTGCCGTGGCAATCCACGCAGTCAATTTCCACCGCGGCCCGCGGCTCGCCATAAATTTTCCCGTTGCCATGATTGTCTTGCGCAAAGTGGCAATCGTTGCACTGCATGCCCTTTTCGAGGTGAATGTCCGCCAGATGCACCGCTTTCGAAAAACGCTCGGGATCTTCGAATGCGATGGCCTTCCCATCTTTGTCCAGCCAGTTGCCTTTGCGATCGTGGTTGAACACCGCGCGAAACACCCACCCGTGTCCGTGAAAGTCCGCGAACTGCGTAGTCTTCAGCTTGGAATTAAATTCCGGACTGCCCACTTGATCCAAAAATTTGCTGTCGCGCCACAGTCCCCGCGCGGCGGCAGCTTCGGGATTACGCATCAGCGATTGATAGCGATCCTCATCGTTGGGGTTTCGTTGTCGCGGCGGATACATTTTGTCGCCGTCAATTTCGTTGTCCCACCATGTCAGCCCGAAATACGTGGTCACCATGTTGGTACCCGGGTGAATGTGGCAAATCATGCACTGGCTCGAAGGAATCGAACGCGTAAACGTGTGCCTGATGGGATGTCCGGACTCGGTTTTGGAAATAGTCGGATCGACGGACGCGCTCAAGCCGGAGTGCCCGTATTGCGAATACGCTCCCGAGTGCGAAGCGTCGCGGTCGTTGGCGTAAATCACGTGACACGACGAACAGCCGCCGGAGCGATAATCGCCCGGATGATCGTTGGTTCCCGGCAGAGACATCACCGGATCCAGCAGCCGCGTTTTCTGCAGGCCCAGAAAAACCGGATCAGTGCGCAGCTCTGTGCCAAAACCGCGCTGGCTCAACTGGTCTTCCGGCTTGCCGGGACTTTCTTCCAGCGTAGGATTTCCGATTTCGCTTTTCTTGTGGCCGCCGCGTTCAAACACGCGCAGCACATTGCCGGGCTGTGAAGTTTCCCAGCGATTGAGCGGATCCAATTGCGGCAGCACACCCTTCGTGCGCGTTTCTTCCGGCGTCGGCGCGGGAGACGTCTTGATGGATTGCGGCTTGCCGTCGCGATCGTAACTTTCTCCGAAATGCGTATTTTTCTTCGGATACCCGCCGTTGTTATAGAGCGCTGCGCCCCACAGCATCCCCGAATGGGTCATCATGCTCGTGGAAACCGCGCGCGTTTCGTTCGCGTGACAACCCACTGAGCCGCAGGTCTCGGGAGCCACGCGTAAATCGCCGGGATTCACAAATTTTACGTACTCGTAAGATTCTTTAAGCCAGTCGGTGAAAACTCGCTCGGGCACCGCGGAGCGGTTTCTGAAAGCCGCGCCCCGGGGTTGCACGTGAGCTTTTCGTTTGGCCGCCGCATAGTCGGGGGAGCCCGTCGTACTTCCGAAGGAAATATTCACGGAAGCATCGCCGCCATGGCAGTCTGTGCAGCCGATCTGCACCGTTTTCGTGGGATGCATGGTGGGCTCGTCCGTCGCCGTGTGGCACGAAATGCAACCAGCGGACTTGCGATGAGCCTCCGCCTCCGATTGCCCACGCAAAGTAGTGGCCGATGAATCCTGGGGTGCGGCGGACGCCGAGTGCAAGCGCACGCCAAAAGAAAGAAAAATCGCCGCGAGAAAGAGTGCTGCAAGAGGGAGTAAAGTCGCGCGGCCGCGCTGCGACGCGAACGCCTTCGTTCCCACCCGCCGGTAAGCCGCGAAGATAAAATGTTTTGTCAAAATGTAAATTTCACCGCGCCAAAAAGTGAGAACAGTGTTCTCCCGGTGTAGATGTCCTTGAATCCCTGGCCGGGCTGCAGCGCCGAAGCTCCCGCGGTGAGAATAATATTTTCCGAAAGTGGTGGACGGTATTCGACGCCAAGCCCCAAATCCGTGCCGATGGTGTGCCTGATGGGAAACTGGAAGAGCAGATCCTCTAGCGGCTCGGTGCGTTCAAAGCGCAGAAAATTTACGTTGGCAAAGCCCTTCAGCTTGGGAGTGAGATCGAAATCGGCTCCCGCATTGGCCAGAAAAATACCCGGATTCACAAAACTCGCCTGGCCCTCCTCTTTGCTAGCGCGCAGCGCAGGAATCAGACTGCCGGGCGAAGTTAGCAACACACCGGAACCGGTCAAACGAATGCCTTCGCGGTTCCAGAAGCTGAACAAGCCGCCGGCAAAATTGGGAAGCTCCACGATGGAATCGAATCCCCGGGCGCGGCTATCGCGTGGGTTGGCATCGCCCGAAGTGTAGAAAGTGGAAACTCGATAACGGACCCAGTCGCGATCGTAGGAAAGTTCCACCGCGGCCATCTGCGCATTGACAGTCACCGGCCGGCCCGCGATGGGATTGAAAGTATCTTCACCGAAAGCCTGGTAGAACGCGTGCGTCAGATTTATACGGCCGATATGCCCGCTACCGAGCCAACCAAAATATCCCACGCGAATACCGTGCACAATCGGTCCGCCGCCCTGCTCAATCACATTTCCGATGGGTGCAGGCCGCACCAGAAACCCGTTGTCGTCGAAATGCAGACTGCGGTCGTCCTTGTTGTACGCGCCAACGAATTCCGCCGTGTACCCCGGAAAGAAAAAATCCTGCAAATAAATATTTCCAAGCATCACTTGCTGATGCCGCCGATCAAATGTGGTGTTTAGTCCGCTGTTAGTATTTTTTTCCAGCAGACTAAAATATGCGGCGTTGTATTCAATACGATCGCTGTGCAGATTTCCAAAAATGCGCAAGCCCGGTTCTTCGTCCACAAACAGAAACCCTCGAAAATCGGCGTTGAATTGCTGAATTCCGGCCCGCGCGGAAATGAAATCGTAACTGGAGCTCAGGTCCGCGAGCTTTACCTCCACGAACGCTTCCTGCAGCCCAACATGCGTGTCAAAGCGATTCGTGCCGTGGCGCACGTCCGGGCTGACAATCCCCAGTTCGCGGACCTTGAGATTGTTCAGGCTGATTTCCGGAGTAATGCGAATGCGCCAGTCCATCGGCTTGAACGACGTATCGCCGTGAAACAGGTCGAATGCGAAACGCAAAGTCTGGTCGAAGAAGGCCTGTTCGCCTTTGCCAAAAAATCCGCTGCTGCCGGCTCGCGCGGTGCTGACATTGCTCGGCGAAGGAACGCGGCGCCCGTCAAAAAATGATTCAGCCGAAGCGGTAATATTCAGAAAAGTTTGCGGGCCCAAAATCGCTGGCCAGATCGGTTCATCCCCTTTGAATCGGTTGCGATTGAACGGATCGAACCACCGCGAGCGCGTATACAAGTACTCCCCGCGCTGCGGATACCGCCGATAGTCCGGCTGGCCAAGCGCCCAGCGATTGGGCACGGCGTTGTACACGTCAGCGACCGGCGGCAAATAATCTGGCGCGAGTTCCTGAATGTACGCGGGATCAGAATCAAGTCGGTGGCGAAATTCGCGGTAGCTTCCCGCTGCCGTCGAAGCATGGGGCGGCGGCGCAGGACCTAACTCCGGCAAGCGCGGCAGCCGCGAAGTAATTTCCGCGCCTCCCGCCGGCGCTAATGAAATTTCGAGCGAGAGCACTTCGTTCGAATGCAGTACGAGATCGGCGACTGTCAGCGCTGCGTATCCGGCCGCTTCGATCCGCAATTCGTATTCGCCGGGGGCCAGCGGAAAAATGCGGAATAGTCCCTCGCCATTCGTGGCGGACTCAAAAGTTTGTCCACTTCGCAAATTGCGAAGCGTGAGTACAGTCGCGGGAATCGGCCCGCTCGCGCCGGCAGTGTCCGAGGAACGCACCACGCCATCCAGCGCGGTAGTGCGCAAAGCCTGCTGCCGAGGTATGCGAACAGCAGGCCCCGGCTCGCGCGATTGCTTGATCTGCTGCTGTGCATCCGGTTGCGGAATCTGCCTGCACTGGGCCGAAGCCGTCAGAGCGAAAAGCGACAAAACCCAGGAAATTACGCACGTGCTTCGAGATAGCGTGAAAATGGAGGCGGGTGGAATCCGCCTGAGCACAAGGGTTGTCGCATTTTTGTCCTGCACAGAGTAAGCCAAGGACACGGGAACGGCATCTAGATAACAATAACCTTTGGCCAGGGGCAATATATTTCGGGCCTAGTGCGGACATTCGATAACGCACGGCCACGACGATGGGCCGCACGGGCAGGTTTCCTAGCCGTTCATCAATTAGCCGCACGCGGGGGACGCCGCGACGAGCGAGAGTGTCAAAATATGGTACGAATTTGGGTATCCCCCATGCCGATGCATAAGTTGAGAAAACCCATGACTGCGCGCCGTATGCATGAGAAGCGGCGGAATGTGCTCGCCTTCACCATTGCCATGATGGTTGGCCTGCTGGGCTTGCTCCTGTTCCTGGCGGGATGCGGAGGAGGCGGAACCACAGTCGCTCCAGCTCCGGTTACTGCCCCGGCGGCTGCCACACTCACCGCCAGCGACGTGGACAGCATCGTGCGCGCGGCCGCGGCGGCCACGTCCCCGACCACCGCCGTAGTCGCCGTAGTGGACCGCGCCGGAAATGTTCTGGCGTTGTATCGCAAGCCCGACGCGCCCCTAACCGTGGTCGGAAATTTCAGCACGCAAGCCAGCGCCAACGATGTCGCTATCGGGCTGGCGCGCACTGGAGCATTTTTCAGCAACAACCAGGCGCCGTTGACCAGCCGCACGGTGCGTTTCATCAGCGGCGTGCATTTCCCGCCCGGTGTCTCCGACGCGCAGAACGCCGATCTGTACGGCATTGAAAATACCAATCGCGGCTGCTCGCTGTCAGCGGAGTTGGAGATGCACGGTATCCGTCCCTCCACGGCCATGGGCGGCGGACCGGGCGCGGGAGTTATTACCGGCAAAGCCGATGTGCTCGACAGCGATGCGAACGCCGTCAATCCGGGCGGCCTGGGAATTTACAAAGGTGCCGTGCTGGTGGGCGGAATTGGTGTGACCGGCGTGCCCGCCGACGTCGCGGAGTTCACCGCCTTCAGCGGAGCAACGGCGGCCGGAGGGTCCCCGGTTCCCACTCCCTTGCCCGCGCCCGGTGAAGTTTTTCTTGGTGGCGTGGCGCTGCCGGCGATCCATCAAACCGCGCGCCCGGCATCCGTCGGCCCGGGAGTTTTCGCGGGCACTTATGTCGCGAGCCCGCTTGCCGGTCAGTCCGCGCCGGAAGGTGATCTGGTTGGCCCGCACCAAAGCATAAATCCAGATCCATCAAGCGGCGGACTCACGCAAGCTGAAGCTACCCAGATTCTCGACGCTGCGGAAGCCACTGCAAACCAAACCCGTGCAGCGATTCGCCTGCCGCTCGGTTCACGCGCCCGCATGGTCATGGCCATCGCCGATATGGACGGCAACATCATCGCCCTGCGACGTATGCCAGACGCCACCGTTTTCAGCATCGACGTCGCGGCCACCAAGGCGCGTAACATGGTGTACTTCAACAGCGAACTGCGGGCCGATGCGGACTTGAACCAGGTGCCGCTAAGCACGGCGGTGACAAATCGCACCATCAGTTTTGGCGCGCAGCCTTTCTATCCGCCGGGAATTGACGATTCGAACGCCGGCCCATTTTTCAATATATTTATGAACGACACCGTGAATCCCTGTTCCCAAGGATTGGATGGCGGCCTGTTGAGCGGCAATAACAGCGGGATCGTTTTTTTTCCCGGCAGCGCCGGTTTGTATCGCAATGGAGTTTTAGTCGGCGGACTCGGCGTGAGCGGTGACGGTGTGGACCAGGACGACTTTGTGACTTCTGGTGGCGCCGCCGCATTCCAGGCCCCGGCCAATATGCGCGCGGACCAGATTTCGGTGCGCGGAGTGCGCCTCCCGTATTTCAAATTTCCTCGCAACCCCACCAACTAAAAACCAGTGAGCGTTAAGGGCGTGCGCCGTTAGAGGGGTCCGCGGAGTAGGCCGTGTCCACGTCCAGATCCCAAGTGAAGGATGCGTCGCCCGGCCCGTAGCAGTTGCCGTTCGGGTGGTAGCCCGGCGGACAATTGGCCGCGAATTCTTTTCGCCGCGGCGACTGCGCGTATTGCCACGCCTGCGCGTAGTCCACACCGCTGCCCGACGGGACGGGGGCGGTACCCGGATACGCGCATCCCGGTGATGGCGGGCACGCATCGTTGTACACGAAATATACAAATTCACGGTTCTCAGCGTTGGCACGAATATCGTCGGCCGTCAAAATGGTGACACCACCCGGTTCCTTTGCGGGCATTCCCGAGCAATAAACTCCCGCGCGATATCCATTCTTGGCTAACCAATCGAACCACGCGTGAAGATAAGCGTGATAAACCGTGGGCAACCGTCCGCCCTCTTCGATATCCAGAAAAATTATTGTGTCTGCCGGAAAACCCTGCTTTTTTGCTGCGGCCGCGGCGGCCTGCGCATCGAGCGTCCCCTTGGCCGGCCCCTCGGCCGTTTTCTTGAATTCACGGCTGTCGCGTCCGCGATACAAAACCAGGAACCCAAACCCATCTTTGCGCAGCAAATCACGCTTGCCGAGCCAGGTGGTCACTTTGTCCCCCGGCGGGGGACTCAGCCAAAAACTCGTAAACGCAAAAGTTTTTCGCAACACTGGAAACGCGGCGTCGCCGGGATAGATATCGCGGTCAAAGCCGAGGTGGGCTGTTTTTTGAGAGGGGTCTGCCGCAGGCGACTGACTTCGAGCGAGGTACGTCAACGATAGGCCGATGCCGCTCAAACCCAGGACTAGCAAAAGAGTTAGAAATGTTTTCACGGGCGCCAGCGACAGGATGCCAGAAGCGCGTCCGGGGCGCTACCCTTCGCGGAGTTTGTGCCCGGCCAGGTTGCCCAAGCCGTCGTAGGCCGCGTACTTGTAGGTTTCACTTAGAGTGGGATAATTAAAGACCTGCTCGATGAACTCATCAATGGTCAAGCCATTGTCGAGCACCATCATCCCGATGTGAATCAACTCGGTCGCGTTTTCTCCGATGATGCTGACACCTAGTAATTTTTTATCCGCGCGGGCGAAAATCAGCTTAAGCAAGCCGGTCGTGTCGCCGGCGATGTGCCCCCGTGCATTGTTGGCGTAGTGCGCGCGCCCCACCAGGTAGTCAATTTTCTTCTCCACGCAGGACGCTTCCGTTTCTCCCGCCGCGGAAATTTCGGGAATAGTATAGATACCCATCGGCAACAGCGAAGCTACACGCTGCTTATATTGGAGACCAAAAGCGTGGCAGACCGCCACGCGTCCCTGTTCCATGGAAGTGGAAGCCAGCGCGGGAAAACCGATAACGTCGCCGGCTGCGTAAATATTCGAAACGGCGGTGCGATAACTTTCGTCCACCGGAATGTAGCCGCGATCATTGATACTCAATCCCGCTTTTTGCAACTCCAGTCCGTCCACCGCGGCGCGACGCCCCGCGGCAAAAAGAGCCGCTTCCGTTTCCAGCACGCGCCCGCTTTTCATCGTGAGCCGCGCACCCGTGGCCGAATTTTCCACCTTCACCGGGCGCTCGTTGAACCAGAACTGCATGCCCAAAGCGGCAAACCGTTCCCGCAGCTTCTCCGAAATTTCCGCGTCCAGAAAGGGAAGCAGGCCGTCGCGTCCGTCCACCAGCGTCACCGCCACTCCCAAAGCCATGAAGATGGACGCGTACTCGCAGCCGATCACCCCACCGCCGATAACCGCCAGGCTTTTGGGAATGCGCTTCATTTGCAGAAACGTATCGGAATCGAAAGTGTGAATATCGTCGAAGGCCATTTCCGCGGAACGATGCGGCTTGGAACCCGTCGAAATTAGAACGACCTCGCCGTGCAACCGACGAGTTCCGTCCGCGCCGGTCACCACCACGGTATGAGCGTCTTCAAACGCCGCCTGCCCGCGAATCAATTCGATCTGGTGCAGCGCCAGATTCTTCAGGATGCGTCGGCGCTCCATTTCCACGACTTCACGCTCGTGATGCATGAAGTCGTTTACAGTGAGATTTTCTTTCAGCGAATAATCAATGCCATACAGCCCGCGCTGCTTCAGTCCCGAAAAATACAGCGCCGATTCGCGCAGCGTCTTGCTGGGCACCGTGCCGGTGTTGATGCAACTGCCCCCGGTATGTTCGGCCCGTTCGATCACCGCGACACGCTTGCCGAAATAGGCGGCCTGCGCGCCCGCTTTTTCTCCAGCCGGACCGCAGCCAATCACCAGCAGGTCAAAGTCGTCATGGGACGGCACGCCAAACCTCCGTGAAGCGCTGTGGCAGAATCTTAAGGTAGGAACTTCATAGCTGCGCCATTATTCTCCGCCTTTGTGCCGAATCGGCTGTGGCCACCCGGCCTGTCAACCCCGCCCACGCCAACTCATTTGTACCCATGCTATTCTCTGGAGGCCGCGTCGCCGGTGCGGCTGTGGCGAAATTGGCATACGCGGTGGGCTTAAAATCCACTGGGGTTTTCCCCGTTGTCGGTTCGAGTCCGACCAGCCGCACCATTTCTTTTTTTTCCACCTCGCTTGGCCCACTACTCCGGCAACGCGATTCTGGCACCCCGCGGTCACCCCGAAGGGAGGGCGCGTCTGCGAGCGCCCGCCACTAAACTCGCTGGGCATTTCTGACCCAGCGCAAGCCTTAATAGACGATAGGGCGCATCCACGATTGTATTTACGTCACGGTCGGCGTCAAGGAATGCCGAAAAGCCGTCGAGGGACGTTAGGCTGGATGCTTAGGCCCACGACCATCTCCACACGCCGCCAAAATCGACGTAGTCACCCTCGCATCCATGCTCCCCGCGGCATGATCGTAGCGTGGCGTTCGGGAAGCCTTCAAGGCGTTTCCCGGATGGGCACGATGGCTCTGGGGGGCCTGTTTCTGCAGACGCCGACTCCTCCCACCAAGGGCTCCATGCTCGAATTGCTGTTTGAAATTGCCGTCGGCTCCCAGGTTCGCGCACGCGCGGTAGTCCGCAACTCCGTCCCCGGGACGGGTATGGGTGTGAAGTTTGTGCATATGCAGGCGGAAGATCGCTCGCGTCTGAACAAGTTTCTCAAGACCCAGATGGAAGCCGGAAATATTCAGAAAGAAATCAGCTCTGACGACGAGCAGTTACCCGCATTAGATGAAACCGACTCACTCCCGGATGCGCAGTCCTTAGATGGCGGCCCTGCGGCCTCACCGACGAGCGTGGATGAAGCGCCCGCGGCGTCCGCCGCCGACTTTGCACAGCAAAAAGTCGCGCCGCGGGAGGTCGCGCAGGAACCGGTTCCGGTGCAGGAACCTCAGAATCCTTGCCCCGAAATTGACCCGCAGCCTCCGTCCCAAAATCGCGGTAACCCCGCGCAACAGGATTCCCCCACGCAGGACGACAGCGAGGTTTCCGACGAAGAGTTGGCCAGATTCCTGGCTCTTTCCGAGAAAAGTAACCACTACCATTTGCTGGGGGTCACCTCCGACGCCAGCAGCCAGGAAATCAAAAGAGGTTTTTACGTCCTGGCGCGAAAATTTCATCCCGACCGGCACATGAATCGACCAGACTGGGTGAAACCGCTGCAGCAACTGATGGGCGCAATCACGGAAGCCCACAACATCCTGAGCGATGAGCTTAAGCGCGGGAACTATGACCGTAAGCTAATTCATCGCCAAACCGAAGCCCAGGAGACCGTCGAGGAATGCGTCAAGCTGGCTGCCAACGCTCTTCGCGATGAAAACCGCGAAGGGGCGATTTTCTGGATGCGTAAATGTGTCAACATTTCCCCCCACGAACCTAAGCACCGTGTTTCGCTGGCTTCCTGTCTGGCCAACGTGGCGCATCACCGCCGCGAAGCCGTCGAACATTTTCAGAAGGCCATCGAGCTTGATCAGTGGAACACGGAGGCCTATCTGCAATGCGGGGAATTGTATGAAATTATGAAACTGCCCTGGCGCGCGGCGAGTCTCTATTCCAAGATACTGGAGTTCGATCCCGGTCATGTACTGGCGCGGCAGCGGCTCGCAAGAAGCGAGAGTACCGAAAAGGGCATGAGTAAGAAAAAACCGAGTCGCGCAAAATTATTCAGCAGAAAATAGAACAACTATACTAGCCACCGTGTCGCTGCAAATGCCGCGCGATATTTCGTTCCCCTTCGAGAGTGCCTTTCTAAATTCTGCGCGGCTGTGGATAATTACCGTTCGCTCTTTTTTCCGTAGTGAGCGTGGCGACATCCGTCAAGAATTGCGAGGAATATCGTTATGGCTAACATCAACAGCAAAAAAGGCGTCATCGGAATCCTTACCGGTGGAGGAGACGTTCCCGGCCTTAACCCGGCAATACGCGGCGTCACCTTTCGCGCCCTTCGCGAGGGCTACCAGGTAATTGGGTTTCGCCGCGGCTGGGCCGGACTGGTGGAAATGGTCCGCGACGAAAAGCACGACAATTCCGAAAGCTACCAGGTCCTCACCGAAGAACTGGTGAATCGCGCGGGACGCACCGGAGGAACGTTCCTGCATTCTTCGCGCACCAACCCCAGTCGCGTGAGCAAGGCGAGCGTACCGGCGCACCTGAAAGATTCCTTCACCGCCGACAAAAACGATTTAACTTCCGAAGTCCTGAAAAATCTGGAATGGCTGGGCGTGGAATACCTGATTCCCATCGGCGGTGACGACACCTTGAGTTATGGCGTGCGCCTCCACAAAGAGGGATTCAAAGTAATCGGCATTCCCAAAACGATGGATAACGATGTGCCCGGCACGGACTATTGCATTGGATTCAGCACCTGCGTGACGCGCACCATTCACATGACCAACGATCTGCGAACTTCCGCGGGCTCGCACGAACGCTTCATGGTCCTGGAGGTTTTCGGGCGTTACGCCGGATTCAGCGCCATGCTCCCGACCATGGCGGGAGCCGCCAATCGCTGCGTGATCCCCGAACACAAATTTGATATCGAGCAACTGGCGGAACTGTTGAGTTCCGACCGCAGGAAGAATCCCAGCCGTTATTCGACCGTGCTAGTTTCCGAGGGCGCCATGTTCGAGGGCGGCGAGATGATCTTCGAACACGACGCGGCGGACGCCTTCGGTCACAAAAAACTCGGCGGCATCGGAGACCTGGTTTCCGAGAAACTCAAAGAACTCTCCCCGAAATACAACAACGGAAAAACCGTGGACGTCATCAACCAGAAATTGGGGTATCTGGTGCGCTGCGGCGATCCCGATGCCATCGATTCCATTGTGCCTATGGCCTACGGCAATCTGGCTCTGGATCTATTGCTGTCAAAAGTGCACGGCAAGTTGGTCGTCTTGAAAAATGGCCGCTACGATAACGTGCCCATCGAAACCGTAATCTCCAGCAAGAAAGTTGTGAACGTCCACGAGCACTACAACACCAAGCGCTTGCGGCCGCACTACGCCAGCTTCGAGATGAAGCCGCTGTTCATCATGACCAGCGACAGCAAGTGAATCCTAGGAAGCACGTGATCCAGCAAAGAAAACCCCCACGCGCAACTTTGCTTGTGGGGGTTTTGGTTTTGTGAGTTGGTTGTGGCGTTGTTTATTGTGTCGCGACGACCGACGGATTGCGGCGCATGGCAAATGCTCCGAGGCCAATCATGCCCACGAGCAGCAGCGAAAGCGAGGCTGGCTCAGGGGTTGAAGTTGGATCTTGAGCAGGCACATCGGATTGTCCGCCAGGGTTGTAGAGTTTAAAACGGCCCTGCTTGGACTTGAAAAATCCATAGTGATTGCCGTTGTCCTTGTTGAATCCGCTCAAGAAGAAAATATCCGAGTGACCGGTCTTGGGCGAATTATCGAAGAAGTGAATAGCGTTGGGAGAATTCTTCGGACCAAACTTCATAGAATCGCCCCACGCCGGCGCTGACACAAAAAGTAACACTGCTGAAATTATGATGGCAGACCTAAGGTTCATTGGACTGGAGTCTCCTTGCTACCCACGGAAGTAGTGCAAATCGGAGTCCATATCAATTTGCGACAGCCAGTCGACGCTAGCTCCGGCGCACAGGCGCTGCCAGTCCGCCACCGCAGCTAAGGCATTGCAGGGAAGGCGTTTACACGTTGCGGCGCGCATGGCATCGGCTGCCGTCCTGGCGGGCATAAATTCGAGAGTCCAAATGCCTGCAACTGGCATCGTAATTAAGGCCAAACTTCTGCCCTGGGAATGGTAAACCGCTTCATACAGGCAGAGAGAAAGGCAGTCAAAACCGCTGATCCTATGACCAACAGTAGCAGGGCCCGGATGGTGATTGGCACGCTTGTGTTTGCCACGTTGTCAACAGGGTGCACCTGGAACCGCGATGCCGACGACCAACGGTCTCGCGAAGAGCGAACCCGGGATGAAGTGGCTAAAGCCACCGAGCGCGCCAAACCGGCGTTGGAAGACGCTGGCAGGAAGATTGGCAAAGCTGCCGCGGAAGCTGCCGATCAAGCCGAGGCGGCGGCCGAGGGAGTGCGAGAGGGTTGGAACCGTGGCAAATCACATCTGGTGAATGTGAACGACGCCTCTGAAGGCCAACTTGTGGAGTTGCCAGGCATCGGGCATCGTGATGCACGTCGTATCGTGGACGAGCGTCCCTATCGTGATAAGCACGAGCTGGTGGTTAAGGGCGCAATTTCTGAGGACGAGTACGCGCGAATTAGCGATCGCATTACCACCAAATAGTGGACCGTGCTTCAAGTTCTTGGGAAAGGCCGGTGCTGCCAAAAAAAAATACGCGCCTTTGTCCAGCCGCGCTCGATTTGTGGTAACTTATGCGCGTTTCCAGTAAGATGTGCTGGTCAAGAATTTAGTTTTCAAGTTCGCAAATCCCAGCCAACACAAAGTTTTCGGCCCGTTTGAGCGCCCAGCTCAATTTCGCACAGAGGAGAATCTCTTATGAAGCGGTACCTTGAAATTACCGTAATTGTCGGCGTCCTGATGCTGAGCGGTTGCGCTACCAAGAAATATGTAGCCGAGCAAGTGGATCCGGCTAACGCAAAAATCAGTGAAGTGGACAAGAATCAAAAAAATACTCAGAAGCAGTTGGAGGGCGATGAACCCAAAATCAGCGCCGCCGATGAGAAGGCTACTTCCGCCGACAATCGCGCTACTGATGCACTGGGACGCGCCGACGCGGCCTCCAAGAAGTCCGACCAGGTCCGCGCCGACCTGCACAACGAGTTGAATGAGAGACTCGGGAACATCGATGACTACAAGGCGGCGGGTAACGTTACCGTGCTTTTCAAGTTTGACTCCGCCAAGCTCACCGATGATGCCCGCGTACAGTTGGACCAGTTGGCCACCAGCCAAGTGGGCAGCCTGAAGAGGTATTTCGTCGCCATTCAGGGTTACACGGACAAGACTGGTTCCGTGGATCACAACCTGGATCTCAGCCGCCGCCGCGCTGAAGCGGTACAAACCTACTTGGTCAGCCAGCACAACATGCCGGTTTACCGCATACAGATCGTGGGTCTCGGCCAGGACAAGCCCGTTGACGAAGGCAAAGGCCGTGAAGCCCGAGAAAAGAACCGCCGCGTGGAAGTGACTGTGTTCAGCGCCGATACCGCCCAGGCGGCTCAAGCGACGCCTGCACAGTAGCTCTCTAAAGCAGCACAATGTCCATTAAGGCGGCGTACGGCAGGTGCGCCGCCCTATGCGGTCCGGGAAGCTTGCGCACCATAGGTTTCCTTTGTATACCTATTGACGGCGGTGGTACGCTTTCATCCCGCAGAGAATTAGCACGGAGGTAGTGGTGTGAGCCCGGCAGCCAGCGCACGTTATTCAGGCATCGAAGGTCGACGCAGCACTCGCGTGGACCATCCTGTCACATTAATCATTTTGGGCAAGAATGGACTCGGCCAGCCGTTTCAGGAGAAAACCTCCTCGGTAAGCGTGAATCTTCACGGCTGCCGCTATCCTTCCAGGCATGAATACCCAGTTGGCTCGTGGGTTGGCATTCAAGTCATTCAACCCGACGGCGAGCCTAACTCGCCGCTGATGCGTGCGCAGGTTCGCTCCATCCATACGCCTGACTCGCCTCGGGAACTATTTCAGATTGGCGTCGAACTGGAAAATCCCTCCAATGTCTGGGGCGTGCCCTCGCCGCCGCCGGACTGGCATCGCCTTACCAATGGAGATCTTTCCACTACGCACCTGGCCACTGGCGGGACTTTACCGCGAGAGCCGCATTCGAATTCACCGGTCAATGGCGCGGCGAATGGCTCCACAAGCAACTCGGCGAACGGCCCGCAGGCCGTGCCATCGCCGGGTGCTGCTGGGGACGCTGGAAAACAGCAGTCTGCTGCGCCGAAAACGGAGCGGTTTGTAATAACCTCTGACCAGTTGATCTTGTCGGTGCGACCGAAATTGCAGCAGGCTGCCGAGCAAGCTATGCAATCCGCCATCGCGTCGCAGTTGGATGAAGCGGTGCGCATGGCTTTACACAACATTGACAATTTACAGCGCTCCAATTCTCGGCAGACCGCAGAGATCTCCACGCAAAATTTCGAGCCCATGATTCGTACTTCGGAAGAAGGCATCCTCAACCGTCTGGAAGCGCGCCTGGGTGAAGTGCGTTCGCAATGGCAGGAGCAGCAGGATGCCCAGCGACGCCACATGGAAGAAATGTCTGCCCGGCTGGAAAAATTAATTGCCGATGCCCGCAGCGAAATCACAGAAACCAGGAGCACTTCCGATAAAGGCGCCCAGATGGAGCCTGGACTATTCGAAAATAAACTTCAGGGGCGCATGGAAGAAGTCGTGAAACGCGCTACGCAGGAATTTGAATCTGCGGCCACCCGCGTTTCTGACCGCCACCTGGTTCGCTTGATGGAAGACAAGCAAATGGTGGCGCGGGAAGCCTCCGCGCAACTGGAGGCACGGGCCGCGGAAGCGCGCGCCATGCTGCATAGTTCCGCGAGCGATGCCGTGGAAGAGTTTCGGCGGCAACTGCAGGCCCAGGTGGACATGATGATTTCCGAGGCCTCTCAGAAAGCCACCTCCTCCATGGCTTCTATTGAGGCCGAGAGTCACGCCGCATGTGAAACGCGCCGGCGTTCTCTCGAGTCTGATGTGGCGCGTGCGGCGGAACAATCAGCAGAGCAATTCCGCACCGGCATCAAGGCTTTCCTATACTCCTGCCTCGTAGCGGCTGTAAGCGCCGTGGACGAACACTCCCAGAGTACGCTGGAAAGCTTGCTGAAGGACGGGCCCAAGGAAAGCAAGGAAAACGGCCACAACGGCAAATTGCCGCACTTCACCATAGATAATTCCAACGACAACAAAGAAAACTAGGTCGTTTCACGACGGCCCAATCGTCTAAATCGCTCACCACACACGCTGTTCAACTCGCAAGTATTGTCATTCCTAACCCGCCGCCTTTCCAGGCGGGTTAGGAACCTGCTTCTAAGATTTTAAGCTCGCTGAATCGTCCTCACTTCATCAACGGATCGTAACTCCAAATTGAGGGCGGATCGCCATTGAACTCGATAATTAGCCTTTTACTTGCGACTCCAGTTGCTTGGCCAGTTTCTCCACTTCCTGCAGCCGTTTATACATTTTGACATTCAACACCTCGGTGGTCGTGGTCGTTTTCAGCTCTTCCCGCAAAGCGCTGGTCAACTGAAATAGTTTTTCTACCCCGCCGCGAAAATCCTGTTCGCGTTTTCGAAGAATATCTTGTTGCGAGCCCTGCGGATTGCCGCGATCGGCCATTTTGTCGCGTTGCTGGGGGTCCCCGGGAGTGGGCGGGTCAGGCAATGATTTACGGCGCGACTGTCCAGGCGCGGATCGCGAATTGGACAGCGCCGCCGCGAGCAGCAGCGAGAACACAAATTCCCTGCGTTTTTTGCAACATGTTTACCTCTCAAAACGAATCACCAGCTAAAGTTGGTTATGCCTTTCACCGGAACGGCTTTTACATTTATTGCGCCGTGGCATTCAACAGCAACTTGTGCACAGCCGCGAACTCGGGTGACCGCGTCCAGTGCATGACCTGCTCCGCCAGTGTATTCACGCTGTTGGTGATGCGGTCAGCTTCGATATTTATGGAGTCGAACTGCGAACCGTCACCTCCCGTGCCTGCACGGGCCTGGACCAGGGCGCGATATTCTTCGCGCAAATCCGGAAAATCCTTTAGCGGAATTCGGGAGCCGCGTAATGTGTCGGCCAATAACATAAGCGTTCTGGCGACACTGGCGGCAAACAATGTTAGCGGTGGCGAATTCGCAAGCTCCGGCGACTGGGAAAAGATGGCGTCCAAAGCCATCAGCGCGTGAATCAAGCGGTGTGAACTGGCCAGCACGCCATTCAAGCGGCTCATCTGTTCGCGGGTCGTCCCCGGCTCCGAACTTAAGCGATCAATCGAAGCTTCCAGATTTGATCGCGCAACACGCCCGCCACGCCGCACACGCTCCAGCTCCTCAATACTCGATGCGTCCTCAACACGCACCCCTGTCAAAGTTTCGATGTACTTGCGATAAGCCTCCAGCATTTGGGCCATGCGTTCCGATATACGCGTACGTTCCCAGCTGGGCCACAAGCGATAGGCGAGCAACGTGAGTACGCCACCTGCGACGGTATTAATGCCGCGCGCCCAGATGACGTCTTTCGGTGCAATGCCGCCGATAGCCAGCAACAATACGATCAGCGCACTGACTACGATGCCGAAAATTCCATAGTTCGCCGGACCCAGCCACCGCAGCAAAAAGACAAAGGCAAAAATAAAAATCACCTGCTCGACGACGTTGAGTTGAAACATATGAAACAGACCCGTGGCCAGCAAGAGGCCGACAATGGTGCCGGCAATTCGTAGCAGCCCGCGCGTGAATGTAGCGGTGAATTCCGGCTTTAGCACCAGCACCACCGTCATCGGCAACCAGTAGGTCCGGCGCCAGGAAACCATCCGGCCGATCATATCGCCTGCGGCCACGAGTACCGTCAGCCGCAGTGCATGCCGGAACGCTGGCGACTGCAAATTCAGATTGGCGCGCAACGCTTCCATCCGGCCTCGAAATTGCTCGCGCCACGATGCGCGCTTGGTTATCTGTGTGGCGCCTTCTATTTCTACCGCATCGCTGCTGCTCGCCAGGTCCAGTGCCGCGCGCAATTGCCCGCCTAGCGCCTCCATTTGAAATATGGCGTCTTTGGAAACGGCCGCGAGAAATGACGGCGGTGTGGCGGCCTGCTGTTCGCGCAATTGCGCGCCTTGACGATCGAGCGCGTTGACCAGGTCGTGATTTATTCTCTGCTGCCGCTGCTCCGCAGCAGGCAACAGCAGGTTGCTGATGTTTCTGAGTATTAGCGAGGTGACATCTAGATAGTGGTTCAGAATTTCGATGGCCGGATAGTCCGGATTTTCTCGCTGCATGCGCAACCGCAACCGCGAAAGCATCAGCAAGCTCAGCCGGATGCGTTCGCCCTGACTGAGCAGCGCGCGATAGCGCAGGCTTTCGGCGCCCGGATCCGAACCCAACCCCAGCAAAGCTTCCTGAGCCTGCTCGCTGTGCACGCTGGCGAGCGGAGCCGATGTGGCGTTTAGCGGTGTTGCTGCGCGATTGGCGAGTTCCAGATAAAAACTTGCGAGCGCCCGGCGCTCCGGGTCGTAGCGATGCACCGGCCAGAAAGCCACGGACAATGCCGTCTGTAGCAATCCTCCAGCGAGCGCCAACCCACCCGAGATAGCCGCCTGCCGCGGTGTCAGAGGCTGCGCCGCATAAATCAAAAGTGTCACAAGACTGATCACGCCGAGATCCCCCGCGGCCCCGCCGAGGGCCACAAACATCCCGGCCACTAAAGCCCAGGCGGTAGCCAGGACGATCGCGATGACCTGATGCGTGCCGGAAATTGCACCGGTGAAAACCGCCGCTGCGCAGATCACACTCGATGCCAGCATGCGCTTAGCGCGTTCGGAATAAGGATCGCTGCCATCCGAGTACGACACGTTGAGCGCCCCGCTGGCGACCACCAGTCCGCCGCGTGGCATGTGCAACGCGAATCCCGCCAGCAACGGCAACACCACCCCAATGGCATTACGCAAAGCACGCGGCCAGAAAAGTTTTGTGGAATCGAAGTGCGTAAGGTTCTGCCAGAACGCCAACGCGGGAGCAGGCCCTGGGCCAGGAGGAGCGTCCGCCGTTGGGGAGGCGCCAGGTTGCGCGGACTCCCGTTTTGTTTCAGCAGGCATGGCAGCGTAATTGTAGCGAATTCCTCGGAAAGGGTTTTTTCTCAGGTTTTTAGGAAGTCTGTGCTGCAACTCCAGGGCGATCAGCGGCCGCCGGTTTTCAGCGCCGGAAACGTAAAGGCCGGCGCGACCTCTTTTCGCTGTGACCAATCGTGATACGTGTGGCATTCGAAACAGCGCGCTTCCGCGTGATCGGGCCCGGGCGCGTGGCAGGTCTGGCACGTTGCGATCCCCGGTAGCAGCACCTCGCTCGAAGCTGCGCTGTTCAACGCTTTTTCATGGCAACTGATGCAGGTGAACGCTCCATGGGCTTCATGATCGAATTTCGCCTGCGGCATCCAGTGGGTCGTGACGTTCGCATCGGCCACCAGCGGCAACCCATCATTTTCGTGCGAAGCGGGCGCCTGAACCTCCGGCAGTTTGCCAGAGTGTCTGAAAGAAAGCTGATGGCACTGCAGACAAGTCTTGCGCCACAAAAGCTGCTCGGCTTCAGCCGTTCGCTCCGCGACCCACTGTGAAGCGGTGAGTGTCCGGGTGCGAGGCTCCAGCGGCTTGCCAGTCAAATCCCGGTCCGGATCGCGAGACGAGCGCAGCTCCGATGGATGCGCAGCTGCGTATTCCTGGAATGTTTTCTTCAGGAACCCGCGCACAACTTCAGGCTTATCGTGCGGCACCCCTTCGTTGAAATGCTTGTCGAACGAAAGAAGGTGGCAGGACGCACACGAATTGGCAAACGTAACCGGCGCCATGAGTTCGCGCCCGCTCGACCGAGCATGCCGCGCGAGCGTCTCCGCATTTTGCGCGCCGATCTTTGAAACGATGCCATTCGCGGAACTCGTGCCAATCTTAGATGTCAGGTACGCCGCATCCGCGTAAGTCCAGGAATTTTTCACCGCTGCGGGCCGGTGGCAATCAGCGCAAGCCAGCTGCACCATCGGTCCCGTCGGCCCGCGCCGAATCGGTTTCATATGTACGGCGTGATTCAACTTGATGGTGGAAGGGTCGCTGCGCTTTTCGCGCAACACCGCGAACTCTGGGTGCCCGCTGCCAAAATTTTCGATATGTGCAGAGAATCGCGTAGACGTGCCGGTAGTCCGCAAATCACCGTGGCAGGCCGCGCACGATTTCTCACTGACAGCTGCGATATTCACGCGTCCACGATGTTCGGTATGGCAACCTGCGCAATCCGGCTTCGTAACTTCATTCGCGTGATGTACGGGACCATCGTGGCAAGAAAGACAAGCCTGATTGTCCGCCTTCGCAGAAAATACCGCGGCCTTCTGCACGTGGCAAGCCGCGCAATCCTTTTTGAGAATCGCGTGCGGCTCCGACATGCGCCCGCTGCTGTACACGCGCGCATCCTTATGGACCGCATGCCAGGAAATCCAGCCAATCGCCAGCAATGGCAACAGCAAGCTCAGCCACAATTTAGCGCGCTTCAGCGGCGTCGGCCTCTTGAAGTAATTCAGGTCCACGCGTTGCGCCAGTTTTTTTGTAGTGCGGGTTCGAGCCACTATCGTTTTACCGGTCGCTCCAACTCTCCAAAGCTCACCCTCAATACTTGAGCGCCATGACTGCGTGCACCGCGCCAAGCACGATCAGGGCCAGCGAGATTGGGATGTGTACCAGCAACCATACATGCATCCAGTGATGCAGCCGCCGCTGTTTCTGAAGCTGCCGCGCTTCTTCGCAAATATCCTGCAGGTCGTCAATCGTGTTGTGGGCTCGTGCCGGTAGCAGAGTGCGCACTCCGGAAAATCCGATCTGCGCTCTAGCGGCGTCGTAAAGCAATAGCCGGCGTTCCGCGGGCCGTTCCAGAAATGGCCGCATTTCATTTAAGTAAAAGCGGCGCAGCGGAGCGCTCTCCTCTTCGCTGAGCAAAACAATCTCTGTCGCGGCGGCCACGGCCGCGCCTTTCGTGGTGCTGGCCATCGGCCGCATCGCCGTATATCCGCCCGCGCGTTGTATCTCTTCCCCGGAACTTCGGCGCATGCCCAGCGAGCCGCACAGTGCTTCCATCGCGCGGTCGGCTTCTTCGAGCAGCAAATTACGCACGTGCCCGATCTCGTCGTAAATCGTTTCGAACGGCACATCGGTGGTCATCACGCGGGGAATGTAGTGCTGCAGCGCCGCGCCAAACAGGCCACTGACCACGGTGAAAATAAGCATCCACATCAACACGAGCGTCAGGGTTCCGCCAAAATGAAATCCGCCGTGAAAAAGTATGACCGGCAAACTTAGCATGCCCAGCCACAAATGTCCGCGCATCCATGCCTGCGCGCGTCCCAGGCGCCATACTGGCACGCGTTTGCGGGCACCCAGCAGCGCTGCAAACAGCATGAACGCGAACCCCAATATTCCGAAAGTGAGCCCCAGCGGGCTGCCGCCTCGCGGTCCAGAAATCGCATTGCGCGCGTACACAAAATACGCCACACCCGAAAATAGAAATATCGCCCCGAAGGCCATGGCCCAGGTGCGTTGGCTGCGGTCAATGCGCATCCGTCAGTGGCTCCATGTCAATTGCTGGAAGATTGTCCGATCACATCGGCAAAAAATGTTTTGGGATCCACGCGATGCGCGGCATCGTGAGGACACGCGTACACGCAACTTGGCTCCTCCAGATTGGTGCACAGGTCGCACGAAGTTGCTTTCTGCTTCACGACCGCCTTGCTCCGCCCAGGATGCTCGGGATCCTCGTTCAGCACTTCAAACGGATGCAGATTTATATTTCCGTAAGGACAATTCCGCGCGCACAACCCGCACCCGATGCACCAGTCTTCAATGATGACTTCCAGCGAATTGCGCCGCCGGATGGAACCCACCGGACAGCCCACCATGCACAGCGGGTCGCGGCATTGCCGGCAGCTGGTGGCAATCAAATATTGTTCGAAACGCAAGCCGTCGCGCACCAGGCGCGTCACACCATCGTGTGCATCCGCGCAGGCGTTAACGCACGCATCGCAGCGCGTGCATTTCTGCAGGTCCAGCACCAGTAAACTCTGCGCCTCCATTAATCCCTGCGAAAGAAATTGATCCAGCGGCACGCTGTGAACGGTTTTCAACCGCTGCTCATTCGCCTGGTGCCGCTCGGTAGCTACGTTTTCCAGTCCCTTACGCACGTTGGGGAAGCGCGCCACCATATCGCGAAAATCATCGCCCGCAATCCGCACCACTTCGACGTGATCGAGCGCCGTGCACATGGCCGTGCGCACGCCCCCGCCAAGCAGCCCGATCTCGCCGAAATAATCTCCGCGCGAAAGATACGCGAGAACCATCTCTCCGCCGGGATAATTCTCAGAAATCTTCACGAAGCCAATGCGCACCAGGTAAAAGCTGTCCGCGGCATCGCCCTGCCGCGCAATGACTTCTCCGGGAGCGAAACGCTGCAACTCCACCGTTTTCTTCAGGTGCTCGATAAAATCGGGCGAGAGATCCGCAAACATAGGTACGGCACGCAAATGGTTTTCCAGCGCCCGCTCGCGATAGTTGGCGTCAATCTGCGCGCGAAACGTTTTGTTCTTCATCATGATGTCCAGCACATTGCGCAACATCTCGTATGCCACAACATCCGATTCCGCGCGCACAGTGGCGGAGCGCGGGTAGAAATTTAGGCAAGTCATTTCCCCAAATAGATCACCCGGTCCGAGCGAAGCCACCGGGTTGCCATAGTTAAGGTCCACGGAAGCATCAATCGGAATCGTACGGTCGCGTGTTTCCTCTTCGCGGACGTCTTCGCGGCGATCCACCAGCGTGCTGGTCAGCCGCTTGAAGAAACCCTTTGCGCCGCCATGGGTTTTGACATGCGCAATGGGGGTGGAAATGGAAACTTTCGCCTTGCCTTCCACCATGTAAAACGCCGTGGAACCGAATTCGCCTTCGCGGCAGATGATTTCGCCGGCTCGGTAACGGCGTTTCACAATCGCGCCGCGATTCAGCTCCAGGAATGTCCCGGACACGCCCTGGAAGACCGCAATCCGTAGAATTTCTTCCGCGTCGAATCCCTGGTTGTCTCCGGAAGGCGCAATGGAGGTTCCCGCGACTCCTTTATTTGTAAGCGCGCCCGTGGGACACGAAACCATGCACTCGCCGCACGAGATGCAGGTTGAATTGCCCATCGGCGCGTTCAAATCAAACGCGATGCCCGCGGAATATCCCTTGCCCATGCGCCCCAGAACGAAGTTGCTCTTGATTTCGTCACAACCGCGGATACAGCGGTCGCACAGTATGCAGGCGTCGTGGTCCACCGCGATTGCCAACGAAGAGTCATCCAGCCCGCGCGCAACCGAGCGCTTCGCGAAGCGTGGTTCGGCGACACCCGCGGCCCGCGCCAACGTTTCCAGTTCGCAATCGCCAGAATGCTCCTGCCGCGCGCAAGGCGACGGATGATCGGCCATCAGTAGTTCCAGCAACGTCTTGCGCGCGTTCAAAACTTTTGGCGACTGCGTTTCCACTTTTAATCCCGGCTCTACGGGACGAACACACGACGCGGTAAGGACGCGAGCCCCGGTATCGACCACGCACAACCGGCACACCCCCACGGGGGTTTCATTCTGCAGATGGCACAGGGTCGGGATTGCGATGCCGTTAATGCGTGCCGCGTCGAAAACACTCGTGCCAGCCGGCACGGACACAGGCCGCCCGTCAATAGTGATAGTGACCAGGCCGGGAGATGAAGCCACCGTTGTCATTAAGTGTTCCGCCCGTCGCTCAAGGCCGGATTCCCACGCGCTGCGTTTCCGCCGCCCGCGCAGCTTCCGTGAAGCAAATTCCACTCGGGCATTTGCCTTGCAAAACGTGCGCGTCGATTTCCCCGCGAAAATGTTTCAGCACCGACTGGATGGGCGCCGGCACAATCTGACCCAGTCCGCAGATGGACGTCAGGCTCATGGCTTGCGATAACTCATCCAGCAGCGCCAGGTCAGCGCGGTATTGCGCCTCGGGAAGCGCGCCCTGCGTCCATCGCGCCAGCAGATCCACCATTTTTTGCGAGCCCACACGGCAGGGCACACATTTTCCGCACGATTCGTTGCGATAAAAACGCACCGCGTTCAACGCCATCTGCAGCATGCACGTTGTGTCGTCGCAAACGACAATGGCCCCGGAGCCCAGCATCGAACCCGCATCCGCCAGCGCCTTGAAATCAAGCCGCACGTCAATCAGCGATGCCGGCAAATAACCCGACGACGGTCCCGAAGGCGCGAACGCTTTCAGGCTTCGCCCGCCGCGGATGCCCCCGGCATACGTAAAAATCACCTCGCGCATCGGAATGCCGGAAGGCACTTCAAAAATGCCGGGGTTCGCCACATGCCCGCTGACGCCCACGAATTTAAGTCCTCGCGAGCCACTTTGTCCCTGCGATTTGAACCACTCAACTCCGCGCGCCAGAATTTGCGGCACGTTGGCAAATGTTTCGACGTTGTTCAACACCGTGGGCTTTTGGAACAAACCGGCTTGCACCGGGAAGGGCGGTTTGTTGCGGGGCTCGGCGCGATGCCCTTCAATGGCCTCAATCAACGCTGTTTCTTCGCCGCAAATGTACCCACCGGGGCTGACAAAAACTTCCAGATCGAATTCCAAAATACTGCCGGCAATGTTTTTGCCTAGCAGCCCTTCGATATAGCACCTGGCAATTTCCGTGCGCAAAATTTCTTCCTGCTGGTGATACTCGTGTCGAATATAGAGAATGCCTTTTTTCGCGCCGGTCACCAGTCCCGCCAGGATCATGCCTTCGATCACCAGGTGGGGAATGTGCGTAAGGATGAAGCGGTCCTTGATCGTGCCTGGTTCGCTTTCGTCGGCGTTGCAGACCACATACTTCACCGGATCCGCCTGCTTGCGCACCAGGTCCCACTTCATGCTCGTGGGAAATCCCGCGCCGCCCATGCCTCGCAGCTCGGATTCTTTCAGCGAAGCCAACACGCCGTCCCAGTTCTGCGTCTGCGCCAGAGTGCGCGTCACGCCATACCTTTCGGCCAGCGTCGAGTACGGATCGGATTTGCATTTCGCAGCCTGTGGTGCCCGTGGAAATTGCTGCGGCTCTTCGAAATGCTCGCCATGTATCGCGGCTCGCGTGAGCCGTTCAGCGGTGGAAGCCGTCACCGAAGTAAAAATATGATCGTTCAACGAAATCGCCGGCGCATGGTCGCAGCGCCCCAGGCAAGACACGTCGCGAATCCGCACGTCCTCGGCGAGTGATGAAGAGAACGCGGTCTGCAGGCTGGAACGCAGTTCTGCCGCCCCATTCAGATGGCAGCTCATATCCGCGCAAACGCGCAGATCGGCTTTCGGGGGCACCGCCAGATGAAAATGCGGATAAAAACTCGCCACGCTGTGAACCTGGTACAGGGGCGTCTGTGTGCGTTGCGATAGCGCTTCGAGTTCCGCCTTTGGCAGAAATCCGTGACGAGTTTGGATAGCGCGTAGGTCGTCGAAGATCACGGCGCCCGTCTCAATGCGTTTACGCCGGAGTGCACGTCTGGCACGGCGTGATGTGGAGTGGATTAATCCTTTGCATACTACTTTCAGCATGGACCGCTGTAAATAGAGGCTCGTGGCCTTTTCGCGGCACGCTGCGAAAAAGACAATGCGCCTCGTTGACGAACCGCCGCGCCTGACGATATAAGCAAACAGACTCATTCGACGCCGTGTCGCCCTGAAATGCGCAAATTATCCAGCCGCCGCTCAGCCCTTGCTATCGGTGTTCTTCTTGTCGCGTGGGGCGCCCAGCTCAATCTTGCGAGCGCTGCGGAAGGCACCGCTGCGAGCACCCCTCAGAATGACGTCCCGAAATATCTGGGCCCCGGATCCTGCGCCGCCACCAGCTGCCACGGCAGCGTGAAACCGGTAGCCGACAGCCGCATCCTGCAAAACGAATATTCCACCTGGGTCATTAAGGACAAACACAGCAAGGCCTACCAGGCGCTCAGCGGAGAAATCGCCGAACGCATGGCCCGCATTTTGAAACTGGGGTCAAAAGCCGAGCAAGCTCCAAAATGCCTGGCGTGCCACGCCCTCAACACCACCGCCGCGCAGCGCGGTCGCGCTTTTGAAATTTCCGAAGGCGTGTCCTGTGAGAATTGCCACGGGCCTTCGTCCGCCTGGTTGGGTGGTCATACCGAGCGTCAGTGGCCACACGAAAAATCCGTCTCGCTGGGAATGGCGGACACTCGCAACGTAATTCACCGCACCGAAAAATGCCTGGAGTGCCACCTGGGTTCCAGCAACCGATTTGTGGATCACGAAATGATCGCCGCCGGCCATCCGGATCTCTACTTTGAACTGGATTCTTTTTCCGCAGTTGAGCCGCGCCACTGGAAAACGCCAAGAGAATCTGCTCCCCGAAAACCTGCCGAAGACGGCGCTTGGTCAGGCGTGCGCGATTGGAGTGCTGGCCAGGCGGTACAATTGCGCGCCTCGTTGGAACGCCTAGGCTGGCGAGCTAAGAACGAACGTTATGACAAGAAGGATGTGTGGCCGGAATATTCCGAGCTGTCTTGCGTGGCCTGTCATCACGCCTTGGTTCCCGCAAAAGACAGTTGGCGCCAGGCGCATGCTTATGCCGGCCGGCGTCCGGGTGATCCGGCGTGGAATGCTTCACGCTACGTGGTTTTCCGCCTGTTGGCGAAACAAGTTGATCCCTCGGCCGCCGATGAACTGGAAAAACGCCTGGCAACCCTATCCACCCAGATGAGCATGCTGAATCCCGATCGCCGAGTCGTGGCCTCGGAAGCCGCCGTTGCCGGCCCGATCGCGCAACGCCTGGCCGAGCGTCTCACGGGGATGAAGTACGATCAGGATCTCGCCCTGCGCATGCTGCAACAATTTACCGGTGACGCGGAAAATATTTCGCTGGCCGATGAGCGCGCCGCCGAACAGGCCACCATGGCCATCGATTCGCTCTACATCGCCTACAGCAAAGAAGCCAAGCCAAAAAACGCGGACGAACTGCGCGCCGCCATCAACGGCCTGTTTCAGCAACTCGAAAATCCCTCTTCCTATAACGCCGACCAGTTTGCCTCCGCTCTCCGCCGCATTCACGGGATGCTGTAGACAGCACAGCGGCCGAACTGTGCCACTATCACAGGCATGAACAGTCTCGAAAACTGGTTCTGCGCATCGAGAATGTGGCGCTCCCTCACGGAGCAAAAGTGGCTGCCCTTGGCTCAGGAAGGCGTAAATCTTGGCGATCATGTTTTAGAAGTTGGCGCGGGGCCCGGCGCGGCGACAAATGCGTTGGCGGCGAGAGCCCGTCGGGTCACCAGCCTGGAGTACTGCCATAAATTCTGCGTGGATTTGCGCGAAAAGATCGGCGCCGCCAGCGTTGTTCGCGGTGACGCCTCCGCCTTGCCATTTGTCGATCAAGCTTTTACGTCCGCAATCGCGGTGCTGGTGCTGCATCATCTCCGTTCACCCGAAGCTCAGGATCGCGCCTTCGCGGAAATTCATCGCGTGCTTAAACCAGGTGGAGTTTTTCTCGCACTGGAAATTGGTGACAGCTGGCTCGCTCGTGTCCTTCACATTCGCAGCACCTTCGTTCCGGTTGCGCCAGATCAACTATCCAGCCGCTTACGTACCGCGGGGTTTTCGAACACGCAAGTCACCAGCCGTAGCGGCGGTTTCCTTCTGCGCTCAACACGCGCGTGAGAAGTGAAGTCCCGGGACCGTCTGAGTGCAGAGCTTCGAAATTCGCCGATTCGAATAGGCAGCAAATTCGAATGCCCTTGTCTTATTTGAAAGTCTTATGTGAAACCAAAATTTTCCACACGCCTCGCGCACCGCCGACAAGTTGGGCAAATGTCGGCGCGTCGACATTTTCACGGCAAGTTTTCTAGATTTATTTGGCGACGATCGGCGAGCCCAGCTCCGCACGGGTCTGCATCACCCGCAGAATGGAGTCGCGCGTGACCATGCCTACAACCTGCGCGTCATCCGTCCCTGACGAGCTGACCACCGGCATCTGATTGATATCTGCAGCCACCAGTCGCTCCAGAAGCCGCAGCAACGGCTCTTCGGGCGCGGCCCACGAAATACGTTCGCGTGGAATCATCACCGCCTGAATGGAATTGTTATTCCATTCCTCGCGCGGCACGGAGTTCAGTGCCTGCACATTCATCATTCCCACCAGGCGATCTTCCGTCACCACCAGGTGGCAGCGCCGGCCCGTCCGCAAGACTTCCATACTGTATTCATCCAGAGTGGTGTTGCGATTGATGGTGGGCACTTCGTTGTTCATCACGTCGGAAGCGTGCAATCCCGCCAACGTTTCGCGAATCGCCAACTGCGCGATGCTGTCGCGCGCCGCGCTCTGCAAATAAAAGCCGATGCACGCCAGCCACAAGCCCGTCTGCCAATCGTTCTTCACAGTAGCGAACCACGCGCCCACCAGCATCATTCCATAAGCAACAAGTTGCCCCGCCAGTCCGGCGCCGCGCGTCGCGCGCGTGAAGTCTTTAGTCGCGCCCCACACCGCGGCGCGAAAAATCCTGCCACCATCCAGAGGAAATCCCGGCAACAGGTTGAAAGTGGCTACCGCAAAATTAATCTGCGCCAGCCACTGAGCCAAAGCGCCGAGCGCGTCGCTGTACGGCGAAAATAACGTGAGGCCGGTAAAGAAAGCGCACAACGCATAACTGGAAAGTGGCCCGGCGATCGCAATATTAAATTCCTGGATAGCTTTGGACGGTTCGCGACCGATGCGCGCCACCCCGCCAAAAATAAATAGCGTGATGGACACCACGCGAATCTTGTAGTGCATGGCCACCACACTGTGCGCCAGTTCGTGAAAAAGTATGGAAGCAAAAAACAACACGCTGGTGGCCAGTCCCACCGTCCAGTGTTGCGTAACGCTCCACTGCGGGTGCAGCTGGGTAAATTGCATCGCCAGCGAATAGCTAATCAATGCAAAAATCAGCAGCCAACTGGCGTGCAGATAGATGGGAATCCCGAGAACGCTGCCAAGGCGAAAGCCTGATGAGGTCTGCATGATTCGTTCGCTTCACTGAGCCGCAAGCGCGGCGACTTCTCGTCCTTGCCTGGTACGCACTTACTAGATTACGCCCTTATCGCGAACGTCGCCATCCCGTCAACCGTGCGTCGGCGCTCCCACACCGTGGGTCCTGACCCACAGGCCTCGGCTCTCAAAGCCGAATAAACCATGTGTTTACAGTCGTGTGAGCGTGGTGTGTCTCGTGCGATGGTCCCTGGTGTAGCGCGTCACAGTCGAAGCCACACCACTGCAAGGAGAGACCCATGATGGGCTTACTTCATTTTACCACCCTTGTTATCACCACCATTTTCGCTGCCGGTGCGGCAGTCCTGGTCAACTGGTTGCTCCTCCGAGCGACCTTCCAGCTGATGCGTCCAGCGACGGCCGGCAAGGTCGCCAACGGCGGTTCCACAAAAACTGCCACACGCCTCAGCCTAGTTCCGGGAACGACCCCAGTTGCGCAAGCCTACGCCAGCCGCCGCTAATGCAGCGCGTCAAAGAAATTTTCTCTGCACCAAATCAGAACGAACGAAGGGGGCAACACCATGCTGGCTTTGAAATATATTTTGACGCTTCTCGGAGTAGGGCTTTTTTGCGGCGCCGCAGCCCTGGTTATTTATGACGTATACGTTGCGCAGCAATTGCGCCGACTCATCCGCCGCAAAGAGAGTAGCGAGCCTGGCTGGGAAGTGTCAGAGCCACCGTCCCCTTTAGTCCCGGTGCGCTGGCGACTGGCGCAGCAACTCGCGGTCGCCGCTGTCTTGCCGGTGCTGCTGGCGCTGAGCATCGTGGTGATTCCCGACGGCTCGGCGGGAGTGCGCGTCAGCCAAATTTCTGGCGCGCGTCCCGGCACGTTGTATCCCGGCATTCACATTGTCACGCCGCTGATCGACAGCGTCGCGCTGTACGACACTCGCGAGCAGGTGTACACCACCGTGGCCGCTGAGACCGACAAGAAAAAAGGTGAGGTGCTTTCCGTGCAGGCACGGGAAGGTCTAAACATCGGACTGGCTGTGTCCGTGCGCTACAAACTCGATCCCCGTCGCCTCGATTCCATCCACACAAATCTTCCGCAACCAGTTGGCGATCAAGTTGTCGCGCCGGTTGTCTCCACTATCTACCGCCAACTGGCTCCCAACTATATGACGCGCGAAATTTTCGCCACCAAGCGTGAAGAGTTGCGCTCCAAAGCCGCCGAAGCCATCACCGCACGCCTCGCCAGCGACGGCATCGTCGTGCGTGAGGTGTTGCTGCGCGACCTGCAACTGCCTGAAGAATACGCCAAGGGCCTCGAAGGCCTGTTGCTGAAAGAGCAGGAAGACGAACGCCTGACGACCGAGCAGGACATCAAGTTCAAGGAAGTAAAGATTGCCGAGCTCGAAGCCGAAGCGCAAAAGGCACGTTCGGTAAAACAGGCTGAAGCGCAAGCACAGGTACGGGTGCTGCAGGCCAAGGCCGAATCTGACGCCATGCAATACACTCTTCCGCTGAAGCAGAAGCAAATCGAACAGACCAAGCTCGAAGCCCAGGCCCGCAAGGAAGCTACGCTGCAGAACGCGGAAGCCGCCGCGCAGGCCAAGGTGATTGACAGCAAAGCGGAAGTCGAACGTCAGAAAAATCTGTCTGAAGCGGAGGCCAATCGCATCCGCGTAACCGCCGTGGCGGATTCCGAGCGCATGAAGTTTGAAGCTGCAGTGCTCAAATCCAATCCCATGCTGATCCAGAAAATCATCGCGGAGAGGCTATCGGACAAACTGCAGATCATGATGGTGCCGATGGACGGCAGAAACTTCTTCGCCAGTGACGTAATGCGCTCCGCCTTCTCCGGATTGGGCAGCCCGGCCGGAAACGCCTCCGACGATACCGACGGTGGAAGCCAGCCCACCAGCAGCGCGGCCGTGCAGCATAAAGCCCCGCGCAGGCCGTAAAACCCGTGCGTAGTCGTGGACAAGAGTCGCGCGGGTTGCGACTACATGTTCGCACCCTGCGCCGCAACCTCTTTTACCTCGGCGGTTAATCGGGATATGCTTTCTTCGTTGCAACCAATCAGCCGATGAGCGCAGATCTGCAAGCAGGTGCTGTCAGGATGTCACGGTGACTTTCCGCACCAAGCTGATGCTGGTTTTCATGCTGACGATCCTCGCGTCGGTTTCTGTGGTCGCCTATGGTGTTACCCATTACACGCGCGCAGCGTTTGAGGATATGGACGCCCAACGTACCGAAGCGCTGGTCGCTCAGTTTCAAAAGGAATTTGCGCAACGCGGTGAAGAAGTGGTGCGCCAGGTCGAAAATGTCGCCAACGCGGAAATCACCCTGCGCATGGCTCTGGATCTGGCGCGCCCCACTGCCGACCAATCCTTGTATGTCCACGACGGCACCGGCGCGGCCCAGGACCATGGCCTCGATTTCGTGCAGTTCGTCAATTCCGATGGCACGCTGATTTCCTCTGCGCAATATCCCTCCCGCGTGGGCCAAAAGAACGAATGGGTAACGGCCAACAAAAGCTGGCGTGATTCGCACGCGTTCCTGAACAAGGAAGAACTGCCCGATGGAGTGGCACTTTCCCTCACGGCCGTGCGCACGCTGCCGGTAGGCGACAAAAACTTCTACATTATCGGTGGGCGGCGCCTGGATCAGAATTTCCTAGCGTCGCTCGTTTTGCCGGCCGGCATGCGCACGCTGCTATATCAGAATCTCGAGCCCGAATTCACGCCCGCTGAACTTACCGATGCGCATGGCTTAGCTCAGCAACCGGAGCGTTACCGCCCGCTCATCGAGCAAGGTCAAAGGCAGCCCCTCAAGGCCGTCACCGGCACCATTAATTGGAGCGCGGATGCGGCCAGCGCCGAAAGTTTTCACGCTATTCCGCTGAAAGGGCGCAACGATGAAGTGTTGGGAGTTTTGCTGGTGGGAAGTTCGCGCCGCGAACTGGTGCTGCTGAACCGGCGGATCGAAACGATTGCTGCCGCCGTCGGCGGGGGAGCGCTGCTTATCGGTCTGCTGATGACCTGGTGGTTCTCCGCGCGTATTACCGGACCCGTGGAAGAGTTGGCGGTGGCTTCGCGCGAAGTGGCTTCGGGCCGTTGGGACGCGCGCATTGATGTGCGTTCCTACGACGAAGTCGGACAACTAGGCACCGCGTTTAACGATATGACCCGCACGCTCGGGGTGCAGAAGGAACGATTACTGCAGACCGAACGCGTCGCGGCCTGGCGGGAACTGGCCCGCCGGTTGGCTCACGAACTGCGCAATCCGCTCTTCCCGCTGCAGATCACCGTGGAAAATCTTCAGCGTGCTCGGCAACTGGACCACGAGCAGTTCATGGAGATTTTTACCGAATCGACAGCCACATTGAAAGCCGAATTGGCGAACCTGAATGCCATCGTGGGGCGCTTCAGCGATTTTTCCAAAATGCCCACGCCCAAATTTGAACACGTCAATGTGAACGATTCTCTGCGGGGGGCCTTGAGGCTATTTGATGCCCGGTTTAGCGAAGTCGGCAAGCCGGCCATCGTGCGCGATTTGTTCCTGAAAGAAGACCTGCCTGAAATTGACGCCGACCCGGAGTTGCTGCATCGCGCTTTCCAGAATCTAGTTCTGAACGCGCTGGATGCCATGCCCACAGGTGGGACACTGACGCTGCGAACATCGAATCGCGACGAGAAGGTTGGCATTGAGATTGTGGATACGGGGATTGGCTTGAGTTCCGAGGAATCGGCCCGTCTTTTCACGCCGTACTTCACGACCAAGCCGCAGGGCACAGGTTTAGGATTGGCGATCGTGCAGTCGGTAATTAGCGATCACCACGGCACTATCGCGATTAACAGTGAAGAAGGGTGCGGCACCACAATCCGGATTGAGCTTCCTCAGCATCAAATGGATCGTGCCGAATTCAAGCGCGCCGACAACGACGCTCAAAAAATCGAGCCGCCCAAATTAGCTGCCGCTTCAGACTGAAGCGTAATTCAGGAGACCGCTTGCCTCGCAAGGCCCACCTGCTGCTCGTTGATGACGATCCCAATACCTTGGCGTCGCTCACGCGTGCTTTTCGCATGGCTGGTCACGAAGTAACCGTCTGCGACAACGCTGCGCGCGCGGTGGAGTTGTTGCGCGGCGAGTCGTTTGATCTGGTTTTTTCCGATGTGGTAATGCCAGGAAAAACGGGAATCGACCTGCTGGAGGAAATGAAGAGTTCTGGCATAAAAACTCCCATCATCATGATTTCCGGCCAGGCCAATATCGAAATGGCGGTGCGCGCCACGCGATTGGGGGCCCTCGATTTTCTGGAGAAGCCCCTTTCCACCGACAAGCTGCTGCTGACCATTGATAACGCTCTGCGATTGTCACGCCTCGAGAACGAAAATCAGGAACTGCGCCACAAACTTGGCAAACACGAGCTAGTGGGCGACGGCGCGGCCATGAAAAAGCTTTTGGCCGAGATTGATCGCGTGGCTCCCAGCGAGACACGGGTGTGCATTCTGGGCGAAACCGGCACAGGCAAGGAATTGGTAGCGCGTGCCATTCACGAAAAATCAAACCGCCGCGAAAATACTTTCGTCACTTTGAATTGTGCCGCCGTGCCCGCGGAACTGATCGAGTCGGCATTATTTGGCCACGAGAAAGGTTCGTTCACTGGGGCCGCTGCGAAACACCTCGGAAAATTCGAGCAAGCCGATGGCGGTACGCTGTTTCTCGACGAAATTGGCGACATGCCACTAGCTATGCAGGCCAAACTCTTGCGAGTTCTGGAAGAAGGAGAAGTGGAACGCGTCGGTGGCGATAAGCCTATTCGCGTGAACGTCCGTGTGCTCGTGGCTACCCATCGCGACCTGGAAAAACTGGTCAAAGAAAATGGATTTCGGCAGGACTTGTTTCACCGCATCTATGTTTTTCCGCTTCGCTTACCAGCGTTGCGGGAACGTAAAGAAGATCTGCCCGGACTGATCGCGCATTTTGCGCGCCAGGTGGCGGCGCAGAACGGCTGGAAGGAAAAAGAATTCGATGCCGGCGCAGTGAAGGAATTGCAGCACTATAGTTGGCTGGGAAATGTGCGCGAACTGCGTAATGTTGTGGAGCGATTGATCCTGTTGTCCACGCAAAATACCGTCACAGCCGAGGATGTGAAGCTGGTGTTGCCGGCCGCAGGCGGAGATCTAGTCTCAGAGTCCGCGCATGCCGGAATGACCGGCACTCTCGCGGAGCGCACGGAGATGTTCGAGCGCGACACCTTGCTGGCTGAGATTCGTAAGCACAATTTTCATATGACCAACGTGGCGCGTGCCATGGGCCTGGAGCGCAGCCATTTGTACAAAAAGTGCCAGCAGCTCGGCATAGACCTACAGGAAATGCGCAAACCCGCGTGAGCAAAATCTTCAGCCCCACGCTGCGTGCGACAATAACTCCGTGAATCCCTGGCTGATCGGGCTGCCGCTCACCTTGGCGGCGACCGCCGCGGTAACCGCCTATGGAGCGGCCCATCCTCGCTCCCAACTTTTCGGTCCCTTAATTTGGCGTACAAATTCGCGGCGCAGTCTGGCCATCACTTTCGACGACGGGCCAAATCCGAAAATTACCCCGGAATTATTGAACCTGCTGGATCGCTTCCATGCGCGGGCTAGTTTTTTTGTGATTGGACGTTTCGCGCGCGAGTGCCCGGACCTGCTCCATGAGATCGTGCAACGCGGGCACACCGTGGGCAATCACACTCTGAGCCACCCCAATCTTTTCTTGCGCAGCGCGCGACAGATTCGAGAGGAACTTCAGCAGTGCAACGAAGCAATCTTCGCCGCCACCGGAGCATCGGCCAGATGGTTTCGGCCTCCCTTTGGCACGCGCAATCCATGGGTGATTTCCGAGGCTCAGGCACTAGGCTTGGACACCGTTTTGTGGACGCTTTTGCCAGGGGACTGGCGCGGCAAGCCGTCAGGCTGGCTTATAAAGCGTTTGGAGGTCATCGCCAATCACGCGCAGTCGGCTGCTTCTAGCGGAGAAATTTCCGAAAGCGGCCACGGCGATATACTCTGCCTGCATGATGGCAATCATCGCTTTCTGAATGGCGATCGCCTCGCCACGCTTGCCGCGCTGCAACACTGGCTGCCGCGCTGGCGTGACCTGGGACTCGAATTTGTTACAATAAACGAAGCGGTGAACGCTCCCGCGCGATAATTATGGATGAACGCAATTTTTATAACGAGAAAGAAGAAGTCCGGAAAATAAAACTGATCTGCCCCAGCTGCCGCGGAGAGTTTGAAGCGCCGGTGCGCTGGAAGGTGTGCCGCAAGAAAAAAGAACTACCTCGCGGTTCCGGCGAAGAAGACCGCAAGCGTTTTGCCAAGGCCAGTTCCTACATGGTGCGCCTGGATGACCTGGTGGCCTGCTACAAGTGCAGAAAACGTTTTGAGCTGACCGGACAATCCACTGTTTTAATCAACGACAGCCTCGGCGATCCCCACGCTGATCCCGAAAACTTCGGCAACCGCTAGAAGCTTCCGCATTCAGCGCATGGCGCTAAATTTCCGGGTACATTTCAAAAAATGCTTCGATAGACTGCCGGAAGGTAGTCTCAATTTCTTCCTTGCTGCCTTCGATCAGGTGCATGGTTACCCGCGCGCTGCGTCCATTTTTTAACACTACCGTCGCATCCCGCACTTCGCCAAGATCGTCTTCGGGCAGCAGCCGCAAGCCGTAAATCAATGCCAGTTTTGCCATTAAGCCTCCGTTGGACAGGCCAGCGTAACGTGCGTCTGTTAACCAGGTCAATGCGCCCACCGAAATTGATGCGCATGCACACATGGCGGGGTACTATTTGGGCATCCTCGATTCCCCTGATCGCATCGGAACAAAGCAACGGGAAGGTACTCATGAAGCGAGTGTTTGTGTGCCGAAAATATTTTGTGAATTTTATCGGCGCCCTTTTGAGCGCCGTAGTCCTCCTGACTACCGCCGCTGTTGCGCAACAGCCGGACGGCCCGCAAACTTCCGCGCCCGAGCCGGTAGGCCCGCGCGCCAGATCTACGATTGCGCAGCATCCGGGAAGTTCTGAGCGCGTCACCGTGCCAGCCGGCACGCGCGTGGCGGTGGTCCTCGAAAACGGAATTTCCACTCGCAACGCCAAAACTGGAGATTCCGTCTATCTGCGCACATCGTTTCCGATCACGCAAAATAATCGTGTGGTGATTCCCATTGGCTCCTACGTGCGCGGTGAATTGCTGGATTCCCAACGCCCCGGCCGCATCAAGGGCCGCGGCGAATTCCGCATGCGCCTCAACACTTTGATATTTCCCAACGGCTATACCGTGAGCCTGATCGGTGCGCCGCGCACTGCGGACAGTGGCGGCAACGAGACTACCGACTCCGAAGGAAAAGTAACCGGAGGAGGCGGGAAGGGAAAAGACGCCGCTACCGTGGCGACCACCACCGTTACTGGCACGGGTATTGGCGCGATTGCAGGTGGCGCGAAGGGGGCCGGAATTGGCGCGGGGGCGGGTGGACTCGTCGGGCTTGCCGCAGTTTTACTCACGCGCGGTCCGGAAGCGCAGTTGCCGCGCGGTTCAACGCTGGATATTGTGTTGGAGCGTGATTTGTTTCTGGAAGGCGATCAGGTGCGCTTCACGGACGTGGGCAGCTCCTCACCCATCACGCCACCTACAAATCGCGAGCAAAATTAAGTTCCCCAATGTTAGTAATTGTGAGCGCCTTTACAAATTTGTAGTTCTGGTCGTTTCCACGAAACGCATGGGGCTGAAGCGTGCCCAATCCACGCTGACGCTTTGTTTGGTTATCCACTCGCGCAGAAGTCGCGCGGTAATGGGCGCCAGAAGGATTCCACTGCGAAAATGTCCCGTGGCAATCAGCAATCCGTCCACATCCGTCGGACCAATAATCGGCAGGTGATCAGGCGAGTCCGGGCGCAATCCTGCCCAGGTTTCTTCAATTTGTGCATCCGCCAACGCGGGGGCCAGCTCAATCGCGCCAGCTAGAAGTTTGTGCATCGCGCCCGCGCGAACTCCTTTTTCGAAGCCGACATACTCCACGGTAGCGCCAGAAACGATTCTTCCGTCATCGCGGGGCACCAGGTAAACCTGCTCGGACCATAATACGCGATCTATTTTTACGTTCGCGCGTAACGCCAACATCTGGCCTTTCGCTGGGCGCACCGGCGCAAACGCCTCTGCTCCCACTATTACTCCGGAGTAACAACCGGCGGCGATGACTGTCCATCGCGCTTCGACGTGTTCTTCGCCAACGAACAAGCCGTCGCAAATTTGCTGTTTGCGGGAAATAGCTCGCACTGTGCTACCTGGGGATATTTTTGCACCGGCGCGCTCGGCTGCGATCAAGGCGGCCCGGGTGAGCGCGCGATTGTCCACGGACGCTTCATCGGGTCGCAACACCGCCGCTTCCAGTTCGCTGCTGAGCGCGGGCTCCAGGTCGCGGGCCTCTTCCGCGCTCAGCGCTTCCGCTTTCAGTCCCAGACCGTGGTGCAGCGCCACGATAGTGCTGAGCTTGGCCTGGGCGTCGCCCGAGAAAAAAGCCTCTAATGTTCCTTTTGCACGGTAACCGGCACATATCCCGGAAAGGTTTTCGATGGACTCCACGAACTGCGGATATATCGCCAGGCTGGCGCGTCCCAGCGGTACGCTCGAAACCATTCCCGCATTTTCGGGAGCCGGTGACAAAATCCCCGCGGCCGCCCAGGACGCTTCTCCACCCGGTTGTTGGCTGTCAAAAAGCCCCACGCGCAGGCCCGCTTGCGCCAATTCGAGCGCTATGCTCGCGCCAATTAGTCCGCCTCCGGCGATAGCGACGTCAAAGGTCCGCATGTATCAATGATAACGCACGAAGGTTTAAGGAACGCACTTGTGATGTACAGGCCGGGAAGCAACTGCGGAGACTTTACAGTGAAGCGGCCAACTCTTCCGACAATACCTGCGCTTTGGTAGCCAGGCTTCGCGCGCGGGTCCAGTCGCCGTCGTGTTCGGCAGTTCGCGCGTCGCCAATGAATCCTTTTACCTTTGCGGCGAGATCGGCTTGCGTGGTGTTTAATCTTTTCCCCTGGGAACGTGCAAGATTCTTTTCGGCCACATTGAGACTGGCCAGCATTTGCTGCCGTGCCGACGTGGTTTCGGCTGGCGTCAATTGCGGCGCGATGACGTGCACTTCCGGTTTCCGGCTGACCGTGTTTTCGGGAGCCGCTACGGGCGCCACGCGCGGGCGCGCTGGTTCGCTGCGAGCCGTGAGCGCGGACGGAGGGGGCGGCAACTCCAATTTTAAGTCGGGGACCGGATCGGCGCTCGCGTCCGTCAGTGGCGCGGGCGAAGGAAGGATAGTGGAGGGCAGGCTCGGCCGCAGCATCCCGGCACCGCGCCACGTCCTCGTATTATTTTTGCGCGGACTGCAGGCCCCCGCGAATGGCACAACGCACACACAAAAAATTACTGATAGCCACGCGCGCCGATGCGTGTTGACGGAACAGAGCTGGGGTTTGCTCGTCATTTCTTACGCTGCAAGAGGTAACTCGATGCGAAAAGTCGTACCGCGGCCGACCTCCGAAGTAAAGTCTATCGAACCGTTGTGAAGTTGCACAATTCTGAAAGCGCTGGCCAGCCCGATACCGCTGCCGCCGGGCCGCGTGGTAAAAAACAGCTGAAAAATCTTCTGTTTGTTTTCTGGGGCGATGCCTTTGCCGGTATCTCCCACCGTGATTTCCGCCATTTCTCCGCGGCGGCTTAGCACCAGCCGAAGTTGACCGCCGTTGGGCATGGCTTCCGCGGCGTTCAACACCAGATTCAGCACCGCTTGCTTCAGTAAAGCACGATCTACGTACACTTCGGGAACGTCGATCGGTAGAAGTTGCGCGAGTTGGATATTAGCTTTCTGCAACTGCGGTTGAGCGATTTCCAGCACCTCCGGCAACAATTGAGAAAGCTGTGTCGCTTCCAGACGAATCTCCATGGGCCGCGTGAAATCCAGGAATCGTTTCACCACCGCGTCGAGACGGTCGATCTCTTTGTCCAGCACGTTCACGGCTTGTTGCGCCCCGCTTTCCTGATCGGGTGGCAAAGACTCTTTCAAATTTTCCAGCCATAGACGCATGGAATTCAGTGGATTTTTCACCTCGTGCGCCACACCGGCGGTGATGCGGCCCAAGGCCGCCAGCCGTTCGCTCACTTGTAACTGGGTGTTGATACTTTCTAGGGAATCCAGATCCCGCAACGTCACCAGCGCTCCCATGCGCTCGCCGCCTTCCTGAATGGCCTGTACACTTACACCCACGCGACGAAATCCGCCGGCCGTAACCAATTCGGTTTCCGCAGCGACTTCGCTCAACTCTTCACCTTCGAGATGCAGCACGGCGCGCAGCGGATGCCCCTCGGGGAAAATCTCCGTGACGCGCCGGCCGAGAAATTCTCCCGAGGAGGCGCCCAGAAATTTTTCAGCCGCAGGGCTGACCATCACCGCGCGCGCGTCTCGCGTAAATAAAAGCAGACCGTCTTCGAGCCCGGCCATGACCGAATTCATGTTTTCCCGCAAAGTGCTGAAAATTTCGTGCACGCCACGCAGTTGCTGTCCGACTTGGGTGATTTTTCTGCTGACCTGGCCAAGTTCGTCCCCGCCGCCGCTGAAGACACCCGGATTTCCAATGGGCGCATCGTACTGACCCGCGGAAATGCGATCGAGTTGCGCGGAAATGTCACGCAAGGGAGCCAGAGTCGCACCACTCACCACCGCGGCGAGCACCGCGGAAATCACCAGAGCCAGCAACACAATTGTTCCGGAAGTTTTCAGGCTGGGCGCGATTTCGTTCAGCAGCAAACCGGATGAAAGCACCACACGCACTTCGCCGAAAGGTTTGCCTGCCATATTGAATGGGTAGTCGTACTCAAAAATCTTCGATGGTCCGCGCAACACGCGAACCTGGTTGACGAAGCCGGTTTGCACCAACTGCGAAAGCGGCGGCCGCCGCGCCTGGATTTTTCCAGGAAGCGATTCATCGTTAGAAATCAATACCAGCCCTGCGTCATCGGTGATGGAGACTTCATAGACCGAAGGCGAACTGATGGCTGCTTCAAGTTGCGCTTGCAGCCCCGCATTGATTTCAAAGGCCCGGCGCACGTAGTCATGCACATCCTCAGGATCTTCCGACGACGGACGCAGGCCCTGGCTAGCCGCTTCTGTCAGCGCGTGCTGGGCCTGTACAAAAACCTGGTGGGCCAGGTCGCTGGCGCGCTTGTCGGTATCGAGCAGCGTTTGCTCCAAGAGTTGCGCGAGGAAAACCCCGGACAAAACAGCGACGACGAGCAATACCAGCCCAGTCATCACCAAGGTGAGTTTTGTGCGCAGCCGCAGCTGCATTCGCGATCCCTATTCCGCGCCAGCGCGGTCGGCGCCGTATTCTTTGAGTTTATTGTGGAGAGTTTTGAGGCTGATAGCGAGAAGATCGGCGGCGCGAGTCTTATTATTGCCAGTCGCGTTCAGCGTTTGAAGAATCAGTTCGCGTTCCATGGCGTCAACGGTCGTACCTACGGGGAATTTAATGCTGGAAAGATCGCTAGGTCCCTTCGCTGCAGTGCGTCCGAATTCTTCGGGCAGGCAGGACCGCGTGATCAATTCCTTTTCACACATGATGGAAGCGCGTTCCAGAATATTTCGCAATTCGCGAATATTTCCTGGCCAGGTGTGACTCATAAAAATATCCAGCACTTCGGTGCCAATGCCGCGCACGTGTTTGCCGTGCTTGGCGTTCACGTCGCGCAGGATATGCTCAGTTAAAAGCGCAATGTCGTCTTTGTGTTCGCGCAAAGGCGGCAGGTTGATGTGGAACACGTTCAGGCGAAAGTACAGATCCTGGCGCAACTCCCCGCTGGCCACGGCTTGTTCGGCGTCTTTATTGGTGGCAGCTAGTACGCGCACGTCCACCGGGGTTTCGCTCTTGCTGCCCAGGCGTCGTACTTTGCGATCTTCCAGCACGCGCAGCAATTTCGCCTGCGTGGGCGCGGGCATCTCGCCGATTTCATCCAGCAACAGGGTTCCATTGTCAGCCAGCTCAAAGCAGCCGATGCGCCGTTCCGCCGCGCCGGTAAAGGCTCCGCGCTCATGGCCAAAAATTTCGCTTTCCATTAACGTTTCGGGGATCGCCGAACAATTGATGGCCACGAATGGGCCGCCGGCTCTGGGAGAAAGTTTGTGAATGGTGCGGGCGACGATTTCTTTTCCAGAGCCGGTTTCTCCGGTGATCAACACCGAGGCCGAACTGGGCGCGGCCATTTCCACCAGGCGCATCACGTCCTGCATGGGCTTGGACGCCCCCACCAGGTCGCCGAGCCGGCCCGATTCGCGAAGCTGGCGCTGCAACACAACGAGCTGTCGGGCATCGCGCGCGCGACTCAACGCACGATCCAATAAAGCGCGTAGCACCGGCCCCTTCAGGGGTTTTTCGATATACCAGAAGGCGCCTGCTTCTATCGCGGCGACGGCGCGTTCCTCACTGCCTTTTCCCGTGATAATGATGGCCGGTACGTCGTGAAGTTCCGGCCCCAGTTGTTTCAGCAGGTCCAGTCCATTCATCCCGGGCAATTCCACGTCTGCAATCAAGGCGTCCGGCTGGTAGGTCGCAAATTTTGCCAAGGCATCTTCCGCGTTGCTTACCCCCAGAACTTCGCAGCCCCAACGCTGCAGCAATTGCTCGTAGCCTTTACGCGCATTGTCTTCATCCTCGACGATCAGAACGCGGTCCCTGCGCTCCGAGGCATCCAGAGCGCGAACCGCGCCCTTTGCTTCTTCCCCCATGGGTAAAACCTCTCCGCTAGCGTGGTTTTGACTGGCTAGAATACTGTTTGACTGGACATCTCGACTGTAACAAGCCCGTTAGTGCTTGCCAAGTTTTTGTGCCCTTTTTCTCAGGGCAATTCGCGAATCAAGGGCGGTTTCCGGCTCACTCTTTCAGCAGGTACAAAGCGCGCTCCAGCTCCAGTTCCAACTTCGCGCCCTTGGGCAGGTTCAGCTCGTGGCCACGGCCGGACTCCACGAGATATGCAGTTAGAGCTCCCAGCGCGGCCCCTTCGGCGGCTTCTTTTTTGTCTTTATTTTTCACGCCTTGCACCGCGCCTCCGGCTGCTCCCGTAGCCGCGGCTTGCGCAGCATCCTGCTGCGTGCTGCTGCGCCCCTCGATGAGGCCTTCTGAATTTGGGCCGCGCGATTTGACGCTGTGATCTCCCGGAACGTTTACGACTTCTGCCACCATGGGCAGCTTGCCAAATTTTGTGTAGATGTCGTCAAACGTCAGCCAAATCTTGCCGCGTCCGGTAGTTCCGGCGGATTCCACGCGGCTCACATGGCCATGCACCTCGGCACCGGCCGGCAGGTAGATTCCACTGCCGGCTTCCAGCGGTTCCACGGTGCGGACCACAAATTTGGCGTTTTCCTGCGTGTCCTTGGTGGTCAGGTCCTGCTCCAGCACCACCAGAAATTTGGTTCCGGGAGCCACGGCATAGGTCTCCGCCGGGCGGCCATGCCTGCGGCCGTCCGCCGGCTGGGGCTCTGCTGCGGAATTGGAATTGTCTTGTTGAGCTTGGGGAAGTCTCGCAGTAGCGGTGATCGCCGCGGCTAGTAACGTCAGGAATACTGTCGCGTAAGCAGGAACTCTAACTTTCATAAATCGCTCCCAGGCGTTTCCGCCTCTTACCAGCACATTTGGATGCGCAAATTGTTCGCTACGGCCTGGGTGCCAACGTGTCTTTTAAGGGTATTTCTTCAATGGGAGCATTGCAAGAGCGGGCTTCCCAGCCGGCCTCTCACACCTCGCACCGAGAAATTCATGGATCCGGCCCAGGACCTGGGCGTACATCGCGGGAGTAACTTTTCCAGTCTGCGTATTTTGTTGACTCGGGTGATAAACACCGAACAATCGGGGCGCCGGCGGCGGGAGGTGGGCCTCCGCGCCGTGTGCGAATCGATACTCAGCCCGCGAAGTAATCAACTCCTGTTGCTTCAGCACTTCCAGATAGGCGTCCCAGGCGATGCGCCCCAGCGCCAGGACCGCTTGCGGTTGCAAAATCCGAATTTCGCGTTCCATGTAACCGCGGCAATGCGCTATTTCGCTGGGCAGCGGTTTATTGTCAGGAGGCGCGCAACGCGCTGTCGCGGTGATGTAGCTGTCTATCAAACGCAAGCCGTCATCGCGCCGAACAGAAATCGGCTGATTTGCGAATCCGGCGGCATACATGGCCGCGAACAAGAAATCACCGGAGCGGTCACCGGTAAAAACGCGCCCAGTGCGATTTCCGCCGTGCGCTGCGGGAGCAAGTCCCACGATAAGCAACCGGGCCTGGGGATCGCCGAACCCGGGCACCGGCTTGCCCCAATATTTACAATCCAAATATGCGCGGCGTTTTTCGCGTGCCACACGCTCGCGATATTCCACCAGGCGCGGGCACAATCGGCAAGCGACCACCTCGCGCGCCAGTCGCTTCAGCGCGGCCTCGCGATTCATTTCAAAAGCCCCAGCACCTCGTCGTGAATTTTTCCGTTGGTGCTTACGAATCGCCCGTCGTATATCGTGCGCTTTCCCAGCAAGTTGGTGGACTGGCCACCAGCTTCTTCCACGATTAAACCCAGAGGTGCGAGGTCCCAGGGCATGGACGTCCAGTCTACTGCCGCTTCAATCGCGCCTTCCGCGACCAGCATGTGCTGCCAGAATCCGCCCAGCGCGCGGCTATTTTTTGCGGCGTCCGCTAATCGTCGCAAGGTCGCTCGGTCCTCGGCGTTTTTCTTGGAGCCGGTGCCGGTCGTAAAAATCATGGACTCGCTCAGCTTGGCAATCTTCGACACGTGAATTTTCTTGTCGTCGCGAAACGCCCCGTCGCCGCGATAGCCCGACCACCTCGTGGCCAGCGCAGGCGCGCTGACCATACCGGCCACGATTTCTCCGTGATGCTCGATGCCCAGCAAGGTTCCAAAAGTAGGAATGCCGCGCGAAAATTCTTCCGTGCCATCAATCGGATCAATGATTAGCCGCGCGCGACCTTCCGCGTTCGCCGCGGAGATGTCGCGTCCACCCATCTCTTCGCCGAGGACGTCCAGCGCCAATCCGCTCGCCGCCACTTTCGCGCGTGCCATTTCTTCCACGCCGCGGTCCGCCTGGGTCACCGCCGAGCCATCATCCTTTCTGTCCACGCGCATCTCCATGGCGCGAAAATAACGCATGGCAATGACGTCGCCTTCCTGCACGATGGAGTCCAGCAGTGGCCCGTACTCCTCCCGATATCCCATTATTTCTCCCGTCTTGATTTTCTTTGGCGTACCACGCGCGCCTCAGTTATCGTGATTTGACACACTCGCCCCAGCTACCTAGCATACAAACTTACCCGTTTGAGCGCTTATACCAACACCGGAACCGCCCTGGACCGCATTCTGGAAGCTCGCCGCCACGAGGTCGAGCATCGCAAATGTGTGTTGCCGCAGACCGCGCTGAAATATGGCGCGAAGGCCGCTTCACCGCTGCGCGATTTTGCCGCCGCGCTCTCTCGCGATGGATTGAACGTCATCGCCGAACTGAAGCCGGCCTCGCCTTCCCGTGGCGTGATTCGTGAACCCTTCGACGCGCCGGAGCTAGCCAAAATCTTATCGTATGCCGGCGCCGCTGCGCTTTCCGTGCTCACCGAAGGCGAATTTTTCAACGGCTCGCTCAAGAATCTGCGCGACGCCCGCAAAGCCGTGACGCTCCCGGTGCTGCGCAAGGATTTTATCTTCGATCCCTGGCAAGTATGGGAAGCGCGCGCCAATGATGCGGACAGCTTTCTATTGATTGTGGCCGCGCTGGAAGATGGACTGCTGCGCGAATTGCTGGCGCTTGGCCGCGAAATTGGCATGGAACCGTTGGTGGAAGTGCATACCCGCGCCGAACTGGTGCGCGCTTTGGCTGCTTCCGCGCGCATCGTTGGCGTGAATAATCGCGATCTGAAAACCATGGCCGTGCATGTGGAGACTTCGCTCGAATTGATCGAGCAAATTCCCGAAGAATGTATCGCCGTGAGCGAGTCGGGCATTCGTTCGCATGAGGATTTGCTGAAACTTCGCCGTGCGGGTTTCGATGCCTTTCTGGTGGGCGAGCACCTCATGCTGGCCCCTGATCCTGGCGTTGCGCTTGGCGAATTGCTAGGGCAGCCTAGCGCGGAAAGCACGCACGAGGGAAATTCTACTTCGTTGGGAAATTCAGACGCATGACTCGCGTCAAAATTTGCGGGATTACCAGCGTTGCAGATGCATTAGCGGCTTGCGAAGCAGGCGCAGATACGGTCGGCCTGAATTTTTATTCCGGGAGCCCGCGATTTGTTTCCCTCGAAAAAGCGGCGGAGATTCGCGAGAAGCTTCCCGCCGGCGTGCAGGTTTTTGGGGTTTTTGTGAATGCCGCTCTGGAGCACATCCAGGAAGTAGCGAAAACTTTGCGTCTTGATGCCGTGCAGCTCCACGGCGACGAAGATCGCGCCATGGTTTCACAAATCGCCGCGATTGTGGCGGTCTTCAAAGCCTTGAGCGTCGGCGCTGATTTCTCCGCCGCTACATTGGAAAATTATCCGGAAGCGTCCGGTTTTCTCTTGGATGCCGCTGATGTGCGCCCCGGCCAGTACGGCGGAACTGGCCGTCTGTCCGATTGGGGAGTCGCGCAACAGGCGGCACGCCGCTACAAAATTATTCTGGCTGGCGGTTTGAATTTCGAAAATGTAGCCGCCGCCATCTCTCAGGTGCGGCCCTATGGTGTCGATGTTGCCAGCGGTGTCGAGGCCGCGCCCGGTACCAAGAATCTCGCGCAAATGGCCGAATTCATACGCGAAGCTCGCCGCGCCGACCAGGAATTAAGCGCGCCCGTTGCTCAAGCGGACAGGCTGCGCGCCCGATGAGCTCCATTCTCAAATCGCTGTCACTCGCACCCGGACGCTTCGGCGCATACGGTGGGCGTTACGTTCCGGAAACACTCATGGTTCCGCTGTTCGAACTCGAACGCGCCTACGAATTGGCAAAGTCCGATCCTGTCTTTCAAACTCGCCTCGCGGACCTGCTCAAGAATTTCGCCGGGCGTCCTACACCATTGCAATTTGCCGAACGCCTCAGTGCGAAGCTTGACGGCCCGCGCATTTATCTGAAGCGCGAAGATTTGCTGCACACCGGTGCACACAAAATCAACAATGCGATCGGCCAGGGCTTACTCGCGGCGAAAATGGGCAAGCCGCGCATTGTGGCGGAAACCGGTGCCGGGCAGCATGGCGTGGCCTCCGCCACGGTTGCCGCGCATCTCGGCCTGGAATGTGTCGTGTACATGGGCACCGATGACATGGCGCGCCAGGCTCCCAACGTCGCACGCATACGCATTCTCGGCGCGCAGGTTGTGGGCGTGGACTCGGGCAGCCGCACCTTGAAAGACGCCATCAACGAGGCCATGCGCGACTGGGTCACCAATGTGCGCAGCACTCACTACCTTCTCGGCTCCGTGCTCGGTGCGCATCCTTACCCGACGATGGTGCGCGATTTTCAATCCGTCATCGGTCGCGAAGCCCGCGAGCAGATTCTCGCCGCGGAAAAACGGTTGCCCACGCATCTTTTCGCGTGCGTCGGCGGCGGCTCCAACGCCATCGGACTGTTTTACAATTTCCTTCGCGACAAGGAAGTGAAGATGATCGGCATCGAAGCCGGCGGCCGCGGCACCGGCACCGGCGAGCATGCCGCCCGTCTTGGCGCGAAGCAGGGCTACACGGGCGCGCGCCCCGGCGTTCTCCACGGCACCTATACCTACGTGCTGCAAAACGACGACGGACAAATTTCCGCCACCCATTCGATTTCCGCGGGACTCGATTACCCCGCCATCGGACCGGAGCACGCCTGGCTTGCTGATGAGCGCCGCGCCGAATATTTCGCCGTTGCAGATTCCGCGGCTCTCGATGCCGCGCGCTTGCTGTGCCGCAGCGAAGGAATTATTCCTGCGCTCGAATCCGCGCATGCGCTCGCCGGGCTCGTCGAGCGGCTGCCTTCCTTCGATAAAAACGACTTGGTTATCCTCAATCTTTCCGGGCGCGGCGACAAGGACATGGACACTTACACGCGCCTGCTCTAAGCTTTCCCGATAATAATGAGCATTGTGAACGCGCAGTCTTCCCGAATTTCCAGGCGTTTTGCCGCTCTGCGTGAGAGCGGAGAGCTGGGCATCGTCGCCTATATCACCGCCGGTGATCCCTCCCTGGACGCCACGCTGGAATTTATTCTGGCGCTCGAAGAAGCCGGCGCGGATGTGATCGAGTTGGGCGTGCCGTTCAGCGATCCGCTCGCCGACGGTCCGACTATTCAACGCGCGTCGGAACGCGCCTTGATAGCTGGCGCTACGCTGCCCGGAATTCTCGATGTGGTCCGCCGTGTTCGCCAGTCTTCGCAAATACCGTTGGTGCTTTTCAGCTACTACAATCCAATCCTGCAGATGGGATTGGAAAAATTTGCTGCGACGGCATCCGATGCGGGGGCGGATGGTGTACTGGCCACTGATTTGTCACCGGAAGAATCTACAGAGTACCGGCAGATTTTGGCACAGCATCAGCTGGACACTATTTTTCTGTGCGCTCCTACTTCGACCGACCAACGGCTTGCGAGCATTGCTGTCTGCTCTTCGGGTTTTTTGTATGTGGTGTCGCGCACCGGGGTCACCGGCGCGAAAGATACGCTGCCCGACGATTTGCCTGCGCTGCTGCGGCGTGTAAGGAGCTTCACCATCCTGCCAGTGGCGGTCGGCTTTGGAATTTCGCTGCCGGGGCATATCACGTTGCTCGGCGGGCTCGCCGATGCCGCAGTGATTGGTTCTTCGCTGGTGGCGGAGATCGAACGCGCCAAAACCGTGGTTGAAGGCGCCAACGCACTACGCGATCGCGTGCGTATTTTGAAAGATGCGGCGCGGCACGGTTTATCACGGCGCGAGGTGGGGCCATGAACCTGCAGGATTGGCGTCGCCGCATAGATGACATTGACCGCAAGTTGGTGGAATTGCTGAATGAACGCTCGCGCTGTGCTTTGGAAATCGGCAAACTGAAGCAGGCCGCAAATTTGCCGCTTTATCAGCCCGACCGCGAAAAGGAAGTGCTGCAGAACGCCGAACAATCGAACCCTGGGCCGCTGACGGACGCGGCGATTCGCCGGCTTTTCGAACGTATCATTGATGAAGCGCGTTCCGCGGAACGCGCCGCCATGCATCCTGAAGCGAAAAGTTCCGATGACTAGAGCGGCTAAAGAGCGACGCACAAAAGATTTGACGAGAAGTGAGAAGGGAAATAAAACGCAGCCATGGTAATCGTGATGCAGGAAGGGGCGACCGACGCCCAGATTCAGCACGTGATTGACCGCCTGGTGGGCAGCGGATTCAACGTGCATCGCTCCACCGGAGAATCGCACACCGTGCTCGGCGCTGTCGGCGTGCACCGCGACTTCGATCACCGCGATTTCGAATTGCTCGACGGCGTACGTGAAGTCATGCGCGTCACGCAGCCTTTCAAATTGGCCAGCCGGCAGTTCAATCCCGGTGGAACGATTCTCCATCTTGGTCGCGGCGTGACCATCGGCGGCAATGAAGTTCTTGTCGCTGCCGGCCCCTGTTCCGTGGAATCGCGCGAACAAATTCACGCCGTCGCGGAAAGTGTCGCCAAATCCGGAGCGAAGGTTTTACGCGCGGGCGCTTTCAAGCCACGCACCTCGCCGTACGCGTTTCAGGGCATGGGCGAAAAGGGCCTCGAGCTTATGCGCCAAGCGGCCGAGAAATTCGGCCTGCTCACCGTCAGCGAAGTGATGGACGCTTCCCAAATCGAAATGATGGTCGGTTACGTGGACATCCTGCAGGTGGGTGCGCGCAACATGCAAAACTACCACTTGCTGCGCTCGCTCGGCGAAGTTCGCAAACCCGTGCTGCTGAAGCGTGGCATGTCCGCGACCATGGAAGAGCTTTTGCTCAGCGCCGAATACATTCTGGCGGGCGGCAATCCGCAGGTTATTTTATGCGAGCGCGGTATACGCACGTTTGAAACCTACACGCGCAACACGTTCGATATTGCCGCCATTCCGGTGATCAAAAAATTGTCGCACCTGCCGATGATGGGCGATCCCTCGCACGGTACCGGGCGGCGGGATAAGGTTGCGCCCATGGCTCGCGCCGCAGTCGCCGCAGGTGCCGACGGCTTGCTGATTGAAGTGCACAACGATCCCGATCACGCGCTTTCTGACGGCGCGCAATCACTCGATCCCGAACAGTTCGCGCAACTGATGGGCGAGCTGCGTATCATAGCTCCGGCCATCGGGCGTCGCGTCGCATAAACGCCACCCTATTTCATGTCTCAGGCCCACCTCATTCATCGCGTAAGCATTCTCGGCGCCGGACTTATCGGTGGTTCCTTCGCGCTGGCGTTGCGCAAATACACCGAGGGCCTGCACCTTACTGCGTGGGACAAGCCGGAAGCCGCAGCGCGCGCCAAAGAATTGGGAGCAGCCGATGAAATTTTTTCCGGCGAGTTGCAGCCCGCTATTCACAACGCCGATCTCATCTACATCGCGCTGCCCATCGGCACCACGCTTGACGTTTTACCGGAAATTGCCCGCCATGCCCCATCGCACGCCTTGGTCACCGACGCCTGCAGCACCAAAGTGCGCGTTGCGCAGGCCGCCCAAGATCTTTTTCCAAAAAACGAGGGTGCGCTATTTGTGGGCGGACACCCTATGGCCGGTAAGGAGCTGGCCGGAATCGCCAACGCCGACGCAAATTTATTTCGTGAAACGACTTACGCTTTCATTGGCGAGCCGGCGCGTTCCCTGGTTGACGAAGCTGCCTTCGGGCTCGATACCCCGGCGGAAGGCGGTGTCCCATCGCCGGGTGCGCGCCGTACGGCTGCGGAACTTACCGCCGACCCCCGCGTTGCGGCACTGCTGAAAATCGTCACAAAAATTGGTGCCCGGCCCTTGTGGCTCGGTGCCCAGCAACACGACTACGCCGTGGGGCTTTCTTCGCATCTCCCGCAACTTGCCGCCGTCGCGCTGGCTGCTTTTCTTTACGATCATCTCGACGAGAATGGTTTGCCCATCGCGCTGGCCGGTCCGGGGCTACGCGATTCGCTGCGGCTGGCCGGCAGCCCGTACAGCACCTGGCGCGACATCGTGCTGACCAATCGCGAAGTGCTTTCTGCGGCGCTGGATTTATTTGCGCGCCGCCTTGACGAATTGCGCGAAAAACTGGCTTCGCGCGAACTAGAAGCCGATTTCGATGCCGCCAATGAACTATATAAATTGCTGCGCAGCTTTTAGCGAGGATTCATGGACAAGCGCATAGCCTCGGCCGATGCCGCCGTCGAAAGGCTCACGGATGGCGTGACCATCCTGATGGGCGGCTTCGGCCTCTGCGGCGTCCCGGAAAATCTGGTTGCCGCCATTCGCCGCAAAGGAGTAAAAAATCTCACCATCGTCAGCAATAACGCCGGAGTGGACGATTTTGGCATTGGCCTGTTGCTGCAAAACCGCCAGGTCAAGAAAATGATTTCTACCTATGTGGGCGAAAATAAATTGTTCGAAAAACTGGTGCTCAGTGGGGAACTGGAAGTCGAATTGAATCCCCAGGGCACTTTTGCGGAACGCCTGCGCGCTGGGGGCGCCGGCGTTCCCGCCTTCTACACGCCTACGGGAGTCGGCACCATGATTGCCGAAGGAAAAGAGACCCGCGAGTTCGATGGCCGCCAGTATGTCCTGGAGCGCGGCCTGCGTGGCGATTGCGCATTTGTAAAAGCCTGGAAGGGCGACCGCTGGGGCAATCTGATTTATCGCAAGACTGCGAGGAATTTCAATCCGATGATGGCTACCGCCGCCGACTACGTAATCGCCGAAGTAGAAGAGTTGGTGGAACTGGGCGAACTTGAAGCTGACTCCGTCCATACTCCCGGAATTTTTGTGGACGCAATTTTCGAAGGCCCGGCTTACGAGAAGCGCATCGAAAAACGCACCACCAGAAAAACTTAGTCCGGCCGTTTGCAAACCTAGAGGAAAGTGACCATGCCATGCCATTGACCGACGAACAGATACGAGCACGTATCGCGCGACGCATTGCGCTGGAACTCCGCGATGGCTTCTACGTAAACCTCGGGATCGGCATGCCTACGGCCGTCGCCAACTACATTCCGCAAGGCATGGAAGTTCTGCTGCAATCGGAAAATGGCATGCTCGGCGTTGGCCCTTATCCGCTCGACTCCCAGGTGGATCCCGATCTGATCAACGCCGGTAAAGAAACCGTCACGGAGCTGAAGGGAACCTGTTATTTTTCATCGGCGGATTCTTTCGCCATGATTCGCGGCGGCCACGTGGACCTCACCGTCCTTGGTGCTCTGCAGGTGGATGAGAAGGGAACCCTTGCAAATTGGGCCATTCCCGGAAAAATGTTGAAAGGCATGGGCGGCGCCATGGATCTGGTTGCCGGGGCGAAACGCGTGTTCATCGCCATGGAACACGCCACCCGCGACAAGGGCCCTAAAATTTTGAAAAAATGCATGCTGCCGCTGACCGGTGTGGAAGTTGTAGACCACATCGTTACGGAGCTGGCCTGGATTGATGTCACCCCGGAAGGCTTGTTGCTGCGTGAATTGGCTCCGGGAGTCAGTGTCGAAGAAGTGCAGGCGTTGACCGAGCCAAAACTTCTTTTGCCTCCTGGTGGCCCTCAACCGATGCAAGTCTAAAGTGGGCCATCTGGCGGCGCGGCGTTTGGGTGGCGGGAAAATATTTTGATATGGCTGCACAAAGTCCCCACATGGAAAACCGTCATGTGCGGCGCCCGAAGATCCGATAAGGGTTTTCCAGTTGCATCCCGCTCAGTGGGGAGAGCTGAGGCGCCTTGAAGTGGTGAACGAGTAGTGAAACGCTGAGAAGACCGTCAGCACTGTGACCGCGTAAATTAAGAATTGATTCACCGGCGCGAACCATGGACGCGGATACGCGGCTGCCAGAACCACCATGAACACCAGCACAATTTGCAAGGCGGTCGTAAATTTTCCGTAAACGCTCGGCGGAAACGGGCGGTAGCCAGAAATCAGCAGGATTACTACCGCGACCATCAAAATCAGCACGTCGCGGCTCAACACGATAATGGTCAGCCACCAAGCCAGTTTCTGTTTGAATGCCAGAATGATGAACGACGAAGAGAGCAGCAATTTATCAGCGATGGGATCCAGGTAAGCCCCCAACGCCGAGCGCTGATTTAATTTTCTTGCCAGCAGTCCATCGATGCCATCCGAAAGCCCCGCGACCACCAGCACCAGCAGGGCCCAGCGGTACTGCTCATAGAAAATAAGTATCAGAAAAAACGGCAGGAACCCCAGTCGCAGCAAGGTGATTTGATTGGGTACCGTCCAGATAGGGCCTTGCATTGGCGATGAGGATAGCGCAGTTTACGCGAACTGTGCGAGGTAGTCGGGCAGCGAGCGGCCCACTTTGCGTGTAAAGAGTTCGGCCATGGAGGGAATGGAGCCTGAAGATTCGTCCAGCGAGAGGCGCTCCACGCGATTCATGGGGAAAAATATCGTAGGAAATCCCACGCGTTCGCCGTCGGGCTCGTTGATGGCCCGCACAAAGTGATCGAAGGAGTTCAAATCGATTCCCCGCACGGTGATGCCCGCCTGGTTGATGGCCATCAACTCGCCCCAGACTTTTTCTTTGGGTGAGTGCAGGCTCACAACGATGATGGAATGAATGTCCATTGAGTTCTTCTTGGATACTGGCGTTTGAGTGCTCCGGCAAACATCAGATTAGCGTAATCAGTGTCGCCGGAAAGAGTCGAGTGCATCGTAGGTGACCTGTGCCTAACCGCGCCTCAGCTGCATTAAGGCAGCGGATCCTTGAAATGCATAATCATGAACGCAAAGCTCGCCAGCAGCACGGCTGCTGCCGCCCAGCCAAGGGCGTTGGCGCGCTTCACCTCGCTCACATTCAGGGGCTCGCGATCGGCGAAAACCTTGCCCAATAGAAAGCCTGAAATTAGTCCGCCGCCGTGCGCCCAATTATCGATACCCGACATCAGGAATCCAAAGACAAAAATGGAAACTACCCAGGACACCAGTCGGGAACGCAGCGCTTGCATCGAAGCGCCGCCGCGGCGGGTGGTCAATGCAATCATGACTCCGATCAAGCCTAGGATCGCGCCGCTGGCTCCCACCGCGAGCGCCGGATGCGGCCGAAACGGCGTGAACGCACTGAGGAGATAGCCGCCAATGCCAACCGCAGTGTACAAGAACAGGAAGCGGGCCGACCCGTAGACTTCTTCAACCACCGGCCCGATATCCATCAGCACCATCATGTTAAAGCCGATATGAATCAATCCGCCGTGCAGAAACATTGCCGTCACTAACCGATAAGCCTCGCCATGTTCAATGGATGGCGTCCACAACGCACCCAGGCGGTACAAAACCTCTCCATCGACTCCCCATAACAGACTCAACCCGCCGCCCTTACCGGCTTGTAGCGTGGCCACTACGCTGACGCCAAAAACTAGAATGTTTGCAATCAGCAACGCAGTCGTCACTGGGGCTCGGCCGCCAAAGACTCCCGAGAAGCGCTTGTTGAAAGCCGCCATCGAAAAATTCAAGCTGGTGCCGCACTGGTGGCACCGCGTGGCGCTGATGCCTACCAGCGTGCCGCACGCCGGGCAAATTTTTGGCCGGGGCTGCTCGTGTTCACCGCCGCCGAAAAAGCCACGCATGGCGCTTCGCCAACGATCCACGCGCATCTGCCACGAATAGGGAAGCGCCAATTCTCCTCCTTGCGAACCCGCACACCGCCTTCCTATAATACCGGAGTCGGTGAAATTGCCTGTTACGGCCAGCGTATTACTCGTGGAGGGCCCGCACATGGACAAATTTGAAGAAATTGGCCAGAAACTCGATAAGGAACTGACCCGCTTGCGCAAATACGTGGAAGAAGAGGTGGCCCCCGGCACGGAACGCCGCACCGCGCGATTTTTGCGCGAGGTTTCCGAATTGCTCACGGACGCCGCTGGAAAACTGGAAGCCCGCAACGCCGCCCGGGAGCGCGAGGCGGAAACGGCGAAAGCTCCCCATTCTTAAACGCGCGGAGGCCACGCGAAGTATGGGCCGCTCGTGCCCGCTCGAAAATGTCGTAACTTCTCCTCAGCGCTTCCGCCAATCGCAAAATTTGTCAATCCACTCCACTGGCTCCGGCGCTCCGCAAATTCCCAAGTCAGCCCGCGTTTTGTTAGCGCTCACTCTCATGCTCTTAGTCACGGTGATTTCCGCATGCGGCTCTCGCCAGCCCATTGCAGCGCGGCAACCCCCGCCAACGACGCCGACGTCCACGCCTGAAAACACCGAAGCCACCGCTAGGAATTCCACCGCGCCTCCGCCAGTCGTGCCCAGGAAACGCCGCAAAGATGGCTCCATTCCTGTCGCTCCGGGACACACCGAGGAAGGCGAGGCCTCCTGGTACGGCGCGCCATTTCACGGACGCCAGGCCTCCAACGGCGAAATTTATGACATGAATAAATTAACCGCTGCGCATCGGACGCTGCCGTTTGAAACCATGGTGCGCGTCACCAACCAAAAAAATGGAAAATCTGCCATCGTACGCATCACCGATCGCGGCCCTTTTGTGAACAATCGCATCATTGACCTGTCCTACGCGGCAGCGCGGCAGATTGAATCCATCGGCCCCGGGGTCGTCCCCGTGCGCGTCGAGGTTTTATCCACTGCTTCCGACCCCGAAGCCGGCTTTTTCACCATCCAGGTCGGATCGTTCCGCGATCAGGCGAACGCGGAGCGCCTGCGTGCCCGCCTGGCACCTGCCTACTCCCCCATCTTCATCAAACGTTACGGTGCGGGAGACAGCGTTTTCTATCGCGTGCACGTCGGCAAAGTTTCTGGAGAAGAAGCGGCGGAAAAGTTTGGCGGAGAACTTCGGTCGCGTGAAGGAGTCGTGTCCATGGTGATTCGACTAGATGAAAACAACGCCAGTAGCGGAGAAGTTCAGTGAGCGCTGATTGCTTGTTCTGCAAAATCGCCGCGAAACAGATTCCCGCAAAGATTGTCTACGAAGATCCGGAGATTTTCGCGTTTGAAGACATCGGCCCGCAGGCGCCCACCCACCTATTGATATGCCCGCGAAAACACCTGGCCTCGCTTCAGGATGCCGCCGCTGAAGACGCTGGCATGCTAGGCCGTTTACAGTTGGTGGCGACGAAACTGGCGGGGGAACGCGGCTTGCGGGAGGGTTTTCGCACCGTGGTCAACACCGGTGAACACGCCGGGCAATCCGTGCTACATCTCCATTTGCACCTGCTGGGTGGAAGATCGATGCGCTGGCCGCCGGGGTAAATAGTGTGCGTAACGACCGGTGTTTTGCAAATTGCCAATACGATAAATTGTCGTAAGCGAGAGCTACTTTTAAACTGGTTTTCACTCCGACACAAAATCCCACACCGACATGCGACGTGTGGGCACCCCACGGCCTTACCGCAGTCAGCCGGGTCTAAGAGCGGAGCAAGAATTTGTAACAAAAAAAGGACGCGGCCGAATTGACCGTGTCCCGTTTCATTTTCAAAAACAGCGAAAGCCTACTGCGGCGTCAAGGTGATGGTGTCAAACGATATGGTATAGCCGGAACTGCCGGCGTTTTTGCCCACCACGGTAAATTTGAAAAGGTAGTTCCCGGCGCTGGCAAAGTTCAGATTGCCCAGATCCGAGACAGCGTAGGCGTCCCCGTTGGAAATAAACTGATCCACGGGTGCGCCGATGTTGGTGGAGTTGACGGCGGCCTGCAGGATGCCGCGGGTCGTAAATTGTTTGTAGGAGACTTTCACATCGTAAATTCCGGCGGATGGCACCGCCGCAGTAAATACGATACTGTCGCCTACATTGGTGGCATCAAGGATGGTTCCCGCTCCGTCAGGAAATCCCGTATAGCTGATCAGGCGAATTCCGGGCCCGGAACTCGAGCTATTCAGGCTGGTAGTCTGGAACACCACTGGCGGCTTGCTGCTAGCAAATGACCACGTCAGGAGTTGCTGAGTAGCCATGCTCCCGCCAGTAGCGCCGGAGAAGCCGACGTAAGCGCTGCTGGCACCGATGGCTGAAGGAATGTTCACCGGCCAGCTGGTGGTGAAGGTCTGCGACGGATTCGCCGTGTCGGTGATAGTCATCGTCAAAGTGGTGCCGCTGTAAGTCATGTGCACCGCGAAGACATCGCCGGACTGCAGGCTTACCCCACCTCCCAGCGTGGTTGACCCGCCAATAGGATCGGCTCCGTTGATATATAGGCCCGTGGAGTTGGTGCCCTCGCCGCCGTTGTTATAGATGTCAAACTTTACGGCCACGCTCTTGGTGATAGCCGGTATGCCGTTGTTGGTATCGGCGCCGTAGCCGAGGTCGCCACCTGCGCCGCCCAGAGCAGTCACCCCAAGTCCTTGAATGGTGAAGGTCATCCCGTCTGCTAATGGATTGGTGATCTGGAATTTGAAGTCATTGGTGAAATTCTGGATGTCTACTTTTTGTGTCCAGAACGCGCTGCTATCTTCAAAATTCGCGGAGGTGTCCGTCAGCTGCAAACGGTTGCCGTTTATTACCGCATCACCATTGAGCTGCAGGCCGGTGGCAGAGAACCCCGAGCCGAAATTTATAGCCGCGGTGCTGCCGGGTGCCTGAATGGTGATGCTGGAGGTTGCCGTGCCGCTGGTCGAGCCATTGGCGACAGCGATGGCCTTCACCGTGGTCGTTACGCCAACGCCGAGTGCTCCGGAGTACTTGCTGGACGACGTTGTCGGCTGGCTGCCATCCAGGGTGTAGTACATGCTGGCGCCGGCTGTTCCGTCGGTGATGATGACGGATTGCGCGGAGGCAAATGTGCCGCTGCCGGGAATGATGACCGGTGTCGCGGTGCTTCCTAAAATTGCGGACGAACTGAAGGTCCAACTCAATACGTCTTGAACGGCCGTCTGTCCTCCGGTCCCACCGGTGAATCCCATGTAGGCGGAATTTCCTCCGATGGTTGCCGGAATATTTATTGGCCACGTGTGAGTGAAAGCGGCGTTAACCGTAGGATCCGTGATGGTCATCGTCAGATTCGTTCCGTCATAGCTGACCTGCACATTCAGAACATGCCCGCTGTGAAGATCCACGCCGCTGCCGGTCAGATCTACTGATGGCGAAGTCGGAGATCCACCGTTGACGTACAACCCGGTGGAATTTACTCCTTCGCCGTTGTTGTCGAACAGGTCAAACTTCAGCGCCACGCTGTTGTGCAACGGGTTCGTGGATGACTGAGCAGCCCCGGCATTGTCGGGGCCGTAACCGAGTCCGCCGCCGAGCGGACCGAGTGCCGTGGTGCTGTTGCCTTGAATTGCAAAGGTCATGCCGTCGGCGCTTGAAGCATCGGCGGGTGTGACCTGCAGGCTAAAGCTGGAATTAAACTTCTGGATGTTCAGTGGTGAGTTGTACCACGCGGAACCGGCTTGCGATCCATTCCCGTCGGTGATTCGCAACTTCGTTCCATTCAAAGCGGCGCTGCCATTGAGGGTCATAGAGCCACCGATAAATCCGCCGCCTAGGCTGATGCCAGATCCTCCGGCAGCATTGATGGTGTAAGCCGCGGTAGAAACGGCACTGTTGAAGTACCCGCTGACGACGGCGATAGCCTTGATGGTTTTTGTAGATGCCACGGAAAGCGGTCCCCCGTACAACGCGGAGGACGTGGTTGGCGTGGAACCATCCGCGGTGTAGTAGATGGCCGCTCCTGGCGTGGAAGATGTGATCGCCACCGATTGCGCGGTCGCAAAGGTTCCGCCACCCGGGGAGAATACCGGGGCTGCGGCCTGCTGGCTGATGGTAAATGTCCCGGTAGAGACGGTACTCGCTGCCAGCGCGGAAGACTTGGCTATGGCTTTGATCGTTTGCGTGGCGGTAATAGTGAGCGGGCCGTTGTATGCGAACGTAGATCCGCCTGCCGTTGTCGCTGGAGTGCTGCCGTTAGTGGTGTAGAAAATCGCCGCGCCGGAAGTGGCGTCGCTGATGGTTACGGTTTGGGTGCCGAGATATGTTCCAGAGACCGGGCTGAATGTCGGGGTAGCCGTAGACTGTGGCGTTCCCGCGTTGCTCAGATATGTCCACGTCTCGATTTTCTGGCTGGCCGTAGTGCCACCCGTGCCACCAGTGAATCCAACGTAAGCGGTATTGCTTCCAAGGATCTGTGGAATGTTGATCGCCCAGCTCTTGCTGAATGCCGCGCCAGTAACACCATCCGTGATGGTCATCGCCAGCGTTGCGCCGTCATACGTCAGGTGTACGGAGAAAGTGTCACCATTGTGCAGATCGATGCCCGAGCCGGTCAGGTTTACGGCAGGGGTGTTGGGGGCAGCGCCGTTCTGATAGAGGCCGGTCGAATCGTCGCCTTCTCCGTTGTTGTCGTATAGATCGAATTTTATCGCCACGCTCTTCGGAACGCCGCTGTAACCCAGGCCTCCGCCAGCGCCGCCAAGCGAATTAAGTCCGCTATTCTGAATCGTGAAAGTGATGCCGTCGGCGTCCGCGTTTTCCAACTGAAACGCGAAATCGTTGGTGAAGTTCGCGATATTTACAGGGGCGTTGAACCACGCGCTGCCGGCCTGATTGAAACCGCCGTTGGTCAGCTGCAGGCGGGTGTCGTTCAAAACCGTTGTTCCGTTGAAGGTCATGACGCTCTGTGAGGAGCTGAAGCCATCCACGAAATTAATGCCCGTGCCGCCCGCCACGATCGTGTAAGTAGCGGAGGCCACCGGACTAATCGTCAAGCCTGCCAGGGTGGCGACGGCCTTGATTGTCTGGGTGGACCCGACAGCGATGGCCGAGTTGTAAAGCTTCGTGGAGCCGGTACCGGGGACCGGTTTGCTGCCGTCGGTGGTGTAGTAAATGCCGGCCAAAGGCGTGTCGCTCGACAACGTCACGGGTTGCGCGGTACTGAAGGATCCGGCCACCGGCGAAAATGACGGAGCGAGTACTTGCGTCAGCAGATTGTATGTTTCCGACGACACCGTGCTCTGCACAAAACCGGCGGCGCTGGCGATGGCATTGATGGTTTGCGTTCCGCTGACGGCAATCGGCCCGCTGTATTTCGCGGACGCCGTCGTGGGTGTGCTGCCATTCGTGGTGTAGTAAATCGACGCGCCCGGCGTGCTGTCCGTAATGGTTACGGACACCGTCCCGCTGAACGATTGGCCGCCGGGATTTAAAACCGGCGCCGACGCTTGTTGCGTTGGACTCAGCAGTCCGAAAACGCTCAGGAAGTTCGCGGTCCCCACGTAGACTTTTCCGTTGACCACCGTGGGCACCACAAATTTTGTGGCTTGCCCGGGATTATCACGCGACAAATTCTGATTACTGCTGTACAGCGTGCTCCCCACATTGGTGGCGTTATGGGCCAGCAGTACCGCCGGACCGCCGGAATTGTACGCGCTGCTCAGGACGTCCCAAACGATGCCGTTGCTGTTTCCATTCGAGGACACGGAAGGTGTGGCACCGGGAAATCCAGAGTTCTCCGCCGAGGAAGAAGTGATGCCACCAATCCTCCCGTTCGCGAACGTAAAGGCGGTGAGGTTGTCGCCATTACCCCAGAAATATAAATTGCCGTTCCAGTACGCGGGAATGCTCCACAGGCCGCTGATGCTGAAACTGGTAGAAGGATTGACGGGGATTTCCTGCACGATGTTGTCGCTCGAAGAGCTGTAGCCGCCCAGATTGTCGCGATCCATAAGATAGATGCGACCCTCTTTACCGACCTGCACCATCAGGCGCGTGTGTCCCCCGGCAGTTTGATCGGGAAGCAACAACACGCCACCGGAAGCCACGTCCGCATCCCGGCCGTTGAGGTCCGCCTGGTTGAAAGGAGTGAAGTGATCACTGACATTCATGGAGCCGTTGTTGACATCCAATCGAACGATGTCGTCGCCGTAGCTCATGCTGTTGGTGTATGGCGGATTGTTGGCATTGAATGCTCCGTTTCCGGTCGCAACGAAAAGCCGGCCGGAGTTGATGGTGTCCGCCGCCAGCCCGGCGCCGGACATCCAGATTCCCGAACCCGAGCCGTTGGCAGTCGAACAAAACGCCCCGGCTTGCTTAAGTGAAGCAGCGTTATAAGCCAGTATCCAGCCATGCCACGGGCCGTTATCACCGTGCGCAGCGAATCCAATGTAAACATTTCCGTTCAGCAGCAGCAGGCCGGGCCGGTTGTGCTCCCACTTGGAATCGAACGTCAGAAGGCCGTTAGAACTTCCATTTCCATTCCCCGAAACTTGCGCGGCCAGCGTCACCGGCGAGCCGGACTTCTCATTGCCGGTGGTGATGTCCAGGGCGTGCAGGCGCTGCACGTAATTTCCGTTTTCTTTGGTTTTGCCGACGAGATATATCGTGTTCGTGTTGGTATCAATTACCGGTGTTCCGGTAATGCCGATTTCTGGAGTGATGTCGGAGGAGCTGACGTCGCCGTTCGGCACGGTGGTCGCGCCAGAAGCAGCGCCGTGCGCGGAATCCAGCAGCGTAATCTTCCACAGCGGGGCCGCGTTGGCGCCGCCATTGTCGTCGGCATCGAAGGCGTAGACACTGTCGTGCTCCGTGGCGATGAACACTACGTTGTGTTTCGTTCCCGCCTGCGTCGTGCCCGAACCCATGGTTACGCCGGGAACGTACAAGGGCTGGGCGTAAGCGCGGCCGTCTATCGCGTATGAAAACAATTTTCCGAAGCCCGTGCTGTTCACGTTGGAGGGCGTCAGAATCGTTTCATTGCGATTCTGGCCGGTGCGGCCAATATCATTGTGTTGCGTCAAGACACTGGTCTGCGCCTGGGTGCCCACAACGATAAGCAGCGTTAGAGAAAAAGCGCTGAGGATTCGCAGCGCTCGCTTCGCGGACCGCGCGATTGGACTTTGCCACGCCCCTATCATTGTTGCCGCCTTTAGATATAGCGATGCCTGCGGAAATAGGGCGAAATACTTCATCTGAGTCTCCGCGTGCACGAGCGCCCCAGAAAAAGACGAAGTCGCGCACGCTATTAAATTTAGGTATAAATTTTGTTTGAGTCACAACGCCTGCTGGGAGGGCGCCTGTTGCAATCTACATCTTGGGGACAGCAGATGACGCGCTCGAATTATACCTTTGAGTCTTTTTGCATAACAAGCTCTAAATCCGTTTTTGAAGCGGACTGCTGTTCGAATCATCAACTTCGCATACCAGATTTACCCTACTATAGGTTTTCCGTGCCCAAATTATTCGCTGCGAGCGTAGCGCTCTTTCAACACTAGAAAATGCCCATCGATAGCCCATCCAAGCCAAGCGGCAATGATTGGAGATTCCTAAGGAGCCGCGCGGGATAGCAATGAGCGCCAAGAAACTTCCCAGCGGTCTCTGGTATCGGTATTTTCGCCGCGGTGCAGGCTTCCGCCAGGGTGTTGTGCAGGTTGTAGAGCGAACCGCCAGGCGTGTCATCGAGGACAACGTGATTGATCTCGCGGCCCAGGTGGCTTTTTATTTTGTGCTCTCGCTCGTTCCATTCCTGATCGTGCTTGCCGCTATCGTGGGATGGCTGCCCTCGACAACGCTGTGGCAGTCCGTTGCCCAGTGGATCACGGATTATTTTCCCAACCGCTCGCGGCAGGCTGTTTTGGGCACGATTCTTGACCTGACGCGCGGTTATACCGGCTACCTTTCTTTTGGGTTGCTGGCGGCCGTGTGGAGCGCCTCCTCCGGCTTTATGAGTTTGATGGAAGCGTTGAGTGTGGCCTGTTGCGGCAAGGACAAGCGAGGCTACTGGAGAAAACGCGCGGTCGCCACTGTGGCTACCCTGGTGTCGTCCCTATTTTGTCTGTTGGGATTTGGATTCTGGACCGCCGCACATTGGGCCAGGCGAACAATTTTTCCGGAATTCAAATATGTGGGGATCATACATATTCGCTTCACAGTGATCGTCTGGTGGCTGGCCACCGTACTGCTCATGTTTGTGGCATTGGCGCTTATCAATCATTTTCTGCCGGACGTTAAGCGCCAGTGGCGATGGTTTACGCCTGGGAATATATTTTCCGTCATTGCCATCCTCGTAGTGTCCATCGGCTTTAACCTTTTCCTGCGCTATAGCCCCACCGTCCCCCAGGTTTACACCGTGCTAGCGGGTTTTGTGATCTTGATGACCTGGATTTACATAACCAATCTCATCGTGTTGACCGGCGTAGAACTGGACACCGCGGTGCAAGAACTGCAGCGTGGCAAGTAGCGGCCCCAACGCTGGGTCTACCCCAACAAATTCCCAGGCGAATGCATCTAAGAGATGACGCCTCATGTCTGACCCAAAAAATTCTGACTCACCCGAAGCTGCTGGAGTGATGGACGCCAGCCTGTTCCAGCCGGCCGTGCGCCAGTGGTTTGACGCCGTTTTTCCGGCTCCGACCAAGCCGCAGTTGCAAGGCTGGCCTGCGATTGCGCGTGGCGAATCAACCCTAATCCTTGCGCCGACTGGGACCGGAAAAACCCTCGCTGCTTTCCTCTGGTGCATCAACCGGCTGATGTTCGCTCCTGTTCCTGCCAAGGAGCAGCGCTGCCGAGTCTTGTATATTTCGCCCATCAAGGCGCTGGCCGTGGACGTGGAGCGCAACCTGCGCGCGCCATTGGTGGGCATCGCGCAAGCCGCCCGGCGTCTCGGCGTCGAATTTCACGAGCCGCAAGTTGCCATTCGAACGGGCGACACCCCTGCCGCGGAGCGCGCGCGTTTCCTGCGCCACCCCGCCGATATCCTGATCACCACTCCGGAATCACTCTACCTGCTGCTCACTTCCCGTGCCCGCGACGCGTTGCGTTCCGTCGAGACTGTGGTTGTTGACGAAATTCATGCTCTGGTGCCCGGCAAGCGCGGCTCGCACCTTGCCCTCTCGCTGGAGCGCCTAGAACATTTGTGCGGGCGACGGTTACAGCGGATTGGACTCTCCGCCACGCAGCGGCCACTGGAAGAAGTAGCGCGCTATCTCGGCGGAGTTGAAGCTCTTCGGTCAAGAGTATCTCCGCATGCTGTGATGACTGGCACTTCCGACAACTTGCCGGCGGCCGAGCCGGAAAACGAAATCGCTGCGGTCGCCTATCGGCCTGTCACCGTGATTGATGCCAGCGAGCGTAAGCGTCTCGATCTGCGCGTCGAAATTCCTGTCGAAGACATGACCCGGCTCGATCAAGTTGATCTGTTGCCCAGCGGTCCGGCCTCGCAGGGCCCTACTCGGCCCTCTATCTGGAGCGCCATTCATCCAAAACTCCTCGAACTGATTCGGTCGCACCGCTCTACGCTGATTTTCGTGAATAGTAGGCGCCTTGCCGAGAGGATTTCCGGCGCCGTGAACGAACTGGCCGGCGAAATTCTGGTCCGCGCGCACCACGGCAGCGTTGCCGTTGCGCAGCGTAAAGAAATCGAAGACCGCCTCAAGATCGGAACCCTGCGCGGGCTGGTGGCCACTTCTTCTCTTGAACTCGGCATCGATATGGGCGCGATCGACCTGGTGGTTCAGATTGAATCGCCATCCTCGGTGGCCAGCGGAATGCAACGCGTTGGGCGGGCCAGTCATCATGTGGGCGCGGTCAGTTCGGCGGTGATCTATCCCAAATATCGCGCCGACCTGATCGCCTGTGCGGCGATTACGCGCGCCATGTACGACGGCGATGTGGAGTCCGTTCGCTACCCGCGCAATCCGCTGGATGTGCTTGCGCAGCAAATTGTAGCCATGGTGGCCGTTGAACCCTGGGACGTCACCGAAATTTTCAGGGTGGTGCAGTCCGCGGCGCCTTACGCCGGTTTGACTATCGGCGCATTCGAAAGTTTGCTGGACATGCTTTCCGGCCGCTATCCCTCCGATGAATTCGCGGAGCTTCGCCCGCGTCTCACCTGGGACCGTCTCGCAAATAAATTGACCACTCGCCAAGGCGCCCGCAATGTTTCGATTATCAATGGCGGCACCATTCCGGATCGCGGCCTGTACGGTGTTTTTCTGGCTGGGGCCACCAAGGGCGCTCGCGTTGGAGAACTTGACGAAGAGATGGTGTTCGAAAGCCGCGCGGGAGACACCATCATTCTGGGCGCGTCTACCTGGCGGATTGAAAACATTTCGCACGACCGCGTTACCGTTACGCCCGCGCCGGGCGAGCCGGGCAAAATGCCTTTCTGGCACGGCGACACCGCGGGCCGTCCCGCGGAGTTTGGAGAAAAAATCGGCCGTATGACGCGCGAACTGTTGCGCCTTCCGCGCTCCGTCGCGTACGCAAAATTGGTGGAAGAGCACAGCCTCAATAGCAACGCCGCGGAAAATCTGATGCGGTATTTGGAGGAGCAGGCCGCCGCCACGCAGCGTGTCCCCAGCGATGAAGATGTGCTGATTGAAATTTGCCGCGACGAACTTGGCGACCGCCGCGTCTGCGTGCTAACGCCTTATGGCAGCCGCGTGCATGCCCCGTGGTGCATGGCGGTTACGGCGCGACTGCGAGCCGAGCGGGGAATCGAAGCGGAGTCCATGTGGTCGGAGGATGGCTTCGTGTTGCGCTTGCCGGATAGCGATGCCGTTCTGCAAACGGAAGATTTCATTTTGTCCCCGGCCGAGCTGAAAGAACTGGTGTTGCGCCAGTTAGGGTCCACATCTCTTTTCGCCGCTAAATTTCGTGAAGCCGCCTCCCGCGCGCTACTCTTGCCCAAACGCCGGCCGGGTATGCGCGCTCCTTTGTGGCAACAGAGAAAACGTTCCGCCGACTTGCTGGCGGTGGCCTCCAGATTTCCTTCCTTCCCCATTATTCTAGAAACCTATCGCGAATGTATTCGTGACGTTTTCGATTTGCCGGCAGTGTCCGGCATTCTCAGCAAAATTCAGCGCGGAGAAATTCGCGTTACGCGGATGGAATCCGATAAGCCGTCGCCGTTTGCCGCTGCGCTGCTCTTCTCCTACATCGCCAATTACATTTACGAAGGCGATGCTCCGCTGGCCGAGCGCCGCGCGCAGGCGCTTTCCATTGACCAGTCACAACTCGAAGAACTGTTGGGCGACACCGACCTGCGTGAGCTGCTTGACCTGGCCGCGCTTGATGAGGTGGAGGCCCGGTTGCAGGCGCTCGAACCGGATTATCAGGCGCGGCACGCCGATGGCCTGCACGATTTGCTGTTAAAGCTCGGCGATTTGTCCGATGCGGAAATCGCAGCGCGTTGTGCCGCTCCGGAAGTCGCCGGATCCCTTTCCGAGCTGGTCAACTCTCGCCGCGCTGTCCGTGTGCGCATTGCCGGAGAGTCACGCACCATCGCCGTCGAATATGCAGGCCGCTATCGGGACGCTCTTGGCACACCGTTGCCGCCCGGACTCGCAGAAGTCTTCCTCGAGAAGGCTGGCGACCCGTTGACGGAAATGGTGCGCCGTTACGCGCGTACCCACGGCCCCTTCACCACTGCAAATATCGCCGTGCGCTATAAGTTGCAGCCGCCCGCCATCGAAACGATCCTGCGCACTTTGAATTCCCAGGGCCAGTTGCTGGAAGGTGAATTTCATCCCCATGGTCATTATCGCGAGTGGTGCGATCCGGAGGTGTTGCGCCAGATCCGGCGTAAGAGCCTGGCGCGTCTGCGCCGTGAAATCGAGCCCGTGGAGCAATCCACATTTGTTCGTTTCACCACCCGTTGGCAGGGCGTCACTGTTCCGCGTCGCGGCCTCGATGCACTCCTCGACACCATCGAAGCTCTGCAGGGCTCGGCGATTCTCGCGTCGGAGCTCGAGTCAGAAATTCTTCCTGCGCGCATTGCCGACTATCACTCCAGCAATCTCGATACTTTGATGGCCGCCGGGGAAGTCACCTGGGTCGGCGCGGAACAAATCGGCGATCGCAACGGGCGCATCGCTCTTTATCTCACCGAAGCACTCCCGCTGCTCCGTCTTCCCGATGGAGCCTTCGCCGCCGCAATGATTTCCGCGGAGCAAGGCGCAGAGAACCACAGTCCTAACTTCGAGCGCGCGCAGAAAATCGCCGAATTCCTGGCCGCCAAAGGTGCGTCTTTCTTTTCTGAAATCCATGCCGCCTGTGGCGGAGGTTTTCCCGGTGACACCGTAGCTGCGCTGTGGGATTTAGCCTGGGCGGGCAGAATCACCAACGACACTTTTTATCCATTGAGAAAATTGCTTCGCCCGGAAGATCGCAAACGTGGCAGCGCGGACTTCGGCGAGGAACGTCCGGGTTCGCCGGGTTATTTGCGGAGCCTGCGTTCACGCACTGGCTCAGGACCCGCCCACGGCCGCTGGTCGCTACTGGGCCAGCGTATTACGGTGGCCTTGACACCCACGCAGTGGAGCGCGAATGTTTCGCAACAACTTTTGCAGCGTCACGGCATCGTGATGCGTGAAACGGCCATCGCGGAAAATATTCCCGGTGGCTATAACACCGTGTATCCTGCGCTGAAAACCATGGAAGACAGCGGCTGGGTTCGGCGAGGAATGTTTGTGGCCGGATTGGGTGCCGCGCAATTTGCCATGCCAGCCGCGGTGGATATGCTTCGCAGCCTGCGCATGGATCCTTCCACTGCGGAGGTCCTGCATCTTTCTGCCACCGATCCGGCCAATCCTTACGGGTCACTGATTCCGTGGCCCAAGATCGAAGGCGAGTCCGACGAACCGCTCATCAATCATTCCATGGCCCGGGCCGCGGGCGCCGCCGTCATCCTCGTCAATGGGCGGCTCGGCGCTTTTCTGCGACGCCGCAATCCAGCGTTGCGCGTCTTTCTTCCTGATGCGGAGCCGGAACGAAGCCAATTCGCTCGCGAACTGGCCAGGAAGCTAGCGGAAATCGCTATTCGTCGCCAGGCCCACCGCCAAGGTTTATTGATTGGCGAAATAAATGGTGCACCGGCGCGCGCGCACCTTATCGCTTCCCATCTTGAAGAGGCTGGGTTTGTGAATACCGTGCTCGGCTTCCAAATGCGCCGCAACAGGCCCGCGGTGGTAGCTGCTGCCGCCGAGGCTGACGGCCAGGACGAAGATTCCGCCGATATTCAGGAAAGTGCTTGAGATGCCCGAAGGCGACACCATATTTCGCGCGGCGCGCACTTTGCACCTGGCGCTAGGGGGTCACCAAACCACCTCCTTCGAATCCGTGCTGCCTCATCTTACCCGTGTGGATGTTGACGAAAGCGTTGTCGGACGAATTGTTGAAAAAGTGGAAGCTCACGGCAAGTGGATGCTTATTTATTTTTCCGGTGATTTGATTTTGCTTTCGCACATGCTGATGAGCGGAAGTTGGCATATTTATCGTCCCGGCGAGGAGTGGAAGCGCGGTCGCTATCACATGCGCGTGGTGATCGGCACGGCAAAAATCCTAGCGGTCGCGTTCAATGTTCCCATCGCGGAATTTCACACCGCTGAGTCTCTAAAGCGCCGTGAAGTTTTCAATGCCCTCGGCCCTTCGACTTTGGCACGGGAGTTTGACGTGGACACCGTGGTCGCCCGCCTTCGCGCCCGGCCGGACCTCGAAATCGGTGTCAGCCTGCTTATCCAATCGCTGCTTGCCGGGATCGGAAATGTTTTCAAGTCGGAAATATGTTTCGCCTGCGGCATAAATCCGTTTCGGCGCGTTGCCTCGCTCTCCGAGAAGGATCTGAAATGTCTGGTGTTGCAGTCGCGAAAATTCATGCTCGCGAATGTGAGCGAAGCATCCGGCGACAAAATCACCACTTACGTTCCGTTACGCCGGACTACCGGCCGCGTTAATCCTGCACAGCGCTTGTGGGTTTACAAACGTGTCGGCGAACCCTGCCGCCGCTGCGGCGGAAACATCGTTTCACGCAAGCAGGGCCTCGATGCGCGTACTTCGTTCTGGTGCCCGCAGTGCCAGCCCATGGAGGCCAAGGCCGCCAACGCCTGAACCATGCGCCGATTCGTCGAGGCTTGCGAGGCGGTTGCCGCAACCACCAAAAAACTTGCCAAGGTCGCGCGCGTCAGCGAATTGTTTCAATCCCTTTCGCCCGAAGATGCCGCCAGCGCAGCAATTTTTTTGACTGGGCGTCCTTTTGCGCATCGCGACGAACGCGTGCTGGGCGTCGGCGGCTCGCAGCTTGTCAAAGTGGTGGCGAAAATCGCCAACGCCAACGCCGACGATCTCGGCAAGAGTTACCGTGCACACGGTGATCTCGGCGATATGGCGGAGCATCTCTTGTTGAAGCGTCCGGCGACCGCTGACGTTTCGCTCAAACATGTGGCGCAAGTATTTGACCAGTTGCCCAATGCGCGCAGTTCTGGACAAAAAATGGCTTTGCTGCACGCTGTCTTCGAACCCATGAGCGCCGGGGAAGTGAAATACTCCATCAAAATCATGACCGGCGATTTACGCATCGGGCTGAAAGAGAGTCTGGTGGAAGAAGCTATCGCCAAGGCTTTTGAACGACCCCTCGATGCTGTTCGCCGCGCCAACATGTTCACTGGCAACATCGGCGAAACGCTCCAGGCTGCCGCTGCCAACCAGTTGGAACACGTGCGCATGCGTTTGTTCCAGCCCATTGGTTTTATGCTGGCCACTGCGGTGGAGACCGCGCAGGAAATCCTGCCCGAGGGCAGCGGCTCCGTTTACGTGGAAGAAAAGTATGACGGCATCCGCGCCCAGGTCCACAAAACCGCGCAGGGTGTCAAAGTTTTTTCTCGCACCCTGGATGCCATCTCCGAGTTTCCGGAGCTGAATCCTTCGTTCTCCGCTCTTCCCGGCGAATTAATCCTCGACGGAGAAATTCTCGCCTGGCACGGCTCGCGCCCGCTGCCCTTCACCGAATTGCAGAAACGGCTGGGTAGGAAACAGCTCGATCTGTATCTCGTACATGACATCCCGGTGCGCTTCGCTGCTTTTGATTTGCTCTACCAGGATGGTGAACTGCTGCTCGACGAAACGCTCGAGAGCAGGCGCGCTCGTCTCGAAAAAATTCTGCCCCTCGGAAGTAGCCTGCCGGTTTACACCGCCTCGGCATTGCGCTGCGACTCCGTCGCCGAAATCCGCCAGGCGTTCGAAGCCTCGCTGGCGGCTGGTCATGAAGGTATCGTCGTCAAGCGTCCTGAATCTTTTTATACCCCCGGCCGCCGGGGGCGTTCGTGGTTCAAGCTCAAAGAGCCTTTCGCCACCCTCGACCTGGTGGTCACCGCCGTCGAATATGGCCATGGCAAGCGCCACGGGTTGCTTTCTGACTACACTTTCTCGGTTCGTGACGGCGGCAAGCTCTTGACTATCGGCAAGGCCTATTCCGGCCTCACCGATGCCGAAATCAAATCCGGGACAGAATACTTTCTCCGGCATACCACTGAGGATCTGGGCGGCCTGCGAAAAGTGGAGCCCAATGTCGTTATCGAAGTGGCCTTCAACAATATCCAGAAATCGCGGCGCCACGAAAGTGGCTTCGCCCTCAGGTTCCCGCGAATCCTGCGCTTGCGCCCCGACAAACCGGTGAGCGAGATTGACACGCTCGCGCGAGTCGCCGAACTCTACTCCCGCCAGATCACCCTGCCCCGTGCCGCCAGCTGATTCAGCCGCGCGCCCGACACACCCCCCTGAATTCTGTTGACATCCCGCCAGGGCTAACACCCGTGGTACTTGCGTATCGCTCCATTCCTGTATATAAATTATTCAGGCCTACCCGGTGCCATAGTCCCTGGCAATGACTCGGATTTGCTCGAGCCTAACAATTTCGTTATTGTATTGAGTCTTAAAGCAAGTTCACGCTTGCGGATCTTTCATGGCGTCGGTTGATTCGGAGGGTGATTTGGTGGCCACGATAGAAAACCAGACAAAGAGTACGGCCGTTAAAATCCTCATTGCAGATGATCACGAAGTGGTGCGGCAGGGCATCCGCACAATTCTCTCCGCCCGCCCCGAATGGGAAATTTGCGGCGAGGCCGTGAATGGTCAGGAAGCCATCAAGTTGGCCGGTGAGCTTAAGCCCGATGCCATCATTATGGACATCACCATGCCGGTAATGAGCGGTCTGGAAGCCGCCAGGCAATTGACCAAGAGCAAGACCAGCGCGCCGATCCTGATCTTCACCATGCATGAATCCCGGAGTCTGGCTGAGTCCGTGAAAGAAACCGGCGCGCGCGGATTTGTATTTAAGTCGCGAGCGGCTCGCGACTTGATCCACGCTCTGGATATTCTTTTGAGCGGGGGGTGCTACTACGGACCCGATGGCGATAAGGCTTCGCCTACCGGCGAGACTCCCAATCGGGGCATCAGTTTTTTGCGCGCCCTGGATATCGTGCGCAGCCTTGTTTTCGCCTGAGGCCACGCCGCGCTCGGATAGTTTATTTCCTACGTCCCGACAGGCGTTGATCCATTAATTCCAACGGCCCTGATAAGGACTGGCGCTTCTTCCAGAAATCTTGCCACAAATTACCAACAGTTTTTAACCTCTTGTCCACATTCTCGATGGTCCATTGATCGGCCGAAAACTCTTTCTTCAGCTCCTCCGCCGTTACCGGAGTGGAAACGGGCGCTCCCGGATAGGCCCGCGCTGAATATATCGTTGCCAGCGGTTTACCTCGCGCATTTTGCAGGGCGTCCATCAGCACTTTTCCACCCGGCCTCTTCCTGACAATGCGTTCGAAGGTGATCAGCCCAGGTAACTCCTCCGACGCCATGCGCCCTACCAGTTCGGCAAAAACACGCGTCTGTTCATAGCTGTATTGAGGTACCAGCGGAACGAAAATATGAAATCCGGATGCGCCAGACGTTTTTAGAAAAGAAGTGAGCCGAATAGAGCTGAGGATTTTGTGTATCGTGCGCGCGATTTTCAAGACCGTGGCGAACGGCGTTCCCGGTGTGGGGTCCAGGTCAAAAAAAACATAGTCGGGAGTGTCCTGCGACTCGGACCGGCTGGACCACGGATTGTGATCAATGCAACCGAGATTCGTCAGGTACAGCAGCGCTGCCAGACTATTGGCCATCACGTAGGGCATGTCTCTACCGCGCTCTTCGGAAAACACGGTGGCCCGCGGAAGCCAATCCGGAATCGAATCGGTCGCTTCCTTCTGAAAAAATGCTTTCTCGCGGATGCCGTTGGGGTAGCGGCGCAGCACCATGGGACGGTCCTTCAGGAACGGCAGCATGAGATGTCCGACGCGAAAATAATAGGCCAGCAGATCGCGCTTGCGGATTCCGCTCTCTGGAAAATACATCTTGTTCAAATGCGTGAAGCGCAGCGCTTGCCCCTCTACTTCTACATTCAGCCCTTCCTTGGTGCCATCGCGAAACTCCCGTACGATTCCCGCATCTGTTGGACCGGCGCTTTCATCACGCCTGGTCGTTTTCTCATTTCTTGGTGTAACTGCAACGCTTGCGCTTAGTTTTTCTCGCAGAGTAGAAACCTTGTTTGGCTTGGCGATGACGGCAGGCTCGGGCTGGGCTGATTTCGCAGGTCGAGTTTCCTCGGGCGCGGATGCCCTTTCGTAGTTACGACGCGCGGCCTCCACCGTGCATTCCTCCGCGACCAGCTCCGGTCTCAGCCCTATGAAGACCGGCGCGCGCAAGCGGTCGCCTTCTGTCCAGTTGCCATATTTCACACGGGCCACCAATTGCGGCTCTGCCCACTCGATGCTCTCTTTCAGCTTTGGCGGATCCTCTATTGAGCTATCCGGCTGGCGCAATTTCTGCAATTGTGCGAACACACTTTTCTGCGTGTCGTAGTCGAAGCCGGTCCCCACGCTGCCAATAAACTGGAGCTTTCCTTCGTTGTATAGGCCCAGGACTAGCGCGCCAAAAAATTCCCGGCTGCGTCGCGGCGCCGTCCATCCACAAATCACCGCATCCAGCTCGTCTACAATCTTGAATTTCAGCCACAGCCCAGTCCGCTGTCCCGCGTACGCGCCATCCCGTTTTTTGCCGATGATTCCCTCGAGCCCCTGCAGCCTGGCGGCCGCATACAACTCCTTCCCTTTTTCCACTTCGTGCTCGGAATAGCGAATGTGCGCGTTGGGCCGCAATATCTGCTTGAGCAGTTCCTTGCGTTTTTCGAGTGGCGTCTTCCGCAAGTCATAACCGTCGCAGTACAGCAGATCGAACGCATAGTAAGTCACAGGAATCGAATCCAGCAGGGCGCGAGACGGATTTCGCACGCCCGAGCGGTTCTGTAATTTCTGAAAGATGCTGCGCCCACTGTCGTCGAGGGCCACAATTTCACCGTCCACGATCGCTTCCGCGGCCAGCAACTGGTTGGCCAGACCTTTTAGCTCCGGATATTCGAGAGAAATTTCCCGCCCGGCCCTGGAACGCACCGTCACTTCGCCATTGGCTACATATGCTAGGCCGCGCACGCCATCCCATTTCACTTCGAACAGCCAATCGGGATTGGAAAATGGCTTATCGCTCAAGGACGCCAGGGTCAGCAAAACAGATCGTGGCATCGCTGTCTTTCGCGCGCCGGCCAGGGAACTGAGCTTGTTCTCTTCCGCTGGCGGGCTGGCCTCGCGTCCCAGTTTCACGTCTTCCAGCGTCCGTCCGGAAACCACCGATCTGGAATGCTGCTCGGCATCCCACCTGCCGTCCACGAACTCGTCGCGATGCTTGATGAGCAGCCATTCTTTTTTTTCTTTCGAGCTTTTTATCTGCACCAGCACGAAACTGCCGCGAACTTTTTTTCCGTGCAGAATGAATTTCAGGTCCCCTCGCGCCATTTGCGCGTGGGCGTCCAGATTTCCCTCCAGCTCATACGTCCCCTGGTCCCAGATGATGACTTCGCCGCCGCCATACTGGCCCTTGGGAATGACGCCTTCGAATTTCCGGTACTCCAGCGGATGATCCTCTACGTGCACAGCCAGTCTTTTATCATCGGGATTCAGTGACGGACCTTTGGGTACCGCCCACGATTTCATGACGCCGTCGACTTCCAGCCGTAAATCGTAATGCAGCCTGGTGGCGGCATGTTTTTGAATCACAAATAGGCGCTGGCGATTTGCGGACACCGAACCGGACGGCTCCGCGGTACGCTTGAAATCTCGTTTCTTGCGGTATTCTTCGAGCTTTTTCATTGGCGGTCTACCAGCAGTGTTGCCGCGATCCAAATCTACCGACAGCAATCCAGAATAAGCACTCTACGTTTTCCAGTCGAGGCCGCCAAAGCGAAATCCTCCAAGCCTGGCAGCTGCGATTACGAATGCTGCTAACTGGCCAGCTAATTAGGGTGGGTAGAAAGTAATGCAATGGGAAAATTGCCGAGGGCCGCGGCTATGTCGATGCCGGCGCGTGAGCCCGTGGCGTCACCCTTGATGGATTCACCGGTGAAAACGCTTTGCCACGATCCCGGCAGGGGGACCGGAGAACTTACTCGGATATTGGCCCAAAACTCCGGCCGCGCACTTCTACCATTTTGGGTATCCCAAGCGGCTAGCCATTTTGGAGCGATAATCAGCGCCGCGCTTTGCCCCGCGATTCGAAAAAACGCCGTAACATTTTCGGCGTGTTCGCCTGAGACCTCCGCGGGCACAAACTCTCCATCCGTAAACAATCCACTCAATTTATGGCGCAACTGCAGCGCCTTCCAGATCACATAAAGTTTGATTCTGCCGTCCGTCCAGCTTTCATAAAGTTGTGCCGCCGATCCGGGTGTTCCCGAAGCAGCTTCCTGTTGAAGAGCCTGCAAGAGTTTGATTCGGCGCTCAAAATCGACCGTGCCGCGGTTGTCGGGATCTACGAGCCGCAAATCCCACAGTTCCGAACCCTGGTAAAAATCCGGCACTCCCGGCACGGTAACTTTCAGCAACGTCTGGCTCAAGCTGTTCAGCATGCCGTAAAACGCTAGGCGCCGGTGGAAGCCGCGGAAGTCTTCGAGGAAATCTCCATTTTCCTTTTCATTCAGAATAGACGCCACAAATTTCGTCAATCCTTCTTCATGCGCCAGGTTCGGCCGCGTCCACCGCGTGTGCACCATGGCTTCGCGCGTGGCTTTCACGACGTACGACTGCAAGCGCTCTAGCACCCCGGGGACTTCCTCTTCCGGCAGCGGCCACATCCCCAACAATGTTTGATAGAGAAAGTATTCCTCGTTGCGGTCCGGCACCGCTGTGCCGTTCCTCGACGCCTTGTGTTTTTCGTTTAAGGACGCCCAGTGCGTCAGCCGGTTCTGCCATTCCTGTGGCACCTCGGAAAGCACGGCGATGCGCGCGCGCACGTCTTCAGCGCGCTTGGTGTCGTGCGTGGAACTGGCGTTCATCGAATGCGGCCACAGCTTTTGGCGCTGGGTGATGAATTCAAAAAATTCCTCCGGACGTAGCGCATCCGGCGACGGATCACCGCCCACCTCGTTTAACGAAAGCAGTGGGTGGTATACGTACAGCGAAGTATCCTCCAGCCCTTTGGCGACAATGGGTCCTGTGAATTGTTGCCAGCGCAACACAAAGCTCAATCGCGCCTCGCGATGATCCGGCAAGACGTGTGCGGGATTCAAAAGCAACAGAACGTCGCGCAGGAAATCAAAGCACTGCGGATTCAGCGCCGGTTTGCGCCGCCGCGCTTCCGCCAAAGCGTCTTCCAGAACTTTCGTCGCCTCCGCTGGCAAGTCGAGATTGCGGATGTACGTTCGATACACGGCGAAGCAGGCCGTCGTTTCGATGAGAGCCTCGCTCAATTCGTGCCGCGGTAAGTCGCGCGCGTAACGCGCCTGCGCCGCCAGCTCTCCCAGTTGACGGCCCAGCGAACGCATCTCCACGCCCAGAATCGTGCCCATCACCAACTTTTTCTTTTCGTGAAGAACATCTTCAAACTTCACTTTGCGCCCCACGAAGTTCGAATAGACTCGCTCGATTTCCTGCGCGCCTTCCGGATTGGCCATCACCCGGTTCGCAAAATTCAAATAGTCATACCCGGTGGTGCCCGCCACCGGCCAATCCGCGGGCAAGTCTTCGTTGCGTGCCAGAATTTTCTCTACCAACACGTACGCTTCAGCGTGGGCATTCGAAGCGACTTCTCCCACCAGCCGCTCCTGCAGCCGTTTCAGGTACGCCAGGGGGTCGCGAAGCCCGTCAATGTGATCGATGCGCAACCCTACGACCGCTCCGCGCGAAATCAAACGTAAGATCAAATTGTGGGTGGCGTCGAAAACTTGCGAGTCTTCCACGCGCATGCCCACCAGGTCCGTGATGGTGAAAAATCTGCGGTAATTTATCGTCTCGTTGACGTTCTGCCAGTAGGCCAGCACGTAATACTGTTCGCCCAGCAGGCTCTGCAGATTTGAAAAACTGCTGGGGTCGCCTTCTTTCCCGTTGAACTCCGCCAGATTGTCGTTGATGAATTGAGCGATCTCCGGGCTGCTCCCCGCCAGTTGCCGCAGCCGCTCTCGTATGGATTCAAAGCGCACCCGTTTGTCCGATGCCGACTCCGCGGGCGCCGAATCGCGGTCGGAGATCGCTCCTAGCGCCGCGACAATGCCCTCATATTCCTGATACGCTGCCGAATGTTCATCCAGGCTGTTTCTTAGCCTGCCGATGCGGTGGCTCAACACCATCCGGTAAGTTCGCGGCGCCAGCGGAAACGAGGAATCGAAATACGCGATCTGAAATTTGCCGTGCTCGAGACCGAGTTTAAATTCGCCGCCATCCAGCGCTTCGCCGAAGGGACGCCCCAGTATCGGCAAAAGTATTTTGTTATCGAGATTGCGTGAAGGCGGGTGCCAATCTATATCGAAGTAAGATGAAAACGCCGAGTCCGGCCCATTCTCCAGCACATCCATCCACCACGGATTCTCGCTGCTGGCCGCCATGTGGTTGGGCACGATATCCAGCAGCATGCCCATGCCTCGTTTTTCCAGCTCGCTTAAAAGTACGTCGAAATCTTCCTCCGTCCCTAAATCAGGATCGAGGCGATTAGGATTGGTGACGTCATAGCCGTGGCCGCTGCCGCGGCGGCTGGTCAGGATAGGCGAAGCATAGATGGCGGTAATTCCCAGGTCGCGCAGGTAATCAAGAATTTTCGTCGCATCGTTGAACGTAAAATTCTTGTTGAATTGCAACCGGTAGGTCGCCAGCGGGATGTGCGTGGGCACCATAGTTGTCAGTTGCCGAGAATGCGGAGTCCCTCGCGCAGCCCGGTCAGTTCTTTCATCCAGTTGACAGCGTCGGCGTCGTTGTTTTGGGCGGCGATGCGGCGATCTTCGATCGCTTTCATCAGCGGCGCGTAAGAAATATTCTGCGCTTCCCACAGCGTCACCGGGAAGGGCAGGGCGCGAGCCACTTCCAGTTGCCTCCGGAAGCGCTGCACTGTTTCCAGGTCGTCGGGCCGTTCCGCGAAGCGTGCCGCCTGGGCTTCCAGGCGCTTGCGCATCGCGAACTCCAGGGTGGTGGTATCCAGCGGCACCCGGCTGTTGGAGGCTTCCTTCAAATAACTCTGAATGTTGTCGCCATCCACATCGGAGCGCTCCACTGCTTGCCGCAGCTGGCTGTTGATCGCGATGTCCGCTGCGGCCTTGAATGCCGGCGGTACCGGAATGGTGAGCGAGTTCAGGAAACGAATTAAGGGCGCCTGGTTTTCGTAAATCGTCCGATACGCGGCTGCCGCGGATGTTAGCGAATCGTTCAGGATCAATCCCACGATCTTCCTTTGTTCGTCGCGGAACAGGGAACTTAGAGAGAAAGAATGCTCGCTGAATTCTTCATCCAGGATGCGAATGACCGCGGCGGTATCTGCTTTGGAAAAGCAATCAATCAATCGGGCTTTGGACTGTTCGTATAACTCCAAATCGTAAGCCTGCCGCACACCGCCGGTCACGTTGTGATCTCCGAGATGCAACACGCCGAAGCTCAACGTTGCCGATTCACGAGTAATTTCAGAGCTGAAACGCGCGCGCCCAATGGCCAGGCGCAGTTTGCCTTCGGCTTCGAGCGAATATTGTTCACGGTCCACCAAGTAGCAAAAAATGCCCGTTTTTTCAGTGTAGTTTTCAAACAGCGAGCTGATGGCGTAATGCCCGGCGAGTTTCTCAATGTTTACGGCCGCAGACTTCACCCACTTCTCGTAGATCTTCGCGCCATCGCCATGTTCCGCGAGATTGCTTTTTGCCAGCGCCAGGCGTTGCAGGAATTGCGCTTCGATGTCCTCGCCAAGAAATTCCTTGGCCAGTTCCACGGCGCGTCCCGCGTAGTGAATTACCTGCACCGTTTCGAGTCCCGATAGCTCGTCGAAGAACCATCCGCAGCTGGTGTACATCAGCAGCAAATGCCGCTGCGTCTCCAGTAGCTTCAGAGCAGTGACCTGTTCGTCGGCGCTCAGTGCATGGCTGGCGTGCTGGGCAAAAAATGCTTCCACGCTGGCGTCCGAGCGGTTCAGAATCACGCGAATATACGCGTCTCTTGCGGCCCAGGGATCTTTCAGCAGCGGCTTACCGCGTTGTTCAAAAACGGGATTTAGCGTGTCGCGTAAGAAATCCAGCGCGGCGCGCAGCGGTCCGCGCCATTCCTGATTCCAGTCGCCGTGTCCGCCCGAATTGCAGCCGCAATTCGAACGCCAGCGTTCCACTCCATGCACACAGCTCCACGAGCTGTTTTCCACAATTTCTGCAAAATGATCCGCCGGGTGACGCTCCAGGAATTGACCGTAATTGGTCAGTTCCGCTTGTTTGCTGCTTTCAATGTGCTGCAACGCGTAGGTCAGCGCCATTTCCCCGAAGCGGTGGTGGTGTCCGTAGCTTTCTCCATCGGTGGCGATGTGCGAAAGCTGCGGCCAGTCGCGCGCGTCGGAAAATCCGCTCATCAGCCGGTCCGCAAAACGCTTGCCGTCGTTCAGCAATCCTTCAAAGGCCACGCCCTGCGAAATCGGACCGTCGTAGAAAAAAACGCTGATGGTTTTCTTCGACGGCAAATTCACCAGGTACGCGCGGCTGGGATCGATACGATCGCCGGTGACGTCTTTCCAGCTCCGTCCGCCTTTGCGGCGTACACGTTTCGCCTGGCGCGGCGCGAGAATCGTGTACAGAATTCCGTTTTCCGCCAGCACCTCCAGCGTTTCGACGTCCACCGCGGTTTCCGACAGCCACATGCCTTCGGGTTTGCGCTTGAAGCGGTGTTCGAAGTCGGCGATACCCCATTTCACCTGCGTGCCTTTATCGCGGCGGTTGGCCAGCGGCAAAATCATGTGGTTAAAGACTTGCGCCACCGCCGAGCCGTGCCCGCCAAATTTATTCGTGCTCTGGCGGTCGGCTTCGCGCAACGCTTCGTAAACGCGCGGAGCCTTGGCTTCCAGCCACGACAGCAACGTTGGCCCAAAATTAAAACTCATGAGCCCGTAATTGTTCACCAGTTGAAGGATGCGCTGTTCGTTGTCCAGAATGCGTGACGTGGCGTTCGGTGCGTAACATTCCGCGGTGATGCGCTCGTTCCAGTCGTGATATGGATAAGCGGAATCCTGTAACTCGATCGCTTCCAAGGAAGGATTTTCCCTTGGTGGCTGGTAAAAATGTCCGTGTACACAGACGTATCGCATGATTACTCCGGTGTAGGATTCAGGCGCTCGTATAACACGAACGACTGCGCTGCAAGCTTGATCGTCAAAGAATCCGTAACCTGCATTTTTTCTGGAGCGGAATTTCCCGGGCCCTTCCACTGGGTGTCAGCGGAGTTCAATCTCAAATTCCACGTGCCCGCAGGCAACTTCAGGTCCGTAATTACTGCTTCCGCTTTTCCAAACTGAAAAATAGCCGCCAGCATTTTCGCCTCACTGGCAGCCAGCATCATGAGGGCGCTCCCATTTTCAAATATGTCCAATTGGCCTGGGCCCGCCAAGTGATACTCACGCCGGATCCCCAACAATTCGCGATAAAGCGCCCGCAAAGTCCGGTGCGGCTCCTCGGTTTTCAACACATGCTGGAGCTTGGAATTCAAAAAAGTGTTCTCGTCGTGCGGATCGGGGATTTCTCCCTCCCACGCGAACGCCGAGAATTCTTCCTTGCGCCCTTTGCGCACCGCTGCGATCAAATCTGCGTCGCTGTGACTAGTGAAATATTGAAACGGCGCCTTCTCGCCGTACTCTTCACCCATGAACAGTAGGGGGACAAACGGTGCAAGCACAGTAACACCCGCCGCCAGTCTCAAGCCTCCGAAGTCGAGCAGTTCACTGAGCCGGTCGCCGCGCGCGCGGTTACCGATCTGGTCGTGATTCTGAATGCACACAATAAAGTTCGAGCGCGTCAGCCCCGCCGGCGAATTCCCGTGCTTGCGCCGTCGGAAATTCGAATGCTGTCCCGCGTAAAACCATCCCTTGCGCATCGTGACAGCCAGGTGATGCACTTCGCCGAAATCTGAATAGTAGCCGGCACGTTCTCCGGTCAGCAGAGAATGCAGCGAATGATGGAAGTCGTCGCTCCATTGCGAGTGCAAGCCATATCCGCCCTGCGCCGGCGGCTGTAGAAGGCGAGCATCGTTCAGATCGCTCTCCGCCACCAGGTGCAATTTCCTTTGCACCCGCGTTTCCAGAGTCGACACCGCGCTTTGCAAGTCCGCCAGGAAATGGGAAGCGCCAAAATCGAAAATTCCATGTACGGCATCGAGACGCAGCACGTCGATGTGATAGTTCTCCAGCCAGTGCAGAGCGTTCTGGATAAAAAAGCTCCGCACCGCGTCACTGTCCGCCGCGTCAAAATTTATGGCCTTGCCCCAGGGGGTCTTATATTTGTCCGTGAAGTACGGGCCATACTCGCGGAAATAATTTCCTTCCGGCCCCAAGTGGTTGTAGACCACGTCCAGCGCCACCGCTAATCCGTGCCCATGCGCCGCATCCACAAATTTCTGCAGGCCGCGCGGTCCGCCGTAGCTATTCTGTGGCGCGAAAGGCTGCACACCGTCGTAGCCCCAGTTGCGCTCTCCCGGGAATTGCGCCACCGGCATCAATTCGATGGTGGTAATTCCCAGTTCCCGCAAATCGCTCAAATGAGCGATCAACGCCTCAAACGTTCCCTGCGCTGTATACGCACCCACGTGCACTTCGTAGAAAACGCTTTCGTCGAGGCCCAAGCCTTTCCAGCGGTCATCCGTCCACCGGAATTTCCCGAAGTCCACTACCTCGGACGGACCGTGAACACTCTCTGGCTGAAATCGCGACGCAGGATCCGGCCTTTCGCTGCCGTTCTCCAAGCGGTAGAAATAGCGCGCGCCAGCCGCAACACCTTCCACTAAGGCCTCAAAATACCCCGAGACGCTTTTCTGCATGGGCACCACACGATCCGTCGCGTTGTTGCGGGGCAAAAGGTGGACGCTCAAATTTTGTGCTCCCGGCGACCACACCACAAATCGGCAACGTCCGCCCGCCTCCAAAGTAGCGCCCACCAGCGGCTCCTGCGCCACACCCGTGTCTGGTGCGGGATTCACCGTCGAAATAGACTTCGAGTCACTCATATTGGCACGCGCAAGATTCGAAATCGTGATCGCAGGCAAGAATGGCCGCAGTTGACCTGGCTGCGGAATGCCTGCACAAGAACAAAGCAAACAACTAATGATACCCGCTAATCACTTGCTCCAACCCGGCATATCTGCGCGATAGAATACGGGCTAGGCGCCCGCCGCGACATACGGTTTTCCCTGTAACGGTTTCGCGCTTTATAAAAACATCTGCGCGATGCCCACCGCCATCTAAAATGGACTGGGCAGGGAAAATTATGATGAAGACAACAATCGTGACGGCTTTCGCTTTGATCTCTTGCGTATTCGTTGCCGCCCTGTGGGCCTATGACACTCCATTGGACAAACAAAAGATTCACGAAGCCTATGTACTGGGCCAGCGCAATGACAAAGTCACCGGAGACTTCCTCGACCACTATGTAGCGCAGATCACCGAGCCGCAGAACGGCCCGCACATCGCTCAGATCGAATTGCTCACTCCTTACGCCCAGATTGTGGACCTTTCTCGGCGCAAGGCAGCCGACGGCTACACCGAGGCCCAGGCGAACCAAGACTATGATCTTCATGGCAAAACGATCCACGTGAATATCGTGATCACCCTGCCGGCAGCTTACCCTCAGCCTGATGACTCAGCCAATGCAGCTGCTCCGCCGCCCGCCAGCGGCACCGAGAAAAAGGCCATGAATCCTGAGAATTTCTGGCAGAATTTCAAATTCCAGCTGAAGCAAAACGGCAAGCCCATTTCCTCTCGCAGCATCAACAATCAGCCCATCCATTCGACCGCTACCAACGCCACCCCCGCGGTGCTCGATGGCCAGAATGTCTGGCTCGAATTTGACGCGAAAGACGTGGCCTCAGATCTAGCGACTGTGGAGGTCGTAACGCCGGAAGGAAAACCCATCAAGGCTGCCTTCGACCTCAAGAAGCTGCGCTAGCCCCCAGCCCCAACAACTCGGCCTCCTTCCTGGCTACCTGTACCTTTGGCCAGGTACCTGACCCTCGAAGCGTCCCCTGCTTCGCTGGACCGTCGCCTTAAAGCCTTGACCATGCAAGATTTACTTTTACCTTCCCAAATTTCCTATGTCCGGAAGTACAGGTAGTCCGTAAGTATAAGAACCATATGAAAATTTCTATGGCGCGCCAAATGCACTCTCTCGATTTGCCAGGAACGCTAGTGTGGGGGGATTCCGGTGAAAGTATTCGTAGTGATCCTGTGTCTCGCAACGCTGCTTTGGGCTGTGCTCCTTGGAAGTGAAACCCGCGCCATGGCCACGATAGCCCGTTCGTTCTGCGCCTTCTCGACCGCTATCTTTGCCTGCGCCGCCACGCTCGGTCTGGCGTCCCGTTCGCGAATCTAAATCGCACCGATTGTACGGGCTTGCCAGTATTGCCCGGCGCCCTGCCGCCGGGATAGGATGAAGCCCCGCTGGCGTGGTAGTCTCCGTCCGGCCCTACTGATATGTATCATCCGATAGGTCTCTCACCGCGTCTTTCTATCCGCTTATTTAAACGATTCCTGGCGGTAGCATAGCCATGCCCCCAGTGGCTGATCCTTCAGGGCAGAAGTTTCATCAGGCATGGGCTACACGCGTTCAGTCTTTAAAAAACATACCCCCGGTATTGAAAATTATCTGGGACTCCAGCCCCACGGTGGTCACCTGGGGCCTGGTAATTCGAGCCATCACCGCGTTATCTCCCTTGGCTCTGTTAGCGGTCGCGCGCCTGATTATCGATGCGGTGGTGACGCATATTTCCACCTCCGCGCCGCTCAGGCACGACTTCTGGTGGCTGGTCGGCCTGGAGTTCGGCTTGGCCTGCCTGACGTCGGTGCTGAATCGCATCGTGGATTACTGCGACACTCTGTTGGCCGACAAATTCATCCGCCACATCAGTGTGCGCATCATGCACCACGCTTCCAGACTGGATCTGGCTTCCTACGAGGATCCGCTCTTTCACGACAAACTCGAGCGCGCCCGCGTGCAAGCCACCGATCGGCTGGGCATGGTTCAGCAGTTGGGGCGCCTCGTCCAGCAGGTCATTACCACTGTCACACTAGCTGCTAGCATCCTGCTCTTTTCTCCCTGGCTCCTCGTTGTGCTGGTCGCTTGCGTGATCCCCGCGTTTCTCGGCGAGAGCCATTTTGCCTTTCTCGGCTACGCACAGGCCTTCCGGCAGACTCCCGTAAAACGTCAGATTGACTACCTGCGTTTCCTGGGCGCCAGCAAAGACAGCGCCAAGGAATTAAAGCTGTTTGGTCTCAGCAAGTTCTTAACGGATCGCTTCAAGCAGCTTTCCGACGACATTTACATTCAGAATGTGTCGCTGGCCAAGCGTCGCCTGGTCGCCAGCTCCTTGCTCTCCTTGTTGACCACTGTCGGCTACTACGGTGCCTACGCCTACGTCATTCTGGAAACGATTCAGGGCAAGATGTCCGTCGGCACGCTGACCTTTCTGACCGGCGCGATCGCAGGAGCCAGCGCCAATCTGCAGATGATTTTTTCCACGTTTTCCAGCATCGCTGACCAATCCCTTTTTCTCACCGATCTGTTGCAGTTTTTTGCGGTTAAGCCCACGGTTTATTCCAAACCCAACGCATTCAAGACTCCGCAACCCGTCAAAATCGGGATCGAATTCCGCGATGTCAGTTTCTCCTATCCCGGCGGCGGCCGCCCCATCCTCCAAAATTTGAATTTGTTCCTGAAGCCCGACGAACGCATCGCGCTGATTGGCGAAAACGGAGAGGGCAAGACCACCATCGTAAAATTGCTGACGCGACTCTATGATCCGACCTTCGGGCAAATCTTATTGGATGGCGTGGACCTGCGCGAATACGACCTGGAAGACTATTCCAGTAATATTGCGGTGATTTTCCAAGACTTCATGCGCTACGACATGACCGCCTGGGAAAATATCGCCGTCGGCCAAATCGGCTCGCGCGAAAATTTGGACAAAGTGGAGCTGGCCGCCAAAAAAAGTCTGGCGGAAGGGGTGATCAAAAAGCTTCCGCGCGGTTACGATCAAATGCTGGGACGCCGTTTCGATACCGGGGTTGATTTGTCCGGCGGCGAATGGCAAAAAGTGGCCCTCGCGCGCGCCTACTTGCGCGACGCGCAAATCCTGGTGCTCGACGAGCCTACCGCCGCTCTCGATGCGCGTTCCGAGCACGAGGTATTTGAGAGATTTGCCGAGCTCACGAAGGGTAAAATGGCGTTGCTCATCTCGCACCGATTTTCTACAGTGAAGATGGCCGACCGCATCATCGTGCTGGAGCGTGGCATGATCGCGGAAGAAGGCCGGCACGAGCAATTGATGGCTCACGGCGGCCGCTATGCTGAGATGTTCGAGTTACAAGCTGCCAGTTACCGGTAGGGGATTGCAGAAGCAGCGCACATAAAATGATCGCAGACCCGGTAAATCCCGCAGGCAGCGTAGACACTGGTGAGACCCACTCCGGGCCGCCGGTTTGGAACGAGCCTCCCGTGGACCATGGCCATGAGCAGGAACCCCCAAGTTCGCGCGATCTCCATGAGTTGCGGGAGATCGCCAGGAAGGCGTCCCGGGAATGGATCGTCACGCGCCGTAAGTCCTTTAGCCTTACGCTTGAAAAACGCAGGCAAAGGACGGCTCGCGCGATCCTAGGTACCATCCTCAAGAGCAGCATGGCGGAACGGAATCTTTCTTCACTGGCTGCCCAATTCATCGCGAATAATCAGCGCCTATTGCGGTCCACGTCTCTGGATATCCGCACGGCGTTACGCTCCAAAGTGACTTTTCCTGAAGTAAATGTTAGCGGCGATGCACCTGAAGAAGTACCCCGAGCCTACCCGGCAGCGAAAGCCTATCTGGCAGCTTCAAATTTTGTTTACGACGAACTATCGTTCATCGAATTCATCGCCGCTGCGCAGGAAAATAACTATATGGAAGTGGCCGAAATCTGGCTGCTCAAGCAGATGCTGCAACTTGTGTTGCTGGAACGTTTCGCGGAGCAAAGTTCCAACGTTCCCAAGGTGAACGGCGCGCCCAAGTCGGAAGTTACCTCGACCGAAGATCGTACCGCCGATATCGCGTCGCTCATGGAAAGCATTCGCAAGCTCAGCGACTCCGATTTCACAGCTCCATTTCTTGCGCTCAGCCGAACCGAAGCCATCCTGCGTGATGACCCGGCCAAAGCCTATCCTTGCATGGACCTGGACAGTCGTGGAAATTATCATTCCGCTATTCAGGAATTCGTACGCGGATCGAAAGCTGACGAATTTACTGTCGCGCGCATCGCCGTGGACCTCGCCGGGCAAGCCCGCGTGCAGTTCCGCTCCATTCCAGTAACCCGTGAGCGGCGCGGACACGTTGGCTACTACCTGGTGGATCGCGGCCGCCAGATGCTGCAAAAGCGCATCGAGTACCGCGCCCGCGGTTTCAAACAAATTACCGAAGCCTTTCACGACGCCCCGGAACTGCTTTATTTCATCAGCCTGGAAGTTTTGATCGTGGCCATCATGGCCTTTGTGGTCAGTGGCATTCGCGTCGGTGTTCCTCTGATCGCCGCCACGCTGCTGTTGCTTTTTCCCGCCAGCGAAGCGGCGCTCGAAATTATCAATCAGCTGGTAACGTTCCTGATTCCCGCGCAAGCTTTGCCCAAGCTCGATTTCTCCAAAGGCCTGCCCGAGGATTGCGTCACTATGGTGGCCATCCCTACGCTTTTAATCCGCGAGGAACAGATTCGCGACCTGGTCCGGACTCTGGAGATTCGCTATGTCGGCAATCGCGATCCCCATTTGTTTTTCGCGTTACTCACCGATCCCCCCGATTCCCGCGAGCGCTTTGACGATAAGGATCATCACGTCTCCTTGTGTTCTGACCTCATCGAGGGGCTGAATCGCAAGTACGCCGATTCCGGCGTTCGGCCGTTTTACCACTTCCACCGCCACCGCGTTTTCAACCAGGTGGAAAATACCTGGATGGGTTGGGAGCGCAAGCGCGGAAAACTTCTCGACTTCAACGAGCTCCTGCGCGGCGATTCCGATAAATTCCCCGTGAAAGTTGGGGACCTCTCAATTCTTACGCGGGTGCGCTACGTCATTACCCTCGATTCCGACACGCAATTGCCGCGCGATAGCGCGCACCGCCTGGTCGGCGCCGCTGCTCACCCATTGAATCGCGCGGAGATTAATCCGGCTACGAATACCGTGCAGCAGGGCTACGGCGTTCTGCAGCCCCGCGTGGGCATTAGCGTGCATTCCGCCAACCGCTCGCGACTGGCTTACATCTATTCCGGCCAAACCGGTCTGGATGTTTATACCCGCGCGGTTTCCGACGTATATCAGGATTTGTTTGGCGAAGGGATTTTCACCGGGAAGGGAATCTATGACGTAGATGTTTTTCGCAAAGTGCTGGGCCAGCGCTTTCCTTCTAACGCCATTCTGAGTCACGACCTGATAGAAGGCTCCTACGCGCGCACCGCTTTGTTGTCCGACGTGGAAATCATCGACGACTATCCGTCCCACTTTGGCGCCCATAGCCGCCGCAAGCATCGCTGGATTCGCGGCGACTGGCAGATTTTGCGCTGGCTATTTCCGCGGGTGCCCGACGCCGAAGGCAAGCTCATCAAGAATCCTCTGAAATTTGTTTCCCGCTGGAAGATTCTTGACAACCTGCGCCGCAGCGTCACTGAATTCGCCACCTTCGTGTTGCTGATGGCCGGTTGGTTTTTCCTGCCCGGCCCGGCTTCTTACTGGACGGCTGCCACCGTGGCATTAATGCTCACTCCGCGTTATACGCAACTAGTCTTCTCCTTGTTGCGGCTCGAAAACACCGGTCACACCTTCGCGCATGTGAAACAGATAGTGGGCGATTTCATCACCGCGCAGGTGAACGTTCTCATATTTTTTACTTTTCTGGCCCACCAGACCCTTGTCACCATGGACGCAATTTTCAGGACCGTGGTGCGGCTCACGGTCACGCATCGTAATTTGCTGGAGTGGGAAACTGCCGCGCAGTCGGAGATGGAGGCCAAGCGCAAAACTCCGGTGGACGTTTATCTCGACTGGACTCCCATCGTCACGCTGGTCATCGCCGGGTTACTCGCAAAGTTCCGGCCGCACGCCCTGCTGGCGGCTTCGCCGATCTTACTGCTGTGGCTGTTTTCCAAGCCCATCGCCAAATGGCTTGACCGGCCGCTGGTTTCCGGACGCAGCGAAATCACCTCCGACGACGAACACTTTCTGCGCCGTGTGGCACTAAAGACCTGGCGCTTCTTCCGCACCTTCTCCACCTCCGAGGAGCAGTGGCTGATACCCGACAACGTGCAGGGCCGGGGTTACGAAGTGGCTCATCGTATTTCCCCCACCAACTTGGGCTTGCTGTTCAATTCGCAATACGCCGCCTACGATCTCGGTTTCATCACCCTCAAGCGGTTCCTTGACGAGGCCAACAAAAGCTTCCTGCACACCAAACAATTGCCCATGGTCAATGGGCATTTTCTTAACTGGTACGACACCCGTTCCTCGACTCCCTTGCCACCATTTTTTATTTCCAGCGTGGATAGCGGCAACCTGGTTTGCTCTTTGCTGTCTTTGAAGCAAGGCTGCCTCGCGGCCATCGATCAGCCGATCTTGTCTGAAAGTTTGTTTATCAGTTTGCGAGATTATTTGGGAATGGCTGTCGAGGAAATGGCGGCCTCTCCCGCCCCAGCGGAATCGAGAGCCGCCGTCGGGGCGTTGCGTGCCGAGATGGAGCCCCTCGGCGAAGACTTATCTCGCTGGATTGAGGTCCTGCCGCGTTTGCAAGAGTCCGTCAGGGAAGCTTCTCTGGCCCATCCTGATTCCTGGTGGCTTCAAGAAGCCCATGAACGTTTTCTGGATGTGCGGGATTTGCTGGAAAGTCTTGTGCCCTGGCTGCTGCCGGAGTTTAGTTCCTTGCGAAATTATTTCGATGACATGATTCTGCCCCAGGTGATCGGTCATCTGACCATCCAGCAATTGCCATCCTACGCGCAAAGGTTGTCAAAGAGGCTGGAGCAATCCCTGCTCCTCAATCCCGGTGACACCGGCAAGCAGGAAAAGATAAACCTGCTGCAGCATGGCGTGCAGCAATGCGGCATTCGGGCCGGCACCATCGCCGACGAATTGTTCATGCTCGCGCAACAAGCGGAAGAACTTGCCAAACGAATGGATTTTCGGCTGCTGTACGATTCCGGGCGCAATCTGCTTTCCGTCGGCTACGACGTGGACAAGAAGCAACTGCTGGCCAGTTGTTACGATTTGCTGGCTTCCGAATCTCGCAGCGCCGTATTTATCGCCATTGCCAAAGGGGACATTCCGCAAACCAGTTGGTTCCGCCTGGGCCGGGGCCACACGCAATATGCCGGCCGCCGCGTTCTGCTTTCCTGGACGGGCACCATGTTCGAATATCTGATGCCCAGCCTGTGGATGAAAACTTTTCCTGCCACGCTGCTCGAAAACAGCCTGCGCGGAGCCGTGGCTTCGCAGAGAAAATTTGTCCAGGCCCTCAACATTCCCTGGGGAATTTCAGAAGGTGCCTGCAGCGAAAAGAACGACTCCGGCCATTATCACTACCACGCTTATGGCGTTCCTCCTTTGGCCCTCAAAGTCGAAGCTCCGGACCGCACCGTTATCACACCCTATGCCGCGGTGCTGGCACTCAGCGTGGACCCTGCCACAGCGGTGAAGAATTTGCGACGAATGGAAACGCTGGGCTGGCTTGGTCCCTTCGGATTTTTCGAATCCGCGGATTACAAAGAAGCTGCTCCGGGAGCAGCGAAATCTCCCGAAATGGTTTTCTGCTGGATGGCCCATCACCAGGGTATGTCGCTCCTGGCTATCAGCAACCTTTTGTCTGAGTCGGTTTTTCAGCGGCTCTTCCACGAAGAAGTGATGATCGCTGCCACGGAAAGACTTCTCCACGAGCGGGTGCCGCTCACCTTCGAAATTCAGAAGGAAAGCCAGCCCGCTGCCTGATACTGCCACCGGCACTTGGCCGGGCAGATCCCACATTGAAACGCATGTTCCGATTCGGGCCGAATTCGATGACCCAGCTTCTCCGCGCCGCCTTCCTATCGGGCATGCAAACGACTTAAACCGTCCAGCGTGGCCTTCTACGTGCCTCTCCCTCTTCCCAGGCTTTCTTGGCCTGCTGAACGGGCAATTTATTCTGTCTGAACGTCTCTACATCCCGCGCCAGACGATTTGCTCTGAGGTATAAGCGCGTGAACGTCGCCACTTCTTCGATCCTGAATCTGGAAGAACTGCTAAGCCGCGTTGATGATGATCGCGAGCTGGTGGTGGAACTGTTCTTCATATTCAGGTCCGGATGCCTGGGCAACTTCCAGCGCCTGCGGGAAGCCATTCGCCGCGAAGATGGCAAACAAGCGGAGCGCGAGTGTCACACCTTTAAAGGCATTCTCTTGAATTTGTCTGCCCCGCGCGCGGCCGCTGCAGCTCGGGATCTCGAGAATCTCGCACGCCAACGCCAGTTTGGGAGCATGAGAACCGGACTCGCTGAACTGGAGTCCGAGGTGCGACTCCTTTTGGTGCAAATAGAAGAACGCGCCGACGAGTTCCGTAAATGAAAATTCTTATCGCTGACGACGATCTTCTTTCACGGCGATTGCTCGAAAAGACCCTACAGAGAACTGGCTATGACGTCGTCGCCGTGCCAGACGGGTCCGCAGCCGTGGCTCAGATTTGCGACCCCGATGGTCCCCGTCTGGCACTGCTCGATTGGGAGATGCCCGAACTCGATGGCCCCGAAGTGTGCCGCGTCATCCGTGGGCACAAGGACCTGGGTTACGTGTACATGATCTTGCTGACCTCCAAGGGACTCAAAACCGACGTCGTGGCCGGTCTGGGTGCAGGAGCCGATGATTATTTGACCAAGCCCTTCGACACGGAAGAATTGAAAGCTCGACTGCGCACCGGCCAGCGCATCCTCCACCTCGAAGGCCGACTAGTCGAAGCCCGCGAAGATCTACGCTTCAAAGCCACCCATGACTCGTTAACCTCCATCTTCAATCGTGGCGTGATCATGGATTTGCTGGGGCGTGAAGTTTCCAGATCCCGGCGCGAGAGCATTCCCATTGCCATTGTGCTGTGTGATCTTGATCACTTCAAACGCGTGAACGACACTCATGGCCATCTCGTAGGCGATGAGGTCTTAAAAGAAATAAGCCGACGCTTGCTTCTTTCTGTGCGCTCCTACGACTATGTGGGTCGTTTTGGCGGAGAGGAATTTCTCGTGATTCTGAACAATTGTCCGGCAGGATCTACAGCGGGCCGGGCCGAGGAGATTCGCAGGATGATTTCCAGTTCGGCAGTGCAGACCAATGCGGGGCCGCTCCCCATTGCCATCAGCATTGGCGTTCACCAGACCGACAATTGGGGTGCCGCAACACTCGAAGAACTGCTGCATGAAGTGGATTCCGCGCTCTACGCTGCCAAAGCCGCGGGGAGGAACTGCGTCAAATTCGCCAAACCCACGGACTCCGTCACCGCCGCCGTCAGCACTGCCATCCAGCTCGTCTGAACTCGCCGCTCCCACGACTTCTCTATTTCTTGGCCGCCATCTGCGTCATCATTTGTCGCATGGCCGCGGTGCTTCCCGGCGATCGCTTTTCCCGCCAGGCTTCCAGCCGCTTGCAAGTGTCCTCGATGTTTCCAAAAAGATGAGCATTTTTGAACGCGGTGCGCCACGTGGGCACGACTGCGCGCATGCGGTCCCACACCACCCAGATCTCTCCATTGCTTTCAAAAAACAATTCGTCGTTGATCAGCCCGCGGTTCACGATGGACGCCACCATGTCCCAATAGCTGATCACCATTCGTATATAGGTATTCTCCTCGCTGCTTTGAGGATATTTTTGCATCATGTCTTCGGGCGATTGCGGGTGGAAATGCTCGACAAACCACGAACGCGCCTGTCGCAACCGCGGCTCTCGCCGCATGTCGTAAAGGCGCAGCATCAAATTAACTTCGTCGTAAGAAATTTGGCTCATAAGTTCTCCTGATTAATTGGTGGGCTCGCCCACCTTTAATAGTTGTGCGGTCGCAGCCGGCCCGGATAGCTCCAGCCGCTGCACCACCGAAACCGGAATACCTTGTTTACGAAATTCCACGTGAATACGCCGGCGCAGCTCGCGGGAAATCTCGTCTTGATGGTTCGGCAAGGTGCGCACCTGTAAACGCACGGTGGTGGCGTTGCGATCGAAATTCTGCACTCCCAGAATGCGTGGCCCATCCACCAGCGCCTGCGTCCATGCCGGATCAGCGCGCATTTCTGCCGCCGCCGTCTCCAGGGAAGTCAAAGTTTTTTCCAACGGAGCGTCGGGGGCCAGGGATATGTCCACGAAAGCCTGCGACCAATCGCGGCTCAAGTTACTTACGGTGCGGATGTCGCCGTTGGCGATAGTCACCAGCGCCCCCCGCGCGTCGCGAAGTACCGTGCGCCGCAGCGTCACGTGTTCCACCCGCCCGATGGTTTCGCCTACCTGGATCGTGTCGCCCACGATGTACTGGTCTTCCAGGATAATGTAAAAACCAGTGATGATATCGCGCACCAGGTTCTGCGCCCCAAAGCCTATCGCCAGGCTGGCGAGTCCGGCCAGCGTGGCGATGGGCGTTACGTTGATCCCGAATTCGGGCAGCGCCGTCAGCAGGGCAATGGCCCATACCAGTTTCGTTCCCGCGCTGAACAGCAGTCCGGCCAGTGTGCGCGTCTGCTGCTCGCGAGCCTGCGCCGCGCGCGTCTGTGAAGCGGCGCGCTTGATCACCAGGTTGGTCACCACGCGCAGCAGGCGGTTCAGGATCAAGGCGACCGCCAGGATTCCCAGCAGGTGCAGGCCGTTGCGCAGCGAAAATTCGGACCAATGTGTGAAGTAATTGGGCATAAACTTTACAGGAGGGCGAGTATAACATTGGAGCTTCAGCGACGCCTGCGCGCCGCGGGCTTACTGGGTATCCCTGCCATTGCAGAGAAACGGAGCGATCATGATTTCTGTAAATTCTGAACGCCGAAAATTCTTGATCGCAGTGTCGCTCCTAACGGCCCCGGTCCTGTGGACCGCGAGAAACTTGTACGCTCAAAATCCGGACGCCAGGTCGATCGACGATCCGGTATCCAAAGCCCACGACGAAAAAGTGCCGCCCCCGGTAGGCTCACCGAAGGCCGCTTTGCAGGACAACGAAAAGAACCTTAAGAAAAAAGTGGAGAAATTATTTCAGTTGGCCAGCGAGCTGAAAGAAGAAGCGGACAAAACCGATTCCATCAACGTGCTTTCCCTCGCTATGCTCAAAAAGGCCGACGAAATTGAAAAACTCGCCAAGGACATAAAGACACGCGCTAAAGGCTGAGGGCAAATCGCCCTCTATGGCGCAGGTGTGGCGGCCAGGGGTAGAATGAAGGCCTTCGGTCGCGTGAAAATCTTTGTGTCGGCCGATCAAACGTACTGTGCGCCCGTAGCTCAGATGGATAGAGCGTTAGCCTCCGAAGCTAAAGGTCGTGAGTTCGACCCTCACCGGGCGCGCCACTCATTTCGCTGTACCATAAAAAATTCAAGGCACAGTCACTACAATTGCCGAGCAGGGCTTCTGGCTGGTCCGGCGATACGAGTGCGGCAACGACGCATCGAAATAAATCGAATCCCCGGCATCCAGCACGTACGCGGTAGTACCGATGCTCAATTCCAGTTTTCCGCGCTGTACCGATAAGAATTCCACTCCCGCATGGTGATGGGTGCGCGCTTTACCGGGCTGCAACGGTTGGAACTCCGCATGATAGGCGCTTAACCTGCGCTCCACCGCCGCGCAGTCCAACGATTCAAAATGATAGGAAATGTCTCGGCCGTCAGGTCTTTCCGGAAAGCGCTTGCGTTCCGCGCGCCGCACGATTCTTGAAAAATTGCCCGTAAGGACCACTCCGACTTGGGTCAAAACGCGCTCGCAGCCCATCGCCATAGAAGATGTCATCGCCTACCTCCTGGAGGCGCTGGATGTCACCGTAGAAGGCAGTAAAGTTTTGAAATCGATGGAAGCGACCAGGTCAGCTACCTGGATTTAATGAAAGAGTACGCTCAACGCCGCGGCCTGAAACGCTGGATGATTCAGGTTCCGGTATTGTCCCCACGCCTGTCGAGCTTGTGGCTGGGTATCGTCACTCCTGTATATGCGCGTGTCGGCCGTGAACTCGTCGAAAGTTTGCGTAACCGGACCATCGTCACCGACCGGTCTGCTAACCAGGTCTTCTCCGTGCGGCCCTTGGGATTTCGCGATGTCGTGAAGCGTGCCTGGTCAACGAAGATCGCGAATTCGCTCTGACCCGCTGGTCGGACGCCTTCTCTTCCGGGAGTTCCGCCCCCCAGTCGGGCGGGGTCAAATTCGGTCGTCGCATCGTGGACTCGCGCTGCGTGCAAGTGCCCTTTGCCCCCAGCATTGCACTTCAGCCCATCGAGAGATTAGGCGGCCACACGGGTTGGTACTACGGAGACTGGTTGTGGCGCGTTCGGGGCTTCCTGGATCTCGCATTTCGCGGCCCGGGAATGCGCCGCGGCTGACGTTCTCCTACGCACCTGTTTGCGGGGGATACCGTGGATTTTTGGCGAGTCGAAAAGATTGCGCCTGCCCGTTTGTTGCGCCTCGCTGCGGAAATGCGCCTTCCCGGACGCGCCTGGCTGCAGTTTGAAGTGGAGCCATCGCAGTGCGGCTCGCTGGTTCGGAGACCGCCATTTTCGATCCCGTCGGGCTGTTGGGCCAACTCTATTGGTACGTGTTGTATCCAATTTATCGGTTCGTATTTGCGGGCATGTTGGCAGGCATCGTTCGGGCCATGGAGCAGCAGCCTGCTTGAGGAAACAACTTTTTTGTTCGCGATGTAGCGTATCGCACCTTATTTTTAAATTTCTTGCGGGACTTTAACTAACGAACTTGGATTTTGGAGATTTCGTCAATGCGTGTAAATTACCCTTCTGAAATACACCCATCATCCGGAGAAGTTTATTTGTTAAGTCATCATCATCCAGAAGTGGAGGGCGCGGAATTTGCTGTTTTTACAGATTCTTCGCGCCACTATGTGGATTGCACAGACGGTGTCTGTCGCCTGCTGGGTTACGATCGATCGGAATTGCTGGTGCGCACCATAGATAACGTCAGCTTCCACGACAAGGAAGTATCCAAACTTTTCGCCGAATACCTCCAACGCGGCCGCATGGACGGCGAATACGTCCTGCGCCACAAGTCCGGCGCTCCGATTCCCATTCGTTATCGCGCCTTCGTGTTCTCCGATGGGTGCACCGCCGCCGTTTGGGATCCCATTAAAAGTTGGAGAGAGCTATACCTTTCGGCTCTGGTGGAAATCGATCCCGCGGTGCTCAGGGGCAAAGTGGAGACCGCACTTCAAGCCGTTGAACGCCGCACTCAGGAAATAAGAAATTCGTCCACCTCTGCGACATCTGAACAACAATCGCTCCGCGACGCGGCCTCCGCCCTCAAATCCTTGCTGCGCGCTAGCTAGTTTCAGTCGCCGTTCTTTTGCAAACTTCGCCTACTCCTTCCGGCCTTTGCGTAATGTCCGCGATGCGATAGTGTACGCGGAATGGCCGGTCTCCCAGAGGAGTTGGCGGCGTTACAGGCGCAAGTTGCTGCGCTGACCGCTCAGGTCTATCAATTGGAACGTCTCCTCAACGAAGCTCCCGTTGTGAGCCCGGGTTCCATTTCGCCGTCTGTACTTCCAATTGTAAGGCCCCCAACATTCTCACCGCCCCCCGCTGCCACAAATCTCCCTGGCGCAGCAGCGCCGCCGCCACGCCTGGCCCTCCCCCGCGGCAAAGAGGGCGATCTCGAAAAAAAGATCGGCCAGTACTGGCTCAATCGCATCGGCATCGCCGCCATGCTCATCGGCGTCTCCTATTTCCTCAAGTACGCTTTCGAAAATAATTGGATTGGACCCGCGGGGCGCATCGCTATCGGCTTGATCGCGGGCATTGCGCTTGTTCTGTGGAGTGAACGCTTTCGTGCCAAAAACTATCTGGCCTTCTCCTATTCACTGAAAGCCGTGGGAATCGGCGCGCTCTATTTGTCACTGTGGGGCGCCTTCCAGATCTACCACCTGATTCCGTCGCCTGCAGCGTTCGTGGCCATGATCATAGTTACGGCTTCAACGATTGCGCTGGCACTCAGTCAGGATGCCGAGCTGCTCGCCAGCTTCGCGATGATTGGCGGTTTTGCTACGCCGGTGTTGTTGTCCACCGGCGAGAATCACGAGGTCGCGCTGTTCGCTTACGTCGCGTTGCTGGACATCGCCATCCTGACGATGGCGATTGTGAAGCCCTGGCGCCGTCTCTTGTGGGGCAGCTTTGCGGGAACTATGGCCCTCTACATCGGCTGGTATGCAAGCTATTACCGGACGTACTCCGGTGACGGCGCCGACAGCCAACGCCCGCTGACGGTATTTTTTGCAGCGTTTTTCGCAGCCACTTTCGCGGCTATTCCCCTGGTAACCCGTCACGAGCGCTCCACAAAATTTTCCGGCCCTTCTATTACGCTGACGCTTCTCCCTCTTCTGAATGCCAGCGTGTTTTTTTTGCAGCTCTACGCCATGTATGAGCGCGAAACCGTGACGCTTACGTGGTTTGCGCTGGCTTTGGGCGCGATTTATCTTGGCATCGGGGCGGCATTCCGCAAACGCTTTCCCGGGGAAGACACCAGCGCCATCAATCTTCTACACGTAGCCATCGCCATTGCCTTCATCACCATCGCCATTCCCCTCAAGCTCGAAGCCCAATGGATTACCATCGGCTGGCTCATCGAATCTGCCGTACTGCTGTGGGTGAGCGTACGCACGCGTATCAATTTCTTGCGCTATCTCGCCATTGCCGCGCTGGCACTGGGAATCGTCAGATTGTTGGTCTACGATCAGTTCATCGCTACCACGCCGATATTCAATGCGCGCTTTGCAACCTATGTGGTGGCCATCGCGGTTCTCGCCGGCATTGCCAGTTTTGGCAGGCAGCATGCCTCCGAAAAAGAGAAGCCTTTCCTGCCCCTCGCGGTGGTCACACTCAATTTGCTCGCGCTTATCGCGCTTACCTGGGAAGCCGCGGATTATTTCTACCAACAGCTCGCGGTGGCCGCCAGTTACTGGCCGCGCTCTCACCAGATTTCCATCGTCCGCAGCTTCACCTACTCGGCAATCTGGCTGATTTACGGAGCAGCGCTGATGGCCGTGGGTTTTCGCACGCGCTCCGCGTTTGTGCGCTGGCAGGCTTTAATTCTCATCGCCTTCACCACCGGCAAGATTTTTCTTTACGACATGTCGCAGCTCGGCGGCAGCTTCCGCATTCTGAGCTTCATCGCCCTCGGTGCCGTGTTACTGGGCATCTCTTTTATCTATCAGCGCGACTGGCTGCAATTGACGCCTCATTCTCCCCCTGATTCTCCAACGGACCGGCCCGCCGGAGAATCTCTGTGAGCAAAACTCTCTGGGCGGTCATTGCGCTCGTGCTGCTCGCTGGCTCTTCGCCGTCCTACTTCAAATACCGGCGTGCTATCCAGGAACCCGCCGCAGCAGGCCAGCAGTACTTCGTGGTGGACGAAAGCATCTGGCAACACGCCCGGCCGGACCTGAGCGACCTGCGTCTCTACGACTCGACGAGGGAAGTGCCCTATAAGTTGACCGTGGAATCTGGCGGTTCTGAAACCGAACAAAAGCAATTTCGCATCCTGCAGCCCGCCACCGTCGCGGGTAAAACGCAATTTATCCTCGACATGTCTGGCGTGGAAGAATACGACCGCATCCATCTCAAGCTGGCCACCAAAGACTTTGTCGCTCACGCCTTCGTGGAAGGGCAGGACGACCTTCACGGCCCGCACTGGGCGGCCCTTGGAACTACTACGCTGTATGATCTCTCCCATGAAAAACTTGGCAACAACAACACGCTGCAGATTCCGCTGAGCGCCTTCAAGTATCTGCGCGTCACGGCGGACGGTTCCGTGAAACCTGCCGATATCCAGTCCGGCACCGCCGGCGTTATCCGCGCGCAAAAAGCTGTCTGGCGTGATCTGGCCACCACGGGTAAACAAGAGCAACGCGGCCGCGACACCGTGTTGTCTTTTGAAATTTCGCCCAATATCCCCGTCGAGCGCCTGGTTCTCTCTATCGATCCTGCACAGAAGAACTTTCGCCGCGAAGTTTCCACTCAAAACGGAGAGCGGTTTTCTTCCGTGGGAGAAATCAGCCGCATCCACATGCTCCGCAACGGCCAGAAAGTTGACGTGGAGCAAACCTCGCTGGATGTCTGTGGCTTCTGTTCGGCAAATGCTGCTAGCCCCGGCGCTAGAACCTTGCAGTTCGTAATTCACAATGGAGATGATGCGCCAGTGAAAATCACTGCCGCCCGGCTGCAACAATTTGAGCGCCGCATTTATTTCGAAGCGGACTCCGCCCCCGGGATCCTCTACTACGGTGACGATCGCCTGGTTGCGCCAGAGTACGATTACGCAAAATTGTTTCAGAAAGACGCGCACGTCGAGTCCGTGGCCGTGAACAACGAAGAGCCCAATCCTGCTTACACCAGCAGGCCCGACGAGCGGCCCTGGTCCGAGCGTCATCCTGCCGTGCTGTGGACCACCCTCATCGCCGCGGTCTTAATTTTAGGCAGTATCGCCGTGCGTTCTTTGAAATCGGCGCCTACTCCAAACTAGCGAGCCCCCATGTCTCTCATCCGATTGGCAACGATTTTGCTCACATGCCTTCTTGCACCGGCCCATACGCCCGCCAAGTGGAAATATTTCCGTTTCGGCAACACCGCCGACAGTTCTGCCATACCTCGTTCCGGTTTCGCATTGATGGGTGGAGGGGATCAACCGGCGGCATTTCTCTATCTCTGCGAACACGCCAATCACGGTGACTTTCTGATTCTGCGCGCCAATACGGAAGACGATTACGCCCAGAAAGTTAATAAAGAAACCAGCGCGATCTGTCCGCTGAATTCCGCCTCCACAATCGTGTTTTCCGAACGCGAAGATTCCGATGATCCCAAACTTCTGCAGATTATTGAGCGCGCCGAAGCAATTTTCATCGCCGGCGGCGATCAGTCCAACTACGTGCGCTTCTGGCAGGACACCCCGGTGCAGGAGGCGCTCAATCGTCACATCGCCGCGGGAAAACCGATCGGCGGTTCCAGCGCCGGCCTCGCCATCCTCGGCGAATTTTCGTTCGCCTCCATCATTGACACTATCCATTCGCCCGAAGCTCTCGCCGATCCGTACGGCAATAAGGTCACTATCTCGCGCGACTTCTTGAAAATTCCCTTCCTGGCTAACACCATCACGGACACGCATTTTGTGAAACGCGATCGCCTCGGCCGTCTACTGGTTTTTATGGCGCGCATTCTGCAGGATGGCTGGGCGAACAGTGTCCGGGGCATCGCAGTGGAAGAAAATGCCGCGGTCTTGCTCGAGCCGGATGGCGCAGCCACCGTAGTGGGTTCCGGCCCCGCGTATTTTCTGGAGGCCAAAACTCCGCCAGAAAGCTGCCGCCGCAAAACGCCGCTGCAATTCAGCAACATCGCCGTGCATCGCGCGCCTACCGGCTCATCCTTCAACATAAAATCCTGGAGCAGCCCGCCCCATTCCGGCGACGACTACGTTCTTTCCGTTAAGAATGGGCAGGTAACAGGTGGGACGCGAAGCATTTACGAGTAAATGTTAGCGTCAGCCTACCACCTGACAAACGTCATCGCTCAAATTGCCCCCACAATCCCACCTCCCAGACCCCGGCGCTGTTTCGCCACGGTGCTACCATGTCTTTTTGATGCTCGCGGACATATCTCTCCCCTCCGCCGCAATTCAATAATCTAATGACGACATCGTTACCATTTTTGGATTTGAAACAACAGTTCGCTTCTATCCGGGCAGAAATACTTGACGCCGTGACTCGGGCGCTCGAAAGCCAGCAATTTATTTTGGGCCCGGAAGTAGCGGAGTTTGAAAACGAAATAGGGGCTCTTACTCGCTGCCGGTACGCGGTCGCCTGTGCTTCCGGCACGGACGCCCTGATTCTCGCGCTTCAGGCGCTCGGCATCGGCCGCGACCATGAAGTGATCACTACGCCGTTTACCTTCGTTGCTTCCGCGGGCTCCATCGCGCAGGTCGGCGCGACCCCCGTATTTGTTGACATCGACCCTCGGACTTTCAATATCGATGCCGCGCAAATTGAACGGGCCATTACTCCGCGAACACGCGCGGTGATGCCCGTGCATCTCTTCGGCCTCACCGCGCCCATGGATGAAATCAACGCCATTGCCACCCGCCAGGGCATTCACGTAATTGAAGACGCCGCGCAAGCCATCGGCGCACAATATACAAAACTTCCTGCCGGCAGCCTTGGACAAGTTGGCTGCTTCAGTTTTTTTCCTTCCAAAAATCTCGGTGCCGCCGGCGATGGCGGCATGGTCACCACCAACGATGCCCAGCTCGCCGAACGCCTGAAGTTGTTGCATCTCCACGGCGCGCGCCACCGCTATGAATACGAAATTCTCGGCATGAACAGCCGGCTCGATGCGCTGCAGGCCGCCATCCTGCGTGTGAAGTTGCGTTATCTTGACGGTTGGAATGCCGCCCGGCGCCGCAACGCGGATCGCTATCGCCGACTTTTTGAGGAATTCAGGCTGTCTGAAAAAATTACGGTTCCGCAGGAGCCGCCGAATATGACCCACGTCTACAATCAATTTACGCTTCGCGCGCAAAACCGTGACACTCTGCGCGAAAAGCTTCGGAGCCGCGGCGTTCCCAGCGAAATCTATTACCCTATTCCGCTGCACGAGCAGAAAGCGTTCCAATATTTAGGTTATAAAACTGGCGCGTTTCCGGAATCAGAGCGCGCCAGCAGGGAAGTGCTTTCACTGCCAATCTATCCGGAGTTGACCGAGGAGCAGCAACACCGGGTAGTTGCTGCGATAGCCGAATCCATCGACAATTGACACTTGAGTAGCGTTCAGCCGTCGCTTAATTTTTCTGAATCTCTTCACCGACGGGCCTCAGCAGCCCCTTCTTAACGCGGAATTCCGATCCGCGCCACTTGATGCGGTCCGATAGCAAACCCGCCACCCAGATCGCCGCCGTGATCCCGTCGCGCAGCGGCAGGAGCCAAATCTTGTTTTTGACGTTGTCGTCACGCAATCCCCATACCCCGGCGGTCCACGCCACTGCGATTCGCAATATCAGGTAGGCCGCCAGATAAGCGGCCGCAATCCCGCTCCATCCCGCGGACCCCGCCACCACCGCAGCGAGAATTGTCCAGGGCAGCCCGTGTGTGAATATCAATCCCGCATAAGCCAGAGGGCGGACGTTGCGCAGACCGATAGCCCAGCGAAGTTCCTGAGCATAGAAATCTTCGAGGCGCTCTCTGGGGAAAACTACGGAAACCGCTTCGCGCATGAGTTCCACGCGATAACCCTGGCGCGCGATACGATTGCCAAGCTCGAAATCGTCGGAGTGATAGTCGGCCATCGATTCCCACCCGCCGATTTCCGCCAGCCGCTGTTTGGTAGTGGCCATCGTCCACCCAAACGCAAACTGCACTCCGCCTTCGAACCTGCGCGCCACCAGTGCGCTCGGCAACGAATCCGAACACATTCCCAACATTGCCAGGTCAGCCCCGAGGGTGCCGCCACCAAGGCAGCGATAGAAGGAAGTAACCGCTCCCACTTTGGGATCGGCAAAAGGGGTTACCACTTCTCGAAGATAATTACTCTGCACCAGTACATCGCTGTCCGTCATTACCAGTAGATCGTATTTGGCTTCTTGCACTAACCTATGTAGGTTGCTGATCTTATTGTTTTGTCCCAGCCGTTCCACCGCAGTAATCAACCGGATTTGTGTGCCGGGAAAGTCGCGCTTGAGTTTTTCGATGATCGGCACCACCGGGTCTGCAGGGTCGCTGGCTGCGAAAACTATTTCGTATTTGGGATAATCGAGCCGGCAATAACTTGCGAAATTCGCGTACGCCTGTGAGTCAACGCCCCTCACCGGCTTCAAAATACTCACCGGCGGCGCAATCTGGTCGCTAAGGGCGGGCAGCTTTCGAACACTCCAGAAATATTCGATGATGTTATAGAGGGAGAGGAGATAGTAAATCAAGGGAGCAAGTGCCAGGACTAGTAGGAGTGCACGCAACGCTATCAACACGTTTTTCTCGCCGCCTGAACTTCTCCATTCTCATGGACGTCCGGAATGGCCAATCGCGAGGAAACTCTTCCCAAAATCATACTACCTATTGCTGCCAATAGCCGAAGGGAAATCAAGAAACGACATAAAGAGCGTTTTTCTTTTTCGGGCGCTGTTCAGAATGGGCGAGTAGCGTGTACAACCCCTTTAATTAAGTTATATTCTAATTAGCGTCAAACATACTGTTAACCAGCGCTGTTAACCGGCGGCTCCGCTGGCACGAGTGTACGAGGATCCATTCTCACAAGATCGCCGTGCCTTAACACCTGACGAGCTCTAAGCAAAATGGCAGCAGGTTGAGCCTGCTTTGAGATTCACCGGTGACATTCGAATCTCCCGGGCGAGGCAATTATCACAGAGAAACCGCACATTTTGTGGAGAGCTTAGATGATCCAGAGGATTTTACCGCTATGGAATTTGGTATTCCGCACGAGGGTGCTGCTTGGAGGTTTGAGTTTAGCGTCGTCGCTCTGTGCTTGTACCCTTGTTTTGGCTCAACCGCAAACGGCACAGCAGCAGACCACACGAGACACGAGTTCTGTGGATACCAAAAGGTTGCCGCAGCCCTCTGACCTCGCCAATGAAAATTATGAGCACCTCGCCGCTGCAGCACGCCAGGTTCAGGAAGTATTACTGAAGGATGCCGGCCTGCTGGTCGAGTTGAAACGCCTGGCCATAAAGGAAGCCACCGACAACGGCCAAATTATCGAGGATTCTACACTCACGGATCAGGCCATCTTCGACCGCCTGGAGCAGGACATAAAATTTCGTTCCTTGGCTACCCGGCTGGTGCAGCGATACGGTTACTTGCTGCCCGCTTTCAATCCCGATTCTGAAGTGGCCAAGCAGCGCGATCTGCTCCTGAAAGAGCGCGTCCGTCGTCAAATGCAGATTGAAGCGCAGGAAGATGCCGAAATCGATGCCGAGATAAAGAAACAAGCGACAGCCGGCGAAACCTCCGACAATTGCGAGCGCGACCAGAGAAACTGCGCAGAGGTGAGCCCGCGCAGAAATTTCCGACGGGGAAATAATCTGTCTAACGGCCGTGAGGAGCAGCCTCCCGACCAGGGCTCCATTCCACAACTTCCCTTGACCTCAGGTTCACCAATTCTTCGAGCTCAGGGCGGCTCCTCTGGTGCGGGTGCCGGCACGCAAGACAGCAGTCTCGGTTCGCAGCAATCCTCATCCCTGAGAGGTGACCGCCCGGGACAAACCCCAGGCACGCTTGATGACAACGGTTCGGAGAATCGGAGTTCAAGAATTTCACAGATGATCGCGGCCTCTCAAGGTTCACCCGCGGGTGGGGCCGATCTGGGGCTTTCGCTTCCGTTGGATTTTAGTGGCCTCGGATCCGGATCTGCGACGGATCGCAGCCGTACCCCCCAGGATTACGTTCAGCGCAGGAGCGAGCGCACCCGCTGGTCCAGGGAACTGCGCCGTAATGCGCCGTTGGATTCGCCCGTATCGATGGTCCGCCAGCCGAATCCCTATTCGGATATCCCATCTTTGTATGACATGTACGTCCAGGCTTCTACCAAGCAGCGTGCGCCAGAGCGTTTCGGCCTCGAAGTTTTTCGCAACGATGATTCCGATTTGGGCGACTTTCCCATCGATTTACCCGCCGGTCCCGACTACATTGTCGGACCTGGGGATGGTTTGGCGATCGACTTGTGGGGAGGAGTTTCTCAGCGCATCTCTCGCACCGTTGACAGGCAGGGCCGTATTTCGCTGCCTGAATCCGGTCCGGTACTCGTGAGCGGGCACAGCCTCGCTGAAGTTCAGCAGACCGTTCAAAAAGTTCTTCGCGCCAATTATCGCGATGTATCCGCCGACGTTTCGTTGTCGCGATTAAGGACAATACGAGTTTACGTGGTTGGCGATGTAGCGCAGCCGGGGGCCTACGACATCAGTTCGCTTTCGACTCCGCTGAATGCTCTGTTTCAGGCCGGCGGTATCTCCGACCGCGGATCGCTTCGGACCATAAAACACTATCGCGGTGACAAGCTTGTGGAAGACGTCGATCTTTATGACCTCCTTCTGCACGGAGTGCGCAGCGAGATGGCCCACATTGAAAGCGGCGATACCTTGCTGGTGGCGCCAATGGGCCCCCAGATTACTATCGAAGGTATGGTTCGCCGTCCGGCGATCTATGAATTGCGGAGTGAGAAAACACTCGCAGAAGCTCTTGATTTAGCCGGAGGAATTTTGCCCGCGGCGGCTTTACAACACATTGAAGTGCAGCGGCTCGTAGCCCACGAAAAGCGCACTATGCTCACACTGGATATTTCCGCGAGCAGCGACTCCGATGCCATTAGCAGGCAGCTCGGCGAGTTTAGAATCCAGGATGGCGATCAAATCCATATCTTCCCGATTGCGCCCTACAACGAAAGCGCCATCTACCTTCAAGGTCATGTTCTTCGTCCCGGCCGCTATTCCTACAGCGACGAAATGAGAATTACCGACCTCATCCGTTCGTATGCCGATCTGCTTCCGGAACCCGCGGGTCACTATGCTGAGATCGTCCGGCTCAACCCGCCGGATTACCACCCCAGCGTCGAAAGTTTCGACCTCGCCGCGGCATTGGCCAACCCGGCCTCGGCCCCCAAGCTTCAGGCTCACGACACCATTCGTGTCTTTGGCCGCTATGATTTTGAACCGGCCCCGCAGGTGTGGGTCGGCGGAGAAGTAGCGACACCCGGCAAATACGCGACTTCCGGTCAAATACGTTTGCGGGATGCCATCTACCTTGCGGGCGGTGTGTCTCGTGATGCTGCTCTCGATTCCGCGCAATTGTTCAGGACCCAGGCTGACGGCACGCTGAAAATCTTGAGCGTCAACCTTGGCGGCGCCCTAACCGGTAATCCCACGGACAATTTGCTCCTGGAGCCCCGTGACCGTCTTCTGGTGCACCGCAATATTGCTCGCGTCGATCCCACCTACGTGGACATTAAAGGGGAAGTCGCCAAGCCCGGCCGTTATCCGCTCACCACCAACATGCACGTCGAAGATTTAATTCAAGTGGCTGGCGGCCTCAAGAGAACCGCTGATCCGGTTAACGCAAATTTGACCAGGTACGCCGCTGGCGATCCCCAACACGCTTCCACTGAAAATTTGACTGTCGCTCTTTCCGCTGTTTCGGCGGGCGATACCAACGAAAATAAACTCCTCCGTGACGGAGATGTGCTTACTATTCCGCAGAATCCTGGCTGGAATGACGTGGGCGCTTCAGTTACCGTTCGTGGAGAAGTACAACACCCCGGCCCTTTTGGAATTCGTCCCGGCGAAAAAGTAAGTTCACTTCTAGAGCGTGCCGGTGGATTTAACTCCCAGGCATATCCTTACGGCGCGGTTCTGATGCGCCGTGAAGTCCGCGAATTGGAAATGAACGCCCGTGCCGAAATGATTCGCCGTCTGAAGGAAGAAGAAGTTCACCTTCGAGCTCTTCCGGAAGCCGATGCCGACCAGAAAAATGCCAAGTTGACCGCCATTGGCGAGACGGAGACCACCATCCAGCAGCTGCAGATGAATCCTCCGGTCGGCCGCGTGGTCATTCATATCCAGAAGGATCTGGCTGCTTGGAAAGATAAGTCCTCCGACGTAATGGTGCGCGACGGCGACGTGCTCATCATTCCCAAAAAGGCCGACTACATCACTATCAACGGCCAAGTCTTCAATCCAACGGCGGTCAGTTATCGCCCGGGACGAAGCGCCAAGTGGTATTTGACGCAAGCGGGTGGGATGACCCAACTCGCGAACAAAAAGGCCGTATTCGTCGTCAGGGCCGATGGTTCCGTTCTGGCCGCCAAAAATAATTCCGAATTCTGGTCCGGAGATCCTTTGAACACTTCATTGCGGCCAGGAGACTCGATTATCGTGCCGGAAGTAGCGCCGCGAATCGGCACGCGAAACTGGCAGAATCTTTTCCAGGCTGGGCAGTTGGCAGCTTCAGCTGCGCTGGCGGTCGCTTATATTCATCCGTGATCCTGAAACGTAGTTTGTTGCCTACTGCTATGCTGATGGGGATGCCGTGGGCATTTGGGAGTTTAACGGTGGTTGACATGGCTGCGGCTTTCCCGCGGCCGCAGGAGCTTGGAGCGCCGAGCTCCCAAAAAAAGCCGGCGACGCCAAAAGCGCAGGCAAAAATCGCCGATGCGGGATTAGGCGCCGAAAGCGATTCTGATCGGGACGCGACTTTTGGTTCGCGCCAGGGATTTAAGGGTTTGGGGAAAGACTTCTTGGAAGATCAGAAGCGGATTTGGACTAGTCCCGACCGGTTGCGATTTTCGGACGCCGATTGGCTCGTGCCCGCCAGCGGCTTCGCCGCCGGACTCTTTGTCACCGACCACGACGTCAGCACCCATCTTTCCAACAATCCCACCACGACAAGCCACTACAATTCTCTATCTACCGCTGGTATCGGAGCACTTGTGGGGGGCGCTGCCGGCCTTTGGGTACTAAGCTACCCTGCCCATAACGAACATTGGCGCGAAACGGGATTTCTGGCCGGTGAAGCCGCCATAAACAGTTTGGTCGCTGTTGAAGCCCTGAAATATTCCCTCCGTCGTGACCGCCCTTTTCAAGGTGATGGAAGCGGCCCATTTTTACAAGGTGGCACGTCCTTCCCCTCCGAACATGCTGCTGCCGCGTGGTCGGTGGCCGGGGTCATCGCACATGAATATCCCGGTGTCTTTCCCAGAATTGTGGCCTACGGTTTGGCCTCACTGGTTAGTTACTCACGTATCAAGGGTCGCCAGCATTTTCCTTCGGATGTCTTCATCGGCGGCATGATCGGTCAATTTATCGCTCAGGATGTCTATAGTCACCGTCATAACCCGGAGGTAGGCGGCTCGGAGTGGAGGTCCATCGGTGCCATCGTGCGCGGTGACGGATATCTATCCACAGCCAATCGAGGTTCCCCGTACGTGCCGCTTGATAGCTGGATTTATCCAGCTTTGGATCGCCTGGCCGCGTTTGGCTTAATTGATTCCGGATTCGTCGCAATGCGTCCCTGGACCCGCCTCGAGTGTGCGCGACTCCTCAATGAGGCTGTCGATCGAGCATGGAGTGAAGGCCAGGAACCCAACGTGCCGGTGGACTTGATCGAAGCGCTGCAACGAGAATTTCGCTTCGAGAACGATGAGTCAGATGGACATGCCGGCGCATTTCGGTTGGAGTCCTTTTACTTGCGCACCGAACACATCTCTGGCATGCCTCTCCATGATGGTTACAATTTCGCGCAGACGCAGATCAATGATTTTGGGCGTCCCTATGGGCAGGGTTGGAGCACAGTCACCGGACTGTCCATGTATGCTACCCAGGGGCGCTGGGTGGCCTACCTCCGGGGCGAGTTGCAAACCGCGCCGGCGGTTCCGGCGCTTTCTCTGTCGGCGCGGGAAACCGTGCAAATAGTCGACGGGCTCAATCAGATGCCACCAGGCACTACTCAGCCGGCAACCCGTAATTTAGAATTGCTCGATGCTTATGTGGGGCTGACATTGTCAAACTGGCAGGTTACCTTCGGCCGTCAAAGCCTATTGTGGGGACCTGGCGAGGGTGGTTCCTTGATACTTGGCGATAACGCTGCGCCGCTCGATATGTTCCGCATAAATCGCGTATCGCCATTTAAGTTGCCCAGCTTTTTAGGCTGGTTGGGCCCGTTGCGCATCGAAGTTTTTCTTGCCCAGCTCCGCGGCCAGCACTTTGTCTTTGGGGAATCGACGGGCCTCCTTGGCGCCTTCACATCCAATCTTGATCCCCAGCCAATGATTCATGGCGAGCGATTTACGTTCAAGCCTACAAAGAATTTCGAATTTGGGTTTTCGCGAACTGGTTTGTTTGCGGGCTCCGGCGTGCCTTTTACTCTTCATACTTTGGAAAAGTCTTTTTTTGGTGGAGGCAATGGTTTGCCGGGCACCACCAGCGACCCCGGCGACCGCCGTTCGGGATTGGATTGGTCCTACCGGCTGCCGAAATTGCGGGACTGGCTTACCTTTTACGGCGACGCATTCACTGATGATCAATATTCGCCGATCGCTTATCTGGATCGCTCTGCCATTCGCGGTGGGCTTTTCCTGTCTCACTTTCCCGCCTTGCCAAAACTCGACCTGCGGGTAGAAGGCGTTTACACCGATGTGCCTGCCGGCGGTCATCTGAGTCATGGTTTTTTTTATTCCAATGATCGTTATCGAAGCGGGTATACGAGCGATGGCTATTTATTGGCCAGTTGGATTGGGCGGGAAGGCCAAGGCGCTCAGGCGTGGACAAACTATTGGTTTAGCCCGCGCAGCCGGCTGCAGCTTAATTATCGTCATCAGAAAGTCAGCCAACAATTTATCCCCGGTGGCGGCACACTTACCGATGTGGCTTTGCGAGGCGATTACCAGGCGAGTTCAAGTATCAGTTTCTCCGCGTCAGTCCAGTACGAGAAATGGCTGTTTCCCGTGATCCAGCCGAATGCCGCCACGAACGTTTCGGCAATGGCGGAGGTTCTGTTTCAGCCGCAAAAGTTGTTCCGGCGCTCTGAATCGGCAACTACTTCCCGAATTGGGGACCTGCCGTGAGCTTTAAGACTAGAGTTCCCGTCCATCCGCCCATCCCGAAAGTGGAAGAGTTCGTGTCATCGAATTCGGCAGAACCCGCCGGTTCGTTGATTTATTTTCAGTTGTTGTGGGAGCATCGCCGATTTCTTTCCCGCCTTGCGTTAGGAGCATTGATTGGCAGCGTGCTCGTCGTGTTTCTCATCCCTGTGCGTTATCAATCTACCGCGCGTTTGATGCCTCCCGATAACAACCAGTCCTCCTCCGGGCTTGCGGCCGTGGCAGCTGCGGTATCCGGCAACAGTGCCCTCGGAGGCATGGCTGGCGATGTACTGGGCATCAAAAGCACCAGCGATATTTTTGTCGGTATTCTCAACAGTCGCACCGTTCAAGACAAACTCATTCAGAAGTTTGACTTGCGGAAAAGGAAATTCTTCTGGGATCAGCGCATGGAAGATGCTCGCGATGATTTGACCGCGCAAACCAGCATAACCGTCGATCGCAAGAGTCAGATCCTCGCCATTACCGTGTCGGATAAAAGCCCTCAGCGCGCTGCTGCTATGGCGCAGGCTTACGTCGAAGAGCTTAACCGCCTCGTGTCCGAACTGAGCACTTCTTCCGCTCGTCGCGAACGCATGTTTCTTGAAGAGCGCTTGAAATCGGTTACCCAGGATTTAGAAACCGCCGAGAAAGAATTCAGCCAATTTGCCAGCAAGAACGTCGCGATTGACATTAAGGAGCAAGGAAGGGCCATGGTCGAAGCAGCCGCCACCCTGCAGGGTGAACTCATTGCCGCTCAGTCTGAATACGAGGGCCTCAAGCAGATCTACACCGATAGCAATGTACGGGTGCGTTCCATCAAGGCCCGCATCGATGAGTTGCATCATCAACTCGAAAAACTCAGTGGCAAAGGTGAAAGCACATCGGACGTCGCCAACGCCCCAAGTGATTCTCTGTACCCCTCGATTCGCAAATTGCCACTCCTGGGCGTTACTTTCGCGGACCTGTATCGCAGAACCAAGGTCCAGGAAGCGGTCTTTGAAACTCTGACCAAACAGTACGAGTTGGCCAAAGTTCAGGAGGCCAAGGAAATTCCAACAGTGAAAGTGCTTGACAGTCCAGACATACCTGGCAAGAGGTCTTTTCCGCCGCGGATTTTGATCATCATTGCGGGGACCGTCCTGGTGTTCGCGGGTGGTGTGATGTGGGTATTCGCCAAGACTCTTTGGAACGCGGCGGATGTTGACGATCCGCGAAAATTATTGGCTATCGAAGTTTTCTCGTCCGTTTCGCATCGGCTGTCAAATTCCTCGCAAAAGTTTTCGACGGGTAACTTGGTTGACGGGAAGTCTGGGAGCTGGATAACGCCATCTGATGACGACACTGGGGAGTCCAAGTAGGCGTGATGGTTGCCAGCTTCGATATGAGAAAGCGTGCACGCGAGCGAACTGATTTTTTGGAATCGCCGCCAAGTCTGGCAAGGGAGACCGTGAGCGATTATGTCAGCCGCCATCCGAGGTGAAAGCCACCCGGCCGCAGATCTTAATCCATCGCGGGAGTACTCCCTCAAACTGAGACGCAATTCAGTTTCCGGAGTTTGCCGAGTCGCGGTGCTCACCGCTGTTTATTTTCTGACCTATCCCTACATGCTGCGTCACCTGGGTACGGAACGATTTGGTATGTGGGCGCTCGCGTTGGTGATATCGCAGTCTTTGGGCACACAGGATCTGGGCATCTCCGGTGCGTTAATGAGTTTTATACCCGAACATTGGAATACCGGCGGCAGCATACGTATTCGAGAACTGGCCAGTACCGCGATATTCCTCCTCGCCGGTATTGGAATTACCCTGAGCATCGCTGTGTTTGTCTTTAGGGACAACCTTGTCAGCCTTTTGAAAATTCCGGCGCCTTTGCAAATCGAGATGTCTTGGTTGTTAGTGGGCATGACCCTGGTATTTTTTCTCAATTTGCTGAGTTCAGGATTAACCGCCATTCTAATTGGCATCCACCGGATGGATATCAGCAATGTCACTTTCACTGCCGCTGCCATTGTTCAGGCTGGCGGAGTTTTCCTCGTTTTGCATCGGGGATATGGCCTTCTGGGACTCACCGTAAGCTCCGTGTGTACGGCGTTTTTGTGGGGACTGACCACCTGGATTCTGTTGCACCGTTGTATGCCGGATTTTCGCCTGCGTGCTTCCCTGGTTCGTCGTGCCGATGCCGTTTCCTTGCTGCGTTATGGATCAAATATTCAAGCCGCGGGGCTGGGGTCTTTTCTCACTGTCCCCCCGATCAAAATTCTTTTGAGCCGCTACGTTTCGTTGGCGTCGGTTTCTTCGTTCGAACTTGCTTCCGGAATGGCGATGCAATTGCGTTCCGTTTTTTTGATGGCCGCGATGCCCTTAATCCCGGCTTCCGCACACTTCAATTCGGAAAAGGCCGCGACGAAGCTCGGTACGCTGTACCGCCAGAGCTTCCGCTACATCGTCCTCGTGGCCTTACCGGTTTTCACCATTGCTGCGCTCCTGGCTCCGGGTTTTGTCGAATTCTGGTTACATAAAGGAACTCCCTACGTCGCCTCTACGTTGGTTTTGCTTCTGCTGGGGTGGTTCTTCAACACTCTCATTCTGCCGGCATATTTTATGCTGCAAGGCCAGGGCTTTGCGCGTTACCAGGTCTGCGTGGCATCTCTTCAGGCGCTTTGTTCTGCGTTCTGCGGATATGCCTTGGTCAAGATCTTTGGATACTACGGCGCAGTTGCAGGCCTTGTGATTGGTTTGACAGTCGCGGCTATCTATCTCCTTTGGCAGTATCCACGACTATGCCCTGAGAGCGCCGGCCGCCTTGTCGACAAGTCCATTCTGACAGCGGTCGTTATCAACGGGAGTCTGTCTTTGTCTTTTATTTTCAAGCCGCAGTGGCGCGAAATCCATCAGCCTCTGGAATTGGCGCTCCTCGCCCTCGCTTTTTTGGCCGCCTACGCTCTGCTGCTCATCTTTTTCGGAAGTTTCTCTCAAGCAGAGCGCAACGGCTTCAAATCTTTCTGGTCTGGCTCCGTCATTCGGGCTCTGCAGAAACGTCGCGTAACCGCAGAGCCGTCTCAACTGGAGCACCCAGCCGTGGTGACTGCGGCCAAGTGGGGCGAGAAATGACACCGCCCTTGAAAAATGATGTTTTGCAAGGTCTAACTGGGCTTTCTGTTTGGATTTCACGGGGCGTGTGCCTGTGAAGTTTTCAATCGTCACGCCGACACTGAACCGGGCAGACTATCTGCGCGAGTGTATTGAAAGTGTGTTCGAACAGGATTACGAAAATGTGGAACACCTCATCGTGGACGGCGGGTCCACCGACGGCACCGTTCCCATGTTGGAATCGCTCAACGGACGCTACGGCAATCGCATTCGATGGATTTCGGAGCCCGACGGTGGCATTTCCGATGGCGTCAACAAAGGGTTCCAGATGGTAAGCGGCGATGTTATCAACTGGATCGGATCAGACGACAAACTCGCCAAGGGTGCGCTCTCCACCGTGGCTCAGTATTTTGATGAGCACCCCACAGCTCGGTGGATTTACGGATCGTATGACATGATCGATCAGCAGGGCGCGTTTCTGAAGCGTAGGCAAGCCACCAGTTTCAGTTATTCGCGGTTTTTGCGATCTGGGTACATTTGCGGCCCGAGCCTTTTTGTAAAGACCGAACTCCTTCGCGAGGTTGGGCCTGTACGCGTAGATTTGCTCTATGCCATGGATTTTGAATGGTGTCTGCGCATGGCCGGCGTTGCCGAGCCGCACAAATTGGATCCCGTTCTCACTTACTTTCGCTGGCATCCCGGTTCGGTATCCATGGGGCGGCGCATGGTGCAGCTGGATGAAGGTTTGGCGATTTCGCTTGCCTTTGCGCGAAGCTCGTCGGAACGCGCCCGCCTCATACTTTTTAATAAGACACTCAAGACCTTAGCGTGGGCCAGAAGGTTCGCCTGGAGATTCCAATTGAATGGTCCTCACCCATAGTGCGCGCTGACGGCGTACACATCGATTTTCCCCCGCCAGGTGACCATCTCTTGCTGACGGCGCAGTGTCGCGTTGTGAAAACCATGTAGCTGTGTTCCCGTATTCTTACTGGAGATTTGTTTGAAATTCATTCGAATGCGTGATGGCTTCAGCACTTTGACCACGGTGTGGCGGCGGGCTTTTCTGGATGCCATCGTAGCTCCAGGAAAGTTTAGAGTCGCCCTGCCCGCCTTTCGCCGCGCCAGCGATATGTTGTTTCATTCCGGAATCAACAGCTTGCACCCCTCTGAAATTCCTACCGATGGCCAGACGATAAAGTTCTTGCCGGGTGAGTGGGGCCCCGGCGACATGCCGATAGCCGACCTTTACGCCCTGTTGCGGGTAGCGCGGTGGGTCCAGCCAAAAAAAATCTTCGAATTCGGGACTTACCACGGGATAACAACTTCTAATCTTGCCGTGAACGTAGATGCTGAAATCTTGACACTGGACCTTTCCCGCGAATTAGCAGGCGACCTGGCCGGCTACAGTTCCTCCGAAAAAGAACTTGTAATGCCTGCCAGCGAAATCGGCAGCGCCTATCGGAATGTGAACGGCCACGGAAAAATCCACCAGCTTCTTGGGGATTCCCGGGCTTTCGATTACCAGCCCTTTCGTAAAACAATGGATTTAGTCCTTATCGATGCGTGTCACATGTACGACTACGTGATGGCCGATTCCCAAAACGCGTTCGAACTTCTCGGCGAAAGAGGCGCAATTCTCTGGCACGACTTTGGGAATCTGTTGGATGTTAACCGCGCCGTGAAGGCCCTGGCACAAAAACATCCCATCTTCCATCTCGAAGGTACGTGGCTCGCACTTTATTTACGCGGAATGTCTCTTGACGCCCCGCCCCGAAGTGCATCGCCCAATGAGTGTTCCGCACCATGAGCTCCACTTATCAGAATTTAATTGGTTCGCACCGGGACCTGTCCCGCCTTCCGTATGTAATCTTCTGGATTGGCACTCTCTCTTTGCTACCCGTTGCAGTATTGTTCGGCGAAATGTTGCCCCTGCTGATGGCCTTGGCCGTCATCTTGGCTGCTATCGCGTACAGAAGGCCTCAGGAAGCTGCAGCAGTCGGAGTGTTGTATTTATTCGCCTGCAACATATTGCTGCCGCACTCCGCGCGATTCGACGGCGTCACGGAACCATGGGAAATGTATTACTGGGCCATCGGGCTGCTGATTGTTACTGCTGGCGGGGTGGCCGGTGTTGGTTTGCGCCGCGTACTCGCGGTTCCGCTCTCTGCAAGAGTGTTTCTTCTCGCTGCCTTGGCCGCCGCGCTGTATGGTCTGACGCATGGCGCCTCTCTCAGCTACGCCTCTCGTCAGTTGTACGGCATCCTGCTCTTGATTGTGTATTTGGGGATTGCGCTTCACTCCGGTGACGAAGAGCTTTTGTTGCGCAGGATTCGAACGTTCGGCAGTATTCTGGCCTTCTGCTTCCTGGTGTACTACATCGCGGTTTTTCATCAATACGGCTTTCACAAGGAAGTTGGTTTCAACGGTACAGAGGCCTGTTTGCTGGCTATTGTCATTTTTATTCCCGGTGTTTTGCGGAAAAAGTTATCGTGGATTCTCAGCGCAGTCGCGTTGTTGCTCATTCCTGTTTTGTTCTTCATGCGTGGAGCTGTGCTGACATTTTTGATGACTCTCCCCATCGCCGTCGCGATGAAAGTGAAATCCACGAAATTCAAGGTTCTTTGCTGGGCTGTCAGCGTATTGATAGCGCTGCCGGCGCTTTACCCACCCATAGCGCAAATGGCCATCGATCAGATCAGCAGGGTCCCGGGTATGGAAAAGTTTCTGCCACCCGGAATTCAAGATTCCGACACTTTGCTGGAGAGAGCCATCCAGCTAGGTGCTGCACTTGCGACCGTCCAGGCTCATCCATGGCTGGGAGCGGGCCTGGGCAGCGACATCGAATTCGAAAGCCCCACTCAGGGATCGCGCCAGGTTGCTTTCGTCGACAGCGGTTGGGCTTATCTGCTTCAAAAGATGGGTGTCGTGGGCGCAGCCGCATTCCTCTGGTTCCTGATAACGGTGCTGCGCGGCATTTCCAAAGACTCCGTGGGCCTTTCAGCTTGTCTGGTGTCGGCCGTGGTTGTTACCCTATTCAGTCAGCCCGTGTTCTTTCATTTTACGAGCTCGCCCTTTATGGGCAGTTTTGCCGGCCTCCTCCTTGCTGCCCAGCATCGTCGCAACATGAGCAGCCCTTCTGAGCATCCAATCAAAGCTGGCGCTGGTTTTTTCTCCAGATTGCAGCAAAGATTTTCGCGCGCGCTTTCCGCCGGCAGGGCCGCCAGGGCATAGAAGTAGAACAAGCCTCAGTACCACGAGGCTAGCCAACAGCTCTGATAAGGAACCGATGATGTTGTGGTCCGCAAAAACAAGCGGTGAAGAAGCTCCTCGAACGAACCGGGTATACCGTGCACAACGCCAAGCCCGTCAGTACGGGGCATCAGCGGGTCTATCCTCAGGCTACTTATGCACCCTGGTTGCTCGACCCAGAGTTCATCAGCACCTACGAGCAAGTGCGATTTCATACTCTCGTGGATAAGTATCGTTGCTGGGAATTGTGGACATTTGTCGAGCAAACGCAAAGTTTCCGACCGGGGACTGCCTAGAAGTCGGCGTGGGGGCAGCGGATGTTTAATCGCCAAGAAAGTAAAGTTACTTAATATAAGCTCCCAAGTTTTTTTGTGCGATACTTTTACGGGAGTGGTAAAAGCGGGAAAGAGTGACGACGCGTACCAAGGCGGCGAGCATGCGGACACGGCTGAATCGTCCGTCAGCGCTTTGGCCACCAAAATTGGTGTGAACGTGAAAATCCTCAAAGGTATGTTTCCTGACGACACAGGAAATCAACTTGAGAAGGAGACTTTCCGTTTTTGCCATATTGACGTCGACGTTTATCAATCGGCCCGCGAGACCCTGAGTGGATTTGGCCCCGGCTAATCTCACGCGGAGTCACTGCCTACGATGATTACGGGTTTCGTGGTTGTGACGGAGTAAGAAGATTTCTCGATGAATGGCAGTTATCCACAGACTGCATATTCATGCATAACCTTAACGGGTACGCAGTCGTCGTTAAGCCGTGAGTGGTTGTTTTTCCGCATCACGGAGATCACACGACACCTGGCCCGGCGAAATAGATGGGTACGATATAATCGGTTGAATTGGGAGCTTTATAACTCGTGAGAATTAAAGAACGTTTACGGCGAGTGTTACCTTCCACTGTGCGCCCCAGGCGTATCCTCGCGGGTCCGCTAAAGGGCCAATACATCGTGACTTCGTGGCACGATTATCCGGCTGCGCTACTCGGCTATGCCGAGTCCGGTTTGATGTCTTGGTTTGCGAACACCGTCCGCCCGGGAGAAACATGGCTCGATCTGGGAGCCCACTACGGCTATATGTCGTTGGCCCTCTGCCGTTACGTTGGGAAAGCCGGTCGAGTTTTTGCTTTTGAGCCGTTCTTGAACACCGCTGGCCACCTAAGCGCAACGCGACAAGCTAATCGGCTCTCACAACTAACCATTGTTCCCCTGGCGCTGGCTAACAATAGAGAAATTACCGTGGTCAACGCGCAAATCTGCAAAGCGATGGCCCAGCCGCTGGCGACTCCGTCGGAAAGTGCTTGGGTTGAGCCTATTCACTGCGTTGCGCTCGACAGTTTGTGGAATGGACTGTGCGGTGCTGACGACACAATTTCGGGAATTAAGATGGACGTGGAGGGCATGGAAGGCCAAGCGCTGCAGGGAATGATTAGCTTGTTGCGCAAACACACGCCCAAACTCGTCGTAGAAGTTCACAAGTCGCGCGGCGTTGCCTTTGAGGCTCTCGCTCCTGTGCTGCGTGAAGCCGGCTACTGCACCGCTGGTCGCTTAATCGGGAAAACCACTTCGGTGGACGCCAGTTATGAATTTTCAGTTGATCAAAGCAGTGAGGCCAAGCTTATGCCGCATTGGCAAGAACAGACATCCATTGCGACCTTCGTTGGGAAATAGCCCGAAACTTCAATGCCAGCCTGCTCGACTGGAACGCTAGCGTACGTCTTGCAGAAAAGTTCAACATCATCAATAAAAGTTCTGACGAAATAGGCTGGCTATGTCATCAAACCGATTTTGTTATCTTTGCGACCGCATGGTGCCGGCAGAAGAAAAATACGCGCAGCGCGGAGAATGGTCCTATTTTCGCTGTACTTCTTGTGGTTTGGTGCTGCTTCATCCGGTGCCCAGCGACAGCGTGCTTGAGGAGTACTACAACAATTCTTACGAAGTCGATTTTGACTCTTATTTTAAGGGCGTCAAGAGTCGATCTGCCGTCACGCTAGATGAGCTGGCCAGGCATTTTCCCAAGCAGGGAAGACTGTTGGAGGTTGGTTGCTCCTACGGCGGATTTCTGGATGCGGCCCGGGGTAAAGGTTGGGATGTGACCGGGATTGAGTTGAGCCGAAGCGCCGCTAACTACGCGCGCGAACGACTAGGCTTGCGGGTTTTCTCCGCGACCTTACAGGACCAAATCAAGCAGCTCGAAGAACCCTATGACGTACTGGTGATGTTTCATGTCATTGAGCATGTGGCGGATCCGCTGACACTTTTGGAGTCCTGCCGAAAACTTGTAAAACCGGGGGGGCTGTTGGTCTTAAAGACTCCGAACGTTGCCAGTTCTATCGCCAAACTCACGGGAGCGTTGTGGCATTGGGTGTCTCCACCGGCGCATCTCTATCTGTATTCTCCGGAAACGCTTGGCAAACTTCTGGAAAAATCCGGGTATCAGGCGGCGAAGCTGCAATCGTCGCAGGGGGACGCGCACAACAACTTATTTGCCGTCGTTTCCGCAGTTGGACGAAAAGTTTTTTTTCGATCAAATGCCGAACCCCTGGTGCACCTTCGCAGATCGTTGCCGCTCAGGATTGTCGAAGCCGGCTGCGACATCCTCTACTACCCCTTTCGGCTCCTGTTAGATCCCTGGCTCGGGGCCAGACTCCGGCAACCGGAGTTATATGCCGTGGCTGTGAATGGGGAGTAATCGGAGTGGTTGTTCCTGTTGGTCGCCGGGTCAAATCCACCCTTTAACACGAAAAAACCGACCATAAACACATGCGCATTTTATACATCTTGCCTTTCGTTCCTTGGCCGCTCCGGGTGCGGTCATATAACCTCATCCCCCGTCTTGCCCAAGATCATGAGATTTACCTTGTATGTTTGTCTTCCTCGACCGAGGAAGACAGTCGCGCGGAGTCGGTTCGAAAATACTGTAGGCACCTTGAACTCGTACGCCACCGCAGATGGAAGGCCTTCTTGCAGTGCGCTCTTGCTCTGGTCACGCCGATTCCTCTCCGGATTGCGTATTTTTTTTCAGCTAAGATGCTGGGGCATGTGCAGCGGGCGGCAGCCGAGTTTTCTCCTGATCTGATCTACGTCGAGCGTTGGCGAGCTTTGCAGTATGTTCCTTCCGACGTTTCAGCTCCGGTAGTATGTGATCCGACGGATTCCATGTTGCTCTACAATGACCGTTTAATGCGCACTGGTTCCTGGTGGGAGCGCCTGGTTGGGCTGGAAGAATCGCTCAAATTTCGGAGCTACGAAGGTAAGCTCGCCAAGCAAGCTGGCATTGTTGTTTTTTGCTCTCGCGTAGATCTTGAATATGTTCGAAAAACTGCACCTGCGGCGAGATATGCTCTGGTGGCCAACGGCGTGGATCGCGAAGCCTTTTTCCCGAAAAATCTTCAGGATGAAGTACCCGATACGATCGTGTTCACCGGCAACTTCGGTTATGGCCCGAACCGCCACGCGGTTCATTTTTTTCTCCAAGAAATTTTCCCCTTGATCCGCAAGTCCATTCCCAACGCCAAGTTTCTGGCAGTGGGCCGCAAAGGTGCTCGCTATCTAGCAAACCACGCTCAGGAGATAGCTGGCTTCGAAATCATCGACTTCGTGCCGGAACTTCGTTCCTACCTTGCCCGGGCCGCCGTAGCGGTGGTACCAATAACCGTCGGTGCAGGGGTAAGCAATAAGTTGGCGGAAGCGTTTGCTACGGGAACGGCGGTTGTATCCACCACCCTGGCTTGTGGCGACATGCCTGTGCGAGATGGCGAGCACTTGTTGCTCGCCGATGAGCCTGCGGTTTTTGCATCGAAAGTGGTCCATCTTCTCGGCAATCCGGATCTCCGGCTTCAACTTGCCGGCCGGGCTAGTAAGCTGGTCGAGGAACTTTACGATTGGAAAATTGTTTCTCGATCGATGGAGCAAGTAATGCTTGAACTTGCGCGGGATGCCCGTACCGTTGAGAGATAATTAGCACGCAGATAATTCGTTATTAGCCATTCGCGGGCCAGAAGGTAATTTGCCAACCAGCGGGGCTTAGGAATATGCCAAACGCCAGAAACAGCGAACGCGCACGTGTCCAACCTCTCATTGAAAATTCTGAGGCCCTGATCCTCGCGGGAGGGCGCGGCACCAGACTTCGTTCCGCGTTCAGCCGCGGACCAAAATGCATGGCTCCTGTTGCGGGTCGTCACTTCTTGGAATATCTCCTCACTTGGTTGCGATCGGCGGGACTGAGAAGCCTGATCCTTTGCGTTGGTTATAAGAAGGATCAGATACAAGGCTGGCTGGGCAATGGTAAAGCCTGGAAACTGCGCATCCGGTACTCAAAAGAAAAAAAGCTGCTTGGCACGGCTGGCGCCTTGAAACATGCTGAAAGGATGATTTCGGCGCCGTTATGCCTGGTTGTGAACGGAGATTCCTTTTTGGACGTTGATCTTTCTCAGATGTACCAATTTCATCTCGCTCGAGCGGCTCTCGCAACGATCGCCGTTGCGCGTGTTGGAAATTCTGCGCGGTATGGTACGGTGCAACTCGATCGAACGCAACAGATCAGGGCCTTTAATGAGAAGAAAACAAATCTGGCATCCAAAGCTGATGCGCTGTCGCCCTCACGCCTGCAGTCAATCAATGGCGGCGTCTATCTGCTGGACAGGCGATTTTTCGATGCAATTCCTAGCGATAAAGCCGTTTCACTCGAAAAACAAATATTCCCCGCTCTCGTAGGTAAAGGCCTGTACGGATTCGTCACTCGCGGCTATTTCGTCGATATCGGTATCCCCTCCGACTTTGAGAAAGCCCAAACGCAACTGGGAAAAAGGTTTCGTCCTTGATTATTAGAGCCAAGGCTCCCTTACGGATTAGCTTTGCCGGCGGCGGCACGGATGTACCGCCATACCCGGAACGTGAGGGCGGCTGTGTGCTGAATGCTACAATCGACAATTTTGCTTGGGGAAGTCTTCGTCCCCGCACCGACGACAAAATTGAGATTGAATCGGCCGACCTCGGAATTTCTTTGAAATACACCATCGACAGCGAAATGGCTTTTGACGGTCAATTGGATCTGGCTAAGGCCGCTATCCTTCGGCTGGGGGCCAAAAATTCTCACGGTTTCGACGTTTTCCTGCATACCGACGCGCCCCCCGGTTCTGGTCTGGGTTCGTCTTCTGCTCTGGTGGTTGGTCTCGTCGGCCTGGTAAAAGAGTTCACCAATTTGCCGCTCACCGAATATGAGATAGCCCATCTCGCTTACGTAATTGAACGCCAGGACTTAGGCATTCAGGGTGGACTTCAAGATCAGTACGCGTCCAGTTTTGGAGGATTTAATTTCATCGAATTTGAGAAGGACCGCGTGATTGTCAACCCGTTGAGAATCAGCCGGGAGGTCGTCAATGAACTCGAACATAATTTGTTGCTCTGCTATACCGGTACGACTCGGCGTTCCGACCATATCATTGAAGACCAGACTCAAAGATTTCAAGCCAACGAGGGCAAGACAGTAAGCGCGCTTCGGCAACAGAAACAACTCGCGCTAGACATGAAGAATGCTTTGCTACAGCGTCGCCTCACTGATTTTGGCGACCTTCTTCATAGCGCCTGGCAATCCAAGAAGAATTTGTCCCCCAAAATTAGTAATAGCGCGATTGATGAAATATACGAGGAAGCCCGCAAGCACGGAGCTCTTGGAGGAAAAATGACCGGAGCGGGCGGGGGCGGCTATATGCTCTTTTACTGCCTCTTTGAGAAAAAACACAAGGTTGTCGAGGCGCTCCGCAAGCTTGGCGTCGTTGCCACCGAATTTGGTTTTGACCATCACGGATTACAGACCTGGAGGGTCCATGAAGCCGGCATCAGGTCTTGAGCGTCTGATCGTTGATCGCGTTGACGCCGTCGCAGGGGTCCAGCAGGCGTTTCTCAGGGATCATAAGGCCTTGAAGATGGTCGCGGATGTTGCTCGTGCCCTGACTGCGTCGCTGCGCGCTGGCGGCACCGTTTTCTTTTTTGGAAATGGAGGCAGTGCCGCTGATGCCCAGCATCTGGCCGCCGAATTGGCTGGCCGCTATCTGCGCGAAAGGCCCGGCCTCCCCGGCCTGGCCCTTACCACGAATTCTTCATGCCTAACTGCAATCGCAAATGATTATGGTTATGATCTAGTATTCGCCCGGCAATTGCGGGCCATTGGCTCCGCGGGCGATGTGGCCGTCGCCATCTCAACCAGCGGCAATTCCGTGAGCGTGTTGCGCGCCGCGGAAGCAGCTAGGGAAAAACAACTGGTTAGTGTTGGCTTGACCGGCTCCAGTGGCGGCCAGCTTAAATCCATCGTGGATCATTGCATTTGCATACCATCCGAGCATGCCGCCCGGATTCAAGAGATGCACATCCTGATCGGCCATATCCTATGCGAGATTGTGGAAGAAGAGCTTTTCAATGAAGGCGGTATTTCTTGATCGCGACGGAGTAATAAATCGAAAGGCGCCCGAGGGGCGGTACATCTCCCGGTGGGCTGAGATGCGATTTCTTCCCGACGTTTTCTCGTCCGTTCTGCATCTACAGCAGCTTGGATTTAAGATTATCATTGTGACGAATCAGCGAGGCGTCGCGCTTCGCAGAGTCAGTCTGGCAGACCTTGAGGATATTCACGCCCGGATGAAAACACGCTTTGCTCAGAGCGGTGTATCGATATCCGCTATCTACTTCTGCCCCCACGACATTTCTGAAAATTGTCTTTGTCGCAAGCCGAAACCCGGCATGTTGATACAAGCCGCTGCGGACCATGCCCTCGACCTTTCTTCTTCCTGGATGATTGGTGACGCCTCTAGCGATATCCGGGCAGGCGCTACCGCAGGATGCAGAACTGCAAGGATTCTGTCCGAGAGTCTGGTCCAGTCAAACGACCCTGTGGCCGACGTTTTCGCGCCTGACCTGCCGTCGGCGGTTCGCAACATACTGCAACTGCTAGGTCCAAGGCGGTGAGCAGGGAATCAGGTTAACTAGACCAAGACTTTTTTGCAGAAATGGTTTCTTTGCAATCCTCAGTTCTTAATCCGATCGAATAGCGGCTTAGGCGGCATCAATGTTTTTCAGGAAAACTCAAGCAATCCTGAAGGCAATTTTGAGCATCTAAAAATCTCGAGCGCGCTCGGCGAGAGCACGCATGGTAGTCTTGATGTGAAATGCACAGCCGCTCGCGTGTCAGCCGACAGGACGCCTTAATATACTTCCGTGCTTGGCACGGCGAGGAATTTTGACTAAATCCGTATTCGTTCAATGGAGAGGCATAGTAGATGGTTCCTAATATTATCGTTGGCATTGAATTTATTACAATTTGAGCACCAGCCTCGTGATACTCCTACTGATTGGTCTGCAATTGAGGACAATGGCTTGGCATTCTGATCCACTGGTTATATATCTACATTGTTAAAATGAAAGTCATTACTTTAAAAGTATGACAAGACGCTCCATTAACTTGATTCAATTCTGGCTGACGATTGGTCTATTTTCTGTCCCAGCCATGGCCTTCGGCGCTGCCGCTTATATTCGATTTAAGTCGGGCTATTTCTATTACGTGGATGTTGATGTCTATCCGTACGTCGTTTTCACCGTACTGGTAACGCTGTTGTGGGCTTTTATCGTCGACCATTTGGCGCTAAATAGCCTGCCTACTATCTTGACGCTGCGCACCGGCATCAGGACTGCGATCCTGGCTACTTCTTATTGCACGGTTCTGGCTCTATCCCTGGCGTTTTTCTATCGCGCGGCAGTGTTTGCGCGCCTTTTTGTAATTGTAGGCTGTTTTTTAATTTTTGTGTTCAGCTTCGCGGTGATCCATTTCTTCCGCTGGATTATGCACGCTATCGAGCGCTCTCCCAACGGTCGGTTTCCAATCGCAATTCTTGGTGCCGACAAGTTTGCTGGCGGCGTCGCGCGGCATCTCTCGGATAGCACGCTGGCCCGCTGCAATGTCGCTTGTTTTGTAGCTCTCCCTGATCAGACTTCGTCTGAACTTGAAGTTCCCGTCCTCAACTGGGATCAATTGGACGAAGTAGTTGATGTCTTCCACTGTAAAGAACTGTTAATCGCTCTGCCTCCCGAGAGGCTCGGCGAGGCCAAGAAATTTCTCCAAGTCGTCCAGCATTTGTGCATCCCTGTTAGGCTGGTCTTGGACCTGGGCGAAGGGGTGTTCTTACCCGAGCGAATATTTGATTACTACGGAATACCTCTATTGGATGTTCGCCCATACCCGGTAGACACCGTCGGCTATGCTCTCGGCAAACGTGTGTTCGACGTGGCCTTTTCCCTCTTTGTTCTGATTTTGGCCTCTCCGATTCTCTTGTTAATCATTCTTGTTATTAAAGTTACATCGCGTGGCCCCGTGCTGTTCGCACAGGAAAGAGTGAGCTTGAACGGCCGCCGTTTTACAATGCTTAAATTCAGAACCATGTATCAGCAGAATTCCCGGGACTCAAATTCTTTGCACACCCTGCGTCACGACCAACGTATTACTCCTGTGGGGCGTTTACTCCGTCGGCTCAGCTTTGATGAACTTCCACAATTTTTCAATGTCTTGAATGGCGACATGAGTGTGGTCGGCCCCCGCCCGGAACTGACTTTCTTTGTTCAGAAATTTCGGCAAGAGATCCCTGCTTACATGTCGCGCCACAACGTTAAGTGCGGCATCACCGGTTGGGCGCAGGTGAACGGCCTCCGGGGAAGTGACACTTCTATTCCGAACCGAATTCAATACGATCTCTATTACCTGCGAAATTGGAGTTTGGCTTTTGACGTCAAGATCATCTGTTTGACCGTCTTTGGCTTCGTTCATCCTCAAGCTTATTAGCCTGTATGGTCAGTTTGGCGGCGCTCTGGGCTACCGATAGGCGCGTGCGCTCCCTCAATTCGTTACGTGGAGCGGGATGGCAGCCCCATGGCATACCTGGCGGAGAACTGTATTTTTATTTATCCCTCGTCCCGCGGTGAGGTGAGGTAGTTGCTCAATCTATTAAGCCTTTTGGATTCGTTTCCCCGTTGCCGTATTGCCGTCATCGGCGATCTGATGCTCGACGAATATTTGTGGGGGCACATTGACCGGATTTCACCGGAAGCGCCTGTTCCCATTTTGAACGTAATTCGTCGCAATTCCTCTTTGGGAGGTGCTGGAAACGTTGCTGCAAACCTCCTCGGCATGGGCGTCCAGGTTTCAGTATTCGGATTAGTCGGCCCGGAAGATGCAGGTAGCCAAATTTTGGAGTTGCTCGCTGGTCTGGGCGCTGACACCGGCGGAGTTGAGATCGACTCGCAGAGAAAGTCGACTCGCAAGACCCGGTTGATGTCATTGGAACATGGTCAGCAGGTTTTCCGACTTGACGAAGAATCCATCGCTCCGCTCAACAAAACTATTGAGCTGCAATTGATCGACAAGATCCGGGCAATCCCAAGGGGCATTCAAGCCATCGTTTGTTCTGACTATTTGAAGGGGGTCTTAACGGCAAGGGTCTTGGCTTCCGCCTTTGATGTTGCTCGCAAACGCGCTATTCGCAGCATCGTCGCTCCCAAAGACTCGGATGTGGAGAAATACCGCGGCGCCAACATCCTCATGCCCAATGCGCGAGAACTGACGCAATTGTCCCCAGGCTTCGGTCTGTCGATGGACGATGCCGCGAGTGCCTTGACAAATAAATTGTCTTTGGAAAGCTTGGTTGTAACTCGTGGAAGCGAAGGTATGTCTCTTTTCCAGAAGTCAGCAGAAGGCCTGAGCCGGGTTGATATTTCTACTACGGCTCGCAGCGTCTTTGATGTAACCGGAGCGGGAGACACGGCTATTGCGGGCTTCGCTGGGGCGGTGGCCGCTGGGGCCGATCTCGAAACCGCCGTTCATCTCGCCAATATTGCCGCGGGAATTAAGGTAGGGAAGCGCGGAACTTCCAGCGTTAATTTGCAAGAAATTCGATCCGCACTAAAACACCGCAACGTTGATTCCGGCATCTAGAGGCACCCGCGCATTGGTGTCAACGAGAGTGCCAATTTGCGAGGCTGATCTGTTCTATGACGAAGGTCCTCATCGATCCACGTGATCGGGACATGAGCTTCATCCTCCCGGTACTCCACTGCTAATTGTAGATTTTTTGAATTCCGCCCCTGCTGATATACTCCTGCGTCTTATCGCCTGTAAATCTTGTCCCGGTTCCTAAGACATTGAGGGGACTCCATGGCCCACCCATCCTGTTTCTTGCGGCTTGCCATTGTTGCCGCCGTACCTCTGGTTGTAATTCCTTCTGCTATTTCCGATCAAGCGGAGCGCATCGTGGTGGTGAGCCTCACCGGCGACTGGAAGCACGACGGCGCGCGCGTAACTTTTGGCCAATCTCTACCCGCCACTGGCTGCTTGTTTGCCAGCGACGGCTCCGTCGTCCTGCAGCCCGACAAAAAAGACGCCTCCGCTCAACCGTTTATTTGTGAAAAGCCGTCGCGCGATTCTTCCTGTAGCGGTCACGACGGCGCAGGCTGCGCTGTTCCACTCGATCCCGGGAAGTGGAAATCAGGCGGAAGCGGCCTGGGGAATGTTTGGGCGGCGGTCAGAAGACTGTTCACGGGTGATCCCGAAAAATACATGGTGGCGGCCAGCCGCGGAATCGAGCCGGAACTCGTTGATACCGTCGTGCTTCTTGAAGATAGCAAGATGGATTTGGCTCCGGCGTTTCGCGAAATGAGCGATGGGCAATATTGGGTAAGATTCTCATCGGCGAATAATTCCGCGCCCGCCTCAAGCGGCGAGCCTCGCAGTGTGCAGTACGCCTCTCATCATCCGGCTATCACAAGCGCGCCAGCCGTGCAGCCGGGCCTATATCGGCTCAGTCTGCTAGACAAAAATGGCGGGCCCTTAGGCTCGGATTGCTGGATTCTCGTCAGCTCGCGGGAAGGATTCCGTGCCACTTCGCAAGCGTTTCAGGCTGCCAACGAAAAATCTTCCCAATGGCCTGAAGACATGGACCCTTCCGCAGTGCGTGCGCTGCTGCGCGCTTATCTCGAATCTCTCTCCAGCTCTGGCGCTGCGGGCAAACCGTGAAACACGCTGGTACACAAGATCACACCGAGCATGCTGGCGACCCCTTTTCCTGGCGAAAATTTGGCCGTCATTATCTCCGCGCCTTTGTGTGGATTATCATTCTCACCGCCGTTGTGCATTTCATGGAAGTTTCCGGCGTCCTCAAAGGTTTCGAAATGGCTGGGCTCGATACTTTTCTTCGCTTGCACGGCCGGCAGATGTCTACGCGTGTCGTCCTCGTCGAAATCACCAACGAAGATTACAAAGATCCGAAACTTTTCGCTGGTAAAAGCCCACTCAACAACGAGCAGCTCCTGAAACTGGTCTCCAGCATTCAGAGTTACCATCCAGCGGTGATCGGCATGGATTTCGACACGTCGTCCGAAGACTGGTGCACTGTCGATGCTTCCTCTCTCGCGAACGTGCTTCCGCCACCGGCCTCCGGGCATTCCGCGACTCTGCCTCCGGTAGTGTGGGCCGAAATTCCCTTCAATTTGGAAGAGCCATTGAAGCTCTCGCCCGTCCTGGGCGGAATGCTTCAGGATCATGACTTCATCGGCGTTCCGCGATTTCCCGTGGATTCCGATGGTGTGGTTCGCCGCTATGAATCGGAGCTTCGCGTTACCGGTTCCCTGGAGGCTTGTCCCAAACAGTCCTCCCCGCTGCACGCTCATAGGTCGGAAATTCCCGCCGATCTCGATGCTAAAACTGAGAATGCGGGGTACGATCGGGATTCCATGCTTTCCTTCGCTCGCGCCGTTCTCCACCATGCCTGCGGCGATGCTCCAATCAACTGTTCCTCTCTTCGCCCGGATGTCCGACATCCGGTGATTTTTAATTTTTACGGAGACCGCTACCGTTTTCCCATTATTCAATCGCACGAATTCATCGGCCCGTCGGCCGATGCCCTTGCCGCGGATCAAAACATTCGCCGCCACCGCGCAGACCTGCTTAAAGACAAAATAGTGCTCATCGGGGGGAATTTCAGCGCCGCTCGCGACGTCTATCTGACGCCCCTCGGGGAAATGGCCGGCGTCGAACTCATTGCGCTGGCCATCGAGTCTGATTTTGGCGGCGGCATTCGCGAGACGCAAAAATGGTTGGAAAAATTTGCCGACCTCCTCGTTGGCAGCCTGATTGTGTTCGTATATTTCTATTACCGCCGCCGCCCGCGCTTCGCTCTGGTGCTCAGTCTCGTGGGCGTACCGCTGGTGGCCACTGCCTTCAGCCTGCTGTTATTCCACACCGCGGCGTACTGGTTCAATTTCATGCCCATCATCATCGGCATGGTGCTGCATCAAATGCTGGAACTATCGGAAAGCTGTGGGGAATTGCAGGAAGAAGTTCAGGAACTTGAACGCCAGTTGCACGCGCGTTCCGAAAGCGTATCCCTCGTCGAACCGCCGCGTACCGAGCCGCCCTCACACGCCGACGAAGCCATTCCGATGGAAGAAAAAAAACTGCTCGAAGATAAAAAACCGCCAGCCGGTGGCGATTAGCGCCTTTAGCGGCCGCCTGCAGCAGCCCCAATCACAATCTCTTGGCCGCGTTCGCTCTTGCTCAACACCGGCGTCTGCTTCCGTTGGATGGACCCGGCCGCTTTCGAAACATTTTGTTTCACCGCCGCATACACGTGCTCGATGGAATCGTTGCCCTTGCCGTTTCGTAGGGCTTCCAGCAAAAAGTGCGTGAAATATCCGTTGTCAAATGGCTTGCCTTCGTAGGACTGCTCTTCCGGAGCGCTGGACGTCACTATCGCGCGTCCCACTCCTTGGCGGATGCGGTCCAAGGCCTTGTCCGAAGCCGCGGCATCCCTGATGGCCGCCCCGCTGTGGCAGGTGTCCAGAAAAATCACTGTGCGTTGCGCCTTAATTCGCGTTCGCACCACGTCCGATATTTCCACCATGGGAAATGCTGTGGCAAATAGATTATCTTCCGGCTCGGTCTCCGTATCGCTGGTGGCGATATAGTTCACTTCCGCGGTGTCGCGGTTGCGCGGCGTCCCGTGGCTGCTCAGAAAAATCACCACCAGGTCGTTCGGCTGGGCGTTGCGCGCTAGCCAGTTCAATTCAATCTTCAGTTCTTTCGCGGTTACTTGTCCTTCCGTCAGCGCATGGACATTGGCGGCTTTGAATCGACCCACGCCGGGATCGAGCAGCAGGGAACTGAAATCTTTGGCGTCTTTGCTCGCGTAATTCAATCGCGGCAAATGCTTGTCTTGGAATTTAGAGATTCCCACCACGAGTGCCCACTTCTCGCCTAACTGGCCCGCGCTGGACCCGGCGCCGCCACCAGCTGATGTTCCACCGGTCGCCAGATGAAACGGATTCGCGCCTTGATCCATCGCCTCCGAACCGAACTTCTTGGCCTTATCCAGCGCGTATTGCACGTTTCCCGGCTGGCCGCGCTCCTTTTCGAACATCGAGCGGTAATACCAGGCGTCTCCATTGTTGATGCACACTTCTGTCGCGTGCTTCAGCAGCTGCAGCCCATCCTCTGCTTCCTCTTTCGTTCCGGTTTTCACCCGCTCCAGCGCCTGTACCACTAACCTTCGACAGGTTGCACTGTTCCTGATCGCGTTCTGGAAAGCTCATGTCCATGGATGCACTCGCGCGGGCGTGCGCGTCACCGCGCACGCCAGGACTCATCGTCGTAGCCAGCGCCGTCATTATTCCCAGAAGTGCCGTCGAAAAATATCGTGAAGGTGGCAAGCCTAATCGCCCCCGGGAGCTCGCCGGTTCCCAAGTTTCGCGCGCACGCGCATCGCTGCCAGAATCTTGCCCTTCACGCCGCCGCCCGCCAGCGCGATCTGTCCATCAGGCGTCAAATCGAACTGTACCGCCGGCGCTTCGCGGATGGTAGCAATCACGTTGTCTTCGTCCACTCCGGCTTTCACCATCTTCACAATCTGCTCGTTCGTCAGCGCCGGAGTCGCCGGCTTGGCCGCTGGCGGTGCCACAGGCGTTGCCTTCGCTGTCGTTCCACTGGCTCCCGCCGCGCCATTTGCATTTCCACTCGCCGAAGAAGCGCCGGTCCCCGCGGCGCCGGCTTTCCCACCGGCAGCGACACCCTTGCTTCCCGGTTTCGTTGCCGCGGTCTTCCCGCCGCGCGTCGGTTTTGCCGCATCGCTGGCCACGGGCTGCGGTGCGGCAGGTGGCGGTGCGTTCGCAGCCGCCAGCGCCTTGTCGTGGCCTTCGATCTTCCGGTAATAAGCCATGGCTGTTTCGATACGTTTCTGCGGTTCCAGAAAATACTTCTCGTCCTTCTTCGCGTCCACAGCCTTGCCATAATTTATCGCTGCATCCTGCAAAAATCCTTTGGCCGCCTTGCGATCTTCCGTCTGGTACGCCAGCGCTTCGTACGCCACTCCGATGTTGTACAGCCGATACGCGTCATCCTTGCCGTTCGGCATCGGTGGCATGCGCTCCAGATCTTCCAGGTAGCGGCTCCACAAACCGTGCTCGGCGCTCTGGTTCACCTTATCCAGCTTGCCCTGCGCCAGCAGGACCTCCACCGGCTCGTTTGTCGGTGTAATCCGCGAGGCAATTTCATGAATCGCCTTGTGAATCAAATTTTCCCGCAGCTGCGTGGCCGTTGGAGGTCCGCTGGAGTCCTCCGTCTTTTTCCCCGCCATGCGCTTGAAGGGATCAGCCACCTTCGTCCCCAGCGATTTTCCCGCCTGCTGGTTGGTGCCGGCTTCAAAATCCTCGGAATAGTTGGCCGTGATGTTGTCGGCGTCCAGCGCTCGCCCGGCCCGCGGGTCCCGGGCCTGGTAGCTGACTTCCAGCGAACCAGCAATCTTGTTGTATTGCACCGGCTCCTCCAACTGCTTGCCCTTCTGCATGATCACTTCGTTGCGCGTGAAAGGCTGGGGAGGCGGCACCGAAAAATTGGTCACCGTGCAGTTGATCAGCAGCTCCTGCGAATTCGCTTCCGCGTGCAGCTTGTTGTCGTTCTTCAGCAATTCCGTTTCTAGCAGATCTTTCATCTTGCCCGCCAGGTCGGCGTCTTTGGGATCCCGGGCGGTAACTTTTACGGTGAAAGTTGTTCCGGTGAACTGAATGGCGGGAGGGAGTTTGCGGTGTAAAACGATCTTCTTCTTGCCCAGGTTTCCAAACCCTTGCGCCCATGCGCCAGGGACGAGCATCATGCTGCTAACTAGGCCGGCAATCAGGACGCGACGAATGTTCCGATCCTCTGGGACAGGATGGCGATGCTAGCAATCAGGTGTGACAAATGCAACTCTCGCGGTCCGTATCCCATTGTCAGCCCCACTCTTACGTCGCCGGCTGCCGCGTAATTGTGCCGTCGTAGCGTTCTTTCACATGGCTGATCAATAGCCGGATACTGTTGGCCAGTTGCACTACTTCGCCTTCACCTCGAATCTCAAACTCAATTTCGTAGTTTCCCGCCGCCGCGTGGTCTACCGCTTCCTTCAAGCTCATCAGCGGCCTCACTACCTGTTGCGGTAGCACAAAGCTGATCCATACGCTGACCAGCAGCGTGATGGCCGACACGATGCTCAACGCCCACTCCGAGTGCGAAATCAGCCGCCGCGCCCTGCGATGGTCGCCATCTATGCGGTCCCAGTTGCGGGCCTCCAGTTCGGAAGTGAGCCTCAGGACATCCTGACCCGAAGTCTGCAAATCGGAGGTAATCTGTCGCAACGCCGGATTTCCCTCCTGGGCTGTCTTGGTGATCTGCGAATCAAACGATCCGATGCGTGCCCGCAACTCTTCCACCAGCTGGTCGCGGCGCTTATTTTTCGCGCCCTTCAAAATTCCGCTCAAATCATTTTCGTAAGCCCGCAAAACCTCCCGAATGCGATCCGTGGGCGCGCCGCCAGGCTTCTGCATATTGGCCACCGCATTCTGGAATTGCTGGTCGTACTGGTGCAGCGCCTCGAGCGCCCGGTCCGTCAATGGCTGATCGGCAGCATTCAGTTGTCGGATGGCTCGCAGGATCTGCTCCAGCTTGGAAATGGACTCGCGGTTGGACTGCAGTGATGCGGTATCGTATAGCAGCAAGTAGTTGCGTTCGGCCCGCCGTGCTTCCAGCATTTCGATGCTGGCCTGTTGCGATAGCGTCGCCGCCGGGGCGTCGAAACTCACGATGCGCTCCACGATTCGTCCCACCACCAGCAGGTAGTACACCGCGAAGAAGATTACCGGGACCAGAATCAGCCGCACCACCGCCAGGCTCAACGCCACGCGCTTCCGCAGCGAACCGCCCGGCGCCAGCACCTTAAACGATTTTCGAATGCCCAGTCTCATCGCCAAGTTCTCCTCGTGCCCCCCGCAACATAGCATGCCAGGGGGGCAGATTCATCGTTTCCGTCCCCCGCGTTAGCCCCGCTGGTAGCCTGCCCTACACCCGTTTGGTACCGCATGGACACAGCCCCCACACTTTCCTTCACTATCCATCGCACTTGGTTTCTCTCTTGCCTATCCTCGTAAGCGGCGGAACCTCTGCCGAGATTCCATGTACGCGTGTCCATGCCCCTCTCGTAAAATGGTTTTATCGATGAACGGGAGAACCCAGTCCCCTCCGTGCACCGTTCCTCTCCGGGATGCGTTTCGGAGCACTCGATGAGCCGCGCCCGCATCTCGCGGCGTGATTTGCTACGACAGGGCGCGCAGCTCGCTGCGGGAATACCGCTGGTTGGGTCCGCCGGCAGCCTCTCCGGTCTCTTGCAACGCGCCCGGCCCACAACCCCGCAGGCCCCCGAACGCGCCCCGCTCTTTGAAAACGATCCCACCAAATATCGCTTCACTCGCGACGAAGACCAGTTCCTCGAGGACCTCGAACGTACCAGCTTTCAGTTTTTCTGGAACGAGACTAATCCGGTAACCGGCCTGGTCAAAGACCGCAGCCATGCGGACGGCACCGACCAGCGCAATGCCGCCAGCATTGCCGCCACCGGTTTTGGCCTTACCGCCCACTGCATCGCCGACCAGCGCGGCTGGCAGCAACGCGCCGAAATTCGCGACCGCGTTCGCAATACCCTGCGCTTCGTGGCCACCCGCGTGGAGAACAGTCACGGTTTTTACGCGCATTTTCTCAACATTCAGAATGGTGAGCGGGTCTTTCAATCGGAAGTCTCTTCCGTAGACACGGCAATTTTCCTTTGCGGCGTTTTGACCTGCCGCGCCTACTTTGACGACGCCGAAATTTACGAGTTGGCCACCAGAATTTTCGAACGCGTGGATTGGAGCTGGATGTTGCAGAACCAGCGTACTCTTTCCATGGGCTGGACCCCTGAGTACGGCTTCCTGCGTACCCGCTGGGACATCTATAGCGAGCTCATGATGATTTATCTGCTGGGCCTGGGTTCCGCCAGCCACGCTCTGCCCATTGCTACCTGGTCCGCTTGGACACGACCCAATTTTGATTTCAATGGTATTCGCTACATCGGGGCGCACGCCCCGCTGTTTGCCCACCAGTATTCCCACGCGTGGTTTGATTTTCGCGGCCGCCGCGATCGCTACGCCGACTATTTCACCAATTCGGTGATCGCCAGCAAGGTCCACAAGCTGTGGTGCCTGGAATTGGGGCAGCAATTTCCCGATTACAGCGAAGATTTGTGGGGCATCACCGCATCCGATTCTACGCGCGGCTACACGGCCTGGGGCGGCCCTCCCGAAATGGGGCGCATTGATGGCTCAATCGTTCCTTGCGCCACGGCGGGTTCGCTGCCTTTTTTGCCGCAGGAAACATTGCGCGTGTTGCGCTTCATTCGCGAAACCTATGGCCAGAAAGCCTGGCGCGCCTACGGTTTCGTCGACGCGTTCAATCCTTTAATAAACTGGTATAGCGCCGACGTGCTGGGCATTGATGTGGGCATCACCATCATCATGGCCGAAAATGCCCGCACCGGTTTCGTTTGGGAGCAATTCATGAAAAACGCGGAAGTCAATCGCGGCCTCACTCGCGCAGGCTTTCGCACCGTCGCTCCGGTCCCAGCACTCAACTCATGACCCGCACAATTCGCGCGAGAATTGCGTTTCAGCTAGACGCGAAAAACTAGAAAGACGAGGACTCATCCAAATGTTTGTAGGTCATTACGGAGTCAGCTTGGCGGCGAAAGCGACGAAGAACTCCATTCCATTGTGGATCCTATTCGTCGCGGTGCAGTTGCTGGATGTGTGTTGGAGCTTCCTTGTTTTACTGGGGATCGAAAAGGTGCGCATCGTTCCTGGAATTACAGCCACCAATCCACTAGACCTTTATTACATGCCGTATACTCACGGCCTTATGGGAGCGCTGTTGTGGTCCATTGCCGCGGGACTGGCCTACAAAATGTTTCGTAAGGCCGATGGCTGGTCAGCCGCTTCATTCGTGGGTGCCGCCGTTTTCTCTCACTGGGTGCTGGATTGGCTTGTGCATCGCCCCGATTTGCCGTTGTACGCCAATTCTTTCAAAGTTGGTCTCGGCCTCTGGAACTACCCCGCATTGGCCTTTGGGCTTGAGGTGGTTTTTCTCTTCGGTGGAATGTACTTGTACCTGAGAACGACAAAATCAATTGCCCGAGGTGGCGGCCTTGGCATGGTGATTTTCGGCTTGGTTATGCTAGTAGTCCAAGCCGTTGTTTTCTTTGGCCCTCCGCCAACATCTGATAAGTCAGCCGCGGTTACTGCCTTGCTCGTCTACTTTGCGTTCGCGGCAATAGCTTACTGGTTGGAAGGAAAGCGCGCCCTGCAGACCACCTGAGAGCGAGCGTGGGCCAAACCGCGAAGTCCGCGACACGGGCTCAGGAGTGGGAGGGGCTGACGGCGATGTGTCCCACTGGATTTTGCCAGGCGTCTAGGCCCGCTCTCTGAAGTACGGATACGGCGCGGTCGGCGAACTCCGTCTCGAGTTTATGGGCGATCTCGTGGTAAGCCGGAAGGGCCCCGGCCATGTCGATGTCCGGCGGTTCGGCGAGATGCCCGTTCTGGTCGCGAACGGCCATCCGGTGTTCTGCCAGCAGAGAATCCAGCCGCGCGTCGTAATCGCGCAGAAATTCCCGATCGGACCGCAGTATTCCCAAGAGTCCCGCAAGTCGCCAGGTTTCGCGCTCGCCATCGTGGATGGTAAACCACACCGCATGACGCATCGTTTCCAGGCCAAACGCAAATTCCTTCTCGACTAACCGTCCGCCCTCTTTGCGGTAGACACAATAGTAAGCATTCAGCGTTTCGGAGTCGTCACGGCCGCAAACGAAAAGGCCGCCGGAGCGCAGAACCTGGGCCACCCATTTGTCGGCCTTGCGGCGAAAATCCGCGTCGTAGTAGATGAGCACGTTGAAACTGCGCACCACGTCTGCTTCCGGCAAGTCTTTCGATCCAAATCCACCCTGCACGAATGTGAGGTTGGGGCGTTCGTAGGCCCGCATAGGGTGGCGGATCAGACGCCGGCCATCGAGCTCCACTGTGGATAGTGTGCCCTCATCGGGGGGAAGTTTGGGAAGAAGTTGCGAAAACGCCCGCGAAAAATGCTCAATCGTCGCGTCGCGATCAGAGTACAGGCGCATGAACTCTTCCGGGCGGCTGGCTTGGAAATACCGCACACTTCCGGTGCCGTCGATACACGCATAGTTCTCGCGCTCGTCGTACAGCAGATATTCTCCGAAGGTCGGATCCACGCCCACGATTCGCCATTGCGGAAATGCCTCCGCCGCTTCAATGGAAGTCTGCGGAGGAAACCCGCATCCCAGGTCCAGCATGACCGTCCCGGGCTCGAACTTTGCCCACTGATTCGCGCGCAAATACGCATCGATTTTTTTGTGTCGCCCCGTAAGCGTGAAGGGCGGCACCATTCCTCCCCACGCTCCAGGCAAAATGCCGGGCGCAATCACCGTGAAGAAGCGCGCAAGGAAGGGCGTGAAATCGCGCGCATCGAATTTGGAGATGGCCATCAGTTGAAACGCGCGTTCCACGAAATCGCGCACTTCCGGCCGTTGTTTCTCCGCTTCGCGCAGCACTTGTAGCGCCGCTTCAGACGGACGCGCGCCGAGGTGGCGGTCGCATAACTCTTCTACCGTGTTCCAGCGCTTCCGAGCGGTTTCACTTTCACCTGAAACTTGCATGGAAGCCTCCTGTATTGAAGTGGGTGAACAGGGCAATTCCCCGAACCCTGCGTTGTACTTCGGGCCGATGCGCGCCCGAGCGGCTCAAATCGGTGCAACCTTCATTTTGCTGATCGGCTTCGTGGGTATGCTATCGGAGATGTTCGACACCTGGGACGATACCATTCAACAGGTGGCGATACGGAGTACGCTCTAGTTCTCCTGGCCTCGTGCATAGGAGTGGCATATTTCTGCCCGCCGCCAATGTGAACGACGTCTAACGGAGGACCCGAATGACAAAACTCAAGGAATATCGAAACCATACGGGGATCTCTGGCATGGGGAGTCGCCATTTTGTTTAGAAAATTGCGGACACTCTGACGGTCAATTGTTTAATGATTATTCAGGGAGTCCTCAACCCCATAAGGAGTCGCCGGGCCCCACACTAAGAATCAGATTCCTAGAACGCATTCATCGAGCAATTGGTGCGCTCGAAACGCTTCTATCCGTTATTTCGCCACTTCAATCAACGCCAGCGAATGCGGCTGCAACGTTAGCGTGATTGCGCCATTCTCGATGGCTACTTTTTCGGTCGTGGGTAATTCTGCAGCCTTTCGCAGCTCCACCATCTGTTCGCGGGAAGGAAACGCCGGGCTGCCCATCTTTTCGTAAGCAGGTAGCGGGGAGCCGTGCTCGCGATCCACAATTGTCGTCCGCGCGGTTTTTCCTGTTTTCATTCCCGAGAATTTCAGCGTCACCGTTTTTACCGTGCCCGCTTCCTCCGGCAAAAATAGATTCCACACCGCGATCACCAGCGAGCCATCTTTCTTGGTTGTCACTAACGCGGTATCGGACTTTACGTCCCAGCGCGTATCACCCAGCTGGTGCAGCAGTGCAAAATCATTAAACGACGGCTTCGGTAGGCTGCCTGCCGCCAACAATCCGAATCCGCCATAGAACGGGTTCTTCACCACGCCTTGCTCTTCGAATACATCCGAAAACGTCCAGTAACTCATCATGGCCGTCAATCCGTCGCACTCGCGGATGGTGTTCGCTAGGTAGGGCCCCATGTACGACGTATCGGTGACCGCCGAATTGTTGTCGTAGGCCGCGTTGTATTCCGACCAGATCAGCGGAATCCCCGGATATGCCGAAGCTGCGATCTGCTCGTGAACTTTTTTCACCGCGCGGCAGACCATCTGGTTGCGGGCAATTTTCTCGTGTGTTCCAAATACGTCTTCCGACTTGTCATTCCCGTAAACGTGCGAGGACACAAAATCCACCGGCACGTTTTTCTCTTTACAGTGCGCCAAAAATTTGTCGGCCCACGCCGCCTGTGCCGTAGACGGCCCGCCCACGCGCAATCGTGCGTTCACGCGCTTCACCGCCGCCACGGCATGGTCGTATAACTCGAAATAGGTCGTATCTTTCGGATTGCCTACCCAGAAATCAAGATTCGGTTCGTTCCAAACTTCGAAATACCACTGCGCCACTTCTTCAATCCCATAGCGTTCCACCAGGTGCCGTGTGAATTTCTCGACCAGTTGCTCCCACTTGTCCCAGTCTTTCGGAGGGGCCACATTCTGCTTGTACCAGAAGGCGTGCAGCGCATTGGGGTCCGAAGTCATTTTCTTCGGCATGAAGCTCAATTCGATGAACGGCCGAACGTTGTTCTCCAGCAGTCCATCGTAAATCTGGTCCACATAAGAAAAGTTGTATAGTGGCTGGCCGTCTTTATCTTCGTCGTAGACTCCGACCTCATCGTGGAAAATTGCATGAAAGCGGATGTATTCAAGATCGGTGATACGTTTGGTCTCGCGCAGATCGTGCCGGTAACTTTCTCGCAAAGAAAGGATCGCGCGCCCCGAACCAAACATCTTTTCCCAGTAGTGCGGAAAATCGTGCTTCGGCGCGGCGCCATCCACTTCCACGATTACCGGCGAAGTCTGCGCCTGGGTTCCGGGCGTGGCACCCTGCGCCACTAGCATCAATGCCGCGATCGCAACGATTTGCCACCCGCGCTGCCGAAAACTCCACTCGAAACGTTTCATGTGCGCTCCTCGTTCAGGGACGAAATTACCGCCGCGCCATGGTAGCCTATTATCATCCGCATTAGGCTTATCTTGCTTAGAATATCGATTTTATAGCATAATTTCGCTACCTCAGTCGATGCGAGCGGCCACTGGTGCAACCACCTTGCCGCCAGTTTCTCAAAAGGGGGATCGGTGTCCAAGTCGAGGCTAAGTCGCGGTGTCTTGCCCGTTTTTTTTCTGTTTCTGTTTTCTCCCGCCGCGCGCTCCAATGATGACATCCCCAAGGCTGCCTGGAAGCGTCCCCTCGGCAAGCCGCTCGAAAATCCTGGAACCAAGAAGCCCGCTCTCGACGCCGGTCACATCGATGATGGTTTCTGGCAGGGCGCCCCGGTCGGTGGTTTTGGGGCTGGAACTTTCTCCCGGACGTATCGTGGCGACTTCGCCCGCTGGCATCTGCAGGGCGGTGTCCACAAATATGAATCCGTCGCTGCCAATCAGTTTGCGATGTTTCAAAAATCCGAGGGCGACTCGAACGGTGTCGCCCAAGTCCTTACCGCCGATCATCCCAAAGGCCAGGCGCTAAGCTCCTGGAAGTGGGACTACCCTGTCGGCGCTGGAGAATACGCCGCGCTTTATCCCAAGGCGTGGTTCGACTATCGCTGGGAAAAATTCCCCGCCCACGTTTACGTCGAGCAGTTTTCCCCCATTCTTCCGGATAATTACAAGGAAACCAGCTATCCCGTGGCCGTCTATCGTTGGCACGCAGAAAATCCCACCAACAAGCGCGTCACTGTTTCCGTTTTGCTCTCCTGGGAAAACATGCTGGGCTGGCTGCGCACTACGACGCGCAATTTGAGTGGCGCTATCAATGCCGGCAATTTCAATCATGCCGCCAACGAGTCCTTCGGCTCGGCCGGTACCATGAAGGGTATCGTCTTCGATCGCAACCGTATCGGGCCCATCGCCGAAGCGTGGGACGGACAACTCACCATCGCCGCGCTCGAAACACCGGGAGTGGAAGTCAGCTACCAGACCACTTTCGATCCCGCGAGCGATGGGAAAGCGGTCTGGGCGCCTTTCAGCAAGGACGGCAAACTTTCCAACAGTGACGATCGTTGGACGAGCAGCGACGAACCTCTGGCCGCCGCCATCGCCGTGCGCTTCACTCTCGAACCCGGGGAAAAACGCATCGTGCCCATGGTCATCTCCTGGGATCTGCCCGTCGTCGAATTCGGCGCCGGCCGGAAATGGAACAGACGCTATACAGATTTCTATACCGCCACCGGTTTGAATTCCTGGGCCATCGCTCGCGATGGGTTGCAAAATGCCGCCAAGTGGAGCGCCGCCATCGATGCCTGGCAATCTCCTTACATTAACGACGAATCCAAGCCGCTCTGGTATCGCGGCATGCTTTTCAATGAACTCTACGTTCTCGCCGATCTCGGCGGTTTCTGGGGACGGCAGGTAGGCTCCGACACCAAAGCTCCACCGGTCTTCTCCTTCATGGAGTGCTACGACTATCCCTATTTCGAAACTCTCGACGTGCGATTCTACGGCTCGATGCCGCTCGTTAAATTCTGGCCCGAAATCGAAAAAGGTGTCATGCGCGCCTTCGCCGACACCGTCCCGCACGAGTACAACGAGAAAATGGCCTGGGTCTGGAAATCCATCCACTCCGAGCAACCCGCCTATCGCATTCGCAAGGCCAAGGGAGCCGTCCCTCATGACCTCGGCGTCCCTAATGAAGATCCTTTCCTGCAGATAAATCAATTCAGCTGGCAGGACACCAACGGCTGGAAAGATTTGAATCCCAAGTTTGTCCTAATGATTTATCGCGATTTCGTGCTCACCGGTTCCAAAGATAAAGATTTTCTGCGTACCACATGGCCCGCCGTCCAGGAAGCGCTCCAATACCTTCGCAAATACGACAAGGACGGCGACGGCGTTCCTGAAAACGAAGGCTACCCCGATCAGACCTACGATGAGTGGGTCGTGCGCGGCGAAAGCGCTTACTCCGGCAGCCTGTGGCTGGCCGCGCTGCGCTCCGCAGAAGAAATCGCCACGCAACTCGGCGATTCCGCGAAAGCCAGCGAATATCACGCGCTCTTCGCCAGAAGCCAGGCCAGCTACGTCAAGAAACTCTGGAACGGCGAATATTTTCGCTACGACACCGCCAGCGAATATCGCGACAATATCCAAGCCGACCAGCTTGCCGGCCAGTGGTACGCCAACATGACCGGGCTTGGCGACATCGTTCCCCGCGACATGCAGCTCAGCGCCCTCAAGAAAATCTACAATTTCAACGTGCTCAAATTTGCCGACGGCTCGATGGGTGCCGTCAACGGCATCGCCCCGGACGGCTCGCTCGTTAAAACCAACGAGCAGGTCCAGGAAGTCTGGACTGGCACGACTTTTGGTCTGGCCGCCTTCATGCTGAGTGACGGAATGAAAGAAGAAGGCTTCAAGACCGCCTGGGGCATCTATCACACCACCTACGAAACCAGGGGCTACTGGTTCCGCACGCCCGAAGCCTGGGACGTCACCGGCAACTATCGCGCTTCCATGTATATGCGCCCCGCGGCCATCTGGGCCATGGAAATGACCCGCCCGGCGGCCAAGTGAGGCTTGCCAATCGATGCCACTCTGGCCATTGAGGTAATGGCCAGTTTGAAACACTACCCATGGGCCCCGATTGCGCGCCCGCCCCGGCCGCCTTATCCTGTGCTCAAGCCGGTATTTGAATCCCGCCCGTTGATTCAGAATCCCCGCTTGCTCGAGCGGCTCGTAAAACACCATGGCTAAGGCAAAATTTTTAGTCTCGCTCACCACCAGCGACAACGACTACCAAATCGAACAGGCCCAGTCCGCCGAACAGGCCGGCCGCAAACTCGGAGTCGAAGTCCAGATCGTGTTCGCCGATAACGACGCCATCAATCAAAGCACGCAGGTCCTGAAAGCCATCCAGTCCGCCGAAACCGCCCGCCCCAGCGCCATTGTGTTCGAACCTGTGGGCGGCACCGCGCTGCCGCAAGTCGCGCAAGCGGCTGTCAGCGCCGGCATCGCCTGGGCCGTTTTGAATCGCGACGCCACCTACATTTCCGATCTTCGCAAATCATCCACCGCCCCGGTCTTTGGACTCACTTCCGACCACATCGAGATTGGGCGCATTCAGGGACGCCAGATTGCGGCTCTGCTTCCGCACGGCGGTTCCATCCTATATATTCAGGGCCCGTCAGAAAATTCGGCCGCCAAAGAGCGCACCCTCGGCATGCGCGAAACCAAGCCAGCCAACGTGCAGATTACTTTGCTTAAGGCGCAGTGGACCGAAGAAAGCTCCACGCGTTCCGTGCGCTCCTGGCTGAAGCTGGTCACTTCGCAGCGCGCACCCATCGATCTTATCGCCGCGCAGGACGACTCCATGGCCGTCGGCGCACGTAAAGCCTTCGAGGAATTAACCAACGAATTGGAAAAAGAGCGTTGGCTTAAGCTACCGTTCATTGGTTGTGACGGCTTGCCGAAAACCGGCCAGGCTTGGGTGCGTAGCGGCATTCTCGCCGCCACCGTATTCGTTCCGCCCAACGCCGGTCAGGCCATCGAGATGCTCTTTCAGGCGTCGCAGACCAAGCGCCCCGTGCCGGAGCGTGTCCTCACCGTGCCCGTTTCCATTCCGTCTCTCACCGAGCTCAAGCCCTTCGCCATCGACTAACCGCCTCATTTCTGCGGCCGCACTCTGCATCGCCCTCGTAGCCTACCGTTTATGTCACGATTTCTGTCCCTGCGCCGCCCACCTGAGGGTATAATTTTCGCCGCCAGCGGATTTACTTGCAAAGATTGCATCCTTTGCGTCAATTACATTAATTTTCAATCTCGGAGAATACTGAACATGAAAACTCCTCGTGTGGATTCTGGCATGGACCGCCGGCGCTTTCTTGCCGCCACGGCCACCGGCGTTCTTGCTGCCGCCGTTCCGGGCGCCGCTGCCGCGAATTCCGCCACGCCACTCTCTGAGGAATCTGCCGGAGGCCTCCTGAGTTCCGCTCGCCCGCAATCCGCATCCAAGCGCAAAATTCCCATCGGTGTATTCGACGCCGTCTACGACAAGCTCTCGCTCGACGAGATGCTCGACAAGGTCAGCGCCCTCGGCCTCGAAGCCATGGAGATCGGCACCGGCGGCTATCCCGGCAATCATCATTGCAATCTCGATGAACTTTCCGCCGACGCCGCCAAAGCCAAAGCGTGGAAGAAAAAATTCGAAGACCGCAACATCCGCGTCGCCACCCTCAGTTGTCATGGCAATCCCGTTCATCCTGACGCCCAGCACGCCGCGCGCGACATTGCTACGTTCCGCAAAACCGTTTTACTGGCCGAAAAAATCGACGTAAAAGTGATCGTTGGTTTTTCCGGTTGCCCCGGCGGCTCGCCCACCGACACTCAACCGAACTGGATCACCTATCGCTGGCCGCCCGAATACGCCGCCATGCAGGACTGGCAGTGGAAGGAAAAGGTTGTTCCTTACTGGAAAGAAGCCGCGAAATTCGCGCGCGATCACGGCATCCGCAAGCTGGCTTTCGAAATGCACCCCAATTTCGTCGTCTACAATCCTCGTACTCTGCTCAAATTGCGCGAAGCGGTCGGAGAAGAAATCGGCGCCAACTGCGACCTCAGCCATCTCTTCTGGCAGGGGTGCAATCCCGTCGAAGTCATTCACTTTCTCGGCAAACAGGGCGCCATTTATCACGCGCACATGAAGGACACCGCTTTTTATCCCGACAACGTCAACAAGTATGGCGTGCTGAATTTTGCTTTCGAAACCCAGGATTTGCCGCTGGCTTCCGAAACTTTCCGCGCCGTGGGGTACGGTCATGGCGCCGAACTCTGGAAGCAGATCATCCAGGCCTACATGGACATCAGCTTCGAAGGCATTCTGAGCATCGAAAACGAAGACCCCATCCTCGCCGGTGAAGTCGGCGTCGAAAGAGCCGCGTACGTCTTGAAAAACGTGCGCAACGAATTGCTGGGAGCCTAGCGTGCGCCGCCGGCAATTTTTCGGCACTTGTGCCGGAGCCGCCGCTGCTTCTGCGCTCAGCGCATCTTCTGTACCGTCGTCGTTGGCGGCATCCGCTGCCGGGCCGCAACCTGCCACCGGTGCCCCACCCTTCTCTCTCTCGGTCATGCTCTGGACCGTTTACGAAAAACTTCCTTTTGAACAGCGCATCGAAAAAGTAGCTGCGGCGGATTACTCGAATGTTGAACTGGTGGAGGAATACAAGGACTGGAGCCAAGCCGATTACGCCCAATTCCGCGCCCAGAAAAGCCGCCTGCATATAAATGTGGACGCCTGCAGCGGCATTGCCCATAGCTTGTGCGACCCAGCTCAACGCGACGCTTTTCTGGAGGAAGTCCGTGCCAAGCTCCCCGTCCTCGAAGAGCTGGAATGCCACAAGTTGATTTTGCTAACCGGCGACAAAGTGCCCGGCCTGAGCCACCAGCAGATGCATGACGCCTGCGTGGAATCGCTGAAACGCGCCGCCGAACTCACCGCCACAAAAAAAGTCGGTATCTTGCTCGAAAATATCGATCCTCTGGAAAATCCGAAATATTTCCTTACCTCCGTGCTGGAAGGTTTCGAAATTGTGCGCTCCGTCGACGCTCCCAACCTTCAATTCCTGTACGATTTTTTTCACGACCAAATTGCCGAAGGCAATCTTCTCGCTAAGCTGGACAAAAATCTCGACATCATCGGCGTTGTCCATGTCGCGGACGTCCCCGGCCGCCATGAGCCCGGCACGGGCGAGATTAACTACCCAAATATCTTTCGCAAGTTGGGCCAACTGGGCTTTAATGGGTATGTGGCCATGGAGTTTGTTTCTTCCGGCGAAACCGTTGCGGCGTTACGGGCGGCCCGTGAAATGGCCATCCAATACGGCAGCCGGCAACCAACTCAATCCGCTCACCGTACCATCGGGAGGCCTCATGCAGCGGCGTGAACTTTTCAAATTGCTCAGCGCGGGCGCGGTTATGCCCGTCGTGGATTTTCCCGTGCTCGCCATGTTTCAGGCCGCCCAGCCGAAATCCAATTACACTCTGCGCACGCTCAATCCTCACCAGAACGCCACCCTCGTCACCATGACCGATTTGATCATCCCGGAAACCGATACTCCCGGCGCCAAGGCTGTGCGCGTTAACGAATTCATTGATCTGATCCTCACCGACTGGGCCCACGACGACGAGCGTCAGCGCTTCCTCGCCGGCCTTGACGATGTGGACAAGCGCAGCAACGCTATTTTTGCGAAAGACTTCATTGATGCTGCGCCCCTCCAACAGGACGCCTTGCTGCGCGAACTGGATCAACGCTTTGCCATATCACGCGAGGAGTTAGCTCATCACCCTTATGTGCGGCGGACTCACAACGATCAGTTGGAGGGCGATTTTTTTGGAGTCGTGAAGCGCCTGACTCTATACGGCTATTACACCTCCGAGATTGGTTTCACGAAAGAACTTCGCAAGGAAATTATTCCCGGCGCTTATCACGGATGTACGCCGGTGACCGACACCAGTAAGGCTTAGGAGACCCTGTGCCCGCTATAAACGTTCCGGCTACAAAAAGTTACGATGCCATCGTCGTGGGCTCCGGGATCACCGGCGGTTGGGCCGCCAAGGAACTCACCGAAAAAGGCCTCAACGTTCTCGTACTGGAAGCCGGCCGCCCCATCGTTCCCGAAACCGATTACGTGGAACACGTCCCCGCCTGGGAACTGAAGTATCGCGGCATGGATTATCGCGAAGAGCGCATCAAGACCCAAAAAATTCAGCGCGAGTGTTATTACGCCTGCGACGAATACTCCAGCAAATTTTTCGTCAACGATCTGGAAAACCCCTACACCACCGACCCCGGCAAGCCTTTCAGTTGGATTCGTGGCCGTCAGGTTGGCGGCAAGTCCATCATGTGGGGCCGCCAAAGTTATCGTCTGAGTGATTTGGATTTCGAAGCCAACTTGCGCGAGGGTATTGCCGCCGATTGGCCTATTCGCTACAAAGACATTTCGCCCTGGTACGACTATGTGGAAGATTTTGTGGGCATCAGCGGCCAGGCCGAAGGCTTGCCGCAACTCCCCGATGGCAAATTCCTGCCGCCGATGGAGATGACCTGCGCCGAGCACGTCGTCAAAGACGCACTGCCTAAAAATTTCAGCGATGGCCGCATGATGACCATTGGCCGCGCCGCCGTCCTCACCCAAGTGCATCGCGGCCGCGCCGCCTGCCACTATTGCGGTGTCTGCCATCGCGGCTGCATTACCCGCTCGTACTTTAGCAGCCTCAATTCCACGCTGCCCGCGGCCGAAAAAACCGGCAAGATGACCTTGCGGCCCTACAGCGTAGTGCACAGCCTGATCTACGATGCCGCCACGCGTAAAGTCACCGGCGTTCGCGTGATTGATGGGCAGAGCAAGAAAACGCTCGAGTTTCACAGCCGTGTTCTGTTTCTTAACGCCTCTGCTCTGGAGTCTGCGCGCATCCTGCTCAACTCCTCCACCACTGAATTTCCCAACGGCCTCGCCAATTCCAGCGGAGAACTGGGCCGCAACGTGATGGACCACGTGATGGGCGGCGGAGCGGAAGGCGTCATTCCCGGCCACGAGGATAAGGAAGAATTTGGCAATCGTCCCAATGGAATTTACGTTCCGCGCTTCCGAAATATAAAAACCAAAGAGCCGTTCCTCCGCGGCTATGGCTATCAGGGCGGCGCGTATCGTGAAGGTTGGGGCCGCGGCGCTTCTTCCACTGGTTTTGGCGCGGATTTCAAAAAAGCGCTGCGCAAGCCCGGGGCCTGGCATTTTTCTTTTTATGGTTTTGGCGAGTGCCTGCCCAATCGCGACAACTTTGTAGAAATCAATAAAGACCTGAATGACGCCTGGGGCATTCCCACGCTGAAAATTCATTGCGCTTTTGGCGAAAACGAAAAAGCTTTGCTGCAGGACATGGCTGTCCAAGCAGCCGAAATGCTCACCGCCGCCGGGGCCCGCGATATTCACCCCATCATCGAAGACAATGCCCCGGGCCTGACCATCCACGAGATGGGCACCGCACGCATGGGCAAAGATCCCAAAACTTCCGTGCTCAACGAACACAATCAGGCCCACGACGCCAAAAATCTTTTCGTCACCGACGGCGCCTGCATGGTTTCCTCCGCCTGCGTCAATCCCTCGCTCACGTACATGGCTTTGACGGCGCGCGCGTGTGACTTCGCCGTTTCGCAGATGAAAAAAGGCGAACTGTAAGCGCTGGCTTCAGGAGATAATCGCGCGGATGTCTCAAGTCCTTCGTACTCCCAAGTCTTATGACGTCTGCATCGTAGGTTCCGGCGCTGGTGGCGGCATGGCCGCCAAGATTCTCACTGAAGGCGGCTTGAACGTGGTTCTTCTCGAAGCCGGCCCCGACGTACATCCCCAAAAAGATTTTAAAATGTTGATGTGGCCTTACGACTTGCCCCATCGCGGAGCAGGTGTCGGTGGACGGGCCTCGGAAAACTTCAGCGAATTCCTCGCTCCCAACGGCGCCTGGACTATTGATGGCGAGCCCTACACTTCCGCTCCAGGCGCCAACTTTCAGTGGTTCCGCTCCCGGATCGTCGGCGGCCGCACCAACCACTGGGGCCGCATCGCGTTGCGTTTCGCGCCCATTGATTTCACATCCGGCACGCGTGACGGCCTGGGCGACGACTGGCCCATCACCTACCAACATCTCGCGCCTTACTACGACAAGGTGGAATCCTACATTGGTGTCTTTGGCAGTAAGGAAAATGTCTCCAGCGCTCCTGACGGCGTTTTTCTCCCTCCGCCCAAGCCGCGCTGCACCGAACTGCTGATTAAAAAAGCCTGCGACAAGCTCAACATCATTTGCATCCCGGCGCGCCTCGCCGTGCTCACGCGGTCCATCAACGGCCGTGCACCTTGTCACTACTGCGGACAATGCGGGCGTGGATGCACGACCGGATCCAATTTCAGTTCCAGCCAGGTGCTTCTGCCGCCGGCTATGCAGACCGGCCGCCTCACCTTGCTCACCGGCGCCATGGCTCGCGCTGTCATCGTCGGTAAAAATGGCCAAGCTCAGGGCGTATCCTACGTGGACAAATCCACACGCACCGAGCAGCGCGTGAACGCGCGTGCCGTGGTTCTTGCCGCCAGCGCCTGCGAATCTGCGCGCCTGCTTCTGAATTCGCGCTCCACGACTTTTCCGGATGGCCTGGCTAATTCCTCGGGCACCGTCGGCCGGTACCTTACCGATTCCGTCGGCAGTGACGGTTGGGGCTACATTCCCGCGCTCGAAAAAATGCCGCCGCATAATCACGACGGTGTCGGCGGAATGCATCTGTACATTCCCTGGTGGAAATTCGATCGCCAGAATGATTTTCCGCGCGGTTACCACGTCGAAATGTACGGTGGACGCGACATGCCCGGCATCGGCATGTTCGACGAGCTGTGTCATGACGAAGAAGGTTATGGCCCTACGTTAAAAGCGCGCGCCCGCCAGACCTACGGCACGACCGTCGGTTTTGCTGGACGCGGTGAGATGATTCCCAACCCTCACACGTACTGCGAGATTGACCCCAACGTGGTGGACCAGTGGGGCATTCCCGTCCTGCGTTTCCATTTCAAATGGTCAGACTATGAATTGCGCCAGGCTCAGGACATGCAGCAAACCTTTCGTTCCATCATCGAGACCATGGGCGGCGTATACAAAACCAAAACCGCCATTGATGGCCAGTATCCCTTCGGAATTTTGGAAGGCGGCAAAATTATCCATGAAGTGGGCACCGCCCGCATGGGTGCCGATCCCAAAACTTCCGTGCTCAACGGCTACTGCCAGGCTCACGATGTGAAAAACCTGTTCGTCACCGATGGAGCCTCTCTCGTCACCAATCCCGACAAAAATCCCACCCTGACCATCATGGCGCTGTCCTGGCGCGCTTCCGAATTCCTTCTCGACGAAGCGAAGAAAGGCAATATTTAATATGAGCGTGGGCATCAGCAGGCGTGACATTTTGAAAACGCTGGCCATCACCGCCGCGGGCGGTTCGGTGCTGCAGGTTATCCCCGCGCAGGCGGCCGAATTTGCCCATCAGGCCGTGCGCAAAGACAAAGCCGCCGCTCCCTCCGGGAAATACGCGCCGAAATATTTCACCCCGCACCAGTACGAGACGCTCACGTCCCTTTGTGACTCCATCCTTCCCAAAGACGAAAAGTCTGGCGGTGCCATCGAAGCCGGTGCACCCGAATTCATAGACCTGCTCACCAGTGAAAACGAAGCCTACCAGCTCAAGCTCGGTGGCGGCCTGTTGTGGCTCGATGGTTTTTGCGCGGATCGCTTCACCGGCCCCTACCTCACCTGCACGCCCGAGCAAAGAAAATCCGCCCTCGATCTCCTCGCCTTTCGCAAAAATGCCAAGTCTGATCCCACCCTTCACCAGGGCGTAGCCTTCTTCGCTTTCGTGCGCAGCCTTACCTGCGACGCTTTCTACACCAGCAAGATCGGTATCGCTGACCTTCAGTACATCGGCAACACCGCCCTTTCCGAATTTCCCGGCTGCCCTCCGGTCTCTGAAACCTAACCTCGTCGTTCCGCAAGAAATTTCTCAGCCAAAATGATGAGGTCTTTTTGGGAGGCGGAGCGTTCCTCGGGCGGGCGTTTTTTCAGGCGGCGGGAATCGCGTTCTGAGGAATGTTTGCGCCGATCGGCATCCCGGTGATGCCGGCTGGAGTTTGGTCATGAACGAATATGCGGTGGTAATTGCCGGAGGCGGTCCGACAGGGATGATGTTGGCGGGCGAACTCGCGCTGGCGGGCGTCGACATCGCCATTGTTGAGCGGCGCGACAGCACAGAGTTGGTCGGCTCGCGCGCGGGCGGTTTGCACGCCCGCACCATCGAGGTTCTCGATCAGCGCGGAATTGCCGAACGCTTCCTCGCACAGGGCCAGGCGATGCAGGTCACAGGGTTCGCCCTCGTCCCGTTGGACATCAGCGACTTTCCAACCCGGCACAACTACGGGCTCGCTCTTTGGCAGAAGCACTTCGAACGCATCCTGTCCGGCTGGATCGAAGAGTTGGCCATACCGGTCCATCGCGGACGCGACGTAATGGGCTTCGCGCAAGGCGACTCTGGCGTTGACGTCGAGTTGTCCAACGGTCAGTCGCTGCGGGCCCAGTATCTCATCGGGTGCGACGGCGGAGGCAGTCGGGTGCGTAAAGCAGCCGGGATCGCATTTCCCGGGTGGGATCCGACAATCAGTCATCTGATCGCCGAGGTCCAGTTGGCCGAGGAGCCGGAATGGGGAATGCGCCACGACGCCGTCGGTCCGCATTCCCTGAGTAAGCTTGATGACAGCGGCCTCGTGAGGGTGCTCGTGACTGAACGGCAACTCGGTCGAGCCGGTGAACCTACGGTTGGCGACCTGAGCGCAGCGCTCATCGCGGTATATGGGACGGACTGCGGGGTCCACAGCCCGGTGTGGATCTCCCGGTTCATGGATGCGACGCGTCACGCGGCGGCTTATCGCGACCGGCGCATCCTGTTGGCAGGCGACGCGGCGCACGTGCATTACCCGGCGGGCGGACAAGGTCTCAATCTCGGTGTTCAAGATGCTGTGAACCTCGGATGGAAACTAGCCCAGGTGGTCAAAGGCACATCGGCCGAGAACCTGTTGGACAGCTATCAGGCGGAGCGCTACCCGGTCGCCGCCCGGGTCTTGCGGAACACCCTGGCGCAGGTCGCCTTGCGCCGCCAGGATGAGCCCAAGGCCGCAAGGGAGGTCGTTTCCGAACTGCTCAAGATGGACGAGCCGCGCAGACGTATCGCTGCAGAGATGTGTGGTCTGGGTATTCACTACGACCTCGGCGAGGGACATCCTTTGCTCGGACGCCGCATGCCCGATCTCGACCTAGTCACTGCCGAGGGCACTCTCCGGGCATTCACTCTGCTCTACCGGGCTCGGCCAGTGTTCCTCAATTTTGGGGAGCCCAACAGCTTCGACATCACGCCGTGGGCCGATCGAGCCAGGTGGTTCGGTCCGCCAGTAGTGGCGTAGCGCACGGGTCTTACCACGCAAAAAAAAACGGCTGGCAGTTTGCCAGCCGTTCGGTTTCTTACTCTCTTTGTGTAGCGACTTAGTGTCGGCCACCACCGTGTGATCCGCCGCCACCATGGAAGCCGCCGCCATGTGATCCGCCGCCACCGCCATGGAAGCTGGTTCCGCCACGCGACTGGAAGCCGCCGCCGCCGTGCGAGAAGCTGCGTCCACCACCGTTGAACGACCGGCCGCCATTGAAGTTGCCGCGTCCGGAAAACCCGCGATTCACGGTCGAACGTCCGTTAAAGCCGCTGTAGTAACCTCGCCCGTTGAATGCTCCGCGTCCGTTAAAGCCGCGGCCATAGTAACCACCGCGTCCGTGATATCCGCGATTGTAGAATCCCCGGCCATAATAGCCGCGCCCGTAGAATCCTCGGCCATAGCCGCGGAACCATGGACCGGCTCCGATGAAGATGCCGTTTACAAAATAGTCCGGCCCCCAGTAGCCGTAGGGCGCACAAGAATACGGCGCGTAATCGTAGTACCCATAGTCACAGACCGGTGCCGGACCATAACCGTAGCCTCCACCGATTCCCACGCCAACGGAAACCTGCGCGTGCGAGTAGCTCGCCGCGAACATCGAAACTAGAAGTAATGCTGAATATCGTAGGTATTTCATGTAAATCCTCCCGGCATCCACAGGCGCCAGCCACCGGGTAGTTGCTCTACTCCGGGTTACTCTGCCTGCCGAATCACCGATACTGGTTAAACTCCAATGCCACCAAAAAGTTGCGGACATTTCACAAATACCGTCGCCGCTCACCTCCTAACTCCACTAGATGCAGCGGATTGACGGAAAGGTGCAGATACACAGCCACGCCGTAATCCATCCCATACTAGTACCCGAAATGGTTTCAGGCCTTAACGATTTGCCCCGAGCTCGCGTCCCAGGCCGTCGCACTGCGCCGAAAATAGGATTCGTTCGCCAGATGGCACGCCAGCGCCGCGTGGTGCCCAAACACCGCGTCTTCCACCACCGGCTGCCGGCTCTTTACCGCTTGGAAGAATTTCCACAGATGCGGCTTCTCTTCGTCCCACGACACAGCTTTATAAGAGAAGCCTTCCTGCGTCGGTTCCTGGCCCGGCGCCGCATCATGCTCCTCATGCCACTTCTTGGTGTAAGCCTCGCGCATCTCTCGCGGGTAACCCTGCGTGTAGTAGCTCGGCCCGCTGTCCTCACCCGTCTGGGGCATGTAGTTGATGGCCGTCTCGGTGACCTCTAGGATTCCCTTGGAGCCCATGAAGCGGTACATTTCCGGCGTCTCGCATCCCAGGTTCAATCGCAAATACACCGGAATCTCGCCGTACTCGAATAGCGTAGGGTGCACGTCCGGCATGTTTCGCCCGTCCGGGAACCGCAAAATTCCCCCCAGCGCCATCGCGCGCTTGGGCGGCTCGTTCCAGCCCAGCATGTATTGCATCCCGCTCACCAGGTGAACCAGCAAATCTCCCGCCACGCCCGTGCCGTATTCCTTCCAGCACCGCCACCGCGCGAAGATCTTTCCGTCAAACGCCCGCTTGGGCACCGTCCCCTGCCAGGTGTCCCAGTCGAGCGTCGCAGGAGACAAATCCGGCGGCGGCGGATATTCCCATGCGCCCGTCGGATCATTTCTCCCCAGCGAAGCCTCCACCAGGTTCAACTTGCCGATCATGCCCTGCGCCAGCATTTCTTTCGCTTTGGTACAAATCACCGAACTCACGCGCTGCGACCCGATCTGCACAATCTTCCCGGTTTTCTTCGCGGCCTCCACCATGGCCACGCCTTCTGCCGCGGTGTGCGACATGGGCTTCTCGCAATAAATATCTTTCCCAGCGTTCACCGCGTCCACCACCACCTGCTTGTGCCAGTGGTCCGGCACCGCGGCGATGATGCAATCAATATCCTTGTTTGCCAGCAATTCCTGGTAACGCCGCGTGGTCACCACATTCGGCCCGGCAATTTCTTTCGCTAGCGTGTGCCGCCCGTCGTACAGATCCGCCGCCGCCACGCACTCTACTCCCGGCAGCTGGACTGCATTCGTGAGCAGGCCCGACCCTTGCATGCCCACGCCGATAATCCCAAACCGCACCCGATCGCTGGCCGCCACCGCCTTCGTCGGCAACGGAATTGTCTCGGCATCCAGCAAAATCGTACGCGCAGCCACCAGTGCCCCCGTCATGCCCGCGCTGCGCTGCAGGAATTGCCGCCGGGAAAAGTCTTTGAACATGAGTCCCTCCAGAAAATCTACGGCCGTCGTGCGCTAAAGCCCGACCAACAAAGATCAATGCAACTTCTCCACGCTGACTTCCTTGAAAAACACAATGTCGTGATCGCCGTGATTCTGCAGCCCGATGTATCCCTCGTTCGGACGCAAGCCACGCTGCGGCTCGAAATCAAATTTCTTTTCCGGTACCGGCTGCCCTTCCGTGTAGTCCGTCACCTGCACATCGTTCAGCGCCACTTCCGTGCGCGGCCCGTCCAGCGTGATCACCATGGTGTTCCACTCCGGTCCCGGCTTTCCCGGACGCGCCGCCGGCTTCGTCAGTGAGTAAAGCGTCCCCGTCGCGTGATACTCATCTTCCTTCGAAGCTTCGGGATCGTTGTCGATCTGCACTTCGTAGCCATAGTGCACCGGCATCCACGGTTCGTGCGGCTCGATGGGAATGCGAATGAACACGCCTGAGTTGCTGTTGTGATCCTTCATCTTGAAAACCACGCGTATCCGGCAATTCCCGAATTTTTCGCTCGTCCAGTACAGCAGCCCCATTCCGCCATGCGTGCGAATCAACCCGTCCTCGACGGTCATGCCGCCCGGCCCCACGTGCCTCCACCCATGCAAATCTTTCCCGTTGAACAGTGGCTTAAAACCGGAGTTTTTATTCTGAGGGCGCCCGGCCGCAAGCAGCAGCATCGCCGCGAGAGCAGCGCCTAACAAAGCGTTCTTCATGTTCTTCGCTTCCTCCGCGCCGCCAGGGCTAGTAGCGCAGATCGTGCAGGTACTTGTAGCTGTTGGTAAGGTCTTCGATCGGCGAAGCCGGCTCGTCGTGCTCCACAAAGTAATGTTCAATTCCGGCCTTCTTCGATTGCGCAAAGAGTCTCTTCCAATCAATCGCGCCGCTGCCCACGTCCGTCATCTTCCCGTCTTTTTCGCTCAGCTTTCCGTCCGCGCCCTTGGTCCAGTCCTTCACATGTACCAGCGGAAAGCGGCCGGGATACTTATCGAAATATTTCAACGGATCTTGGCCCGCGATGGTAATCCAGCACAGGTCCATCTCCATCTTCACCAGCTTGGGATCCGCCTCGGTCAACAAAATGTCGTAAGCAAATTTTCCGTCCGCGTCCGCCAGCGGTTCGAATTCCCAGGTGTGATTGTGATAAGCGAACTGAATCCCTGCTTTCTTGCTGGCCTCTCCCGCACGATTAAAAACTTCCGCAGCCTTCTTCCAGGCTTCGCCCTTCTTGCGCTGCGAATCGTCAATGGACGGGCACACGATAAACTTGTGCCCTACGATGTGCGCCGCATCGAGCGTCTCCGGCCACTTGTTTTGCACCACTGCATAGGAGACGTGCTCGCTCGGGGACGTCAACTTGTGCTTGTCCAGCATCGCGCGTATGTCTTTCGGTGCGTGCTCGAAATATCCGGCGAACTCCACTTCGTTGTAGCCGATGGCCGCCACCTTCGCCAGCGTCCCGTCCACATCCGTCTTCATCAGGTCGCGCACGGTGTACAACTGCATGCCGATGCGTTCCAGTTTGCGCGAGCCGCCCGCTGCCCGCGTCAGTTCGGAGGTCGCCCCCGAAGCCAGCAATGTCGTCGCGATGGAATTTCCAATAAATGTTCGTCGCTTCATGCGCGGCATTGTACTCCTTCAGCGCCGGAAGGGAATAGGCTATCCACAAAGAAAAAACACAAGGTGACGCTCTCCAAAACCATTGCTATGCGGATCTGCTTTCAAATATGACCGCGGATCGCAGAACCCTCTAGACGGAATCTATTTCTTTACTGTCGGAAGGGCCGTGCGAATTATGCCTTTTTGCTCCTCGATAGTCAGAAATCTGTTAGCCGGGACATCTTTAATCAGTTCGACCTTGTCATCGGGCCAGTGGATTTCGATGAGGTCTACTTTGTACTTCTTGCCCAACCCGTAATGAAGTCGTGGATCGTTGGAGGAAAGATAGCTCCCCCCAGCGTGTACTTCATCCCATTGCACCAGGTCACCGCTGACTACTTTGACCCTCGCACCGATGGCGTCGCGATTCATGCCACGCCCAACCGTTTTTATGGTGATCCAGTTATTGCGGCTCGCGCCGTCGTTGCGCAGAATTGTCGGCTTCCCGTCGAGATTGTTGATCAGCACGTCGATGTAACCGTCATTGTCAATATCGCCCAGAGCCACACCGCGACTCACTCGCGGAACCACCAACGCCTCGCCGCTATTCACCGCCACTTCCGCAAACGTTCCGTCGTGCTGGTTATGGAAAAGCAGCACGCGTTGCCGGTAGGTCGTGCCCACGCTGGCGTTTTCCATCTGCGGATACACATGTCCGTTTACGGCTATCAAGTCGGGCCAGCCATCGTTGTCGTAGTCGAAAAACCCCGTTCCCCATCCCACGTAAGGAGTGCTGACCGGCGCGACTCTCGAGGGGTACGATACATCCGTGAATAGCGCAGGTTTATCGTGCCGGTATAAAGTGGCATGCTCGCCTGAAAAATTTGTGACAAAGATGCCCAGCCACCCGGAATGTAAGTAATCTCCCACCGTGATGCCCATCGAGCCTAGCGGCACGCCGTCTTCATCAAGTGAAATACCAGCCTGCAAACCCATTTCGGTGAAGGTTCCGTTGTGATTGTTGCGGTACAAATAATTTCCGGTTGCGTCGTTGGCCACCAACAAATCAAGCCAGCCATCTCCGTCAACGTCCGTCCACACCGCTCCCAGTCCGAAGCGCCCTTCCGGATCGGAAACTCCTGCCTCGCGGCTAACGTTCGTAAATGTTCCATCGCCTTTATTGTGAAATAGTGAATCTCCCGCTCCCGGCAATCCTTTCGGCCCGCACTGGACCGGCACTCCTCGATATTGGCAGGTCTTGCTTTTCCCAAATTCCGGCAACTTCGACAACTCAATCTCCACATAGTTGGAAACGAATAAATCGAGCGCGCCGTCTTTGTCGTAATCGGCGACGGCTGCTCCCGTGGACCAGCGCGTGTCATCGACCCCGGCTCGCGCGGTAATATCTGTAAAAGTCCCGTCGCCGTTGTTGTGGTACAGGTGATTGTGTCCCAGGCAGGTGACGTACAGGTCTTCGTAACCATCCCCGTCGAAATCCGCCGCCACCACCCCATGCGCCCACCCGGGGTAAGCCAAGCCTGATTTCTCCGTCACATCCGTGAAAGTTCCGTCGCAGTTGTTGTGGTACAGGGCGCTCCGCGAACTTTGCGGAGCGTCAAAGGTCTCCACCGTCAGCGCATTGGTGAAATAAATGTCCAGGCAGCTGTCGTTGTCATAGTCAAATAGCGCCACGCCCCCACTCATGGATTCGACGATGTATTTTTTTTCCGGCGCGGAGTTGTGACGAAACTTGATGCCCGCGGAATCCGTGATATCTGTAAACGTTACGCGCTGCTCAGGTTCGGCAGGGCTCGTCATGGTCTGACCTTTTGTAAATTGCGAGGTAAACACCAGCGCGCACAGAAGAAAAAGTGCCCGGCTTGTCAAGGTATTCTCTCCCTCTCGTGTGCCGTAGCTGATTTTTCGGCTCGTTCCAGTTCATGGGTAATCTTAAATTCCTTTTGTGCTTCCTCATTGTGCCCGGCGCGCTGGTAAGCGTGCGCCAGCTGGTAGTGGCTGTAGGATTTCCTGGCATCCAGTCGCGTTGCCGCTTCCAGATTTTCTATCGCTCCCGCAACATCTTCCTGCTGCAGGAGCGCCTTCCCCAGACTGTAGCGTGCTTCAGCGTAGTTGGGCTGCTCGGCAACCACTTCGCGCAGTAATGGAATGGCTTGATCAGTTTTTTGCTGAGCTAACTGCGCGAACGCCAGATGGTATCGCGCGCTTGCGTCTCCCGGATGCCCCGCGAGTTCGGCGGAAAAGTCTCCCTCGGCTTCCTCCAGCTTCCCGGCCTTCAGGTGCAGCACTCCTAAAAAGAAATGCGCCGACGCCACTTTAGGATCCAGTTCCACGGCACGCCGAAATTCCACTTCGGCCTCCCGTGACTGTAGTTGCGCAGCGAAAACCTGCCCCCACAAGATATGTGAGTCTGCGGACTCCGGCTGGGCCTTCAACAATTCTTCAAAAACTTGCTTGGATTCTTCCAGGCGGTTGTTGCGTGCCAGCGCCGTTCCCAGGGCCAGCAAAACGTGGAGGTCATCCGGTTCCTGTTCGCGCACATTTTCAAGTAGTGTTATTCCTTTTTCGTATTGGCCTGTTTCCACGTCCGTCAGCCCCGTATACTTTTTGATTTTGATGTTGGACGGATTTCGTTGGCGCGCGCGCTCGAAAGGCCCCAGAGCTTCGGAGAATTGCCTGGCGCTGAACAGTGCCAGACCCAGATTAAAATCGACATCGGGAAAATTCGACTGCAAATTCCGCACTTCCGTGAACTGCCGCGCCGCCTCATCAAACCGTTCGTGCCGCGCCGCGATCAGACCCAAAAAATTGTGTCCGCCGGCCAAAAGTCGCGTATAGACCCTGCGTAATTCCTTGTCCCGATTGGATTGTTCAGCCGGCGGCTTTTGATGCAGCGTCGCGCGCTCCCGCCCGGTTTCTTCCAGGAAGGGACGTAGCTCCGCTGCCGCCTGCTCGTCCTGCCCTTCTTCGAAAAGCCGTTGCGCATTTTTATACATTGCCGCTAACCGTTCCTGGCAGAGCGACGTCTGGCAAGTAAACGTGGAGAGTAAAGCCAAGCACAGAAATATATAGGTGCTACTCGGACGCCTGAAGACTGTTGGTGATGGCCTACAACACTGCGATCGGGTATTCCTAAACACCATGGCTGTGGCTGGCTGGGCGCCTTGTGCAGGCAAGCATGAATTGTCATTATAACGAAAAGCGGGAAGGCCCACGTACGGACCTTCCCGCGAATTCGGCACTACCGTGCTGACGGTTCTAGAACTCCAGTCTCAAGCCAAATTGTATTTCGCGAGGACCGACGTTCAGGCCGGTGATTTTTCCGAAATCATCGTTGCCCAGCGTGTTTCCTGGATTGCCGAATTGCGTGTGGTTCCAGATATTGAACATTTCCGCGCGGAATTCAATTTTGGCCGATTCCGCGGCGTTCCAGTTGGAATGGCGTCCGAACCAGGGAATGCTGGTCACTTTAAAAATGGAGAGATCCCAGTTGTTAATACCGGCTCCACGCACCGGATTTCGTCCCCCGTTGCCGAACGTGCCCAGTGCCGGGGTGGCGAAGGCGTCGACATTGAAGTATTCATCGATAGTCCGCTTCGACCTGTCAAGGATGGGATTCGCAATGATGTCAGGACGCTCGCAGACATCTCCGTCGCCCAACCCCGCGTTGTCGTTGGGCAAGCAAATGTTAACCGGACGCCCTGAGCGGAAGGTCATGATTCCGTTCACCTGCCAGCCTCCCAGAATCGCCTTCTTGTATCCTTCCGCGTTTCTGAAGAAGGGAAGTTCCCACACGTAATTCATCACCAGCGAGTGAGGAATGTCCGAGTCAGTTACTCCTTTTTCGTTGTTCGGGTGAAAGGCGTCCTGAATCGGCCGGAATCGGGCTTCAGAGTCCTGGTTGGAGGTATTCCCGATATTTCGTGAGTACGTGTACGCCGCCTGGAATGCCAGTCCGTGAGACATCTGGCGGTTGAACAAAACTTGCAGCGAGTTATAGCGCGAAGTCGCGGCCCGTTCGTTCACGTTGATAATTCCATATCCCAGAAATGGACGCACAGTGTTTGGGTCAATGCAGGACGGAATCGTCGGATCGCACGGATCCCCGGTTATCGGGTCGGTATTGTTAAGGAAATTTGCTACCCCGAGTTGCGCGGACGCCGGTACCTGGTTGATGTCCACGTTGCGGCCGATGTGAATTTGGTGCCCGCCAACGTAATTAATCTCCAGTCCGGTATTTCGCATAATTTCATACTGAATTCCCGCGCTGTACTGATAGCTCTGTGGGTTGGGATAATTTCTTTCCAGCACGTTGAGGAATCCGGGGGGTTGCGGAGTATCCGGATCAAATGCCGTCAACGAACTGAAAGATACATTGTTTAAGCTGGGGAAATTGTTGAACGGAGGCAGTTGTCCCGTCGCGCTGTTCTGCGAAAAGGCATCGCGCCCGTGGTAAATGCCCCCACCAACGCGCACCACCAGTCTGTGATTTGCCAGCGGCGACCACGCCACTCCAACTCGAGGTTCAAAATCCTTGTAGTGTGGTTCTCTAAGAGACTTGTTCACACCCGGAGATTTTTGGGTGACAATGCCGTTCTGCACATCGCACAGAGTCGGGTCAATTAAGCCATCCGGGGTGAAGGCCGCCAGGGAGCACCGACTGGGGTCGTAGCGGTCGGGATAAAAGCTGGAAACGTTATTTTTGACTGAAAAAACCTGGCCCAGATATTGCCAGCGCAATCCGAAGTCAAGTGACAGGCTGGGCGAAATCTTGAAACTGTCCTGAAAGTAAATCGCATAATCCCGGCCACGCGAAGGCACATCATTATTGGATTCTTGCTCGTTATAGATAGATGCGTTTCCCGCCAGCAGGTCGTTGAGCGTCAGAAACTCGAACGAACCTGCAGTGAAGTCGCCCCCACCGTTTGCGGGCTCAAGCTTGCGGCTGAAGCGCGCGAAGAACCCGACCTTGAGGTTGTGCTTTCCAAAAGTGTGCGTTAAATCGTCCCGGTACTGAAAATTGTGAGTCAAGTCAAAAAACGGCGCCTGGTGAGACAGAAAAGAGAAACCATCATCGAGATTCAATACCGGGAACGATCCACTGGTTTCGGGGAAAAGCTCCGTGTACGTAAATCCGTCGTGCGACGCCAGCGCCGGGTCGGATTGTGAGCTGGTCTTGATGTCAATCACGTTGTGGGAATAGCCGAACTGGAAGTCGTTGACTGTACGCGGGCTGATGATGGTCGTGAGCTTGAGAGTGACAAGCTTTGCATGGGTATTCCAATCGCTCGTCACCGACGGGAAATTATCATCGCCCCAGAAGCCGTCTTCGTTGAGGCCCACCAGCGGCGTATTCGTCTGCATGTAATTGGCCATGAACGTTGCTTTTGCGCCGATCACGTGATCCCACCGGACCGCTATGTGGTTGAAATTGCTAACTGCTGGCGAACTGGCGATAAAGTTAAATCCATTTGTATTATCGACGTTCGGCAATGGATAGCGGGCCAGAAACGCAACCGCGTTCGGATCAGGCGTTCCGGTGAAGTTCGGCTCGTCCACCGGACTTTCCTGTGGATCGCATCCGGCGCCTCCCGTAACGCAAGGGGTCTGAAAGATTCCATTCCGCTGGCCCGCCGTGGGGACGGTGTCGGTGATCGTATTACCACGAATCTGCCGCGAAAACTCGGTGGATAGGAAAAAGAAATCTTTCTTGCGATCCGTGTTGTAGTACTTGGGAATCCAAACGGGTCCGCCAATTGTAAATCCGTAATCGTTGTAGCGCAGTTTACCCTTGGGCTGGTCGGCGGCATTTAGGAAGAAATCGTTGGCATCCAGCGCGTCATTCCGCAGGAATTCAAAAAGGGAGCCGTGGAAATCTTTGGTTCCCGATTTGGTCACCACGTTGACAATCGCGCCGGTGGCTTCCCCGAACTCCGCACTGTAGTTATTGCGAAGAATCTTGAATTCTTCAATGGAGTCCACCGACGGCCTGACCATGATGCCGCCGTTGTTGCCGTTGTCCTCATCAAACGTCCCGTCTACCAGGTATAGATTTGAGTTGGACAGATTGCCGTTGATGGACACCGCCGTGTCATTAATTCCCACGCGTCCATTGTCTGGTGCCACGCCTGGAACCAGGTCTACAAGTTGACCAAAATCGCGCTGGTTCAGCGGCAACGCTTTCATCTGGCTATTGCCGACCAGGTTAGAAACTTCGGCGCTCTCGGTTTGGAGCACCGGCGCTTCTGTGGTCACCGTAACCGTCTCGTTCACTGCGCCAACGACCAGAGTGATTGGGAAAGTGAGTTTGTCGTTGACGTTCAGGTGAATTCCAGTCGTTTCCGCTTTCTTGAATCCGACCTTGGTCACGGTAATTTCATAGTCGCTGACCGGAAGGCTCGTGAAGAAAAAAATTCCCGCCGAGGTAGTCGTCGTGGAGCGCTGCGCGTTGGTCTGAATATCGGTGATCTTCACTTCCGCATCCGGAATTTCGGCCCCGCTGGAGTCCGTTACCGTGCCGGAGATGTTGCCGGTGATTTCCTGGCCGCCAACTTTCGAGGGAGCAATAACCCCCAGAAGGAACGCCACTACTGCGAGCAACAGCCTAATTCTATTGCGCAGCATAAACAGCCTCCGAAAATTCAAAATTTGTATGGTGAAGTGCAATTTTCGCCACGCGAGATCAAAATCCCGGTCCTGCTCCAAGACCCTGCACCAGGAAACTCAAGAAAGGGAAGTCGCGACATACTCCGCCGTTGGCAGAAACTTCATGACACGATCCCCACCGCTCGACGATTGGAAATGCACCAGAGGGTGCTATTAAAACGAGTTAATAAAGCATTTATGCGCGTTTGTCAAGTGACAAATACCGCTTTCCTTGATAATAGCGTTTCTGCGACTCCGCGGTGCCGGGCACTCTCTCGTTTGTGTCTAAAATGCACGGACCCTTAGGCTTGGTGTTTCGACCAACTTTTGAGCAGCCGGGATTGTGTTCTGGTGATTCAGTTCAGGCCACATTTGACGCCGGCCCTTTCAATGGGTCACGCACTATCTCCAGCGCAACCGCTAAAACTAGCTCATCTTCATGCGGCCGACCGATAACCTGGACCCCGATCGGCAACCCCTCCGCCGAAACTCCCGTCGGTACGCTAGCCCCCGGGAATCCCGCCAGGTTCAACCATTGCGAATGCCGCATCGTGTCGCGGTAGCCGGTACCAGGCTGCCAGTTCCCTTCACCGTGGCGAAACGCAGGCGCCAGGCAAACCGGCGAAAGCAAAATCGGCACATCGCGCATCTGGCGAAGAATCTTCGCGCGCACATCATCCCGCTCCACGCACGCACCCATGAATTCGTCCAGCGTTGTTGGAAAAATTTGCTGCTGACCTCGGGCCGCAGACAAATATTCCTGAAACATAGGGCTCAATTCTTCCTCGTGACCTGTCACCATCCCGCCAAACAAATGCGCTATCAGCGGACCAAAGAAAAACCACCACAGCTCAATCGCCCGCTCCAGCCCATCAATCCGCAAAGCATCGACGTGAAATCCCTGCGCAGCCAGCAATTCGCCCGCGTGTTGCACAGCCGCCTTGGTCCCCGCCGTGGCTCTCCCCAGCGCCTCCGTCTCCAGGACTCCGACGCGCAACCCCGCTAGCTCCTTTTGCGAAATTTTCCGCGAATGGATCGGCGACGACAACGCGTCATCAGCGTCTGGCCCCTTCACCACCTCAAACAGCGCGCGTACATCCGCGGCAGTTCGCGCCATCGGCCCCAGCACTCCAAGCCACGCGAAGGCTCCCGCGCCTCGCGGAAAATGTCCGGTGGAAGGTATGCGACCCGGTGTTGGTTTCAACGCGCTGATTCCGCAAAAATGTGCCGGTACTCGCACCGACCCGCCGCCGTCGCTTCCGATTCCGCCCATCGAACAACCTGCGGCAATGGCTGCCGCTTCGCCTCCGCTCGATCCTCCCGAGGAATATGAAAGTGACCATGGATTGCTGGTCTTGCCCGACACGGCGTTGTCGGTCTCATAAGCCATCAGAAATTCGGGCGTGTTGGTATTCCCAATTAAAATCGCACCCGCCGCTCTCAATCTCGCAACCAGCACTGCATCTCCAGTCGCGATGTAATCCGTACGCAGCCGCGATCCCGCTGGACACCTCCACCCGGCTACATCAATGCAACTCTTAATGGAAACCGGCACTCCGTGTAGCGGCCCAAGCACGTCGCCGCGCATCACTGCCGCTTCAGCAACCTTCGCCTGCCTGCGCGCGCCCTCTGCATCCACATGCACAAACGCATTCAGTTTCGGCTGCAGCTTTTCAATGCGCTCCAGGTGCGCCGCGACAATTTCGACCGGAGAAATCTTTTTTGACCGTACACTCTCTACAATTTCAGCGATACCGGCGAAACAAATTTTATCCATGAGGCCTCGTGCAGAGCCTATGCGGCGCTGACCAGCGCGTCAAATGCTCGCGCGTTTGTCCATGATGAAATTTCCGTAATTTTATGACCCAAAACACAAAGTGTTACACTTAATTGCGGCTCTCGGCAGCCAACCGGACCCAACTTCTACATGCGCACCTTTCATCGCCTGATCCTGCCGGTTATCGCTTGTCTCGTTGTCGCTTCCGCCATTCTTGTGCCGCTGCGTTCCGCATCGCAGGACGCCGTTCCGAAAATGCCGGCGGCCACCGCTGGCGAATCTGCCAAGGCGCTACGCCTCAACACCCTGGGTGTTGCCTACTTGAATCAGCAGCGTCCCGCTGATGCGCAGAAATATTTCGAGCAGGCGCTGCAGGCCGATCCAAAATTTGCGGTGGCGCGCCTGAATCTCGGCATCGCGCTACTTAATCAACAAAAGGCGGAAGCCGCTCGAGATACGCTTCTCGAGGCCACGAAACAACTTCCGAAAGATCCCTACGCCTGGTATAACCTGGGCCTGGCCTACAAAGATCTAGCCGATCCGAAGCCCGGCGTCGCCGCGTTCGAGCATGTCACGCAGCTGCTTCCCGATGAGACCGATGCCTATTATTTTGTTGGCTACCTGAATTCTCAACTCCAGCAATACGATGAGGCGATCACTGCTTACCAGAAGGGCCTGGTTCTTTTCCCCAACCACGCGTCTTCAGAATTTGGAATTGCGCGCGCCTACCAGCGCAAAGGTGACTCTGCGTCGGCGAAGGAGCATCTCGCCAAATTTCAGAACATCACCACTAATCACCTCGGCACTCCTTTTGGCACGGGTTATGGTGATCAGGGTCGACTATCCCTTGCAGAATTAATCACGGATCCCACGCTGGCGGTTCCGCCCGCGATTCCCGTGCATTTCGCCGCACAGGAAATCGAAGCGCTCATGACAGGCGCTGCGAAATCAACCGTGGGTGCAAGTTCCGGCGCATGCTTTTTTGATTTTGATGGCGACGGCAAGCCCGATCTTTTCTTGGTGTCTGCTACGGCCGACGGTGCCAGCCATTTGTTGCGCAATGTCGGCGACGGAAAATTTACGGATATCACGCCACAGGCAGGTCTGCAGCTCTCTGGTAGCGGCCTGGGTTGCGCCGCGGGAGATTTCGATAACGACGGCCAGACCGATCTGGCTGTTTGTCTATCCGACGGTGTACACCTGCTGCGCAATCAGGGCGGCGCGACATTTGAAGACCTAACCGAAAAGGTGGGCATTCGTCGAGAAAAAGGCTGCGTGGGTCTGACCTTCGTCGATTACGACCACGACGGCGATCTTGATCTGTACATTACTGCGGCGCCGGATGCGGGTGGTGCCCACAACAAACTCTGGCGCAACAACGGCAATAGCACTTTTACCGAAGTCTCGGCGGATACCGCTCTAGGCATTGCCGGCACCGGCGCCGGGCTGGTAACCAGCGACTTCAACAACGATCGCGCCATCGATTTTGTTTTTGCCGGGGGAAGTTCCGGCGCCTCGATTTATCTGAACCCCCGGGAGGGCAAATTCGCTCCCATGGCGGGGATAGATTTTCAAAAAGAAAAGCTGGCCCCGGCTGTGGGAGTCATGGCCTTCGATTTTGACAAAGATGGCTGGATGGACCTGGCTTTTACCCATGCAGGCGCGCCGGGAATCAGTCTGTGGCGAAATATTGGTGGTAAAAAACTTGAGCGGGTCAAACTGCCGGAGTTCGCATGGCAGCGCGGCTGGGGAATTTCTTCCCTCGATTACGACAACGATGGTTGGCTGGACATTATCGCGGCGGGCGAATCCGCGAGCGGCGGGGAATTGCGGCTGTTGCGCAATCTGGGAACGCAAGGCTGGGCTGATGTAACGAAAGATACACGCCTCGACGCTGTAAAACTTAAAGACCCCAGAGCCGTGGCCATCGCCGATACTCGCGGAATCGGCCTTGCAGATATTGTGGTCACGCAACTCGGGGGCTTGCCGGTAATTCTGCACGGTGAAGGCGCCGGTGCGCGCAGCTGGATGCACGTGGATCTGAAATCTTTGAGTGACAATAAATCGGGCATCGGCACGAAAGTGGAAATTTACGCGGGTCCGCTGTATCAGAAATGGGAAGTGACGGGAGCGTCGGGTTATCTCGGGCAGAACTCCTCTTCGGTGCTTGCCGGCCTGGGTTCGGAGAAAAGTGTCGAGGTCGTGCGTTTGCTATGGCCCACCGGTGTTCCCCAGGACGAAATAAATCTTCCTGCCAAGAAATTCCATTCGCTCGCGGAACTCGACCGTCGCGGCAGTTCCTGCCCAGTTCTTTTTTCATGGAATGGCCGCCAATATGAATTTATCGCTGACATGATTGGCCCCGGAGTGGTGGGCCACTGGATTGCGCCCGGCGAGCGGGACGTGCCGGATCCGGACGAATATCTGAAGGTTGCGGCGCACAGTGTCCGCCCTCTGAATGGGATGCTCAGCTTCCGTTTTCTCGAGCCCATGGAAGAAACCGTTTATCTCGACCAAGTTCGCTTGCTGGCCATCGATCACCCGGCGGCTTACGAAGTCAATCCCAACGAACGTTTTGTCAGTGCGCCGCCGTTTCCGGAATTTCACGTGATAGCCAGCCGCGATGCGCGTGCACCCACGGGCGCGTGGGACGAGCGCGGCAATAACGTTCTGCCGCTCATCGAGAAACGCGATCGTAAATATGTGACCTATTTTGAATCCGTGCCGTTTGTGGGTTTCGCCAAGCTGCATTGGCTGGAACTGAATCTTGGGGAGTGGGATTCCAGCAAGCCGCTGCGCCTGATCATGGACGGCTACACTGATTATTTCACCGCGACTTCGATGTACGCAGCGGATCAGGCGGGAATTAAAGTCATCGCACCGTACGTGGAGGCGCAGGACGCGCAGGGAAACTGGAAACGCGTGATCGAGGACATGGGATTCCCAGCCGGGCTGGAGCGCACCATGGTTGCGGACTTGACGGGAAAAGTTTCTCCAGGGACGCGGCGCATCCGCATCGTCAATAATCTGAAAATTTATTGGGACGCCATTCGCATGGACCAGACCCCTGACACTTCCGATGTACATGTGGCGGAAGTTCCACTGGCAAAAGCCTCGCTCGAATTTCTGGGCTTTCCGCTGGAACAACGCCTGAAACCGGCGAGCGACACGACGTATTCATTCACGCGCCGCAGCAAAAGTGGCCCTTACGCGCGGGCAGCCGGGAATTACACACGTTACGGGGATGTTCACGATTTGCTACGCGCTTCCGATGACCGCTTCACAGTGTTTGGGTCGGGCGAGGGTCTGAAACTGGATTTCGATCCACGCAAACTACCAGCGCTACCGGCTGGATGGGTGCGTGATTACTTCTTTTACGCCGATGGTTTCGAGAAGGACCTGGATTTTTATGCTGCCGATGCATTTACTGTAGAGCCGTTGCCGCGCCATTCCTCGTTGTCTTATCCGTATCCCGCGGGAAAAGAATATCCGTCTGATCCGACGCATCTCGACTACCAGCTTGAATACAACACTCGCCAGCGTTCCGATCGTTTGCCGCCGACGTTGCTCTATCAGTACGCGCCAAAGTAGCGACCCAGCTTATACCTGCGCTACTCGACGGGCACATTTACCCAAGCGCGTTTTTTCGCGCTTTTAGCTATGGCTTCACACAATAAAAGTTCTTGGTGCCCGGTTTTGAAATTAGGGAATTTCTGCGGCGCGCTAAAATTGCCGGCGTCCACGTATTCATAGAAATCTTTGAACAGTTGCACGAAAGTGTCGGGGTATCCTTCGGTGTGGCCGCCAGGATAAGCGGCGTAACCGCGAGCTTCGGGACTGAGCAGCGCCGGATCCTTGCCAAGCAATTCGTTGGCGGCATCCCGTTTGCCAATCCATAAATCGTTGGGCGATTCGGAATTCCACGCCAACGAGCCTTCCGTTCCGTCGATTTCAAACCACAAGCGCGCCTTGCGTCCCGCGCTAACCTGCGAAACACTCATCACTCCTCGTAGTTCGTTTTCGAAGTGCAACAACACCGAAGCGTAGTCATCGGTGGTGATGGCGACCTCGTCGACTTCGTTGGTGGAGCGGGCTTTGAATGTTTCCACGCGGCCGCGGGGGCGCTGGCGCACGGGAATGGTGGTAGCCAGATCAGCGCAAACTTCCGTGATTTTTCTGCCGGTGATCCACATCACCAGATCCATCCAGTGCGTGCCAATGTCGGATACGGCGCGCAGTTCGCCGCCCAGCTTGGGCTCCAGGCGCCAATTCCAATCGGTGGGATGCAGCAGCCAATCCTGCAAAAAACTTCCGTGCGCCAGGCGGGGAAAGCCAATCGCGCCGTTGGCGATCATGGATTTGGCTTCGTGGCATAGCGGGTAGTAGCGCAGGTTGTAAGCGACGCCGCCCGCGCGCTGGCATTCGGCTGTCAATTTCACCAGCATTTCGGATTCACGCGAGTCGGTAGCCAGCGGTTTTTCGCACAGCACATGCTTGCCGGCGCGCAGGAGCTTGCTAGATTGCTCGAAATGCAAATAATTTGGAGTGCACACGTGCGCGACGGTCGCCGCGGGATCCGCCGCGGCTTCTTCGATGCTGGCATATGTTCGCGGCAAGCCGAGTTCGGCGCGCGATTCTTCGCCGCGCTCGGGAGTACTGCCCAGCACGCCGCGTATTTCGACGCCCAGGCGGCGCAAGGCTTCGACGTGAGCTTTGCCCACAAAACCGGCCCCAATCAAGATCGCCGCAGCTTTCATGCTGTCGCCTCCCGGGATTTTGGAACGCTTATTGTAGAGCAGAACTGGAAGAAAAACGTGAAGGAGGAGTCAAATCTCGCGAAGCGCGGATGCTCACTTCCTGGTTTGAAAAGTTTCCGGTGGATCGAGATAAGCCTGCTGCCAAAAAGCGTCTTCCTTCATAGAACCATTAGCAAGCTGTTGAATATTGACAGTTGTCGCTGCGGCGAGTCCGCCGTCGGCGGAATCGAAGATCACCACCACTCCATCCGTGTTTGGCGCGCCAGGCGTGGCCTCGGAAATAAACTTCCGCATTTGTGAAACCGCGAAACTGAGCTTGGCGCGCGCATTGGTTTCTTTGGGATCGGAGCTGGCGGGCTGCACAGTATAAATTTTTACTGTTTTCCCTTTTAGCGGTTCCCAGTCTCCGGGAAAAACGCCGCTTTCCTCGCGAGCCACACGGAACGGCGGAGCCTGGGCGCTGGCTTCCGCGCCGGGCTGTTCCAGGCGCCGGGCAATCAGTTCCGGAAGCTCCACTGCATTGCGGCGCAGGTACCCGCGCGAAACACCGGAAATTTGTACGTGGACCCACTCGCCTTCGACATCCAGAAACTCAAATTCATCGTTCGCGGAAGCCTTAAATAGCAGACGCGACTCGTCGCTTGGATGTGCCAATACCGGCGCTCCTGCTTTTGTTACGGTCACGAGGTTCACCGGGCGAGCCTGATTCTTCTTTATTTCTTCAAGGCCTTGCAGTTCGGTGTTCAAAACGCGCATGCGTTTTTCTTCGGCCTCGCGCGCTGCACGAAGTTTGGCTAGCTCCGCGGCGCCCTCCGGAGGAGGTAGGGGATGCCCGGAGCCGGCCAAAATATTTTGATCGCTACCCAAATTCAGTTTCGGCGCGGGAGCGGAAATGCCGGAAGTGGCCAGGGCGCGAGCTGTGCCGGATGCCGGTTTGTTTCCGAATTTTTCATCCAGACGGTCGAGCAGATCCAGTTCGAGACGGCCGTTGGAAGGCAGAACCTGATATCCGGATTTGGCGGGATCTTTATCTTTGTACCAGGCGGTAATTTTCGCACTGACCTGCACGATGGTAGCGCCGCCGGACGTGCCTGGCAGCACTTCGATGGAAAATTGGTAGAAGGCGCGCTCGTATTGATCGAGCGGCTGCGGCGCAGCGCCGACAAATCCGTCCACGATAGGAAGTTTTTGGCCGGCGCTGGCTTGCATATCTTTTAACGCCAATTCCACTTCAGCTTTAGATCGCGGAAAAGTTCGCGCGTAAGGGACAACCTGCGCAATGGCCCATGAGACGGCGAGAAAAAACAAAAGGCCGGCCGAGAAGAAATGGCGGAGCTTCAAACTCTGCGGCGTGGTAGGCGCAATCACGGCAGCGGTTCCACTTGCTCGATAGCAATCCACCCGCGCTGCCCGTCCGGGGTCTGCACCCCATACCAGTGCGGGGTGACAATAACGACGACGATTTCGGTGTAGGCGGGCAGAGTTGTTAGTTTGGCTGAAGATTGAAAGGGCGCGGCCTTCAAATCCGTCCCAGGAGCTTTGACGCGGCGCTCTACGTCCCTGCGTAAGTCCTTCAACTGCTCTTCCAATTCTTTTACGGAGCTCTGCGTGGAGGCGAGCAACGTGGATTCGTCCTCGCGCTTGCGAAGGATATTTTGCTTCACGAGATCGGCGCTGTCGCGACGGCGCTTGATGTCGGCGGCTTCCTGCTCGGCAAATTGGATAGCCTGGAGATGTTCTTGAATGGCCTTGTACTCATTGGATTCCACGGTGCCATCGGAGGCGTGAACGGCGCGATGGGCGGACTCCACGAACACGGCGTCAATCTGCACGCGGGTGCGCTGGCCGGTCACGCTGACGATTACGTAACGCACCGCGATGGTTCCCAGGTCGCTGCTCTCGCGAAAATGGCGCGGGGCGATCACTTCGGTACGAACTTTGTAGAAAACCTTCCCGCCGCCCTGCCAACGCGGAAACAAGGGAGTGGCAGACACCTCTTCGGCTCCCGTGAGAGTGGGTTCGTGTTCGAAAACGCGCGTGCCATGGATGATGTGGTCGTCCACCACCTCACGTGCGGCCTGCAGGACTTCTGACTCCGGCGCCATCAGTTCGGAAACGAAGGTGGGGCTGGGGATCTGGTCGGAGCGACTCCCAGCGGCATCGGCTGGGCCGATGGAACCCACCGCTAACACTAACGCTAGGCAGATCCTGCGGGTTTTCCCGGCGAGGAGAGCTTGAAAACTTGCTGCGAAGGTCGAAAGCGCAGGCACTTGGCTACAAATCCTCGGGCCGGAAAACTAAAAAACGGCACGGCACCCGCCGAGGGTACCACCTTTTTATGAGAGCGCAGACCCGCTTGACAGGACGCCGGCCGGAAAAACTGTCTGCCAATCGGGATTTTGTAATTTGGGAGATGCTTTTTGGAATCGGAAAAATCTTTTTATAAACAAACACAATAAATCTCTTGCATTCGTTTTTTTACGGCAGTAGTATCCGCAACGGTTCAGGGACTGCCCCACTTCCATCTTGGAAATGGGGCTACACCTCTATGGGCGTGTTTGCAAAGTCAATTCGCAGCCTCTCGCGAAGTGCCTGTAATGTGGCGCAGGCCTATGTATTGCTACTCATGGCCCCGTTCCCCCGGAATTTTCTCGATTCGCTAGTTCCTCCCACGCAGCCAGGCTTAACCATCGACCCAAAGTTTATTGCCCAGTTCTTTTACGAGGAGGCGGCATGATCCGTCCCGTACCCTTCTGCAGAAACCGTTTTTCATTGATGCATCTCATCTCCTGTGCGCTGGCGCTCACTCTACTCTTACTGGTGAGCGGCCAGAGCGCCTTGGCTATCCCGGCGTTTGCGAGAAAATACGGGATGCCCTGCTCGGCGTGTCATGAGGCCTGGCCCAAGCTGAATAATTTTGGCCAGACGTTCAAGGACAACGGCTATCAGATGGGCAACGATCGCGATGCCCCCATCTTCCAGCAGCCGGCTTACTGGCCGATTGCCCTGCGCATGACTCCCAACTGGCACCGCGAGAGCGTGAATCGCACGGATATCGATAGTCCGGCGACGGGGTTAGTTAGTGAAGGACAGCTCACCACCCACGGGTTCGATCTGTCTGGCATGGATATGCTCACGGCGGGAACGCTCGCGAAGAACATCAGCTTCTTACTGGTGCCTTCGGCGGATGAAACCGGCGCGTTCCACTTTGAATCAGCCAGCGTTCGTTTTGACAACCTGCTGCACAGCAGCTGGTTGAACGTGAAGGTCGGGAAGTTCGAACTGGACAACGTGATTTCAGAAAAGCGCATGCTGACCCTTTCCGGGAACGGCGGGTATTACCAGGGTTACCACTTCCAGCCGGCCACGGAAGACACGAGTCTCTTCACTTTTGGAATTGGCGACAACCAGCTGGGCGCGGAGCTTTCCGGACATTCGAGAAACGATTACACCCGTTACTCCGTAGCGTTGCTGAGCAGTAACGACGGGAACGTGGATACGCCCAACGGGCACGGCTACGACACTTTCCTGACTTTCAGCCAGGCGTTTCAGGCCGGGAGTCTGGGCCTGCAGCGCGTAGGAGCCTTCGCGTATATCGGACGCGCGCCGACGTATCACACGCTGATAGCCGGGGATTCCACACTAGGCGACGGCTTAGGGCAAAAATCGTTCACACGGGCGGGCTTTTTTGGCCTGTGGTATTACAAGAAACTGGATTTCACCACGATGTACGTTCACGGGAGCGACAACGCCTTCCTCGGAACGAACACCCCGTCTTATCTGGCGCTTCCCGACGGAGCGCGCAGCCCCTCCTGGAATATCGGCACGATCGAGACGCACTACACTTACAGCCCGCAGTTGATCCTCATCAACCGGTATGAACTGGTGCGCATGTCGCAACAGGCGCTGCCGGGTCTGCCAGGGAATCTGGGCGACGTGGATGTACTGACGTTTGGTTACCGCTACTATCCGTTCATTTCGAGCCGCGCGGGTTTCGCGTTCCATAACGAATATTCGATTCTCCGGCAAAGAGGCGTATCGCCGATCAACGGCGCGGACGTCACCAGCAGCAGCCTGTTTTTGGGCTTTGATTTTATTTTTTGAGGACGGGAGACCAACATGCGCGCAAACAAACCTAACGTGAAGTGGATGTACCTCGCGGCCGTTGCGCTACTGGCTCTTCCGTCCTTAGCAGTGGCGCAACAGGCCACGTCGGACCAAGGCTCGGCGCAACCCGCCACGCCATCGGGCCCGACGCAGCAGGCTGCGGCGGCAGTGCCGGCGCGCTTGACGCATCAGGAATCTCACGTCGGCAAACTGACGGGTCATTCGGAGCACGGCAAGCAGCTGTATTACCGGTTCTGCTGGGGCTGCCATGGATTTCGCGGAGATGGAAATGGCGAGAACGGTCCATATCTGAATATCCTGCCACGCAACTTTGTGGCTGCGACTTTCAAATGCCGTTCCACGCCTACGGGGACGCTGCCAACCGACGAAGATCTTTTCAATTCGCTGGGACGCGGGCTGAACAATTCTAATATGCCGTCATGGATCTCGCTGACCGACCAGCAGCGCGCCGACATGGTGGCCTTCATCAAAACGTTTTCGCCACGCTGGGCCACGGAAAAGCCTGGCGACGCAGTGAACGTTCCGGCCGAGCCGCCCGTGAACGTCGCCAGCATCAAGCATGGCCAGGAACTATTCCAGAAACTGGAATGCTGGAAGTGCCACGGGCCGGAAGGCCGTGGCGATGGGCCCTCCGCTTCGACGCTCACGGACAGCAATGACCAACCCATCCGTCCCTACAATTTCGCCGCGGGCTCAAGATTTAAATGCGGAACTACCAATCACGATCTATACAAAATATTTATGACCGGCCTGGACGGAACGCCAATGCCCTCTTTCGCGGACAACATCAAGCCCGAGGATGCTTGGGACCTGGTGCACTATCTGCGCACCTTGCAGGTGACGCACAAGAGTCCGGAACTGGCCATCTGGATGGGCACCAAGGAAGGCGCCGAAACCGTGAATGCGCAGAGAATTTCGGGCACGCCGACAGGTTCAGGAATCAAGCAATAGGTTTCTGGCAATAAACTTCAGGGGGAAACGCATGCGCAACAAGCAAATCATCACCACAGCTTTTTTGTTGACTGGCGTAGCAGCGGTGTCCTTCGCCGGACCGGCAGGCCGGCCCGCGGGCGGCACGGTGAGCGGGAAAGTAACGTACGAAGGCACACCGGCGAAACAGAAGCCCATCGATATGTCCAAGGAGCCAAGTTGCGCCAAGCAATATGCAACCCCGCCATCCACCGAGACGGTGGTTACCGGGCCGAGCAACGCGCTGGATAACGTGGTGGTGTACGTTTCCGCCGGGGCTCCCGACGAAAGCGCGCCGTCCCAGGCGGTGACCTTTGATCAGAAGGGCTGCCGGTATATTCCGCACGTGCTGGCCTTTCAGACGAGCCAGGAGCTGAAGATTGTTAATAATGACCAGACCTCCCACAACATTCACCCGCTGGCGAAAGTAAATCATGAGTGGAACAAGTCGCAGCCGCCCGGAACTCCCCCTCTCTCTGAGAAATTTGAAAAAGAAGAATTCATTCCAGTGAAGTGCAACGTACATCCCTGGATGCACGGTAACTTCGCGGTGATGAAGAATTCTCACTTCTCGGTGTCGAAAGATGGCGCGTTCACGCTAGCGAACCTGCCGGCCGGAAAATATACGATTACGGCTTGGCATGAATCCTACGGGACACAAACGCAGGATGTCACCGTTTCAGGCAGCGAGACGAAGAGCGTGAATTTCGTCTTCAAAGCCAAGCCCTACTAGATCGTCTCAGTGCGGACGCGGCGCCAGTCGCGTGCGTCTGGCCTGTAGCCGCACACTTGGAGCCTTTTCTAAGAGCGCGGGGTTTCACTGAGCAACTATCGGTAAAGATTAGCGCGCCAAGACAAGCTTCTTTCGGCTGCCAGAGGTGTTATGGGTAAGTTTTTCGCGATCATTCTGGTCACTATCGCCATCGCCTCCGCTTATCCCATCGTGGCGCATCTGTACGTCCAACCAGAGGATATTTCCACGCATGGCCACGCGATTGACGAGCAGCTCGCGGACACCATGGCGGAAAGCGGATTTGCTTTTCTGGGTGCTCAACTGCTCCTGGCATTTTTCGTGTGGAAATTCAGCGAACGCAAAGACGGCGGAAAAGTCCGGCATTTGCCCGGCGGCGCAAAGGTCATGGTGGTGGCGGCCTTTATCCTGGTGGGCACCGAAGTTCTGGCACTGGGCGTTTTTGGTCAAAAGGCCTGGGCCAGTGTTTATTTCTCTCCCGCCAAGGCGGATGCCTTACAGGTTCAGGTGCAGGCCGGGCAATTCGCATTTTATTTCCGCTACCCGGGCGCGGATGGAAAGTTCGGCGCGCTGCACCCCGACAAAATTGATGAGGGAAACTCTAATTTCTTCGGACTCGATCCCGCCAATGACGTCGAGGCCCGCGATGACGTGGTAGCCGCGGAGTTGGCCGTTCCCGTGGATAAAGAAGTCCACTTGCTGATGCACGCCAAAGACGTGGGCCACTCTTTTTACGTGCGTGAGTTGCGCCTGCAGCAGGATTTTGTTCCCGGCCTGGATTTGTCGCTGCATTTTACAGCCACCAAGCTTGGCAAGTACGAAATCTTGTGCACGCAGCTTTGCGGCCTGGGGCACTACAACATGAAAGCTTACCTGGACGTCATGTCGCAGGAAGATTTTGAGAAGTGGATGAAGGAAAAAGTTTCCGAACAATAGCTTGGATGTACCCGTGATCACGCGGAATTGTCCTTCGCATATCACGGTTTCCTAGCGAGGTAGGCATGCAGGAAGCGTCTCCGGCACCGGTTCACGTCCACGCACCGCCAACAGGATTTCTTCGTAAACACGTTTTCAGCCTGGACCACAAAGTGATCGGCCTGCAGTACTACGGACTGGCGCTTGCAGCCGTGACTCTAGGCATGGTGCTGTCTTGGCTGATGCGCCTGCACCTGGTGTGGCCGACGGCAAAGATACCCGGGCTGGATTTGATTTCGAAAGTTGGCGCGCCTGGTGGGGTGATCACTCCGGAATATTATTTATCACTGCTCACCATGCACGGAACGCTGATGGTTTTTTTCGTGCTGACCAATGCGCCGTTTGCCGCCTTCGGAAATTATTTTTTGCCCATCCAGATCGGGGCGGAAGACATGGCCTTCCCGCGGTTCAACATGATGTCCTTCTGGACGACCTTTGCGGCGTTTTGTGTTCTCGTTCTGGCATTTTTTATCCCCGATGGTCCGCCGATTTCAGGGTGGACCGCTTACGCGCCGTTGAGCGCGGTGGGTTCTGACGCCGGGCCGGGACTCGGGTGGGGACAGAACCTCTGGGCCATTTCGATCGCACTTTTCTGCGCCGGTTCATTGCTCGGCGCACTTAATTTTATTGCCACAACTTTAGATCTGCGCGCCAAAGGCATGACGTTGATGCGCATGCCGATCTGCACGTGGGCCTGGTTTATCACCTCGTGCATTGCGCTGCTGGCGTTTGCGGTATTGCTGCCAGCTTGCCTGCTTTTGATTCTGGATCGTACCGCGGGAACCAGCTTTTTTATTCCTTCCGGCCTGGTAATCAGCGATCGATTGCAGAACCACTCCGGCGGATCGCCACTCTTGTGGCAGCACTTATTCTGGTTTTTCGGGCACCCCGAGGTGTACATCGCGATCTTGCCGTCCATGGGCATCGTTTCGCATGTGTTGATGGCCAGCATGCGCAAGCCGCTGTTGAGCGCCAAGGTCATCATCTATTCCATGCTGTCCATCGGATTCCTCAGCTACATGGTCTGGGGACACCACATGTTTGTGAGCGGCATGAATCCTTTTTCGTCGCTGCTGTTTTCTTTTCCCACGCTGACGATCACCATTCCGGCGACCATCATGACCTTGATATGGCTCGGCAGCCTTTATGGCGCGAACCTTCGCATGACCTCCGCAGCGTTGTTCGCGTTGGGATTTATTTCCATGTTTGTCAGCGGCGGGGTCAGCGGATTCTTTCTGGCGCAACCGTCCATTGATATTTACCTGCACGCCACGTATTTCGTGGTCGGACATTTTCATATGGTTATGGGTGTGGCTTCCATCTTCGGCGTTTTTGCCGGCACGTATTTCTGGTTCGGCAAGATGACCGGACGAATGCTGAACGAAACAATGGGAAAGGTGCACTTCTGGGTCACCTTTATCGGGACATACTGTATCTTCATGCCATTTCACTACCTGGGGTTGGTCGGCAACGTGCGGCGCTACTCTTCGTTCGTCGACGATTTCATGGGTCCGCTGATGCCAGTACATAAATTCATCACTATCGCTGCACTGGTCACCGGAGCCGGGCAACTCGTTTTCCTTTTCAATTTATTTCACAGTCGCTTCTGGGGTAAGCCTGCACCGGCGAATCCGTGGGAGGGAACATCGCTGGAGTGGAGCATTCCCTCACCTCCGCCATGGAACAATTTCGGTAGCGTCCATCCGGTGGTTTATCACGACTCTTATCAATACGGAGTGAAGGGTTCGCAGGGCGATTACGTCATGCAGGATTCGCCTGAGCAGATAGTGGGCGGGTAAGCGGAGCCTTGGCCCCAACGAGCACGAATAAATAAATGTCGACGACCACCTATACACCCACGGGAATCCACGCCGTTCCGCACGCAAGCGGAATGGCGGTTGCTAAAGCGCGCACCGCGGCGGAGGGAGCTTCGCGAAGCGGTATCTGGGTGGCGATTTTCGCGATTACCATGTCTTTCGCGGCATTTACCAGTGCGCTTTTCGTGCGCGAAGGTTCAGCGGGTGACTGGACGCACCTGGTGTTGCCGCGGATTCTATATGCCAACACGCTGGCGTTGTTGCTGAGCAGTATTACAGTGCATAGGGCCAGCAAAGCCATCCAGTCGCGCACCTATCTGGAGCCGCAAACAGTGAGCACCGTTATGGCCTGGCTGGTGGCTACCTTTGCGCTGGGGTTGCTGTTCATCGCGGGACAGTACGAGGCCTGGCGTCAACTGGCGGCGCAAGGGCTTTTTCTGGCAACAAATCCCAACAGCTCGTTTTTCTATGTTTTCACCGGAATGCACATTTTGCACCTGCTCGGGGGGATTGCGGCGCTGGTGTATTTGATCGGCCGGCTGGCCGGAAGCTATACAACGTTCCGTCGGGCGGCGTTTGCCAACACAACGATTTACTGGCACTTCATGGGCGTGCTTTGGGTCTATCTGCTGCTGGTATTGCGCACGAAGATTTGATCGCTGGTCTGGGAGAGCCACGTTGAGCGAGTCAGAAATCGCCATTCACGGCCACGGCGCGATGATGGAAGCGTCGCCTTACGCGATTCCAACGCGGAAGTTGACGATGTGGCTGTTCATCATTTCCGATGCTGTGACTTTCGGAGCTTGTCTGTTTGTTTACGGTTACCTGCGCTACGCGAGTACCGATTGGCCGACGCCATTCAAGTTTAATCCCAGCATATTGAACGTAGTCATCATGACCTTTGTGCTCATCACCAGCAGCCTGACGATGCTGGGCGCGGTGGATGCTGCGAAGGCCGGTGACCAAGCCAAAACCACGCGGTTCATGTGGTCCACGATATTTCTGGGTGCGCTTTTCGCGGGGCTGCACATTCGCGAATGGTTCGAGCTGATCCACGACGGCGTGCGGATGTTCAATAATCCGTGGGGATCCTCGCTTTTTGGAGCGACGTTTTTCAGCATTACCGGACTGCATCTGCTTCACGTGGTCAGCGGCGTCATCGCGCTGATGGTGGTGTGGCGCGGTTTTAATCGCGGCACGCTCACGGCTGGACACGTGGAGACCACCGGACTGTACTGGCACTTCGTCGACCTGGTGTGGATGTTTGTGGTGCCCATGGTTTATCTGCTGAGCATTCAGCGCTGAGGAATTCTTATGACCGATCGAGCTTCCGTTACCGCGCCATCAACCTCCGGAAATGTGATCGCCAAGTACCTTCCGGTGTATTTCACGTTGCTGGCCATTGCCGGCCTGGAAATATTCCTGGCCTACAGCGATTTCTCCATGACCACGCGGCTGGTCGTGCTGCTGATTATGGCGGTTTTCGGCGCAGGGCTGGCCCTCATGTATTTCATGCACCTTGCGCGGGAGCGGCCCAGCCTGTTTTTGTCGCTGATTCCCTCCGCGATTTTCGTACTGCTCATGATGAACGCGATCTGGACGGACAGTGCGCGATTGCTGCACCTTAAGCCTTTTGCGCACTGAAGCGCTGAGGCCAATGAGAAGTGCGGGCAGGAAGGGGAGTCAGAGTATGAAGAACCGGGCAAAATCGGCAATCGGGGAGCGCCAGCTGTTTTGGTGGCTGCGCAGCTTCGCGGTGGTCGCCGCCAGCCTGCTGCTTCCGGCCTTTTCTTTTGCGCAGAATTGCGCGCTGTGCTACACGCAGGCAGCAGGCTCCGGCTCGCGCATGATTCATGCACTGAAAAGCGGCATTTTGATCCTGATGATTCCGCCGATGGGTATCTGCATCGGGCTCACGGTGATGGCTTACAAGAAGCGTAACCAGTTCAACGAAGATTTCCAGAAGGACGATTAACCCTTCTGTCCTCTTACAGCTTCACCGGTCCTTCTCGTTTTCCAGTGATTCCCGCACTTTTTCTAGTTCTTTGCGCACGGATTTTTGTACGTCGGGGTACGCCAGATGCAAGTCGTTGAGCGCCGCCACTACGGCAGAGGCCACTACTACCCGCGTGAACCATTTGTTGTCGGCGGGGACCACGTGCCAGGGCGCATATTTGGTGGCGGTGTTCTGGACGGTCTCCTCGTAGGCATTCTGATAATCCTTCCAGAAGCCCCGTTCCTTGACGTCGTCCATTGAAAACTTCCAGTTCTTTTTGGAATCTTCGAGACGCTCCAGAAAGCGCTTTTTCTGCTCCTTTTTGGAAAGGTGAAGGAAAAATTTCATCACCAGAATCCCATTGCGCGTCAGGTAACGTTCGAAGGCGTTGATATCTTCAAAGCGTTCTTCCCAGATATTTTTGGTGAAAGCGCTGGTCGGGAGTTTTTCGTGGTGCAGCACGGAGGAATGCACCCGGACCACCAGAGTTTCTTCGTAGTAGGAGCGGTTGAAGATGCCGATCTTGCCGCGCTGCGGCAGAAGTTTGTGGCAACGCCAGAGATAATCATGATCGAGTTCCTCAGTACTGGGCGCTTTGAAGGACCACACGTCACAGCCTTGCGGATTCACGCCCGACATCACGTGCTTGACGAGGCCGTCCTTCCCAGACGCATCCATACCTTGGAAGATCAGCAGCACCGCCCAGCGATCTTGGGCATAGAGCTTTTCCTGTAAATCGCTGAGCAGCTCGACGCTTTGCTGCAACATCTTCTGGGCGTCATCTTTGCTTTTGAGTTCGCCGGTGTAGTCGGGATCGTGATCCTTGAGGCGAAATTTCTTGCCGTCGGTGATGCGGAAAGGCGCCGCGAACTGGGCGGCTTCTTTGCAGAATTTTTTGGTTTTCATGGCAATGACCAATTGTAGTGTACCGTCGCGCTTGGGAAAAGCGGCCCGCTGGTCTAGAGTCTCAAGCTTATTACGGCGATCAATTTGGGCGGTCCGAAGGTGATGGCTGAACAATGAGCGTTCTGGCGCGAAAACTTCGGCTTGCTGATTATTTTGCGCTGGCCTTCGGGACCATGGTCGGCGTCGGCTGGCTGGTGGTCATGGACGACTGGCTGGGGCGCGGCGGGCCGCTGGGCGCGATTCTGGGGTTTGCCATCGGTGGTGCGCTGCTGCTGCCGGTCGCCTACGTGTACGGGCAGTGGGTGGAGCGACTGCCGGACGCCGCGGGGGAAGCGGCTTACGCCGCGCAGGTATTTCCTCCGGCAGTGAGTTATTTCACCGGCTGGATGATGCTGCTGGCGTACTTCATCGTGTGCCCGTGGGAAGCGGTGGCGGTGGGGAAGCTGGCGGCCTACCTTTTTCCATCGCTGAATTCGTTGGAGCTGTATCGGATTGCCGGCCACCCGGTATTTTTGCCTCGGCTGCTGCTGGGACTGGCGCTGACGTTGTTTATCGGATTTATAAATTATCGTGGAGTGCGCGCGAGCGCCACCTTTCAGAATTGGTCGGCGGGATCGGTTTTAGCGCTGTTTATGGTGATACTGGTGGCCAGTGCAGCGCATGGATCACCGGCCAATTTCGATCCGGCATTCAGTGCAACGCCGCTGGTTTCCATTTTTCTGACGTTGCAGATTGTTCCCTACTTCATGACGGGATTCGAATCCGTTCCCAAAGCGGCGGAAGAGGCCCATCCGGGATTTAAGGCTCGCGGATTTTCGCGCGCAATTTTTGTTGCCGTGATTGTGGGAGCGGGATTTTATGTACTGGTTACGGCGGCGGTGGCTTACGTCGCGCCGTGGCAAGGATTGTTGGGGAAGCCGTTCGCGACGGCGGTGGCGTTTGAGCAGGGGACGGGCGCGCCGTGGCTAGTGCGCGTGGTCATGGCCTCGGCGATGCTGGCATTGTTCGAATGCTTCAACGGTAATTTCGTGGCATCGAGCAGATTGCTCTTTGCGTTTGGCCGGCGCGGGACGATTTATTCCGGTTTCGGCAAGGTGCATGAAACATTTCTGACGCCTTCCATTGCGATTGTGGGGATCTCATCCGCCACGGTTGTGGGTTTGCTGCTGGGCGACGCCATTCTCGTGCCGGTCACGGAAGTGGGCTCCATGGCCGCGGCGACCGGATGGTTCATGGCCTGTCTTTCGTTCTGGATGGTGGAGAAGCGGGCGGGTAAACGGGTGATTACCTCGCTGGGGATCGCGGTTTCGTTGTTGCTGCTGTTGATGAAATTGTTGCCGGTGTTTCCCGGCCATTTCTCCGGGGCAGAGTGGGTCGCGCTGGGAATTTGGCTGATGGCGGGAGTGCTTCTGCGGCGTGGATAGTTTCGCGCCGACACGGTCATGTATACTTTTGACGCTTGGAAAAACCTGATCATACCTGATGATTCCATTCCTACATCTGGGCCCGCTGACCGTTCCAACATTTGGATTGATGGTCGCTACTGGCTTGCTGGTCGCGGCGTACGTATTGCAGGCGGATTTCGACCGGCGGCGGGCGGCGTTCGAACCGGCCCAAAAAAGCAAAAATACTCAGCCACAGCGTAAGGACGAGGGTTTCCTAATTATCGGAATTGGCGGCTTTGCGGGATTGGTCGGAGCACGTCTTTATCACGTACTGGAAAGCCCGAGCGAATTTTTTGCCGATCCGTGGCCACCACTCTTTAGTCGATTCGGTTTTGCGTGGTTCGGCGGCTTTCTTGGCGGGCTGATCGCGCTGATCATACTGGCGCGTTATTTGAAGATCCCACTGCTGCAATTTCTGGATATCTGCTCCCCGGCCGCAGCAGTCGGTTACGCGATTGGAAGAATCGGATGCCTGCTGTCGGGTGACGGTGATTATGGCCGGGCTACTTCACTGCCGTGGGGGATGAGCTTTCCGAATGGTGTGGTGCCTACGACCGACCGAGTACATCCGACGCCGCTGTATGAGTTTTTTATCTGGCTCGCTATCGCGGCATTTCTTTGGCATCTGGGAACGAGAACGCTGCAAGAGCCCGAAGCCGGAGGTCAGATTTTCTGTGGTTACCTGATCCTGACCGGCATTGCGCGATTTCTGATTGAAATCATACGCATCAACCCACGTTCGTTCTTTGGCCTTTCGAACGCACAGGCCGCGAGTGTGGTTTCCATCGCGGCGGGAGCAATATTGTTGTGGCGCATCAAGAGCAGAAAAAATACGTGAGCGGCGCGCTGCCTAAAGCACCTGGCGCAGAACGTATTGCAAGATGCCGCCGTGGCGGTAATAGACCACTTCTTCGGGCGTATCGGCCCGAGCAATGGCAGAGAACGTTTTTTCCGGGGCGCCGGCAAGTTTTGCTTTCACGTGGATGAGTTTTTTCGGCGCCAGCGACGAGATACCCTCAATCTCGAAGGCTTCGTGGCCGCTCAAGCCCAGAGTTTCACGTGTTTCGCCGGACTGAAACTCCAACGGCAAAACTCCCATACCAATCAAATTGCTGCGGTGAATGCGCTCGTAACTTTCGGCGATGACAGCGCGGACGCCCAGGAGTCGCGTGCCTTTGGCGGCCCAGTCGCGCGAGGAACCGGAACCATATTCTTTACCTGCCAGGACTACCAGGGGCACCCCTGCTTCGCGGTAACGCACCGCCGCATCATAAATGGACATTTTTTCGGAATTGTCGAGATACATTGTCCAGCCACCCTCGGTCCCGGGAGCCAGTTGATTACGCAGGCGGATATTCGCGAAGGTGCCGCGCATCATGACTTCATGATTGCCGCGGCGTGCGCCGTAGGAATTGAATTCGTGCGGCTTAACGCCGTGAGCAATCAGATATTTTCCGGCGGGGCTGTCCACGGGGATGGAACCCGCGGGAGAAATGTGATCGGTGGTTACGCTGTCGCCGAGCATGGCCAGCACGCGCGCGCCGTGAACATCGGAAAGCGCCGGCGGCTCTTTGGGCATGTTGTCGAAATACGGCGCCAGCTTGATGTACGTGGAGTTGGGATCCCACTTGTAAATGTCGCCCTGCGGGACGGGCATGGATTTCCAGTGGGCATCGCCTTCAAAAACCTGCGCGTACTGATTGCTGTACATCTGTGAGGTGACGGCGTCGCGAACGGTCTTTTCGATTTCCTGAGGAGTGGGCCAGATGTCTCGAAGGTACACGGGTTTGCCGGTGGTGTCGTTGCCGAGCGATTCGGTGGTGAGGTCGAGGTCCATGCGGCCGGCAAGCGCATACGCGACGACCAGCGGAGGCGAGGCGAGATAATTCGCGCGCACCAGCGGGTGGATGCGCCCTTCAAAATTACGATTTCCACTGAGCACGGCGACCGCCACCATGTTGTTGTCCTTTATCGCGGCGCCGATGGCATCGGGCAGCGGGCCGCTGTTGCCGATGCAGGTAGTGCACCCGTAACCCACGAGGTGGAAATTCAACTTGTCGAGATACTCAGTGAGTCCGGCGGCCTGAAGGTAGTCGGTGACTACTTTTGAGCCGGGCGCGAGGCTGGTTTTCACCCAGGGTTTTACGGTCAGGCCGCGATCCACTGCTTTTTTTGCCAAGAGCGCGGCGCCCAGCATCAGCGAAGGATTCGAAGTGTTGGTGCAGCTGGTAATCGCGGCGATGACCACGGCACCGCTCGACAAATCGAAGGAGTCGCCATTATTTTTTACAGTGGCATGAGTCTGCGTTGATCCTTCGACTACCTTAGCGAAAGAAGTTTTCGCGTTGCGAAGGGCTACGCGATCCTGCGGTCGCTTGGGTCCCGCAACTGTGGGTTCCACTGATCCCAAATCGAGCTCGAGGGTGCCGTTGAAATCTGGCGCCGATGTTTCGTCGGTGCGAAAGAGCATTTGCTCTTTGCAGTAGGCTTCCACGAGCGCGATTTGCTCCGTGGGCCGCGCGGTGAAGCGCAGGTACTCGAGAGTTTCGGCGTCTACCGGGAAGAAGCCCATGGTGGCACCGTATTCGGGGGCCATGTTGGCGATGGTGGCGCGATCAGGAACGCTGAGCGAGGACAGTCCCGAGCCATAAAATTCCACAAATTTTCCGACTACTCCGCGCTTGCGCAGCATTTCCGTGACGGTGAGGACCAGATCGGTAGCGGTAGCGCCTTCGCTGAGTTTGCCGTGCAACCGAAAGCCGACAACCTCCGGAACCAGCATGGAAGAGGGCTGGCCGAGCATGGCGGCTTCCGCTTCAATACCGCCGACTCCCCAGCCGAACACGCCAAGGGCGTTAATCATGGTGGTATGCGAATCAGTGCCCACCACGGAATCGGGATAGGCCTGTATTTTGTCTCCGCTGGGCATGGCGCAGACAACGCGCGCGAGATATTCGAGATTTACCTGGTGGCAGATGCCAGTGTCGGGCGGCACCACCTTGAAATTGTGAAATGCGGTTTGTCCCCAGCGGAGAAAAGCGTAACGCTCGACGTTGCGCTGAAATTCCAATTCAGCATTCAGTCCAAAAGCGTTGATGCTGCCGAAATTGTCCACCTGCACGGAATGATCGATCACCAACTCTGCGGGGAACAGGGGATTGATGCGCTTGGGATTCCCACCCATGCGTTGCACGGCCTCGCGCATGGTTGCGAGATCCACAATAGCGGGAACGCCCGTGAAATCCTGCAACAGAACGCGCGCGGGCATGAAGGCGATTTCTTTTTCCGGCGTACCGGGCTTCCAATTGGCCAGGGACTGAATATCGGGGGCGTGCACGAAGCGGCCATCTTCAAAGCGCAGAAGATTTTCGAGCAGGATGCGAAGGGAGAAGGGCAACTTGGAAAGATTGGCGACGCGATTTTTCTCGAGAGCTTCCAGACGGTGAATTTCGAAGCTTTGCGCACCTACGCGCAGCGTGTCTCGGGTGCCAAAAGAGTTTCCTGCGGAGATGGCCATCCTCTCGGTCCTTTCGCGAGTGCCCAGCCCTCCATCATAACCGAAATCGAAATACCTCGCGGACGGCTATACTGGTGGGACGTGCCGACTTCAGCAAAAATCGTTTTGATTTCCACCTATGAGCTGGGACGCCAGCCTTTTGGCCTGGCTTCGCCGGCGGCATGGCTGCGGAAACGCGGCCACAGCGTCGTTTGCCTGGATCTCGCGCGGCAGGAGTTGAATGAAACGGCGGTTCAAGACGCCGACCTGTTCGCCATCTATTTGCCGATGCACACCGCGACTAGGCTGGCCGCGCAACTGCTGCCGGTTTTGCGAGCCCAAAATCCGCGCGCACATCTCTGCTGTTACGGCTTGTATGCCCCGATGAATGCGGAGTATTTGCGCAGCCTAGGTGTCGGGACCATTCTCGGCGGCGAATTTGAACATGGACTGGCGCATCTTGCGGAACGATTGGCGGATGCGAACGGGAATGGTAACGCGCTGCGGGCGCAGGAAGAGCCGTTAATCTCACTAGAACGTTTGCCATTTGAAGTGCCGGATCGCGCGGGCTTACCGGCGATCGAAAAGTACGCGCACCTTATTATTCCCGGCGACGGCTACCGCGTGGTGGGTTCAACGGAGGCTAGCCGGGGCTGCAAACATTTGTGCCGGCACTGCCCGATTGTTCCCGTGTACAACGGCGTATTTCGCATCGTGCCGCGAGAGATTGTCCTGGAAGACGTAAGGCGGCAAGTGGTGGCGGGCGCACAGCACATTTCCTTCGGGGACCCAGACTTTTTCAACGGCATCGGCCATGCCATTCCACTGATAGAAGAATTTCATCGCGAATTTCCAACGGTAACTTATGACGCCACCATCAAAATCGAGCACTTGAGAAAATATGAGGAATTGCTGCCGAAACTGAAGGAGACGGGATGCCTTTTCGTGATTTCCGCGGTGGAATCGGTGGACGACGCCGTTCTTGCGGCGCTGGATAAAGGCCACACCCTGGCGGATTTCCTTCATGTGGTATCTGCTTTTCGCACACTGGATATGACGCTGCACCCCACATTTGTGCCCTTTTCTCCGTGGACTATCTTGAAAGGTTATTTGGATTTGCTGCGGGTTATTAATGAGCAGGGACTGATGGAAAATGTCGCGCCGATTCAGCTAGGCATTCGTCTACTGATACCGGAAGGCTCTCGAATGCTGGAGTTGCCGGATATTCGCAACGCCATCGAGCCGTTCGACCCACAATCTCTGGTGTATCCGTGGAAAAATGCTGACGCTCGCGTGGACGAGTTGAGCGAAACAGTACAGGAAATTGCATCTGTTGCGGACCGCGAGAAAACCAGCCGCTCGGTGGCGTTCGAACGTGTCTGGAGGGCCGCGCATGCCGTTGCTGGTATCGATGCGCCGGAATTGGAGAAGTCTTTTACGGCCCAAGCGGTGCCGTTCTTAAGCGAGCCGTGGTATTGCTGTGCCGAACCGACCAAGGATCAGCTCATTTCCATCGGTAAATCGCAGCCACCAGCTAGAATGCCCGCGGTTGCGGCGGACAATTTCATTTGATGCGGCCAGAGAATTCCGTTGTGCAAAATCCTCCTAGGCGCCTTCTTCTGTTCACCAATAAGCTGGGTTACCAGACGCGCAGCTTTGAAGAAGCCGCTCGAAAACTGAACACGGAAATAATTTATGTCACGGATCGCTGCCACCAGTTAGAGGATCCGTGGGGCGACCGGGCAGTTGCTGTCCATTTCGAGTCGCCGCAGACCGCGGCTGCCACGGTGGTCGAAGCGATGCGGGGTGCAGGCATCAACGGAATGCTTGCCTTGGGTGATCAACCGGTGATGGCGGCAGCTTACGCCGCGCGCGAGCTGGGAATTCCTTACAACCATCCGGCCTCAGTGGAAGCTTGCCGCTCGAAATTCCGGATGCGCGAGGTTTTTCGAGATGCCGGGCTACCCACACCCTGGTTCAGGACTCTCCATCTGGACCCCCTACCTGAGCCGTCTCTGTTGGGAATGTCTTATCCGTGCATATTGAAGCCACTGTCGCTTTCAGCCAGCCGTGGAGTGATCCGCGCAAATAATCGCGATGAGTTTGTTATTGCTGCACAGCGTATCCGCAAGCTATTGCAGTCCCCGGAATTGCGTTCGAGTAATGAATCGAATCTCGGCCGAGTAATGGTCGAAGGATACATACCCGGGCAAGAAGTGGCGGTGGAGGGTATGGTCAGCGATGGAGTGCTGCGAGTGCTGGCAATTTTTGACAAGCCCGATCCACTGGAAGGTCCGTACTTCGAGGAAACCATCTATGTGACGCCTTCCAGGCTCACGCCAACCGAACAGCGCGCCATTCAGACGTGCACGCAAGAAACTGTGCGAGCAGTGGGATTAACGCAAGGACCCGTGCATGCAGAATTCCGGGTCGGGGTTGACCACGCGGAAGGGGATCAGGTGTGGCCGCTGGAAATTGCGGCGCGGCCTATCGGCGGGCTGTGTGCCAGGGCCCTGCGATTTGTTGCCGGGCACGAGAGTGTCCCTGAAAATTTGGATCACACCCCAAGCACCGGTGAGGTCGCGAGTATCGGACTGGAAGAGTTGCTGCTTCGGCACGCCCTGCATGAACCAGTGGACAGGTGGGAGCGGGAGGCAGCGGCTTCGAGCGTGATGATGATTCCGGTGCCGCGCAGCGGAATTCTGGAGAAGATCGAAGGCGAAGAATCGGTGCGCTCCAGCACCGGAATTTCTGAACTGGTGATCACCGCTCGACTTTACGATTACATTGAGGCCTGGCCGGAGGGTTCGAGTTACTTGGGATTTTTGTTTGCAAAATCACAGACACCGGAAGATGCCGAGCAGGCACTGCGCGCCGCTCACGCGAAGCTACGATTTACGATGGCGGAGAGACTGCCGGTGCAGCATCCACTGCGGCCTGGGTGATAGAAGGAGGCGCTACAATTGCGCGAGCGCCGCAGATCAGCCTTTAGCTTTCGGCGCTACGTAGCCTTCCGGAAGTTTCGAGCCTTCGCCGAAGAAAAACTGCTCCATTTGTTCTTCCATGATTTTCTGTGAATTGGGATCCAGCGGATTCAAGCGATATTCGTTCATCACCATTTTGGAGTGCTCGATCCACAGTTTCCAGGCATCTTTCGACACGCTTTCATAGACCCGTTTTCCAAGTTCGCCTTTCCAGGGCACACGATCGAGGCCCGGCAGTTCCTTGTTGAACTTGACGCAGTGAACCATGCGGGGTGCGGGTTGATTGGCGGTCGGTGTTGCGCCACCGGATTCATTGGCCATAGCAATTCTCCTGTTGAGGCTGCTTTTTGACCTTACTGCATGTTTGGAGAAATTCCTAGCCGCGAAAGGACTACAAGAAAGGAGATGCTGCACAGCCTGCGTAGGGCGATCGTACAGTTCAACAAGGGCTCTTCTAGTTAGTAAGAGTATACTTAACGATAATGTCATAGGAATCTGATGGAGGGTTAGATTGTCATCTCCCATACAAAAGGTATTTCCCGGAGCTCTTGGCAACAGCTGGGCTGAGGAGATGCGAAGGTTCGCGAAGGAAAATACAGTCAAGCGTCTGGTGAATCAGGATAGCTCCTTGTGGCCGGCCAAAGAGCACCACATTCCAATGGTTAAAAGTAACCTGCGCTGGCTTAACCTCCCGGAACAAATCGGGCCATACGTGTCGAAAGTCACCGAAAGCGCCCGAACGGTGCAGGAAGACGGACTGGATCATGTCGTCTTCGTGGCCATGGGCGGATCCAACCTTGCGGGCGCCGCAGTGCTGGATTTGCAAGAAGCGAGCGCCAATAAGCGAATGTTCTTGCTGGACAGCACCGATACAGACGCCATCAGGGATGTGGAATCTAAGATTCCGCTGGCCAAAACACTCTTTGTTTTCTCCAATAAATCCGGAAAGCGCATCGAGACACACTGCCTGCTGCTGTATTTCCTGGACAAATTGAAGGGCGTGGGTATTGAGTCACCGGGAAGACACTTCATCGCGTTTACGGAACGAGATTCGTACCTGGCTTCCCTGGGGGAGCAGTACAAATTTCGCGATGTGTTTTTCGATCCACCAGGGATCAGCAGCCGTTACTGTGGATTGATTCACTTCAGCCTTTTCTTGACCGCTGTACTCGGCAGTGGCCCTGAGCAGTTGTTAAATACTATTATCGCAGCCAGAGACGCCTGCCGTCCTGAAGTGCCGGCGGAAGAAAATCCGGCGGTAGCGCTGGCTTCGTTTCTGGCCGCGGGCGAACGTAAAGGCTTCAATCGGCTTATTTTGCTGACCGAGCCTGAACTATTCTATTTTGCATACCGCATTGCTCATTTGACAGGCGCGAGCACGAGTAGTGCTGGGCGAGGATTTATTCCCATATTCGCGCAGCAAGCCTATGCGTTGGAGACAGTCAAGGAAAAATGCCTGGTAGTGAAACTTAGCTTGCTGAAGCAGGGACGCGCGGAGGTCCAGGAATTCACGGAACTGCGGGATGCCGGCGTGCCGATGGTCGAAATCGAATTGCAACAGCCCACCGATTTCGCCGCGGAAATTTTTAAGTGGGAGGTGGCGACGGCGTTGGCGTGTGTAGCGATGGGATTGAATCCGTTTGACGATGGACATAGGCAGGGAAATTTTGGAATACCATCGGATCAGCTGGAAAATATCGCGAATAAGCGCGAATCCGGGCTGCCGAGTGCCAGAGTAACGGAAGGTTCAACTAGGCTGTATGCGGAAGGGCGCACCAGGCGGATGATTTCAAATCTGAGCCTGCGAGAAGCGTTGCGAACGTTTCTGGAGTTGCGGAACCGTAACAGCTACATTGCGATTCTGCCGTTTTTCAAATTGATCCCGGAGTACATAGCTATACTTCAAGACCTGCGGGACCACATGCGTTATGCACTCGAAATGCCTGTGCAAGTGTCATCAGGGCCACGTTGTATCTACGCACTGGGAAGGATGTATAAGGACGGGCCTGCGAACGGCATCTTCCTAGTGGTGACAGCCGAGCCGCGGGAGGACCTGGTGATACCGGGGGCGGATTACACGTTCGGAGAACTGCACCTGGCATTGGCGATGGCCGAAGCGGAAGCCTTGGAAAATTCCTGGAAACCAACGATTCGGCTGCATCTGGCACAGGGCGCGGAAAAAGGTTTGAAGGAACTGCGCGATGTTGTTATACAGACCTTGGCCCAAATACACAAAAACGCGGGCTGACGAGCCCTTAGCTGGCCTCTGCTGGCTGGTGCCCGGCGCGAAATCGAAAGGCGGAGGACGCGTTCGTGGCGAAAATCACAACCATGTTCTGGGACATCGGTGGGGTCATTCTCAGCAATGGGTGGGGAAGGGCTTCGCGAGAACAAGCGGCCAAGTCATTTGACCTCGACTGGGAGGAATTTCAGGATCGCCACGATCTCTGTTTTCCCGCGTGGGACGCGGGCCTTATCACCATAGACGAATATCTGGACCGCACCCTGTTTCATCGCCAGCAGAGGTTCACTCGCGAACAATTCATTGAGTTCATGTTCGCACAGTCCCGAGAATTCCCGGGGTCCCGAAGGATCCTTGATGCTGTGACGGGTTTAAAGAAGTATTTTATTGGGGCGATTAATAACGAACCGCTGGAGTTGAATCGTTATCGCATCGATCTGTTTGAGCTGCGCCGAAATTTCGAAGTGTTCTTCAGTTCCTGCTACGTGCGTTCACGAAAACCGGAAGCGACCATATTCCGCGTGGCCCTGGAGGTGTCGCAGCGGCCTCCCGCGGAGTGTCTGTTCATAGACGACCGCCCGTTGAACCTGGAAGTACCCCGGCGGCTGGGCATGAACGTCATTCACTATAAGGATGCGGAAAGCTTGCTGGCGGAGCTGCGAAATTACGATGTTGAGGTATAGTTTCTGAAAGATTAAATCGGTTGAATGAAGCATTTTTGGTTGGAAGGGGCCTGTGATGGCGGATAACGGCAGGGCGTCGGGCGGCTATAGCGAGGCGGTCGAACCTTGCACCGTAGTGCTCTTTGGAGCTTCCGGAGATCTTGCCAAGCGCAAGGTGATTCCGGCCATGTATGACCTGGCCATTCACAAGTCACTGGGGCCGCAATACGCGATTGTGGGATTCGCTCGCACACCGATGAGTGATGAGAGCTTTCGCTCGGCGTTGGGTGAGGCGGCCAAGAGTATTTCGGAAGTTGGCCCCATCGATCCAAAACAATGGGATGAATTTGCCGGCAATCTGCATTATAGCCAGGGCGACTACGATGACCCGGAAGCGTACACGCGCCTGGCCAAGTGCCTCGTTGCGCTGGAAGCATCCAAGAAACTTGGCGGCAACAGATTATTTTATTTGTCCACGCCACCCGAAGTTTATCCGCACATCGTGGAGCAGTTGGGCAAAGCCGGGTTGGCGAAACCTGCGTCCGAGGGTTCCTGGGTGCGGATCATTATCGAAAAACCATTTGGGCGAGACCTGGCTTCCGCGAAGGAATTGAACAAGACCGTCCTGTGCGTGTTCGAAGAGAAGCAGGTTTACCGCATCGATCACTACCTCGGAAAAGATACGGTACAGAACCTGCTGGTGCTGCGCTTTGGCAATGGAATTTTTGAGCCGCTGTGGAATCGCAATTATGTAGACCACGTGCAGATTACCGCCGGAGAAACGCTGGGCGTGGAGCGTCGCGGCGGCTTCTATGAGAATACCGGCGCGCTGCGGGACATGATTCAGAGCCACGTGTTGCAGCTCACTTCGCTGGTGGCGGTGGAGCCGCCGGCTTCCTTTGACGCCACGTCGGTGCGCAACGAAAAACTGAAAGTGTTGCAGTCCATCCGGCCTTTCAATTTGGAAATGGTGGCGCAAGCGGTGGTGCGCGGACAGTACGCGCCGGGGCAAGTTGGCGGCAAGCCTGCGCTGGGCTACCGGCACGAGCAAGGCGTGAGTTCTACTTCGCGCACAGAAACCTTCGTAGCCGCGAAGCTTTTAATTGATAACTGGCGTTGGGCAGGGGTGCCATTTTATCTGCGCACGGGAAAACGGCTTGCCAAACGCAGCACGGAAATTGTCATCGAGTTTCGGCGTGCACCGCACATGGTTTTTCGCGAGCGCCATCTCGAGCCGAACCGCTTGGTGCTGAATATCCAGCCCGACGAAGGAATTTCGGTGTCCTTTGTGGCCAAGCGGCCGGGCACGGAAATGAGCATTGGCAACGTAAACATGGATTTCAAATACAAAGAGGGCTTCGGAGAAGCGCCGCGCAGTGCGTACGCCACGCTCGTAAATGATTGCGTGCGCGGTGATGCCACGCTGTTCGATCGCGGCGACAACGTGGAAGCGGCATGGTCTTTGATTGATCCGATTCTGGATGTCTGGACTGCGGCGAAAAGCGCTGCCGTTCCGCAATATGCTTCGGGCAGCTGGGGGCCACAAGAATCCGACACTCTTCTGGAACGTGACGGACGGCGCTGGTTCAATCCGGCTTAGGGCTGCACAGAATTTTTCGGAAATTTAAGCACAATTCAGGGGGCATTGGTGATCCTTGCCGGGGATGTGGGCGGTACGAAGTGTAACCTCGCGCTGTTTTCCGAGAAGGATGGCGTGCTCACGTCGGTCTTCAAGCAGCGGTTTGCGAGCAAGGAATTCGCACAGTTTGATCGCATCGTGAAAGAGTTTTCGCGCCAGGCCGCTCCCTACCTTGGCGGCGCGCGCATCGATGCTGCCGGCTTTGGCGTGGCAGGCCCGGTGATCAAGAATCGCGTGCGCGCCACGAACCTGCCGTGGACGGTGGATACCGACAATCTGGTCGACACCCTAAAAGTGAAGCAGGTGGTGATCCTGAATGACTTGGGAGCTACCGGCCATAGTATCGAACACCTGCCGCCCGAAGATTTTTGCGTGCTCAACCCGGGGAAATACGAGCACGGCGGCACGAGAGCATTGATTGCCGCGGGTACCGGATTGGGGCAGGGAATACTCGTGTGGGACGGAGGACGCTACCAGGTGGTGCCGTCCGAAGGCGGACATTCCGATTTTGCGCCGCACACAGAATTGCAGATCGAGTTGCTGCGTTTCATGCGTCGGCGCTACCCCCAAGTGAGCTGGGAGTTAATTTTGTCGGGGCGTGGCTTTCGAACATTGCACGAATTTCTGGCGCCGAACGTGAAACATCCCACTTTCGAAGATCCGGACGCGGACCCGGCACCGGAGATTACGCGACAGGGGTTGGATAAGTCTTGCCCGGTCTGCGTGGAGACGCTGGATTTGTGGACGAATATCTATGGAGCTGAAGCCGGCAATCTGGCGTTGAAAGTTCTGGCGCTTGGCGGTGTGTTCGTTGCCGGGGGCATCGCCGTGAAAATCCTGGACAAGATCAAGGATGGAACATTTTTTCAGGCGTTCCAGGACAAATGGAAATTCGAGCCAATGCTGAACAACATTCCGGTGTCGGTGATCCTGAATGAATCGGCTCCGCTGATCGGCGCAGCCTACGAAGCACTCGCGGCTATTGAAGAGTAGTTCCCCTGCCTTAGCCTGTCTTAGCTCCATAATTCTGTCACCCCTTAACGGCAACGTGAAAATGTCACCCCATGAGACAGGAGACATTCACGTTGAGTCAGAAGGAACTGCAACGAGTGAGCGTGATCAACGCATGCATCAAGGGAGAGATGGCGTGTGCCAGAGCCGCCGGACTCCTTGGTCTGAGCGTGCGCCAGATTAAACGCTTGAAGAAACGTATGCGCGAAGACGGGGAGGCGGCTCTGGCTCACGCCAACCGCGGCCGGCCCAGTCACCTCCGCCTGCCCAAGGACACGGCCACGCGGATCGTGCAACTGGCCCGCGGCACCTACGCTGGCTTCAACGATCACCATCTCTGCGAGAAGTTGGTCGAGCGCGAGGGCTTTTCCCTCAGCCGCGAAACCCTGCGTCGCTTGCTCCGCAAGAACGGTCTGGGCTCGCCACGCAAGCGCCGTGCTCCCGCTCATCGCCAGCGCCGCCTGCGTTCGGCTCGGCTCGGCGAATTGCTGCAACTCGATGGTAGCCCGCACGACTGGCTCGAAGGCCGCGGCCAGCGCCTCACTGCTCTCGGCATGCAGGACGATGCCACCGGAAAGATCCTGGCCGCACAGTTCTTTCTCTCGGAAACCACCTTCGGCTATCTCTGCTTGCTTCGACAGGTATTGCGCCGCCACGGCGTGCCGCTCGCCTTCTACGGCGATCACAGCGGCATCTTCGTCCGCAACGACGACGACTGGACCGTCGACGAACAGCTCGCTGGAAAACGCCAGCCTACGCAGTTCGGCCGCGCCTTGGAACAACTCGGCGTCACCTTCATCGCCGCCAATAGTCCGCAGGCCCAAGGCCGCGTCGAACGCCTCTGGGGCGTCTTGCAGGATCGCCTCACCAGCGAACTGCGTCTGGCCCAAGCGGCCAACATCGATTCCGCCAACGTCGTGCTGCGCAAATTCATCGCTGACTACAACCGCCGCTTCGCCCGACAAGCGCGCGAATCCGCAACCGCTTGGCGGGAAACGCCCGACTGTCTCGACCGTATCTGCTGCTTCGTGCACCAGCGTATCGTTAGCAACGACAACGTCGTGCAATGGGAAGGCCGTCGCTTCCAAATCCCGCAACAGGCTCACCGCTTCAGCTTCGCCGGCGCCAAAGTACAAATCTATCAGGCCCTCAACGGTCGCCTCTCGCTCTACTACGGCGACACCCGCCTGCAGCTCGCAGACTTGCCAGGGGGGTGACATTTTTATGTTGCTGTTAGGGTGTCAGAATCACGTTGCTACAACACGAGCGTCCGGGCCACGTGACTTTTGTGGCGCTGAGTTTACTGCTTGGGGGCGTGCGCCATGGTGGCGTGTGCGAGTCTTTCGAGTTCGCTGCGCAGGTTCAACCAATAGTCAGAACCTACTTCTGCAACGAACTGCGCATGCACGGCCCGCCAAAGTGGCAGACTGCGCTCCAGGGCTTTCTCGCCCTCGCTAGTGAGCTCCAGGAGGCGTTGGCGCATGGTGGTACGGCCCGAAATAGTGACCAGGCGCTGCTTTTTGAGCAGGCGAAGGCTGCGCGTCAACGTGGTGCGATCGATCACCAGGACATCGGCGAGCTGGCCCATGGAAACGGGTTGAATTTTGGCAATGCCCACGAGAATGGCGAACTGAGTGGAGCGCACGCCCGAGTCCTGCAGGGCGGTGTCATACATACGCGTGACGGCGCGAGCGGTTCTGCGGAAGTTTAAACTGGCGCAGTAGCCGGTGCCCCGGAGGTCGAGATTGGCAAGGGTAGCGCCCACAAACGGAAGCCTCATCTACTTGACTTGTATATACACCTAAGATATAACTTATGTCAAAGAGATGTCAACGTGTCTTGGCAATAAGAATTTGCAATTGGCCACTTACTAGTTTTTTGGCTCAAGGTCCGGGGTGAAGAATGAATTCCACGTCAGCAGCAACTGGCATGCAGTATCAGGGCGATCGCGCGGTGCCGTTAGGGATATTGCACAACGTGCGATACGTGCGATTCGGAGCTTTTCACCTGGATCTGCAGCAGCAAGAACTGTTTAAGGACGGTTCGCGCGTTCGCGTGCAGGGCAAGGTGTGCGAAGCGTTGATGATCCTGATTGCCAACTCCGGTGAGGTGGTGACACGCGAGACGCTCAGAGCGCACCTGTGGCCGATGGATACGCAGATCAACTACGACGCGAATGTGAACACCACGGTAAACAAATTGCGGCAGGTGCTGGGGGATTCGCCCGAGCGGCCAGCGTTCGTGGAAACGATTCCGCGCAAGGGCTACACGTTTATTGCTGCGGTGGAGTCGGTGGAAAAGCCGCCAATCGTCGAACCAAACATGGCGGTGACATCGCGGGGAAATTCATCTGAAAAGTCGGTGGCGCAGAGCGTCAGACGAGTTATCGACATGGCTGGAGCGTTGGGGTGGTTCACCGCGGGCGTTATTTCCTTGTTGATCGCCGCGATCCTGTTTGGAGCGGCCATTGTGCTGTTCGCGAATCGCGGCGTATAAGCGCCGTAGTTTGCCTGCCGGCGGTAAAAATGATTACAACGTGCCGCGGAGGCCGAGTGCATCGGCGTGTTCGCGCAATGCGGCGATGCAGAATTGCACGTGCTCCTCAAGTGGGATGCCTAATTCTTCAGCGCCCTTGCGAACATCGTCGCGGCTGACTCCCTTGGCAAAAGCTTTGTCCTTCAGGCGGCGTTTCACGGAGTCCACTTCCAGGTCGAGGATGCTTTTGGAAGGGCGCACGTAAGCGCAGGCGGTCAGAAAGCCGGCAAGCTCGTCGCAAGCAAACAAGGTGTGCTCCAACTGTGATTCACGCGGGACTTGCGTGTAGTCCGCGTGCGAGAGAATAGCGCGTACGGCTTCTTCGGGGTAGCCGCGCTCACGAAGAATTTTTGCACCCTCGGCGGGATGTTCCTTGTCGGCGGCGTGCTCGTTATTGGGCCAGCGTTCGTAATCGAAATCGTGCAGGAGCGCCGTGATACTCCAGAGATTTTCGTCCGCTGCGAACTTGAGGGCGTAAGCGCGTACACAGGCTTCCACGGCCAGCATGTGTTTGCGCAAACTTTCTGAAGCGGTGTATTCGCAGAGCAACTTCCAGGCATCATCGCGCTCGGGCATTTATCCTCGCAGGGAATCTAGCGGCGCCAAATTATCGCAATTCGAGGTGACCAGCATATCGAATAATATTTCTTTTGGCATGGAGCGGAGCGTGGTTGCGCGCAACGTCGACGTCGCGAGCCGGAAGTGCGGGCGCGCCCTGTACCAACGTACAGGGCGAAGACACAGCGTAAGCGGAGAATCTTGAATTAAAAAAACCTAAAAATACTCTTGACACTTTGGCGCGCTCAGGAGAAACTCCCTCTCGCGCCAGTAACTGTCTTCCCCCCTTAGAACGTTCCAGCGTTCTCATTCCCATCCGCACGCCGGAAATACAGCCAAGCAAGGAGTGCCGGTGTCTTCACAATTAGATAAAGAATCTTTGAATTCGCTCGACTCGTTTGAAATGGACCGGGAAGTTATCCGCTGCAAGACCTGCGGATTGGTGCAGTATCGCACGCGAACGGGAAATTGCCGCAAGTGCGTGCGCGCGCTGCCACAACGCCTGGAATTCATGATTCCTACTCCGGCGCCTGCGGAGGAAGCGGCCGTGGAAGCCACGTCGGACCGTTTCGTGAACCAGGAGACGGTCGAGAATATCGGCCAGCGCATCCGGCAATTACGCGAATCGCGGGCGATGACGCAGAGCCAGCTACAATCACGCTCGAAAGTGTCGCGCTCGTACCTCTCGCGCATTGAAAGCGGGCAAATGACACCAAGCCTGGGCACCCTGGAGAAGATTTCCGAAGCCTTGAACGTGGGCTTGAATAGATTCTTTATCCCCGAATCCGACGGCGAAGCACTGCTGGAAGACCCGTTCATCCAGGGGCTGCGGCCGTTCTTGCGGCAACTGGATTGGGACCAGTGGCAATCGATCCTGAAGAGGCTGCAAGCCATCAGCGACCACGTTGCTGCGGTGCCAGCCACGCTGCGCCCTATCGGTAATCCGGCACGACTGCCGCAGCAACAAGCGCCGGCGAATGGCAACGGCCACATCGGCACGGGTCATTCGAATGGACACGCCCTGATGCATGCGCACGGAAATCCGCAGGGCTATCCGCTGCGGCGTCCGGGCAGCGCTCCGGTGTACCAGCGTTCGCTTGCAAAAATGTAATTGTCAAAGAATTTTGCGAAAAGACGGGATGGACAGAAATGTCTATCCCGTTTTTTTTTCGCGCGAAGCGTTTATTCGCGGATGACGGAAACCTTAGCGCTCGGAACTTCCAGACGCATCAGCCGGTGATTGGAATCGAAGAGCAGCAGGACTTCGAGATCGGAAGTAGTGACACGCAGGCCTTCGTAGGATTTTCCATCGACCGTAGCGGGACCCGTGGCTTCCACCGAAATGGAACCGGGGGTCAGATCCTGAGGAATGAGGACCGGAAAAGTTTGCGCGCCGCGTTTGGACCAGTCGTACATGTGGGCCAGCAGAGCGTACTGATGATAGAGATTGTTGTCGAGCACGGCGATGAGGGAAGCGTTGAAGGTCAGATCCTGTTCGAAGGGGCGTGCGCCCTGCATTTCCAGCGTGATCTTGGCCACCCCGTTGGCGAAGACGATATGCGCGCCATTGGTCTTGTCGGCGCGGGAAGTCCATTCATAACTGATCGGCGCACCGTCGGGCTGCAATTTAAGTGTGCCGCTGACGCGAGTGGCCGCGGAGCCAGGAACCGTTAAATCCGTGGTGCCTTTAGCAACCCAATCAGACCCGGAAGGTGCAAATTCGAATTGCTCGTTGCCGATGGTTTGACCGTTCAACTGAATAGTGAGCTTGCCCTTATCGGGGCTGAAGGCAACCGGGGGTGCGCCGGGATTGGCGGCGCGCACGGCGGAGAGGGCGCCCAGCAATAATGCCGCGGCGGCGGCCAGCGGAATAAATGTCTTGCGCGAGATTTTTGTAGTTCGCATGTTCGGTCAATCTCCTCCGGAAGACTGCGGCTTGGGAACGACGAGATGCGTCTCTGCGGGACTTCCACCAACGATGCCTTGCCGCAAAATTTCTTCCACCACACGAGCCGGGGCGCCGGAACTGTCCACCCGAAAGTCTGCTTGCTGATACGAGGGCAGACGCTGGGCATGCAGGGCTCGAAAACTGGACTCATCGCGAAACAGGGGCCGCCCGGGCATGATCATACACCGAGCCAGGAGTGCATCGAGGGGAGTGTCGAGCCACAGGACAGGGGCGCCAGCAGCGCGTAGGAAATCAGGACATCCAGGCTGGGCGTACGTACCGCCTCCCAGCGCGAGCACAGTGCCTTCTTTTTGCTCCGCGGCGCGACCGAGTGCGGCGCGCAACTGATCCGCTTCCATCTGGCGAAAAACCGGCTCGCCGAGGCGTTCGAATATTTCGGTGATGGAGAGATGAGCAGCTTCTTCAATACGGGAATCGAGATCGACGAAGCGCCAGGCCAGTTGACGGGCCAGCAAGGTTCCCACGGTGGTTTTGCCGGAGCCCATGAAGCCCGCCAGGCATAGAATTTGTGCGCGGGCCAGCGGCCCGCGCAGAGTCGGAGGTTGTGTCACAGTGTTTTGAGCGTGAAGAACTAATCGCGCTTCAGAATGCGGATTGTACCACTGTAGGAGGAAAGCTCGACCTTGGCGAAACCGGAACCCACGGTACCGAAGAGGCCCTTGGAGAATTTTGAGGCCATGTGCTTCACGCCATGGGAATCGGGCTTCAAGTATTCGGCGCCCTGATTGTCCACGGTGCCCGTGACGGTCTGCGCATTGAGATCGAAAGAATCATTTCCAGAGAAACGGACTTCCACGAGTCCTTTTCCGCTGCGCATACTGTACAGGCCGGTGTGCACAAAGTCGCCGTCGAAGAGTATGTTGCCGGTCATGGTGCGCAGTTTGACGTTGTCCAGGGCTGGCTGCAGCACCTGGGCGCTGCCGCTGATGGAAGTGAACTCCAACTTGCCGGCGCACTGGGTGCAAACGAGGGAGCCGCCGGTGGTGGTCACGATGATGTAACCGGAGACTTCTTTCAGGTGCACGTCACCGGCGACGCTGTCGAGAGTCATGTCGCCCATGACTTGTTCGACGTAGATCAAGCCCGTCTGAGTCTTCAGCTGCAGTTCGGTTTCTTCCGGCACTGTGAGAGTGAAATTGGCTTCCATTTCCTTCGCACTTGCGGAGCCGTCCACGACGGTGGAGGTTACGTCAATGCGGTTGCCGGCCTGTTCGGTTTCGACATTGATCTTGTCGGAATTCTTCGTGCCGGTGACGACGACTTCGGAGTTCTTGGAGGATTTCACTTCGATGCGGCCATTACCGACATTGCGGATGACGACCACCGGGCGGCCGGTAACGGCGAAATGTTTTTCCATGCGCTGCTCGGCAGCCTGCGCGGCGATGCAGGGGAGCAAGAGAAACCCCGCAGCGAACACCGGCAAGATATTTCGCCCCATCAACCTTGTGGATACTTTCATGTCAGTTCAGGCTCCCACCGCGATCGATCATGGTTGACAACAATTCCGCTTTTTGCTGATAAGCATTGCTTAGGTATTCACGCGCCAGTTCATCGGAAGGTTCTTCCTGCAAATGATGTCGGCAATCCGCGATAAACGCATCGACCTGTTGCAAATTCTGTTGCAAGGAAGTGTCCACGGGCGACAGGGGGGCGGCGGGGCCAGTGCTGGCAAGGCGCATATTGGCCAAATCGTTTTCCTGCTGAGTTATCAGGTTAAGGGTGGGGGCGAAGTCATCCTGGGCGTTGAGTACGGGGGCGTTCGGTGCGTTGGGAGTTCTGAACAGCAGAAGGGCAACGACCAACACCATCGCCAACACCGAGGCGGTGACCCATCCACGATGGCCAAAGAGTTCTGCAAAAGACTGCCACCAGGGCGTTGATTCCTGCTCACGGGAAACATCCCGGATAATCTTTTCGCGTTCCAGTTCCGCGCGAATAGAATTCCAGATACGGGCGGGCGGTTCTGCTTCGGCGGGAATTTCGCGGGCGAGAGCTACGATGCCGCTGATGTCCGCCAGGAAGTGGCCGCAGGCGCTGCATTGCGTAAGGTGTTCGCGGGCTTCCGCTGACAGCGGCGCCCACCCCTCGCGCTCTAAAACTGATTCCAGTTCACTGCACTGCATTGCACATCACCCCGCGGAAAAACAGCCACGCTTTCCCGCTCCACTTGAGTCCCGCAAAATCAGCTAGAGAATTGCAACTATTCTAGCTCAATCCGTCTGCCCCGTTTGCGTTTTTGCAATCTGACGTTCATCCCGGGCATGTTGTCGAACTTCCTCCTGCAGCAAGTCTCGCAACCTGGTACGAGCCTTGTGCAACTGCGACTTTGAATTTCCCACCGAGCATCCCATGATGTCGGCAATCTCGTTGTGCTCATAACCCTGCACATCATGAAGCACAAAAACAGTCCGGTAGCCGGGGGGCAGTTTTTCAATCGAACGTTCCAGATTGACCCGGTCTACCGCGCCCGTAAGCAACAAGTCCGGAGCGCCAATATCTTTTCTCGGCCCGCCGGTCTCTTCGTCCGGCTCAGTGGTTTCTTCCAGCGAAGCCACCGGCAGAGTCTTCTTTCGCAAGCGCATCAGCACGACGTTTACGGTCATGCGATGCAGCCAGGTCGAAAAAGCAGACTCGCCGCGAAAGGTGCTGATCTTGCGGAAGAGTTGCAGAAAAGCTTCCTGCATCAGATCTTCCGCATCGCTGGGGTTGCTTACCATCCGCAAACACAGCGCATAAACGCGACGGCCATGAAGGCGATACAGAAATTCGAAAGCCGCAGCATCCCCGGCTTGCGCCAGGCGGATGGCCTCCGCCTCAGTCATCGCTTTGGGCGGCTGCAGAGCAGACGCTTGCTTCGCTGGCTGAGAAACGGTTGAATCGCTCGGATCGCTTGGTCTATTCCGGGCCAACGGTCCAATAGCAGCGCATTCACACGTTCGGATGCGCTGTATCCCTCCTAGAGTTGTCCTTGCAGTGGCCGGCATTGCCCTAAAGTACAAACACGCCGGGAGGCGTTTTGTTCCCCGAAGTGCACTAACCGCTGGGTGCTGCAGGCTTGGCTATTCTCCCGCGATATGCTCGATACGTCTATGGTGTAAAACCTGGTGCGAAGCAGGGGCAGCCTTCCGGTTTGCGACAACCCCGGCGGCGTTTACAGATTTCTGGAAGCCGGGCAATTGGTCGTCGGGCAGCACGTGAAGAAATGATTTGAGCATGATGATGGCTTCACGCAGGCAGGTATTCAAATCATAATGAGCGCCGTCCACAATTTTCCATAATGAAACAGGATCGGTGGCGAGACCATCCCCCAGATCTTTTGCCGTCAGGCAAAACTCCTTGGCTAGATCCTCTATTATCTCCTGCAGGACGCCAAGTTTGTGCGAGAACTGGGTACGTCCCGGCAGCAAGACCCTACTCAAGACCGAGCTCATACGCGCTGCGCGCTGGTTTTTGGCAATTTGAAAATAATCGGGGTTTAAGGGCGCGACGTGAGGAATAGTCCCGTAATGTTTGGCGTGCAGGCCCAGCACTTGCAACAACGACACCAATCCGCCAGACAAGCGATCACAAAGCGGGAGTGTAACCTTAACGGCCTGGCAAGATTTTCCCAACTGCCCGTGACGTTGCCACTCTAAAGCTTCATTGAGAGCGACACTTAACATCCCGTAGCCAGCTTCGAGGTCGTGAACACATGCAGCGAACACTTTGGACTTTTCTTCAGGAAGTCGGGCCCGCCAGTCATCCTTAACACTGCCACGATCAGAGTCCGGAAAGCGCGAAGGTGTCAACATTAAATATCCCGAGGGGAGGCGTTCGGGGAGTATAACAAAGTACCTTGAGGACTAGGACGGTTTATTAGAGGCTTCTAAGTGATGTGCAATATGGAACGCTTCTCCTGGACATTCTTTTAACCGCAACGGCCAGGTCTCTCGATGGCCTGTCTTGCCGAAGTCCGTTCCAGGCCGCTATACTCGCCCTCCATCGCCGCGGAAAGGATATGTCCCTATTGCAATTTGAGCCGCACGACCAGTTTGCGCAACGCCAGAAGAAACTCGAGCAGATTCAGCAGCTTGGGCTGGACCCCTTTCCGAGAGAGTTCCGTTGGAGCCATTCGGCTGCGGAACTGACGCAGGCGTACGGGCAGAGTTCCACTGCGGAGCTGGAGGACCAACGGGTAGAGGTGCGGGTGGCGGGGAGGATCGTGTCCTTTCGCCTCATGGGCAAAGCCGGTTTCGCACATTTACAGGGTAACGGCGGCCGGATACAAATTTATGTACGAAAAGATGTACTTGGCGAAAAGGGCTTCGGATTATTCCACTTGCTGGATTTGGGAGATTCGGTCGGAGTGCGTGGCCATCTGTTTCGAACTAAAACCAATGAATTGTCAGTCTGGGTAGAAGAAATCTTCTTGTTGGCGAAAGCGTTGCTGCCGCTGCCCGAAAAATGGCACGGACTGACGGACGTGGAGTTGCGATACCGGCAGCGCTACCTGGACCTGATTTCGAACGAAAAGTCGCGACAAGTGTTTGTTACGCGCGCGCGAATTACCCAGGAGTTGCGTAAATTTTTCGACGCCCGCGGTTACATCGAAGTGGAAACTCCGATGATGCACGCCATCGCGGGCGGGGCGACCGCTCGTCCGTTTGTCACGCATCACAATACCCTGGATATGGATTTGTACCTGCGGATTGCCCCGGAACTTTACTTAAAGAGGCTGACGGTTGGCGGGTTCGACCGGGTATATGAAATCAACCGGAATTTTCGCAACGAAGGCATTTCCACGCAGCATAATCCGGAATTCACCATGCTGGAATTTTACGAAGCCTACAGCAATTATGGCGACTTGATGGACTTGAATGAGGAACTGTTCGCGCGCCTGGCGCAGAAGATTACGGGTTCCACTGTGGTTCCCTATGGCCAAGAAAAGCTGGACTTTGGGAAATTTCAGCGGCTTTCCATGCGGGAAGCCATCGTCAAATACTGGCCCGCGGGATTACAGCCGGCACCCACGCTTCAAGGACTCGCGGAACCGGGGGGGCCTCCGAGCATCGGACAACGCTACAACGTGTGGGCCAAGGCCAACGGGGCTGCTTATGCCGCGGCCAAGGGCAAGTTGACGGATGGAGAGTGGACGGGACTGCTATTCGAAACCATCGCGGAGGACAAACTGATTCAGCCGACCATCCTGTTTGATTTCCCGATTGAGATTTCTCCGTTGTCGAAACAGAAACCCGATGATCCGGCGCTGGTGGAACGCTTTGAGGTCTACATCGCCGGCATGGAAATAGCCAACGGCTTTTCCGAACTTAATGACCCCGCCGAACAAGAACGTCGATTCCTGGCGCAAATCGCCGAGGGCGGCGACGAATCTCCGAAAAAGCTGGATGTTGACTACATCCAGGCGCTTTGTCACGGCATGCCTCCAACAGCGGGAGAAGGCATCGGCATAGATCGCTTGACCATGCTGCTCACCGACTCGAAATCCATCCGCGATGTGATTTTGTTCCCGCTCCTGCGGCCGGAAAACGAACCGTCCCCGGCAGATCATCCTTCCGCGCAGTCCGGCGAGAAAGCCTGACGCACACACTCACCATGCGCTTTGAATGGTATGTGGCGCGGCGATACCTGCGGTCTCCCCACCGGCCTGCGGTGCTGCGGCTGGTGACATTATTTTCGATAGTGGGAGTCGCGGCGGGCGTGGCCACGCTGGTGATCGCCCTTTCGATGAACACCGGCTTTCGGGAAACATTGCAGGACCGCCTGCTGGGAGTGACCGCGCACATTTCGCTCACCCGGCCCGGCTCTGGAGGCATTCGCGATTACGAAGCTTTGGCAAGCAAACTGGGCGCGCTGCCGGGAGTGCGAACGGTAACTCCGGCGGTGTATGAAACGGTGCTGATGTCTTTCGGCGGAGAAGCACGCGGGGTGGTAACCAAAGGCATTGATCCCGAACGCGAGCGGCGAGGTGATGAGGCATTGCAGCGCATCGTCGCCGGAGAACTGAATTTTGCGGCAGACAAAGACGGCATTGAGGCGCTGCTGATTGGGAAGCAGCTGGCAGAAGAATGGAAACTGGCGTCGGGCGATTACGTGACCCTTACCAGCCCGCAAGGGCGGCTGACCCCTTTTGGCTTGCTGCCGCGTTCGCGCCGATTCCGAGTCGCGGGAGTTTTCGACTCCGGATTCTATGACTATGATCAGAATTGGTGCTTTCTTACGCTGGCAGCCGCGCAGAATCTTTCCGGCGGTGGAGAATTGGTGAATGTGCTGGAGTTCCGGCTGAATTTTCCGGACAAGGCGCACGAGGTGGCTCAGCAGGTCGCAGCAATTGCCGGGCCCGGTTACGCGGTAACCACGTGGATGGAAGAAAATCGCGCGCTATTTCGCGCACTACACATGGAAAAACTGGTCACCGCCATTTTTATCGGATTGATCACCTTCGTGGCGGGGCTGAACATATTAGTGGTGCTTTCGATGACCGTCACGGACAAAGCGCGGGATATCGCGGTGCTGATGTCCATGGGCGCGCGGCGTGAACAAATTAGAAAAATCTTTTTGTGGCAGGGAATCACCATCGGCGCGACGGGAACAGTCAGCGGACTGGTAGTGGGTTACGTGTTCGCATTCGTGGCGGGGTTTTATCACTTGATTCCCCTTGATCCGCAGGTCTACGCGGTGCCTTACGTGCCCTTTCACCCGGGAATCATGGACGGCGTGTGGATCACATTGGTGGCGATGGCCATTTCGCTGGGGGCGACCATACTCCCTGCGCGGGCGGCAGCAAAACTCTTGCCCGTTGAGATTCTGCGGTACGAGTGAACGTATTACGGAGACGGGACTTGGGTGCCGTATTTGGCGCGCCGTTTGCTCCTAGATAAGTGCAGAGGCAGGCGGGCCGCACCGGGTGCATTCCCTCAGCTCGGTGTCAACAAAAAGCCCACCTTAACTAATTGAAGACAAGACGCTTACAGCTGTATCAAAATGGGTCAGGGCTACCGAATTTCTGTGTGCCGCCGTGTGGGCAAAAAGGGGAATCCTTTTGTCCTGTAAAACGCACAATCCGGGAAAATCTGAGCCGGTCACATGTCATCAAATATGCGCATCTAACTAAGGTAAGCGGGGTTTAAACAAGTCGACCCGGGGTCAGCTTTCCGATAAACGAAATGATGACAGCGAGTGCCAATTCGAACTTCAGCGCGCCAGACTCGGGCGGGAGTGCCGCAACTCGCACGGGTATTGTGCTGGAAGGTCGCCATCTGAAGAAGAGTTACGGCACGGGTGCGAAAATTCTGGATGTGTTGGTGGACGCCAACATCGTTTTGCGCGCCGGTGAGATGATTGCCATTGTGGCCCCATCCGGCGCGGGTAAAAGCACACTTTTACATTTGCTGGCGGCGCTAGACACGCCAACGAGCGGTGCAGTATACTTCGCGTCGAAAGCCATTGAATCGAATCAAGACGCGCTGCTTGCTGAATTTCGCAATCGAGCCGTCGGATTTTTGTGGCAACGTCACCAGTTGCTGCTGGACTTTACGGCTGCAGAGAACGTAGCCATGCCGCTGTTGTTGCGCGGCGAAAATTTCACTTCCGCGCTGGGCATGGCGCGAAAGTGGCTTGCGGAGGTGGGCTTGGAAAAGCGGGCCGACCACCGCGCAGGGGAACTCTCCGGCGGGGAACAGCAACGCGTGTCGATTGCCCGGGCGCTTGTAACCGGGCCGGCAGTGTTGCTGGCAGATGAACCGACGGGGAATCTAGACGAGCAGAATGCTTGGGCTGTGTTCGAGCTATTGTTACGACTGCATCGCACGTTCGGATTGACGTCGCTGATCGCGACGCACAATCTGGCGCTCGCCGCGCGTTGTGATCGTATCTTGACGCTGGAACATGGCGTTCTTACTACTCGTGCGGCTACAACCGAAGCGAGTCAGACCCCCGGGGGAGAAGCGAGCTAACGTGTTCGAACGCTATACCGAAAAAGCGCGTCGTGTAATTTTCTTTGCAAGATATGAGGCCAGCCAGTACGGGAGCCCTTACATCGAGACCGAGCATCTGCTGCTTGGCTTGATGCGTGAGGACAAAGCATTGGCGAACCGTTTCTTGCGGCAACAAGGCTCGATCGAATCTATCCGCAAAGAAATCGAGGCGCGTATCACCATTCGCGAACGCATTTCCACGTCCGTGGAAGTGCCGTTGAGCGCGGAGTGCAAGCGCATCCTTAATATGGCGGGCGAGGAAGCGGAACGCCTGGGCGTGAAACACGTCGGCACGGAACATTTGCTGCTGGGAATCCTACGCGAGGAGAAGTGTTTTGGCGCGGAAATCCTGATGGAGCGGGGGTTACGGCTTTCGACGCTGCGTGAAGAGCTGGCGCGGACTTCGGGAGAAAAGACGACCGCGGCCCGACCGAAAGAAACCTCTCTATTGGCGGAGTTCAGCCGCGATTTGACCCAGGCGGCTTCGGAAGGGTCGCTGGATCCGCTGGTAGGACGCGACGGTGAAGTGGAGCGCGTCATCCAGATTTTGTGCCGGCGCACGAAAAACAATCCGGTGTTGATTGGCGAGCCGGGCGTAGGCAAGACCGCCATTGTCGAGGGACTGGCGCAACGCATTTCTGACGGCGACGTTCCGCCGTTTCTGGCCGACAAGCGCATTCTTTCGCTAGATCTGTCACTGATCGTGGCGGGAACGAAATATCGCGGACAATTTGAAGAACGGCTCAAGACCATCATGAAGGAATTGATGGAGAGCCAGAATTCCATCGTGTTCATTGACGAACTGCACACGCTGGTGGGCGCAGGGTCGGCCGAAGGTTCGCTGGACGCGGCCAATATTTTGAAGCCGGCGTTGTCGCGTGGCGAGATTCAATGCATCGGCGCCACTACACCGGGTGAATATCGCAAGTCGGTAGAGAAGGATCGCTCGCTGGAGCGTCGCTTTCAGTCCGTCAAGGTTCCTGCGCCGAACGAAGAAGAAGCCGTGCAAGTGATCAGTGGCGTGCGCGAGCGTTATGAGAAATTTCACGCCGTCAGCTACACCGACGAGGCGCTGAAATATTCCGTGTATCTTTCCAACCGGTATATTCCCGACCGCTTCCTTCCCGACAAGGCTATCGATTTGATCGACGAAGCCGGGGCGCGTGTGAAGTTGCGCCAGGCCACCGTGCCCGAAGAAGTGGGCGAAGTGCAGAAGCGCGTGAAATTCATCACCCACCGCATGGAAACAGCCATCGCCAATCATGAATTCGAGAAAGCACGTTTCTACTCCGAAGAAGAGCGCAAGGAAAAAGAAAACCTGCGAGGCCTCCGTGAGCGCTACAAGCTCGATGACGCTTCCACGGGAATCGTGACGCGCGAAGACATCGAAGAAGTGGTTTCGCGCTGGACGGGCATCGGAGTTTCCTCGATTAAAGAGGACGAACAGCAGAAACTTCTGCGTATCGAACCCGAATTGCACAAGCGCGTCATTAGCCAGGACAAAGCAATCACCGCCCTGGCGCGCGCCATCCGCCGCAGCCGCGCCGGGCTGAAATCTCCGTTGCGGCCCGTGGGTTGCTTCTTCTTCCTCGGGCCCACGGGTGTCGGCAAAACGGAAGTCGCCCGCCGGCTCTCGGAATTTCTTTTTGGCTCAGAGAAATCACTGGTGCGCTTCGATATGTCGGAGTTCATGGAGAAGCATTCCGTCTCCAAGTTGATCGGCGCGCCTCCGGGCTATGTGGGTTACGAAGAAGGCGGGCAGCTGACGGAACGTGTGCGGCGCACCCCCTACTCGGTCATCCTGCTGGATGAAATCGAAAAAGCGCATCCGGATGTCTTCAATATATTGTTGCAGGTCTTTGAAGACGGGCAACTGACGGACGGGTTGGGCAATACCGTGGATTTCCGGAACACCATTATCATCATGACCTCCAACCTGGGGGCGCGCCACTTGCAACGGCGCACTTCCATCGGCTTCCAGTCGGGCGCCGATGAAGCCGGCCTCAAGTCCATGGAAGATCTGGTGATGGGCGAAGTAAAACGCGCTTTCAATCCGGAATTTCTCAATCGCCTGGACGAGGTAATAATTTTCAATCCTCTGGGCGACGATGATTTGCTGCGCATTATTGACTTGCTGGTGGGCCAGTTGAATGACACCTTGATTCATCGGCAAGTTCAAATCGTAGTATCACCAGAAGCACGGCAGTGGATACTCGAGAAAACGTGTGCGGACCGCAGTTACGGTGCGCGTCCGCTGCGGCGGGCTTTACAGAAGTACGTGGAAGATCCGCTCTCCGAAGCACTGATCCAGGGGGGAATACAGAGGCCTGCGACGTTGCAGATTTACGTCGCCGGGGAAGGTCTCTCATTCCGGCCGGTTGGCGAGGCAACCCCTGTAGTTCACTAACGAATCTGACACCAAACGCGTCGCCGTAATGCGGTTGACCCAATTGGCGACCAATCGCGTTCGACGTTTAGCCAGCCCACACCTGGTCTGGCAGGAGATGAACATCTTGGGTTTGGGGGCGCGGCCTTGATGGACTCCATGGCCGCTCAAAGAAGAGTCTGTTTTTCGCACGGGGTTTTGACGGGGCGGATTAGTTGCATCGCGATGGTGCTGTTGTTCTTCGCGCTGACTTCACCGGCGCTCCCGCGAAACAATTCCGGTGCTGACGCGTCCCCGGTTTCTCCCCCCCGGCCACGTTCTGGTCGATCGACGCAAGCGCCCTCTCCACAAGTCAGTGCCCCCCAGCAAGAAGCGGCGCCTCCCGCGCGAGGTGTCATTGAACGCATCGATTTCCTCGGCAATCGCAGGATTCGCAGTGACACGTTAAAAGCACGCATTTTCAGCCGCGAAGGCGATCCTTATAACGAAGAGACCTTGCGCCGCGACTTCCAGGCGCTGTGGAACACGCAGTTTTTTGAAGATGTAAAATTGCGTGTTGAGGATTCATCGAGCCGTGGGGACGCCAAAATCATTGTCTTTGAAGTAAAGGAACGTCCCGTGATTCGCCGCATTCGTTACGACGGCATACACTCCATCTCCGAATCCGATATTCTGGACCGCTTCAAAGAGCGCAAAGTGGGGCTCACTGTGGAAAGCCAGTTTGATCCCACCAAGATTAAGAAGGCCGAGGTGGTGCTCCGCGAATTACTGGGGGAGCACGGTCGGCAATTCGCCAAAGTCATACCGGAGTATGAAAGAATCGCGTCTAGTAATGCGGTCATCCTGGTGTTCAAGATTGAAGAAGGCCCCAAGGTAAAAGTGGGGCAGATCAAGTTCACCGGCAACCATGCCTTCAGCGACCGGAAGTTGATTCGCACCATGCGCCACGACCGCCCCTATGCCATCCCCCTGTACATAACTGAGATTGCGGTACTGTCAAAGACCTACGACCGCGACAAACTGAACGAAGACCTCGAAGTGGGCATCCGCGGTCTGTATCAGGACAACGGCTACTTCAAGGTGCAGGTCCAGGATCCAAAATTGGAGAATATCGACACCGACTCCTACAAACTCGGCGTGCCTCTGCCTTTCGCAGGCAAAAGCGCGGGCAAGGCCGTGAACATAACCATCCCCATCGAAGAAGGAGAGCGGTACCGTATGGGAGCGCTGAAGATAGTCAGCGCGGATCCTGACAAGGCACTGTCGCTCAAGGTGGAAGCCCTCAAGTCAATTTTCCCGCTCAAAGAAGGGGATATCTTTGCCACCGGCAAGGTTCGCAAGGCGCTCGAAAATTACAAAAACGCATACGGTGAGTACGGCTTCATCGATTTCACCGCGGAACCCGGACAAGATATCGATGAGGAAAAGAAGATCATCAATTTGACTTTGCGGTTCAACGAGGAGAAGCAGTATTACGTGCGGCGCATCGATTTCAGCGGTAATACCACCACCCGCGATAAGGTAATTCGGCGGCAACTACTGATTGACGAAGGCCAGTTGTTCAACAAGCGCGCCTGGGAATTGAGCATCCTGCGGCTGAACCAACTGGATTACTTCGACAAAATCGAAGCCGACAAGGCCGCGGAACTGAAACGCAACACCAAGGAAGGCACCGTCGACATTAATTTGAAGCTCAAGGAAAAAGGCAAGCAGTCCATCGGCTTGCAAGGCGGGGTCAGCGGTTTATCCGGCAGCTTTATCGGCCTGACCTATCAGACCAACAACTTCCTGGGGCTAGGTGAAACGTTGAGTTTCTCCGCCCAATTCGGAAACCTGCAGCGCAGCTTCCAGTTTGGATTTACGGAACCGTATCTTTTCGACCGGCCCATCCAGTCGGGTTTCACCATTTTTTCCAGCCGTTACAAATTCGACCAAGCGCAACAGCAGGCCCTGCTCACCGGCCAGAACGTCAGTATCAACCCGCAATTCATTCAGAATTACAACCAGGACAGCACGGGCTTCACGGTATTCGCCAGTTCGCTGTTGAAGAAGCGGGTGTTCACGCGGGTTTCCGCGTCCTACGGACTGACGCGCACGAATATCACAGCCTTCAACCAGGCCTCCACAATTTTATTTGAGCAGTTGCAATTCCGCAGCGTGGCCGGACCCAGCGCGCTGAACGGAATCGTTTCCAGTACCATCACGCCGAGCATCACCTACAACACCATTAGCAACCCGCAGAATCCCACGAGCGGCAAAAGTTATTTTTATTCGCTGGGATTTTCCGGCGGACCGCTGGGCGGCAACGTCAACAGCATCAGCAATATCTTCGACTGGAAAATGTATCGGCCCATCAACAAGCGACGCAACGTTCTGGGCTTCCACGTGACCGCGGCCTACATCACCGGGTATGGCGGAAAAGAAGTCCCGCCCTTTAGTCGATTTTACATGGGCGGCGAAAACGACATCCGTGGATTCGACATTCGCTCTATTTCGCCGGTCACTTTTATCCCCACGGCGACACGTCAACAGTTTATCTACACCGATCCGACCTCTTTAAATGGCAATGGCACGCCTATTCAGCGTGCATTAAGCGTGCCGGTGCTGGGCTATACCATTACTTTCCCGGGCGGCGACATGCAGTCGTACGGAAACTTTGAATATCGCATTCCGATTGCGGGTCCGGTCACCGCCGGATTATTCCTGGACGTGGGGACGGTAGGCATCCTGCGGCAGAGCGCTCTGCGACTGGATCCCACGGGATTTCAAAGCTTGCTGGCGCAATTTCCGAATGCCCAGTCACAGATAGGATTGCAGCGGCAATTGAAGATCGCCGAGAACACAAATTTCCGTGTGCGCGCATCCACCGGAGCGGAGCTGGTAGTGCAGCTGCCCATCATTCAAGCTCCGTTTCGCATTTACTATGCTTTCAATCTTAACCGCCTGCACGAGCAAATTACCGCGCCTCCGGATTACATCGAACAAAGTGACATCGATCTGATCAAAAACAATCCTTTGCTCAAGGATTTTTACAGATTTCAGTTTGCACCGACTCTCAATCAATTTGTCGCGAATCCCGGCCGCCTGAATTATTTTGAGCCGTTGCGAACATTCCGGTTTACGGTGAGCCGGACGTTCTAACGAGCGGCACGGGTTTTTGCGAATCGAGTGATCGCGGTGTACGGCCTCAGGCCGACCGGGGCGGGTTTTGCGGGTGGAAAAATTTGTGGGGGAGACAGTGAGAATCAAGGCAGCGGGTATTATGAAAATCTTGTGCCTGAGCGCGGTTACGGCTTGCGTACTGCTGAATGGTTGCGGCGGCGGCAGTTCCGCTGGCAACGTGGTGGTGGTTACGGTAAGTCCTTCCGGCGGCACACTGGTGGTGAACCAGGCGGTAACTCTCACGGCTACAGTAACCGGAGCTACCGATACCTCGGTAACGTGGTCTTGCACGTTCACGACTTCGACTACGCCTGCAGGTTCAACCACGCCGGTGGTCTCGGCGGCGATGCCATGCACGGCTGCACAGGGCGCGCTTTCCAATCAGCAAAGCACCACGGTGACATTCACAGGGCCCGCCACGGTTCCTAACCCTCCGCCCACCATTACCGTGACAGCCACATCGAACGAGGACAAAAAGATAACCGGCACGAGCGTGATCACGCTGGACTCCGGGATTCGCGCGACGGTGAATCCTGCCACGGCGACAGTAGCCACCGGCGCTAGTTTTCAATTCACAGCCAGCTTGACGACAGATACCACACCTAACGATGTGACCTGGCTGCTGGTGCAAGCGACTACCACCAATCCCATTTCACCGACGGCTACAACTTGTTCTCCAACCTGCGGCACCATCGACGATGCGGGTTTATACACGGCGCCAACCACGGTGCCCACGACAGCAACGGTAACCGTGGTGGCCACCTCAAAACTCGATACCACTCGCTTTGCCACTGCGACGGTGACAGTGGTACAGGCTGGACCGATCAGCTTCTCGAACGTTTCGCCGCCGGTGGCGCCGCAGGGAGGTTTGTTTCAGGATCTTTTCCTGAACGCGACCAATCTTACCTCCAGCGGAGTTGGCGTGACTGTGGGCTCGAATGCCATAGCGCCGTCGCAGGTAAAAGTCATTTTCTCTCCCACGTCGTCGGCCGCTTCCATCGGGGCGCGCGTGCGGTTGAGCGCGGAACAGCTGGCGGTGGCCGGATCGTTCCAGGTAAACATTACCAGTACGAATCCTGCCAGCCCGGTTACCAAGGTAGCCGGAGGCAATTTTACCGTAAACGTTGTTCCGGCCACACCATCAGTGGTGGCATCGAATCCCGACAACTTGCCGGAGAATTCACAAGTTCTGCCTGCGGGCCCGTCGATGACCATTGACGGAGGATTTTATGGGCCGCCGGATGCGCCCGTTGTTTCCGCGGCGTTTAACGGCGGAACTTTGCCGATCGTTTCTGATCCCAACAGTCCCAATGTTTCCACGCCGCGCCGGTTGAATGTCACTCTTCCCAATTTGAACGGCTTATCGGGACTTTATCCGGTCAGCGTAAACAATAACAATGCTTCGCCAACCACCAAATATACGAATATCGCGGTCATTCCGGATTACGGCAATACCAATAAGCCTGATGCCACTCCGACGTTGTTGGCACTGCCTGCGGGAGCGGCTCCCAGTGCAGTAGCTCTCGATAGCGTTTTGGGAGTTGCGGTAGTCTCTGAGGCGGGCACCAGCGCCATTCAATTCGTTGACGTACACACCGGCGTGCCGAGCTTGCTCGGCGGCTCCATTCCGACAGGCAGTATTCCTCTGAGTACTGCGCCCGGCAGTGTTCCCACCGGCGTTGCAGTAGACGAGACATTGCATATCGCTACGATAATTAACTATGCCGATCGCAGCCTATGGATTTTCCAGATACCCACTCCTCCAGCTGCTCCGGCCACGACGCCCATCGGCAAGATCGATCTGAGCACTTTAATTCCCGCGGGCGCGCCTACCACCCCTCCCACGGCAGCGCCGTTTCCCTACTCCATCGGCGTCGATTCCCTAACGCATCGGGGATTGGTGGCCTTCGCTTCCACGAACGTGGGCTTCATCGTGAACCTCGATCCTGCGCAGCCTGCCACTATCTGTCTGCCGGGTCAGCCTCCCGCCGCCGCACCAACGTATTGCCCGATCGCGTCAGTGACACTCAACACCGGCTCGAATCCGCAGGTGGCGCTGGAGCCACGCGTGGATCTCGCCTATGTCACTCCCGGTGGCGCCGGAAATCTGTCGGTAGTTGATCTGCAGCACGTCGCGGCGCAGGCTCGCGTTCCAATAAAATCCGCGTCACGAACTTCCAACGTGGTGACCGTGACGACTGCGACCGCGCACAATCTCAATCCGGGAAATCCTGGGACCGTACTAATCAGCGGTCTTCCCGCCGGCACCAATGGAACGATTTTTGACGGGACGTTCAGTGTCGGCAGCGTAATAGATTCGTTTACCTTGGCGTATTCGCAAACGGCTCCGGACGACACCACCTCCAGCACCACTGCCAGCCAAGGCACGCTAAGCTTTGGGTTGGCTTTTCTCACTTTTTCGTTGACGCCCACGGTGCAGGGCATCGCCATTAATCCCATCACGCGAACAGCGGTTTTGGCGGATCCCAACGCCAATGCGTCGCAAATCAGTTTCATCGATTCCCTCGATCAATCCTTCAGCTTCATTTCGTTGTTTGCGGAAACGGTGGGGCCGCCTCCGACAAACGTACCGTCGGAGTCTGGCGCGGCGGTGGTAGCATTTCAGCCCTTCACGAATACCGCGCTCTCCTTTAATCCTGTGCTCAACGAAGTGTCACTGCTGGATCCATCACTGCTGCAGCGTGCTGCAATCGTGCACACCCTGGGCAGCGGGTTGAAAACTCTGACGTTCACGAGCGGAGGCGCAAGCATTTCTCTCAAACTTTCCGGCGCTCTGGCGGTGGATCCTAGTTCGAATACCGCGCTGGTCGCCAATTCCGGCAGCGACAACATAAGTTTCTTCCGCTTAAGTCAGTTCATCAAACCGGTGCATATCGAGCAGGTAATTACAACGCCAGTTCCTGGTGCGCTGTTGCCGCAATCGGTGCTTATCACCAGCGGCACCGCACCCGGTGCGCTTGCGGGAGTAAGAATTCTGGGATCCGGATTTGATGCCAGTTCGCAGGTTCGCCTTGACGGACAGGGTCTGCCGGCCGGTAACATTCAGTTCGTGAGCAGCCGCGAAATGGACGTGACCGTTCCCGCTTCATTCCTGGCTACTCCGCGACGCTATGCGCTGGATGTGGTCAATGGCGCAAGTGTGGCTTCCAACGTGACCGACTTCACCGTCCTGGAAGCCGTGCCAATCCCGGCGTGCTCCGGTACCGCGGCTGCCCCTGGAGCTGTGGCTATCGACGAACAGCGAAATATCGCGGTGGTTACGGATTCGGGTTGCGCGGATGCCTCGGTAATCAGCCTCAAGCCTGATGCCACCTTCGGCACGCTCACGAATCGCATTCCCGCTGGGGCCGGTCCCGCGGGCGTTGCCGTAATTCCTCGTTTCGGCTTGGCGGTGGTGACCAACAATACTGCCGGCACCGCTTCCTTTTTGAACCTCGATACCAACGTGCAAGCCACCACCGACTTATCAGTCGGTACGCAGCCGAACGGTGTGGCCATCAACCAGGAAACCGGTATCGCCGTAATCGCCAACACCGGTTCGAATACTGTATCTGCCGTGGACCTGAGCCCATTATTGGCATCGCCGGTTGGAACGGTCGCCGCCGTGTCTGTGGCGGTAAACCAGAATCCACTGGCAGTGGCCATTGATCCCAATCGCGGAACTAACAATCGCGGTATCGCGGTGGTTACATCGCTCATCCTGAACGGCTCCTCGGCGCCCTTTGGCGGGCTGGATGTCGTGGATATCGGCACCGCGTTGCCGGTCAAGGATGCCACTTCGTCGCTCACGGGAATTCAAGCCACTCCTTCGGGAGTTGTATTCGACCCCGCCACGGCAAATTTCTATGCCACCTCGAGCCAGGGCAACCAGATCACCGCATTCAATCCCGACAACGGCGCTACGCAAAGTATCAGGGTAGGCATCAATCCGACTTCTCTGGCATATAACTTTCAGACCAGCACGATTCTTACGGTGAACGCCCTGAGCAACACAATTTCCATCGTGGATTCGCAGACCTTCCAAACTAGGGCAACGCTGGGAATCGGTGGGTCTGCACAGTTCGCGGCGGCGATTCATCCGCTGACGAACTTGGCAGTAATAACGGACCAGACCAACAACCGCGTTTTGCTCTTGCCGTTGCCATGACGATGGACCGGCGAAGGCAAGGTGTTTGTGATTGCAGGCAGTAAACGGGCTCGGCTATACTTCAGGGTTTGGACCGCATTTGAAGAAACGCCTGTTGCAGGCAGGTTAGCGTCAAAGAAAGTATGACGCGGCTTTAGGCCCCTCGTCGGGGCAAATCATAAGGAGAACAAAGTGAATTTGAGAAAGATATTTCTAGCAGCGATTCTGGCCAGTGCCTGCGTCCTCGGCGCTGCGGCGGCAAGGGCTCAGGCAGCGGCACCGGCCGCTGGCGGCGCGGCGGGCACCAAGATCGGCGTTATTAACGTGCGGCAGGCGATCGTGACCACTTCGGAAGGGAAGCAAGCTTCGGCGGAACTGCAAACGCAATTTGCGACGCGCCAGACCGATCTCGAAGGATTGAACAAGCAAATTGCTGATTTGCGCCAACGATTGGCGGCGGGGCAATCCACGCTAAGCCAGGAAGAGCAGGCGCGGCTGACGCGTCAGGGTGAATTGCTGGCCCGGCAACTGCAGCGCAAACAGGACGAATACCAGGAAGATGTGAACGCATCACAGGGCGAAGTCATCGACAAGATTGGCCGCAAAATGATTGATGTGCTGGATCGCTACGCGCGTGAGAATGGTTACGTGGCGATACTGGACTCGTCGGCGCAGAATACGCCAATCCTGTACGCGTCGAACCAGATTGACGTGACGCAGGACATCATCAAGCTGTATGACCAAGCATATCCGTTGAAGGCGGGAAGCACGGCTGCACCGAAGGCGACTCCCAAGCCTGCGGCGGCGACACCGAAACCAGCCACTGCGCCTCCGGCCGCCAAGCCCTAAATTCAGGGCTGCGGGGAGCGAACGCAATCAAGATGGCCTCTGGTTTCCGGGCGCCGGAGGCGATTCTTTTTGTGTAGGACGGCCGTAAACATCTGATTTCTTGCGGCCTGCTGGGGCGGTGGCCAGTATCTTGCTTTTACATTGCCGCGGGAATATACTCTATTTTCGCTCTGAAGCTGGTCGCACCAATCGGTGGGCGCAAGCCCACTTTTTTGTTGCTCGCGGTTACAGCGCACGCTGGACCGGCATAGGCCGGGGAGTCTTCGCTTGGACCTGGAAAAAGTCCGCCAGGCCGCTGAGCGGGTTGCGCGCTCGGAAGGCCTCGAAATCGCCGATGTCGAATGGAAAGTTGGAAAACAACGCTTCCTGCGGGTGTACATAGACCGGTTGCCGCAGCAGGCCGAGGCGGCCACCGCGGCGGATTCGCACGGCGGGAATGGGTCCGATTCGGGAACGGAAGAAGTTACGGCCAGCAATCCGTATCCGAAAATCAGTCATCGCGATTGCGAGCGGGTCAGCCAGCAGTTAAGCGTGATCCTGGATGTAGAAGATTTAATTCCAGGTCCGGCCGGATACGTTTTGGAAGTAAGTTCGCCGGGCATGGATCGCGCACTAAAAAAGCCCGCAGAATACGAGCGTTTCCGGGGCCGCCTGGCAAAGATCGTCACCAGCGAACTGGTGGAGAACGGCAAATTTTTTGAAGGCCGGCTGGCGGGCGTGACGGACGGAAAAGTTCGAGTGGAGTTGCAAGGCAAGCAGGCGAGAATGGTGGAGATTCCGCTCGAGGCCATCCGCAAGGCGAACCTGGTTGTGGAATTCTGAATCACAGATTTTTGAAACGGCTGCAAGACTGACGCGGTAGATTTTAATTGCCGGCGTCGCGAGAATTTTAGGAAACCGGAAATGGCGAATTTGCTTTACCAACAGATTGAAATGCTCAGCCGCGAGAAGCACATTGAGCCCGAAGTCGTGGTGTCGGCCATCGAAGACGCCATGGTGGTGGCGGCGCGGAAATATTACAAGACGGAAGAAGATCTGCGCGCCAAGTTCAACCAGGAAACCGGGCAGGTGGAGGTTTTCTCGGTGCACATCGTGGTGGAAGAGGTCACGGACTCCAGTAAGGAAGTCAGTCTGACCGACGCCAAGAAGAAGAACCCGGAAGTGGAAGTGGGCGCGGAAATCATCGCCGCCAAGCCCACCGATGTGCTGGGACGCATTGCGGCTCAGACTGCCAAGCAAGTTATTTTGCAAAAAGTGCGCGAAGCGGAACGCGACACGATTTTCAACGAATATCATACCCGCGTAGGGGAACTGGTGACCGTCATCGTCAAGCGCGCCGAAGGCCCCGACCTGATTGTAGACATGGGGCGCACGGAAGCGCGACTGCCCAAGCGGGAGCAGTCCAAACTGGAAACTTACAATATCGGCGAGCGCTTGCGCGTGGTCATCAAGATGGTAGACCGCGCCGCCAAGGGTCCGCAGGTTATCGTTTCGCGCGCGGACGCTTCACTGGTGCAGCGGCTCTTCGAAATGGAAGTTCCGGAAATTTATGACGGTACGGTGCAAATCCGTTTTGCGGCGCGGGAGGCCGGCGAACGCACCAAGGTTGCCGTGGCCAGCCGCGACAAAGATGTGGATCCGGTGGGCGCGTGTGTGGGTATGAAGGGCATGCGCGTGCAATCCATCATTCGCGAATTGCGCGGCGAAAAAATCGACATCATCCCTTACAGCGAAGAGACGGTGGCGTTCGCGCAGAAGGCCTTGAGCCCGGCGAAAGTCACGCGCGTGCAGATTACCGATCCGGAGTTGCACAAGCTGGAAGTGATTGTGGAAGATTCGCAGTTGTCACTGGCCATCGGCAAAAAGGGACAGAACGTCCGGCTGGCCAGCAAGTTGATCGGCTGGGACATCGACATTAAGAGCGAAGAAGAAAAGCGCCGCGAGATTGAAGACCAGATGACGCGGCTCACTGCTCCGGCTACGCCCTTGACGTCGTTGGCCGGCGTGGGCGCTAAGACCATCGAGAAGATGGAAGCCGCGGGCATCAACAACGTGGAAGCCCTGGCGGCCATGACGCCCGAGCAGTTGATGGAAATTCCCGGCATTGGCGAAAAAATGGTGGACAAGATTTATCAGGCCGTGAACCGCTTCTACGAAGGCGGCGGGGAAGGTGCCGCCGCTACGGAAGAAGGCGTGGCGGCAGCGGAAGAAGGAACCGTCGCGACCGAGGAAAGCTCTGAAGGTGTCGCGGAAGGCCAAGCGGTGCAAGAAGAAGTTTCCGACGCAACCGCCGAAACGGAAGCGTCCACGGAAACGGAAGCCGTCGAGAACGCCGAAGAAAATGCGGCCGCGGAGAACGGTCAGCCTGCGGCGACGGAAGCTCCCGAGTCCGCTGAGGCCACGCCGGAATCCAACGAAAATTCTGATGTACACAAAGACCATGCAGCACCAGAGGATGAGTCCGCATCCGCCGAAGGCGATGCGGAACATCCGGAAGAGGCAAAGTCCTGAGCGAAGCAAATCAAGTCCGTATAAACGAACTGGCCCGCGAACTGGAAGTGAAGGCCAAGGCCATCATCGATCTTTTGCCGGGCTACGGCGTCACGGAAAAAAAGACGCACTCGAGTTCTATCCCGGAAGATGTCGCGGTTAAAGTTCGCCAAAAAATAAAGGGCGAGTCCGACGCGGAAGGGGCAGCGGAAGCAGCGGCGAAATCTGAAGCGCAGGCCAAGGAAGCGGCGGCCAAAGCGGCCCGCTCCCGGCCCACGGTAGTTCCATCAGCGCCCACGCCAGCGGCCGCAGCGCCATCAGCACCAGCAGCCATCACTCCCATCAAGCCTCTCGCAGCACCGGCACCTCCGGCAGCAGCGCCACCCGTACGCCCGATAGCGCCTGTTAAACCTGCGCCACCTGCCGCGCCCGCGTCCGCGACTCCCGCTACGCCCTCGATTTCTGTCGTATCGTCTCCAGCGGGGCCCGCCGCGCCGGCATCACCAAGGCCCGCGGCACCGCCGCAGGTTGCCAAGCCAACAGCTCCAGCAGGCACGACTCCGCCGACGCCAATCCGCCCCGTTGCACCCACGGGCCAGGCCGGTCCGACGCCTGTTCGTCCAGCGCCATCACCTTCCGGCCTTCGTCCGCAGCCTCCCGCAGTTCGTCCCGCCGCAGCTTCGCCGGCTGGACAATCGCGTCCCGGTGCTCCGCCAGCGCGCCCTGCTGGCCCGCCACGTCCTCGGTTGCCCACAGGCAATCGCGGTCCATTGCCGAGCACTACGCATGGAGCGTCACGGCCCCTCGGTCAAGGCGGACAACGCCCCGCCGGTGGACCTCGCCCCGGCCAGCCGATGCGTCCGCAGCAGCCGACAACCGGCAGAACATTTCCACCGCGTCCGGCAGGTCCAGGCGGCGCTCCCAATCGACCTTTTGAACAACGCCGCGGTCCGCTCCCCACGGGAACGCGTCCGGGGCCTCGCGCGCCGGGCCGTCCCGGCATGCTCCCGCCTTTCCCGGAAAAACTTCCGCCCAAGGCGGAACCCGGCAAGCCGCTATACACGCGCAAACCGCCACAGCGCCAACGCCCAGTGGCCGACAAGCGCGAGCAGGAAGGCGAGCGCAAGCTGCACCCGACACGTCAGCGTCCGGGCATGGGCGATCGCCGCTCGGCTGCCGCCGTTATTGCGCCGCCAGAACCGCGCGCTCCGCGTGAGGTAACCATCACCGAAGGCATCACGATTCGTGAACTCGCCGAGAAGCTCGATGTGCGCGCCAAGGAATTGCTGAAGAATTTGCTGGATCGCGGCGTCTTCGCCAGCATCAACCAGGCGCTCGACGTACCGACTGCCACAACTTTGGCGGAAGCCTTCAGCGGTGTGGTGAGCGTGGTTTCCCTTGAAGAAGAAATGGTTCTGGAAGTCGCCAAGGAAGAAACCAAAGAGAGCTTGAAGCCCCGCCCTCCGGTGGTCACGGTCATGGGCCACGTGGATCACGGCAAAACAAGTTTGCTGGACGCCATTCGCCAGGCCGAAGTGGCGGCGGGCGAAGCCGGTGGTATCACCCAGCACATCGGCGCGTACAAAATTGTGGTCAACGATCGCGCCGTGGTTTTTGTGGATACCCCTGGTCACGAAGCGTTCACGCGCATGCGTTCACGGGGCGCCAAGGTTACTGACATCGTGGTGCTGGTCGTGGCTGCCGATGACGGCGTGATGCCGCAGACCAAGGAAGCCATCGATCACGCGAGAGCCGCGAAGGTGCCGATCATCGTGGCCATTAATAAAATCGACAAGCCCGATGCGCAACTGGATCGCGTGAAGCGCCAGCTTACGGAAGTTGGCCTGATGCCCGCGGAGTGGGGCGGTGACACGGAGTTTGTGGAAGTTTCCGCGAAACAAAAAATCGGTCTGGACAAATTGCTGGAAACGATTTTGCTGGTTGCGGATTTGCGCGAACTCAAAGCCAATCCCGACGCTCCCGCTACGGGAACCGTTCTAGAGTCGCGCGTCGACAAGGGCCGCGGGCCGGTGGCTACCGTTCTCGTGCAGAACGGCACGCTGCGACCGGGCGACTTCTTTATATGCGGCGCGGTTTTCGGAAAAGTGCGCGCGATGTTCGACGATCGCGGCCGTCCGGTGATTGATGCGCCGCCTTCGACGCCCGTCGAAGTGCTCGGTTTGCAGGGTATCCCTGATGCCGGCGATCACTTCCAGGTCACGGACGAAGCCAAGGCTCGCCACATCGTGGAATACCGTCAGGGCAAACAGCGCGACGCACAAATGGCCCGCAGCAGCGGCGCGCGCATCACGCTCGACCAACTGCATGAACAATTAAAAGCGGGCGACGTCAAAGAACTGGGCATCGTCATCAAGGCCGACGTGCAAGGCTCCGTGGAAGTGCTCAGTGAAATGTTGCCGAAACTTTCCACCGATCAGGTAAAGCTGAAAATTATCGGCTCGGGAGTGGGAGCGGTGACCGAAAACGATGTGCTGTTGGCGTCTGCCTCTGGCGCGATCGTGATTGCTTTCGGGATTCGTCCCGACCGCAAGGCCGCCGACCTCGCGCAACAGGAACACGTGGACATTCGCACCCACACGATTATTTACGAAGTGGCCGACGAGCTGAAGAAGGCCATGGAAGGTCTCCTGGAGCCGGTGGTTACGGAAACGTATCTGGGCCGCGCGGAAGTGCGCAACACTTTCCGCGTGAAAGGCACGGGCACGGTGGCGGGCTGCTACGTGGTGGATGGCGTGCTCAAGCGTGACGGACAGATTCGTGTGCTGCGCGACGGCGCGGTGATTTACACCTCGAAACTCAGCTCCCTGAAACGCTTCAAGGATGACGCCAGCGAAGTGCGTACCGGCTTTGAGTGCGGCGCGGGCATTGCCAACTTTAACGACGTGAAAGTTGGCGACTTTCTGGAATGTTTCCAGGTCACCAAGGTATCCGCAGCGGAAGCCGCTGCCGAGCGCAACAGCAATACCGCCGCAACAACGCGCAGTAGGTAGCTTACGTGTTGAGCGGTTTTCCCGGAGCCGCTGATGCCGGTCGGCCTGCTCACCCTCGAGCTTCACATCCAGCACGCGCAATCGCTGAAGGACAAGCGCCAAGTGTTGCGCAGCCTGAAGGATCGGTTGCGCGCCAAGTTCAACGTGGCGGTGGCGGAGCTGGAGCATCACGACAAGTGGCAGCGTTCGGTAGTCGGTGTGGTGACGATTTCCGGCGAAGACCAGCATGTCGAAGAATCGCTGCAGCATGTACTGGCCGAAGCGGATTTGATTCTTGGTCCAGTGCTGGTCAGCCATGCGGTGGAAATCATCTAGAGTGCGATGATTTTCCGGATAGAAAGTTTGCTATCGCGTGTGCATCCGCTTTAGAGTGCGTCAACCGTTTTACGTCTTACAGGATCGCTCATGAGTCCAGCGAATCATCGCCACCTGCGTGTGGGTGAAGAAATCGCGCATGAAATCAACGCCATGCTCGTTGGGGAGTTGAAGGATCCACGCCTGGAAGGCATGGTCGTGGCCAACGAGGTTCGCGTGCAGCAGGACATGAAGCACGCGCGTGTGTTTGTGAGCGTGCAGGGCAGCGACTCTGAACAGGTCGCCGCGGTGAAAGCACTGGAACATGCGGCGGGTTACATCCGCCGTGAACTGATTGAGCGGCTGCAGCTGCGGCGCGTGCCGGAATTGCACTTCACGCTGGATCTTTCGCAGGAAAAAGTTCAACGCATCGAGCAATTGTTGAAAGAAGTGAAGAAACCGAATACGCCTCCCCAAAGCTAAAATCAGCGTCACAATCATGGGGCTTAGTCCTTGGGTGCCCCACACGCCGTTCTTCGGTGTGGGGATTTTGGAAATGATGCGCGCAGGTTCGCTCGCTTAAGGGTATATAAAATCTTGCGTCAGCAACCGCAACCCGCGCCGTTTGACGGCGCACTGGTCATCGATAAACCGCAGGGAAAAACATCGCACGATGTGGTGGATGCGGTACGTCACCTCGTGGGGTTCCGCCAGATCGGCCACCTGGGCACGCTCGACCCGCTCGCCACGGGTGTGCTGGTGCTACTGCTGGGCAAAGCCACCCGGCTGGTGCAGTTCTACAACGGGCGGCGCAAGCGTTACAACGCCGGTTTCCGTTTTGGTTTTGCGACCGACACGTACGACTCGGATGGTGAAGCGCAGGGCGAGGACGCCGCACCGGCGCTGGAGGTCGCTGTGCTCGAAAAATTTGCCGCCGAGCGCGTGGGGCGGTTCGCGCAGATGCCTCCGTCGTTTTCCGCGAAAAAAATTCAAGGGCGCCCGGCTTACGAACTAGCTAGAAAAAAACTGCCGGTGGAGTTAAAGGCCGTCGATGTCGAGGTATTCGAATACCACCTGACGGAAATAGTGGGTTCGATCGCGCGGTTCACGATAGAGTGTTCTTCGGGAACCTATATTCGCTCGCTGGCGCACGAAATGGGTCAGAAACTGGGCTGCGGCGCGCATCTGGCGGAGATTACCCGCACGGCGGTGGGAGAATTTTCGCTCGATCAGGCCGTGAAGCTGGAAGAATTGGCGGCCGCGGCGCGGCAGGGAAAAATCGAATCGTGCGTGATCCGACTGGAAAATCTGCTACTTAATTTTCCACGTATGAATGTGTTGCCGGTAATCGAGCGGCGCGTGCGCCACGGCTCGAAATTCAATATTTCCGTCGCACAGATCCAACCTGGCCGCGCGGAACCTCCGCCGGGGGCCACGGCGGAATTGGATGGCGGTGAGCCGCGCGCTCCAAGGCTGCGGGTTTTCAGCCAACAGGAAAAGCTGATTGCCATCGCCGAAGCGGTAGTGCCGCGAACCTACCAACCGGTAGTGGTCTTCGATCCCCTACCCTGATTATTTCTTGGCACCAAGCAAGCACGCTCCGCGCATCAGGGCGGCTGAACGCGCTCTGAAGGCAGGGTGCTGGGCGTTACGCCTCGTTCCCCCTGTCCGGCAAAAATTGTCCCCGTCTGTTTCTGCGGCGAGCGCAAACGGTGCGGCGTGATCACGATCATCAGCTCGGTGTCCGTCAAAGTTTTGGTGCGCCCGCCGAAGGCATAGCCGATGCCGGGCAGTTCGGCGAATCCCGGCAGTCCTGTGATCGCACGAGTTTCTTCGCGATCCGCCAGCCCCCCAATCACGGACGGTACGCCCTCCCGAACGCGAATCGTTTGCGTCAGCGTGCGATTCGAGATAATTGGTATGCCGTTCACGTTGCCGCCCGCCAGCGCGCGTATTTCGAATTCCAGTTGCAGCGTGACTTCGTCGTTGGGATGCAGTGTCGGCGTGGCTTTCACCTTCAAACCTAAATCCATGTACTCAGCACCGGGGTAGGGGGTTTGCCCGCTGCCGCTGCCGCTGGCAGCCAGATCAGCGGAGTCTTGAATGATGGCCACGATTCCCTGGCCGGCCGTGGGTCCCTGGGCCACGAGCGCCACATCCGGAAGTCCGCTGGTGGTCAATGTCGAAACGATGAACGAGCCGGGCGTGGCGGCAGTGTTCAACTCCACGCCGCTTTGAAATAATCCGCCACCCAATCCAAGAAAAACGCTGAGTGTGCTCTGGTCGCGATTGGTCACCGCGATATCCGGCGAAGGCCCGTTCGAGAAACTTGCAATCTGCACGCCGGCCGGAGCCGCGGCCGTCACCAGTGGGGAACCAGGTGCCACCGTGAAGGTGCCGTCAATGGTGGTGCTCCCGAGAAGTAGTGAAACAGTGTTGTCGCCCTGATTCGCGATTGCCAGGTCGCCGACGCCGTCAGCGTTCACATCTCCTGTGGCGATGGCCACCGGCGAAGCTCCCACGGTCGTCGGCGAATTCGTAGCTTCCGTGAAAGTAATGTTCGAACCGGTATCAATATTATCCAGCAGGATGGACACGTTGCCGGACGTTTGATTCACCACTGCGAGATCGGAAGTATCGCCTTGGCGAAAAGTTCCCGCGACCATGGCCACCGGACCGGTTTCCGTGACGCCATTGCTATTCAGTAGAAATGGGGAAGCGGGAAATTGTGTGAAGGTTCCATCGCCGATGCCTCGAAAAACTGAAATAGAATTGTCGTTTTTGTTGGTTACCGCAAAATCCAGAATTCCGTCGGCGTTGAAGTCCGCCACGATGATGGAACTCGGATTGGCTCCCACGGCGATGGGCGACCCCGGTGCTTCGGTGAAGGTGCCGTTGGGCACGCCGTTGGCATCCACGTTGCCGCGCAAAACGGAGACGTTGTTAGAAGTGGAGTTCACCAAGATTACATCGGCCGGCTGCGCGGTGGTGAACTTAGTGCTGTCCGTGCGAAAAACGCCGGTGCCAATGGCAACTTGGCCCGTTTCATTCGCGCCGAGGGTGATTGGCGGGGTTGCTACCGGGACGAAATTGCCGTTGTCCTGATTTTGCAAAACGGTGAAAGTGTTGGCGGCCGCGTTGTTGAAAACTACCGCCAGGTCGGGGAGCGTACCGCCAGTAAACGGCCCTGAGACGAGGGCCGATGGATTACTGCCCACAACAAAATTTGTTTCTGGGAACGTCGCGGAGCCGGGAACCCCGGTGAATCCCCCGCCAGTGCCCAAGCTGGTGGAAAGTAGCGATAGCGTCACCGGGAAACGGTCGCCCACAAAAAAAGTCGCCGGCTTTCCGTCCTGGGCACGCAACAGAACTTCGCGGCCGCTGCGCACTAGTGAAAGCGAATCCGAAAAATCCACGCTAGCACCCGGGAGTGTGAGCAAAAACGTGGACAGCCCGCCACCCAGTAAAACAAACGGCGGAATGCTCGAAAAACCTTTTCCGGAAAAGACGCTTTGGGCGTTGGTGAGCAAATTTGCCAGGTCCGTCGAGGTGGCGAGCTGCTTAATGTCGTTGGGCGTCAACAAAATTAGAGAAGTGGAGGAAGGCGGCGTGAGGCCCAGTTTCTGCATGGCGGCGCGATCGACTTCCAATAGATCGATATCCAGCAAAACTTCTCCGCGAGCCTTTTCCACTTCCTGGATCAGCCGCCCTGCCAGCGCTAGTCGGCCTGGCGTGTCGCGCATGGTGATCGTGCGGCTACGCGTGTCGAGTTGCAGATGGGTGGCCCCGGTGATATCGCGCAACACGCGCAGCAACTCGGTCATTTCGTCGGGCGCCACGGAGGCGGACAGGACGAATGTCTGTTGCGCCTCCGGTCCATACTCCTTGCGTTTTTCGGGTGTGTCGGGAGACACGAAAATAAGCGAAGGGTTCAGCGCGCGCCAGAACGTTCCAGTCTGCGTGCCGAGCAGGGTCAGCGCAGTGTAAAAATCCACATCCTGCACGCGCAAACGCACCTGGCGGCCCATGACGTCGGGATCGAAGGAAGCTTTTATGCCGAAGCGCGCGGCCAGTTCCTCGTAGACGGCGCGGGTCTCGCCGCGCAGATCGAGGTCGTGCTTTCCGTTTTTCGGCTGTAATTTCGGTAACCCAGTTATTTCCAGTTGTGCTTTGCTGGGCGGCTCGTCTTCCATGGATTTCATCTGCGAAAGGCGTTCGGCCACGACCGTATTTTTTGGATCGATGTGTAAAGCCTTGCGCAGCTCTTCGGTGGCGCGCTCCATACGTCCTTCGAGCGCCGCCTTCTCCGCGGCGTCCACGTGCGTGCGGACCAGCCTCGAACGGAGGGCGGCCTCCTTTAACACGTAGGATGTTTCCCTGGGCGCATAAATAACCGCTTCCTGATAATGCAAGTCCGCCTGATCCAGTTGACCGGCGGCTTCGGCCTGCTCGCCGCGTTCGACGGCCTTTCGCGCACGACTGAGGTCTTCGTGCAACTGCACGCGTGGCTCGCCTGGAGCACGCTTGGCTTCTTCCTGTGCGCCGGCGGGAATGGCGAAGAACAGCACGCCAAACAGAAAGCTAAAGAGCGAATTTTTGGTGGCCACGATCATTTGAGCGCAGGTCTATTCATTCTACCGTGACGTATCTATTGGAGGCTGCGCGGCTTGACGGAGAATAGGCGCGAGCGTACACTAAGTGTAGTTGCAAATCATTCACAACTGGAGAACCGTTGCTCTCGGCGTTCCTCATTGCTCTCCGTGAAGGTGTCGAAGCTGCTCTGGTTGTGGGCATCATCCTCGTTTATCTGTCCCGCACAGAACGTTCCCATCTGGCGCGCTTTGTATGGTTTGGCGTAGCCGCCGCCGCGGCGTTGAGCCTTGCCGTGGCCATCGCCCTCGAAAACTGGCGCATCAGTCAGGATGGCTTCGAAGGTCTGCTGATGCTGGTCGCAGCCTTCTTCGTCATTACGATGATCGTATGGATGAACCGCGTTGCGCGCCGCCTGAAAAATGAGATCGAGAAGAAAGTGGAAGCCTACGCCGCGAAGGCCGGCAACGCCGCGGGCTGGGGCATGTTTTTGTTCGTTTTTCTGATGGTGGTGCGCGAAGGCGTGGAGTTGGCCTTGATTCTGCGTGCAGTGGAGCTTTCGAGCGCAGGATTGCAAACGTGGATCGGGACGATTGCTGGGATCGCCGCGGCGGTGGCCGTGGGATTATTTTTCTTCAAAGGCACCCTGCGCGTGCCGCTGCACCGATTTTTCGCGGTAACCAGTGTGATCCTGATGCTGGTGGGATTTCAGCTGGCGCTCACCGGACTGCACGAATTGAGTGAGTCGCAATGGCTGCCGTCCAGCAAGACGGAGATGGCCATCATCGGTCCGGTGGTGCGCAACGAATTATTTTTTTTCGTGTTGATTTTCGGGGCTGCGACGCTATTGATCCTGCGCGAATGGCAAAGCGCCACGCATTCCCAAGCCTCCAAGCAAGTAACTGGAGAAGCCCAGAAACGCTTATGGGAATCGCAGAATCGCCGGCAACGCACCTGGATGATTGCGGCGGCCACGGCGTGCCTGGTGGTAATTCTGGTTCTGACTGCGGATTTCATTTATGCGCGGGCGAATTCCGCTCCGCCATCTTCCATGCCAATTACAGCCGTGGGCAATGAAGTGCGCGTGCCTTTATCGCAGGTGCAGGACGACAAGCTGCATCTTTTCACCGTGAATCTCGGGGGCCAGTCGTGGCGTTTCATGGTCATCAAGAAGCCGAATGGCTTCGGCACAGCGCTGGATGCCTGCCGCATCTGCGGCGCGGAAGGCTACCGCCAGGACGGCCAGAACGTGGTGTGCCGCCACTGCGGGTCGGCGATTTACGTGCCGTCGGTGGGAGATCAGGGCGGCTGCAATCCTATCGGAGTCGCGTCGCACATCGACGGCGGCGACATCGTAATGGACCTGCACACGCTCGCTCAAGCGGCCCAAGAGGTTCCGCGCTAGCATTCAGCGCGCTTACATCCCCTTATGTTTCTCCGTCTCGTTGCCGATTCTTTTCGACGCCGCCCGCGCCGCAAGTTGCTCACCGGTGCCGCGCTGGCATTGGGCATGGCGGTAGTCACCGCGGCATTCAGCGTCTCTCTGGATGTCGGCGATCGCCTCGCGCACGAATTCCGCGGTCTCGGTGCGAATCTCTTGGTCACGCCACAGGCAGATTCGCTGCCGCTGGAAATTGGTGGCGTGGATTATCGTCCGGCAAACGCCGGCGCGTATCTACCCGAGCGGGACCTCGGCGAGCTCAAAACCATTTTCTGGCGAAATAACATTGTGGGGTTTGCGCCGGTGATGGAAGTGCCGGCAGCTGCAACTTCGAACATATCGACGGCTCCGATGAAGACCACATTGATCGGAACGTGGGCAAATCATTCCGTCACAGTTCCCGATGGCCACGAATTTGTTACCGGTATGGAGAAGACCAATTCCTGGTGGAATGTACAAGGGCGCTGGTTTGCGGACGGTGCCCGGGAATGCATCGTGGGCCAAGCGTTTGCGACGCGCGCAAACCTCAAGACCGGCGACGCCGTCCACGTCATTTCCGCTGGCCATGATGTAACTCTCACCCTCACGGGAATTCTTTCCGGCGGCGGCCCGGAAGATGACGCCATCGTGGCGCCGTTGCAAATCGCGCAGCAACTGGCGGACAAGCCAGGAGAATATCGTCGCTTGTACGTCAGCGCGCTCACCAAACCGGAAGACGAGTTTGGCCGTCGCAATCCCTCGACGATGAATGCCGCGGAACTGGAGCGCTGGTCGTGCAGCCCGTATGCTTCATCTATCGCCTACCAGATAAAACAGGTTTTGCCCGGTGTGGACGCGCGCGTGATTCGCCGCGTAGCGGAAGGCGAAGGCCATATTCTCACGCGTGTGCGCACGCTGCTGTGGCTCGCAACACTGGCAGCTATGCTGGCGGCGACGTTGGCCGTGGGGGCATCTTCCGCAGCGGCAGTCATCGAGCGGCGCTCGGAGATCGGCTTGATGAAAGCCATTGGCGCGGGTTCCGGCACGATCGGATTTCTATTGGCTGCCGAACAGCTGCTGCTGGCCTTCGTGGGCGGTGGCGTGGGATACGCGGTAGGAATTATTCTGGCGCGCATGCTCGGGCAGAGGATTTTCGGCGTAGCGCCCGAACCTTCCGTGCTGGTTTTCATCGTGGTGCTGGGTCTCGCGGGAGCGGTTACTCTGCTGGGCAGCGCCATTCCATTGCGCCGCGCGTCGCGTTACCAGCCGGCTCCCATTTTGCGGGGCGAATGAAATGCCTGACCGCAAAATGTTCTGGCGCATCGTGCGCCGACTCTTCGCAGCGCAACGTGGCCGCTTGCTGGTCATTTTGCTGGCGCTGGGCGCCGGCGCGGCACTGACCGCGGCGTTGCTGAATATTCAGGTGGACGCGCGTAGCCGGCTCACCAAAGAGTTTCGCGCGTTTGGCACGAACGTGATTGTCGCGCCGCGCGACGCGGGGGATTCGAGCACGCCGGCCGCGCTACTTAATGAAGCTCTGGTCAGCCAGGTGCGCGAATTCCATGCTCCGCCACAATCTTCCGCAAGTTCGAATCTTTATGTCGTTGCGGATGTTTCTTCTAAAACATCGATCAATGCCATTAAGGTGGTGGTTGCTGGCAGACGCTCCGAATTTGGTGATGGAACGATCAGATTATCTCTGCGGGGTCAGTCCGTACCGCAAAACCAAAAAGAAAGTGTTTGCGCAGTCGGTTACAAAGTTGCCCAGCAACTGCAAGCACAGCTCGCCGATCCATTGGTGCTGCGATTCTCCCATGGCCAAGAAGAGTGCGTAGCCTCACCGTCGGCCGCGCGCGGGGATGAAGAAGACAATCAGATCTCGGTTTCACTCGATACCGTGCAACGCCTTGCAGCTCTGCCCGGAAAAATCAGCCTGATGCAGTTGAATGTTTCCGGAACGCCGCGTGAAATACGCGAGTATATCGCGGCGTTGGCGAAGAACGTTCCCGGCGCAGACGTGCACGGGCTGCGTCAATTCACAGACGCCGAAGCCAAAATTTATAACCGCATCAGCGGTTTGCTGACAACCACGATTGTTCTGGTGCTGGCGCTCACGGGACTCTGCGTGATGGCGGCGATGACCAATGTGGCTATGGAGCGAAGGAATGATGTGGGCCTGATGAAAGCTATCGGCGGAACGACACGGCGGGTGATGAGATTATTCCTGGCCGAAGCCGCGCTACTAGGCCTGGCGGGCGGAGTGCTTGGCGGCGCCGCCGGACTGTTACTTTCCATCTGGCTGGGCAAAGGCGTTTTTGGCGTGGCGGCGCGCCCGCGCTTGATTGTGTATCCTGTTTCCGTGGCCCTGACCATTGTTGTCGCCATCATCAGTGCGTATCCGCTGCGGCGCCTGGCGAATATTTCTCCGGCCTCCGTGTTTAGAGGTGAAGGATGAGCGCTCTCGATACTGGCTCGCGCTCCGGAAACGCCCCTCAGGTAGTTGTAAACTCGCTCGTCAAACAATATGGCGCATTGCGTGCGCTTGACGGGGTTAGCTTCAGAGTGGATTCCGGTGAGTGGGTGGCGTTGATGGGTCCTTCCGGTTCCGGCAAAACCACCCTCATCAACATTCTCGGCGGGCTGGACACGCTCACTTCCGGCGAGGCCGTTGTTGATGGCGTGGGCCTGGCCAACCGCAGCGAAAGCCAGTTGGTGCGCTATCGCGCTGAAAAAGTTGGTTTCGTGTTTCAGCAGTTTCATCTCGTTCCGTACCTGAGCGCGCTGGAAAACGTGATGCTGGCACAATACTTCCACAGCGTCACCGACGAAAAACAAGCTGAGGAAGCGCTCCAACGCGTAGGCCTGAGCGATCGGCTGACCCACCTTCCGGCCCAGCTGTCTGGAGGCGAACAGCAACGCGTAGCGATCGCGCGGGCTCTTATCAATCAACCGAAATTAATTCTGGCCGATGAACCCACGGGTAACCTGGATGAAGCCAACGAAGCCATCGTGATTGATATTTTCCGCGCACTGCACAACGCCGGACACACCATTCTGATGGTCACGCACGATCCCGACATCGCGCGGCAAGCCAACCGGCGCATTGAGTTGGCGCACGGACGGCTCAGCCTGGACACCACCTCGGAAACTCTTGTGTCACTGGATGATGAGATCCGCTTCGATCACCTACTGGAACGCATTTGGATGTGTGGGGAAGAGGGCACCCGCGCGCAGGTCGGAAATATTCACGTCCCGGGGGCCAAGGATCCGGTACGCACTCTGGGCCGCATGGCGGATCTGAAACTGGTGGAGATGCGCGACAGCGACGTGCACCTGACGGAAAGCGGCAGCCGTCGCGCGCGCGACGTGGTTCGTCGCCACCGTTTGGCGGAGCGTCTATTCAAAGACACGTTCGCCATTGACGATTCTGAAGCGCACACGCAAGCCTGCAAGTTCGAACACATCATCAGCCCGGAACTTGACCAGCGAATCTGCACTTTTCTGGGGCATCCCAAGACCTGTCCGCATGGCAATCCCATTCCGCCGGGAGACTGCTGCGACGGCAATGCCAAAACTGGACGTTCGTAAGCACGCATGGCCATCCCCCTCGATCAGCGCAAAAAACCTCTAGCCATCAAAATCCACGTTTCGAGCGGCGCAGGCGTGGACATTACGTGGGCCGACAATCACACCAGCCACTACGATTTCGCCTATCTTCGCGATGAATGTCCCTGCGCCACCTGTAACGAGAAGCGCGACCAGGAGCATCAACACCAGCACGCGGGGGTGGGGACCAAGGCCGCGGTGATTTCTTCACCCGCACTACCCATGTTCAAGCCGAAAATGCGCGCGCAGTCAGCGACGCAGGTCGGCAATTACGCAGTGCAGATCAGCTTCAACGACGGGCACAACACCGGCATCTTCAGTTACGAGCATCTTCGCAACATCTGCCCCTGCCCCGAGTGCGGCGCGGAGTTCCGCAACCTCACTAGATAATCGTTCTTCTGCTTAGCCGAAAATTAGCGCAACTAGACTTCACCGCTGAAAAGTGCGACGATTTTGGTCTCGGGTAAATCTATCCATTCATGAGTACGATCGCTAACACTCCGGTCGCCAACGGCAGCCGGGGAGCAGGGGTTCCGCGTGTCATTGTCGCCACCACTGCGCTTCTGACCTTCATTTCTTTCTGGCGCGCCGCCGCCATCGTTCTAAACGATCTCGCCTCTTCCGCGTATTACGCCGGTGGTGAGGCCGAAGGGTACATCGGTAAAACGGCGCCGTGGTTCATCCTGGCCATCATGGTGTTTTCCTATGCCGTGCGCGCGGTGTACGTGGAGAGTTGCAGCATGTTCGTGCGCGGCGGCGTGTATCGCGCCGTCAAGAGCGCCTTGGGCGGGACCCTCGCTAAATTCAGCGTTTCGGCGTTGATGTTTGACTATGTGCTGACCGGCCCGATCAGCGGTGTGGCCGCGGGACAATACCTTTCCGGCCTGATCAGCGAACTAGTTCAGTATCTGCATATCAGTTCCACTCCGTTGACGGCTACCTCGGTGAGTGTGATCTCCGCCGGCTTTGCTGTGCTGGTGACGGTGTATTTCTGGTGGGAAAACACCAAGGGCGTTTCCGAATCGAGCGAAAAGGCGCTGCACATCATGAAGCTGGTCACCGTAATGGTGGTCATGCTGATTGCCTGGTGCATTTACACCGTGATCGTGCGGCACTCCGCGCTACCGCCGTGGCCGCATCCCCGTAATCTGCGGCTGGGACCCAGCGCGCTGGGCTGGTTGGCGCACAGCAGTCTGCCGCACATGTTCGGGATCATCGCGATTTTCATCGCGCTGGGCCACTCCGTGCTGGCCATGAGCGGCGAAGAATCGCTCGCGCAGGTGTATCGCGAAATTGAAAGCCCCAAGCTGCAGAATTTGCGCAAGGCCGGGCTGGTAATTTTTGTGTACAGCCTGGTGTTCACCTCGCTGGTGTCGTTTTTCGCGGTGATGATTATTCCCGACGATGTCCGCCAGGGCTTCCTGGAGAACCTGATCGGCGGGCTGGCGATGAGCCTGCAAGGGCCGATCTGGGCGCGGCTGATTTTTCATGGATTTGTGGTGGTGGTCGGAACCCTTATCCTTGCTGGCGCGGTGAATACTGCCATCGTGGGTTCCAACGGTGTGTTGAATCGCGTTTCGGAAGACGGAGTGTTGAGCGATTGGTTTCGCCAGCCGCATCCGCGCTACGGGACCAGCTACCGCATCATCAACATCGTCGTTTTCCTGCAAATCGTCACCATCGTCATCAGCCGCGGAGATGTCACCTTTCTCGCCAACCTGTACGCTTTTGGAGTGATCTGGAGTTTCGCGATGAACGGCTTGGCCGTACTGGTGTTGCGTTACACCAGGCCCGGGCAGCGCGAATTCCAGGTGCCGCTTAATTTCCGTCTTGGCGGAACGCAGATTCCTGTTGGTCTCGGCCTCATCACCCTGACGCTCTTCTTGATTGCTTTCATCAACCTCTTCACTAAACCGATCGCCACGGTGGCGGGCGGGGCCTTTTCGATCCTGCTGTATATCGTGTTTACCATTTCCGAGCGGCGCGGGCGGCACAGCGGCGCCCACGTGGAGATGGACCAGTTCAACCTAGCCCTGGAAGGCGAGTTGACGCCTGAGGGCGTGGGTGCGCGTCCGGGAAATATTCTGGTTCCGGTGAGCAACCACTACGCGCTCTACCACTTGGGCAATGTGCTCGACCGTATCAAGCCGGGTCGGCGCGACATTGTGGTGCTGCATATCCGCTTGTTGCGACGTTCCACTTCCGGTGAAAACGAACTCGACGCGGACCAGCTTTTCGGCAGCATCGAGCAGCATCTTTTTTCGCAAGCGCTCAGCATGGCGGAAAAAAGAGGCAAGTCCATCCGGCTGGCGGTGGTGGCCGCCAATGATTTGTGGGACGGCATTTTGCGCGCCGCCACGGCGCTGAAATCTAGCACCATCGTGTTGGGACACTCGGCCAAAGAAACTACGGAAGAACAGGCCAGGCAGATTGGCGATGGTTGGGAACAACTGGGCGACCAGAAGCCGCAATTCAACTTGGAAATTCACCTGGCGAACGGCGACAAGGTCTACAAAGTCCTGGGCCCGCACGCGCCGAATCTTACCGGCAACGAAGTCAATCTATTGCATCGCCTGTGGCTGCGTTTCAGCGACGTGCTGGCCCCGCAGGAACTGCACCACCACGACGTAGTGCACTTTGCGCTCGAAGAAGTGCAAAAAGAACTGGACGACGGCCGGGAAGACGAAGTGGTCAAGCGCTTGCGCGCACACCTGGACGCCAATCTGACCAAGCGCAAGCCCACCGCGAAAGCCTGACGCTCGCTTTAAAGCCGAGGGAGTCGCCGACCTGTTTTACGCGAGCTGCGTTGTGCAGTGGCCGCAGCGCTTGGCCGCCAGCGGAATGGTCATAGCGCACTGCGGACAATCTTTGGTGGTAGGCGCAGCCGCGGGCGCCGGCTTCTTGCCCCAGCGGTTCACCTGTTGAATCACTAAAAAGACTGCCAGCGCCACGATCAGAAAATTGATGACCGTATTGAGGAACAAACCGTAGTTCACGGTCGGAGCAGCTGCCGCTTTCGCGGCTGCCAGCGTGTCGTAATGTGTGCCGCTCAGACTGACAAACAAATTTGAGAAATCCACGTGCCCCAGCAACCGCCCGATGGGCGGCATGATGACGTCGTCGACTAGAGAGGCCACGATTTTTCCGAAGGCTGCGCCAATAATGACGCCGACGGCGAGATCCATCACGTTGCCGCGCATCGCAAATTCTTTGAATTCTTTGAGCATGATTCAGTCCTTTCCAAAATCCCAAGGGAACCGTTGTAAATCCCTCAGTTCTGCAAGCTTGAAGGGCGCAACAATAACACGGAACCTACAACTCCACGCGCCGCCAATAACAGGCCAGCGCAGGCCAAGAGCGATCCTACCCAGCTGAAGGGCACGCGGGAAATAGCCAGCAGCACCACTCCCAAAAGCGTCAGCGAAACAGCGCGAGTGTATTCTTCCAGCCCCAGCGGTTTGCGTCCGGGCTTGGCGTAGAGTCCGCGCGCGCCCCACAGGATTAACGCTACGCTCAAGATCAACCACGGTAATTTGTGGCGGTCGAAAAAAATGTGGCCGGTTAGGCCCAGCCACACCACCAGCAGCCCTAGCAACACAAAAATTATTTCGACGAACATGCGAAGGAGCCGATCAGGCGTCAGCATGGCTGATTTCCACCGCACCTTGGATGCGCCCAGGCGCAAAGCGAGGTCTGAGATTTTGTGAATGGCCAGAATTACGAACAACTCAGGGCGAATACAAATTAGTTACTAAGCCGCGACACGCTCGATGCGCACTCTGTTAAGAGTGATTGGCGTGCGCGGGCGGTCGCCGCTGTCGCGTGGTGCGTTGGAAATTTTGTCGGCAACGTCCTGGCCTTCGACCACTTCACCAAAAACGGTATGTTTATTGTCCAGCCAGGGAGTGGCCGCCACGGTGATGAAGAACTGGCTGCCATTGGTGCCGGGGCCGGAGTTGGCCATGGACAACTTGCCGGGCTTGGAATGATTAAGAGAAGGATGAAACTCGTCCGCGAACTTGTAACCCGGTCCACCGCGCCCGGTGCCCTCGGGACAACCACCCTGGATCATGAACTGGGGAATTACCCGATGAAAAGTGAGGCCGTCGTAGAAATTGCGCTTTTCCTTTTTGCCGCTCTTCTCGTTGGTGAATTCCTTGGTGCCTTCGGCGAGCCCGATAAAATTTTCCACCGTCTTCGGAACTTCTTTTTCGAGCAGGCGAATCACAATGGTGCCCTGCGAAGTTTCAAAAATCGCATACGTTCCTGCGGCTCTGTTCATGATTTATTTTCTCCCCAGTGCACGAATTATCGTACACGAGCGGCAGGTGCCTTGCCACCGGTTACCAGCCTTTCTGTTTGCGCAGTTCGGTGATGTGCGCGGTGTGATGGCGGCCGTGCCATTCGTAAACAAAGAGCAACCAGTCGATGCTGCGTTCGCCCTGTTCCGGGTGAATTAGTTTGCGCGAAAAATCCTCGGGCTTCAGCGTACTCCACAGCAGATCCCAGCGCTGGTGCAGCGAATCAAGCAGCGTTTGCGAAGGCGCAATGGGCCCGGAAACATCGCCGAGCTTTACCCAGCCGTCCTGGTCGTAGGGCCGAATGGTGGGATTATTTTCAGTCATCGCCAGCTTCAGGCGAATGTAGGCGTTCATGTGACTGTCGGGCATGTGGTGCACTACCTGGCGAACCGTCCAGCCGCCGTCACGGTAAGAGGTGTCCAGTTGCGCGTCGTTCAGTCCGCGCACTGCATCACGCATATTCTGTGGCGTTCGCGCAAGGGATTCGATAGCGCGCTGTCGGGCAGCCGGGGTAATCTCCTTCGGCATTTCCATCTTGCCAACCGGATATCGTGCGTCCATGACGATCCTCCTGGGTGTTCTACGTCCTGATGGCACTATAGAGGCGGAGCTGGAGCGCGTTCAACTTCGCTCTATTTCAAAAGGGCCTCCAATTTGGCTCTGGTGAGCCGCAATCGCCAGGGTCAGGTACAATCGACTGACCGTTTTCTGCCATTGTATCCGCAAGGCCCTTGCGAGAATCAAATACCGGGAGCAACGTAAATGCATGACGTGGTCATTATCGGTAGCGGCTGCGCAGGCCTTACCGCCGCCATCTACGCGGCGCGCGCCAATCTGAAGCCTCTGGTCATTGATGGTCACGAGCCCGGTGGGCAGCTTACCCTGACCACTATGGTGGAGAATTTTCCGGGCTTCCCCGATGGCATCCTCGGCCACGAACTCATTGAAAACATGCGCAAGCAGGCACAACGATTTGGCGCGGAATTCAACGCCGGCGTTGTGACGGATGTGGATCTTTCCAACCGGCCTTTTAAGGTCACGGCGGGGAATGACGTTTACGAAGCCAAGACACTTATCGTGGCAGCGGGCGCTTCGGCGCGCCTGCTGGGCTTGCCCGAAGAGCGGCCGCTGCTGGGCAGCGGAGTTTCCACCTGCGCCACTTGCGACGGCTTCTTTTTTCGCGGCAAGGCCATTGCGGTGGTGGGCGGCGGCGATTCCGCCATGGAAGAAGCCAATTTTCTAACGCGCTATGCTTCGAAGCTGTACCTCATCCACCGGCGCAGCGAATTTCGCGCCTCAAAAATCATGATTGACCGCGCGCGCGCCAACCAAAAGATCGAGTTTGTGACTCCAGCGGTGGTGGAAAAAATCCTGTCCGATGAAAAGGGCGTAAATGGCATTCGCCTGCGCAACCCGGACAGTAACGAGATCCGTGAAATTGAAGTGCACGGTGTATTCGTGGCTATAGGTCACGATCCAAATACCTCAGTTTTTCGCGGGAAGATTGAAACTGACGCCAACGGGTATCTGCTGGCCATCAACGGCAGCAAAACCAGCATTCCCGGGGTCTTCGTTGCGGGAGACGTGCAGGATCACCGTTACCGCCAGGCCATCACCGCGGCGGGCTCCGGATGTATGGCGTCCATCGACGCCGAGAAGTTTCTCGAAGAACACAAGTGACGACCTTGCACTGGTGTACGCGTTAGGCCGCTGCCATAATTACGTCGCATGCTGCGTGCTGCCCTCCTGAAACTTTCCGAAAGCAAATCGTTCGCGCGTTGGGTCACCACCAACTCACGCATGCGCAGCATGGCGCATCGTTTCGTCCCCGGCGAAACGCTTGACGAGGCCATCGCGGCCGCTCGTGATTGCAACCATCGGGGCATGATGGCCAGCCTGGATTACCTGGGCGAGAATGTTTCCTCCACAGCGGACGCACACCGGGCACGTGACGCCTACCTTGAAATCTTCGAACGCATCGCGGCGGAGAAGCTGTACGCCAACGTTTCCTGCAAATTGACGCAGCTGGGGCTGGACCTGAGCGTAGAATTTTGCGAGGGGCTGCTGCTGTCGTTGGTGGAGCGAGCGGCCCGCTACGACAATTTTCTACGCGTGGATATGGAAGGTTCGGTGTACACGCAACGCACCGTGGAACTGGTAAAGCGCGTGCGTTCACAGAATTCCGCCGTGGGAACGGTGATTCAATCGTATCTATATCGCAGCGCCGGCGACATCGCCGACTTGCTGGCCTACGGTTGCCGCGTCCGCCTATGCAAGGGCGCCTATAAGGAGCCACCGGAAGTGGCGTATCCCAAGAAAGAAGACGTGGATGCCAACTATGTTCAACTGATGCAATCGCTTTTACCCAGCGGCGTCTACCACGGCATCGCCACGCATGATCCGGCCATGATTGCCGCGACCATCCGTTTTGCCGCGGCGCACAACATTTCCAAGGAACTATTTGAGTTTCAGATGCTCTATGGCGTGCGCACCGACCTACAACGCCGGCTGGTGAAGGACGGCTATCGGCTGCGTATTTACATTCCTTACGGAGTGGACTGGTTTCCCTACTTCATGCGCCGCCTGGCGGAACGGCCGGCGAACGTGGCGTTCTTCGCTCGCAACTTCCTGCGCTCGCGGTAAGTCGTTAAAGTTTTCTGCAGACAGTGACACCGTCACGCAACGGAATCAGCACTGAAAACAGCTCCTTCGATTTATGCACCATGCGGTTGAGTTCCTGGACGCCGAGGGTGTCGTCGTCGCCGGCGTCCGCTTTTCGCGCCGCCTTTCCCGACCACAGGGTATTGTCGGTAATGAATAGGCCTCCACGCCGCAGCCGCGGCAGTGCCATGCGCGCCGCCGCGGGGTACTGCCTCTTGAAGATGTCATTAAAGATCAAATCAAACTTCCCGGGCGTTTTTTTCAGCGTCAATAAAGCATCACCGATTTGGACATTTATGCGCGAAGCCACGCCGGCGCGTTTGAAATAGGAAGCAGCGCGTTGCGCATTTTCCGGGTCATTGTCGGTATAGGTGATCTCAGCCTGCGGTCCCGCGGCCCGTGCCAGCCAGATCGTGGAGTACCCGATCGCGGAACCCAATTCTAATATCCTTTTGGCCCCTGAAATCTGCACCAGCAGAGCGAGCATGCGAGCCACGGCCGGCCCAATGATGGGAACACCGTGCTCCGCAGCGTAATCTTCGATTTCGTTGATCACCACGTCGCGCGGCGGCAATAGTTCGTAGAGATAATCTTCGACATCTTCCTGCAGGAAGCCACTGCGCAGATTCTTCGGAAGTTTCATAGACTCTCTCCCGGTTTCAGTGCGTGAATTTCCAGTCCGGCGATGTCTTTGCTTTCTTCGCGTACTTGTTCGGGCGTCCCGGTGAGCACCGGGAACGTTCCATAGTGCATGGGTATCACGTGTTTCACACCAAGCAATCGAATGGCGTGCGCCGCCTCGCGGGGCCCCATGGTGAAGTTGCCTCCTATCGGCAGGCAGGCGATGTCGGGTTTGTACAATTCAGCGATCAGCTTCATATCACCAAACACGGTAGTGTCGCCGGCGTGAAATATCGTCAACCCACCGGGCATGCGCACGATGAAGGAGGCGGGTTCGCCGGCGTAAATGTGCTTGCCGTTTTCCTCGATGGAATTGGAGTGAAAGGCATGGCTCATGGTGGCTTCAAATTCGCCGATGCGCACAGTGCCACCTTTGCCCATGGCCTGTACTTGCTTCTCAAAACCTTTCGCGCCGATCCAGTCCGCGGTTTCAAATATGGCCGCGATAGCGGGCTTGTGCTCCTTGGCCAGGGCCAGCAGATCACCAAAATGATCGCTATGCGCGTGGGTCAGGAATATGGCATCCAGCCTTGGCATCTTCTTCAAATTGTCCGGGCATTTCGGGTTGGTCGTCACCCAGGAATCGAGCAGCGCCACCTGGCCACCGGGAGTTGTCAGCGAAAAGGTGCTGTGTCCAAAAAAGGTAATCTTGTTGCCCTTCATGTCGAGCATGAATGTTCTCCGGGAATTTGGATGAACTGTGGGAAGAAAAGGTTCGGTGGAACAACATTCTCCGCGGATTCCTATTTAACGCTGCCGACAGCAGCTCCCGAAGTCAACATCGTGCGAATTGCGGCTTCGTAGGTGTCGCGATTATTTTCGCCCACCAAGTGTCCGATCTGACGCCCATCCCGGGTGTAAAAGAATGATGCGGGGATGGCGCCGTTCCACCCGGGCAACACGGCCTGGACAAATTCGGATTCGCCGCCTTTTTTCTTGCGGAAGTTCGGAAAAATCGGCTTGTAGCGCGCCATGAAACGGCGCATCAGAATTTTGTCGCCGTCATCGTCAAGATTCACGCCCACGACGTTTAGTCCCTTGGCGGCGTACTCCTTGGCCAACTGATTCAGCATCGGGTATTCGTCGCGGCAGGGCTCGCACCACGTGGCCCAGAAGGTGACCAGCAAGGGTTTACCGCGATACTGATCCAACAATTGCTGATAGCCCTGCGCATCGATGATCTTGAGGTCCGGTGGCGCGGGAGCGGTTCCGTTTCCCTGAGCCATCGCCAGAGCGGCCATGCTGAAAAAGATTACGAGCGCCATACGGAGTCTTCGTCTGATCATAATTTTCCTGCGCACCGCTATTTTAGCCGTCTGATGGCCTGTTGAGAATCTGAATCGCGTTAACGTACAATGAGTGTGCGTCTTCGCCCAAGCGTCGTTACCGTAGCTAATCTATCTGTTGGACGCCCGCGCTGCTCGCTCGTCATCGCCGCAAAGGAGATTTTGAATGGCTTATGTAATCGCCGAACCGTGCACCGGCACCAAGGATACCGCGTGCGTGGACGTTTGCCCCGTGGATTGCATCCACCCCCGCAAGGACGAGCCCGCATTCGAAGGGGTGCCGCAACTTTATATCAATCCGGTGGAATGCATTGATTGTGGGGCATGCGTGCCGGTGTGTCCGGTCACCGCGATTTTTGCTCTCGAGGACCTGCCGGAAAAGTGGCAGAGCTTTACCCCGGTCAATTCCGATTATTTCGCGACCAAGTAGTTTTAAACATCGAAGGGAAATGTGCGGCGCGCCCCCGGGCGCGCCTTTTTTATTTACACCGCCGGTGCGTTGCGGATTAGAATACGCGAAGGAGCACGGGAGGGATGCCATGAACGAAGGCACCGCACCATCGGCGAAAACTCCAATGTTTTTACGGCCGGACTTCAAAAATATCGCCCCTTACATTCTGGTGAATGGCGCAACGCGATTTGTCGATTTCCTGAAAAACGCGTTCGAAGTGACGGAGCGCATTCGGGTTCCACGGCCCGATGGCTCGATCATGCACTGCGAAGTCGGCGTGGGCAATTCTGTGATCGAACTGGGCGATGCCGATGGCAAGCACCCGGCACGACCCACGACGGTGCACTTGTATGTTAAGGATGGGGACGCTACTTTCGAGCGCGCTCTGCAAGCCGGCGCGAGTCCTGTCGAAGCTGTGGCTGACCAACCCTGGGGCGACCGCCAGGGCAGCGCGAGAGATGAATTCGGTAGCCTGTGGAGAATTGCGACACCCAACGGATGGACTCCCGGGCCGGAGGGTATCCTGAACGTTCAGCCTTACTTTTTTTTGCGCGACGCGGACAAGATGATTCCCTTCGCGGAAGCGGCGTTTCGCGCAGTGACGGAAGGGGTGGCCAAATCCGATGATGGCAAAGTGCTGCATGCCACGATTCGAATGGCCAATGGGACTTTCGAGATTGAAGAAGCGCGCGGCGAGTTCCAACCCGTGCCCTGCTACTTGCACACCTATGTGCCGGATGTAGATGCCGCTTACCAGGAAGCCACGCGCGCGGGTGCGGAAGCAATCGAAGCGCCCAACGACAAACCTTACGGCGAGAGGGCGGCTACGGTGAGGGATCCATTCGGCAACACCTGGTTCCTGGCGACGTACATCGAAGCATAGTCCGGCGTTCAGGCGCCCGCGGCTGGCACTTTGGGTGCGTACTTGAACGACGCATACCAGTCTCCGCGCCCCTGGGGCGTGAGATCCAACACGTTGTAAACAGGGCAAAGCAAGTCTACGCCGCGTTCCTTCACACCCTCCGCCATTCGAGGATGAGCGGTGTAGAAATGGCGAATGACGCCCTCTTCGTCTTTGGTGAAAACCGACACAGCGGAATCCTGCTGGCCTTCGCGATCTTCGCTGCCCAAATCGTATTTGAAGGTGTTCTCGCCGCAGCTAAGCAGCCGCAGATTGTTCCATCCTTGCTGGCGCGCGTGCGCGCGTAATGCCACGGGATCGGCCGCCGCAACGATGGCCATGTCAGCGTTTTGAGCCAGGTGATGCCCCACGCCATTTACGCCGTCAATCCACATGTTGCACATGGGACAGGGATTCTTTTGCGCCTTTCCAAACATGAAATGATAAATGATCACCGAACGATTTGGCCCGCTGAAGAGTTCGCTGAGGTGAACGGGATGGATGGATTCGTCGCCGGAGTCAAGATTCGCCGGCCCTTCCTGAAATAAATAATCTTCGAGGGGAGCGCCCAGAGGAAGTTCGCGGCGCAGCGCGGCCACACGCTCTTGCTGGCGCAGCAAGTCAATCTCGGCCAGGCGCAACTCTTCGCGCTTTGCTAGATATTCCGTGGATTCATTAGCTAGATTGGTCTGGCGAAACGTGCCGTTGATGGTTTCGTGCACCATGACGCTCTCCTTGGCCTGCCTATCAGAATTCATCGCTGGCTAGATTCTGCGTCGGGAAAAGAAATGCGCAAATACCCGAACTCCTGTATCGGCTGGCCAGAGACCGAAAGGCGACGAGCTATAAAGCGGAGACCATGTGGGCGATGGAGTCGTCAAACGTGGACTTGCCGTCAAGATACGGCTGCCAGAATTGCGTAAGCAATTTTAGGTAACCGTCCCAGCCGCGCTGATAAATTCCCTCACGAATCGCATATGGAGTGTAGGTGGTTGCCGACGCGCTGGCATCCGAGCCGCCGTCGGCATTAGTGGTGGCGATGACGGGGCGGATGACTTCACCGGTAGTGTAAAAAATGAGCGCGTGCCAGAGATCACGGGGGATGCCCCGGTTGCGCTGGCGGCATTCGCGAATGATGGCTTGCTGTACGGTGTCGGCGATGCCGTGGGAAGCTTCGTGGAAGAGCACCTCGAGGGCTTCCGACTCCTGATTGCGGGGATCGCTACTGGAGATGGTGACGCGCAGCGGGTCGAGGGTGGTGTACGCGCCGGAACGATTAGCGTAAGCGCAGACATCCACGCGAATTTTATCCTTGGGCCACTTGGTCTGATAAATGTCGGCCAGGCGTTGCGAGAGGCCCACACCTTGTTCGCGCACCAACGGCGCCACGCGCAGCACCCAGCGGCGATTAGCGAGATCGTGCACAGGCCAATCATGCACGCGATACACAGCCGCGGCGTTTTCCAGGACGCGAGTGAGATTTGGCGGTAAGCCGGCGTCGCAGGTTTTCTTTTTGCGCCCGGAAAGCTCATCGCAACCATCGAAATCGCCCAGTTGATTTTTGATGAGGATCAGTTCGGTGGTGAAGAGCGGGTCTTTGTCGATGTAATTCGCGGCATAGTAATTGAGCGCGTCGTCCCAGGCGCGCTGTTCGGCAGTTGTGAAAGGAATTTTCGCGTTTGGCGTTCTGAACGTGGGTCGGGATTTGGGTGCCGTTTTGTCACGATCAGCGGTCTGAGCCGTTTGCGTACGCTGCGGAGCGCGAAATTTGGCTTCCTGATAAAGGGTGTGATGCAGATTTACCCAGAAGTCGCTGTGAAATTCAAAAACAGGCAAGGGTCCATAGACTGAGCCTTCACTGAACTGCGCGCAGACGCGCAGAGGCAACAGCGTAAGGATGGCAAGAATGAATAGCGTACAGGCCAGGCGCCAGGACATGCGAATTTGATGATACTAGCGTTAAGTCCGGGCACACACAAATACGAGAGCATCCTTACATAACATATTGTCAACCGAAAACTAGAGATTGTGGCTCTGGCGGAATTCGCGGACGACCGCGGCGACATCGCGCTGTTCGGCGTCCACCAGATAGTTCAGATGGCGCATCTCCGGTCCACTGACTTTACCGCCGAGTTCGGCAAGCGCGGCGCGCAGTTGCGGAAATCTTTCGAGCGTGGCCTGGCGAACAATCGGCACGGCGTCATAAGGCGGGAAGTAGTGGCGGTCGTCCTCCAAGATCACTAGATGTAGTGAATCGATGACACCGTCGGTGGAGTTTCCAGCAACAATATCCACTTTGTGGTCCTGCAGTGCGCGGTAAATGAGGCCGAGATCCATCTCGCTGGGGTGCCCCGCGAAGTGCAGGCCGTAGCGCTCGCTCCATCCGCGAAAGCCGTCGGCACGCTCGAGAAATTCGTAGCCAACACCGATGCGCCACTTGGGGGCGTAGGGAGTGATATCTGAAGTGTTTTTCAGCTGCAGCTGCTGCGCGTCCTCTCCGCGAATGACCATCGCAAAAGTGTTTTCGAAACCCAACGGCTCGGTGACTTCAAACTTGAAGCGCTCGGCGTAACCCTGTTTGACGCGCTGGTAGACAGCGGCGGAATCGCCCGTGGGCGCTTCGTTCAGCACCGCGTTGAGCGCGGTGCCGGTGTACTCCACGTAAAGATCGACTTGGCCAGCCTGCATGGCTTTGTGGACCAGCTGCGTGCCGCCCAGATTAGTTTTGCGCACCACGTGGATGCCGGTGCGGGCCTCGATGTGCTGGGCGAACAGTTCGGCGAGAACCATCTGTTCGGTGAAAAATTTGGAGCCGACTACAATTTGATTTTTCGGCGTGGAGTGGCAAGAGATCAATAATGTCGCTGAGAGAATTGTCGGGAAAATTGTACGAAGGAAGCGGCGCATGAGGGAATAAGTTCTCACGTGTGAACAGAAAGCGGAAGCGCGAAGTACTCTCTGACGAGGTGTCTCGATGGATCGCTTTGAGTGGCGGGTGTCCCAGACGCCCTACCTGCGTCTGAGGGTTTTGTTCAACAAGTGCCGACATGTTGCTTTCCGCAACCAGAATGAACACAATCTGCACGCCCCGAGCATGAGCAGCTTGGCGGGAGCAGCAGGAGACCACAGTGCTCGATCGTAGAAATTTTCTGACCACCGTAACGACGGGAATAACGGGACTGCTCAGCCTCCGCGGCAATTTACTGGATCAGCTGCAGAATTTGCCTGCGGCCCTGCCAGACCACATGCTGCTCGACAAAGACGAGGACGCCTATTGGGCGGAACTCCGCAAACAATTTCTGATTCCCGAAGACGAGGTGTACCTGAACAACGGAACGGTGGGCTCCAGTCCTGCGCCGGTTTTGCGGGCCATTTTCGAAGCCTACCACACCACCGAAAAACTGGACCAGCACGAGCCGGAGGATTACCCCATCTGGGGCTACGCTTCCTGGAATGAGTTCCGCGACCCGCTGGCCGCTTTCGTAGGGTGCGAACGCAATGAAATTGCGCTGCTGCGTAACGCCACGGAAGCGAACAGCTACATCGCAAACGGTGTGGACATGAAGCCCGGCGACGAAGTGTTGATGACCGACCAGGAACATCCTGGCGGTGAACATCCGTGGAACCTCAAAGCCAAACGTTACGGCATCGTGGTCAAAAAAATTACGCTGCCGCGCCCGGTGAAAAACGCCGGCGAAGTTCTCAATCTTTTCAATGACGCCATCACTCCGCGCACGCGGGTAATTTTTTTCAGCCACATCAGCACTTTCTCCGGAGTCGTTTTGCCGGCCAAGGAACTTGCCGCGCTAGCGAGATCCAAAGGAATTCTCTCCGCGGTGGACGGTGCGCACACTCCCGGGATGATGCGCCTGAACGTGCATGACCTGGGCTGCGATATGTACTCATCCAGCCCGCACAAGTGGCTGCAGGCCACCAAAGGCTCCGGGTTTCTCTACGTTCGTGACGAAGTGGTTGACCGCTTGTGGAACACCATCGCCACGGAAGGCTGGGACGATCCAAAAATCCGCGCCGAACGCTTCCAGCGCATCGGCAGTTCGAACGTGCCGGCACTTTGGGGCCTGCGGGCCGCCCTTAAACTGGCTAACGATATCGGCATGGAGCGTATCGAACGGCGCCATCGCACTTTGGGAGATTACCTGCTTGCGGAAATGATCAAACGCGGGGCCGTGTCGTGGACGTCACCCGATCCGGCGCTGCGCTGCGCAATTGTTACCGTGAACGTTCCGCCGGTTCCCCGGCTGGATCTGGAAAACTGGCTATGGCATACCTACAAAATCCGCATTCGCGGAGCGGATCCTAATAAGCTGCGCCTCTCCACGCCGTATTACATCCAGAAAAAGGACATTGACCGATTTCTGGAGAAATTTGATGAGTACAAACGAGACAAAAAGATGGCGTGATTTCTGTCGTTGCTTTCAACGGCATGGCCGGCTCAAATCGGAGAGCTGGCCACCGTCGCCGCGCCAGACACGGCGTATCGAATCACGCCGGAGTTGTCGGTAAAGAATCCCCGCTGGCCCGTAGAGCCTGATGTAACCGGCTGGCCCGTTAAGGTATAGGAATAAATCCGCCCGCCGATAGCCGCAGCCGGCGTGTACGTGAACCAGTAGCCGCTCTTGCCAGTCGCTGCCGCTCCCGCATTTGCCAAGGTGTTGTCAATCAAGCATGCCGCCGCAGTTGAAGCCACAGCGCAAGGGGCCACGCCACCCAGGTTCGCCAACGTCGCGCTGAAACCCGAGTTGGGATAATTGCTGGTGTAGCTGATTTCGGCGGTGTTGATGGAGCGCAGCGATCCCACCGCTGAAGATTCATTGGCAGCCATCTTGGAGCGGAGCAAATTCGGAATTGCAATGGCGGCGATGATCAGGATGATGGCCACGACGATCAGCAATTCGATAAGAGAGAAACCCTTTTGCTTTTCCATACCTTATCTCCTTCAACCTGTTTGGGAGCCGCTGGGGCGACACGGGCAAGCTAGATAAGGGCAAGCCACCTTCCACTCTCGAAACAAGAAAATGCAAGGCTTGTGTCCAGCTAAACCTTGCATTTTCAGCGTTAGGAATCCCGAATTCCCAGCCCTTCCAACCAGAAGTTCGGAAAGTCGCACCAAACCGTTCAATATTGACGTTTTTTGTCGCTCAGGAATGACGCTAAAAGCGCCCTCCTTTAAGGTTCGAGAACCGTCGGTGGAGAGTCGCCGATGGACGCAACAAAAATTTTTCCACTGATCAGGCTGACCACCAGGGCATATGGATTTCTAGCACAGTGGATAGTCCTCAGCACGCTATTTAATGTACCGTCGATCACCGTAACGTTATCGCTGTGCGTGTTGGCAACATAGATTCGGTTTCTTTGGGAGTCCACGGCGATGGCCTGCGGCCGGCTTCCGACCTTCACCGTTGCGATCACCGCGTGCCTGATTCCGTCGATTACTGTGACCGTGTCATCGTCAAAGTTAGTCACGTAGACGGTGTGCGTCGCGCTATTCACCGCCACTGCGCAAGGGATCGCTCCTGTAGGCGCCCGTGTCACTGCATCCGAATTTTCGTCCAAGATCGCCAATTCCGCGTTGCCCGAGCGCGTGACGTATAGCGTGCCGGTGGACTCGTCCACGGCCATTGCCCATGGGTGCATTCCGACGACCACCCTGCCCACCACCGAGGGTTTCCGATCCAGCACCAAGAGATCCTTATTCTCGTACCCTGCCAGATAGATGCGATCCCGATGCGAATCCACGGCGATGGCGTCAGCGGAGCCGGTTTTGACCGCGTTCGTGACAAGCGTTTCCCCATCGATCACTGTGATCACATTGCTGAAGGTATTCGACACATAAATTTTATTTGTTGCCGAATTCACGGCCACCACGTACGGCCATGGCCCGACTGGCACTGTGGCAACCACCGCATCACTTTTGCCGTCCATCACCGTCACGGAGCCACTGCCGTTGTTGGCGACATAAATGCGATCGGTCGCTTCATTTATTGCGATGGCAACTGGTTCCTCGCCGACATGCACGCTCGATGTTGAATTCGCACGCTGATCAAAAACCACGATCGCGCCTGCTTTATGATTTACGGCATAGACTTTACCCGTTCGCGAATTCAATACGATGGCTCTGCTGCTGTTCATCAAAGCGGTGGAAGGCTGCGCGATGTGGGCCGCGCCCGATACGATCGTGCTGCAGCATGTGAAGAGGGCAATAACGGCGCTTTTCTTCAGTGAAGTCACGCGGATATCTTATCCTGGGAAGGACTCTCGGGGTACGCTAACGAAATTCGTACAAATTTTCGAAAACAGATGAACATCCTTCGTGAATTCGCAGACGATCCGGAATTAAACTGATCCCATGCCAATGTTTTGGACGCAACTGATGTTTCGCCGGCTTGCCAGTTTGCTCCTCGCGTTAACAGGTCTTCTTTTGTGCGGCGTTTCGGTCAGCCGCGGATTTCCGGAGCGCCAGGCGCCTTATCGTGTGTTGGCGTTTTATACCGACAACGGTGAGCCCGATCACATTGATTTCGCCAAACAGGCTCTGGCTTTCTTCGGGAACCTCGCCAAGCAAAACAATTTTGAATTCCAGTCCACGACGCGCTGGGAAGACCTGAACCCCGAGAACCTGAAGAAATTCCAACTGATTCTCTGGCTCAACGACTTTGCGCACAGCGCCGAGCAACGGAAAGCCTTCGAGGACTACATGAGCGGTGGCGGGGCCTGGCTGGGCTTTCACGTCTCCGGCTACAACGACGAAACCACGAACTGGCCGTGGTTCGTGGACTTCCTCGGCGGCGCGGTTTTCTATGGCAATAACTGGCCGCCACTTCCCGCGAGCCTGGCGGTGGACGACAGAAATCATGCGGTGACCCGCCGCCTGCCGGTAACGCTCGCATCCCCGACAAACGAGTGGTACATCTGGAAACCCAGTCCACGCCTAGATAAGCAGGTCAAAATTCTTCTGACGTTGGATCCCAGAAATTATCCCCTTGGCCTGAAAGACACCATTACGGCCGGCGACCTGCCTGTAGTTTGGACAAATACGCGATACCGCATGATCTATATGAACATGGGGCATGGCGATAAAATTTTCTCGAGTAAGGAGCAGAACGCGTTGTTCGAAGATTCGTTGCTCTGGTTAGTTCGCAAATAAAACTGCCCACCTCAGGCGCGGCCGCCCGGTAACTCACTGAACGCGAAGGCGGCGTTCGACAAGAGCCAGAAACAGGTCCGCGATGATAGCCAGCAGCGCCGCGGGAACGGCGCCCGCGAGGATGACCGCGTCGCTGACCATGGCCACTCCGCGAAAGATAAATGTGCCGAGACCGCCAGCGCCGACTGCTGCGGCGATGGTGGCCACTCCGATCGTGATCACCGTGGACGTCCTGATGCCCGCGAGAATTATGCTCAGCGCCAGCGGCAGCCGTACGCGCGTGAGGATTTGCATGTTGGTCATGCCCATGGCTTCGGCGGCTTCCAGCACCGCGGGGTCAATGCTGCTCAGTCCGACATAGGTGTTTCGCAGAATGGGAAGCAGCGCGTAGAGCACCAGCGCCACGATGGCGGTCCGCCGCCCGATGCCGCCAATGTATGGTATGGGGATCAAAAATCCAAACAGCGCGAGGCTCGGGATGGTCTGAAACACGCTGGCGATTCCTAAGAAGAAAGTTCGCAACGCAGGGCGCTGCACGATGAACATTCCCAGCGGCACGCCGATAGCGATGGCAATCGACATGGCAATCAATACCAGCTCAATATGAGCGAGAGTCGCTTCGAAAATCTCGGACCGGTGTGTTAGGAAAAATGTCCAGGGGCTCAAGATGGAGCCCCCGGAACCGTTTGCAGCGACGCGGTAAAGGCCTTTACTTCGGGATGATCGATGCGCAGAAATTCCTGCGGGGGTGCGCTCGCGACGATGCGTCCGGCCTGCAACAAAACGATCCGGGAAGCCAGCACCAGCGCTTCGCGCAGATCGTGAGTAACAAAGACAATGGTTTTTCCCAGGCGTCGGGCCAGTTCGGAAAATTCGTGTTGCAGCTCCGCACGGGTCACCGGATCGAGCGCACCGAACGGTTCGTCCATCAGCAGGATGCTGGGGTCCGCCCCGAGAGCGCGCGCCACACCGACGCGTTGGCGCTGTCCGCCAGAAAGCTGTGCAGGACGGCGCTGCGCAAATTCTCTTGGCTCCAACCCCACCAGGCTAAGCAACTCCGCCGTACGTGCGGCAATTCGAGATGGGTCCCAGTTTTCGAGCCGGGGAACGAGGCCGACATTCTCGGCCACGGTGAAATGCGGGAACAGCCCGGCGTCCTGAATGACGTAGCCGATGTGCCGCCGCAAGCGAATGGGATCCCAGTCCGTCGTGGATTTTCCTTCCACCAAGACTCGTCCGTCCGAGGGCACCAACATGCGATTGATCAGGCGCAGCAAGGTAGTCTTGCCGCTCCCGCTGCGGCCTAATAAAACTAGTGTTTCCGAAGAGTTAGCAGTTAATGAAAGGTCCTTAACCAGCGGTTCGAGCCTACCTTTAACACGGTATGTCACCTCTCGAAACTCGATGATAGTTTCATCTATTGCAGGTAGGTCGGGGCGTCCCGGCGCAGAAAGTGTTTGACGCATCGGACGCATATCATAGAGCATCTAACTCTCCGCGCCGTACCTGAATCCGTAACCCAAATCTTCGGCGATGATTTCCAGGACCGACAAGGAAAAGCCATGGGAGCGATAGCAAGTGCAGTCCGGCAGCGCAGCCCATTAAGTGTGCGGTTGGCGGACGCCAGGGCGCGTACAGATGAATTATTTTCCATCGTGCGGCCCGCAGCTATGTACGAAAGGCCGATTTCCGAGCGTCACCGCATAATTTTCTACGTCGGGCATCTGGAAGCCTTTGATTGGAATTTGTTGGCGGATCGAGCCTTGGGACTCAAGCCCTTCCAACGCACCTTTGACCAGCTCTTTTCTTTTGGAATAGATCCTGTTGGCGGCGGGCTGCCCACGGACACGCCTGCCGATTGGCCGGGTCGCGAAGAAATTCTGGCCTACACGCGGAAAATTCGCGACAAGCTCGATCAGGCCCTTGACGAAGCGTTAAGCCACCCTGGTGAGGGTCACCCGCAACTGCAGACCATGCTGGAAGTCGCGATAGAGCATCGCCTGATGCACGCGGAAACTTTGGCGTACATGCTGCATCGCCTGCCGGTGGAGAAAAAAATTGGTATGCCCATCGTGAGGAAACCGGCGAGGGCGCGAGTGAAATCCGCGTTGGTCGAAATTCCTAGCGGTCGCGCGACTCTGGGCCTGGTGATGAAAACTGGCGAAGAGTTTGGGTGGGACAACGAGATGCAGGCCCACGAAGAAGACGTTTCGGCGTTCGCTATCGAAAAGTGTGACGTTACCAACCGGGATTTTCTGCAATTTGTCCAGGCTGGCGGATATAAGAACCGTGCTTTGTGGGATGACGCATCCTGGGACTGGAAGAATTCTGAAAACGTGGAGCATCCCGCTTTCTGGCGCCGTGCCGGAAATTTGTGGATGTACCGCGGAATGTTTGGCGAAGTGCGGCTGCCGCTGGATTGGCCGGTTTACCTGAGCCATGCTGAAGCAACGGCCTATGCGACCTGGAAGGGCAGAAAATTGCCGACAGAGGCGCAGTTTCATCGCGCGGCCTACGGAAGCCCCCACAACTCCGAGCCCGATCGATTTTATCCCTGGGGCCATGAGGCGCCTTCTGAACATCACGGAAGTTTTGATTACCATTCATGGGAACCGTCGCCCGTGGGCACGCATCCGGCAGGCGCCAGCGCTTTCGGTGTACAAGATTTGGTAGGTAACGGCTGGGAGTGGACCCGGACTCAATTCGCACCGTTCCCGGGATTCAAGGCCATGTCTTTCTATCCCGGATATTCAGCCAATTTTTTTGACGGTAAGCACTATGTAATGAAGGGCGGCTCGGCCCGCACCGCCGCGTGCATGCTGCGGCCGTCATTTCGAAACTGGTTTCAGCCGCATTACCCGTACGTGTACGCCACCTTCCGATGCGTCGAGGATTGAGAGAAAGCATGCACGAGTTAGCGTCAGTTCAAACATCGCCGGTTACACATTTGTCGGAATTCGCGGCCGAAGTGCGCGCCGGCTTGACCAAGACCGGGCAACGCGAACTTCCTTCGAAGTATTTGTACGATGAGCTGGGCTCCGCGCTATTTGAGGCCATTTGTGTTTTGCCGGAGTACGGTTTAACTCGAGCAGACGCGCGGTTGTTGGAAAAGTATGCGCGGGAGATCGTCGGCAGATTGCCATCTCCATCCCAGGTGGCCGAATTGGGCAGCGGTACCGGGAAAAAGACGCGCTGGATTCTGGAAGCATTGTCGCAACGCCAGAGAACCTACTACTACCCCATTGAGATTTCTCCTTCGGCGTTGGCGGCGTGTGAAAAAGAGATGGGCCAGATTGATCTCGTGAGCGTGGTGGGCTACGAGCAGCCTTACCTTGAAGGCTTGAAGGCCGTGGTCGCGCGCAGGGAAGAGACAAACAGCCTACTGGTGCTGTTTCTCGGTAGCACCATAGGAAATTTTGATCGCGACATGGGCCGAAAATTTTTGCGTGACGTGCGCGATATTCTGCTTCCAGGCGATACTCTGCTGCTGGGCACGGACCTGGAGAAAGATATCCCTACGCAGATTCTGGCCTATGACGACCCCGCGGGAGTCACTGCGGCATTCAATCTGAATATTCTCGGACGCATTAATCGAGAATTGGGCGCGAATTTTAACCTGGCGGCGTTCCGGCATGAGGCGCGCTGGAATGCTACCGAGCGTCGTATTGAAATGCACCTGGTTTCCTTGCGAAGACAAACAGTGGAAATTCCCGCCGCGGGCCTGCGCCTGATGCTGGCCGAGAACGAAAGCATCTGGACCGAAAGCTCGCACAAATATAAACCAGAGGAAGTCCTGGAAATGGCGGCAGACACCGGATTCCGCTGCGAAGGCCAGTGGATCGACGCCCAGTGGCCCTTCGCTCAGAACCTGTTGGTGGCCGAGTAGACAGGCTCTTTACGCTGTGGCGCAAGGGCGGGTCAACAGTGACTTAGAGCTCGTCCTTCCTGAAAAATAGACCGCGACATTTCTAATGTTTTCTCCCCAGTGAACTGCGGTGTTCTCTCTATCGCCAAAACCAGTAACTCTCTGGATAATCCCGTCACCGTAGCCTCTCCATGAACGTCCCCTCTGTGAGATTGCCCCGGTCCCAACAGGATTTGTGCCCCATCGGGTGCCAATCCTGGAGCCGATCCGATCTTGGCATCAGAGGAGATTTCATGGACGTTGCCCGAACGTACGCCCACGTAGTGTTGTTCCATTGCCCACAATGCCGAGGGCCCCTGGCTTCGGCGTTCTCCTCTGTTAGCCAACAGGTGGAGAGCCTTGACGGCGGAAAATCTGCCGCGACGTGCCGGTGCGGTTGGACTGGGGACGGCCTGGACTTACAGGCGGCGCGCCAGTCCGTGCAGCCCTGGGAAGCGATTTACGTGACGCCGGAGGGCGAATCACGCAAACCAGTGCAGGATTCCAAAATAACCCCCATGGACTGGATTTCTCGCGTCGCGCAGGAAATCGCCACCTACTCGAAGAGAATCAAAGCGCACTCCGCGAACGCCTGGTAGTTCGGCCTTGTAGGGCTATAACGAATTCCCATGCTTTCTTTTCCCCTTCCTATTCACTTGCATTTTGCAAGCAATATCCCTTTACAATAGAGGTGTTGGTCTCCCTTGCCAGCGTGACCGGCAGCTGAGACAAATAAAAACCGAAGAGGTCTGGTGATCCATGAGCACGATGACCACAGGAACGGAGTTCACTCCGTTCCTGTGGTTCGATTCGAACGCCGAAGAAGCCGTCAATTTTTATCTCAGCGTCTTCAAGAATTCCCGTCGCCTCGATGAGCTGCGCAATTCAAGTGATGCCACCGGCCCCAAGAGAACCGTCCTCACTATTGCCTTCGAGCTGGACGGGCAGAGATTCACGGCCCTGAATGGCGGCCCGCACTTCAAATTCAACGAGGCGGTCTCTTTTGTGGTGCGCTGCGAATCGCAGCAGGAGGTGAACGAGTACTGGTCCAAGCTTTCTGCTGGCGGAGCTGAGAGCCAGTGCGGTTGGCTAAAAGATAAATTTGGACTTTCGTGGCAAGTCATCCCCGCGCGGCTCCCTGAGCTTGTCAAAAACCCCAAGGCCATGAAGGCCATGATGGGCATGAAGAAAATCGATCTCGCGGAGTTGGAGCGCGCGGCCCAGTCGTAAGCCGCAGATCACAATGTAAGTGACAGCCAGAGTTCAACTGCCGGTGGCGGATCGTGAAGTTGTGCGAGGCTGCCGGCGATTTGTCGCCGGGGCCCGCGAAATTCATTTGTGCAGGGCCACAGTTGATCCCGGGCGCCGTCCGGAAGAGAGCGCCTGTACGGCAGCATCGCAGAGTGCCCGCGATCATTGCAGTGGTCCATCCCCGTTTGCTCGTTTCAGCCCAACACCAGATTGCCCCGGCGACGCGCGTGTACCCGGGATACCTCGCATCACGCAACATGGGATTGGCGCTAAGGCTTCTGCCGACACTGGTCCTTAGCGCCACATGGGCCCTCAACATATCGTTGCTGTTGACGGCGATAATTTAGTTTCTCGATTTCCGCATGGACCTGGCCGAAGGCCGTACCCGGCGTGGTTATTCTCGGCGCCCTTTTTCTCACAGCGTCCGCGCGCAGCTCCGGTTCTCCGTTCTTTAAGAGAGCAGCTTGGACCTAGGCCGTTCGCTACGCGGATGGCCGCAAGGGCGACACCCCAGCGTTAACTAGAAAACCGAAACCGTCTTAGCCGGTGACCGCAGTGGACCTAAGTTGGCGTAACATTCAGGCAGAGATAAAGGCCGTTCGCGAGCGTTACGCTTGGCTTTATCCGTAAGGCAAGGTCTCACATGTTGAATTCGGAGCGCCGCCGCACTCCCAGATTTCCGTTCGTGGCAGTAGCGGAAATCACCGAAAAGGCTTCAGGGGTTGAAATCGTGACCCAGGTCAGCGAACTAAGCCTTTACGGCTGCTATATCGATCACAAAAATCCTTTTCCAGCGGGTACGTCCGTTACCGTCAAAATTTTTTCCGAATCGGAAGTTTTTGAAGCCACCGCGAAGGTTTTGTACGCCCATCCCAACCTGGGCATGGGTCTCTCCTATCACGAACTATCGCTGCGCAGTTCGGGAATATTACGAGGATGGCTGGCCAGGGCGGAAACCGCCGAAGGAAAATCGCGCCCCTGAATTTCTTTATTTGCGCCCTGGCCCGGCCGTCAGTTCGTAGTGACGCCTCTCCTCAATGTCTTTCACGTAAGGTTGAATAGCGGCAAAAAACGTCTTGAACTTCAGGCTGCTGCGGAATCCTTTTATGTGCCCTTCGGCCGCATTCCGTTCGATCCGTAAAATTCCTGTTGTGCGTCTCGCGTGCAGCGGGTCAGCTCGTAAGCGAGGCAGTGGCTCGAAGCGGTAAGAGATTCACCAGCCTTGACACAAGCTTTTTGGAAAGCCCGCGCCGGCCTTCGTCAATTTTGTACCGAATGTATTCAACGATCACTCTAAGCTCCTTCAGGTAGTCTTGCTCATCTTGCTTATTTGCATTTGACTACAGTGGCGGTTGAAGTCCAGTAGGCACAATTTTGTAAGGGGAGCGGGAATGCGACTGGCGGCATGTCCGGTAAGGGCCACGATCGAGGTGATCGAAGGTAAATGGAAGCCGATTATCGTGAATGCTTTGAAATCAGGCACGTTGCGGTTCGGACAGTTGCGGCGGCAGGTTCCCGAAGCCAGCAGGAAAGTGCTTACGGACCAATTGCGCGAGTTGCAAGCCGACCAGGTGATTTTGCGTGCAGCATCTGAGCAGCCGTGGGAGCGCGTGGCGTACAGACTCAGTCCTTACGGGCGGACTTTGGTGCCGGTGTTGTCGGTGATGGCGAAATGGGGTAAGCGGCATCGGAAACTCACAGCGCGAAATTGATGGACCCATTTTACAAAAAGTGCCTGCTAACTTGCGTATAATTCGTGGCAATGTCCTGGGCCTTTTCCAGGTTCCTTTTGGCCTCTTTCGTAGCTTGCCTGCTGGTGTTGGTGGCTCCGCCAGGTTGGGGCGTGCCGGCGTGGAAAGGGGTAGTGCGCGATGGCGCGGGGAACATCGTCAGCGGAGCCCTCGTCGAACTGCGCGCCATCTCCGGGGCTGCCCGCTACTCCATCAAGACATCACAGCAGGGCGAATTTGCGCTCGCGGGTATTGTTACGGGAAATTACGAACTGAGGGTGAGCAGCGCCGGCAGGACTTGGAAATCCGCGACACCGCTGCTGATCGAAGACGATTCCGCGTTCACCAGCGCGATTGAGCTTTCGAACCAGGACTTAGAGATTCGCATCACCTCCTCAACCGGAGCTACTGCAGCGCAGGCAGGCGGCGAACATCTCTCCAAAGAAAAAGTTTCCAGCCTTCCGTTGAACGAGCGGGATTTCAGCAAATTGCTGCTGCTCGCTGCCGGCACTATGACGGACACTAATGGAGCGGCGAACTTCACGCAGCAATTTGCGGTGAATGGCCAGCGGGGAGTCACTTCTGTATTTGCCATCGATGGCGGCGATACCACCGACCCGGAGTTGGGCGGCGCGACCTTCGCGAATTTCAATGTGGATGCTATTCAGGAAGTGCAGTCCAGTTCCGGCGTGATGCCCGCGGAGATTGGCCACGGCGCCGCCGGCTTCAATAACGTCATCACCAAGTCCGGCACCGAGCAGGTTCACGGCAGCGCGTTCGAATTCATCCGCAATGCCGCCTTCGACGCGCGAAACTTTTTTGATCACAAGAATGATTTAGACCCGCGCCGCATTCCGCCGTTCGCACGCAACGAATTCGGCCTGACCAATGGCGGGCCGGTGGTGCTGCCAAAAATTTACGATGGCCGCGGCAAAACGTATTATTTCGGGGAATACCAGGGCTTCCGCCAGGTGCTGGGCACCACGCAGGTTTTTCCCGTGCCTACCGCGGCGGAACGGCAGGGCATGGACACCACGTCGTTTCCCGGCGACACGTTGATCGTTCCCGTGGCTGCCTCTATCGCACCGTTGCTGGCGCGCTATCCACTACCGAACGATCCACAGGGTCCGTACGGGGCGCGCACTTACGCGGCGTCTTCCAAGGTGGTCACCAACTCGGATCAGTTTTCCGTGCGCGTCGATCATCACCTCTCGGATAAGGCCACGCTGCTCACGCGATTCAGCCTCAACCAGGTGAATGGCCCGGTCACCAATCCCGATCAGAGCGCCATCGATCCCAGTTTTGGCGTGCGGTTTTTCGATCACCAGCGCAACGCCATCGTGAAGTATGCCCGCACCATTTCGCCGCGCCTGGCCTCGACCACTTCCTTCAGTTACATCCGCAGCACACCGTTTTTTCCAACCAGTAATCACACTGATCCAGCACTCGGTTTCGGAGATGGCGCTTTCATCGGTTTCAACGCCGCGGATGGCTCCATCTTCGGCTCGTTTGGCAACGTGTATCAGCTCAAACACGACATGAGCTATGTGCTCGGTACGCATGCCTTCAAATTCGGTGGAGAAATTCGCTGGAACAAAGATGCCACGATATTTGGCAGCAACCCCAGCGGACTATATTCCTTTGGTGGCGGAACGGCTTATTCTCCGGTGTTCATTCCTTCAGCCAGCGGGACACACGATATTCTGCCTGGAGATCCGCTACCCGACGCGCTCACGGGATTGCTGACGGCCACCCCGTATTCCTACACCATCACCGCGTTGGCGCGGCTCACACCTGGCGGCGACAAATTCGATGAAGCTTCCGTCCGTCGCGAAGCCTACAACTTATATTTCCAGGATGTTTGGAAAGTGACTCCTAAACTGAGCTTCAACTACGGCCTGCGTTACGACATCAACACGCGCATTAAAGAATCCAAGCATCGCACCTCGCAAGCCTTTCCGGTGGATGCCCAAGGTAAATCAGTTCCATTTCTAACTCCTGGCGCGCCGGAAATTCTTATTTTCAATCCCCAGCCCGTCTATCCCATGGATTGGAAGGGTTGGGGGCCGCGGCTCTCCGTCGACTACACGGTGACCTCGCACACCACTTTGCATGCCGGCGGCGCAATCACCACGTTGCTGCCCAATCTCTGGCAGGACAATTTTGTGACCGGCAATTTTCCGTTGAATTTTCAGCCCGTTATCACCGCGCTGCCTGATGTAGCGGTTCCGTTTCACAACACCGCTGTGCCGCTGACTCTTCCCGATGCTTTCAACACCACAGGTCAGCCGCTGTTTTCGTCCGGCGATTCTTCCCGCGTAGCCGCCAACACCCAGGTCGATTTGCAGAGATTTCAGAACGACCTGGCCGCCATCACACCCGGCAACGAAGTTCAGCTCTTCAATTTAGGAGTGATAGACAGGCATTTCCGCAACGGGTACATCGGCACCTACACTGCGGGGATCGATCACGATTTTGGCAACGTAAAACTCAGCGTCGCGTATATGGCCACTGCTGGAATTCACTTGCCCACCGTGTATTCGCCCAACGGCTTCACCGGCGCGGACCCGGCCTTTGCTCCCTACACGCAATTTAACTCCGCTTTCCACGCCATCGGTGGTTTTGGGCCGGAGTCCATCATGATTTCGGGCTCGCATTCCAGTTATCATTCGTTGCAGACCAGCGTCAGCGAAAATTATTCGCGTATCGGACTCAGCCTGCAGGCCAGCTACACTTTTTCCAAATCCATCGATGACGCCAGCGCCGTACTTGGAGGACTTCCACCGAGCGGCAGCGCCATCTTGCAAACCGCCCCGCAAAATCCGCTGAACCAGGCGGCCGACAAAGGGGTGTCCACCTTCGATGTCGCGCATGCCTTCACACTAAACCTGATTCAGCCGCTGCCCTTTGACCGCGTCAATTTTCTACACCCGCTCGGAAGGAAAATCACAACGGGCTGGCAGCTTTTGAACATCACTACGCTTACGACCGGACCGCCGTTCACTGTTTATTCGGGTATCCAGCAGACCGGTTTCGGTGCCGGAGGCGCAGATCGCCCCGATCTCGTCGCCTCGCCTCATTTTTCCACCAGCCGCGCTATCCGCGAAGATTATTTCGGCCGCGGCGTGGACAACAGTTCGTTTTTCTTCATTCCCATTAACGAGTCGGGAGGAACGGGACCCAATCAGGGGCGCTTTGGCACTCTGGGCCGCAGCACTTTCCGTGGGCCGGGTTTTCACAATTTCGACCTGGCCCTGATCAAAGACACTCCTTTTGGACATCGCGACAACCGCGAACTTGCCGTGCTGCAATTTCGCGCCGAGTTCTTCAACATTTTCAATATCGTCAATTTTGGCTTGCCTTCGAATACCGTACTGGGAAGCGGGTTCGGCCTCATCAGCCGTACCGCCGGAAATTCCCGCCAGATTCAATTTTCGCTCAAATTGATTTATTGATTAGCAGTTCACGTGCCGCCCACGTTTCTTTCGGCCATTCTTTCCGCCAATTCGAACGGACCTTGGGGCCGGTAACCAATTAAAACTAGCCACTTTCACAGCAATCCAAAACCATGCCGCCCAGCATCATAATTGGGGTCAAGGTCATCGTGCGTCCACATCGAATACGAGTAGCGGTAGTTGGGGTGGGCTTAGTCATGGGCGCCAGCGCCCCCAAGTTGCGAGCTCAGTCCTCTCTTCCGGTCGCTTCTGAACGAAGCGCCCTCCCGGTGCTATCGCCATCCCTGGACACTATGCAGCCGCGAATATCGTCTGACGGCGATCAACGTGCGCTCGGCCGCATTAGCGGGAAAGTCGTTGATCCCGCGGGTGTGCCGGTAACTGGAGCCCGCGTGACGCTGGAGGCCGAACCTGGCTCGCCTACACAGGAAGTCGTGACCGGCGAGGACGGACAATACAATTTTTCAAATGCCTCTCCGGGAGCGTTTCACGTAACGATCAACTCCACGGGGTTCGCGGAACAGAAGTTTTCCGCGACTTTGCATGCGGCAGAAAACTTCGCCGCCCCGCAAATCACGTTGTCGATCGCCTCGCTGATCACCGAGGTGCGCGTTACGCCCTCTACCGTGGAAATCGCGCAAGAACAGATCAAGCAGCAAGAAAAGCAGCGCGCGCTTGGCCTCGTTCCAAATTTTTACGTCACTTATGTGCACGATGCCGCTCCGCTTACCGCCAGGCAGAAATACGAGCTGGCGTGGAAAACCATTATTGACCCGGTGAATTTTGGAATCATTGGCGTGGTCGCGGGTATTCAGCAACAACAAGGCAGCTTTCGCGGATATGGCCCGGGGGCCCAAGGCTACGCCAAGCGCTATGGAGCGGCCTTCGCCAGCGACGCGCTCGACACCGTCATTGGCAGCGCTGTCCTGCCGTCCCTGCTGAAACAGGACCCGCGTTATTTTTACAAAGGGACCGGAAGCAAGCGCTCGAGGCTGCTGTATGCCATCGCCAATTCTGTAATCTGCAAAGGCGACAGCGGACGCTGGCAGCCAAACTACTCCTCCGTGCTGGGCGGAATTGCCGCGGGAGGCATCTCGAATCTTTACTATCCCGCCAAAGATCGCAATGGAGTGGGACTCACGTTTGAAAATGCTTTGCTAGGGACCGTGGGCACAGCAGCTACCAATGTTCTTCAGGAATTCCTGATTCGCAAACTAACGCCCAACGCTTCAAGTCCGGATCCAGGGGGCAGGCAAACCAAATCCACGAACCCTATCGCCAAATTGTTCGGAGCGCTGGTGCGCGACGGAGACTGATAGCCGGCTCAGCGCTCCAGTATTTCCTTGTATACGTTGAGCGCAACCTTCTTGGGCTGGCGGTCCAATATGTAGGTCAACTTTCGCGTGGCATTTCCAATCAATCCAGCCTGTCCCAGCCGGACCATGCCCTGCCCGAAGTCTGCATACACCGGCACGAACATCGCGAAGTTTTCATCCACCTCGCTCTGGGTAATCTCTACGTGAACTTTAAATTTTCCGGGCTCGCCCTTCTGCACTTCATATTTGAAGGCGTAGCGTGGCACCTGCGTGCCGAACACCCATTCCTGAAAGAACCAGTCCATGCGACCGTTCTGCTGTAGATCCAGTTGCTTGGTCATGTGCTTTTCCACGATGGCTTTGAATGTTTCGGTGGAGGCGGGCAGGGCGCGGTGGCTGGTAACGAAATCGTGCATCATGTCAATGAAGGTTTGGTCGGGATCGCCCGTGCCGTTGTCAGACTTCATGATGGAGCGCAGCATGGAAAGAACGTAAGCGCCCTTGGCATAGGTGTCACCTTGATAAGCCTGTGGCGTGCGCGGAGAAACCAGGCGTAAGCCCAGCCATAGCGGCCCGGCATCGTTGGGCGAAACTCCATAATTGTTTTTCTCCAGGATGCGCTTGCGTTGACGCTCCCAGAAATCCACATAATCCTTTTGCCATTTTGGTCCCACGGCCTGCTGCAAAAATAATCCCGCCGCAAATTCCGCGAAACCCTCCGACAACCATTGGTCGTGATACGAGGCCCACCCGATGGCGTGCCCGAACCACTGATGAGCCACTTCATGCGGAGTCACCTCCTGCACGAAGCCCGTGAAACTGGCGTTGATCTGCCCGAACAACATCCACCGTTGGGTGGAATCGATGTACGCGGAAATCGGCAGATATACGAGATTGGGCCAAGATTGCCCGAAGCCAAAATTAGGCTGCTCAGTGATGTACACGTTTTCATACGGGGCCCGGCCGAAATACAACGTGCAAATTTGCATTTGCGCGCGCGCCTGATCGAGGGCGTACTTGGTCATCGCCGAAGGAGCCATGGCGCTGAGCGCTCCGTGCTCATAGGGCGCCAGGCTGCTGGGTAGATCCTGCAGGTAATACCCGGCAATTTCGTAGTGCGTAAGGGGGTCCGGGAAATCGATTTTTTTGTACTGGCCGTAGTTGAAACCGGCGACCGCGATGGGCACCGGCGTGGTCCAGTGCGTTACAGAAAAACCGGCCTCGGTATGCTGGTTATCTTGTTGGCCCACACTGATCAGTACATTTGATCCTGGAACTTTGAAGGTTAGGTCGTAAAGCGACTTTTCCCCAAAGCCATTCAGGTTGGGATACCAGGATTCTCGCGCGCCCACGTAATAACTGCCGTTGCCCGCGTTGGTGAGAACTTTGTCGCCGCCGTAATCCACGGTGATGGATTGCGTCTGCCCCACGGCAGCAGGTTCGTCGAGGATGGCGTAAAACGAGCCGTCTTCCTTCTTGCTTTCCTGAATGAAGTGCAGGTCCTGACCTTTGTCTCCAGCGACTCGCGTTACGCGCAGGTCCGTCAGAAGTCCGAACTTCATTACGCGTTCGCCGGGTATCAGCGACGAAAAAGTGATGGTGGCGCGGCTCTGCAGGTGATTGTTTTTTCCGATGACGGTCTCAATGGTGTAGCGGTTGGCGGCGAAAACGCGCCGCTCCTGCCGGGAAGAGGCGGTGTGCGCCTGGAGTTCCGACTTGAGGTGCTGCAAATACCAGATACCGTCATCCATGCCTCCTCCGTTGAAATTCAGGAGCGCGACTTCTTCAGGAGAGTCCAGTTGGGGGACGCCTCCGACGCGCGCACGCACAAAAAAGCGTAAGTCCTTGTGTGGGCTGCCGTGCATGTACACGTTGAAAAATTGCGGATGTTTGGGATTGTAGATGGCCGCCAGCACATCGGCGTCGACGTTGTCGATGGATTCGCTTTCCACCAATGCTTCGGCCATGCCTTCGGGTACTTCGCGGCGATGGCGAACCTTTTCTTTCCAGCGCTGAAACGCGGCCCCCACTTCTGCCGGTGGGCTGGTTTTCTCGCCCAGCGCCGCCGCGAACTTCGAATATTGATCTGGCGTAAAGCGAAAAACCGCATCCGTGAAATCTTCCTCGGCATTGGCTGCGCCGCTGCGCCGAGTCATCTCCGTGATATCTACAGCCAACAAAGGCTTGAGTGTGAAGTGTCCATGACCAACAAAGACGGCACCAGTCTGGGCATTGTTGACCGCTCGCAAAATAGTGATGGTTCCGGATTTCAGCTCAAAGGCTCCCACGTCCACGGAAAGCGAGAAATTTTCGCAGCGGTACGTTTCTCCCAGGCCAGTGTCGCGCAATTGGCGATACGCGGAGTCCGAGTTCGCGAATGTAGAGGCCTTGCCGTTGACGGTCACGCTGGTGACCTGCGAGGTGATGCTCAGCTGCAGCAGCACGTCTGCGGTGCCGTGAAGTTCTACGGTGGTGAGGATGTCGTCAAAGCCGTCTTTCACAATATGGATGGAATATTTTCCGGCGTTCAGGTTGGGCGCGGTAAATTTTCCGGACTCATCGGACACCACGGTCAGCGGTTGCGCGAGGCTACCTCCCGTGATTTGGATGCGCGCTCCGGCAACCACCGCGCCGGAAGGGTCCTTCACCGTGCCGGAAATCGTGTCTGCTCGCAGGCCGTCGGCGAGTGCCACGCAAAGGAAGGCGATAATACCGGCGTGAAACAGAAATGCCGATCCGCGATGCAGACGCCGCGCGAGCAGTTTTGTAGGTCGAATTTTCCGGCTGGCACCGAGCGATTCTCGCAGCTGACGCATAAGAGCCCTCCGAAATTATCTTGGCGATGCTCTGCGACTCGATTTGTTTATAACACCGTGTTGCGGTTCTCGCGGTGTGTGCGCTCGAAAAACTCGATTGTCAGAGCGAAATTTTGCAAGGCTCACGGCTTGGGCGGAACGTTCTCTGAACCTGCTGCGCCAACATGGGAATCCTCCACGTGGTCTCCAAAGGCCTCGCGCTTTAGGCGCACCTCGGCGTCCACCAACAGGGTGAACTCGGAGTTCTGTTGCATGACGGCGTCTTTGCTGGCTAAGACCGCTGACGACGTGCCAGCCGTGCCGGAAGCCTCCTCATAACTGCGCAACGGCGCTTGCTCGCCGTTGGCCAGGCGCAGGGCAGTGACCGAGAATGCCAGCTTGCCGCCATGTCCAAAACGTTTTTTTGGTTCGGCTTCGGCGATTACACCACTTTCTTTAGTGCCTTTGGGCAAAACGTTCACCCCTTGCACCAGAACATCCTCGAGGACTTCCAACTCCACGGGATCGCCTACATGCGCGGTTGTGGAGGACAGAGTCTTGACCAGCTTCACGCGCACCGGCGTGTTTTTGGCCAGTGTAAAAGCCGGTGCGGCGCGGGCAGGATTCGCGGCCTCGCGCGGCCGGTCGTAATGCAAGCGTTCGCGTGGCCCGTCTGAAGCAGGCGCAGGCAGACCTGTGCCAGGTTGATCCTTGATCACCACCAGGCTGGCCTCGGGCACAAAGCCGGTGTCACCTTTGGCCGTTCGTACGCCATAATAGACCTCGTAGCGAGACGTGATGTAAACAATCTCGCCGCAGTGCAAATTGGAACGCACCTGCAAGGTGGTCATCGAGCTGTACAGGAAAACATAGTCGTCACTGCGCGCGCATTCGATTCGCCCGGTGTTCTGGGCCTGCGCGAGTGGGGTCAGCAAAATACAGATTGCCGCCGTACCTAGCAACAAAATTCCCGTACGGACAACGGCGATTGGTTTTGGATGGGCAGTCACCCCACTATCCCATCGTAAAGCGCCGCTGCTGACAACCAACTACCGTTTGGTACTGTGCATAAAACGTTACGCGCCAGGACAAACTGGATGCGGCTTACGGGGCGAGGAACCGTTGGCCTGCAGCGAGCCCCTGATTGTTGCCGCCACCGCTAGTGTGTTAGGCTGTGCCTGCGAAAACGCTCCGGCACTAGGCAATCGTCCCTGCGTAGACGCCAGAGGTTCTCTCCCGCATCGTCCCTGATCAGCGCCATTTGTCGTGTAAGTGCCTGCAGAGACCGTGGTTGAGACGCCGGTTCGTTTCAAGTCGCGCCAAAAGGACGAAAACACGCTCATGCCTGCTACCCAGTCAGCGTCGCGCGCCGAAAAACAACCCATGGAAATCAAGCTAGCGCATTCTCCGGACTCCGATGACGCGTTCATGTTTTACGCGCTGGCCACCCACAAGCTGGCCACTCCGGGATACAAGTACACGCACGTGCTCTCCGATATTCAAACACTGAATGAAGCGGCGCTGACGGAAACCTACGACGTTACGGCAGTAAGTTTCGCCGCCTATCCTTCGCTGCGTGACAAATATGTTTTGCTCGATTGTGGCGCTAGTTTTGGCGAAAATTACGGCCCCATCGTGGTGTCCTCCAAGCCGCTGCGGAAAGATGAGCTGGTCGGCAAGCGCATTGCCGTTCCGGGATTGCGAACCACCGCGTATCTCACCTTGAAGCTTTTTGAGCCGAATTTTGAGCCCGTGGTGATGCCTTTCGACAAAATCCTGGATGCGGTACAGGCGGAAAACGTGGAAGCCGGTCTGTTGATTCATGAGGGCCAGCTATTGTTCCCGCAATTGGGTTTGCATCGCGTGTTGGACCTGGGCGTGTGGTGGCACGAGCAAACAAATCTGCCGCTGCCTCTGGGTGGCAATGCCGTTCGCCGGGCCCTGGGCCCCGAGCTCGGCCGCCAGATTTCGCGCACCATCCGCGACAGCGTGGAATACGGCCTCGAACATCGCGAGGAGGCTTTAAATTACGCCATGCAATTCGCGCGCGACATGGAAACCGAAACCGCCGACAAATTTATCGCCATGTACGTCAATAAATGGACGCTCGGTTATGGCGACCGCGGCAAACAAGCGGTAACTGAACTGATCAATCGAGGAACTGCAGCGGGGCTTTTACCCGGCCCTCCCTCCGTAGAGTTTCTCGACGAGTAGATTTTGCTGCGCGCTTTTGCGCTCGGCGACCGAATCAACTATTGTGTTTCCGCGATGAACACCAAGAGCCTGGCGAGCCGTGGTTTTATTTCCGCGTTTTTTCTTTTTGTCGTACTTTTTGCCGCCCGCGCCCAAACCGCGTCGGAGCTTCAAGACCGTCCCGCTAATCACGCAAATACCTCGAGCCGGTGGCCGCAACAGGCGGTTCGTGGCGCGCACGCCATGGTAGCGACCGACGAGATGCTCGGATCCCAAGCCGGAGTAGAAATCCTGAAACGCGGTGGCAATGCCGTGGATGCCGCCGTCGCCGTGGCTTTCGCGCTGGCCGTGGTGGAGCCTGCGGCGGGAAATATCGGCGGCGGGGGATTCATGCTCGTGCGCCTGGCCGACGGCAAGACAAACTTCTTCGACTACCGAGAGGTGGCTCCCGGCAAAGCTACGCGCGACATGTACGTGCAGGATGGGAAACTTATCCCCGATGCCAGCACGCTGGGTTACCGGTCGGTGGCGGTGCCAGGAACGGTCGGGGGGCTGGAATTGGCGCTGAAGACCCACGGCACCCTGACGCTGGCGGAGGTGATGGCTCCGGCGATCCGGCTGGCCAAAGAGGGTTTTCCGATCAGCGAAAAACTGGTCCGTGAATTTGAAGAGGAAAAATCGGGCCTGCAGCAATTCGCAGTGAGCAAGCGCATTTTCCTGAACAACGGCCAGGCTTATAAAGTCGGCGATATTTTTCTGCAGCCGGAACTGGCGACCACTCTACGGCGCATCGCCCAAAACGGAGCGGCCGATTTTTATCGCGGCGAAACGGCGCGAATGTTGGTCTCCGATATGCGCAGCAACGGCGGCATCCTCTCCGCGGACGATCTGGCGAACTACCAGCCGAAAATCCGCGAAGTTCTGCGCGCGCATTACCAGATCGAAGGCCACCGCTGGGACGTACTGACGTCTCCGCCACCTAGTTCGGGCGGCGTGGCCATCATCGAAGCGCTCAACATGCTCGAGAAAACGGTGTTGAAGGGCTGGGACGACCCGCAAAGTGTGCACATGGTGGCGGAAACCATGCGCCGGGTGTTCGCCGATCGCGCCGCCAGTCTGGCCGATCCGGATTACTCCAACGTGCCTGTCGCCGGCCTTACGGCGGAGTGCTACGCGCAGGAACTTGCCGCAACTATCGATCCGCAACATGCTTCGTCCAGCAAACAGGTGAAACCCGGCAACCCGCACGTTTGCGGAATTTCGGCTTCCACTGCATCCGCGCCTGAGGCCGTCGTAAGCCTCGGCGAAGGACCGCACACCACCCACTTCTCGGTGGTGGACGCCGCCGGCAACGCCGTCGCCAGTACCTACACGCTCAACGACAGTTATGGCTCCCACGCCACCAGTAGCGCGGGATTTCTACTTAACGATGAAATGGATGATTTCACCACGCAGTCCGGGGTGCCCAACGCGCTTTTCGGATTGATTCAATCGGAAGCCAACGCCATCGCGCCGGGCCACCGCCCGCTCAGCTCGATGACTCCCACGATTTTGTTGCGTGATGGAAAGTTGAGCTTCGTCACTGGCTCCCCCGGCGGACCCACCATCATCTCCGCCACGCTTCTGACTGTCATTAACTGGATGCGCCTCGGGATGGACGCGCAAGCGGCCATCAATGCGCCGCGCTTCCACCATCAATGGCTTCCCGACTACATTTTACTGGAAACAGAATTTTCACCGGCGCTTGAAACGGCTCTGAACGCCCGTGGCCACGCCACCAAACGCAAAGGACACATCGGCCTGGTAAACGCCGTGGCCGTTGATGCCCAAACCGGCGATCGTTTGGGCGCTGCTGATCCCCGGGATCACGGCTCTGCCATCGGTTACTGACCCCGGTCTTTGGAGTTTCACAATATTTAACAAACGGCCTTATCATACTCGCGTCAACTGAACTAACTAGCCGAAGCGCCGCACCCTTCTCAGGAATATAATTCTTAAGCCGACTTTATGCGCCGACTCCTCTCGACTTACCCCTTCATCTCTCGCAAAGTCACTTCCGAATTGCTAGGCCAGATCGCCGACGCTGGTTTCGCGGGCGTGGAATTATTCTGCTCACGCAGCCACTTCGACTACACTTCGCGGCCGGAAATTCAGGCCATGGCTGGGGCCCTCAACTCCAACGGCCTCACGCTGGAGTCGCTGCACGCTCCCAATAACCGCGACCTCAGCGCCACGCGCGAAGGTGGACTGCCGCTTTCCATCTGCGAAGTGGAACGCGTTCGCCGCATCGAGGCCATGGATGAATTGAAGCGCGCCATAGATGTGGCCGAAGACTTGCCTTATTCCCGCATGATTCTGCACATGGGCGGCTCCCGGGAGACCGCCGATCCGCGTAAACGTGACGCGGCCTTCAGCACCCTCGAACATCTGGTGCTGCACGCGCATCATTGCGGTGTGACGCTGTGCATCGAAAATACTCCCAGCGAAATGGGCGATCCTGCTTACCTGCGCGCCTTTGTAGATGAAACGCGCTTGACCGGTCTGCGTTTCAATTTCGACACCGGGCACGCGCACCTGTGCGACGGCTCGGAGGAAGAACGCATCGAAAAATGTTTTGAACCTTTGCGCGATCTGGTGGCCAGCGTGCACCTGCACGATAATCACGGCGAAAAAGATGAGCACCTGCCGCCCTATGTCGGTAGTATTGACTGGCCCGCAGTGGTGAAAACTCTTAAGACTGCTCCCGACGGGGAAAAGCTTCCCATGATGCTGGAGTTGAAAGAAAAAACCGGACCCGAGGCCATCGGAGCACTGGAGCTACTCGAATCCGCCCGCGTCGCGATGGATAAGTTCGAAGAAGAATGGAGCTAGGCTTCCAGCAAAGTTCCCACAAACATGAAGCGCGCTGCCATCGGCTTCCGCATGCACTCCGGTTGGGGCGCACTGGTAGCCGTGTCGCACGATGCGGGTCCCGTGGAAATATTGGAACGGCGCCGCATCGCGGTCATCGAACCGAAAATTCCCGGAACCAAGCAGCCGTATCATTTCTCTGAGCGTCTCGAGTTCTCCGAAGCGGAAAAATTCCTCAGCAAATGCTTTGCGGCTTCCGCGCAATTCGCCGCCGCGGCCATCCGCGAGTGCATGGAAAGTCTTCGAGAGCGCAAGTACGCAGTCAGCGGTGCTGCGGTGGTACTGGCCTCCGGCCGCGCGTTGCCACTGCTGCCCAAGATTCTTACCTCGCATGCCCTAATCCACACCGCAGAGGGAGAATTTTTTCGCGAAGCCATTTGGAAGGCGTGCCAGTCCCTCGACCTTAGAGTCACGGGATTTCGCGAGCGCGATCTGACCGCAGCCGTGACTGCCGGTTTCGGAAGAGTAGCGGCGAAACTGTTGCGCCAGGTTGCCAACGCAGGCCGCTCCGTCGGGCCACCTTGGACCACCGACCAGAAAGCAGCGGCGACGGCAGCACTGCTGGTGCTGGCAAACAGGCAGAAAGGAATTGCTCATTTTTGCCGCCAGCCGAATTTTCAGTATTCGCACCCGCCACTGCTAAAATAACTGCTCAGCGAATATCTTGATCTGATTGCTCCTGCCTTCACGGGCATCAAGCTAAACCTCGTAATCTTAGGAAACTGAACGAATGAATACTATTTCCATCGAGCAAGCCGGTAAATACGACGGCCAGGAAGTCACTATCCGCGGCTGGCTCTACAACCTCCGCGAATCCGGCAAACTAATGTTCCCGATTTTTCGTGATGGCACTGGAATCATCCAGGGCGTCTGCGCACTGAAAGAGAATCCCCAAGCGTTTGCGGCCTTGAAAGGTCTCACCCAGGAATCCAGCGTCATCGTCACTGGTAAAATCCGTGCGGAGCAGCGCGCTCCCGGCGGTTTTGAAATGGGCGTGACTAAAATCCATATCCTGCAGAAAGTTTCGGAAGCCCAGCCTTACCCTATTCAACTGAAAGAGCACGGCGTTGATTTTCTTCTCGACCATCGCCACTTGTGGATTCGCACGCCGCGTCAGGCCAGCATTCTACGCATTCGCGCCGAAGCCGTGCGCGCCGCGCGCAATTACATGGACAGCCAGGGATACATCCTCACCGACGCGCCGATGTTCACGCCCGCAGCCTGCGAAGGCACCTCCACGCTGTTTGAAGTGAATTACATCGACGATCAGAAAGCCTACCTCACGCAGAGCGGCCAGCTGTACATCGAGGCTACGGCCATGGCGCTCGGCAAGGTGTACACCTTCGGCCCCACGTTTCGCGCGGAAAAATCAAAAACGCGCCGCCACCTCACCGAATTCTGGATGCTCGAGCCGGAAGCCGCCTACGCCGAGCTCGGCGACATGATGAATCTCGCCGAAGGACTGGTGAGCGCGGTAGTGCAATCCGTCCTCGCCAACAAATCCATTGAACTCGATACGCTGAAACGCGACACCAAAAAACTAGAAAACGTGAAGCCACCTTTCCCGCGCATCTCTTACGAAGAAGCCATCGGCATTCTCAATAAGCACAACAATCCCACCAAGTTTGGCGACGACATCGGCGGCGACGAGGAAACTATCGTCTCCAACGAATTCGATCGCCCGGTCATGGTTCACCGCTACCCCGCGGCCATCAAGGCGTTTTACATGCAGCCCGACGCCGAGCGACCCGACCTCGCACTCGCTTTCGACATGCTGGCTCCTGAAGGCTACGGAGAAATCATCGGCGGCAGCCAGCGCATTCACGACTACGATTTGCTGGTGAAGCGTCTCCGAGAATACAAGCTGCCCGAGGAGCCTTTTCAATGGTATCTGGATCTCCGCCGCTACGGCAGCGTGCCCCACGCCGGCTTTGGCCTAGGCCTGGAGCGTACCGTGGCCTGGATTTGTGGCACGGAGCACATTCGGGAAGTGATACCCTTTCCGCGCATGATTTATCGGGTATACCCTTAATATCCGTACTATCCGCAGCTGAAAGAACAACAAAATGGCGCAAAAAGTGAGAATTATCGGTGTGCCCATGGACCTGGGCCAGAGCCGTCGCGGCGTAGACATGGGGCCGTCGGCGCTGCGCGTGGCTGGCCTGCAGGCGCGTCTCAAGCAGTTGGGCCACACGGTTGAAGACGTTGGCAATATTTCCGTGAAGCAGGCGGAAGAAATGTCCTACGGCGAAAAACGCGCCAAATACATGGCCGAAATTGCCGAAACCTGCAAGGATCTCGCCGAGATTGTCCAGAAGTGCCTGGAGGACGATTTTGTGCCGCTGGTCCTCGGTGGCGATCATTCCATCGCCGCGGGAGCGGTCACGGGAGTGGCCTCGCATTTCCGCAAAGAAAAAAAACAGATCGGCTATATCTGGCTCGATGCCCACAGTGACATGAACACACCGGAATCCTCGCCTTCCGGAAACGTTCACGGCATGCCGCTCGCGGCGGTCATGGGATACGGAGCGCCGGAACTGGTGGACCTGTTGGGCTTCAAGCCCAAGGTCGAACCACAAAATGTGGTGCTCGTTGGAGTGCGTGACCTGGATACCCAGGAGCGCCGCCTGATCAAGAAATCAGGTGTGCGAGTTTTCACCATGCGCGATATAGATGAGCGCGGCATGCGTGAAGTGATGTCCGACGCATTGAAATACGCTACCGACGATACTCACGGAATCTGCGTCAGCCTGGATATGGATTTCGTGGATCCCTCCGACGCCCCGGGAGTGGGCACCCCGGTGCGCGGTGGTGCAACCTATCGTGAAGCGCACCTGGCCATGGAAATGATTGCCGACAGCGACGCCATGGTCTCCATGGAAATTGTCGAAATTAATCCAGTGATAGACGAACACAATCGCACTGCGCTCCTGGGCGTGGAGCTGATTCTTTCCGGCCTCGGCCAAAAAATCCTGTAGCGCGGACTCTAATCCTTGTAACTGCGGAGTGAAACGATGCGGACCATAGCCCTGGGTCTGGCAATATTTCTAAGCTTCGCTTCATCACTGCCTGCCAAGCAGAACGAATCTGCGAAATCTGAAACTGCAAACTCCAGGTCGAAAAAGACCTTTCGCGACTGCGACAATTGCCCCGCAATGGTGGAAATCCCAGCCGGGAACTTTCTTATGGGTTCCCCCGCCAGCGAGCCCGGGCGCTTCGAGGAAGAAGGCCCGCAACGCCGAGTGACCATTCGTAAATTCGCAGCGGGGAAATTTGACGTCACTAAAGGGGAGTGGGCTGCTTTCATGTCGGCCACCAAACGTGCCACCAGCAAAGATTGCGAATATGGCGGTTTTGAAAAGAAAGATCGAGCCAAGGCCTCTTGGCGTAATCTCGGGTTTCTTCAGGACGACACTCACCCTGTTGTTTGTATCACCTGGGGCGATGCGCAGGATTACGCTCACTGGCTTACTGAGAAGTCCGGCCACAAGTACCGCTTAATGTCAGAGGCCGAATGGGAATATGCTGCGCGCGCAGGAACTACGTCGGCCTACCCGTGGGGAACAAAGGCGGCGCACCAGAATGCCAATTACGGGAGCGATACATGCTGTTCTGGGTCCGCATCAGGCCGTGATCAATGGATAAATACCTCTCCTGTTGGGGCATTCCCGCCGAACGCTTTTGGCCTCTACGATATGCACGGTAACGTGCTGCAATGGGTGCAGGGCTGTTTTAAAGGTTCGTATTCAGGTTTACCTGTCGATGGCTCAGCGTTTGAGACCGACGTGGAGTTCGACATGCACGATTCGTCATTGCAGATGACGGGGGTGCGTTCTTGCTCGTTTCGGGTATTACGCGGCGGCGATTGGGGCGATCCCCCGGCGATGATTCGCTCGGCATTCCGCAATTTTGCTTCGCCGGCTGGATCGACACTGGATAAATACCGAAGCGGAGGGGTGGGCTTCCGTGTGGCCAGAAACCTTGATTGAACTTAACTCGATTTCGCAAGCCGATAAAAAACCTAATTCTAAGCCAGCGCGCCGCCCGCGCCTTCCGGCAATTCTATCTGATACTTGGTGCGCGCTTTTTCGCGCTGCTGCTCCAGAGCCAGGTCAATCAACTTGCTGATCAGGTCGCGGAACGGGATGCCGTTAGCTTCCCACAATTTCGGATACATGCTGATGGACGTGAATCCGGGAATGGTGTTCACTTCGTTCAGAAAGATCTTGCCGCCGCGCTTTTCGATAAAGAAATCCACACGCGCCATGCCGCTCAGTTCCAGCGCGCGGAATGCCGTTACGGCCATGGCCTTCACTTTTTTAATTTCGGACTTCTTCAACTTCGCGGGTATTAGAAGCTGCGTGCCATCTTCCAGGTACTTGGCGGTGTAATCGTAAAATTCGCGGTGCGGCACGATCTCGCCGGGAACAGAAGCCTGCGGATCGTGATTGCCCAGGACCGAGACTTCAATTTCACGGCCACTGACCGCGCGTTCCACCATGATCTTCATCGCGAATTCCGCCGCCAGATCCAGCGCGGGCCCCAGTTCCGCGCGCGAATGCACCTTGGTCATGCCCACGGAGGAGCCCAGCGTCGCGGGCTTCACGAAAACTGGGTATTTGAATTTCTTTTCCACCGCGCGCCGGATTTCTTTGGGGTTGCGTTCCCAGTCCGCGCGCTGCACGGCGATCCACGGCACCACGGGGATGCCCGCGACCTGCAGCAGTTTCTTCGCGACGTCCTTGTCCATCCCGATGGCGGAACCCAAAACGCCCGCGCCCACGAATGGCAAGCCCGCCAGCTCCAGCAAGCCCTGCATGGTGCCGTCTTCGCCGAACGTTCCGTGAATCACGGGAAAAATCACATCCAGTTTTTGCCCACGCGGATTCCCGTCCAGACTGATCAGCGCAGTGTCGCTGGGGTCCGCGCTCATGGCCACGCGCTGCCCAGCTTTCAATATCTCCGGCAACATTTTTTGCGCGCCCGCACCGGCCAGCCAGTGGCCTTCTTTAGTGATGCCGATGGGCACCGCTTCGTATTTTTGTGGATCAAGGCCGCGGATAATCGAAGCCGCCGACGCGAGCGAAACCTCATGCTCGCCAGAGCGCCCGCCAAATAACACCCCAACGCGCAGCTTCCGTTGCTCAGCGCTCACGGGAATTCACCATGCTTTTAGGATTGCATTTTTATGGCGGGAAACTGAATGACTTGTCTTTGGTTAGCACCCAAACGCTCAACACCCGCGTCTTGCGGCTCTTTTCCTGGTCGCCGATATCCGGCATCGGCGAATAGGGGCTGATTTCGGTCTGCACGGCGATGGCGTTGGCGCCCACCGGGGAAGTGACTTTTTTGATTTTGTAGCTCTTCACCGGGCCGTAATAGCCTTCCGGGCCCCAGTCCGCCAGAAAATCCTTCAGCTGATAACTCGCGCCCGGCCTCCACAACTGGTAGGCAGTCGAAGTATCGCCCGCCACCAGGGCGTCAAAAAAGTGTTCCGCGGCGCGTTTTTCCGGGTAGTAGCGGAACGCAAAATACAAAATGATCAGCAACACCGCGCCTAGCGCCGTAAGCGTGAACGCCATCGCGCGCGATTTCTGCGGTTTTTCTACAGGTGGGTCTAGTAAGGACATGTTTTCTCCCGCCCTGCGAGCGGTGAAACTCAGTATAGCCTAAGCGCGCATCGCCTCGGCGAGACGCAATACCGCCATTGCCTGCTCCTTCAGTCGTTCACGATCTTCGCTTCTTCCGGGAGCATCACCGGAATATCATCGCGTATCGGATAAACGCGCTTGCACGGTTGGCACTTCAGTCCCGTTCCGTCCGCCAGCATCTTCACCGGACTTTTGCAGACCGGACAAACCAGGATGTCCAGCAGTTCTTGAGAAATAGCCACGTGGATATCTCCACCCAAATTTTGGCGCGCTGAAACTCTATCAAAGGGCGTTGCTAAGGATCAAATTCGGAACGCGCATTCTTAGCAGGAGGGCAGATTCGACACGTATTGGCATCTACAGTGACAAAGTACGGTCCACTAAGCCAAACCCTCTGCGCCTCTACAGCGAACCTATCACGGTCAAATCTGGCTGCTTCGCTACCATGACAGCAAGCTTTTGCTCGCCAGTCTCGTCTATGGGGGCTAAAGAGTTTCGTTAACCATGGAACCGCCGGTACGCCGCACTCCAAGATTCCCTTTCTCTGCCCCCGCGGAAGTAGTGCGTCTCGGCACGACGTCCGTGGAAAAAACTAAGGTGAATGAACTCAGCTTGTACGGCTGCTATCTGGACACCAAAACGCCGCTTACGCGCGGGACTCACGTCACCGTGAAAATTATTTCCGGTGGGCAATTTTTTGAAGCCAGCGCCACGGTGATTTATGCGCAGCCCACTCTGGGCATGGGCGTGGCGTTTCGCGAGGTCAAGCCCACCTACTTAGCGGTCTTGCAGACGTGGCTGCGCCAGGCACTGGAGAAGCAGAATGCTCCGCCGCCTTCGATAGATGATTTCGAGACTGAAAAAGGCGACGGAATTTAGTCTTAATCGTTATTTTTTGTGATTCAGGCGCTTGCGCGCGTAGCTGGCCCACGAACTGTTGGGATCGAGTTCCAGGTAACGCTTCCAGTGGCGGCGCGCTTCCACATACGCGCCAATCTTGTCGCACACAAAAGCCAAATTGTAATGCGCATCGGCGTGTTGGCCATCAAGCCGCACCGCCAGCCGCAGATGGTGCCGGGCCTGATCGAATTTGCCGGTTTCTTCGAGCACGCTTCCCAAGTTGAAGTGTGAGATGACGTGATCGGGATGCAGCTCCACGGCGCGGCGAAAAAGAAGCGTGGCATCTTCCAGAAGGCCTTGTTCATACGACAGCATTCCTAAATTATTGAGCGCGTCCACATGCCCGGGATCGAGGTCCAGCGCGCGCTCGTAAGCTTCAGCGGCAGCTTGCAGGCCAGCCTCTGACTCGCTTTGCTCTTCGCGTTCCACGCCCAGGCTCACCCAGTCGTCGGCGTTACTGTGTGGCATCACGCGAACTTTTTCTTTCAGCTCGCGTGTTTCAAAATTCAGAACCGTTTGCCCGGAGATGGGCTCCAAGTGCATGCCGGCGCGCTCTACGATGACGTCTTTACCGTTCGAACGGATGCGCAACTCGGTCAGCGGCGACTGCACCTCCGCCAGTTGCTTCTGCATCGCTACAATGGAGCGTTGTAGCCGCTGTGCGGAAACCCCTTTATCAATTAATTGCTTAGCGGTGCGGAGGGTGATGAGGTCGCGGAAGTCGTACGTCTTGTCGCCCTTTTTCCGGGGCGCGACCAGTTTCAATTTTTCCCAGTAGGTTAACTGCTTCTCGCTGATGTCCAACATCCGTTGAAAATCGCTGCGCGAGAATCGATCCGATTTTCCCATCAGGGACTAGCCCGCGGCCTTCTTGCTCGACTTTTTTGCCGCCGGCGCCGCGGCGGGAACCACGCGCAACGGAGGCTTCTTGGCGCTCGCCGCCGGCTTGGAATTGATACTCTTTCTCAACGCATCCATCAAGTCGATAACCGGAGCGCGCGTCGGGTGCACCGTGGCAGTAACTTCCTGGCCTTTCTGCTTCGCGGCAATCATGGCGTGCATGCTTTCCTGGTATTCGTCACGATACTTTTGCGGTTCGAACGGTGCCGCCAAGCTTTCGATCAATTGTGTGGCCAGCTTCTTTTCCTGCTCCTTGGGCTCGACTTTATCCTGGTGTGTGAATTCCGCCACTTCGCGAATTTCACTTTGATAAAACATAGTGTGCAGCGTCATGCCTTCGGCGCGCGGGCGAATCACCACGATGTGCTCGCGCTGGTGCATGGTGACCTTGGCGATGGCTGCATAGCCAGACTCTTCCATGGCTTTCAGCAGCAGAGCATACGCCTTTTTGCCTTCGTCTTCCGGCGTCAGGTAGTAGGAAGCGTCGTAATACAACGGATCGATTTCATCCACCTTCACGAATTCCAGAATCTCCATCGCGCGCGCGGATTCCGGCTCGATTTTGTCGAGGTCTTCTTCGCTGAAGAGCACGTACTGGTCTTTTTCGTACTCGTAGCCCTTGATGATTTCCGAGCGTTCCACCTTGCGATCGCAGGTGGGGCAAAAAAGCGGCATCTTGATGCGCGAGTGGCAGACTTCGTGGAGTTGATTGAGGCTGATGCGCTCGCCGCGCGCCGCGGTGAAAAGCCTTATGGGGATGGAAAGCAGCCCGAACGACAGATAGCCCTTCCAGACCGAAGACGCCATGGTAACTCCTCACGGTTAGATACGTGCCTGCGACGGGTAGCGAGTAAGGTTAGTCGCCGCTGCCAGGCTGCGCAAGGCGAATTGAAGGCGAAAGCCGTGTATTACGCAACAACATGCCCCCGTGCTCACCGACCGCATGAAAATTTGGCTGCTGCGTTCTAAGAGTGCTCGGTTGAGCAGGCGTATGATATCTGATTACTTGCATATCGTGATATAGGCACCGGAAGGTTTTAACGTGATCAATCGCAATCCCATGCCATCGTTGCTGGCATTCAGCTTGATCGTTCTGTCTTGCACCACTAGCGGATGCTCCAGGAAATCCTTACTAATGAATCCCCACCCCGACTTCAACATGGCGTTCGAAGGTCGAGGGGGAGGTCAGGGTCGGGTGGATGTGTTGGCCGGGACGGTGGGGCGATACACAGCGGAAACTCAAAAAATTGAGCTAGTCACGCCAGATTCGGAATTGCAGAAGGCTTGGGAATCGCTGGTGACCTTCTGTGCCTCCATCCGGTGCGAACTAGTCTCCTCCAGCATCACCACGAGAGCGGAAGACTCAACCCCCACCGGAAGCATTTCGCTGCGTGCCGTTCCCGAGGACGCCGGCAAACTCTTCGCTGAAGCTGAGAAGTTTGGAAAAATCACCCAACACACCACCGAGCGTGAAGACAAGACCACCGCGGTAATTGACACCGAAGCAAAAATAAAGAACCTGACCGGTTTCCGGGACAATTTGCGAAACATGTTGGGAAAGCCGTCCGCGACAGTGAAAGATCTGGTGGAAATTCAGCAACAACTGATGGAAACCCAATCGCAGTTGGATAGCGAGACGGCTCAACGGAAAGTCCTGGCGAGCGAGACGGAAAAGATCTTCGTGCAACTCTTGTTACGCGTTCCACGAAATGCCAGCACCGTCTCCAGTTGGAGTCAGGTCGCGAACGCATTCCGCCAATCCGGTGCGATCTTAGCGGAGAGTACGGCTTCGGTCATTACCACAGTCGTGGCCATGATTCCGTGGCTGATTTTTATCTTGCCGGCTTTTTGGCTGGTGCGAAAACTCTGGCGAAGAAGTCGTCTCCGCCGTGCAACCGTTCCTGCGGCGCCACCTGCAACACTGTAATGCGCATCGATACTCGGTGGCGGAGGCGTGCCAATCGACCGATTTGTAAATGCGGTTACTAAACGGTTGGATCAGACCTACTGCCTACCGCGCCCTGGTGGTCACCCGCGTGAAACGTACCATCGCTGTCGCGAAAGAAGGATTTTTTGCCGGTGCGGCCGTACGCGGATGGCGTAGCCGCCAGTTCATACTTTGCGGGAGCGCCCAGTGCGCTGGCGCCGGCGATCACAATGCGAAATATGTAGCCGTCTTTGCTGCCGCTGGCGAGATCGCTGTCCACTAGTCCGGCGGCCTCGTGCGTCGCCGCTGGAGTCGCGGGTATGCTCTTGGCCGCAACTCCAGCTTTTGGTGGAACCACGGCCGGCGCGGGACCCAAGTTCGTCAGCGATTCCGGCAGGCTCGAATACGTCCGCCGGTAAACCTCCACCGCCTCCGCTAATTTCTTCAGATTGTCGAGAGCGTTGCTTTCGTTGGCATCGGACTCCGCGGAATCCCACTCCACTTCGAGGGCCGGCAAATCGAGCAGCAGCAGGCCCAGTGAAAGCAAACGCCACTGCCCATCCTCGCGCACCATGCCCATGTTGACCTGGTGCACACTGACATTGGTCGAATCGTTGGCATCGCGAAGCTCCATGGGCAGGAAGGCAACGTTGTCGCGCACATCAGCGCCGCCGAGTGACATTTCTGTGGTCACGTCGGGTGTCTCGCAACGCACGACGGGCCGGCCCGCAGGATTCGCGCTGGCGCTGGCTTTGCCCGGCACGTTGAGCAGCACAAATCTCTTCATGAGTGCCACGCGTGCCGCGGGAGTGAGGCGTTCAAACGATTGTCTGCTGCGCGCCGTCAAAAATCGCGAAAAGCCGGCGCCATCCTGCGAGCACGCCGCCAACAGAACATCGCGCAACGCCGCGGACGGGCCGCTGGCCTCGACCGACCTGGCTGCCGTAGCCAGCGCATCCATGCTCTTCGGTGCTCCAGTGCTCTGAGCTTGGTCCTCGGGCCGCGAACTCGATTCCTGCCCGCATACCTGGCCCGCCAACAGGATCACCGACATCGTGTACAGCAGCGCAGGCCCCAGTGTGCGGAAGAGGTAGACAAGCGAATTTTTTCGCAAAAATGGCATCAAGCTTTAGCAGGACTCAATATTTCCGCAAGATTTTGCGTGAACGCCGAGCGCGGCATCACTTCACTGCAGCCCGCGTTTTTGGCCTGTTCCGCCAGTTCTCTTTGCACATGCGAAAGAAACGCGACCACCCGAATGTCGGGAGCCGCCGCGCGTAACTTCACGATGGCCTCGATGGGCTGGCTGCGCGCGTTCAGGTCCACGATGACCAGTTGAGGCCGTGGTTCCAGCAATCCAAGCAGTGCCCCAGTGTTCGTGGCCACTTTAAACTCGAGGCCCAGATGTTTGGCGGTCTCCGCCACTTTCATCTGAAAAAAAATGTCGTCCATCAGTGCCACCACACGTCCCATAAATAGCATTCCTCTGCAGCTATTATGCCTGCTTATCGCGGAAGCAACCGCGGTTCGCTGGCGGCCAGCCAGTGCCTCCGGGTAAGATGCGTCGAGGCCCCGCAACGATGACCGACGCGCAAGTAAAAAAAGAAAAAAACGCTCTCGAAGTCACCATCTACACGCGAGCAGGCTGCCACCTTTGCGTCGAAGCCCACACCGCCATTACTCCACTGTTGAACGAATTCGGTGCCACAGTTCGCGAAATTGATATTGAGGGCGACGCCACGCTAACACAGCGCTTCGGCTGCGACATTCCGGTAATTTACATCGGCAGGAAAAAAGCCGCGAAACACCGCGTCGATCTGCAACAATTCCGCCGCCAACTGCAGGACGCCAGCGAAAAACTGAAGTAAAAGTGGAATAGTTTGCAGGATTAAGAATGGCTGCAGGAAGCCGCCATCTGAAAACAACTAGTGTCCGACGTCCGGCTTGTGCGCGCCAACGGTTTCGTCGGGAACATCGCCGACGCGGCCCTTCACGCGATCGTACACGCTGACCTGGCTGACCGAGCCGATGGCCTCGTTGTAAAAGGTTGGCACGCCCAGCGCGGTGCGCAGCTCCTCGTTGAACTTCCGCAGCCCTTCCAGATGGGTGGCCAGCGCGGGAAACTTCAAGCCTTCATCGGTCAGCAGGAATTTCTGATAACCGGCATCCCACAATCTGGTGAACTGGCCCTTCAGCATAATCGTGGGCAAAATTGTGAAGGAGTACTGGCCGGCAGTCCCCTGCCGGAACTCCGCCCCCGCGCCATACTTTTCCACACGCACCACGCCGCGCGTGCTGCCCACCGCAAATCCCAGCGCCGCCAAACCTTCAATCGCCTTGGGAGAAAACTTGTCGCTGATATTCCACATGATGCCCTTCAGATTACGATGCGCACGCCATGCTGTAAAGCCTGTGAAGACGGCAAAACCAACAGGCTTTCTCGCCGAAGGACCCCAGCATTAGCAATTTTATTTTGTGCTGGAGAGTTCCGTGGCGTGAGCGGCGCCTTGCAAAGCACGGCGGCGTCCAGGGGCGTCGGCGAGCGCGGCTGCAAATTCCTTATGTGCCTGATCGGGCTGATGCTGCTCCAATAGCAAGTCGCCCAGCTGTTCGCGAGCGGGAAGAATCGGACCCGGAGTGACGGGAAGTTTCTCCATCGCGTCTTCCCGATCGGCGGCTTCGCGCATTAGGGTCACGGCTTCCTGGGACTTGCCATCTGCTTGCGCGGTCCAAGCCAAAACCTCACGCACCAAAATACCGACTTGAGCAGACCAGTACTCGCTGCGCGCCGTGCCCAATTGCGATTCGACCTGCTGCAATCGGGCAGCTTCTCTACGGGCCTCCAAAGCGTGTCCGGTACGTGCCAGCCCGAGCCCTCGAGCCCATACCGCGATCGCTGCAACCTGGGGCGGAGATCCCTCCCGTGGAACGATTAAAGCGGCTTCCGCCCACTCGCCGCGTTCCATCGCGTAACGAACCGGCATCGCCGTCGATGCGTACGCAACTTTAAAATCCTCAGTTCGCAGGTCCGGCATGGCGCTGAGTTGCTGAACCATTTGCGCCGCTTCGGAATCGCGTCCACTTTGCAGGTAGGCATAGACCAGGTAATCCATGGCGTGCAGCTCTTCTCCGATGTCACCTTGCTGATGCGCCGCATGGCGTGCCGCCGCGTTGGAACCGATGGCGTCATCCCACAACCCCAGTCGCGTAAAAATGTGTGACGGCATGTGCAGCGCATGCGGTGTCGAAGGAGCTATCAATGCATACGCGCGTGCCGCGGGCACTCCTCTGCGCGCCAGCTCCGCATTGTCATAGGCATGGATCAAGTAGTGAGGAATTCCAGGATGCTGCGGGTGCGCGCGAAAAAGCGGCTCTAGCAAATCCGCCGATTCTTTCTGATGGGCATGCGTTTTATCCGTGGGAGATGCATTGGCCAGCAGCGCCAGCGCATAAAACGCCTGGGTCTCCACATCCGTGCGGTTGTTTTGCGCCAGATCTTTCATCGCGTGCTGATATTTCGTTGCTCGGGCGCGATACCCCACTGTTCCGGCATCCTGATAGATCACGCTTAGTGCGCCGATAAATTTGCGCTCGCGTTCCGTTGTGGCTCCGAGTCCCTGCGCCACCCCCATCTCTCGTTGTCCGTTCGCAATCGCGCTGGGAGCCAGAGGTGGCTCCCACAGCTGGTGAAAATACGTCATGGCCATGCCCCAATGCGCCATCGCGCATTTCGAATCCCGCTCGGCCACGTCGCGAAATGCTTTCTCCGCGTCCGCGTACGCAAATGAGTGCAGCAACGCAACCGCGCGTTCGAACGGTTGTTGAACCTCCGCGGTACAGGAAATCGAGAAAGTTACCGTACCAAGTTTTTCCGGGGCGCGATGGTTATGATCTTCCTGGGCCTTGGAACGCGTGCCGAGTAGAAACAGCGCGAACAAAAAGCTGACCAGGATTCGTGGCAAATTGCACATCCGCATCTCCATAACAGGGTCAGACCCAAAGGCACGTCAGAATACTACGGGGAAGCGCCTGGGGACGGGCTCTCAGGTGTCCCGGCTACCCCCGATTTGGACGGCCGGTGGGTATTCGGACTATCATGACACCCACGAAGCGAGGCTATATCTGTGCGTTCGTCATCGGCATCTAACTACATCTGGATGGACTCGGGGCCGGAAGAACAGGGTCGAAGTGAATTTTGACGATGTACGCGAGAAAGACATGACGCCTACCACCGGCAAGAAAATGGCTGCGTCGCCGCGCGCCGGGGAATCCGTTCTCGCGCGTATCGGTAACACACCTTTGCTTCGGCTGGCCAGCATCGGCCGGGAATTCGAAAATGTAGAGATTTGTGGCAAGGCGGAATGGTTTAATCCCGGCGGTTCCGTAAAGGATCGACCCGCGCTCGGTATGATTGACGCAGGCCTCAAAAGCGGCGCCTTGCGGCCGGGCAAAACCATTATTGACGCCACCAGCGGGAACACGGGAATCGCGTACGCCATGATTGGCGCGGCGCTTGGCTATCCCGTGACGCTGTGCCTCCCGGACAGCGCCTCGCAGGAACGCAAGCGCATGCTCACGGCTTACGGAGCGCGACTGGAAATGACCCCGGGTGATGAAGCCACCGACGGCGCCATCCGCCGCGTGCAGGAAATGGTAGCCGCCGAACCCGAAAAATATTTTTACCCCGATCAATACGGCAATCCCGCGAACTGGCAGGCGCACTATCACGGCACCGCAAATGAAATCTGGGATCAGACCATCGGACGTGTCACGCATTTTGTCGCCGCCCTGGGCACCAGCGGCACGTTCGTGGGTGTCACGCGCCGCCTGAAGGAATTGAATCCTGATATTCGCTGCATTAGCTTGCAGCCCGACGCGGCTTTCCACGGCCTGGAAGGCTGGAAACACATGTCTACGGCGCTGGTGCCGGCGATTTATGACGACGAACTTGCCGACGAAAATCTAGTCGTGGATACGGAAGCCGCCTATCGCATGGTCAAACTCGTTGCGCGTGAAGAGGGTTTGTTGCTCAGCCCCAGTGCGGCAGCGGCGCTCGTCGGGTCGTTGATGGTGGCGGAAACAATTCCCAGCGACCAGCACGCGGTGCTCGTCACCGTATTTGCGGATTCCGCCGCGAAATATTTGAGCGAGCGCTTCTGGGATGAGGACTAATTTTTATGGCCAACGCAGCGCAATTGAAAATCAGCGCGCAGCTTGCCGACAAGATTCGCAGTCACGGCGCAGAAACCTACCCACAGGAATGTTGTGGCGCGTTGCTTGGGCGCGACACGGATGTGGAGGACCGCAGCCTGTATCGCGAGATTCACGCGCTGCATCCGTTGATCAATCGTCGTGACGATTCGCCGCGAAACCGGTTTTCGGTTACCAGCCAGGATGTTCTGGACGCCGAAAAAGCCGCCACCAGCCAGGGTTTGGAAGTCGTCGGGTGGTACCATTCGCATCCCGATCATCCGGCGAAACCCAGTCAGTATGATCGCGAGCACGCCTGGCCGTGGTACAGCTACATGATCGTCAGCGTGGCCAACAAAATTCCGGAAGACATGACTTCCTGGCGTCTGACCGACGATCGCAGCGATTTTCAGATGGAAGACATTTGTCTGCAGCACGCCGTTTCGTAGCATTACCCTTCACGTTTCCCGTCGTGATCTGGGGGCTGCAAAAGGAGCCTGGATGTCTGTAAAAGTAATTATCCCCACGCCGCTGCGGGTCTTTGCTGGCAAGCAGCAATCCACAGAAGTCACCGCCAAAACCGTGGGAGACGCCTTGGGCCAGTTAACGACGCAATTCGGAGAGCTCCGCAAGCACCTCTTCACCGAAGAAGGGAAGTTGCGCAGCTTCGTGAATGTCTACCTAAACGATGAGGACATTCGCTACCTCTCTAAGGAAAGCACCCCCACCAAAGACGGCGACACGATAAGCATTGTGCCGTCTATTGCGGGGGGAATTTAGCGAAGCCGGCTGCTGCGAATTTCTGTTCCGATAATCGTTGGAAGAAGTTTCAAGATTCAGAGAAGAAAAAGGATAGCCGATGTCTACAAAAGTTCAGCCTCCCGTCGCTCAGGCAGGCGCAACCGCCAAGGCCAGTACACTAACCAACGAAGAAATCTTGCGCTACAGCCGCCATTTGATCATGCCGGAAGTGGGCATGGAGGGTCAGCTCAAGCTCAAGAACGCCAAGGTGCTGCTGATCGGCACCGGCGGCCTGGGCGCACCTCTGGGGCTGTATCTCGCCGCCGCCGGAGTTGGCCGTCTGGGCCTCGTTGATTTCGACGTGGTGGATTTCACCAATCTCCAGCGCCAGATTACTTTCGGTTCCGATGATATCGGCAAGCCGAAGACTGCCGCGGCGCAGTCGCGGCTTTCGAAATTAAATCCCGACATCCAGATCGAAACATTCGAAACCAAGCTCACCAGCGAAAACGCCCTCGAACTCTTCAAGGATTTCGACATCATCGTGGATGGTACGGATAATTTTCCCACCCGCTATCTCGTGAATGATGCGTGCATCTTGCTGGGCAAACCCAATGTTTACGGCTCGATTTTCCGGTTCGAAGGCCAGGCAACGGTTTTTGGCATGCCCCACGGGCCGTGCTACCGCTGCTTGTATCCCGAACCGCCTCCTCCGGGCCTGGTGCCTTCGTGCGCGGAGGGTGGTGTTCTCGGCGTATTGCCCGGAATCGTCGGCTCCATCCAGGCCATGGAAACTATCAAGCTGATTCTCGGCGCGGGAGACAGCCTGGCTGGCCGCTTGCTGCTTTTCGATGCGCTGGCCATGAAGTTCCGCGAGCTAAAGTTGCGCAAAAATCACGCTTGCCCGATGTGCGGCGATCATCCCACCATCACGAAGCTCATCGACTACTACGAATTTTGTGGCGTGCGTGGAGAAGAGGCCCCGGTGTCCAATCTACAAGTTCCAGAAATCACGCCGCGCGATTTGAAGTCGCGCCTCGATCGCGGTGACGATCTCTTCATTCTCGATGTGCGCGAGCCGCATGAATTTCAAATCTGCAATCTCAACGGCCACCTTATTCCCCTCGGCGAATTGCCGCGACGCGTGCATGAACTCGATTCCTCGCGAGAAATCGTGGCCCATTGCCGTAGCGGAAAGCGTTCCGCGGAAGCGGTGGACTTTTTGCGCAAAGCCGGTTTCCGTAAGATACTTAACCTCAAGGGCGGCATTCTCGCCTGGTCCGACGAGGTGGATCCTGCTGTTGCGAAGTATTGATCAGCTGGTCAAAACTGCATCGCCGCTGTGCGTCCAGACCAACAAACAAAACTGAGGAGTGTAAATGCCCGGTACGAAAATCACCGTGAACAATAATGGTTCGCTGCGCATCGAAGGCGACTTTGAACTGGTGGATCCTTCCGGAAAGCCCTTTGGACTGGCGGGCCGCACCACCATTGGACTTTGCCGCTGTGGCCGCTCGATGAACAAGCCTTTCTGTGACGGCACGCATAACGCCTGCGGCTTCGTCGACACGGTCACCGCGCGCGACCTGCCTCCCCCCAAGCCAAAAGTCTAAGCAGTCTTATTCGATTTGACCGGATTTACGGCTGTGAGACTGTCTCACCCTGAGACTGTCACGATTCCTAGCTGATACTGGCCACAGGAACGGGTTAACCACAACGAAACATTAGAAATATCTCGCCTGCCGAGGCTGCTTTCCCTCATTGACGGTGTCTCGCCCGATTTAAACTTACGCTGCAAGCGTTAGCCCCTCCGATATCATACTCATTTTCTATAACTTACGGCCACCGATTTTTCGTCAGAAAAGGGCACCCACTTGCATTCCTTAGGGAGTTGTCAGTCTTTCTTAGGCAATTGGGGGCAATCGTGGGTGGTTGGGGCAAAATCGTCGGGTATTTCAGGGCTGAGCAGCCTGCCGACAACAGGCGCGCGCTGATCGTCTTCAGTAGTTGCGTCATTGCCCTCGCGATTTTCCCGGCCCTTATGGTGGAGTTACGTCAGGCCAGCTTCGTCGGCTCTCCCCAGACCTATCTCTATCTGGAGGTTGGCGGCACACTGTTGAGCTTCTGCTACGCCGCTAACGCCCTGGTACGCTTCCGCGGCACACATGACCGTACGGCGCTCATCCTGGCGTTCGGTTTTGTGCTCTCCGGAATCATCGAAACCGTCGGCTATTTTGGCTTGAATGAGTCTCTGGCCACCGGTCACGTAAATCTTTACCGCATCCCCATGGGTTGGATGGTTAGCCGAACGCTGCTGGCCGTTTTGCTGCTCGGAGCCATCGCTGTAGAACGCTACATGCCCACCGCGCGGCAGCCTAGCCGCGAGACCGCCGGCGCCCTCTTGGTTGTGGCCATCGCCGCTTACATCACCAGCGCAGCATTTCTTGCCGCCCCTTCTGAACCGCTCGCGCAGCACAGCACGTTGATATCGCGCCCCTGGGACCTGCTGCCCGGCGCACTATTCCTCTTCGCTGCCATCTGCTTCCGTCAGCGCCTGAAGAGCGACAAAAAATCTCGCACCGCACCTTCGCTCTATGACTATTCGCTGTTCATCGTGGCCTCTCTTAACGTGGTCTGCCACGTTTCTGCGGCCTTCTCCCGCCAGCTTTTCGATGGTCCTTTTTTCCTCGCTGAGTTGAGCAAAACCACCAGCTATGTGGTGATGCTCGGCGGAGCTTTGCTGGATCAAGCCCGACTCTTCGATCAGGTTCGTTCTATGGCGGTCACCGATCCGTTGACCGGCCTTGCGAATTATCGCCGGCTCATCAGCGTTATTGAAGCCGAACTGGACCGTTCGCGCCGTACCCACCATCCCTTCAGCATCGTGCTGCTCGACATGGACGGTCTCAAGACCATCAACGATCGCTTTGGACATCTAACCGGAAGCCGCGCGCTAGTGCGCCTCGGAAAAATCCTGCGCAATCATTCGCGCGCCATTGATACCGCCGCGCGTTACGGTGGAGACGAGTTCGCGCTCATTCTCCCCGAAGCCGGCCGCGACATCGCCACCCGCGTGTTCACCCGCATTCGTGAACGTCTTTCTGCGGAAGAGGAAGCTCCCTTGCTTTCCGCCAGTGCCGGCGTCGCTTGCTATCCGGAAGACGGAGACACCGCCGAAAAATTACTCGGGGCTGCCGATCGCGCTTTGTATCGCATGAAAAACCGCGGCAACAGCAATGTTCAAAATCTTACGCGCATCGCCGCGTGCCTGTGAGCATCGCCATGGCCCTGCGCACACGACCGTTTACATATCACCGCGGAGAGCAGCGCATTCCTATGGAAGTTCCCGTGATCCTGGAAGGTCACCGGAAGCTGCCTGGCTCCGAATCGACTTTTACCGAAAATGTAAGTGCGCGTGGCGCGCGCGTGGTCAGCGTGCGACGCTGGGAACAAGGCGAAAGCCTGATGTTTGCATCGCGCACCGGAGAGTTTCGTTCCTCGGCTCGAGTGGCTTACTGCCAGCCGCTGCAAGGCGAAGGCTTTGCAGTTGGCGTGGAGTTCCTGGAAGCCAAAGGACGATGGGTTGTTTAATTCCAAAGCGCTTGATGTATTCGGCAAGCGGATAGGAGGGGATCGCTGGAAAAAGGACAAGACAGAAAACTAGCGCAAAATTTTATGGAAGCGTGAAGCGCCGTGACTCGCACCGAACAAAGTCCGGCGCTTTGCGCTTTTCATCCCCATTTTCCTGCCCTTTACTTATATTTCTGTCGGGAAACAGACGTCCCGGTACACTTTGGTCATCTCTTCAACCATCCGCGGGCTCGAAAATTTTTCGCCAATCCGGGCGCGCCCCGCCTGGCCAATGGACCGTGCAAATTCTTGGTCCCGCAACAGCCGCGTCACCGCCAGCACAATCTCTTCGACGTTCCCCTGTTCAACCAGCAACCCACTTTTCTCGTTTTCAATGATTTCCACAAACGCGCAGCATTGAAAAGCTACGGACGGAATTTCGTAACTCATGGCCGCCAGCAAAGAGGTTCCCAATCCCTCGAAAGAGGAAGGGAACAGGAATACATCCAGCGCCTGATACACGGAATCTATGTCGGTGACGAATCCGGCAAAAGTAACCTTTTCCGCCACGCCAAGCTCTTTCGCCAGGGTTTCCAGTTGCAGCCTGCTGGGTCCGTCGCCCGCCAACAGTAATCGGCACTCAGGAAATTCTGCCCCGACCCCCGCCAGTGCGCGAATCAGCAGTTCGTGACCTTTGTCAGGTGAGAGTACGCCGACAGACCCAAGCAGTATTGCCTGGTCGGGGATTCGCAATCGCCGTCGCGCGCGCTGCCGTAATTCGCTCGTGGGTGACGGCGGCATCTCCACGCCTTCGTACACCACCGCGATTTTCTCTTTCGGCGCTCCGGATTCCACCAACCGCTCCACCACCCATTCGGAAATCGCCACGATACGCGTGGCCGCGCGATAGCGGTCCAGCGCCAGCCGCGATTTTCCCAGCGGATAACCCACCCGTCGCGAAATCACGAACGCGCTCTGCCGGTGGGCACCCCCCAGCCACCCCGCCGTCACCGCATGCGCTTCATTGGCATGCACCACGTCGAACGCCCGATTTCTCGTGAGGTTAAAAATCTTGAGCGCCGCGGAAGCTCGCGTGCCATACCGCGGTACGGAATGAACCTTGACTCGCCGTGCCAAGGCGCGCTTTCCTAGCGCCGAGCCCTTTACGGTCACTAGTTCCGCCGTGTCTCCGCGGGCATTTAACGCCCGCAGCAGCAGCAGCGCCTGATTCTGGCCGCCCCGCCATTCCATTTCCAGGTCCACAAATAAAATTTTCAAGAAACTGGTCCGCGCTCGCGCTCGAGTTTTTTTGCTTTAACCAGTTTCCCAAGCTTTGCATATTTCAACCACACGGAACGTGCCGCCATTTTGGCAATCAGTAATCCGCGATAGCCATCCAGAAACCCTCCATGTAACACCAGCGTATCGAACCAGCGCCAGGGTGTCGCAACCATCATGGCCGGTCGCCAGGAGCGTTTACCTTCCCAATAAAGTTGCTGCGCGGATAGCATCGCGTATTTTTCGACCTTGGCCTTGTGTTCTTCGAAGGACCGCACGGTGTAGTGCAACAAATCGCCGTCGAGCCGCCCGGGCGGCCCTACGAATCGCACCGCCTCGTGGATAATTCCTGAGAATCGCGCCTCATCGCGATGGTAGAGCCGCCGCTGAAAATCGGGATACCAACCGGAATGATTGATCCACTCTCCGAGGTACCACGCCTTCCTGGCCATCTCGTATACCGGGAAGTTGGGCACGGAAAGTTTCCAGTTCATCAGTGACGTGTGTAGTTTGCTGCTTAATTCTTCGTCGGGAGCGATCGTCAGGATCCAGTCGTTCTTGGCGCACTCCGCGGCAAAATTCCTCTGCTCTCCGTAGCTGGACCACGCCCGATAGAAAAATTCTGCACCGTGTTCGCGTGCGACGGCCTCCGTACGATCCGTGCTTCCCGAATCAACCACCACTATTTCGTCCACCACCCCCGCCAGCGACGCTAGCGCGCGCGGCAGGTTGTGCTCCTCGTTTAAGGTGATCAAGCAGGCGGAGATGCGGTTCATTAGCGGACGGCCACTACTGTGCTACGATTACTGCTTCCAAACAAGTGAGGAAACGGTTGTGGCTGATCATATTTCGCGCAAAGAGCTGAAGCAGGACAAAATCAAGGAGACGCTGGAACATGGCGCCGAAGCTGTCTATTCGCACGGACAGCTCACCCTCGCGATATTGTTGGTGATCCTTGTGGCCGCCGCCGGATATGGCGGATGGCGAATTTATCACGATCGCAAAACTGTCGAAGCGGCCGCCGCTTTCGACGCCGCATACAAATTGTATGGCGCGCGTGTGGGGCCGCCCCTGCCCGGCGAACCGGCGAATCCCAATGAGCCAACCTATCCCGACGAGATGTCCCGCGCGCAGGATGCCTCGCGCAAGTTCACAGAGGTGGCTTCCAAATATTCCAGCACCGAACCAGGCAAGCAGGCACGCTATTACAACGCTTTGTGTCTCGAAGACCTGGAACAGCACAATCAGGCTCTCGAAGAACTCAAGAAAATCAGTTCTGGCGGCGACAAGGAACTTGCCGACATGGCGCAATACCAGGTGGCCGTAATTTATGCTCGTACTGGCAGAACAGACGACGCTGTAAAAATTTACCGCGCCCTGGCTGATAAAGGTTCTGTCTTCGTGCCGCGTCCGTTGGTCCTGCTGGAACTCGCCGGAGTTTTGCGGCAGAAAGATCCCAAGGAAGCGGCGTCTGTTTATGAGCAGGTCAAAAAAGAATTTCCGGACTCCACGATAGCGGAAGAAGCGGATCGCGGCCTGAGCGCCATTCCACCGCGTTCTTAAAGCTATGCGGGCATTTGCCGCGCGGCCGGAAGCGCGCGAAGGCAATTTTTGAGACGTGAAATGAAGGGACATTCATTTTGTTGTCCCGCCTGCCGGAGCACTTCATAGACACCCGCTCAAATCTCCTCGCCACTGCGCCGTGGGCCATGGATGTCCTCCAAACACGCGGACGGCGATATCCGGAACCGCTACACCCCTACCGCAGTGAATATGTTCGTGACCGCGACCGCATCGTGCATGCCCGCGCATTCCGCCGCCTGGAGGCTAAGACCCAGGTTTTCACCATGCGTTTTTCGGATCATTTTCGCAATCGCCTCACGCACACTATTGAAGTTGCGCAGATCGCCCGCACCGTGGCCGCTGCGTTAGGCCTAAATGCCGCCCTGGCCGAAGCTCTCGCACTCGTTCACGACATCGGCCACCCGCCATTTGGCCACGCCGGGGAACACAAACTTGACGAACTGATGCGCGCTCACGGCGGCAGATTCGACCACAATCTTCACGCCCTGCGCATGGTGGAGCATTTCGAACAACGCTATCTGGATTTTGCCGGTCTGAATTTAACCTTCGAAGTGCGCGAAGGCATCGTGAAGCATTCCCACGAGTATCACGCGCGTGATTTCCCGGACCTTGCGGAATACCTACTGGAGCTGCGGCCGCCGCTGGAATCCCAGCTTATCGATCACGTAGACGAAATCGCCTACGACACCGCGGATCTGGACGACGCGCTGGAAGCCGGCCTGTTAAACATTACGGCCCTCAGTTCCGAGGTATCATTCTTTGGCGCTACCTATGCTTCGGTGCAAAACGAGCATCCCGGTGCCAAGGATAAACTTAAATTCAATGAAGCTCTCAAACGGGTCCTCAATTTTTTGGTTACCGACCTGATAAATACCACCCGAGCACATGTGCGTGACGCCGGGGTAAAAACCACAGAAGACGTACGTTGCGCCGCGGTTCGCCTTGCGGGATTTAGTCATGAGGCGGCAGATTTGGCCAGCCGTCTCAAACAGTTCCTGCTTGCCAACGTCTATAGCCACCCAGCCATCACGGAGGATCGCGATCGTTCCGTGGGTTGCTTGGAAGAACTCTTCAGACATTACGATTCTAGGCCGGGTTCTATGCCCGCAGCATACGAAGAGGCGGTTGAACAATCATCGCGTGCCGTGGTGGTCTGCGACTACATCGCCGGCATGACCGATCAGTTCCTTCTGCGCCAACACCAGGAACAATTTGGCCGCGCCAATCCATAGCCGTGAGGGAATCACATCAGTATCCGCAAAATGCAGTCATCAACGTCCTAACATGCCATTCCTAGCCTGTCGTTTTTTGCGCGGGTGAGGAACCTGCTTTTGCACTTAGTCGCTGCTTCCGAACGTATTGCACGCCGAAATTGATCCGCTGTCGAATCCCTTGCGGAACCACGACATCCTCTGTTCCGACGAGCCATGCGTAAATGAATCCGGACTGACATGCCCGGTGGCCTGTTTCTGCAAACGATCGTCGCCCACCGCGGCGGCCGCTCCCAGCGCGGACTCGATGTCGCCCTGCTCCAGCAATCCACGCTGCTGGGTGTTCTGTGCCCAGATTCCCGCGAAGCAGTCGGCCTGTAATTCCAGTTTCACGGACAGTTGATTTCTCGCGCGTGGATTTTGCTGCACCATCTGTTGTTCCTGCGCTTCGATGCCCACGATTTTCTGCACATGGTGGCCGATTTCGTGCGCGAGTACGTAGGCCTGCGCAAATTCGCCGGGCGCGCCGAAGCGCCTCTTCAACTCGTCGTAAAATCCAAGGTCAATGTAAACTTTTTCATCCTGCGGACAATAAAACGGCCCGGTAGCGGACTCGGCCCCGCCGCATCCAGACTGGATCGCGTCGCGAAATAAAACCAGTTTGGCATGCCGGTATGGCTTGTTAGCCTGTTGCGGCAAAATCGTTGTCCACGTTCTCTGCGTGTCATCCAGGACGAAAGACACAAACTGCACCAGCGGTTTTTCCGCCTGATCACGTGGGGAAGTGCCGCGAGGCGTGTTCGGGTTACTGACCCGTGAAGGAGCGGGCTCGGTCGATCCACCGCCACCCAGCAACGCAAAGAAATTGGTCTTGAAAACGAAACTCAGAATCAGCAGGATAATCGCCCCGCCAATGCCAATGTGCAGCCCGCCGAATCCGAATCCACCGCCACCGCCAGTATCGTCGCGGCGATCTTCAACGTCCTGACTTTCGCCGCCGGGAGTCCATTTCATGGAAATTCTCCTTGTTTACCGGGCCCCAGAATAGTAGCACGCGGCAGGAAACTGAGGCCTTGCCGCAAAATGAAAAAGGGTGAAGGCCGAGCCTTCACCCCTTGGATGTACGTGATGGAAAATAAGACTGCGAGACTTCCGTTAGAAGCGTATCACCGGTCCGAAGGTCATACGCAGATTGTGATGTGTGCCATTGTTGAAATACATCTCGTCCCCAATATCGAAACGCAGACCGACCGGCCCGATGTGCCCCTCAAGTCCGCCACCGGGATAGAAGGTAGCCATCACGTTATTACGGCGCAAATCAGAAACTGTGCTGGAAAATGTATCGAACGTTACCGGAGCATCGTCGAGCCGAAAATTAATAAATCCACCTTTGGCGGTAACGAATGGTTGAATGGCGTGGCTCCCCAGATTGATGCGCGGACCAAACAATCCGTGCAGCACGCGCACATCAGTTCGCTGAAAAGTTACCGTGCCGGTGGAAGTGTCTTCGAAGCCTTCCGTAAACGCGCGACCGAAATCGTAAGCCATCTCACCTTCCAGCTTTACGCGCTTGTAAGCCTGGAAGGAGGCACGCGCACCCACGCCCAGCAAGTCGGAATCAGTTCTCGAGAGGCGGAAATAATCCGCGAAAACGCCTACCTGCACGTGCTCGTTGTCCTGCGCAAACGCGCCAGGCACAAACCAGCCGGCCATAAATAAGAGTAAAAATGCAAAACGCTTCATACCCAGTCTCCTAACGGTCACATGGAATTGAACGCAACTGCACCCTGAACAAGAAATGCAACACCACCCTTGAACGAAAATACGTCTGTCCACTTACTTTGATGAAGGCAGTACCGGAGGGGTTTTCTCCATCGCCTGCGATGCGAGGAGTTTTCAAAATTTTCATTGCGGGAGAGGCCCGGCTACCGGGTTTCCTGTAGGAGACGTTTCTTTTTGTTACCAGGTGCTACCAGCGGTGTTACTCGCCCAACACTGCGTTAAAATTACGGTACTTCCGCCTTTTCGGGCGTATCGATGCGTATCTCCGTGAGGTCTGAAAGCAAATTCGCAGCCCAGCGATAGACGTTGTGCTCACGCACCTGCGCGCGCATGTGAATCATTCGCGAAGCCTGCTGCTCTTCAGGCATATCTAGCGACCGGTGAATGGCTTCTGCGAGCTGCTGCACATCGTATGGATTCACCAGCAGAGCGTCACCGAGCTCCAAAGCGGCACCCGCAAAGGTGCTCAAGATCAGCACGCCCCGTTCATCATCGCGCGCTGCCACAAATTCTTTCGCCACCAGGTTCATTCCATCATGCAAAGAAGTCACCAGGCACACCGAAGCGGCTCGATAGTAGCGATCAATCTGTTCATGTGAGTGGTGCTTGCTGAGCAGCACGATAGGTTTCCAGCGGCCGGTCTGGAATCTGGCGTTGATACGCTCTGCTTCCGCGGCGACGTGATCCAGGAACTGCCGGTAGCGCTCGATGTCCGTGCGGCTCGGCGCGCCAATCTGCACAAATGTAAATCTCCGTTGATATCCGGGATTCAATTCCAAGAATCTTTCGATTCCGCGGAAACGTTCGATTATTCCTTTGGTGTAGTCCACGCGGTCCACGCCTACGCCAAGCAGACTCGCTTCCACACCTAGTTCTGCGAACAACGCCGCGCGCTCCTCGCCAGTGTTTCGCGAGTCATTGATGGCCACCGTTGTTTCCGGGAACGCCACGCTGATGGGATACGGCCGCACTCGTGTTACGTGTCCCTGGCGGTTTACCGCGAAGCGATCCCATTCCGTCAGCGCTTCCACCGCGCGATCCACGGTGGAAAGAAAATTATTGCAGTGCGACTGCGTGTGAAAACCGATCAGGTCCGCGCCCAGCAATCCGTCTAGTAATTCGCGCTGCCACGGACAAATACCGAATACTTCCGGGTTGGGCCACGGAATATGCCAGAAGATTGCCACCCGGGCATCGGGGCGCGCTTCTTTCACCATGCGCGGCAGCAACGCAAAGTGATAGTCCTGCGCCAGCAGAATCGGAGATTCCGTGCCTTCCATTTCATCCAACACCGCGTTGGCGAAATGCCGGTTGACCTGCTGGTAATGCAACCAGTCTTCCGGGCGGAATATCGGACGGGTATGCGCGATGTGGCACAGCGGCCAGAGTCCTTCGTTTGAAAATCCCTGGTAGTAGCCTTTGTCCTCTTCCGGCGTCAGCCACACGCGCCGCAACGTGTAACTGGGGCGATCCGGCGGCACGCGTAGCCGACTGTGCGAATCCACCACTGCGCGATCGCCGCTTCCTGAACCGTGCGCGATCCACGTTCCGTCGCAAGCCAGCAAGACCGGCTCGAGCGCCGTCACCAATCCGCTCGCCGGCACGATCACACTTACTGACCGATTCTCGTTCACCACGTGCATATACGGTTCGCGGTTGGAGACTACAAACAGCGGCTGGTCCTTCAATTTATTTCGCAAGCTGACCCGCAACCGTTCGGAGGTCCACTGCGAGGCGTTGGTGTCTCTCAGCCGGGCCTCTTTTTCCGCCGAAGCTCGCGCCGCATTCAGGTCTCGCGCCAGGTGCGTCACTTCATGATGCAGTTGATCAAACAGTCCGCCTTCGGGAAGTGTGGGCGGCGCATGTGTTTGCCCGGTGCGCAGCGTACGCAGCCACTTGGCGGTGCGCGTCAAGGGATTAGTAAACGTCCAGCGGACCAACACCATCGCCAGCGCCGTAATCAGCAAGGTTTGAATCAGCGCCGTCAACAGCGCGTCGCGCAGAGTGTGCGACACCTGCGTGTTGATATAGGTGGTGTCGTGAAACAGCGCCAACACACCGGCGGGTTTTGTATCGTTATGCAGAGGCAGCGCGTAAATATGCATCGGCACGCCGTCGATTTTTACAAACTCACCGTTGCCCGCATCCTTCTGAGCCGCGCGAATGGCCGTAATCGGACGCGCCATGAAGACCGGCGCCAGTCCCGGGGTAATGGCCAGCACCTTACCTTCCGGGTCGTAAACCGCCACGCCCTTCAGGTGCTCCCGCTGGCCGAAGCGGTCCACCAGGCGCTGCAGGTTTTTTTCCCGGGCGTGGTCCAGCAGAGGTTCCACGCTTTCCTGCAGGCTCTCGCCCAGGATTTCTGCGCGTCGGGACAAATCATTTCGCAGGATGCGCCGGTCGGTGCGCACCTGGTAGGCGGCAAACAATAGGGAAATCACAGCTACGCTGATAATCAAAGGCAGGACAATTTTCAGCGTCGTGCGCAAACGAGCTCCTCAGAGTGCAGGCTACCGGGTCGCCGCCGTGGGCCCTGCGAATAGCTGGCCAAAGCGTGTCCCCGGGGCTGGGGCAAGTATCTTAATCCAAAAGCAAGACGCGCCGCACGGCGCGCACGTTTCATGCCGGAGGGTTCTCATGAAATGTTAATGCCTCGCTCCGGTGTCAGGCAGATACCTCTAACGAACGCGCGGGGGACTGCATCCAACGGCTCTCGGCGAAGCAAGCCGCCCACAGTTTCCATACTATAGCGTTGTCAAATTTTCTATCGAAGGAGCGTCCATGGCGAAAATGAAAGTTGCGCAGATTAGCGGTCCCGGTGCTGAATTCGAAGTGGTGGAGCGCGAAATTCCCTCGCCGCCTGCAGGGCATGTCAGGATTCGCGTGCAGGCTTGCGGTATCTGTCACAGCGACGTGCTCACCAAGGAGGGGCAATGGCCAGGCCTGACCTACCCCCGGGTTCCCGGCCATGAAATTGCCGGCGTAATCGATGAACTGGGATCCGGCGTCACGGGGTGGACCAAGGGCCAACGAGTGGGAGTTGGCTGGCACGGCGGCCAGGACGGCACATGCCTGTCTTGTCGGCGCGGCGATTTCGCAAACTGTGAAAACGTACTAATTCCGGGCATCAGTTACGACGGCGGCTATGCAGAATATGTAGTCGTTCCCGTACAGGCGCTAGCGGCCATGCCTGATTCGTTGGATCCCGCTGAAGCTGCCCCGCTGCTTTGCGCCGGCATCACCACCTTCAATGCGCTAAGGCGCAGCGGCGCAATGCCTGGAGATCTCGTGGCCGTGTTGGGAATCGGCGGGCTTGGCCATCTGGGAATTCAGTTCGCCAGCAAGTTTGGGTATCGCACTGTAGCCATCGGGCGTGGACCGGAAAACGCCGACCGCGCCAAAAAGTTGGGCGCGGTTGAATACATTGACACCAAATCAACGAACGGAGCGCAGGCGCTCAAAAAAATGGGCGGCGCCCGAGTAATTCTCGCCACGGCGCCGAGTTCTAAAGCAATGTCAGAATTGATTGACGGTCTGGGTCCTAATGGAACGTTAATGGTCGTCGGCGCCACGATGGAGCCCATCGAAGTGACCCCCATCCAGTTAATTTTAGGGCGGCGCAGCATAAGGGGCTGGTCCGCGGGCATTCCTACCGACTCGGAAGACGCCTTGAGATTTTCAGAAATGACCGGCGTGCGTCCCATGATCGAAAGATATCCGCTGGCTCAGGCCGCGGAGGGTTACGCGCGTATGACGAGCGGAAAAGCAGAATTTCGCGTAGTTCTCACGATGTAAAGCGGTGCTGCAAAGATTAGCGGTTTGTCTCTGTCGGGAATACCTTGGTCGTCCCGCGCGAAAACTCATATCGCAGTAGCCATTCACTTGGAGCGCTCTGGCCGTTTACTTGAGGCGGCGTAAATGTCCACCGGCGTGAGACAGTGACCGCCTGATCGCCGAAAAATCTGTTCGAACCGTTGGCCAATTCCGCGTCACTGACGTTACCGTTGGCGTCCACACGCAATTTTACAAACACCCGCACCGTGCCTTGAATAGTGTCCTTGGCGCGTTGTGAAATCTCCGGCACAACCTGGTACTGCACAGCCCCACGACTGGCGTTCGAAGTGGCCGTTTTTGGAGCACTTGCGAGCTTGGATTCCGTTGCGGGTTTTGGTTTGGTCGGGGCCAAATCCCTGTTCGCCGCTCCGCTGTCTCGCGGCGCTTGCGGCTCCTTCGCGGTGACATCTTCCGCGCGTAACTTTGCGGCCCCCGGTCTCACGGTCGGGGACTTCGCCGGGGGCGGAGTGAGCGTCTCGTCTGCCGGAGCAATCGTGGGCTGCACCGTATCCGCATGCGGCTGCAATTGTGAAAACCTATTTAGCATGCGTGGCGCCAGCAAGATCGCGGCAATGACAATAATCGCCAGGGAAATCGGCAAGGCCACCCGTGACTTTCGTGGAGCAGGCGGCGCGTTCGCGGTTCGAGCTGTGGAAGCGCCCAGAAGTGTGTGCGGCGCCAGCGAAACATGTTGTGACGCGAGACTCTTTTTTCCTGAGTCCACGGCAGCAAGCGCTTCTGCGACGGGCAAGGCCATGGGAATTTCGCGGGACACCACAGGGCCGGGATTCAGCAGGACGGAAATTTCTTTCAACGTGGCGCGGCGCGCGGGATCCAGTTGCACCGAGCGGCGGGCAATTTCCAGGTACGGCGGCGGAATCGTTTCCGGCACAGGAAACTCCGTGCGTGTCTGGCTGCGTACCACCGGTGTGCGCTGGGTCAGCGTCTCCACTAACGTGACACCCAAGGACCAGACATCCGCAGCGGCTGAAACTGGCGCTGCAGTGGATTCCGGTGCGGCGTATATGGAAGTTTCCTGCCGCACAAGCGGCGCGCTGCCGATCTCGCACAGGGTGTCGCTCGAAATTTTGATCTGGTCGCCTGCGGCCATGATGTTGCCGGGCTTGATTCGCGTGTGCGCCAGCTTCTGTCCGTGCAGGTAGCTCAGTGCATCCAGAACGGATTCGACGATCTGCCGCGTTTCTTCCGGTTCGAGCGCGCGTTGCGGCAGGATCTGCGACAAATCTTCTTCGGCGTACTCCATCACCACGTAGAGAAAACTGGTGTTGGCCATCTGGCAACGGCCCACGCGCACCAAGGGCAGCAGGTGCGGGTGTGTAAGTTCCCCGGCAACACGCCAGCGGGCTAGTTGCGCATCCGCCGCGGCGTCCGCGGGCACGAATTTGATGGCCGTTTTCTGCGCGTTGGCGTTGTTCAGTTGTGTAAGGTAAACGGCGCTGTGGTCTGAGCCGCCCAGGTACTGGCGCAGCGGGAAGCCGTCCACCGACTGCCCTTCCCACGTCTTCCAGGCTTCGGACATTGTCGAGACTCCACCAGTTGGCTTTCCAGACATTCCTATTTTAGGCGAGGTTCCGCAATGGGAATCAAGTCCCGGGAAACCATTTGGTCAGTTGGTAACGTCCTTTCTGCGAATTCTGCCGCCATCCCAGGGTCAAAAAAGAGACTGGCTGCTGCTGGTTCCTCTTGCTTGTCACCACCCGGGCACGCTCGAGGTTTGTCCCTCGTCGGTTCGCTTGATGAGCCATTACCTGAATCCACTATTGACGCTGCGGGCCCCTGGGAACCAGAATGCCTGCCACGGTGGGTGCGCACGGGAAGTGCGTTTGCCCTCGTGTCAACCACTACTTGCCGGGAGGCTGCCTACAAAAATGTCAGAGAGCGACGTTATCGCTAATCAGAAGCAAATTTTGCGCAACCAGAAGGAAATTCTCTCCAACCAGAACCACATCAAGTCCAACCAGGACACCATCAAAAAGAATCAAGCCACCATTTTGAAAAATCAGACCACCCTGAACACTATCGTAAAAAATCAGAAGCAGATTCTGGCGGCGATCAAAAAGTAGTTTTGGCTGACGTCCTACTCGCCGCCGCTCGATTTTCAGCGGCGGCGAGTTTCCATATTTCCCGCCGAATTGCACCCGCATAACCCTTTTGCATTATTGACCCTCCCGCCAACGACCCTAATAATCGCCACAATGTAGTTCTGCCCAATTCCTCTTGGGCGTCGAGAGCGCGTGTTTAACTGGTGCGCTTGTGAGTACGCATCGAAACGAAATCATTGTCGAGTAAAAATTGGAGAATCGAATGCGGCCTTTCTTGAGCCTGTGGTGTGTTCTTACGCTGAGCATTTTGTCGGGCGCCAGCACCCCGGCGCAGCAAATCACCGCGATTGTGCGCGGTACCATCACCGATCCCAGCGGCGCAGCCGTTAGCAACGCCGAAGTGACCGCAGTTCAGCGAGAAACGGGCTTCACGCGCACGGTGACGAGCGACTCGCAAGGCGCCTACCTCCTCGTGGAACTCCCCGTCGGCCACTATGAACTGTTCACCGAGGCCCGAGGCTTCCAGAAATTTGTCCAGGAAGGCATCACTCTGGACGTAAATCAGAACGCCACAGTAATGATTCATCTGGCCGTCGGTACGGCCACGCAGGAAGTTCACGTGCGGGCGAATGCGCCGCTGGTGGAAACCACCGTGACCAGCTTGGGCAAGACCGTGCAGGAACGCGAAATTCTCGGCCTGCCACTGAACGAACGCCACTTTACACAATTGGGATTGCTGCAACCTGGCGTCGTGCCCCTGACGCAAGGGCTGAAGGATGCCGGCGGCTCGCTGCGAGACGGGCAGGCTTACGCCGTCAACGGACAGCGCCCGGAGTCCAACAACTTTCTGATCGATGGCGCCAGCAATTTCAACGGCGTGGACGCCGGCTTCGTGATCGAACCGCCGGTGGACGCCATTTCGGAATTTCGCATCCTCACCAATACCGCCAACGCGGAGTTCGGGCACAGCGCGGGCTCCACAACCAATATCATCACGCGCTCGGGCACCAACGAATTTCACGGCGCGGCTTGGGAGTTTCTGCGTAACGATGCGTTTGACGCCAGCAACGCGGTTATCCGCACGGTCGAACCGCTGAAGCGCAATCAATTCGGCGGAACTTTTGGCGGTCCAATCAAAAAAGAGAAGACTTTCTTCTTCGGCTATTACGAGGGCATCCGCAACCGCCGCGGCGAATCCACGCTAACCGCGGTTCCCACCCCGCTAGAGCGCACCGGCGACTTCTCGCAAAGTGGCGGCCCGCTACTGAATCTCTTCACCTGCCCGCCCTGCGACGAATTTCCCGGCGACAAGTTGCCGTTCATAAATCCCATTTCGCAAGCCTATTTGGCGTTCTTCCCGCTTCCCAACGCCCCGGACATCGGGCCCAATGCCTACATCGCGTCGCAGACGGAGGCGGACACCACTGACCAGTTTGGCCTGCGCGTGGACCACTATCTCACTTCGCGCGACGTTTTGAATTTCCGATACATCTTCACCCAAACCAACGCCAAGTTTCCGCTGTCGCCCTCCGGTGCGAGCGTTCCCGGGTTCCCCATTGGTGAGGACCAGCGCGCGCAAAACTTTGTGACCACCGAAACCCATACCTTTTCGCCGTCATTGGTTGCGCTGGCGCGATTTTCATTCCTGCGCAATAAATTCCTGTTCGACGAACATTTGAATCACACCACGCCGGACAGCCTGGGTTTTCAATACCAACCCTCCCTTGACGCTGCGGTTGGGCCGCCCTTCATCCAGATTGCCGGCTTTGCGTCTGTGGGCGATCCCATTACCGGCCCGCGTAATACCTATGAGAACGCCTTCGATATTTCCGGCTCGGTGACTTGGGTGCACGGCCGGCACGAATTTAAATTTGGCGGCGGCTACGAGCACGATCAGATCAACGTGCTGCAGGGCATCGCTTCCAACGGATTTTTTGTGTTCTCCAATTTTCCGGTCAATAATTCCTTTGCCAGCTTTGAATTTGGCCAGCCGGTGTTTTTCCTGCAGGGAGGCGGCGATTTCGCACGCGGTCTGCGCGGAAACAATCTGAACGCCTACGCGCAGGACACCGTAAAGCTAACCCCCCGACTAACACTGAACGCGGGCCTGCGCTACGAGTTGCCGTTCCCCTACACCGAAATTCACAATCGCCAAAGCCTCTTTGAACCGGGCGTGCAATCGCAAGTTTTTCCGACGGCTCCCGCGGGGCTCCTGTATCCCGGTGATCCCGGCGTTCCCGACGGGCTGATCCAGACCAAGAAAAACGCCTTTGCGCCGCGCGTGGGTCTCGCGTGGGATGTTCAAGGCAACGCCAAGTGGCTGGTCACCGCCGCCTATGGCCTTTTCTACGAGCCCTATTACACCGGACAGGGCGGCCCGCTGCAGTCGCCGATCAGCGCGCCACCGTTCCTCGTGACACCGCAGGTCAGCCTTCCGCATTTTGCCGATCCATACAATGGAGCGAATCCGTTCAATGGCAGCTTCTCTCAGCCGATGACCTTGCTGACGCTCGACAAGGATTTGAGCCTGCCCTATGCACAGGACTGGAACCTCAACATCGAAAGATCGTTTGGCACCAACTGGCTGTTCGAAGCCGGCTATGTGGGCACCAAGGGAACCAGGCTTCCGCGATTCATCGAAGGCAATCCCACGACGTTTGCTGGGGCCACGCCGGATAATTCCGACCAGCGCCGTCTTTTTTCCGGCTGCACCATCGCGCAACCGGCACCGTGCAACTTTTCGTCCGTCGGCCTGATCGCCGGCATCGCCAATTCCAACTACAACGCTTTGCAGGTCAGTCTAAAGAAACGCTTCAGCCAGCAATTTTCTTTCCTGGCGTCGTACACGCTCTCAAAAACTCTGGACGATGTTTCCTCGTTCAATATCACCGGCTCAGCGGCGCAAAGTACTGCGGGCGAAAACGATCTGGCGCAGAATCCCTTCGATTTGAAGGCCGAGCGCGGCCGCTCGATTTTCGATGCGCGTCACCGCTTTGTGCTGAGCTACCAGTGGAACCTGCCGTTTTGGCGGCAGCCCGAGAACTGGTATCAATCCATCCTCGGCAACTGGCAGGTGAACGGCATCACCACCTTCATGACCGGCACGCCGTTTACGGTGTACGACTCCCGCGACGTTTCCCTGCAGGGCGGCGCGCCGGAAATTTCCGGCTTCTCCAGCGACCGTCCAGACTTGATCGGCGATCCCAACAACGGCCCGCGCACCACGGCGGAATGGTTCAACACCGGCGCATTTCAGCAATTGCAGCCGGGCGGCCAGCCAGCACGCTTTGGCAACGAGGGGCGCAACGTCGTGGAAGGCCCGGGATTCACGCAATGGGATTTCTCGGCCATCAAGAATTTCCGCATCCGCGAATCCACATCACTGCAATTCCGCGCCGAATTTTTCAACATCTTCAACCAGACCAACTACCGCCTTCCCAACAACGACATTAACTCCCCCAATTTCGGCAAAATCCAGGGCGCCCTGGATCCGCGTCTGATCCAACTAGCCCTGAAGTTCCTCTTCTGACGTGGTTGATGGAAGCGAGGGGCTTCCTGGCATGGGTGCCCCGCACGACGGTTTTTCGCGTGAGTACTTTGGTAAGCTCGCGCGGATGAACGTTCCTTGAGGCGCTTGCATTTAACTGCTAGGTTCCCAGGCCACTGTCCCTCGACTTGGGCCCTACGACGTCCGATTCCTTGACTTGCTCGCTCCGCGAATCAATAATGATAAAGCATGAACCCACGCGCGGAGGCGCTGAAGCGATGTTCCTGGACGTCAAGGACTTGGCCGTTCGCAAGCTGCGGATCCGGAAGACCTATGCGCCCGGAAGCGTCGATTTCCACTCGTCCGAGATTAAGCAACTAGACCCTTTGGAAATAACCGCCACGGCAGAGTTGCTCGAAGGGCAGATTCGCGTGGAAGGGCAACTGGAGACCAAAATTGAGCTGCAATGCGCGCGCTGTCTCGAGCCGGTGGTGGAAGAAGTAAACCGGGCCTTTGACCTGTTTTATGCGCCGCTGCCGAAAGACGGCAAGCCCAAAGAAGACCAGCTGAAGGACGACGATACCGAGATTGGCTTTTACCAGGGTGAAGGGCTCTTTCTGGCCGATGTGGTGAAGGAGCAGGTCCTGCTGGCGCTGCCGCTGAAGGTAATCTGCCAGAGCGACTGCCGCGGATTGTGCCCCAATTGCGGCGCAAACCTGAACCATGAAGAGTGCCGGTGTGAGACTCACGCGACGGACCCACGATTGGCTCCGCTGGCGCGCCTCAAGCAGGACTGGCTGAAAAAACAATAGTGTCCGGGCGTAGTAGCCCGATTTGAACTCCGCCAGCGAGCGGAATAAGGAGCAGTGCTATGCCTAACCCTAAACGCCGGCATTCCAAGCGGCGGACCAGCACGCGGCGGGCTCATGATTTCTTGAAGAAGCCGGCGTTGGGCAAGTGCCCGAATTGCCACGAAATGAAACAGCCGCACCAGATCTGTCCTAACTGCGGCCACTACAAAGGAAAAGCCGCGCAAGAATCGGCGTAGCTCCGTCTTCCCGTAGCCTGCGGACGAAAATCCAATGATCACGATCGCTGTTGACGCCATGGGCGGAGATCACGCGCCCCGGCCCGAGGTGGAAGGCAGTGTGCTAGCCGCACGTGAGCATGGTGTGCGCATCATGCTGGTGGGCAACGCCAACGCCTTGCGCGCGGAGTTGGGAAAACACCATGCGGGCGACTTGCCGATCGAAGTGGTGGGCGCCAGCGAAGTGATTACCATGCAGGATCATCCGGCGCAGGCGTTCCGCAGGAAGAAAGACAGCTCCGTGCACGTGGCCGCGCGACTGGTGCGCGAGGCCAAAGCCGACGGCCTGGTAAGCGCTGGCAACACCGGTGCGGTGATGACCGTGGCGCGATTTTTGCTGGGAACGCTGGAGTCGGTGGATCGCGTGGCGCTGGCGGCTCCTTTTCCCAATGCCAAGGGCGGCATCTCGGTGCTGCTGGACGTGGGCGCGAATGTGGATTCGAAGCCCGAGCACTTAGTGCAGTTCGCCGTGATGGGTGAAATGTATTACCGCGCGACATTTGGCAACCGCCGGCCGCGCGTGGGCCTGCTTTCAGTAGGGGAGGAAGAAATCAAAGGCAACGAGCTGACGCGCGAAGTTTACACGCGCTTGAAGAAAAGCCCGGTGCACTTTGTGGGCAACGTCGAGGGCGGTGATCTTTTTTCGGGAGTCGTGGACGTGATCGTTTGCGACGGCTTCATCGGAAACATCGCGCTGAAGATTTGCGAAGGGCTGGCGCTGGAAATTTTCGGATTGCTGAAAAAAAGTATTCAGAGTTCGCTGGCTTCCCAGGTGGGATTTCTTTTTTCGCGTGGAGCACTGAAGGGTTTGAAGAAGACCATTGATTACACGGAATATGGCGGCGCGCCGCTGCTGGGCGTGCGGGGAGTTTGTGTGATTGCCCACGGGCGCTCCAACGCCAAAGCTTTCAAAAACGCTATTCGCGTCGCCGCCGGTCTGGCGCGTGCGCAAATGAACGACAAAATCGAACAGGAGCTTTCGGCCGCCGCGGTACACCCAGACCGCGCCGGCGCACGCGCTTAACCGCGCCAGGAAAGACAGTACAGAACAGGAAAACAAAAATGGGCAAAGTAGCATTCGTGTTTCCGGGGCAGGCCTCACAGTATCCAGGCATGGGCAAGGAACTGGCGGAGGCGTACCCGTCGGCCCAAGCTGTGTTTGATGAAGCTGACAAGGCGCTGGGATTTTCCATTTCCAAAATGTGCTTTGAAGGTTCCGAAGAGGACCTGAAGCTGACGGCCAACACGCAACCGGCAATTCTGACGTGCTCCGTGGCTACCTACCGTGTGCTGGAAGAAAAAGGGCTGGCTCCCGATTTTGTGGCCGGCCACAGCCTGGGAGAATATTCGGCGCTGGTGGCGGTCGGAGCTTTGAAATTTGCTGATGCGGTAAAGCTGGTGCACAAGCGCGGAAAATATATGCAGGACGCAGTGCCCGCGGGAAAAGGCGCGATGGCCGCGATCATGGGACTCTCGCCCGCGGTCGTTGCCGACGTTTGCAAACGCGCGGCGGATGGGGAAGTTTGCGCCCCCGCGAATTTGAATTCGCCGGATCAGACGGTAATTTCCGGACACGCCGACGCCATCAAGCGCGCCGTGGAGCTGGCTTCGCAGGCCGGCGCCAAGAGGGCCACGATTCTGGCGGTGTCCGCGCCATTTCATTCCGCGCTGATGATGCCCGCCCAGGAAAAACTCGCCAAGGATCTGGAGAAGGCGCATTTTGGAACGCTGCGCGTTCCCTTGGTCACCAACGTGGATGCGGACACCATTGAGACGGGCGAGCAAGCGCGCGAAGCGCTGGTGCGCCAGGTTTCCACCGCGGTGCGCTGGGAAGAGTCCGTGCGTTTGCTGATTGAAGAAGGCGTGAATACGTTCGTGGAAGTTGGGCCGGGCAAAGTGCTGACCGGGCTGCTGCGGCAGATCGAGCGCTCCGTGGCGGCATTAAACGTGGAAGACCAAGCCAGCCTGGCGAAGACCGTGGAAAAAATTGCCGGAGCGCGCTCGGACGCGGCGTAAATTTACGTCGCCATCAATGGTTGGTGCAACTCAGGGGATAGTCCTATAGATGTTCAGCTTAAAAGATAAAGTCGCGCTGGTTACCGGCGCGTCCCAGGGAATTGGCTGGTGTACGGCGCAGGCGCTGGTGGTTGCGGGCGCAAGAGTGGCCGTGACCGCTCGCACGGAAGAAAAGCTCGCCCTGCTGGTAGGTGAAATTACCGCTGCGGGAGGCGAAGCGTTGGCCGTGAAGCTGGACGTCGCGGACGCCGAGCAAGTGAAGGCCGGATTCAAGCAGGTCATCGAAAAATTCGGGCGGCTGGATATTCTCGTCAACAACGCGGCCATCACGCGCGACGGGCTGGCCGTGCGCATGAAGCCCGACGACTGGGACGCGGTCATTCGAACGAATCTGACGGGAGCGCACCTGTGCATTCAGCAGGCCCTGGGCACCATGATGCGTGCGCGCGCTGGGCGCATCATTAATGTGGCGTCGGTCGTGGCGCAGATGGGCAACGCTGGTCAGGCGAATTATGTTGCGGCTAAGGCGGGACTCATCGGGCTGACCAAAGCTATCGCCATGGAAATTGCTTCGCGAAATATCACCGTAAACGCGGTGGCCCCGGGATTCATCGAGACGCCCATGACCAACGTCTTGCCGGACAAGGTTAAAGAAGATTTGAAGACGCGCATTCCGCTGGGACGGCTGGGAGTGGCACGGGACGTGGCCGCCGCCATCGTATTTTTGGCCAGCGACGAAGCCGCCTACATCACAGGACACGTTCTGGACGTTAACGGAGGCATGTACCTGGCGTAATGCTGGCCCCCGGGGCGCGCGGAGAGAGCCGTTAAAGTTGACCTTGCAGGATGCGGTGACTAGAATGAACGGGTTACTGGCGCCATCGAATTTGAGCTGTACGCTGGCACTTACGCCCGACCGAACGAAGAATACTTTAAAGTACGACCTTGAGCCTGACGGTGAGAGGGGCAAACCAAGCGATAGCAGATCGCGGAGGATATAGGAATGGCCAGTGTGGAAGAACGCGTAAAGCAGATTATCGTGGAACAACTCGGCGTCGATGAAGCGGAAGTGACCCCCACGGCGTCCTTCGTGGATGATCTGGGAGCGGATTCGCTGGACCAGGTCGAACTGGTGATGGCCTTTGAAGAAAGCTTCGGCATTGAAGTTCCCGACGAAGACGCCGAAAAAATGACTACGGTCAAAGACGCGGTCGAATATATCGACAAGCACTCCAAGGGAAAGTAAGTCACGGTCTCATCACCTCAACAGGGAGCACCTAAAAGTTGACTCGCCGTGTAGTTGTGACGGGCGTTGGATTGGTCTGCGCGCTGGGTATCGGCACGGAGGAAAGCTGGTCGAACCTCGTTGCCGGGAAAAACGGCATTGGACCCATCACGCTCTTTGACACCACCGGGTTTGATTGCAAGATTGGCGGCGAGATCAAAAATTTCGATCCTTTTCGGTGGATTGAGAAAAAAGAATTGAAGAAGATGGGCCGCTTCATTCAAGTGGCCCTGGCCGGCGCGGATTTTGCCATCAAGATGTCCGCATGGAAGCCGGAAAACTCCGACCTAGACGAAGTGGGCGTGTATGTTTCTTCGGGTATTGGCGGGTTCGATATCATTGAACGGGAACACATCAAGTTGATGCGGGGCGGCCCGGGCCGCATCTCACCTTTTTTCATTCCCTCGGCAATTGTGAATCTTGCTTCCGGGCATATTTCGATTCGTTATGGAGCGCGCGGGCCGAATTCGGCGACGGCCACGGCTTGCTCGGCTTCGGCACACGCTATTGGAGATTCTTTCAAAATTATCGAGCGTGGCGCGGCGGAGATGATGATCTGCGGCGGCACCGAGGCGACCATTACGCCGATGGGCGTGGGCGGATTTGCTTCCATGAAGGCGCTTTCCACGCGCAATGACGATCCTGCGCACGCCAGCAGGCCGTTTGACGCCGAGCGGGACGGCTTCGTGGTTGGCGAAGGCGCGGGAATCTTAATTCTGGAATCCCTGGAGCACGCGCAGAAAAGAAATGCTCCGATACTGGCGGAAATCGTTGGATATGGAATGTCCGGCGATGCGTATCACATCACGCAGCCTGCGGAAAACGGCGATGGCGCGTTTCGCGTAATGCGCGCAGCGATTAAAGACGCGCATCTGACTCCGGAAGACATCGGCTACGTGAATGCACATGGTACGTCCACTCCGTTGGGCGACGTGATCGAAACGCGCGCGTTGAAGCGCGTTTTTGGCGAGCGCGCCAAGAGCGTGCCCATCAGCTCGACGAAGTCTATGACCGGACACCTGTTGGGCGGCGCCGGGGGGTTGGAGGCAGGAATCAGCGTGCTTTCTTTGCGCGACCAGGTTATTCCGCCGACGATTAATCTGGAAACGCCAGATCCGGAATGCGATCTGGACTACGTGCCCAACGTGGCGCGCAAGGCCAGTCTGGAATACGCGCTTTCGAATTCATTTGGATTTGGCGGCACCAACGCGGCTTTGATTTTCAAGCGCTGGAGTGAGAAATAGTTCCGCGGTTCCGCTGAGTCGTTCAGGAAGCCATCATGAAAATAATCGTTTGCATCAAGCAGGTTCCCGCCAAAGACGCGCCTCTTTCCATCGCCGGCAATTGGATCAGAGAAGCGGACATTGGATTTGAGATGAACGAGCCGGACAGTTACGCGCTCGAAGAAGCGCTGCGGCTGAAGGAAAAGCATGGCGGTGAAGTGGTGGCGCTTTCGATGGGCCCGGAGCGCGTGAAGCAGACGATCAAAGAAGCGCTGGCCAAGGGCGCCGACCGTGGCATTTACATCGCGGACGATCAATTTGCGCAACTAGATCCGCTGGGCGCAGCCAAAATGTTGGCCGCAGCGCTACGCAAGGAAACTGCGGACTTAATTTTGACCGGACTGCAGAGTGACGACCACGGATTTGGACAGACTGGCGTACTTGTAGCCGCGCTGCTGGACCTGCCGCACGCGACCATCATCATGCAGATCGAAGTCCAGGAAAAAAAGATGCGGCTGAAAAGGGAACTGGAAGCCGGATGGTTTCAGCACATCGAATGCCCGCTGCCGGCGGTGCTTTCGATTCAGTCTGGAATAAACAAAGTCCGCTACGCCACGCTCAAAGGGATCATGGCGGCGAAGAAGAAAGAAATTGCGGTGATCACGCGCGAATCCCTGGGCGTGAAGTTTGAAGCTACACAAAAGATTGAAAAGATTTACGTGCCGAGCAAGACCAAGAAAACCGAATTTCTGACCGGCACTCCCACTGAAATGGCCACCAAGTTGGTGGAGAAACTGAAATTTGACGCGCGTGTGATTTGATGGATTTGAACGGCTTTAGAGATTGAGACGACAAAAATGAAAATTCTGGTTATTACCGAGCAGCGGCAGGGCAAGTGGAACAACACCAGCTTTGAAACGCTGGTGGCGTCGCAGCAGATTGCTGCCGACACTGGCAGTGCCATCAGCGCGGTCGTGCTCGGAAAAGGGGTCGCGAATTTCGCCGAGGAACTCTCGGCGAGAAATATCGCGGAAGTCTTACTCGTGGAACACGACCTTCTTGACACCTATACGCCGGATGGTTATTGCCTGGCGTTATCTCAGGTGATTGCAGCGGCCAAGCCTGACCTGATTCTGTTTCCGCACACCTACCAGGTGAGGGATTTTGCGCCGAAGCTGGCGGCCCTGCTGGGCAAGGGCATGATTGCCGATTGCGTGAGTTTTCATAAAGAAGGCGACCAAGTCGTTTTTGTGCGCCAGATGTTCCAGGGGAAAACAGTCGCCGACGTGACGTTTCAAGGCGCCGCGCCATGGTTTGCGTCGTTTCAGTCCGGCGCCTTTCGAGCGGACTTGCTGACCTCCGATCCCAGCGGTAAGGCGCCAGTAAATAAGATTTTCGTCGAGCTCAAGCCCGAACAGATTCGCACCAAGCCGCTGGAGCTTTTCAAGGAAGCCAAATCCGCCGTGGATCTGACGCAGGCGCCCATCATCGTTTCCGTAGGCCGCGGTATCAAAGCGCCGGAAAATATTGCGCAGGCAGAAGCACTGGCCAAAGCCATAGGCGGCGAACTGGCTGCGTCTCGTCCGATTTGCGACGAAGGCTGGCTACCCATGGAGCGCCAAATCGGTAGTTCCGGTCAAACCGTAGCACCGAAACTTTATCTGGCACTGGGAATCAGCGGCGCAATTCAACACGTGGTCGGCATGAAAGGCGCGCGGACCATCGTGGCTATAAATAAAGACCAGAACGCGCCGATTTTTGAGATCGCCGACTATGGCATCGTTGGTGACATTTTCGAAGTAATGCCCGCGCTCACCGCCGCACTGGAAAAAGCCAAAAGCTAGTCTCTCTAGCGGTTGCAATTTGTTTCCTTCGCACATAAAAGTAGCCGCCGGTCCTTGCTAGAATGAGGTAATGACCGTACAGCGCGAGCAACTGGAAGCCGACGTCCTGATCGTCGGCGCGGGCCCCGCGGGGCTTTCCTGTGCCCTACATCTCGCCAACCTCATCAAAAAACACAATGAATCGGGCGGCGCAACGAGCGGCCCTACACTCTCTGCGGAAAATATCTATGTACTGGAAAAAGGGCGCGAAGTCGGAGCCCACCAGCTTTCCGGCGCCATCATGAATCCCCAGGCGCTGGCGGAACTAGTTCCAGACTTCAAAAATTCCGCGCCCCTGGATACGCCGGTTACAGACGATGCGGCATTATTTTTTACCAAAACTTCTTCTTTCCGTTTTCCCCTGACACCCCCGCCTTTTAAGAACCACGGCAACTACGTTGTCTCCCTGAACAAACTAGTTAAATGGATGGGCGGCCTGGTGGAAGCCGCGGGCGTGAATCTTTTCACGCAATTTGGCGGAACGTCGCTGATTTACGAGGGCGAGGGCATCGCCGGCGTCATCACTGAAGACAAGGGCATCGATAAGAACGGCAAGCCCAAAGACAACTACACACCGGGATACGAACTGCGTGCCAAAGTTACCGTGCTGGCGGAAGGTCCGCGCGGTTCTCTCACCAAGCAGCTGGTAGAGAAAAAAAATCTCGGCAACATAAATCCCCAAACGTATGGCCTGGGAATAAAGGAATTGTGGGACGTCCAGCCGGGACGAATTCCCGCGGGATTCGTGGCCCACACGCTGGGCTGGCCGGTTTCTACGGACATGTACGGCGGCGGATGGATCTACGGCCTTTCCAACAATCGCGTCTCGATCGGACTGGTGGTGGCCCTGGAATATGGCGACCCCCAATTCGATCCCCACGCGGCGTTTCAGAAATGGAAAACCCACCCGTATCTCAAGAAGATTCTCGACGGCGGCAAGCTGGTGCGCTACGGCGCGAAATCGTTGCCCTACGGCGGCTGGTATGCCATGCCGAAGAATTATCTGCATGGCGGCTTGATCATCGGCGACTCCGGTAGTTTTCTCGATTCACAAAGGCTGAAGGGAATCCACTTGGCGATCAAGAGTGGAATGCTGGCCGCCGAAACAATTTTCGACGCGCTGAAAGCCGGAGACACTTCATCCAAAACGCTCGGGGCCTTCCCAGAAAAAGTGCAAGCAAGCTACATCAAGAAAGAACTTTGGGAAGTTCGCAACTTTCACCAGTCGTTTCAGCACGGCTTGATTCCCGGATTATTCCACGCTGGTTTGCAATTTATTTCTGGTGGTCGTGGACTGATCGACCCGATGCGGAATCACGCGGGCTACGACGCCTATAAGAAGCTCGAAACGTTAGGGAAGTCGCGTCCGGACCCAACCCACACGGATGCCGAGCGATTCAAGGGCGACGGCCAGTTGACTTTCGATCGTTTGACGGACGTCTATCACTCCGGCACGCGCCACGAAGAGGATCAACCCTGTCACCTGGTAGTGCGCGATTTGAATGTGTGCGCCACCAGGTGCGTGGTGGAGTACGGAAATCCCTGCCAATATTTCTGTCCTGCAGCGGTCTACGAAATGGCCAAAGACGCCGTGGGCAATCCAAAGTTAAAGCTCAACGCCGCCAACTGCGTACACTGCAAGACCTGCGACATCGCCGATCCCTACCAGATCATCGATTGGGTGGTCCCCGAGGGCGGCGGAGGCCCAAATTACGAAGGCATGTAGCTCGGCAATCTCCTATGCCAAGAAAAGGAAACGCCGCCGAAGTCCGGCGGCGTTTCCTTTTTTGCGTTGGTCGTAACCAAGAAAGCTAGTTCGGTGCCAAACCGTACACGCTGATTTCTCCCGCGGAGCCGACATACACCTTACCATTGGCAACCGTCGGCACGGTGAACTTGACAGCCTGACCCGCGTGGTCACTGGAGCTGTTATTGCTGTTCCACAACTCAGTTGCAAGATTGGTCGCGTCGTAAGCATGCAGTACTGCCGCGCCTGCATTGATTCTTTCAATCGTCCAGAGCACCGCGTTGGTTGTGCCCTGTGCTGAAATCGAAGGCGTTGCACCAGGAAATCCATAACTGCCGGTAGACTGCGATGAGGGTGACGTCGTGAATTGCCCAGTAGTGCTGCTTAGCGCGTAGGCCTTCACGTGATCATTCACCGGTCCAACATAAAGCGTACCTTGCCAAAAGGCCGGCGTGGCAAAGATAGGATCCGCGACAGAGAACGACTGTACCGCCCCGGTGTCATTCGTCTTTTTGCCGCCCATATTGTCGCGATTCAGAACATACACAACGCCTAGTTTGCCGCCGCCAATAACCAGGTGCGGCGCAGGTCCGGCAATCGCATCCACTAGGATGGCCGCGCCGCCAGCGCCGAAGTCCACATCGTCGGCATTCAAGGCCGACTCATCGTCGGGTGTGAAAAAGCTGGACACCGCGAGCCCGGAAGTTAGTTTCAAGAAGCTGTCACCGAACTGGGTGGTACCGTTCCAAACACCGTTGCCAGTAATCAAGAATAAATTGTTGCTGGAATCCGCGGCGGGAGCTCCTCCAGACATCCAGATCCCGCCAAAACCGACACCAGGATCGTCGTTAAATGTGGATACTAGCGCCAACGTGGAGGCGTTATAGCTAGCCACCCAGCCATAGTAAACGGGACTATCTCCGTGGGAGGCATACGCGATGTAGAGCACGCCATTGACGAGCGCCAATCCGCACCTCTGATTTTGGGTTCTCGGATCAAACGTTATGCCGCCCGACGTAAACGCAATTTCCTGCGGGCCGCTCAACTTCTCCGCGCCGTCTATCAAGTTCAGAGCGTGTAGGCGTTGATGAAAAGCAACGTTTGCTCCAGTGGTCTTGGATTTGGAGACCACGTAAATCGTTTGCGTTGCCGGATCGATGACCGGTGTGCCCACGATGCCGATATCTGGGGTGATGTCCGTGGAATTCACATCTCCATTGCTTACCCAGGTCTCGCCCGCAGCCATCAAGCTTTTCGACCACAGAGTTTGGCATGGAGAAGCATCGGCATCAAATGCATAAATCGTGTCGTGTTGGGTGGCGGCGATCACTACGTTGTGTTTAGCTCCAGCGATGGACACGTTCGCAACCCAGAGAGGTTGTGCATAGGCCGAAGCATCGATGGCGCACGCAAACCGCTTGCCGAAGGTGCCGGCCTTCACGGTGGAAGTGTTCAGCGCATATTCTTTGGCATTCACGCCAGTGCGCGACAAATCGTTGTGATAGGTAAACATTCCCGCCAAATCGGTAATGGCCACGCTGGCGGTTGCGGAAACTGTGGAATCGGCCACGGCACGCGCGCCAACGGTGTGGGTGCCGGCAGACCCCGGCGGCGTGTAAACTCCCGCCGCACTGATGGTTCCCACGGTGGCGTTGCCTCCCGGAACGGTGTCCACCTCCCACGTCACCGTGGTCGTGGTGCTTCCCGTAACGGTGGCTGCGAATGTCTGGGTCTGGCCAGTAGTGAGGCCCGCGCGCTTGGGCGAGACGCTGACGGCGACCGCACCGGTCACAGTGGCGGTGACGGTGATTGTGACCGTGGCGTTTTTGGTAGAGTCGGCGACCGCGGTCGCGGTGGCAGTTACCGTGGCAGGCGTCGGTACTGTGGCCGGGGCCGTATAAGTGATCCCCGTTCCTGAGCTGCTCGTTGTCGATGACAGCGTTCCGCAGGTAGCCGCGCTGCAACCAGCGCCGGTAAGCGTCCAGGAGACACCCTTGTTCTGGGCGTCATTTTGGACTGTGGCAGTAAGGGTTGTCATGTTCCCGGTTTGCACCGACACTGCCGGGGTATTCAAGCTGACGGCGACCACTGCTGATGCAGCAATGGTAACCTGCGCTGCAGCGGACTTGGCTGTATTGGCCTGAGAGATCGCGGTGATGGTGACCGTGGCCGGCGTGGGCGCCACGGCAGGGGCTGTATACATGCCCGTAGCATCAATCATGCCGTGCGTAGAGTCGCCTCCAGCCATTCCGTTTACCTGCCAACTGACGGCTGTATTGGATGATCCGGTGACCGAGGCTGAAAATTTTTGCGTTGCTGAGGGCTGCACCGAAGCGCTGGTCGGACTCACCGTCACGGTTACGCTTTGCGGATTTGTGCTGTTGGATTTTACATCTGCACAGCCAAACCCCACCAGCATGACAGCCAGGAAGGCTGCAAAAGCTGAAATTCGCCGCAAATTCACAGGATTGCGCCAAGCCATATTTTGAGTTTCCTTATGAAATGCTAAAGAATTTTCCTCACCAGAGGATCACAAGCAAGTACGGTTCTGCGGCTGGACACAGACCTGGTAGGCCCATCGGGGACTGAATACTGTTAAGAGGCTAAACGCTGTGGTCCTAAAAGTAAATACCAATAAAAACTTAGAACACCTTATGGCCAGAGCTTGCGAACCAGGCTGCGGACCTTTTCCGTGAGGGACTCATCTTTCTTAGGCGCTGGCGTTGCGGTTTTGCCGGGAGCCGCCGTGTTCGTCGCAGTCCTCGCCGGGGAAGAAATCGGGGGGGGAGGGATAGCAGCAACAGGCTCCTTCACCGCGACCAGGTCACCTACCACGCGTCCCTGAAAAATAAGCGTGGGCCTCACGCGCACGCGCCGAATCAACACAATCATTTTCGTGTCCACTTCGGGTTGCACCGCGGCCTTCGCATCAAAAATCAAAGGGGGCACAAAAACCTGATAGATAGGCTCCTCTTTCGGAGCCAGGGGCTTCTGCGCTTCCACGTTGGGCATCTTGGGTTTCACATCTTGTACTTCCACCGTGCGGCGAACTTCTTCGGCGGTGGCGAGATGGCTGATCTCAGGCTGCTGCGGCGTAGCTTCCACGACTTGTAACTCGCAGGAACAATGGCCGGGGGCCGAGCTGGTGCGCAGTGAATCGATTTGTCCGCTCGAAAGAAAAACGTCCCCGCCTTGCGGGACCAAGACGCTTTGACCGGTGAGTTGTTGCTCGAGACGTAGAGCCCCCCGGTTGGTGCGTATGCACATGGCGCCGGCGGCGTCGAAACCGACCACGGTGTCTTGTGCGCCGTCCCCGATGGCCACGGGCTGGGCCTGAATTTGCGGCGTGTACATGGTCAGGATCGGCTGGCGTTCGATGTGCGCGTGAATCGTCCCGGTGTCGAGCGCGATGGTAAGAGCCGTACCGGACTTCAGGACGGAAAGATGCGCGGGTCCACAGATGGAAATCTGTCCGCCTTCCACGAGCTTGATTCGCGCGCTGCCGGATTTGACCCGCACGTCGCTGCCGCTGCGCAGCATGGTGACGATCTGGCCATTTACGGTGTCCACGCTCATGGGGCCAGTGACTGCGATAGCTTCGCCCTCGATGAGGCCCACAGCATCGCCGGGAGGCGGATTGTCGGGACGCGCGGCGGCGCTTTTGAAGGCCGCGACAAACAAAGCGACCGCCGCCACCAGCAGAAATGCCGTGCCGCGTCTCCGGTTTTGAAATTCGAGTGGCAAAGGCAATTGCAGAACTCCTGAATGCGTGGCACCGATTTCGAAATGCCTGCCAGAGTTCGCGAACGCTCTCGGCCTATACTATACGACGATGGCTACCCCCGAACGAGGCCGAGGTGCGCAGGGCGGACCAAGTAGGGAGCCCTCTCCGGCAACTTCCGCGGCAGCCGCGGACGAGCCGGTGAATTCGCACTATGACACGCGGCTGCCACAGCTGAAGTGGTCCCGGCGCATGCAAATTCCCCTCATTGCCGCCGCAGTGTACAGCTTCATTTGCGCCCTGGGGCCGACACTGCGCTACGAATTTCTGGGCTACCAGAATATCGCGCGCGTGCACCTTTCCGGGAAGCGATGCATCTTTGCGTTCTGGCATCGCGTGATCATCCCGGTGGTTTGGTGGGCCAGAAATCGCGGCATCGTCGTCCTGAACACCACGGCTTTTGACGGGCAATGGACGCGCAAGGTCATTGAGTGGCTGGGATTTGGCACCGCTCAAGGTAGTTCGACGCGCGGCGGTTTGCGTGGGTTGGCCGTCATGGCCCGCCGGCTGGAAGAAGGAAAAGATTGCGGATTTACCATCGATGGTCCGCGCGGGCCGCGCTACGTCGCGAAGCCAGGTCCGGTTATGCTGGCGCGCAAATCCGGCTGCCCGATTGCGGTATTTCATGTGGGAGTCGATCGCGGAAAAACCTTTTCAAAAACATGGGACCATTTTCTGCTGCCGGCGCCATTCGCCCGCGTGGTAATCATCTGCGCGCCTCCGATATACGTCCCGGTCGATGCGGACGCCGATTTGATGGAATCAAAACACGCGCAGATGCAGAGCGAACTCGAACGCGTTCGCGACATCGCCGAAGCCTGGTTTCAGTTGAGTGAAAGCGAACGCCAACGCCAGCGCGCGGAATTTCTGCGTTAGGCCCTGGGTAACAGCTGTTACTTGGTAGCGCGTTCCGCGAGTTTGACCTGCAGCTCCATCTTCTTGCCGCCGCGATACAGGGTGACCGGCACGGTGTCTCCCGGACGCTTGCGATTCAGGATTTTGTTCACATCGAACTGGTTGGACACCGGCTGGCCGTCAATGGAAGTAATGACGTCGCCGCCAATGGCAATGCGGCGCATGCCTGCCTGCGCGACCTGATCACCGCCTTTGATCCCCGCAGCCGCGGCCGGGCCTCCGCGCGTCACCGTTTGCACCAGCAAACCTTCCTGCACCGGCAGATCCAGCGCTTGCGATAAATATCCGCCGACCGGCAGGGTGTCGACACCCAGGAATGCACGATGCACGCGGCCGTCGGTAATCAAATCGTTGGCGATGCTTTTCGCGGTGTTGACGGGAATGGCGAAGCCGATGCCCGCAGTGGTACCGGACGGCGTGTAAATGGCCGAATTGATGCCAATGACTTCGCCGTGCGAGTTGATTAGCGGACCGCCGGAATTGCCGCGATTGATGGCCGCATCAGTTTGAATGGCTTCATCGATGTAAGTGGTTTCGCTGGTCTGCACCGTGCGGCCGAGCGCGCTCACCACTCCAGTGGTCAGCGTGCTTTGAAATCCGAAGGGATTGCCGATGGCGAGCACTTTCTGTCCGACTTGCAGATTGCCGGAATCGCCCAGCGGGAGAGTGGCCAGATTTTTTCCATTGGGCTCGATCTTGAGCAAGGCCACGTCGTTGCGCTGATCGGCGCCGATAAACTTTGCGGGATAGCGGGATTGGTCGCCGAGCACCACTTCGATGGATTGCGCTTCCTGCACCACGTGAAAATTAGTGAGGATGTAGCCGCGCTTATCAATGATGAAGCCGGAGCCGGCGCCCTCCACCGGAACGGGATCCATGAAGAAATCATATTGCGTAGCTTTGGTCAGGACATTGGCAACCGCTGGAGATGTCTGGCGATAGATTCGCACGTTGATGGCTTCGTCATCGGTGAGCGCCGCGTCGCGTTCCGCCAAGTTGGCCGGCAGGCCCGCAGGCTTCGCGTCGCCAAGCGCTCCAGCACCCACGCTGATGGGCTGGCGAGCACCCCAGCGGCCTCCCGCCCAGTAAGCGGCGAGAATGATGATCAAGGCCGCCAGTGCAAGGCGGATGAAGCTGGACGATCTGGAGGCGGTCATGTTCGTTTTCCTTCTTTAGCGCTGCGATAAAACCAGGATACTTTCCAGAAGCTTCGCGAAACTAATTTTAACTCACCCTATTGGACGGGCCACACGGAGTTTAGTGGCCAGATCTTCGACCTGCTGGCGGGCGTGCGCCAGCGAACCGGAGCAATCGATTTTCTCCGTGGCGCGGAGCAATTTTTCGTCTATGGGAAGTTGCGAATTAATCCTGCGCCGGGCTTCGTCTTCAGAGAGCCCCCGCGCCAGCAGGCGCTCTAGTTGTTGCTCCGGCTCGCACCACACCACCACAACGCCATCGAGTTTTTTATCGAGACCCGCTTCGATAATCAGCGCGGCTTCCACAAAAGCCACCGCCGGGGCGGAGTGGCGTTGCAATTTTTCAAATTCCACCAACAGGCGTTCTTCCACGCGCGGGTGCACGACGGCGTTGAGGCGCGCCAACTTTGCAGGATCCGCAAAAACAATTTTGGCCAAGGCCGCGCGGCTGATGCGTTTGTCGGCGTTCAGGATCGTAGGACCGAATTCACGGACCACTTCTTCGTAGGCGGGTTCGCCCGTCTCGATCAATTCGTGAGCGATGGAATCGGCATCCAGAACCGTCAATCCCAGCTTTCGGAGCATGGAGCCAACAGTGCTTTTTCCGCTGGCAATACCGCCGGTGAGGCCGAGACGACGCATGAATGATTCTATCGTGTCCTGGAGTTTCTAGCGGGCTATGGCGCTTTGCGCCGGCTTAGCGGGCGAAGCCTTGGAGGAAGAGTCGCCACGACGCAGCTTCGCGGCTTTCACGGTGTTGCTCATCAGCATGGTGATGGTCATGGGGCCAACGCCGCCGGGCACCGGAGTGAGTGCCCCCGCCACATGGATTGCGTCGGGGTGCACGTCGCCCACGAGGGCAGAATTTTTAGCGCGAAATTTTGCCAGGCGTGCGGGCGAATTAACAAAGAGGCGATCGGCTTCCTGTGCATCGCTAACGCGATTGGTGCCCACATCTATCACCGCCGCGCCGGGCTTGATCCAGTCCGCGGCCACGTAGCCGGCTTTGCCCATGGCGGCCACCACAATGTCGGCACGGCGCACCGTGCCGGGAAGATCGCGCGTCTTCGAATGGCCAATCGTCACAGTAGCGTTGGCATGCATCAAAAGCAGAGCCATGGGCTTGCCGACAATGTCACTGCGTCCCAGGACAACAGCGTTAGCGCCTTCGAGGGCGATATTCCCGCGGCGCAAAATTTCCATGCAGCCCGCGGGCGTACAGGCCACCAGCCCGGGACGTCCACTGACCAGGCGGCCCAGATTCATAGGATGAAAGCCGTCCACGTCTTTGGCAGGATCCACGGATTCGAGGACTGCCTTGGTGTCTACGTGCGAGGGCAGCGGAAGCTGAATGAGGATGCCGTCCACAGCGTGGTCCCCGTTCAAATCCTCCACCAGTTGCAGCAGTTCGCGAGTGGTTACGGTTGCGGGCGGCGTGTGCATCCAGCTGGCGATACCCAGCTGTTCACATGCGGCGATTTTGCTCTTCACGTAAAGCTGCGATGCGGGGTTTTCGCCCACGAGCAGCGCGGCTAGTCCAGGTCTTACCCCCGCCGCAGTCATCTCCGCGACTGCAGTTTTCAGCTCGGCAAAAATCTCGTCGCGAATTTTTATGCCGTCAAGTATGCGGGCGGTCATGCGCTAAAAAACTCCTGTGCAGGGCAAGGAAAATCATAGCACACGCACTTCGCGCGACGGATTTGCACGCCTCATCCAAGATGAGACCGCACGGGCGCTGGCGGAAGCGGTCTATTCCTTGGACCACGGCGGCTTAACGCCGGACATGCGCGCGTAAGCAATTAGTTGGCCCATATGTTCATTGGCATGCACGATGATACGCAGATACATGCCGTCCACGGTGGCGTCGCGGTCGTGGATTTTCACTTTGCGCTGCAGGTCCTGGGGTTTTACGGCCAAGTGCGCGGTCTTCACCTGTGCCAGCGACCTTTTCAGCCAGGCGATCACTTCCGGTTTGCTGGTTACAGTTTTTTCCGCGTCCTCTTTCAAGTCCGCGGGAATTTCAGGCCCGATGTAGCGCAACAGTCCGTAATTGGCCAGCACGATGTGCATATAAACCTCGCTGGTGGAGCGCACCCCAGGCTCAGGACGCCAGGAAAATTTCTCCGCAGGCGTGGCCTCGGCTAACGCCACCAGTTGCTGCGACACGTGCAACCACTCGCCATCGTAGCCTTGCCAGACACCCTCTAGAGACTGAGCTGACGCCGGAAATGCACCTACAGTAACGAACAGCAAGACCAGTAATACTTTCACGCTAGACTCCTCGTATTTCTTTGGTCACCGCCTCAAACTACAGACCTCCATATCCTTGACGGCGGCACCGAAAAATAGCTTCACCCTCCATCCAGCTTCGTCACTATCTGCCACCGCTGTATTTCATAAGAGGTGAAAATAGTGCCCGTTTTCCAATTATTGTTTCCGGAACTTCGTGACGGTATATTGCGAACATGCGAAGGCGTACGTTTTACCTGTTGGTGCTGCTTTGGCTGCTTCCTGCGTGCGCTGCGGTCCGTGCCGCTGACGTGGCCCTGGTAGGGGCGAAAATTTATCCCTCGCCCTCGGAACCAGCAATCGAGAACGGCTCGATTCTGGTGCACGACGGCCGTATCGTTGCTGTTGGACCAAGGGCAGCTGTAAAAGTCCCGCGCCATGCCCGGGTAATTGACTGCACGGGTTTGGTGGTGACCGCCGGCTTTTGGAACAGTCACGTACACGTGCTTTTGCCCGGATTGCTTCACGCAGAAAAACTCTCATCGCGACAAATCACATCACAGCTTGAAGAAATGCTGACGCGCTGGGGATTTACGACCGTCTTTGACATCGCGTCCGTGCTGAACAACACCACTCTGATCCGCCGCCACATAGAAAGCGGCGAGCTGAATGGGCCCCGGATACTTACCGTAGGAGAGCCGTTCTGGACCAAAGGCGGAACCCCCATTTACGTTAAGGGGTTCCTGGAGGCGAATCACATCCACATTCCCGACGTTGAATCGCCGGCTCAAGGGATCGAGCGAGTGGGGCAGCAAATCCGCGACGGGGCAGACGGCATCAAGATTTTTGCGGGTTCCGTGGAACGGGATAGCATCTTGATCATGCCCCTGGATCTGGCTAAGGCGATTGTGGCCGAAGCCCATCGCGAGGGAAAACCGGTTTTTGCGCACCCTTCCAACGAAGAGGGAATCGAAGTGGCGCTCGAGAGCGGCGTCGACATCCTAGCCCACACAACACCCAGCGGCGGCCCTTGGAGTTCGTCACTTGTTGAACGATTAAAGGCAGCGCACGTCGCACTTATCCCCACACTTACGCTGTGGCACGTGGAGAGTAAAAACGAAGCAACCGAGGACTTCGAAAAAGCGATGAACACGGTGATTCTGCCACAACTGCGGGCCTATTCTGGAGCAGGTGGGCAAATCCTGTTCGGCACCGATGCGGGCTACATCCAGCAGTTCGATACCGCGGAAGAATTCAAGTGGATGTCTCGCGCGGGCATGAGCTTCCAGCAAATCCTCGCTTCCCTCACCACCAGCCCGGCGCAGCGCTTCGGCTATTCGAGCCGTCGCGGACGCATCGCGCAAGGAATGGATGGCGACCTCGTAGTCCTAGACGCGGACCCCGCGCAAGACGCGACCGCGTTTTCCAAAGTTCGTTACACGATTATGGGCGGGAAGGTCGTCTACGCAAACAAGTGAGTTCCTGGAGGCTTCCGTTGTCCATAGATTGACGAATCTGTCCGAGCATCGCTGCCGAATGTCGACCCCGGAGTACGTAGCGCGTTGGGCGTCAATTACTTGGATGATGCGATCTACGTGTCGCTTTACCACTGGCCATCGCGAATTACCTTAGACCACAACGGCATTGTCGCGTCTAGGAAGGTTCTGCTGATAGCGGACATTCTTGTGGGTAGTGAGAATACTTCAAATCCGGCATATTCCCCGACCTTCCTGCCGATCTAGCACACTGCCGTTACGGAAAGAAAAACGCCCGAGAGTTAGTCCCGAGCGTTTCAAAAAACCAGTTTACTTATGACTTAGAGTTAGTAGATGTCGTACTGCTCCCAATGCAACGTGGCATCCGACTGGATAATAATGTGTTTGTGCGAAGTTTGCTCGAGTTCGTCCATGAGCAGGGATTCGCGCGTTTTGAGCGCCTTGGCAATTTCAGGATGAACGCGCAGGGTCAGGTTGGGTCCTTCGTGCCCGGCGACGGCCATTTTGCGGGCTTCCGCCTGGATTTCGTAACACAGCGTCGGGATGGATTTGACCATGCCGGATCCGGTGCAATACGGGCAAGGCTGGCACAGCACACGTTCGAGAGCCTGCTTGGTGCGTTTGCGGGTGATGCACACCAGTCCGAATTCGTTGAAGGACAGCGCTTTCGAAGGCGCTTTGTCTTCTTCAAGAGCCTGCTGCAGCGCGAACAAAACCTTGTCGCGGTTGCGGCGCTCTTCCATGTCAATAAAATCCACCACGATGATGCCGCCCAAATCGCGCAGGCGAATCTGGCGAACAATTTCTTTCACCGCTTCGAGATTGGTTTTGACGATGGTGTCTTCCAGGCGCGTGGAGCCTTTGCCCACAAACTTCCCGGTGTTGACGTCAATGGCCACCAGCGCTTCGGTGTGATTGATGACGATGTAGCCACCGGACTTGAGCCACACTTTGGCGCGCAATGCTTTATCGAGTTCGTGCTGAATGCCGAACTCTTCAAAAATCGGCGTTTCCTTGGTGTACAGCTTGACGCGACTGACCAGCTTGGGCTGGAAACGGCTGACGAATTCGACGACCTTGCTGTATTCCTCTTCGCTGTCAATCCATATGGCGGTGAAATCATCGCTGACGTAATCGCGCAGGATGCGTTCCACGAGGTTCAGATCACGATGGAGCAGGGACGGCGCTTTGCGTTGTTCGCTGCGTTCCTTGATTTCATTCCAGGTGGTGCCGAGGAATTCAATGTCGGCGCGAATTTCTTCATCGGTGGCGCCGCCTGCCGCAGTGCGCACGATGAAGCCGCCGGGATAACTGCCGCGCGCTTCGCCGACGAGGCGGCGGAGACGCGAGCGATTGTCGGCGCTCGCGATCTTGCGTGAGACACCGATGTGATCGATGGTCGGCATGTACACGAGAAAACGTCCAGGCAACGCGACGTGGCTGGTGATTCGCGCGCCCTTTTTACCGAGCGGTTCTTTGGCGATCTGGATGACTACGTCCTGACCAGCCTTGAGCATCTCGGAAATGAGTTGTGGGCGGCGCGACGAGCCTGAATGATGGCCTCCGTGCCCGCGGTCATGGCGCGGACCGCCGGGCCCGCTGGGACGACGTTCGAAACGCTGGCCGGGACGACCGCCGCTGCCGGAACGTTCCGGGCGACCGCCACGACTGTCGGGGCGTCCACCACGGCTGTCTGGACGGCCGCCGCGATTGTCGCGGCCGCGATCGCGTCCACCGCTTCCACTGCGGAAGGGCCGCTGGAAACGCTGGCGCGGATGGCCGCCCACGCGCGCAGAGTCCCGCGGAAATTCTTCGCGGGGAGCGGGTGCGCCACCAGCAGTGGCACTGCGTGGTGAACGGGTTTCTCCCGGAAGCAAGATGATGTCGTCTTCCGCCATCGGTGTAACGGAGGCGGAGGAGACCAGCGAGTCTTCGGAAACATCTCCGGCGACGGCGCGTTCCGTCACCTCCTGCCCGTGAGTTCCCTCGTGATGTACGGCCTCAGCGTGCTCTTCGTCGTGAATACCGAGAGCCGCATGATGCTCGGCGCTTTCGTGAGCGGCGTCGGCCTCGGCCTCGGCGCGATTGGCGGCGCGGCCCTCTTCCACTTCAGCGTTTTCCTCGTCGGTCAGCTGGGAGACTTCCGCGGAAGATTCGGACTCCGCAGCGTGAGTTTCTTCCTCGTCCTCTTCTTCCACCGTTTCCGATACTTCTTCAGAAACCTCTACCTCTTCGACGTCCTCTTCGTCTTCGAAAATCGCTCCGCCCGCCAGCGCGTCCACGTGCGCGACTTCCTGCACTTCTTCCTGCTTGGCTTCCACGATGCCGGAAGCCAGGGCGGCAATCTGATCGTCGTTGAGCTGCTCACTCTCGATGACTTGCGATTGTGAGCCACCACCGCTCGGTAGTTCCAACGGTGACGCTTCGTGGCGCGGAGGATTATTTCCGTGCGCGGAAAGCGTGGAGTCATCCGCCACGCCGATATTTTCGTCCGCGGAGACAGGTGCGGCCTCCGATTCAGCGCCAGCATCGGCCAGTAACCAGCGAGGCAAACCGCCGGTGAAGCGGCGTGGGCCTCCGCTTCCGGGAGCGCCAGGTTGCGCCGGCGGCGCACTCGAAGGTTGACGATTTTCCGGCTCTTCGGAGGAGCGGTCGATAGTCGGCGATTCTGCTAGAGGAGAAGACGACGCTACAGGCTTGCCGCGATATTTTGCCTGCGATTCGCCCGGAAGAAGAATCGGCTCTTCCGCCGGATCGAAACTCGGAGCGCTCGAAGAAGCTCCGCCGTGCCGCGGTGTTTCAGGGCGGCGATTGTCGAACCCGCGCTTTTCGCCGCCACGAGGCTCAAAGCCCCGGGGCTGCGGGCCACGATGGGGCCCCTGATTGCGTTGATCGTTCCCGCGCGAGTCGCCGCGCGATTCCGAGCCGCCACTTTGCGGTGAAGCGTATTTGGAAGGCGGCAAGTTGCGTCCGCCGGGAGCGCCACCGGGACGCCCGCCGCGACGGCGTCCACCACGACGGCCGAAGCGGCCGCGTCCACCGCCAGATTCTTGTCCGCGATCGCCGCCTGGACCACGATCACTACCGCGGTCGTTGCCACGGTCCTGACCGGGGCCGCGCCCGAAATTCTGACCCGGGCGGGCATTACCGCCGCGCGGCGGGTAGTTCGAAGCTTTGTAGTTGGGGCCGAAGTTTTGCGGCGCGGAAGCGTTGGATTCCGGCTGGCGCTCGTCGCCAAGCTCTGATTCCGTATCCTGCCCGGTGGCATGCTGAATATTTCCAGGCTGACGCTCTTGGCCCTGTCCCTCGTACGGCGGGGCGCTGGTTGCCGCAGTGTCGGAATCGTGTTCGTCATCGGAAACTTCGATAAGCGCTTCGTCGTGAACTTGGCCTTCCTGCGCCGAACCGCTAGCCTTCGCCAGCGATTCACCGGGAAGCAGCTCGACGGAATGCGACTCCGTCTCGTGTTCCCCATCTTCGACGGGCTCGAGCGGCGCGACCAGATGCGGCCCCGGCGCGGATGCCCCGCCGCGCGGCGCTTCGTGCGCGTGGTCATGGTCGTAATCTTCCAGGTTTTCGAATACGTCGCTGACGTACAGGAAGGCGTCGCCATCCAGTCCGATGTCGACGAAAGCCGATTGCATTCCGGGAAGGACGCGAGTGACTTTACCTTTGTAGATACTGCCGACGAGGGCGAACTCTTTTTCGCGCTCGATATAAATTTCTACTAACTGACCTTCTTCAAGTATCGCGACCCGCCGTTCATGGGAGGCCGCTGATATGACTAATTCTTTTGACATAAAACTCCTCGGGACGCATCGCCGCGAGCTTGTGCCCGTCGGAGGTCCGAGAAACCGGCGCCTGCCCCGGGTATGCCGGGACACACGTGGCCACAACCGTTTGGAGGTGGTTTTGACGTTCGAAGGCAGAGGGGATGGCGCGGATACGGCCATCGCTGAAACGATAATTCCTCAGTCTATCGAGGCTAGTCCGTTGCGGGGAGCTTCCCAGGCAAACGGCGGACGATGCTGTCCTCACTCTTATTTCCTTAAATTTACCGGTGACCGCGAGCGGTCAAAATCAACAGCGACTGCAGGGCGGTCAACCCGTTCCAATCATGCAAAAACTATTTCGAAGCTATACCCGAGAGCGGCCTGCCGGAGCGGGCGCGTCAAACGGGCACTGGCGGTTCGTCAGTTGACGAAGCGGCGAAGCCGGACATTCATCACCAGGCCAATCGCCAGGAAAACAAACAACGTAGCGGAACCACCGTAGCTCATAAGCGGCAGTGGAATCCCGGTAACCGGCATAGCGCCGATGACCATGGCCACGTTTACTAAAACGTGAAAACCAAGCGCTGCGGCCACGCCCATGACCAGAAACATTCCCGCGCGATCCTTCGCGCGCTGAGCATTCTGGACCAGTCGAAGCAGAAGCGCCATGTACAGCCCAAGGGCAAGCAGCACGCCTTTAAATCCCTGTTCTTCAGCCCACGCGGCCATGATGAAATCTGAATAGCGGACGGGGATGTAGCCCAGTTGATTCTGAGTGCCGTTGCCAAAACCTTTGCCCCAGAAACCGCCGGAACCCACGGCGATTTTCGATTGCAGCACCTGATAGCCGGACCCCTTCGCGTCCTCTTCCGGATGCAGAAAGGAAGTCACGCGTTCCCGCTGGTACGGTTTCAGAATGTGCCGGCTAACCGGGGGATAGAAAACGCTGCCTACGGCCAATATTCCCACCAAAGAAACTATCGCGGCGTGCTGCCATTGCAGGCCGGCCAAAAATGCGCCCACCACCAGCATCGGCAACAGCACCAACGCTGTACCCAGATCGGGCTGCTTTAAAATCAGTACAAGCGGCAGCCCCACTAACAATCCTGCTTTGATCAAATCCGGCAGGGAGAGTTCATCGGTGCGTACTTCCGCAAAGAAGCGCGCGACTACAATGATTATAATCAACTTTACCAATTCTGACACCTGAAGAAATTCGCCCAGGATAGGAATCCACCGTTTGGCCCCAAAACGGGAATGGCCCATGACCAGCACAGCAATCAGCGCGACGATGCCGATTACGTATAAAAGCGGTGCCTGGTCGAGGATCAGGTGGTAGTCCAGGCGCGACAGCGCGAACATCAAAGCGAACCCGATGACCAGCCAACGGACCTGCCGCATGTGCATGCCGGCAAGCGGACTGCCGTGCGTGGCGGAGTAAATTTCGATTACGCCGACCGTACAGATAGCGGCCAGGATGGCCAGCAGCCACCAATCGTAATCGCGGGTACCCGGTGCGTCTTTCATTTTTCCTTTGCGCGGGCCAATGGAAACTGGCCGGCTCTACATTCGCGCTCTTTGAATCAACCGCCATTCCTAAAGCAAAGCTCTAGCGCCGCGTGCCTTTCGAGGGTGGCGGCACCGTTTGTGATTCTGGTTGCGGCGGAATGATGGCCGCAGTTGCTGCCGACGCTCCTTCGATTTTTGCCGGGGCCTCAGACTGAGCCGCATGGACGACGGCGGCGGCATCGGCGGGATTCGTGCCCTCCCCAAAATCGTAATGGTTGTATTCCACAGTGGTCTGGCCCTGGGTGTTTTTGTTTTTCTTGTCGTAGTAGGCCTTGATGATGTCGCGCACCACCGGGCCGGACGCGGTGCCTCCGTGCTGACCGCTTTCCTGCACCAGCACGGCGACCACAATCTCGGGATTGCGCCGCGGTGCGTACCCCACGAACCAGGCGTTGTCTTCAAATTTTTTCTGCTTACCGAGGCGCTCGCGCGTGGAGTAACCGATAACCTGCGCGGTCCCGGATTTCCCACTTAACTCGATGCCCGCCAGTTTTAACGAAGCACCCGTACCGCCATCGTTAACCACGCCGTACATGGCGTCAGTGATTTTTTGCACGGTGGGCTCGGAAATGTTGAAGCGTTCTTCGCCGACGTTCTGCGCATCCTTCAACAGGTGGGGTTGCTTGAAAACACCGCCCATGGCGATGCCGCCGATAGTGCGCGCCAATTGCAGAGGGGTCGTGGTGACTGCGCCTTGGCCGGTGGATACCGAAATGGTTTCTCCGGCATACCACTTGCGATGAAACACGCGCTCAACCCATTCCTGGGAAGGCATCAGGCCGGATTCTTCTGAGGGCAAGTCGACGCCGGTTTTGTGGCCGATACCCATTTTTGTGGCGTAGTAGGCCAGCCGATCGATGCCCAGTTTCATGCCCACGTTGTAGAAAAAAATGTCGCACGAATCGAGAATCGCTTTGCGGAAATTTACGACTCCATGCGAGCTCTTGCCGTAAACCCAGCATTTGAATTGGCGCCCGTAGAAAGTGGCGTAGCCGGGACAGAAGGCCGTGTAACTTTCTGGGGGAACCTTATCTTCGAGCATCGCGGTCGCCGTGATGATTTTGAAGACCGAGCCGGGAGCAAGCTGGGCCTGTATAGCGCGGTTCAGCAACGGGTGCAGGGGGTCTTCGTTGAGGCGTTTCCATTCTTCTTTAGAAACGCGCACGGAGAAATCATTGGGATCCGGCGTAGGGCGGCTGACCATGGCCAGCACTTCGCCGGTGCGGGGATCCAGGGCGACCACTGCGCCGGGGCGCGTGCCGAGCGATTGTTCCGCGACCTGCTGCAAATCGTAATCAATGGTGAGTTGAATTTGTTTTCCGGGAATGGCCTCCTGCGTGGGCAACGGGCCGACTTCTTTGCCGACGCTATTGACGATGACGCGCCGCAAGCCGTCAGTGCCCATCAACAGATCGTTGTACTGTTTTTCGAGACCGGTCTTGCCGACGAAGTCACCGGGGCGGAAACGGCCATTACTGGATTCGATTTGTGCCTCACCGACCTCGCCGACGTAGCCGCTGGCGTGCGCCATGAATCCGCCGGAAATATACCGGCGGCGCGAAATAGAAATCATTTCGAGTATGGGGATATCGGAGCGGTGGGACTCGATGAAAGCGACGTCGGCGTCGGAGGCTTCGGGCTTGATGACGATGGGCTGAAACTTGGGAAGATTGCGCGTGGTACTGAGATCGTCTTTCAGGTCCTCGATGGGAATGCCCAACCCTTCGGAGATGCCCGGCAGATTTTTGTCGACCAGAGCCGGATCGTCGCGCAGGAGAAGAACGCTGAACGAAGGACGATTATCCACGAGTACTCGGCCATCGCGATCCAGCATGCGGCCACGCGGCGCGATCACCGGGATGGAGCGAACCCGGTTGCGTTCCGCCATGGACAAATACTTGTCGGAATCAATGACCTGCAGCTTCCAGAAGCCCAGCAGTAACACGCCGACCATGCCCACGATGACGTAGGAAGCCATGGCCAGACGGCCTTGCGGCAAACGATTGTCGTTACGAAACATTAAGAATCGAAGACCCCGCGCGCGATTTCAGTAAGGCTTGGAGCTGACCCGCTCCGGTTAAAGCGGAGCTTATTCGCGTCACGAAAATTTAAGATTGGATTTCGATGCCTGCCGGAAACTGTGTTGCACAAATGCCGAGAATCCAGCCGGACCCCAAACACCGCTAACCCCATGCTGCAGCGATGCCTTGCAGCCATTTTCAAACGTAACATTAGGGTGCATGGGCGGCAAGCCGTCCGGGCGTACAGGGTTCCAGGAGCGCATTATTTTTTGCGCGGTGGAGCAGCACATGGCTGGTTGCTCGGGCGCATGGGCCACGCTAAGGTTAGAAAACTGGTCCATGCGCAACGAATCCGACAAAGTGAAGCGGTCCCGGCTGGCTTTAGTGGGCATGTCCGGCAGCGGAAAGACCTTTTGGACCAGAAAGTTAGCGGCGGCAGGATGGACAGCGGTCTCCTGCGACGACCTCATCGAGGAAAGGCTCGCGCCCCGGCTGACCGCAGGTGGCTACGCCGGCATCAATGGAGTGGCGGCGTGGATGGGCTGGCCGGACAGCTCCACGTATGCCGAGCGCGAAGCGGAATATTTAGCAGAAGAGATAGCAATAGTGGACGAATACCTGCGAGCTCTGGAGGCCGACGCCAGCGGTACGCCGATGGTGTTGGATACCACCGGCAGCGTTATCTACGCCCAGAAAAATATTTTGATGCGCCTGCGGCGGCAGATGACCGTGGTGCACTTGGCCAGCACTGAGCAGGACCAGCAATTGCTGGTGAGCAGATATCTCCATGATCCCAAGCCTGTTTTGTGGCGCGGAACATTTCACGTGAAAGACCAGGAGGAGCCGCGGGAGACAGTGGCGCGCTGTTATCCGCTGCTGATTGCGGCGCGCAGAAAAAGTTACGAAACGTTGGCGCATTGCTCTGTTCAAGTGGCGGAGTTGCGGGCGATCGGTGGCGAGAGCTCGCGGGGCGTAGATGGATTTCTGCAAAAGATCGGGGAGCAGACTAAGGACGCGTGAGATATCGCAGCACATCCCGGGAAGCGCCGCTGACGTCACTGCGCGGAGCAGTGCTGCGCGGGCTTGCGCCTGACGGCGGCTTGTATATGCCGGTGGAGATTGCGCGGCGTTCGCCGACAGAGCTTGAAGAATTTCGGCGCCTGCCATTTACGGAAGTCTGTTTTCGCGTGGCGCGTCCCTTTGCTGGCGCGGAGGTACCCGCAGAAGTGATGTGGCAAGTGGTAAGCGAAGCCATAAATTTTCCGGTGAAGCTGGTGTCACTGTCGCCGGGCCTGCACATTCTTGAGTTGTTTCATGGGCCAACACTAGCATTCAAGGATTTTGGCGCGCGCTTCATGGCCCGGCTCATGGGCTATTTCGTACGCGACGAAACGCGCACGCTGACGGTGCTGGTGGCCACTTCGGGAGACACCGGCAGCGCCGTGGCACACGGTTTCTTGCGCGTGCCGGGCATTCGCGTGGTGATTCTTTATCCTTCGAAGCGCATCAGCGAAGCCCAGGAAAAACAATTCACCACCCTGGGCGAAAATATCACCGCGCTGGAAGTGCAGGGCAGCTTCGACGATTGCCAAAGTATGGTGAAGCAGGCGTTTTCCGATGTGGAGTTGAACAAACGCACGTTTCTTACTTCGGCCAATTCCATCAATATCGGGCGCCTGTTACCGCAGATGTTTTATCACGTGGCCGCCTACCGGCAGTTGCCGGTGGCTTCCGTGCCCCTGATTGTTTCCGTGCCCAGTGGAAATTTCGGAAATTTGACGGCCGGAATTTTTGCCAAGCGCATCGGTTTGCCGGTGGCGCGCTTCGTGGCTTCCACGAACGCCAACGATGTGGTGCCGGAATATTTGCGTAGCGGGACTTTCGCGCCGCATCCGGCCGTGGCTACGCTTTCCAATGCCATGGACGTAGGCAACCCCAACAATTTTCCTCGGCTTCTCGATCTCTGCCGCAACCGCCTGGAGTATGTGCAGAAAGAAATCTGGGGGCACGGAGCGACGGACCCGGAGACTCTGGCGGCGATGAAGATGGTGCACGAAAAATTTGGCTACGTCGCCGATCCGCACACGGCCGTGGGGATTTTGGGTTGGGAAGCGTATCGCAAGGCGCATCCGGAACCAGCGCAGGGACTGGTGCTGGCTACGGCGCATCCGGCAAAGTTTGCAGAAGTGGTCACCCGCGCCATCGGTATCGCGCCACAATTGCCGCTAAGATTATCCGCTTACTTGAAGCGCGAGAAATTGTCAGTGCCGATGTCCAACATCTACGACGAGTTCAAGCAATTCCTGCTGGACCACTAGGCTCCGGCCCTTCGTTCACCCGGATCAGGTTTTGCGCAGGCGGTCGAGGACCATGAAGAGAAAGACCGCCACGACGGCGTTGACCAGCGCGGCGACCAGGAGATGCATGTTGAACCAGGTGCTGGACTGCGCCAGAAGAATGCGGCGAATAAGCAGCACGATGCCTTGATGCAAGCCAAAAAACATGATGGTCAGAGCGAATCGCGCCGCAGGATGTTCGGTATCCAGCCGCGCGCCGATGGAAGAAGCCAGATAGCCAATGACGGTTTTGGATATGCCATACAGGCCGAGCGGCACAGTTTGTCCGCTGAGGCTGTCCTGCAACAGCCCGATCATCATGCCCAGCAGCAGCCCGGTCGAGGGATTGCGCCGACTCAAACCAAAATAGATGGTAATCAGCAAAGGAAAGTCCAGCAGCGCGGCCTTCTCAAAGTAAACGGGCACAAAAGCCTGGAACATCAGCGCCAGGATAGTGGCACCTACTATCGCTCCCCCGCGAAAGGTGTGCACCTCAATGTGCGATTCCATGTTGCGAATGTCGAAGGCGTCGTTCATTGCGGTTTTGCCGAGGCGGCACCCGTGGCCGGGGACGGCGGCGGGGTGGAATTGGCCGGAGCGCTGTTCGCCGCAGCGTTAGCCGGGGATTTCAGCCCTTCTGGCTGCTTCAGCTGCAGCGGCTGCAGAGTCATGAGAACGATCACTTCCTCGAGTCGGGAAAGATTTGCGGAAGGGCGTACGCGAATACTCTTGAAGGGATTGCCGGATTTGATTTCGGTTATGGTGCCGATTGGCAGATCACGGGGAAAAATCTTGTCCATCCCGCTGGTCACCACCCGTTCGCCGGTATTTACAGTGTCGTCGTTGGGCACATATTTCATGGCCAGCAGAGGTTCGCCGGTGCCGCCGACCGGGCTTTGAATGCGCGAATCACCAAGCATGGCACCCACGCCGCTGTCTTTATCGGTAAGCAGCAGCACCTCAGTCGTGTCGTCGTAAACTTCAACTACTTTTCCCACTACCCCTTCCGGTGTGATGACCCCCATGTTCTTCTTGATGCCGTCTTTGGCCCCGCGATCCAGCATCACCGTAGCGCTGGCGGTGCCGGCACTAGTGGCGATTATGCGGGCGCCTAGCATGGGAACGTTTTGATGAGATTTGCGAAAATCCAGCAGCAGCGAGAGGCGATCGGCTTCCGCGGCTTTGCTTTGCAAGTGGTTGACCTGCATCTTAAGAGCGTCGTTTTCCCGGTGTAGTTCTTCGTTTTCGCGCGAAGCATTCTGTAAAGCGAAATAGTGATTCCAGGTGTCGCGTAAATGCAGGATCCCGTGCGAACCAGCGCGTTCAAATGGCGAAAATGCCCCGACGGTCCACACTCGCAACAGGCGCCCTTCAGAATCGCGCTTGATCTGCAGTGCGAGCAAAAGGATCTGCAACAGCACTACGCCAGCGAGCAGGAAGATCGATTTGTGTCGAGAAGGTATGCCGACCATTGATTTTAAAATCCGCTATCCGCTATTTCCCAGCAGTTGACCGCCCTAGTCGATACACACTTGGCGCAGCAAACGGAAGTCGCTCAACATTTTTCCGGTGCCCAGCACGACGGAGGCCAGCGGATCGTCGGCGATGGAAACAGGCAAGCCCGTTTCTTCACGTATGCGCTTGTCGAGATTCTTCAGAAGTGCGCCGCCGCCGGTGAGCACGATGCCGCGGTCGCTGATGTCCGCGGAAAGTTCCGGCGGGGTGCGCTCCAGAGCCACGCGCACGGCGTTCAAAATGGTAGCCACGCACTCTGCCAGCGACTCGCGAATCTCGCTGTCGTCAATGGTGACGGTACGCGGCACGCCTTCGATGAGGTTGCGGCCCTTCACTTCCATGGTCAGCGGCTTTTCCAGCGGGTAAGCGGAACCGATTTCCATCTTGATTTGTTCCGCGGTGCGCTCGCCCACTAGCAAGTTATATTTGCGCTTCAAATATTGCATGACGGCTTCGTCCATCTCGTTGCCGGCCACACGCACGGAACGGGAATACACGATGCCGCTCATGGAAATGACCGCGATGTCGGTAGTGCCACCGCCGATGTCCACCACCATGTTGCCGGAAGGTTCTTCGATGGGCAGGCCCGCGCCGATAGCCGCGGCCATGGCTTGTTCCACCAGGAAGACTTCGCTGGCGCGCGCCCGATAAGCGGAGTCCTGCACGGCGCGCTTCTCCACCGGCGTGATTTCGCTGGGTACCCCGATGACGATACGCGGATGCACCAGCACACGGCGGTTGTGGGCCTTCTGAATAAAATACGTCAACATCTTTTCAGTAACCTTGAAGTCGGCGATGACGCCGTCCTTCATGGGCTTGATGGCCACCACGTTCCCGGGAGTGCGGCCCAGCATTTCCTTGGCTTCGCGGCCGACGGCTACGACTTCGCCGGTGGATTTGTTGATGGCGACGATGGACGGCTCATTGACCACGATGCCCTTGCCGGCGGAGAACACCAGCGTGTTGGCCGTGCCCAGATCAATGGCCAGGTCGGAGGAGAACAAACTGAAAACCGACCTTAAGTTGTAACCGTTCTTATTCATGCCCCCGTCTCCCTCAAAAAGATTGCAGCGCCTGGCAAAGATCGCAAGTGCATTGCGTTCGAATCAAAATAGCGGAATGTTTCCATTCTCCACCGGCGCGAGCGGTAACGCAAAAAAATGCGCCGCGGAGCGAATAGTGGCCGCGATTCAAACGCCCTGTTGTACTGCTAAATTCCACTGCCAAAAACGGCACAGACGAAAAAACTCCATGCACAATTATTTCGGAACCACGATGGAGACCTGCTGCTTGGCAGTGCCCCCACGGCGGTTCGAACCAATAATGGAAATGGTGTGCTGGCCGGGCTCCAGAGGCTCGGTGAAATGGCGGAACGTGCCGTCGGCGGCGATATTAGGAACGGACTGCCCGTTCACGATCAGCGCAGCGCCCGGCTCGGTGCGTCCCACAATTTCCGCGACTCGGCCATGAAGCTGGGTGCCATCAATTTCCAGGAGCATGTCCTGCGATTTCCCCTGCGCCACCAGCGTGAATTGAAATGTCTCGCTGACTTCGCTGTTTTGTTTCTTGGCATCCTGCGCGGTGACATTCCAGAAATAATCCCCCGGATCTAGTCCAGCGAGGTCTGCGGTGTTAGTGGTAACCTTGGCCTGTTTCACGATGGATCGGAACGACGTGGTAGTGCTCAGCCGCACGGTGTAAGAGACGGCGTCCTGCGCGGCTTTCCACTCAAAATGTACCGGCGTAGTTTTGGGATGCTCGTTGATGATGGGAGCCAGATTCAGAGGCTCAACCAGCGAGGGCGGCGCCAGGACATTAGAACGTTGCATCATACCGCCAGTGTTGAAGCTGGCTTTCTCCCACTGCGTCAACTCAATCTTTTCTCCACCGCGTTGAACTTCGGCGGACCCGGTGGACACCACGATCTCGCGGTTGTTCGATTGCGGATCATTCTTAACCGACGCCCGGCTGTTCTGGTGCAGTTGGGCGCTGGCGTCTTCCACGTTGACGGCTGCCTTCGAATCCGGCGACGACCAATTCGGCGTGGCCAGGTCCACCGACCCGGTGCTGATACGCACGGCCACACTGGTGGGCTTGTTGCTGGCGGTGTGATTCTCTTCGACGGTGACCAGGGTGTCGGATTTCACCGTGTAGGTGGTGCCATCCCCGAAGGTGATGCGCGCGAAGCTGTCCGCGCCGGTTTGCACGAAATCACCTTTGTCGAGCAGGGTTTTAAAGTCGGCGGTAACCCACTGTACCGAATTCACTTTCTTGATCTGTACTTTGCCGTCAAGGTTTACGAATTTGGCCTGCGTCTGCGAAATCAAAAGATTTTCAGTGTCCGTGGCGGCGATAGCGTTCGTAACCCTGTGGTACGTAGTGGTATACAGCTCAGGCGAAATCAGGTAAATGACTCCCAGAAGAAGAGCCACGACGATCAGGATATAGACGATAACCGTCTTGTAGGTGACGGCCGTCCAATAGACCTGCACCCGGGGGGCTTTGTGGGAAGCCGCGGCATGCTTCGGATCGATGGGTGCTTGTACGGTCACGAGGTGGAGATGCTGGTTGCTCCAATTTTGAAAATAGCACAGCGATTTGTGCGGCGTTCAACAGGGCTGGCGGGTCGTAGTCAAATTGCAAATAGCGAATGCGCACATGCGACCGGCGGTCCTGGCGATCGAAGTCAACGAGGTCGCAATTCAGGTGCTTGCAGGCGGCTGAAGCGATTGTCATTGAGGGTGGCGCACGTATCTCCTATAATTTGACGTTCGATTGGCGACGGGGAGATTGACTGGATGGCTGGAGCTACAGATAACCGTAAGGTTGGATACCGCATATTCCTGGGAGTGGTGGTGGCGCTGCTCGGTGGGAGCATGCTGCTGTACCTGGTGCCGCAGAGTCCCGGGACGGGCGAGGCCGCCACGGATACCGTAGCGAAAGTGGGAGACCAGACCGTAACCCTGGGAGAGGTTCGCCAGCAGCTCTCGCAAATCGAGCAGCGCAACCAGGTACCCAAGCAACTCGAATCACTATACGCGCGCCAGATTCTCAACCAACTGGTGTTCCAGAAAGAGATCGAGTACGAAGCCAGGCGCGTGGGCGTGACGGTATCTGACGAGGAGCGCGCGGATCGCATCAAGCAATACGTGCCCACCGCGTTCACGGGCGGCACCTTCGTGGGCATGGATCAGTATGCCAACGAGGTGCAGGCCCGATTTCAGCTGTCTGTTCCGGTATTTGAAGAACTCATCCGCCAGGGCTTGCTGGAAGAAAAGTTTCGTAAGCGCGTTACCGACGGAATCAGCGTCGGCCCCGCCGAGTTGCAGGACGAATTCCGCTTCAAGAACGAGAAAATCAAATTGGACTATTCGGTCATCAAGCCCGAAGAGCTGACGGCCAAGATAAATCCCAGCGACGCGGAAATCAAAGCGGAGTATGAAAAGAACAAGGCGCGGTACCAGGTGCCGGAGAAGCGCGTGGTGCGCTACGGATTGCTGGACGCTTCTCAGTTGCGTCGGAATGTCCAGGTCTCCGATGACCAACTGAAAGTGCAGTATCAAAAAAATATTCAGCAGTACCAGGTTCCTAACCGCGTGCATGTGGAACATATCCTGTTCATGACCGTGGGCAAGACTGACGCGGAAGTGGATGAGATTAAGAAAACCGCGGAGGACGTGCTGAAGCAGGCCAAAAAAGGCGGCAACTTCGAGGACCTGGCCAAGAAGTACTCGCAGGATCCCGGTTCGAAGGATAAAGCCGGCGATCTGGGGTGGATCATCCAGGGGCAGACAGTAAAAGAGTTTGAAGCCACAGCCTTCGCGCTGCAACAGGGCCAGATTTCTGATCTGGTGAAGACCCAGTACGGTTTTCACATCATCAAGGCGCTCGACAAGGAAACGGCCCACACCAAGCCGTTCGATGAAGTGAAGGACTCATTGCGCGCCCCCATAGTCCTTCAGCAGGCGGACCAGCAGGCCAGCGATGCTGCGGATCAGCTCGCCAAAGCCATCCGTCAATCGAACAAGGTGGCTCTTGACGATCTGGCCAAGCAATACCACCTGACAGTTTCCGAGACGCGGCCGTTGGCGTTGGCGGATCCGCTTCTCGAACTCGGGAACTCGAAAGAGGTTAAAGACGCCATCTTCCGGCTGCGTGAAAATGAGCTGAGTCTGCCGCTGCGGACAGATCGAGGCTATGTGGTTTTGTCGGTAAGGCAGATCGCACCGGCGCACCAAGGCACCTTCGAAGAGGTCCGTGAACGGGTGAGTAACGATTTCAAACAGCAAGAGTCCGCAAAACTGGCCAAGACCACGGCGGATGATCTGGTCAAGCGGGCAAGAGCCGGCGAAAAGTTCGAGGCCGCAGCCAGAACCTTGGGACTGGAAACCAAGACCAGCGACGCGATTTCCCGTAACGACTCCATTTCCGGAGCGGCCAGCGGTAAACAGTTGGGCGAAGCCTTCCAAATGAAACCGGGAGACGTCGGCGTGCCGCTGAACCTCGGAGAAAATTGGATGGTTTACCGGGTGGCGACGAAAGATGAGCCGAATCCTGCGGACTTTGACAAACAGAAGAAGTCGCTAGCCGAACAATTGCTGCAAAGCAAGCGCAACGTGGCTTTTGAGGCCTTCAAGACCGCGCTGGAAACCAAGCTGAAACAGGAAGGCAAAGTGAAGTTGATGCCCGAAAAACTGGGCGGTTTCGGCAATCTTGGCTAGATAACTACCGTATTATCATAAGTTTGTAGGTAACAACAACTGTTTGACGGTACCCTTGTTTTTGCCCTCGCGGCCAGTTACGCTATTGCTGTCCCTAAAGCACCATCCCCCCACCTTCGTCTGCGTGCAAGCGTTGTGCAAACGGGCAAGGCCACGCATGAAACCAGAGGCGGCAGTGAAGACCAGGATCGCAGCGCGCGGTACGACAGTGAGAAATAGCTATCGTTGCAGCATGGAAAGAAACCAGTCAGGGAAGTATTGCGTGAGGATTCAGGTGCGCTACCCGCGCCACGCCTGGACACTGGAGGTCTTTTTCCTGGCGTCTTCCTTCAATCGGGCCATGACCAAGCTGGAAGAATCTCTCGATTTTCTGCAGCGCAACGAAGAGAAGCTATGGTTTTGGGGAGTGGATCGCGCCGAGGACATGGGATTTTCGGCGGAGTTCCTTCGCGAAGCCGGCTTGAAACTGGATCGCCGGGGGGAATTTCCCCGCAAGGCCACCAATTTGTCGGTTGAACCGGAACTGGAAGTGCCGGCGTTCGCGCTCGGCCCCATGCGGCGAGGGCTGGCAGAGTCCGTGGAAGCGCCGCGCACTGTGATGGCTGGCGATTAAGTTTCCATAAATGGCGTTGGCTCGATGTTCTTGCTGGTTTCCGTCCGGCGTATTATTTCTGCTTCAATTTAGCCCTCCATTTTCCGGCCGCAACCCTCGATCTACAAGTTCTCAGGTCTTGACTTCCGCGTCTTCGTCATACAATATGCGCCGACTTAGCCACGCCCAGTCGCGCGCCAGAGGAAAATTAATGAAGCCCAAATTTTGTTTGAGCATTGCCACCGCGGTGCTCCTGGGACTCGCCGGATTTACGATTCCCACACGCGCATCGGTCGCGGAACAGTCGGCCGATCAGACCCAGAGCGATTCGAAGACCACGACCAAGAAGAAAAAGAAGAAGCCGGCCGCGGATTCCACGGATTCGACGGCGACATCGGACAGCAAGTCGACGACTTCGAAGAAGACCACCAAAAAGAAGGCTACTGCGGATGACCAGAGCGCGGATGCCACGACCGCGTCCGGATCCAGCTCTGCCAGTAAGAAAAAGACCAGCAAGTCGAAGAAGGCGGCCGGAGAGACAGCCAGCGCGGACAAGACCACCGCGGACAAGACCACCGCGGACAAGACCACCGCGGATACCACCGCCAGTACGACTCCTGAGAAGAAGAGCAGGACTAAAAAGAGCCCGGCGGACCCCTCGGCCAGCGCGACGCCTCCTACCGGAGACGCGCCGGCGGCAGCGGAAGGCAAGACTGCCAGTAAGCGCAAATCAAAATCTAAAACCGACGCCGCGAATTCCGCGGCCACCGGAGCGGACTCGAAGACCGCTGCGGGAGATACGACGGCGGCTGAGACGAAGTCCACGAGCAAGCGGAAATCGAAGAGTGCTAAAGCCACTGACTCCGCCAATGCGACCACGGCTGCAAGCGCCACGGAGAGAAAGACGCCGCCAGCTGCGGCGAATTCGGGCAACAGCACCAGCGCACGAACGCCCGAGACCAAGACAAACAGCTCCAACGCCTCCAGCACCAAGGCGGAACCCTCCGCGCCGGCAGCCGCTCCTTCCGCTCCGCCGGCTACGGGCAACTCTGGCAACAACACCAGCGCGCGGACGGCGCCGAAGTCGACGCCGTCAACGGCCGCGCAGCAGACTCCCCCGGCCAACAGCAATGGCATGGTGTGGGTGAATACGGACTCGGGCGTATATCACAAGCCCGGAACGCGCTGGTACGGCAAGACCAAAGAGGGCAAATACATGTCGGAAGCGGACGCCCAGAAGGCGGGGTTCCGCGCGTCCGAGAAGAATTAGTTTTTTGGGGGTTAGGATAAGCGGTTAGAGATGCAAACTTTAAGAGGAGAGAACATGACGAAGAACATTTTGCGTCTGGCAATGGCAGCGGCAATCGCATTCTGCGGAGTTTCGGCGGCGATTTCTCAGCCGAAGCCCGCAGTGGCGTTAACCATGTCGCATGCGGCTGCGCTGCCTGCCGATGACCTGGTAGATCTCAACTCGGCGACGCTCGATCAACTGAAGGCCCTGCCGGGCATCGGCGACAAGTACGCGCAGAAAATCATCGACGGCCGGCCTTACGCGAAGAAGACCGATCTAACCCGCAAAAAGATCATCCCGGCCGCCACATATAAGAAGATTGAAGACAAGGTAATCGCCAAGCAAAAGTAACGGTATTCTTGATTTTGTCGAGACCGGTGCGTACCCGTGCCGGTCTCTTTTTTTGCGCAAGCCGTCGGTTACGCTTATTTTTCGCGCAAGATCACTTCCCCATGGCCGACCAGCTGATCGTTCAGCCACAGTCGATACTTAAACGTCGCAGCTTTGATGCCCGGTCGGGCTGGGCCGCTCAAAAGGCGCATACCCGCGGGCGCTTGAAATACGTTGGATGAAAAGGGGCAGCGGTTAACATCGAATTCAACGCGCAGGTTGCCGGCGTCGGAAATCCACGAAACCTGGTCGCCGTCGTCGAGGACGACGGTTTGCGGGATCATGCCTACAAGTACGGGCCGTTCAGCCATGGTTCTTCAGTCCTTAATCACGATTCGCGATGCTTTGAGTTTTTGGCGCGCCAGCACAATCTTAGAGGCGCGTTGGACGTGCCAGGAAAGATAACACATTCGCGAAGATGATTTCCCGCCGCCGGACTACCGTATGCGATTGCCAGGCATCCAATTATTAAACAGGTGTTGCACGGTACCCTTGACCGCCCCGTGTAGTGCCCGTAGACTATAAGTCACTCTGATTTTCCGCAACGTCTGCCTGTATTGACTCTGCGTTCGCAGGAAATGCGCGAAAAGCGCCCAGGTTAGGAATATGGGCGCGGAAGGAAACACAACGGATGGCTACAGCTTCACGTCCCTGGTCCATACCACTGCCCAACGGCTCGCGAATTTCGCTGATTATGTCTTTGCCGTTTGCGCTGGTACATCTGGCCTCGCTGTTGATATTTTTCATGCCTTTTCACTGGTATTACCTGGCTACCTGCCTCGGGTTGCTGGGCGTGCGCATGTTCTTCGTGACCGCCGGCTACCACCGCTATTTTTCGCATCGCGCTTTCAAGACCAGCCGCGTATTTCAGTTTGTCATCGCCTTTATGGCCATGAGCTCCGCGCAAAAGGGAGTTTTGTGGTGGGCGGCGCATCACCGCCATCATCACCGGCATTCCGATCAGGAGCTGGATCTGCACTCCCCGACATTGTTTGGATTTTTCTGGTCCCATGTGGGCTGGATCATGTCCGACAAATATAACGACACGCGCCTCAACTACATTGGCGATTTCGCGAAATATCCGGAGCTGCGCTGGCTGAACAAATATCACATGGTTCCTCCCGTGGCACTGGCAGTAGTCATCTGGCTGATCGGCGGCTGGCCGCTGTTTATCTGGGGTTTCTGCCTGAGCACCGTGCTGCTGTGGCATGACACCTTCACGATTAATTCTTTGTCGCACTTGTTCGGCACGCGCCGCTATGAAACCACGGACACCAGCAAGAACAACTGGTTCCTGGCGCTGCTGACGCTGGGCGAGGGCTGGCACAACAATCACCACCACTTCATGGCCTCGGCGCGCCAGGGCTTCTTCTGGTGGGAGGTGGACATCACCTACTACACGCTCCAGATGCTGTCCTGGTTCGGCATTGTGTGGGATCTACGCAAGGTGCCGGTGCACTTGTTGAGCGAAGAAAGGCTCGCGGCTTAACTGATCTAAATCTCGGCTTTGACTCACGGGACAGGCAACTAGCTTGTCCCTTTTTTTGTGCTCGAAAATCGCAGCTGGACGGAAACATTTTTACGTACAGAACGTCTATAGGAGTAGCGATGAGTGGCGAACAAACGGAATTGCTTCAGGGAACGCTGGATTTGCTGATTCTAAAGGCGCTGGCGCTGCAGGAGATGCACGGCCTGCAGATCTCACGGCGCATCGAGCAAGTCACCAAAGGGACGTTTCGCGTTAAGCCCGGCTCGCTGTTTCCCTCGCTGCACCGCATGGAGGAAGAGGGTTGGCTGATTTCTTCCTGGGGCGAGTCGGAAAACCGGCGCAAGGCCAAGTATTACAAGTTGACGCGCGCGGGACGGCAACAACTGGAAACGGCCGCCGAGCGCTGGAAGCGAATTTCTTTGGCCATGTCGAGGGCGCTGGAGGGTGGAGAGAAGGAAGCGACAGAGTAACGCTCCAACTCGAGATCCTCCAGCGTGTAGTTCGGCGAAGGTCTGAATGCAGTAGCAGAAGACGAGGCGCACATGTCCATCTTCAGAAAACTGAAAAACACCGGCGCAAATCTAGCCGGGAAAAGGGCGCGTGACCGTGAACTGGATGCAGAAGTAAACGGTTATCTGGACGAACTTACCGACGAAAAAATTAACAGCGGCATGGCGCCCGAGCAGGCGCGCCGCGAAGCGCGCATGGAACTGGGCGGAGTGGAGCAGGTAAAGGAGCAAACACGGGAAGTTCGCTCGGGATTTCTGCTGGAGACCTTCTGGCGCGATTTGCAATTTGCATTTCGCGGGCTGCGAAAGCGCCCGGGCTTCACCGTCATTGTGGTGCTGTCGCTGGCCCTGGGCATCGGCGCCAACGCCGCGATTTTCAGCTTGGTGGACGCCATTATTTTGCGGCCGCTGCCCGTGCCGCGCCCGCACGAAATCATCACCATAGATACCGGAGCTTCCCGGCTGATCCAGTACGGAAACTCTTCCTACCTGGATTACCTGGACTTTCGTAATCGCGCAAAATCTTTCAAGGGTCTGGCGATTTCGCAGGGCATGTCCGCGGGATTGAACGCCGCCGGCGTGGCTCCCGACAGCAAGCCACAAATCGTCTACGGTCTGCTGGTCTCCGGAAATTTTTTCTCCACCTTAGAAGTACACCCGGCAGCCGGCAGAGATTTCCTACCGGAAGAAGACCGTGTGCCGGGAAAATATCCCGTGGCCATCATCAGTCACCATCTGTGGCAGAACGTCTTCGCCGGCGATTCGGCGGTGCAGGGCAAAATCGTCAAATTGAACGGGCATAGCTTCACGATTGTAGGCGTGGCTCCCAAATCCTTTACCGGCATCGACCTGTTTTTCAAGCCTGACATTTATGTTCCTGAAGTGATGAGCGCGCAGGTAATGCCCGATGGCGCGGATGTACTGAAGCAGCGCTCTTACCGCGGATTTGATATTCGTGGCCGCATGAATCCCGGCGTCACCTTGTCGCAAGCACAAGCCGAGATGGACGTGATCATGCGCGACCTGGAGCGCGAGCACCCGGAAAGCAACAAAGACACGGTTGCGTACGTGCGCAACGACATGAACCGGCGTTTGGGAAATGGTCTGTCGGGATTGCCGCTGGTCCTGATCGGCATGGTTGTGCTGGTGTTGCTGATGGCCTGCGCGAATGTTTCTAGTTTATTGATGGCCAAGGCCACTTCGCGGCTAAAGGAAGTGACCACGCAACTTGCCCTAGGCGCGACGCGCGGCCGGCTGGTGCGGCAATTTCTGACAGAAAGCGCACTGCTGGCGGCCATGGGTTGCGCAGCGGGAATCGCACTGGCGTATGGATGCATCCGCGGATTCACATTCCTCGCGCCGCAGAGCCCTGGGCAGACGGGACCGGATTTTCGTCTCGATGTGCGCGTATTAATTTGCGCGGTGGCAGTTTCGGCCGCGGCGGTCTTTCTATTCGGGCTGGCTCCGGCGTTAACGGCGGTGAGAGATGCGTGGGCGGCTACTTTATCCACCAGGACATCCGCTTCAGGCAACAGATCCTTCAGCACGATCGCGCGGCGGGTGCTGATTGGCGGGCAAGTGGCGCTTTCGGTCGTGCTGCTGATCGTCGCGGGTCTTTTTCTGAAAGCCTTTTCGCACGCACAGAACATCGATCTGGGATTCAATCCCAATAACCTGGTGCTGCTATCCGTGGATCCCATGCTGAATGGGTATCCCGCCGATCAGGCCGCGCGTTTTCACGAGCAGCTCCTGCAACGCGTCAGAGAACTGCCCGGAGTAAAGAGCGCCACGATAGCCACGCATGTTCCTTTTGTTTCCGGCGCTTCCTGGGACCTGTCCATTGACGGCTATACCGCGCCCAGCGGCGAAAGATTTCTGGACACCGTAACCAACCAGGTAGGGCCGCAATATTTTTCCATGATGCAGATTTCGATGCTGGCCGGCAGGGAATTCAACGAGCGCGACAATCGCAAAGCGCCAAACGTAGTGATGGTGAATGAGACTTTCGCCAAGAATTATTTGACGCCCGATGGAAATTTCGACAAAGCCCTCGGTCGGATAGTGCGCCTGCGCGACGGCGGAGCCATCCAGGTAGTGGGCGTAGCAAAGGACTCGAATAATGGCGGGCCCATGGGCGTGCCCCCCAATCCAATATTTTACACGCCGTATTTTCAGCAGGCGGCCACCCAGGGTACGCTGCACATTCGCGGCGACGGCGATGCGTCAGCGCTCCTGGCTATCGTGCCAGAAGTTCGCAGAGAAATTTCCGCGCTGGACGCGGGAATCGCACCAGTCTCGGTGCAGATGATGACCCACGTCATATCCGAGCAGGGCCTATTCTTGCCGCGCATCGTGGCCTTGCTGTGCGGGGCCTTCGGCGCCGTGGCCCTTGCGCTCGCCTTCATTGGATTGTATGGCGTGGTGTCGTTCATGGCCGCGCGGCGCACCCAGGAAATCGGCATTCGCATGACTTTGGGCGCGCAGCGGGGAACGGTTTTGCGCATGATTCTGGCCAACGGCCTCGTGCTGGCAGGCGTCGGCTTGATCATCGGGCTGCTCGGCGCGGGAATGGCCACACCGCTGTTGCGCGAAATGCTCGTCGGCGTAAGCCCCTGGGACCCCCTTACCTATGTTGCGATTACCGTGGTGCTGGTCACCGCCACGGTAGTGGCCAGTTGGATTCCAGCCAACCGCGCCACGCGAGTAGATCCCATGACCGCGCTGCGATACGAGTGATTTAGTTTCGACGCCAACATTTAAGGCAATGTTTGGGTGGCCTACCCCTGCCGGTTCTTAAAGGGTGGGACTGCTTGCTAGTCGTAAGTCCCTCCGCGCTGCGTGAAAGCGGCCAATTTGACGGTTGCGTGCAGTGCTTGGGATAGGAGAAAATCGCGTACTGGCTGCCCCCGATGATCCAATAGGGCACTATGGTTCCTCCTGACCGCACGCAACTTGAAGGTCAAGTCATGACGCAACAAATTGGCGAATTGAATCCGCCGCCGCGCTTGATGTTGACGCCGGGCCCCTCATCCGTGGACCCCCGCGTGTATCGCGCGCTGTCGGCGCCGCTGGTAGGACATCTCGATCCCTGGTTTAAAACTTGCATGGACGAGACGCAGGTTTTGCTGCGGCAGATTTTTCGGACGGACAACCGGCTGACCATGCCACTTTCGGCGTCCGGCTCCGGCGGGATCGAAGCGTCCGTCCTGAACAGCCTGGAACAGGGTGACGAAGCCATCGTCGCGGTGAACGGACTATTTTCCGATCGCATGTATGAGATTGCGTTGCGGGCTTCCGACAAAGTCATCAAGGTAGAGGCCCCTTACGGCCATACCGTGGACCCCGAAGATGTGCGGCGCGCCGGCAAGGGTAAGAAAATAAAAATTATCGGGCTGGCTCAGGGCGAAACATCTTCAGGCGTGTTGACGCAACTGGCCGAGTTTCGAAAAGTGGCCGACGAACTGGGCGCACTACTGGTGGTAGACGCGGTCGCTTCACTGGCGGCGGTGCCCTTGCACGTGGATCGCGAACGCGTGGATATTTGCTTCAGCGGAACGCAGAAAGCCATCAGCGCGCCGCCGGGCATGTCGCCCATGACCGTCAGCCCGCGCGCTGAAGAAGTTTTCCGCAGTCGCAAAACAAAAGTACAGAGCTGGTACTTTGATCTGACCACGGCCATGAATTATTGGGGCAAGGACCGTCTGTATCACCACACCCCGCCCATCAGCCTGATTTACGGATTGCGCGAAGCCATGCGCATCGTGATGGAAGAAGGGCTGGAGGCCCGCTGGGAACGGCATCGCACCAATCAGCACGCCTTGATCGCCGGCCTGGAGGCCATGGGACTGCAGTTGCTCGTGAAAAATACTGCAGAGCGCCTGCCCACGGTGACGGCGGTGATGATTCCCAAAAACATCGATGACGCACGGGTGCGTACGCACCTCCTCGAGGAATTCAATATTGAGATTGCCGGCGGTCTCGGTCCGCTCAAAGGCAAAATCTGGCGCGTAGGCTTGATGGGGCATTGCAGCCAGAAGCCCAACGTGTTGTTGTTCCTCGCCGCACTGGAAAAAATTCTGCTGGAGATGGGCTTCCAAGTTCCAGAAGGCGCGGGAGTAGCAGCCGCGATTCGGAACTATACGCAGGTGGAGACCGTGGCAGCGGCTTCACGTTAGCTATCGCATCACGAGGGGTTTTCACATTCAGGAGAACGCGTGACGACAACACGTCCGGTATTGGCAAACGCAGGCGCGATGAAGGAATTTGTGGGCGCCTTCAATGTAATTTCGAAGTTGACGGGGCACACTTACAACTGCCGCTTTTCTTACCTGTGGAACGGCATTGCCACGCGCCACAGCGACACCATCGACACCAAATTTTTCGTGGATAGCGAAGTGGTAATGGTCGGTCTGGCGCATACCGCCTTTGTAAAATTTCGCGACCGCAGCGGCCGCGATATGACCGATCGCGAAGCCAGCTTCATCGCCGCCGATTATCTGCGAGAGCGGCTGGAAGAGGAAGACGTTCGCCCGGTTTACGATGTAACCCCCGAAGATGTGCTGCGATTGATCGATCAGGTCGGCGTCAAGTAATTCCCCTCAAAATGCGGCAGAATAGACCGCAATGAAAACTGTTCTGCCCACGGTAACCACCACCAGCGACCGCCTGACCACCGTGTTGTCCTACGGCGCGCTGCTGCTGCTCGGCTATGTAATGTTTTTGATTTTTGAGCCGTTCCTTGTGCCCCTGACGTGGTCGGCGGTACTGGCGATATTTTTCTACCCGGTGCACGAGCGCCTGGCAAAACGGATGCGCCCCACGTGGGCAGCGATGTTGAGTACGCTCGGGGTAACGCTACTGCTGATCGTGCCGACTCTGGTGGTGCTGTCCTACACCGCCAAGCAGGCCATTGACGCAACGGCCAGACTGCAGACCACGCTGATGAATCCCGAGCGAGAGTTACCCGCAGAAGTAGTGGCGCGTGTGCGTGCGGAACTCCCGGAAGCCTGGCAATCCGTCGATTTTTCCGAGCCCCTGCGCCAAGGCGCGGAAAAGGTTGCATCCTTCCTGGCTGGAAAATTCGGCGCGCTGGTCAAGAATCTGGTGAGCTTCTTCGTGGCTCTCTTCATCCTCGTGTTCGGTCTGTTTTTCATGTTTCGCGACGGTCCGGCGGCAGTGCGCGGCGTGAAACACTTATTTCCGTTTGACCGCTCCATCCAGGAAGAAATGCTCGTGGAATCGAAAGAATTGATTTTCGCTAGCGTCGCGGTAGGTCTGCTGGTCGCCGGAATTCAGGGTTTTCTGGGTGGAACAGCTTTTGCGGTTACCGGAGTCCATACCCCAATTTTCTGGGGAGTGGTCATCGCATTTTTCTCGCTGGTACCGGTTGTGGGTTCGGCAATGATTTGGCTGCCCACGGCCCTGTGGCTGGGCTTCAGCGGACACTGGGGCAAGGCCCTGGTGATTATGACGATTTGCGGAGCGGTCGCCGGCATCGCGGATAATATCGTGAGGCCGTTGTTGCTGCGCAACCGTACGCAATTGAATGAACTGCTTTTATTTATCGGCGTCCTGGGAGGGCTATCCGTTTTTGGGCTACTCGGACTGGTCGTGGGACCGGCGATCGTCGCCGCAGCAATGGGCGTATTTCGCGTTCATATGTTGCACCGTGAAGACGTAGCCGCGGCTCGAACCAACGAATTATTAGTAGTGCGGCCGGAGAACCCTTAACCCCAGTGCTCCACGAGAGTTTCGAATTAAGGCCAGGGTCGCAATCCCTATGCTAGAGTACCCCGCTCGATGACTTCCAGGAATAACACCGCGGCTCCCGTACACGCGGAATTGCCGCCCGAGAAATTGCGATGGCGCTGCGAACTATCGCGCATCCCGTTTGAAACGACAGCACAGGCCGAGCTGCGCGAAGGATTCATCGGGCAGGAACGCGCATTGCGTGCGCTGAAGATGGGCGTGGAGCTTTCCGCGCCGGGCTACAACGTATTTGTTTGCGGGCTGGCGGGCACCAGCCGCGGCGGCACCATCGCTAGCATGATTGAAAAGCTCCACCCGCGCACAAAAAAGTCCCTGGACCGCTGCTACGTAAATAATTTCAAGATCGCCGATCGCCCCAGGCTCCTGTCGCTGACCCGCGGCCAGGCCAATGGCTTCAAGAAAGACATGCAGGCAGGAATCGATTTCCTGCGCCGCAGAATTCCGCAGGTGTTCGAAGGCGAGCCTTTCCAGCGTCAGAAGGGGAGAATCGTCGAGCGCTTCACGGTGCGCGAGAAAGAACTGATGGACGATTTCACCCGTCGTATCGCGCGCGAACAGTTTGCCCTGGGTCATATGCAGGTAGGCGCGGTGGCCCTGCCGGAGATTTTTCCGGTACTCGAAGGACAGATGGTGCCCATCGAGGACATTTCGAAAATGGTGCACGAAGGAAAACTGGAAGCTCCCGTGGCGGAAGCCATTGAGCGCAAGTATGAGCAGTTCCGTCAGGAATTTACGGTGGTGTACCGCAAGACCCTCACACTTTCGCGCGAACTGGCCAGCGAACTGAGTTACCTCGAGCAGGAAGCTGCTTCCGTTCTGGTGGAAGGCACCATTGAGGAGTTGAAGGAAAAATATCCTGGCACCGGCGTAACGGATTATCTCGAAGAGGTCCGTCACCATCTGTTGGACAATCTGGGACCCTTCAAGGAGCGTGAGGGAGAGAGCGAGACGGAAGGTGTGGGCGGCGAGCCTCCCGATGGATTGCCGAAGATGCCCGGCCTGATGGAGCGCGATCCTTTTCGCGTTTACGGCGTGAATGTGATTCTGGCGCATGGTGAAGAGGACGAATCGCCGGTAATTTTTGAGACTACGCCGACGTACGCGAATCTTTTCGGCACGATTCAACGCGCTTACGACACGCGCGGCGGATGGACCAGCGACTTCATGGATCTCCGCGGCGGCTCTCTGCTGCGCGCTGACGGCGGATTCCTGATCATGTACTCGATGGAAGCGATTTCAGAGACCGGTGTGTGGCGGGCGCTGAAACGCACACTGAATCACAGCCGGTTGGAAATTCAGCCCCTCGAAATGTTTTATCCCTTTGGCGGCAGCGCCTTGAAGCCCGAAGCCGTGCAGTTGGACGTAAAAGTGATTTTGATCGGGGACCGCGAGTTGTACGAGGTGCTGTACAACTACGAAGAGGATTTCCGCAAAATTTTCAAAGTGCGCGTGGAGTTTGACGAAGAAATGCATATGAGCGATGGGGTCATCGCGGAATATGCCGGCCGGTTGCGCGCGCTGTGCGAAAAAGAAAATTTGTGGCCCTTTGATCGTGGCGCGTTCGCGGCCATGCTGGAGTACGGCGTCCGCCAGGCCGGAAGGCGCAACAAGGTGACCGCCCGGTTCGTGGATATGGCCGACCTGGCGCGCGAGGCGCACTACGCGGCCGCCGCGGCGGGCGAAACGGTCGTCCGTGCGGCCCATGTGCGCGCAGCGCTGGCTTCCAAGATGGAACGGCACAACCTCATCGAGACGCGCGTGCGCGAAATGATTCAGGAAGGCACCTTGCTGGTGGACGTCGCAGGCGAGCGTGTCGGCCAAGTGAACGGCCTGAGCGTGCTGGAGATTGGCGGTTATTCCTTCGGCAAGCCCGTACGCATCACCGCTTCGGCGGCGCTCGGCAAAGTTGGACTGATCAATATCGAGCGCGAAGCCAATCTTAGCGGCCGCTTTCACGACAAAGGCGTGCACATTATTTCGGGATTTCTGCGCACCCGCTTTGCGCAGGACACCCCGCTGTCGCTGGCGGCCAGCATTTGTTTCGAACAGTCCTATTCAGGAGTGGACGGAGACAGCGCCAGCTCCACGGAAATGTACGCGCTGCTCTCGGCCCTGGCCGGATTGCCGCTGCGCCAGGATATCGCCGTGACCGGCTCTATGAATCAGCAGGGCGACATCCAGGCCATCGGCGGAGTGAACGAAAAAATCGAAGGGTATTTCGATGTGTGCCGCATCCAGAGTCTTACCGGGAAGCAAGGCGTGATGGTTCCGGCCTCCAACGTGGAAGACCTGATGTTGCGCGAAGATATTCTGGACGCCGTGGCCGCAGGGAAATTCCACATCTGGCCGGTGGAAAAAGTGGAGCAGGGAATCGAGATATTGACAGGAAAGGCAGCCGGTCAACGCGACGACAAAGGAAAGTTTGCAGAAGGAACTGTATTTGCTCTGGTGGACGACCGCCTGCGAGCCATGGCCCATACCATGAAGGATTACCAGTAAAGTCTCGTAAGACCACGTCAGAAAATTTACTAGGGATTCGCCGGTGCCGGCGCGCGATAAGCGTGCCGGTAGTCGACGCGAAGTGGAGAAGCAGCGGTCGCGTCAGTCGTCACGCGCACCTCTAGGGAATGGATGGCGCCATCCTGTAGCGGTGGAGCAAAAGCCAGGCTGAACTCGTGGCACACGATTTGCGCGATGTGTTCGAACACCGCACCCATCTCTTTCGAACTCGAGGGAAAGTATGCCTGCCCGCCGGTGCTTTCCGCGATTGTCCGCAGAAGCAGGTCAGCTTCGGCAAATTGCTGTGACGTGATCGCCGCCTTAGTGGCTGGCGTTTTCTTTTTACCACTTGTTTGAGGATTTCGCAGATTGCCGGTCAGCGAAACCGCCAGAATGCGCACGTCGACCGTTTTCAGCCGTTCCAGCAAGTCTTGAATTTCCTTCTCCGAAGACGTGTCCACTCCCGTCGAGAGCAAAACAATGGACTTTTTGCCCTGTACTGCGGAAATCCAGTCGAGAACTTTAGAGAGACTCGTCGACAAGTTCAGCGAACCAAATCCGAGATTGAAACTGAGGCTATCAAACGCCGCAGCGGCAGACTGCTTGTCGGCGGTGAAGTCCATGAGTCCTTGCGGGGCTTCGGCGTACTTGACGATGGCGACGCGGTCATCAGGAGAAAGACCATTCAGGAAAGCGTGGGCAGCCTGTAGGTGACCGCCTTCCAGCAGATAGACTGCTGGTCCGGCCTCGATAAGCATCAGGGTTTGTGCCGGCTCTTCCACAGCCAGAAAATCGGTGATGGGTTGCTCAACGCCGTTGTCGAAAATATGAAAGTTGTCGCGTTGAAGATTCTCGACGAATTTTCCCGCTGGATCCGTGACCGACACGCCTACGTTGACGCGTTGCACACTCACGCGGATGGGCTGCGCTTGCGACGGCTGGGAGGATGTTTGTGGCGCCGGCAATTCCTGGGCGCCGGCGGCCACCGCAAAAATAATGCCCGCTACACAAGCAAGCAAATGCCGAATCATTCCGGCACTGCTTACTGAATCCACTCGTCGAAGTGCAGGCCTTGCGCATCTTTCCACGACGCGCTGGAAGCCACGTGCAGATGACGAGCGAAGACCTCGGGATTCAGATTGAGCAGCCACGAAGGAGTAGCAGTGACTTCGCCTTTGACGCCCGGCTTTCGCTTCGTGGTGGAGTCGGCCTTTGCTTGCTCGAGGATGCGCGCTTTGAGGGCCGGCCAGTCCAGTTTGTGAAAATCAAAATAGCCCAGGCCATTTATGGTGGCGGGGAATTGCGCCCGCGCGGACACAAAACCCGGCACAGCAGAAAGTCCGGCGGCCGTCGAATGCGAACGACTGGCAAGAAATTCGCGAACCGTTTCCAGCCGCGAAGAAATTACGAAGTAATCAGGAGTCGCCGCAACATGGTAAAAATCCCACTGCGCCGCGCCAGCCGCGCCTTGAGTGCCGCCACCTGTGGAAATTTTCATGAAGGTCGTCTCTCCCTCAGCGCGCTCCGACGCAATGTGGTCGCTGAACAAGGTGTGCAGAAGTTTTACCGCACCGTCTCTATCTCGAACACCGACGAGGTAAACTTGTTTGTTCTTGTCGAGTGAAACGCTGGTCTGCAGCGACGCAAACTCGCCGGTGAAAAGCGCGAGTGCGCTGCTCAACGATTGGCCCAGCTTGGCCTGCGCCATCATTTCGAGCATATCCACGCTACCCTGTCGGCCCGGCGGCATAATCGCCGCCGCGATGCGCTTGGTGAGTTCGTACAGCGCATTCAAATTTATCTCCGTGTTGGTGTAGGAGACGGCGTCGGCCGGCACATACTTCATCGCCGGAGGAGCAGTGGCGCCCTGATCCCATATATCGAAAAGTGTCCCAGCAGCAGGGTCGCCCAGAGCGGCCGCCTGCACGCGAGTTTGCGCGCCTTCCATCAGCACGCGGCCCGCGACGCAGTGAATCGCATCCAGCTTCATCGCATCTACCACGGGACTCATCCGAAAACCGCCGGCGCTCGAACCGGAGGCCAGTCCCTTCAAGTCTGGCACGCGCAGGAAAAATTCCAGCTGGCCTTTACCGAGAACTGCCTGAGCTTCCTTATACGCAGCGGAATCAGCAAGCGTGTCCGGAGATACAGATTTCCCCCCCAAGCGATTGAGAATTTCTTCCAGAACAGCTGTTTCATTGGCGCTGATCGCGTATTTGTCGTGCTCAACCCAATAGGTCGTACCCGACTTGCGTTGCACTTTCAACGCGGCAATCCCAGCGACCGTTACTTGAGAAATCTGCGGCACTTCCTTCTCGTTGGCACGCAAGCTGAGAACCGCTTGGGAGAGAATCGCTTCTTTTCCGGTGCGATCGTAGACCAAGAAAATTCCATTCCAGGGCTTGCCTTTGGCTGACGAAGGATTGGCGGAAACCACAAAACCATTTTTCTTATTGGGATCACTCAGATATCCAAGGACAAAAGGATTTTCCAGGAGAGAGGCGTATTCGTCGAGCTGCTGGCGCGTGAGGTGCGGCTCGGTGGTGGATTTTTCCTCGGAATTTTTGAGCAAAGCGTTGGCGATCGAGGACCGCACAGGAGCGAAGCCAGGATCGTCCCAAAGCGCAGCGATAGAATTCGACTTGCGCAGTTCAGCGCTGGGCTGGCCACGCCATACAAAATAAAAGGTGGTGCTGGCGGGCATCTGGCTGGGCTCCAGAGGAGCCTGGGCCGGCACCGCCTGTGCGCAGAGGAAGAATGCAGCGGCCGGAAGCAACAGACGCCGCATAGTAACAGTTCGCATGGAAAGGCTCCTGATGGAGACAAGATAATTCTGCGGCATTGCTAGCCTCGCGGAGACAAAAAAAGCCCCGCATCACGTGAAAGGATTAACGTAACGCAGGGCTTAAGGCAACCGTCGTTCACTGCGAAGGCGGCTTGGTGGTCGCAGCAGCGGGAGTCGCAGCGGGAGCGCCGCCACCTTCCTTGGGCGTTGATAAATACCCGCTGATCTGATTTTTGGCCACGTCGAACACCACGATTTCGTAGGGGGCCATGCGCGAAGCGCCCTTCATATAAAACTGCACCGGTTCCCCGGCTGTTTTGTCTTTCTTCTCTATGGAGCGATCGTCAGCCAGCACCGTCAGCGTATATTTCGCTTTCTTTTGGTCGGCCTTATTGAGCGTCATCTGCACCGGCCCGATACGCTGGGGAGTTTTGGCTCTATCCAGCTTGAACTCGTAATAATTGCGATCTCCGCGGCGCTTCAACTCTTCCAGGTCGTCGCGGTTGTGGGCAATCAGTCCGCTCATCACCCCCATGTCGCCGGTGGCGCGATCCAGTTTGCCCTTGGTGGCTTCCAGGTCGGACTTGGTGCTTTCGATGTCTTTCTTCGCGCCAGTCACATCCGTGGCCACCGCTCCGATTTTTTCTTCACTTTCTTGTTTCACCTGGGTGAGTTGTGCGGTCAGCTTCTGGTCCGCCGCGACCTGATCTTTACGAATGGATTCGGAGCGGCTGCGCGCTTGCGCCAGTTCCGACTGCGTCATGCCCACTTTCTGTTCAGTGACTTCCAGATGGCCTTTCAGATCGGCGAGCCGCGAATTCGCCTGCTCCAGTTGCGCGGACATAACTTTGTTCTGGTCCTGTTGTTTTGCCAGGTCCTGCTCCAGCCGGGCCTGCTGCGAATGGCCCACATAAGCAAGCACCGCCAAGCCGGCGAACAACACCACAAACAACACCGCGATCCACCGAGGTGTGCCGGGAGTGTCGTAGTGATAAGACTCCTGCGGGCTCGGAACGTTCGGGGAAATACTCATTCACCCTCCTCAGTCAGGTGGTACTCAAATTTGTTTACGTGTAAGTCGGATGCGTTCCCCTCAGCAAGGGTTCGCCGGGGAATTATCGCCTGCGCGCCGCAGCGTGTCCATGCCGGAATCATCGCCCAGTGCCTCGAGCCGAAGAACCTCGTTTTTGCGGGTTTGCGGAAAAAGACGGCCAGCGCGCTACCACCGAAGTGGTCAAGCCGCCCCGCGGAGTAAATTCCCCACGGACGATACACCATTTTGGGCGAATCGATTTGACGATCTCCTGCAACATCTTGTTGACGGCGTTTTCGTAGAAGATCCCCAGGTCGCGGTAAGCCAGCAGATACATCTTCAGTGCTTTCAGTTCCAGACATGCTTTGGCGGGCATGTACCGGATGGTGATGGTGCCAAAATCCGGCAAGCCGGTCTTAGGACACACGGAAGAATATTCCGGAAAGCGGGTGGTTATAATATAGCCAGGGAACTGGTTAGGCCAGGTTTCCAGGTTTGGCAGGCGTGTTTTTATTCCTGCGCGAGCGTGTCCTACGGTGTAGTCGGCCATGGTAGCCTCATTGTAGCAAGAGCCGGCCAGGCGCTTGCCACGTAGTTAATTATCAAATATAGTACCGCTCAAGAAAGTCCCAGACGGAGTTTCATGGTTTGTCCTAAGTGCCATTCCAGCGGGGGACGTCGCTCGCGGAGGCGGACGTTTCTCGATTACCTAGCGTCCGTCGCCGGACTCGTTCCCTGGCGATGTATCCAGTGCGAGAAGCGCTTTCATGCGCGTTCGGTAGCGCTGCGCAATATGCGTTACGCGCGCTGCGGAATTTGCGGGAACCTGGAACTACAGAAAATTTCCGCTGAATATGTCCCCGGGTATCTGGCGTTACTCGCCCGCATGCTGGCCTTGCCGGCGTTACGTTGCGATCCGTGCCGGCATAAATTTTTTGCCGTGCGGCCGGTGCTGAAAGAAATGCCGCGATTTACTTCCACCTCCCGCGACCAGGCCGCGTAGTTTTTCCTTAATTAAAGAGCAACCGGTCTCGCGGATGACCTCGTTAGGCGTGTGTTAAGCTTTTAATTGTGGCGATATGGTGCAAGGGTTAGCACGCGGCCCTCTCAAGGCCGAAATCCGGGTTCGAATCCCGGTATCGCTGCCAATTTCGTTCAAACTTTCAGATTAATTTGCAGCGGATTGTCGCGCTATTTTTCCGCGGGCGTAATCACGATGCTGCGATAGCGTACCTGTCCTTTTTCGCTTCCTTGAAGATAGATGGGGCCAGGCAATTCTTCATGGCTGTCCAGCGCGCCGCCGGTAATCCCCGGAATTTCCTGGTTATCGATAACCGTCTTACCGTTTTGCACCACGGTGATCCATCGGCCCACTAAAGTGATGTCGAAGGTCTGCCACTCGCCTGATTTACGTGGCAATTCGGGCGAAGGGCTCAGGAACCCATACACTCCGCCGGTGTGATGGCTGGGAGGCTCCGCAACTGAATCGGTTTCTACTTGGACTTCATAGCGGCCGCGCAGATATACGCCGCTGTTGGAAGTGTCTCCGCAATTGAATTCCACATGAAGTTTGAAATTCTGGAATTTCGAATCATTCATCAGCTCCGGGCCGTTTCCAGGGCTTGTCAGGTTGCCATTCTCAACCGTCCACTTTGTGTTCCCCGGCCCCTGCATCTTCCATCCCGACAAATCTTTGCCATTGAACAGAGGAACCGGTTTGCCCCACTTGGGCGCGCCCGTTTCTTTCAACGCCGGGGCTCTCTGGCCGGACCAACTCCACGGACCATCCTTCGGCCCGGTCACAGTTCCCGACAATGTCTTGCCCGTAAGCGTTCCTTCAAACACCATGTCTTGGGGAAGTTCTTCCTCTTCTTTGGGCGAAACAAAAGTGAGATGGCCATTCGAAAGCTCCGCTTTGGGAAGCGGCCGCGCATTTCCCCAACGACCGACCATTTGCGCTTTCAATTGCGTTCCCTCGCGGCTAAGTTCCAGCCATGACGGATATTCGCGATCGGGCGATTTCAGCGTCAGGTCCCAGCGTCCCAGATAACCCGACGCGGAATCGTCAGGCATCGGCAAACTTTTCCTGCTGTTCGCGGTGATCACGTAACCGCAAGCCGAGGAGAGCAACATGGCGGCCGACAACAACATGAGGGTTCGTTGAGTTTTCATAACACCTGTTCCTTCTCGACGCAGGTAGACTTGGCGCTGGTTCTTAGGATTTGATGGTCTGCGAAGCCTCATCCCAATACACCGGGCTCTTCCGGAAATAAGACTCATTCGCCATGTGGCAACCGAGCGCCGCGTGGTGACCGAACACGATGTCCTGCACCAAGGGTTTCCGTGATCGCACCGCTTCGAAGAAATTCCAGAGATGCGGCTTCAGGTCGTCGTAGTCGTTGCCCTTAAATGTTTTCGTCTCAGGGAAGGGCTCGTGGCCGGGTTTGGGATCGTGCTCCGCATGCCATCGCTTGAAGTAGGGTTCCCGCAGACGAGCGGGAAGTCCGTAGCAATAATAACTGGGAGCTGAATCGGTTCCGGTCTGCGGGGTGTGGCTGAGTCCAAACTCCGTAAGTTCGATGATGCCCTTCGAGCCCATGAAGCGCGTTACTTCGGCCGTTTCTGTTCCCAGTGTCAGGCGCATGTAAACCGGAATATTTGCGTACTCAAATAGAACTGGATGCACGTCGGGAGTGTTGCGCCCATCTTTCCAGCGATATATGCCGCCGAACGCCGACGCTCTTTTGGGCGCTTCATTGATGCCCAGAACAAACTGCATGCCGCTCAGCAAGTGAACCAGCAGGTCGCCCGCCAGCCCCGTTCCATATTCTTTCCAGCAGCGCCACCGCGCGAACAAATACGGATCGAATGGTTTCTTCGGCGCAGTGCCCAGCCAGGTATCCCAATCCAGATTCTCAGGGGACAAATCCGCCGGCGGAGGGTATTCCCATGCTCCCGTGGGATCGTTGCGGCCCAAGCTGCCTTCCACCAGGCTCAGCTCACCGATGGTCCCGCTGGCGATCATCTCTTTGGCTTTGGCGCACAGAACGGAACTAGTTCGCTGCGCGCCAATCTGCGAGATACGATCTGACTTCTTCGCTGCGGCAACCATCGCCACGCCATCCGCGGCGCTGTGCGACATGGGCTTTTCGCAGTACACGTCCTTGCCGGCGGCCAGGGTATCCACCACTACCTGCTTGTGCCAGTGATCGGGAACCGCAACGATGATGGCGTCTATGTCTTTGTCGTCCAGTAATTCTTTGTAGCGTCTGGTGGTTTTAATCGGCTTGCCGACGATTTCTTTCGCCAGCTCGTGGCGCCCATCATAAAGGTCGCAGGCGGCCACGCATTCCACGCCGGGAAGCTGGATGGCATTGGTGAGCAGGCCGCTGCCTTCCATGCCCACGCCCACAATTCCGAAACGCAGTTTGTCGTTCGGACCGGCGTAACGGCTGAAAGCCGGTAAAGGTTCTGGTTCCAGCACGGTAATGCCGCCGACCAGCGACGCCCCCGCTATTCCCGCAGTCCTCTGCAAAAATCCCCGGCGCGTAAAACCGTTCCTGGTCATGCCTGGTCTCCTTGGTGTCGCCGCGGCTCAGCGTCTAAATGCCGCTGGACAAGAGAATCGGACACCGTTTGGTTCGCTCCTCTTTTAAGCAGCAGCGCGCGGCTTGTCAAGCCTCGTTTCTGGTTTAAATCGATTTTATGAATGAGGATGGATGGTAATGGTCGAAAGAACGAACGCAAAGCACCTGCCAGTCCGGACAAGAGAGACAATTCAGGACCCGGAACTCGCCACCTCCAGGTACGTTGAATATTGCTGATCCTCAATGGCCGTAAACGGCAACATCGCCATTGGCCCTTGAGCAGTTTCCACTTGCCACGATTGTGGTCCATTTTTCTTGGCGGCCAGGAGTTGGCGGGCGGTAACCACCGGTGGAGCATCGGTGATTGCAAACAGCACTAGCGGGCCGCGCAACAGCGCGACGGTCTCCGCGTGCTGCGAGTCAATTGCTTCCAGGCGCAATGGCAACGGTAAATTCAGCTGGATGCGGTCGCCATTTTTCCACGAGCGGCGAATGGTCGCAAAGTTACCGGCGGCTTCGACGGCCGGTAGGGTCTTGCCGTTGACGGCAATGACAGTTCTCTCTGCCCAGTCCGGAATGCGCAGGTGAATCGCGAAGTCCTTCGTTTTGGAAGCCGCTACTTCAAATTCCACTGTGCCGTCAAACGGATATGCCCCGCTCTGGGTGAGTGAAATCTGTGCGCCCCGGTCCGTCCAGCGCACAGAAGAGGGAATGTATAAATTGACGTACAGGCCGCTGGAGTCGCAAAGATAAGTGTTGATGCGATAGTCCGCCGCGACTTGCGGCAGCGTACCGGAGCAGCAAGGCCATCGCGGTTTGGTAAAAATCTTGCGCCCCTGAAAATTGTAGTCGGAATAATAAAAGGTGCTGCCATCGGCCAGCAGCGGCTTGGCTCCCAGCACGGTGTTGTACATCACGCGCTCCATGCTGTCGCCATAACGTGAGTCGCGTGTTACGCGAAGCAGGTAGCGCGTCAGTTTAAAGTGCGCATAGGATCCGCAGGGCGTCTCAAAACCGTGGTGTGTTTTTGCGAGGCTGTCGGCCAGGTCTCCGCTGCCGGGCGCGCGAAGTTGCTCGTCAGGCCCCCATCCACCGGACGCGAAACTTTGCCCTTTCAGCATTTCGAAAGCGTTGCTGGCGGCCCGCAAATGTTTGGCGCTTCCGAGCGTTAAATACGCCTGCATTGCCGAACATAACGAATTCACGTAACTGTAAGCATGCCTGCCCGCAAGCACGTGGCGGTTCTCGGACAGCGGGTCATAGTAATTTTGATCATCGAGATATTGCGTCCCCAGTGTGCGATACCGATCGCCCGCGCCACGCTGATAGGCGAGAAATAAATTTTCAGAAATGGTGTAGGACTCATCCCAGGTGTATCCGTCCGCCGGATTTTGGCGCCATCTCTGGCCATGCTCGATGGCTTTGCCGGGCAGGTGCGGCAGCGCTGTGTTGGTGGTGTGCTCCAGAATAGCGAAGGCTTGTGGATCACTGGCGTATTGGTGCGAATCGATCAGCCCGCACACCAGCTTGTCGTAGCAGTAGGCCGGGAATCGATTCTTCTCATAAAAATCACCTGAAATGGTTTTCGCGTACAAGTGATTCAACCGCAGCACTTTTTCTCGTATTGCCGCATCGCCCGTGATGGCATAAACGCGTGCCAGCGCGGACACCCATTGCCCAAACGTCAAGCCGGGCGCGAAGCCGGTGTCCACCATGTTGTTGTCGTAGTCGGGCTCGTAGTGGTACCAGCCACCTAGGTCTGCCCCCGGCGCCGTTTGCCCGGCCATCTCACGAAACGGCTTCAGCAGACTGTCCTCGTTCAGCTCCATCAATACCGAGTGCGTTTCATGCAGCTGTTTTTCGTGCAGGGTACTGTGCAGGGTGACATCGTCGTAGCCAAACTCGCAGAGCGGAAGGCTGTCTAAGCGCCCTGCTAAAGGAGCTTTAAGGCGGGCGGTCAGCACCCCCGCCGTTGCCAGCGAGGCCGATTGCACAAACGTTCGGCGCGAAATGTCGCGTAAATTCATGTCTCTGGTCTTATCGCCCCGAACGGGCGGGTTTGTCTAGATAATTGAGGGCGAGTTTGGCGCCGGAATCTAGCCGGGGCGGCCGACGCCCAGGGCATCTGCCGCGCGATTGATATAATTGAACCACGAAGCGATGAGTGTGATTTGCAGGATGCCACGATCATCGAAGCCCACCGCGCGCAATGAGGTATGGTCTGCCGGACTGCATTGTGTGGCGTCTTTGGTGAGTTTCACCACGTAATCGAGCATGACCCGGTCCTGATTCGAAATCGGCGCAGTCCTGTAATCCTTTTGCAGGGCCTCGACCATTTCTTTATTGAGTGTCACGCGACGCAGAAACTCTGCGTGGGACTCTATTCAATAGTGGCAGCGGTTGGTGACCGACACCATGGTGGCGATCATTTCATGCTGGTCGCGCGTGAGCGGCAAATCAGGAGAAAGCAGCACGCCGAAGGTGGCGAAGGCGTGATACAGCGCATCGGGCAGCAACGTGTGCGAAGCGGTGATACCGGCGGCGTCGCCCGCGCCATCCACGCTGGCCACGGGGGTTGCGTACTCGACGGGATAGAGCTTTCGTTGCGCGAGCATCGCTTCCTTCACGCGATCGTCTTCATCCATGCGCACGGTTTTGATCCAGGTCATGCTTCACTCCAGTGTCTATATTTGTTGTTCCATTGGCGCCGCCGCACCCAGCATACAAAAAAAATCGGCCGGATGGCTTCGATCATCCGGCCGTGATGCATTGGGGTGCTGCCTCAGGGCCGGCCAAGTGCCGTACCTTAAAGCGGGGTGTCTTGTACTGCTTTTATATTCTGCGCGCGAGAGCGTCGCAATAATACAAAAGCACTAATCCCTTATTTATTTTCCTGCTGGCCGAATGGCAATAAAACTAAAGGGTTTAACGCTTTTTACTCCTAGGCATCCAAGCGTACAGGAGGCAACACACATGCCCTTCGTAAGGATTTTCCTGCGCCCGGGAACGACTCCTGAATATCGCCAAGCGCTTGGGGATGGCGTGCATCGCGCCCTCGTGGAGTCCATTGCTATTCCTCCGGATGACCGCTTCCTGGTCATCAGCGAACATGCTGGCGAGGATTTAGCTTGCGATCCGCACTATCTTGGCGTGCATCGTTCCGATCGTTTTGTGTTGGTACAAATCACTTTGAGCGCGGGACGCAAACCACAACAAAAGCGAAAGCTCTTCAAGCGCATAACCGAAATACTCGCGGAAAATCCGGGCCTCCCGCCTCAGGAAGTAATGACCGTTCTGGTGGAGACAGCCTGGGAAAACTGGTCGTTTGGAAATGGCGAAGCCCAATACATGGACAAGTGATTGCTAGTTACCGGCGGGTTTGATGCCTTGTGATTCGGTGATGTCGTAGGCGCGGCCGGCGGCCAGCGATTTGAATTCCTCGGATTTTCCGCTGGGCCAATCGATAACCACCCGCTCAATCTTGTCCTGCTTGCCCAGGCCGAACGTAAGCGGCAACTCGCATTGCGAAAGATAACTGGAGCCACCATGGACGACCCGCGATTGCGTCTGGCCATTGTAGAAAATACGCACGTTCGCTCCGATGGCATCGCGATTGGATTTGGTGCCGATCATTCGAAAGCGAATGCTGTGATTACCCGCGGACTGATCGTTGCGGAACAGATATGCGGGCCCGTTGTTGGTGGTCATCAATACATCTACATCGCCATCGTGGTCGAAGTCCCCGAAAGCCAGGCCACGGCCTACTTTTGATTTCTCGAACCCGCCGCCCACTTCCGTGGCGACATCGCGAAATTTTCCGCCACCCGCGTTTAGAAAAAGATGTGGCGGCTGTGCGTAACCCACGTTGCCGCGAATGTTGCGCACTGTTTCGTCAATGTGGCCGTTAGCCACCACCAGATCGAGGAAACCGTCAAGATTTATGTCCAGAAAAGCGCAGCCAAAACCCAGGGTGCTCTTCGAGGGACCGCCGATGCCAGACGGTTGCGAGATGTCATCGTAAGCGGTGGCGGAAATAGGGCGGTACAGACCAACCATTTCGTTGTCGAAATTTGTGATGGCGATTCCGAGTCGGCCAGAGTTGTCGAAATCGCCAGTGTCCACGCCCATTCCAGCGCGCGCTTTTCCTTCGCTGCTGAAAGCCAGCCCGGCTTCCACGGCTACGTCTTTGAATTTCCCGTTGCGTAGATTGCGATACAGCTTGTTCGGTTGCGTGTCGTTGGCCACCAGCAGATCGGGCCAGCCGTCTCGATCGTAATCGAACATGGCCACGCCCAGCGATTTGGAGCTGCTATCAAAAACGCCGCTGGTAGCGGTGACGTCCTCAAAAGTGCCATTGCCGCGATTGCGGAAGAGCCAGCAGGTGTCGCCGCGATACGCTTCCGGCGTGCAGTACGATTTGTGCGCACCGTCCAGGCTGCAGAAAACGTCATGCTCCGGCGACCACCGCACGTAATTGCAAACAAAGAGGTCGAGCAGCCCGTCGCGATCGAAATCAACCCACAGCGCCGAGGTGCTGAACCCCTGGTGTTTCTGTAGTCCGGACGCAGTCGTAACGTCGGTGTAGCTTCCATTGCCGTTATTGCGAAAGAGGCGACTCTGCCCCACGCAGCTGATAAAAATGTCGGGAAAGCCGTCATTGTTGTAATCACCGACGGCGACGCCCATTCCGTACAGTTCGATGTCGAGTCCAGCGGAGCGGGTCACGTCGGTGAACTTGCCGTTGCGGTTGTTGTGAAATAAACGCAGCGTGGATTTCTGGCGTTTGTGGCCCGGCCAGTCCATCCCGTTTACCAGCAAAATGTCCTGCCAGCCGTCGTTGTCGTAATCAAGAAAAGCGCAGCCGGACCCGAGCGTTTCGGGAAGGAATTTGCCGCCAAAGGCGCCGCTGTTGTGTTGAAATTGCAGTCCGGCGGCAGCGGTTACGTCTGCAAAACTAAAACCCAGCGGCGCCGACGGCGAAGCCCACACCTGGTGCGGAGCGAACGCACCGTAAAGTGCAAAACCGCCAGCAGTTGCGACGAATTCGCGGCGCTTCATGCTCGGCTCGCGTGCCTCATGGCAGGTTGACGAGGCCGTTGCGAATTGCGTAAACAACCAGTTCGGCTGTTTTGTGAATGCCCAACGCATCCATAATGTTCGCGCGATGCACGGCGACAGTGTTCGAGCTGAGATGTAAATCCACCGCAATCTCCTTGTTGGATTTCCCGTCAACGATGTACTGCAAAATTTCCAGTTCGCGCGCTGTGAGACCCGACCCGCGTTCGCCCTTGAGAGATGCCGGTTTGGAAACTTGCGGATCGAGCACAGCCTTTCCAAGCGCGACCGTCTTCACCGCGCTCACAAGGTCGAGGTCCATAGCGTTTTTCAAAACGTAGCCGCGCGCGCCGGCATCCAGCGCCTGGCGCACCAGCGTTTCTTCCGAGTGCATGCTCAACATCAGAATTTCCACCGCGGGGAAATCCTTACGAATACGGCGGGTGGCCTCAATGCCGTTGAACTCCGGCAAAGCGCAATCCATGACTATCACCTGAGGCCTAAGCTCGAGCGCCAGACGTACGGCCTCCGGCCCGTCGCTGGCTTCCGCGACCACGGAAATGGCAGCGTCGTCTTCCAGCATCCGTCGAAAGCCACGGCGCACCAGCGCGTGATCATCAACCAGCAACACGGTAATTTTAGGCGGCATGGGTTTGCAATTTGTCCTTGGAAATATTTAGGCGCACTAGCGTGCCGCCCTGCGGGCCACCAGAAATGTTGAGGTGTCCGTCGATCAATTCCGCACGCTCGCGCATCGCCACCAGCCCGATTCCCCGAGGAATGCCGCCAGTGGCGGCGGGCTCCACAACGAAGCCCTTGCCGTGATCTTCCACCTCAAGTTCCAACGCCGCGGGCATAAATTTCAAGCGAATCCACGCTTCGGAAACCGCGGCATGCCGGCTCACGTTGTTCAAAGCCTCCTGCACGATGCGATAGAGATGCACGCCCGCGCTGGTATCCACCGCAAAAGACTGCCCAGTCTTTTCATAGTGCAGGCGTATGCCGGTCTGGCGCTCCACCGTAGGAATATACCAGTCCAGCGTACTTTCCAGACCGGCTTCTTCCAGCAGTACCGGATGTAGGGCCTGCGACAAACCGCGAATATTGTTCAACGTGGATTGCGCGATTTCTCGCACTTCCTGTAAATCCTCGCGTAACGGTGTACCCTCCGGAGCCTGATTGCCAGCCCGCGAAAGCATCGCGCCGATGGCCGTGAGCACCTGTCCAAATTCGTCGTGCAGCTCGCGAGAAATGTGCCGCAGCGTGGATTCCTGCGTGGAGATCAATTTTTGGGCCAGTTCGCTGCGCTGTTCGGAGAGTTCGGCCAGCCGCGCAAAAATTTGCCGGTTAGCGCGGATCAGGTACAGGCTGGTGAACACAATCGCGATCAGCGTGGCCGCCAGAAACAGATACAGCTGCCGCTGCACGCTATCGTAAATATGGGTGATGCGCGCCGCGGCTTGCTCTTCTCCCTCGTTATTTTCGATCAGCAGCCGCGATACCGCGGTGCTTAAAGCTTGCTGCCGCGATTGCAGTGATAGACGGATTTGTTCGCGGGCTTCGTTTTCGCTGGCGGCACTAGCCAGCGTGAACATGCGATTCATGGCGTCCCAGAATTGCGCGAGCGACTGGTTGAGATACAACCGCTGTTCGGGAGTGCGATTCGCGCCGGCGAATTGTTCTTCCAGTTTCAGTCCGGCGTCGAGATCGTCGTGGATGCGATCAAACTGTGCGGACCAGGCGGTGAGCGGGTAAGGCTCCGCGGTGTCCAGCATGTCGCGCATGGCCAGCGCGATGGAATTCAAATCGTTCTGGATGCGCAGAAGCTGCAGCGAATCTTTTCGATTGCGATCCACCATTTCGCTTTGCAGGCGACGCAAGCCGGAAAGCTGCACAGTGATATACGAGGCATAAGCCAGAACCGCCACGAGCGTGATGATCAATCCGAAAAGCAGCCCCGTAGTCGGAGATCGTTGGCTTGACATTTTCTGCCTGGTGACCGAAGACATGAGCGGCACGGGAAAAGAATACCTCAGGCCAGGATGCGGCGTCGCAACGCCGTGACCAGGGTCAGCATGGCGATACAGCCTGTCAGTGGAACGAGTAACCCAACGCGTAAACTGTGCGAACGTTGTGAAACGAAGCCGACCGTCCACGGCATTGTCGCGCCACCGAGAGCAGCCATCGAGAACATGAGACCGCCCAGGCGTCTTGCGCGTTCGCCATACCATTTGGAAAGCCAGGAAATAAAAACGGGATAAACGCCCGCAAGCCCCAACCCCGCGATAACGACTCCTAGAATGACTCCCGGGCGAGTGGATGCGCGAAGCAGGCAAGTGGCGCCGATCGCGGAGAACAGCAACCCATAACTTACGAACAGGTTTTCTTTGACGCGCGAAACTACTAAAGCCGCAATTCCGCGGCCGCCCAGCAAACCGGCCCAGAAAAACATTGGCACGATGGTGTACGCTTCACCAGATCCAAGGCGATGAGCTTGCTCCGCCGCCCACCCGGAAATGCCGCCTTCTGTTCCGACGTATAGATAAAATAGCAACCCGAGCGCTACGGGGACGTGAATCGGATGGCGGCGTTCTGCTGCGTCGGTCGCCTCGTCTGCACTTGCAACCGAGGCCGCCCGCGATTCAAATTTTATGGTGGAGAAAAGAATGGCGAGCAGTATTGCGCCGATGGCGATCCCCAACAGAGCCGTTGTGAAGCGATTGCTTCGCAGCCCGGTAAGCATTAGAACGGGACAGGCGATGGCTCCGACACCCCAGGCCATGTTCAACAAAGTGAGCGAGGCCACGCGCCGCGCACCGGAAATTTCCGCAATGCAAAGATTGGTGGCCGGAATGGCTACGCCGAAACCGAAGCCGTAGATCGCCGTCGCCAACAATGCGACGTGTAAGCTGGCGCTGTTGAGACCAGCGACGCCCGCGGCCATGAGTAGAAAACCGAGCACGAGCGAATCACGATAACCTCGCAGAGAGAGAATTACGCTGGAAAGCACCACCCCGAGCATCGAGCCCGAGAATTGCGTGCTGAAGAATAAGCCGGCTTGCGAATCAGTAAGATTCCAGCGCGCGATAAAAACGGGTAGCACCGGGCCAAGCAGCGTCGCCACCATTCCGGTGATAATGAAACCCGCGAATAGCGCCATATGCACAAATCTGAGATCGTTGGTTTGGGCGACAACGCGTGTCGGCATGATGTGGGCTCATTCTGAAGTACACGCGGGTGGCAAGCAATGCGGGATTTTGTGAATAGTTGGCGGCCAATACTTAGCGGGCCAGGTGAGCCGCGATGATGGATGTCGGCTTGATTGGATTTGGACTGGCAGGACGCGCCTTTCACGCACAGGTGATTCGCGGCGTGCCGGGACTGCGCCTGGCGGCCATTTTGCAGCGCAGCGGAAGTGAAGCAGCCGAGAAATATCCGGACGTTCGCGTGGTGCGCAGCGTAGAAGAGTTGCTGGCCGTTCGCGAAATTCGGCTGGTAGTGATTGCCACGCCGAACGATACTCATGCCCCGCTAGCGCGGCAATGTCTGAAGGCCGGGCGCGACGTGGTGGTGGACAAACCCTTCACGACGACACTGGCAGAAGCACAAGAGCTTGTCGAACTGGCGGAAAAAGTTGGCCGGCTGATTACCGTCTATCAGAATCGCCGATATGACGGAGATTTTCAGGCGATTCGGGAAATTAGTTCGCAAGGGACATTGGGCGTCGTCGTACGGTTCGAAACCAACTACGATCGCTACCGCCCGAACCTAAAAGCCAATGCCTGGCGCGAACGCATCGTGCCTGGTGCGGGAATCCTTTTCGATCTCGCACCCCACCTGATTGATCAAACTCTCATCCTTTTTGGTTTGCCCGAGGCGGTGACGGCGGATGTGCGCGTGGAACGTCCCGCCGCAGTCGTGGACGATGCCTTTGACATCATGTTGCACTATCCGGCAGGCATGCGCGCGGTGTTGCGCTCCACCATGTTGGCCGCTGCACCACGCCCGCGATTTGTGCTGCACGGCACCCGCGGATCGTTTCTCAAGCAGACCTTCGATCCCACAGAAATTAATTTGCGCAACGGAATTGTTCCGCGGAGCGGACCCTGGGGTTCGGAGCCGGAAAAAGATTGGGGAGTTTTGACCACCGTTGAAAATGACGTGACGGTTCAGCGAAGCATACCGTCCGTAACCTGTGACTATCGCGACTACTATGCCAATGTTCGCGATGCGCTCCTCGGAAAGGCGGAGCTGGCGGTCAGCCCGGAGCACGCCTTGATCGTGATGCGCATTTTGGAAATAGCCCGCGAGAGCAGCGCGAAGGGTTGCACGATTCCCTGGTAGAGGTGCGTATAATCTCTTGGAAGAGCGATACGGGAGCGATGCTTTGCCCAAGATAGAGCTGGCCCCTTCAATACTGTCTGCCAATTTTGCCCAACTGGGCGTGGATGCCCAAGCCGCGCTGGATGCCGGGGGCAGCGTGCTGCACGTGGACGTAATGGACGGGCACTTCGTGCCTAATATCACCATCGGTCCTCCGGTCGTAAAATCGCTGCGCCAGACAATCCCTGACGCCATTTTTGATTGCCATTTGATGATTGAGCGCCCCGATGAATTGATTCCCGCATTCGCGGAAGCAGGAGCGACGTGGATTTCGGTGCATCAGGAAGCCTGCGTCCATCTGGATCGCACGCTGCACCTCATCGCGTCACACGGCTGCCAGCCCGGAGTAGTGATAAATCCCGGCACACCGGTGGAGCTGCTGGACGAAGTGCTCGACATCGTTCATCACGTTCTGGTGATGTCCGTGAATCCCGGTTTTGGCGGGCAGAAATTCATTCGCGGCTCGCTGCGCAAGATTGCCGCACTGGCGAAGACGCGAGCCTCGCGCGGATTAAATTTCAGGATTGAAGTGGATGGCGGAGTTTCGCTGGAAACGATCGCCAGCGTGGTGCAGGCCGGAGCAGAATTGTTGGTGGCCGGGAATGCGGTCTTCGGCGGCGGAAATATCAAAGAAAACGTCGCAAAACTTTTGCAGGCCGTCAGGGGCGCAACCCTGACACGCGCTTAAGTATTCCAGAATCATGTCTTGGCGGATTGTTGCGAAGTACCTGACTGCAAAACAAATTTCTCCATCGCCTCGGCAAACCCTTCCTGTTCATTTGAAGCACTGACATACGTCGCGGATTTCTGCACTTCAGCACTTGCATTGCCCATAGCAATGCTGATTCCGCTTTTCCGAAACATCAGCACATCATTAGGCATGTCGCCGATGGTAGCGATCTCCTCGACCGGCGTATTCAACAACCCTGACATGGCCAGCACCACCTCGCCCTTGTTGGCCTTCGGATGCGTCACGTCCAGATAGTACGGCTGCGACCGCGCCGCGGAAGCCTGATCACCGCAAGCCTC